>Ga0210248_100003_pt1 | contig 371534 bp, 355 predicted proteins | sample ChrtobMetP3_32mM_FD_155493 | JGI IMG/M metagenome (GOLD analysis project Ga0210248, IMG submission 155493) | Chrysochromulina tobin associated microbial communities from unialgal haptophyte culture, Seattle, Washington, United States - P3_32mM | ecosystem: Host-associated > Algae > Haptophytes...
TTCAAACCCACCTAAGAGCGTTCCGTCAGAGAACGACCGACCGTGGAAAAGAGCCGCCAAACCACCTCTTCAAGAGAAAACTCATGACCAAAACGTTCAGCGCAAAACCCGCTGACGTGACGCACGAGTGGTTTGTGATTGACGCGACCGACAAGGTCCTCGGACGAGTTGCCAGTGAAGTGGCTCTCCGTTTGCGCGGCAAACACAAGGCCATTTACACGCCTCACGTCGATACCGGTGACTTCATCGTCATCATCAACGCAGCCAAGATCCGCGTCACGGGCAACAAAGCCCTCGACAAGGTGTACTACCGTCACTCGGGTTACCCCGGCGGTATTTACGGCACCAACTTCCGCGACATGCAGGCCAAGCACCCTGGCCGCGCGCTCGAAAAGGCTGTCAAGGGCATGCTGCCCAAGGGCCCGCTCGGCTACGCCATGATCAAGAAGCTCAAGGTGTACGGTGGTGCAGAGCACCCGCACACCGCCCAACAGCCGCAAGTGCTGGAACTCTAAAGGAGCCTTGAGATGATTGGTGAATGGAACAATGGAACCGGCCGTCGCAAATCCAGCGTCGCCCGCGTTTTCCTGAAAAAAGGCTCTGGCCAGATCGTGGTCAATGGCAAGGACATTCAGGCCTACTTTGGCCGTGAAACCTCCATCATGATCTGCAAGCAACCCCTGCTGCTGACGAACCACGCCGACACCTTCGACGTGATGGTCAACGTGCACGGCGGTGGCGAATCCGGCCAGGCCGGCGCTGTGCGCCACGGCATTACCCGTGCCCTGATCGACTACGACGCCACGCTCAAGCCGGGTCTGTCGCAAGCCGGTTTCGTGACGCGCGATGCCCGCGAAGTCGAACGGAAAAAAGTCGGTCTGCGCTCTGCGCGCCGTCGCAAGCAGTTCAGCAAACGCTAATCTGTCTGGCCCCAACTGCAAAAGCCGCCTTCAAGTCGAACTTGGGGCGGTTTTTGTTTTCTGGGTCAAGGTTGCGTTTGCTTTCACTTTGAAAGGTTTGCATGCGGTTTCGGCTTCTGCGCAGAAAACTCACCGTCAGCGCACCGCGCATGGCGGTGCGCAGCGCGTTGCCGTGGCCGTTCCGCTGGTTGCTGGGCGCGGTCGTGCTGGGTTTCTCGGGCTCACTCGCTTTGTGGGCGTTTGAGTTCGGCCGCGACATCGCAGGTCTGGACCGCGCATCCAAGCAGGAACTCACGCAGTTGCGCAACGAAGTCCAGACCCTGCGCGCCGAGTTGCTCAACGCGCAGTCGGTGGCCAACACGTCGGAGAGCCTGCTCACCACCGAGCGCAGTGCACAAGAACAGCTCGCTGTGCGCATCCGGCAGCTGGAGGCCGACAACGAATTGCTGCGCACCGATCTCGGGTTTTTTGAACGGCTGATACCCGGGGCGGGAGGCGACGCGCTGAGCATCCGCGGCCTGCAGGCCGAGCGCGTGTCGGACACCCAGTGGCGGTGGCAGGCACTCATGATGCAGGCCACCAAAAATGCACCCGACTTCAAAGGCGCGCTGCAGATCACCTTCACCGGCACACTCGATGGCAAACCGTGGTCGCTGGCGCAGGCGCCTGCGCCGCAGCCGGTGCTGATCAAGGGTTACCTGAGGCTGGAGGGCATCGTCGATGTACCGGCACAGGCCATGGTAAAAAACGTGACGGCCAAGATCCTTCAAGGAAGCTCGGTGCGGTCGGTGCAAACATTCCAGCTGTGACAACAGCGATCCGTCGTTTGGAGAACTCCCATGTTCGGCAAGAAAAAACAGCCCCCCATCAAGAGCCTGATTGCGCAGGGCACCCGCATCGAAGGCAATGTGCTGTTTCATGATGGGTTGCGGGTGGACGGTGAGGTCGTGGGGGATATCCGCGCCAGCGACGAACACCCGAGCATCCTGGTGATCAGCGAAGTGGCGGTGGTGACCGGCCAGATCCTGGCCGACCATGTGATCATCAATGGCCACGTCAAGGGTCCGGTGCAGGCCTTCGAATTGCTGGAGCTGCAGCCCAAGGCGCGCATCGAAGGCGATGTGTCCTACAAAGCCCTGGAGATGCACCAGGGGGCCACCATCACTGGTCAGCTCAAACCCATGGTGGGAGGCGTGGAAGACAAACCCACACTGAAATTGGCGGCAAACAACGGCTGAGCGCATTCCCGAGCGATTTGATTTAGTATCTTTCTCATTCCCGGACCGCAGCGTGTCCGCTTTTTCTCCAGTGAACCGGCACCAGGTTCCAACCATCCCCGAGAGGTCATCCATGAGCGCAGTGGCAGAAAACATCCAGACTGAAATGCCGGCCCCGCTGGTGTTCACCGACAGCGCAGCGGCCAAGGTGGCCGAACTGGTGGCCGAAGAAGGCAATCCGGACCTGAAGCTGCGCGTGTTCGTGCAGGGCGGCGGATGTTCCGGCTTCCAGTACGGCTTCACCTTCGACGAGGTGGTCAACGAAGACGACACCACCATGTCGAAGAACGGCGTTTCGTTGTTGATCGATGCGATGAGCTACCAGTACCTGGTGGGCGCCGAGATCGACTACAAGGAAGACTTGGAAGGTGCACAGTTCGTGATCAAGAACCCGAACGCCAACAGCACCTGCGGTTGTGGTTCCAGTTTCAGCGTCTGATCTCGCGGCGCACGGCGCCCAAGCATGAAAAAGGGGAGCCTCAGGCTCCCCTTTTTCATGCCCGCGTGTTGCGGTCTTATTCCGCGCTGGCCTGCTGAACGCTGGCCGCTGCATTCAGGTGAACGCGCTGCAGTTGGGCGACGGCATCGAAGCGGGCGCGCGCCGCCGGATTGATCGGGACGGACTCGCTCTGGCGTGCGATGACCAGCGGGTCCTGGTGGACACCGTTGTCGCGGAACTCGAAGTGCAGGTGCGGGCCGGTGGAGGCGCCCGTGGAGCCCACGGCACCGATCCAGTCGCCTTGATCGACCTTCTGGCCTTGACGCACGCCGATGCGGCTCAGGTGGGCGAACAGCGTGGTCTGGTTGCTGCGGTGGCGGATGATGATCACGTTGCCATAGCCTCGCTGCACGCCGGCGAACTCGACCACGCCATCGGCAATGGTGCGCACAGGTGTGCCGGTGGGCGCGGCGTAATCCACGCCCAGGTGAGCCTTGCGGGTGCCCGAGATGGGATGGAAGCGCATGCCGTAGCCGCTGCTCACGCGCGAAAACTCCAGCGGCGACGACAGGTAAAACTTGCGCGAACTCTCGCCGTTGAAACCGTAGTACGCGCCGCGCTGGCCAGGTTCTTCAAACCACACACCTTCGTACTTGCGGCCGTTGTTGACGAACTCGGCGCTGAGCACGCGGCCGGTGCGCAGGCTTTCGCCGTCGGCTTCCAGACTTTCATAGACCACACTGAAGCGGTCACCCTGGCGCAGGTCGCGGCGGAAGTCGATGTCGCTGGAGAACATTTCCGCCAGCTGAACCGCCACAGGGTCGGGGATGTTGGCCGCGTCTGTGGCGGCAAACAGCGAACTGCGGATCACACCGCTGGCCAACCGGGGCGAGGCGGTGAGTTCACCGGTCTCCAGGCGCGACTTGAAGCCTTCGGGGCTGTTCTCGATCACGAGGCGGGTGAACTGGCGGTCGTCGTTGGCGATCCAGCGCGAGGTCAGGCGCTGCAGTTCCTGGCGGTCATTGGTCTCGACGCTCACAAGGCGACCCGCACGGCCCAGCAATTGCCGGGCTGCCGCGTCGGTGCGCAGAAAACCCTGGGCTTCGGTGTCCACCACGCCCAGGCGTTGAAGCAGGCTCTGGGCGGTGTCGTCGCGGCGCGTCATGTCGCTGCGGAACAGAACGAAGTCGTTGGAAGAGACCGCCAAGGCGCTGGGCACTTCGACTGCGGGAGGAGCGAGGCTTTCGACGACCTGGCGGACCGGGAGGTCGGCGGCGTCGGGCGCGAGTGGTGCGATGCCGAAGGCGGTGACGCCGGTGCCCAGCAGCAAGGCACCGATGCCGCCCATGATGCGGCGGGGGTGGCGAGCGAGGCTTTGACGAACAGCGTCGGCGACCCGGGACAGCGAATGAAGCAATGGACGGATCAAAATCGGTGTTTCCTGAAAACGTGACCAACGGTCTGTTGGATGGGACACACAGGCTGATGAGCCCACGCGGAACAAGTTCACATTCATTGCGCCTGGGCGATGAACCGGATCCGACGTGTGCAAAAACTGCGCCAACTAAAATCCGTCACTGGGCGCGAAGTATATCGACCACCCTGTAACCCGCCTGTCAAAAAACGCATATGAATCCCAGCTCTCACGCATCACAAAGTACTCACGCCATCCATCCTGTTGAGGGTGCACTGACGGACGGTGTGAAAAATGCCTTGAGCGTGACACTTCGGGGGTGCGAAGAATTGATCCCGCAGGCCGACTGGGTCAAAAAATTGTCGCGGTCGGAAAACACCGGCCAGCCGCTGCGCATCAAGCTGGGGCTGGACCCCACCGCTCCCGACATCCACATCGGCCACACGGTGGTGCTCAACAAGATGCGCCAGTTGCAAGACCTGGGGCATCAGGTCATTTTCTTGATCGGGGACTTCACCAGCTTGATCGGCGACCCTTCGGGCCGCAACAACACGCGCCCGCCGCTGACCACCGAGCAGATCCAGGTCAACGCCGAGACCTATTACAAACAGGCCAGTCTGGTGCTGGACCCGGCCAAAACCGAGATTCGCTACAACAGCGAATGGAGCCTGCCGCTGGGTTCGATGGGCATGATCCAGCTCGCGGCCAAGTACACGGTGGCGCGCATGATGGAGCGCAACGATTTCCACGACCGCTTCAAGGCCGGCACGCCGATCAGCGTGCACGAGTTCCTGTACCCGCTGATGCAGGGCTACGACTCGGTGGCACTCAAGAGCGACCTCGAACTCGGGGGCACCGACCAGAAATTCAACCTGCTCATGGGCCGCCACCTGCAGGCCGAGTACGGCCAGGAGCCGCAGTGCATCCTGACGATGCCGTTGCTGGAAGGCCTGGACGGCGTGGACAAGATGTCCAAGAGCAAGAACAACTACATCGGCATCACCGAGCCGGCCAACTCGATGTTCGCCAAGGTGCTGAGCATCTCCGACACGCTGATGTGGCGCTGGTACACGCTGCTGTCGTTCCAGTCGCTGGCGCACATCGAAGCCTTGAAGCAGGCGGTCGCCCAGGGGGCGAACCCGAAGGACGCCAAGGTGGCGCTGGCCAAGGAAATCACCACGCGTTTCCACAGCGCTGCGGCAGCCGATGCGGCCGAGCAGGACTTCATCAACCGCAGCAAAGGCGGCGTGCCGGACGAGATCCCCGAGGTGTCGCTGTCGGGTGCGCCTTTGGGCATCGGCTCGTTGCTCAAATCGTCGGGTCTGGCACCGTCCACCAGCGAGGCCAACCGTCTGATCGAGGGGGGTGGTGTGCGGGTGGATGGGGTGGTGATCAGCGACAAGGCTTTGAAGCTGCCAGCCGGAACGTTTGTGGTGCAGGTCGGCAAGCGGAAATTTGCTCGGGTTCTTCTCGGCTGAACGCGTTTCGTTCACCGACCTCGCGGGTTTGGAGCGGCGTCGCGCTCCGAACAGTTCAAGGAAACAGCGGCTTCACGTTCCAGATGTCGCTGGCGTATTCACGGATGGTGCGGTCCGATGAGAACGCGCCCATGCCGGCCACGTTCAGAACAGCGTGGCGCGTCCATTCGTCTGGCGTGCGGTAGAGCGCATCCACCTTGTGCTGCGTGGCCAAATAATCGGTGTAGTCGGCCAGCAGCAGGTAGTAGTCGGACTCCAGCAGCGTGCGCGTGATGTCGTGGAAGCGCCCGGGCTCCTCGGGGCTGAAGGCGCCTTCGGCGATGCGGTCGATGGCGGTCTTGAGGTCGTAGTTGTGGTCGTAGTAGCGGCGCGGGTTGTAGCCGCTGGCGCGCAGCGCCGCCACCTGCTCGGTGCGGTGGCCAAAGATGAAGATGTGCTCCAGCCCCACGTGTTCGGCGATCTCGATGTTGGCGCCGTCCCAGGTGCCGATGGTCAGCGCGCCGTTGAGCGCGAACTTCATGTTGCCGGTGCCCGAGGCTTCGGTGCCGGCGGTGGAAATCTGCTCGGAGAGGTCGGCCGCCGGGATGATGACTTCGGCCAGTGAGACGCGGTAGTTGGGGATGAACACCACCTTGAGCTTGTCGCCGATGCGCTTGTCGTGGTTGACCACACGCGCCACGTCGTTGATGAGCTTGATGACGAGTTTGGCCATGAAATAGGCCGAGGCCGCCTTGCCGGCAAAGATCACCGTGCGCGGCACCCAGTCGGCGTGCGGGTGCGCCAGGATCTGCTGGTAGCGCGTGACCACGTGCAGCACATTGAGCAACTGCCGCTTGTACTCGTGCATGCGTTTGATCTGCACGTCGAACAGGCTGGCGGGATTCACGATCACGCCGGTCTCAAGTGCGATGCGTTCGGCCAACCGTTGTTTGTTCTGCGCCTTGGCGGCCTGGAAGGCGCTGACGAACTCGGGATCGGTGGCCAGCGGGCGCAGCTGTTCGAGTTCGTCGAGGTTGCGCCGCCAGGTGGTGCCGATGCGTGCGTCGATCAGGCTGGCCAACGGACGGTTGGCCTGCGAGAGCCAGCGCCGCGGCGTGATGCCGTTGGTCTTGTTGCAGAAACGTTCGGGGTAGAGCCGCGCAAAGTCGGCAAAGATGGTCTGCACCATCAGCTGGCTGTGCAGCGCCGAGACGCCATTGACCTTGTGGCTGGCCAGCACCGAGAGGTAGGCCATGCGCACGCGGCGCTGGCCGCGTTCGTCGATCAACGACACGCGGCGCAGCAGGTCGTTCTCGCCCGGAAAACGCTCGTGCACCTCGGCCAGAAAGATCGCGTTCAGGTCGTAAATGATGCGCAGGTGGCGCGGCAGCAGGCGGCCCATCAGCTCCACCGGCCAGGTCTCCAGCGCCTCCTGCATGAGGGTGTGGTTGGTGTAGCTGAACACCTTTTTGCAGATGTCCCAGGCGGTGTCCCACTCCAGGCCTTGCTCGTCCACCAGCAGGCGCATGAGCTCGGGCACGGCCAGCGCGGGATGGGTGTCGTTGAGGTGAATCGCCACGCGCTCAGTGAAGAGGGCGAAGTCGCCCTGGTGCTTCTTGAAGCGGCGCACGATGTCCTGCAGCGAGGCGCTGACGAAGAAGTACTCCTGGCGCAGGCGCAGCTCCTTGCCGTGCTCGGTGCTGTCGTCGGGGTAGAGCACGCGCGAGACGTTTTCCGACGCGTTCTTGGCCTCCACCGCGCGCATGTAGTCGCCCTTGTTGAAGGCATCCAGGTTGATGCCGCTGGTGGCGCGCGCGGTCCACAGGCGCATGGTGGCCACGCTGCTGAGCTCGTGGCCGGGCACGCCGGTGTCGTAGGCGGTGGCGATCACGTCGTCGGTCTCCACCCAGCGCACGTTGCCACCCGCCTGCACCAGGCGCCCACCGAATTGCACCGTGTAGCTGAACTCCGGGCGCATGAATTCCCACGGGTTGCCGTTGACCAGCCAGTAGTCGGGCTCTTCCACCTGACGGCCGTCGACGATGCGCTGCGCGAACATGCCGTAGTCGTAACGGATGCCGTAGCCCATGCCGGGGATGCCCACGGTGGCCATGGAGTCGAGGAAACACGCGGCCAGCCGCCCCAGGCCGCCGTTGCCGAGACCCGCGTCGGCTTCCAGGTCGATCAGCGAATCGAAGTCCACCCCGAGCTGGGTGCAGGCCGTGCGGGCCTCGTCGAGGATGCCCACCGAGAGCAGTGCGTTGGTGAGCGCGCGTCCGGTCAGGAACTCCATCGAGAGGTAGTACACGCGCTTGGCGTCGTCGTCCTGCGCGGTGGCCAGCGTCTCGCGCCAGCGGTGCATCATGCGGTCGCGCACCGCGTGGAACAGGGCGAACAGCCAATCGCGCCGGGTGGCCGATCGCGGGTCGCGGCCGACCGAGTAGACGAGGCGGTTGGCGATCGACTTGCGCAAGGCGTCCACGCCGTTGTCGAGGTGGTCGTATTCGAACGGCACGGGTTCAATGGGGAGCGTGGTGTCGGGCATGGCGTTGAGCTCTGTGGTGGGGGCTGAAGGGCTGAAGCAATAAGCGTGCTGGCGTGGCGTTCAGGTGGGCAGCACCGAGCGGTAGACCTGCAGGTACTCGCCCGCCGCGCGCTCCCAGCCGAAGCGCAGCGCCATGGCGTGGCGCTGAACGGCGCGCCAGTCGGCCGGGCGCCGCTGCAGTGCAAAGGCGCGCTTGAGCGCCGAGAGCAGGCTCGGCACGTTCAGGTCTTGAAACACGAAGCCGCTGGCACTGCCGTCGTCCAGGTGCTCCAGGCTGCAGTCGACCACGGTGTCGGCCAGACCGCCCACCGCGCGCACCAGGGGGAGCGTGCCGTAGCGCAGGCCGTAGAGCTGGGTCAGTCCGCAGGGCTCGAAGCGGGAGGGCAGCAGGATCACGTCGGCCCCGGCGATCACGCTGTGCGCCAGCGCCTCGTCGTAGCCCACGGTGAGCGCCACCTGGCCGGGGTGGCGTTGGGCGCAGCCGCGCAAGGCCTGTTCGATGGCGGCGTCGCCCGAGCCCAGCACCGCGAGTTGTCCGCCGCGCTGCACCAGCTCGTCCACCACGGCGGGCAGCAGGTGCAGGCCCTTTTGTTCGGTCAGGCGGCTCACCACCGAGAACAACAGCGCATCGGGTTGTGGTGTCAGCCCCATGCGTTGCTGCAGCCGGGCCTTGGCCTGGGCCTTGCCCTGCAGGTGGTCGGCATCAAATCCGGGTTGCACCAGCGGGTCGGCCGAGGGGTTCCACACCGCGTCGTCCACCCCGTTGAGGATGCCGTGCAGGTGCGCCTGGCGCTGGCGCAGCACGCCGTCCAGGCCGCAGCCCTGCTCGGCTCCGGTGATCTCGTGCGCGTAGGTCGGGCTCACGGTGGTGATGGCGTCGCTGTACTTCAGCCCCGCTTTCATGAAGCTGATCTGACCGTGGAACTCCAGCCCCTGGAGGTGGAAGAACCCATCGGGCAAGCCCAGGCGCGGGCGCAGGCCGGCGTTGAACACCCCCTGGTAGGCCAGGTTGTGGATGGTGAACACGGTGGCCGGCCGGTGTTCGGCGGTGCGCGCGAGTTCGCGCAGGTAGGCAAACGCCAGGCCGGTGTGCCAGTCGTGGCCGTGCACCACATCGGGCCGCCAGGCGGTGTCCAGACCCGTTCCCAGCAGGGCCGCGGCCCAGCCCAGCCAGGCGAACTGTTCGGCGCTGTCGGGCCAGGGTTGGCCGGTGGCGTCGAGGTAGGGGCTGCCGCTGCGCTCGTACAGGCCCGGCGCGTGCAGCAACCAGACCGGCATGCCGCTGTCGGTGATGCGCCCGGCGCGCAGCCAGGGCGTGGGCCCGTGGGCCGACATGGCCTGCGGCCCGAGACCCGGGGGCAAGCCCGGGCCGCCCCCGGCCGGCACCAGCAGGGTGGGGCCTTCGGGCGTGACGCCCGCCACCACGCCGGGGAAGGCCGGCAACAACAGGCGCACATCCGCGCCCAGGGCCTGGAGTGCGGGCGGCAAGCCCGCGCTCACATCGGCCAGCCCGCCGGTCTTGAGCAGCGGGAAGACTTCGGAACAGACGTAGAGAACCTTCAGGGTCATTCGAGTTTTTCCAGCATTTCGCGGGTCACCAGCACCACGCCGCTCGGCGTGCGAAAGAAGCGGCGCGTGTCTTCCGCCGCGTCCACCCCGATCTTCATGCCGGGCGGGATCACGCAGCCGTTGTCGACCACCACCTTGTGCAGTTCGCAGCCGCGGCCGATGTCGACCTCGGGCAGGATGACCGACGCTTCCACCGAGGCATAGGAGTGCACGCGCACGCGCGAGAACAGCACCGAGCGGCGCACCAGCGCGCCCGAGATGATGCAGCCACCCGAGACCAGCGAGTCGACCGCGCAGCCGCGGCGGCCGTCGTCGTCGAACACGAACTTGGCCGGTGGCAGTTGTTCCTGGTAGGTCCAGATCGGCCACTCGCGGTCGTACATGTCGAGCTCGGGAATGGTGTTGGTGAGGTCGAGGTTGGCGGCCCAGTAGGCGTCGATCGTGCCCACATCGCGCCAGTAGGCCGGCGCCTCGGGGGAACTCTTCACGCACGACAGGCCGAACGGGTGCGCCACCGCGTCACCGGCGGCCACCATGGCCGGGATGATGTCCTTGCCGAAATCTCGGCTGGAGCCGGGGGTGGTGGCGTCGCGCTTGAGCGCTTCAAACAGGTGCTCGGTGTTGAACACGTACACGCCCATGCTGGCCAGCGCGGTGTCGGGCTTGCCGGGCATGTGCGGCGGTTTTGCAGGCTTTTCCAGGAAGCGCACGATGTTGCGCCCGGCGTCGATGTCCATCACGCCGAAGGCGGTGGCCTCGGCCAGCGGCACCTCGATGCAGGCCACGGTGCACTTCTTGCCCAGCGCCACGTGGTCGGCGATCAGGCTGGCGTAGTCCATCTTGTAGATGTGGTCGCCCGCGAGCACCAGGATGTACTCGGGCTTGTGCGCGCGCAGGATGTCCAGGTTCTGGTAGACGGCGTCCGCCGTGCCGAGGTACCAGCTCTCGTCGTCCATGCGTTGCTGGGCCGGCAGCAGGTCGATGAACTCGTTGAATTCGTTGCGCAGGAAACTCCAGCCGCGCTGCAGGTGGCGCAGCAGGCTGTGCGACTTGTACTGCGTGAGCACGCCGATGCGGCGCACGCCGGAGTTCAGGCAATTGGAGAGCGCGAAGTCGACGATGCGGAACTTGCCGCCGAAGTACACCGCCGGTTTGGAGCGCCGATCGGTCAGGGCGTGCAGGCGCGAGCCGCGTCCGCCCGCCAGCACCAGGGCGATGGTGCGCCGGGCGAGTTGCTGGGGGGATGTCTTTTCCATGTGTGTCTCCGTGGGTGTGTTGGGCGGGTGCGTCTTGGTGCGCACTGACGGGATGGATCGCGTGAACAGGGCGTGTGGCTACGGTATTCGGCCGTGTGCGCGCGCCATGGCGAGCAGGCGTTCGGCGGGGCGGTGGTCCACCTGGCGCCAGTCAAAGCGCCATTCCCAACAGCCGGTGGCCTGCCCCGGCGTGTTCATGCGGTGTTTGCCGTCCAGGCCCAGCACGTCCTGAAACGGCAGCACCAGCGTGTTGGCCACCGACTGCGACAGCGCGGTGATCAGCGTCCAGTGTGGCTCGGTGTCCACCGCCGGGCCAAGGTAGGCGCGCGCGGCGGCCTTGTCGTGCACCGAGGCGGCGCGCCACCAGCCCAGGGTGGTGTCGTTGTCGTGCGTGCCGGTGTAGGCCACGGAGTCGCGGGTGAGGTTGTGCGGCAGGTAGGGGTTGGCCGGTCCGCCACCAAAGGCGAACTGCAGGATGCGCATGCCGGGAAAGCCACAGGCCTCGCGCAACGCCGTCACCTCGGGCGTGATGAGACCCAGGTCTTCCGCGATGATGGCCAGCGGACCGAGCTCAGCCTGCAGCTCGGCAAAAAACGGCAGACCCGGGCCGCTTTGCCAGCGGCCCGCCACTGCGGTGGGCTCACTCGCCGGGATTTCCCAATGCGCCTCGAAGCCGCGAAAGTGGTCCAGCCGCACCACGTCCACCTGCTGGAACAGGTGGGCCACGCGGTCCTTCCACCAGCGGTAGCCGTTTTGCGCCATGACCGGCCAGTTGTAGAGCGGGTTGCCCCAGCGCTGGCCGGTGGCGCTGAAATAGTCGGGCGGCACGCCGGCCACCACCTCGGGCTCGAAGTCGTCGCCCAGCAGGAACTGGTCGGCGTGGGCCCACACGTCCGCGCTGTGGTGCGCCACGAAGATCGGTGCGTCGCCCACCACCTGCACGCCCCGGCTGCGCGCGTAGTCGCGCAGCGCCTGCCACTGCACCCAGAAGCGCCACTGCACGAATTGCCAGAAACCCAACGCCTTGGGCGCGTGCTGGCGCACCTCGTCCAGCGCGGCCGGGTCGCGCTGCGCCAGCGGCGCGGGCCACTGCGGCCAGCTGCCGAGGTGGCGTTCGCTGAGCACCATGAAGAGCGCGTAGTCGTCGAGCCAGTGCGCGTGTTCGGTGCAGAAGTCGGCCAGCGCGGCGCGGCAGTCGTCGCTGGCGCGCAGGCTGAAACCGTCCCAGGCCTTGCGCAGGCTGGCCATGCGCCAGGGCGCCACGCGGGTGAAGTCGCAGCGGTGGTGGTCGAAACCCTGGGAGGGCATCCAGGGCAGCCAGCCCATCTGCACCAGGTCGTCCAGATCCACCATGAGCGGGCTGCCGGCAAACGCCGACACGCTCTGGTATGGCGAGTTGCCCGGGCCGGCCGGCGACAGCGGCAGGATCTGCCACATCGACTGGCCGGCCGAGGCGAGCCAGTCCACGAAGTGGCGCGCACCGATGCCGAGGTCTCCCGAGCCGTTGGGGCCGGGCAGGCTGGTGATGTGCAGCAGCACGCCGCTGGTGCGGCGCGAGAGAAACGGGTGGAGGTGGGTGTTCATGGCGGATGGCCACTGGATGCATGCAAGGGCTGGACCAGCACCCACACGCTGGCTTCTTGCAGCGGCAGGTGGCCGACGGCCGAGTCGCCCGCCTCACCCGGCAGCACCACCCTTGCGCGCGCGCTGTTGAGCAACACGCCCCAGTCGCCGGGCGGCAGTTGCAACTGTGCGCGGCCGTGGTCGGCGTGCCAGACCAGCAGCAGGCGCTCCCGCGGCGGTGCGCCGCCTTCGCCCACGGTGACCAGGGCGGTGAGCGTGTGGCGGTCGCGGGCCTGCCAGGCGTCTGGCCGCAGCGGCTGGCCGTCGGTGTCGAGCCAGGCGATGTCGGGCACGTTGCCAGTGCCTTCGAACCAGCGCGCGTGGCGCAGGCCAGGGTGCTGCCGCCGCAGCGCCGCGAGGCGGGCCACGAAGTCCGTGAGTTCGGCGTCGGCACGGGTCCAGTCCAGCCAGGTGGTGGCGTTGTCCTGGCAGTAGCTGTTGTTGTTGCCGTGCTGGCTGTGGCCCAGTTCGTCGCCGGCGAGCAGCTGAGGCGTGCCCTGCGCGCAGAACAGCGTGGCCAGCAGCGCACGGCGCCACTGGCCGCGGCGGTGCAGCACCACGGGGTCGTCGGTCGCGCCTTCCACACCGCCGTTGGCGCTGAGGTTGTGACCGTGGCCGTCGTGGTTGTTTTCCCCGTTCGCGGCGTTGTGTTTGTGCTGGTAGGCGGTGAGATCGGCGAGGTTGAAGCCGTCGTGCGCGGTGACCATGTTCACGCTGGCCACAGGCCGACGACCGCGCTGGTGGAACACATCGCCGCTGGCGCACAACCGGGTGGCGAGTTCGCCGCGCGTGCCGTGGTGGCCGAGCCAGAAGGCCCGCACGCCGTCGCGGAAGCGGTCGTTCCACTCCAGCCATCCCGCTTCAAATCCACCCAGCTGGTAGCCGTTCGGCCCCACGTCCCAGGGCTCGGCGATGAGGCGCACGTTGCGCAGCACCGGGTCGTGCGCCATGGCACTGAGCAGCGCGCTGCGCGGGTTGAAGGCATGGCCCAGCGCCGCGTCGCGACCCAGCGAGACGGCGAGGTCAAAGCGGAAACCGTCCACGCCGAAGGCCTGCACCCACCAGCGCAGGCTGTCGAGCACCCACTGCTGCACGCGCGGTTCGCTGAACGCCAGGGTGTTGCCGGTGCCCGTGAAGTTGTGCGGCACGCCGTGTTCGCCCATGGCGTACCAGCGGTTCTGGCCCAGGCCGCGCCAGCTCAGCGTGGGGCCGTCGAGGTCGCTTTCGGCCGTGTGGTTGAAGACCACGTCGAGCACCACCTCGATGCCGGCGCGGTGCAGGGTGTCGACCATGCGGCGGAACTCGGCGCGCACGGCAGCGGTGTCGTCGGCCCGGACGGGGTCTTCTCCAGCGGTGGCCGCCGCGTAGGCCGGCTCGGGCGTGAACGCGTTGAGCGTGTTGTAGCCCCAGTGGTTGTTCAATCCCCGTTCGATCAGGTGGCGCTCGCTGATGTGCTGGTGCACCGGCAGCAGGCAGACGGTGGTGATGCCCAGGCGCTGCAGGTGCTGCACCACGGCGGGGTGGGCGAGGGCCGCGTAGGTGCCGCGCTGGTGCTCAGGAACCAGTGGGTGCAGGCGGGTGAGGGCCTTCACGTGCGCTTCGTAGATCACCACGCGGTCGCTGGCGACGGCGGGGCGGGGCGCGATGGCCCGGCCCGCGGCCAGCTCGGCCTGCGCGTCCACCACCACACAGCGCGGCAGGTGGGCCGCGTTGTCGGTCGGGTCGGGCTGGTGTTCGTTCCAGGCTTGCGTGGGGTGCAGCGGGTCGGCGCAGGCGTGGCCGGTTTGCAGGGCCAGGTGTTCGGTGTTGCCCACCAGGGCGAGTGCCCACGGGTCGAGCAGGAGGTGCGCGGGATTGAAGCGGTGGCCGGCTTCGGGCTGCCACGGGCCGCTGGCGCGCAAGCCGTATGGCTGGCCGGCGCCGATCCCGGGCACGAAGGCCGACCACACGCCGTCACCGGCGGGCTGCAGCGCCACGCGCCGGTGTTCCACCGGGGCGCCGGGCTCGAACAGGCAGACGTCCAGCCCGTGGGCATCGGGCGCCCAGACCGAGAAGTGCACGCCGTTCTCGCCACCTTGGACGTGGAGATGCGCACCCAGTGCCGGAGCGTCGCAGGGGACCGTCATGCCTGTTCTGGCTGGAGCCACAACACACCGAGCGGAGGCAGCGTGAAGCTCGCCGACCAGCGCTGGCCGTGCTGTGCCAGGTCGTCGGCCAGCACGCGGCCGTGGTTGCCCACGTTGCTGCCGCCGTAGTGGCTGGAATCGGTGTTGAGCCGCTCTTGCCAGTGCCCGCCGTGCGGCAGGCCCACGCGGTAACCGTGGCGCACCAGGGGCGTGAGGTTGGCGATCACCACCACCGTGTCTTCGAGTGCGTGGCCGTAGCGGGCGAAGGCCAGCACCGAATGGTCGGCGTCGTCCACCACCAGCCACTGGAAGCTGTAGGGATCGGTGTCGCGCGCGAAGAGGGCTGGCGCGCTGCGGTAGATGTGGTTGAGGTCGCGCACCAGGTGCTGCACACCGGCGTGCGCCGGGTCTTGCAACAGGTGCCAGGGCAGCTCGGCGTCGTGGTCCCACTCGGTCGTGGGCGCCAGCTCGGCGCCCATGAAGAGCAGCTTCTTGCCCGGGTGGGCGTACATCCAGGCGTAGAGCGCGCGCAGGTTGGCCAGCTGTTGCCAGCGGTCACCGGCCATCTTGTTCAGCAGCGAGCCCTTGCCGTGCACCACCTCGTCGTGCGAGAGCGGCAGCACGTAGTCTTCGGTGTGCGCGTACATCATCGCAAACGTCATCTGGTTGTGGTGCCAGCGGCGGTGGATCGGGTCGAGACCGAAGTACGACAGGGTGTCGTGCATCCAGCCCATGTTCCATTTGTGGTCGAAGCCCAGCCCGCCCTCAGCCACCGGACCGGTCACGCGCGGGAACGCGGTGGACTCTTCGGCCATGGTGCTGGCGCGGGGCGCCTCCTGGTGCAGCACCTCGTGCACCTCGCGCAGGAAGGCAATCGCCTCCAGGTTCTCGCGCCCGCCGTGCTCGTTGGGCACCCATTCGCCCGCCGGGCGGCTGTAGTCGCGGTACAGCATGGAGGCCACCGCGTCCACGCGCAGGGCGTCGATGCCGTACTGCTCGACCCAGAACAGTGCGTTGCCCACGAGAAAGTTGCGCACCTCGTGACGGCCGAAGTTGTAGATGAGGGTGTTCCAGTCGCGGTGGAAACCTTCGCGCGGGTCGGCATGCTCATAGAGCGCCGTGCCGTCGAAACGGGCCAGCGCGTGTTCGTCGGTGGGAAAGTGGGCGGGCACCCAGTCCAGGATGATCTTCAGGCCGGCGGCGTGCGCGGTCTGCACGAACCGGCGGAACGATTCGGGCGAGCCGTGACGCGCGGTGGGGGCGTACAGGCCGGTGGGCTGGTAGCCCCACGAGGCGTAGAACGGGTGCTCGCTCACCGGCATCAGTTCGAGGTGCGTGAAGCCCATGTCCACCGCGTAGGGGACAAGGTGGGTGGTGAGGTCGTCCCAGGTGGGCACGGTGTGCGGCCCGTCGGGCCGGCGCCACGACCCCGCGTGCACTTCGTAGATGGCCATGGGCAGGTCGGGGCGTTCGTGGGCGGCGCCGCCCCGGTCGGCGGGCGCGCGCAGGGGCGCGCACACGCGCGCGGCGTTGCCCGGGGGCAGCTCGGTTTCCCGGGCGTAGGGGTCGGTCTTGAACACGTGGCGGCCATCGCTGCCCTGCACGTCGAACTTGTACCAGTCGCCCACCGAAGCGCCGGGCACGAACAGCTCCCACACGCCGCACTCGGGGCGCAGGCGCATGGGCTGCGCGCGCCATTGGTTGAAGTCGCCCACCAGGCCCACCTGGCGAGCGTGCGGTGCCCAGACGGCGAACGCGGTGCCGCCCTGCCCGTCGAGGGTGGTGGCGTGGGCGCCGAGCTTCTGCCAGGGCCTCAGGTGCTTGCCTTCGGCCAGCAGCCAGACATCGGTCTCGCCGAGCCAGACACTGGCGGTGGAGGGGGCTGCGGTGGGTGTGGGTGTGGGTGTCATGGGTGCGGCGTGTCGGCTCATTCTGGCACCGCTCGCACCGGGATGGTCGTTGTCCTTCAGCTTCACACCAGGCGGTTGCCCGACAATCCGTTCATGACGCCCGCCCAAGCCCGACTCCTCACGCCCCAACGCCTGCTCATGGCGTCGGTGGTGGTGGCCCTCATGACCATCGCCCTCAAGACGGGGGCCTGGTACATCACCGACTCGGTGGGGTTGCTGTCGGACGCCATGGAGTCGCTGGTCAACCTGGCCAGCGCGATCTTCGGCCTGGTGATGGTGACGATCGCGGCGCGCCCAGCCGACGAAGACCACCCCTATGGCCACCACAAGGCCGAGTACTTCTCATCCGGTTTCGAAGGCATCCTCATCATCGCGGCGGCGCTGGGCATCATCTGGGTCGCCGGGCACCGGCTGTTCGATCCGCAGCCGATCGCGCAGGTGGGCTGGGGCCTGGCGCTCTCGGTGGTCAGTTCCGCGCTCAACGGCCTGCTGGCCTGGGTGATGTTTCGCGCCGCGAAGGAACACCGCTCGATCGCGCTGGAGGCCGACGCCAAACACCTGGTCACCGATGTGTGGACCTCGGTGGGTGTGGTGGTGGGCATCGCGCTGGTGAGCTTCACCGGCTGGCTCTGGCTCGACCCGCTGGTGGCCATGGGAGTGGCGGCCAACATCCTGAAAGAAGGTTTTCACCTCCTGTGGCGCTCGTCGCAGGGCCTGATGGACGAAGCGGTGGAGCCCGAAGTGATGGTCACCATCCAGCAGACGCTGGATGAGCTGGTGTCCGCCAACCGTGGTGCCAACGTGATCCGTTTTGACCATGTGAGCACGCGCCGGGCCGGTCAGCGGCGTTTCGTGGACCTGCACATGCACATGCCGCCGGGCTGCACACTGGGGCAGGCCGCTGCGGTGCGCGGCACCGTGGAGCGAAAGCTCATGAGCGCCGTGCCGGGGTTGCGGGCGACCATCCAGCTCCTGCCCAGCGATGTCGAGGCACACCTGGACGACGCGAAGGATCCGGTGTGATTGGCCTGTTGCAGCGCGTGAGCGAAGCCCGCGTGGACATTGCCGGTGAGGTGGTGGGACAGATCGGCCCCGGCCTGCTGGTGCTGCTGTGCGCCGAGCCCGACGACACCGAGGCCGTGGGCGGGAAGATGCTGGCCAAGATCCTGAAACTTCGCATCTTTGGCGACGCCGCCGGCAAGATGAACCTGAGCGTGCAGGACATCGCGGGGGGCTTGTTGATCGTGAGCCAGTTCACCCTGGCGGCCGACACCAAGAGCGGCAACCGGCCCGGCTTCACCGCGGCCGCGCCGCCCGCGCTGGGCGAGGCGCTCTACGACGCCTTCGTGAAGGCCGCGCGCGCGGCACACCCGTCGGTGCAGACGGGCCGCTTTGGTGCCGACATGAAGGTGCACCTGGTCAACGACGGACCGGTGACCATTCCCCTGCAGATCAAGGCTTAACGGTAAGGGTCCGGTTGGCCCAGACCGGCAAGAATCTCGGTTTCGCGCGCTTCCATTTCCTCGGCGTCGGCCTCGCTGGTCTCGTGGTCCCACCCCTGCGCGTGCAGGGTGCCGTGCACCAGCAGGTGCGCGTAGTGCTCGGCCAGCGGCTTCTTGAGCTCGGCGGCCTCGCGTGCCACCACCGGCGCGCACAGCACCAGGTCGGCCATCACCATCGGTTCGGTGGCGTAGTCGAAGGTCAGCACATTGGTGGCGTAGTCCTTGCCCCGGTAGTCGCGGTTGAGCGCCTGACCTTCCTCCGCGTCGACGATGCGCACGGTGATTTCGGCATCGGCGTCCAGCGCGTGGCGGATGCAGCGCGCGACCGTGTGGCGCGGCAGCGCGGCGCGGTGCGTGGCGGCGTCCTGCAGATCGCCGAACTGCAGGGACAAGGTGAGTGCGGGCAGTGCCATCAGCGTTTGGCCGGTTGGGCGAAGCAGTTGGCCAGCAGCGTCTGCTCCTGCGCCGTGTGGTCGGCGGCCAGAAAACTCAGCTCACCTTTCATGCCTTGCGTGTACCAGCGCAGGCTGTTCTGTTCGTCCAGCGCGATGAAGCGCACCCCGGTGGTGGCGCGGCGGCCTTGCAGCATCACCGTGCGGCCGTTGAAATGCAGGGCGGCGAAGGCGTTGCCGTTGCTCAGGTTGAGGTAGACCAGCTCGATCTCGCTGCCGCCGTCGCAGCGGTAGGTGACGGACTGGCTGCTGAAAACGAGCGCCGGCGCGGCCGGAGCGGCTGCGGGCGGCGTGCCCTGGGCGGCCACGGCCAAAGGCAGCCAGGCCAGCAGAGCCGCGAGTGTGCGGGTGGTGCGAATGGATGGCATCGATTCGACCTCAAGCCGCCTTGCGGCGCGTGCGTTTGACCGGCGCGACGTCTTCCACCTGCGGCGTGCGCGCGTCGTAGGCGTCGACGATGCGCGCCACCAGCGGGTGTCGCACCACGTCGGCGCTGGAGAGGCGCGTGATCGCGATGCCCTGCACGCGCTTGAGCACACGCTCGGCGTCGATCAGGCCGCTGAGCTCGGTGCGCGGCAGGTCGATCTGGCTCACGTCGCCGGTGATCACGGCCTTGGCGCCGAAGCCGATTCGCGTGAGGAACATCTTCATCTGCTCCACCGTGGTGTTCTGCGCTTCGTCGAGGATCACGAAGGCGTGGTTGAGCGTGCGCCCGCGCATGAAGGCCAGCGGTGCGATCTCGATCTGCTGCCGCTCGAAGGCCTTCTGCACCTTCTCGGCGCCCATCAGGTCGTAGAGCGCGTCGTACAGCGGGCGCAGGTACGGGTCCACTTTCTGGCCCAGGTCGCCGGGCAGGAAGCCGAGCTTCTCACCGGCTTCCACCGCGGGGCGGGTCAGCACGATGCGCTGCACCGCGCTGCGCTCCAGCGCGTCCACCGCACAGGCCACGGCCAGATACGTCTTCCCCGTGCCGGCCGGACCGATGCCGAACGTGATGTCGTGGGTGGCCATGTTCTCGAGGTAGCGCGCCTGGTTGGGCGTGCGCCCGCGCACCTCGCCGCGCCGCGTCTGCATGGCCAGCGCACCGTCGCCCGGATCGACCAGCGCGGTGTCGCCGCTGAGCATGAGCTGCACCTGCTCGGGCGGGATCGGCTTCTTCGCCATCTCGTACATGGCCTGCAGGGTTTCCAGCGCCTGGTTCACCTTGGGCTTGGTGCCTTCGATGCGGAACTGCTCGAAACGGTGCGCCACCTTCACGTTCAAGGCCGCCTCGATGCTGCGGATGTGGGTGTCCAGCGGGCCGCAGAGGTGACCCATGCGGACGTTGTCGGGCGGAGAGAAGGTGTGTCTGAGAATCAAGCCGATAATCCCGTGAAATTGAAGCCCCCAAACCTGGCTGCGCCAGGCCCCCCGAGGGGGTGCTGTCGTTCTTGGGACGGCCCGGCGAACGACAAAGGAAGCTCCAATGATAGGCAAGTTGACCGGCACCCTGCTGGAGAAGAACCCACCCCAGATCCTGCTGGACTGCCACGGCGTCGGATACGAGGTCGATGTGCCGATGAGCACGTTCTACAACCTGCCCGCCACCGGCGAAAAGGTGGCCCTGCTCACCCATTTCGTGGTGCGCGAGGACGCCCAGATTCTCTACGGCTTCGCCACATCACCCGAACGTGAGGCCTTTCGCCAGCTCATCAAGATCAGCGGCGTGGGACCGCGCACCGCGCTCTCGGTGCTGTCGGGCATGAGCGTGGGCGACCTGGCCCAGGCCATCAGCGCGCAGGACAGTGGCCGCATCATCAAGGTGCCCGGCATCGGCAAGAAGACCGCCGAGCGCCTGCTGCTCGAACTCAAGGGCAAGCTCGGTGCCGATCTGAACCTGACGGGTGGCGGCCCGGCCCAGAGCGACGTGCAGAGCGACATTCAGCAGGCCCTGATGGCGCTGGGCTACAGCGACAAGGACGCCGCTGCCGCCTTGAAGCCTCTGCCGGTGGATGTGGGTGTCAGCGAGGGCATCAAGCTCGCGCTGAAGGCGCTGGCGAAGTAAACAATGAGCATTCAAACCGACGACTTCGCTCCGGCGCCGCGCATGGTGTCCGCCGCGCCGGCTTCGCCCAAGGAAGAGGCGATCGAGCGCGCCCTGCGCCCCAAGCTGCTCGACGAGTACGTGGGCCAGGTGAAGGTGCGCGAGCAGCTTGAGATCTTCATCGGCGCGGCCAAGAAGCGCAATGAGGCGCTGGACCATGTGCTGCTGTTCGGGCCACCCGGCCTCGGCAAGACCACGCTCTCGCACATCATCGCGCAGGAACTCGGCGTGAACCTGCGCCAGACCAGCGGACCGGTGCTGGAAAAACCGAAAGACCTGGCCGCGCTGCTGACCAACCTCGAAGCCAACGACGTGCTCTTCATCGACGAGATCCACCGGCTCAGCCCGGTCGTCGAGGAAATCCTGTACCCCGCGCTGGAGGACTACCAGATCGACATCATGATCGGCGACGGCCCGGCGGCGCGCAGCATCAAGCTCGACCTGCAACCCTTCACCCTGGTGGGCGCCACCACCCGCGCCGGCATGCTCACCAACCCGCTGCGCGACCGCTTCGGCATCGTGGCGCGGCTGGAGTTCTACACCTCGGAAGAACTGGGTCGCATCGTCAAGCGCAGCGCCGGCCTGCTGAACGCGCCCATGGACGAAGAAGGTGGCTTCGAGATCGCGCGCCGCTCGCGCGGCACGCCGCGCATCGCCAACCGCCTGCTGCGCCGCGTGCGCGACTTCGCCGAGGTGAAGGGCACGGGCACCATCACGAAAGACATCGCCAACCGCGCCCTGGCCATGCTCGATGTGGACCCACAGGGCTTCGACCTGATGGACCGCAAGCTGCTGGAGGCCGTGATCCACCGCTTCGACGGCGGGCCGGTGGGGCTGGACAACATCGCAGCCAGCATCGGCGAAGAGCGGGACACGATCGAAGACGTGATCGAGCCCTATTTGATCCAGCAAGGCTTTTTGCAGCGCACGCCGCGCGGGCGCATCGCGACGCTGGCGGCCTACCGGCACCTGGGCGTGGCGCCGCCCGCCGCCGACAACGGGCTGTTCCAGCCCGGCAACTGAAGTCATCTCACCCATGACCCTGTCTTCCGCTCAACGCCGCTGGGGATGGGGTGCAGCAGGCGTGCTGCTGGTGCTCGCGTTCTGGGCCGGCTGGCTCTGGCGCCACCCCAAGGTGGATGCGGTCGAGCTGGAAGCGGCACCGCTGGTGCGCAGCCTGCAGTTTTCGGCCCGGGTGGCCACGCTCTCGCGCGTGGAGATCGGCAGCACCATCACCGGGCGGGTGCAGGCCGTGCTGGTGGCAGAAGGCGCCAGCGTTCGCCGGGGCGACGTGCTGCTGCGCCTGGAATCCGACGAACTCGCTGCCGCACTCATGCAGGCGGAGGCGGCCGAGCGCCAGGCCGCGGCCCGGCTGGCGGGCTTGCGCAGCACCGGGCGCACCGCCGCCCAGGCCGCGCTGGCCCAGACCGAGGCCACCGTGCGCGCCGCCCAGGCCGAACTCACGCGCACCGAACAGCTGGTGGCACAGGGCTTCGTGAGCGCCTCGCGGCTGGATGAAGTGCGTCGCGCCCTGGACGTGGCCCGTGCTCAGCAGGCCAGTGCGCGCTCGCAAACGCGGGCCAACGAAGAATCGGGGACCGACCTGGTGCAGGCGCAGGCCCAGCTGGCCGTGGCCCAGGCCACCACCCAGGCGGCGCGCGCCCGGCTGGCGCAAACCACGCTGGTGGCACCGGCCGACGCGCAGGTGCTGCTGCGCGAGGTCGAACCCGGCCAGATCGTGCAGCCCGGCAAGGCCTTGCTGGGCCTGGCGCTGGCCGGTCCCACGCAGATCGTGGCGCCGGTGGACGAGCGTTTTCTGGACCAGCTGCAGACCGGCCAGGTCGCGCGTGTGGTGGCCGATGCCTTTGCCGGGCAGCCGCTGGCCGCGCGCGTGCTGTCCATCGCCCCGTCGGTCGATGCGCAGCGCGGCGCCATCGAGGTCAAGCTCACGCTGGACGCGCCCGCACCGGCCTTTCTGCGCGAAGACATGACGGTGTCGGTCGAGGTGGAAACCGCCCGGCGAGACAAGGCGCTGGTGTTGCCGTTGGCCGCCCTGCGCACCGCGCTGCCCGACGGATCGACGACTGTGATGGTGAGCGCCGATGGCCACGCACGCAGCCGCGCGGTGAAGCTGGGCCTGCGCACGCTGGATGCGGCCGAGGTGCTCGAGGGTCTGGCCGAGGGCGACGTGGTGCTGATCGGTGGCACGCCGCAGGCCGACAGCCGCGTGCGTGTGCGCCGCGTTCAATGGCGGCCTGGTCAGAGCACGGTCCCCGGAGCGGCAGCGCCCGACGCCGGTGCTGCGCTGACCAACGCCATGGGGCGCTGATCACCCCATGAGCGCCTGGCTGGGATTTGAACGCCGTGTGGCAATGCGCTTCCTGCGCGAGGGGCGCATGCAGACCGTGCTGATCATCGTGGGCGTGGCGGCCGGGGTGGCGGTGATTGCCTACATCTCCGCGCTCATCAGCGGCCTGCAGACCAACACCCTCAACAAGACGCTCGGCGCCCAGGCCCACATCACGCTCAGCGCGCCCGACGACGTGGTGGCGCCGCCAGCGATCCGGGCGCCGGGCACGACCACGCTGACCGAAGCCCAGCCGCGCGCGCAGCGCTTGCGCTCGGTGGCCAACTGGCAGGCGCTGGTGCCACAGCTCGAACGGCTGCCCGGCATCGCGGCGGTATCACCCATGGTGGCTGGCGGCGCGCTGGCGTTGCGCGGCGAGGCCACGCAATCCATCTCGCTGGTCGGTGTGGAGCTGGACCGCTACGACCGCATCGTCGGCCTGCGCAGCAAGGTGGTCAGCGGCACCGCGCGCCTGGCGCCGGGCGAGGCCATCGTGGGCCGCGACCTGGCGACCGACCTGGGGGTGCGCGTGGGCGACCGCCTCACGGTTCAGACCAGCACCGTGAGTGAATCGGTCCGGGTGACCGCGCTGGTGGATCTCGGTGTGAAAGAACTCAACCGCCGCACCGTGATCGTGCCCTTGCGGGCCGCGCAAAGCCTGCTCGGTCTGCCCGGCGGTGCCACCACGATCGACCTCACGGTGGACGACGTGTGGGCCGCGCAGGGGCTCACCGAAGACCTGCGCCGTCAACTCCCTTACCAGCTGGAGAGCTGGCAGGAGAGCAACGCCCAGCTGGTGTCGGCCCTCAACGCGCAGTCGGTGAGCACCAGCCTCATTCGCGGTGTGGTGCTGGTGGTGGTGGTGCTGGGCATTGCCAGCGTGCTGGTGGTGTCGGTGGTGCAGAAGCGCCGCGAGATCGGCATCCTGCGCGCCATGGGCGCCACGCGGGCCCAGGTGCTGCGCGTGTTCCTGGTGCAGGGCGCGGTGGTGGGCGCGGTGGGTTCGGTGCTCGGCATTGCGCTGGCCGTGTTGATGATCTGGCTGTTCACCACCTTCGTGCGCGGCGCCGACGGACAGCCGCTGTTCTCCATCGCCTTGCCGCCCCTGCTGGCGCTGCAGGTGGCCGTGTTGGCCACGGTGTGTGGCGTGCTGGCGGCCATTGCGCCGGCCCGCCGCGCGGCGGCCATGGACCCCGGCCAGGCCATCCGCATCTGACGCGATGACCCCCCCCGACACCGTTGCGCTGATCGAACTCAGCGATGTCCGCAAGACCTACAACGCCGGCCTGCCCAGCGAAGCCGAGGTGCTGCACGGGTTGAACCTGCGCGTGATGCCGGGCGAATTCATCGCGCTCATCGGTCCTTCGGGCTCGGGCAAAAGCACCTTGCTCAGCATCGTTGGCCTGCTCGAGCGCATGAGCTCGGGCACCTACCGTTTTCAGGGCGAAGCGGTGCAGGGGCTGGACGACAACGGCCTGACCATGCGCCGGCGCAACAAGCTCGGTTTCGTGTTCCAGTTCCACCACCTGCTGCCGGCTTTCACCGCGCTGGAAAACGTGACGATGCCCGCGCTCATGGCCGAAGGCCGGGTGAGTGCGGCGCAGTTGGCAAGGGCGCGCGAATTGCTGGACGCGGTGGGTCTGGCCCAGGCCATGGACAAACGGCCATCCGAGTTGTCGGGCGGCATGCAGCAGCGCGTGGCGATCGCCCGCGCGCTGGTGATGGAGCCGCCACTGGTGTTGGCGGACGAGCCCACCGGCAACCTGGACACGGCGTCGTCCGACGAGGTGTTCGTGCTGCTGCGGCGCATGCACGCCGAGCGCGGCGTGTCGTTCGTCGTGGTCACGCACGACCCGCGGCTGGCGGCGCGCTGCGACCGGCTGGTGGAGCTGGTGGACGGCCGCATCGCACGCGACGAGGCCATCGTTCACCCCTAGGAAACGCACCGAAACGCCGTGCCAGAATCCGGCATGACCGTCACGCCGCAGCCCGCTTCGGAGACCGCGACCACCGCGCTGTACCGCGCGGCATTGGGTCCGGTGAATGTCGGTCGGTACTTGCCCGTGTTTGCCCGCTTCGACGAAGCGGGACGGGCCGGCCCCGGCTGGAACTGGGCCGCTGCCTTGCTCACCCTGAACTGGCTCGTCTTTCGCCAGCTCTGGGGCGCTGCCCTGGTGTACGTGGCTGCCGTGGAAGGTTTGGCCTTGCTGGTGTTGGGGCTGGGCCGGGAGTGGCTGGCCATGCCGTCCCTCGCCGAGTGGGGTTTTCTGGGCGCGATCTTCGTGTTGAGTTGCCTGATTCCGGGCGTGTATGGCAACGCCTGGCTGCACGCCGACGCGCGCCGGCGCATGACCCGCGCCGTGCGCGAGGCCAGCACGGTGCGCGAGGCCTGTGTCGCCCTGGCACAGCGCTCAAGCTCCCGCAAGCGCTGGTGGGTGCTGGCGGTCATCAACGCGGTGCTGGCAGCCGCTGCGTTGGGGGCTTACTGGGGCTTGTCCCGTTGGGTGAACGAACGGCCGGTGCTGCCCACGGTGGTGTTGCCGGCGGTGGTGGCGCCGGTGGAGCCCACGCCCGTGCCGCCCGCTCCTGCGCAGGCCGAAGAACCTCCACCGGCACCACCTTCTCCAGCCGCGGAGCCACCTGCAGAGCCACCCGCCGAACCGCCGCCAGGTCAGCCAGCCGAACCGGTGCCCTTGCCTTCCACGCCTTCGGTGGAATCCTCCACCACTTCGTCGCAAAGACCCGCACCCGCACTCGCCGCGCCGTCTTCCCGCGCGGACGCGCAGCAGAGCTTTGCCATCAACGTCGGCCTGTTTGCCGATGCCGGCAACGCCGACCGCGTGCTCACGCGGTTGATCGATGCCGGCTTGCCGGCGTTCATTCAGGTGGTTGACGCGCCCACGGGTCAGCGCACCCGCGTGCGGGTGGGTCCGTTCGCCAACCGCGCGCTCGCCGATGACGCGGCGGTGCGCATCCGCGCGCTGGGGCTGGACGCGGTGGTGTTCCGGCAGTAAGCCGGACGCAAGTGGCCCTGTGCTACATTGTTCACCCATGAAAGCGCGCAACTTCTTTGCCTTTTACTTTTGGTTCTCGGTCCCCGGCGGACGAGAGGCGAGGCTGTAAGCGCATCACCGAATCTCGATCAAACCGCCGGAGCCCTCAGCCCGGCGGTTTTTTTTCGACCCCGTTTTTCCACCCTCAACACCAGCCCCAGGAGCCCTTGATGACCGCGAAACATGCCCCCGCCAGCAGCGACGCCTGGCACACCCGTTCGATCGACAAGACCAGCCAGACCGACGACGAACGCATCAAGGACATCACCGTGTTGCCCCCTCCCGAACACCTGATCCGCTTCTTTCCCATCGGCGGCACACCGGTGGAAACGCTGATCAGCCAGACCCGCCAGCGCATCCACAACATCCTGCACGGCCAGGACGACCGCCTGCTGGTCATCATCGGCCCGTGCTCGATCCACGACCCGGTGGCGGCGGTGGACTACGCGCGTCGCTTGAAGCCCTTGCGCGACCAATACGCCGACACGCTGGAGATCGTGATGCGTGTGTACTTCGAGAAGCCGCGCACCACCGTGGGCTGGAAGGGGCTGATCAACGACCCCTACCTCGACGAGAGCTACCGCATCGACGAAGGCCTGCGCATCGCGCGCCAGCTGCTGATCGAGATCAACCGCCTGGGGCTGCCCGCGGGCAGCGAGTTCCTCGACGTGATCTCGCCGCAATACATCGGCGACCTGATCGCCTGGGGCGCGATCGGCGCACGCACCACCGAAAGCCAGGTGCACCGCGAGCTGGCTTCGGGCTTGTCGGCGCCGATCGGGTTCAAGAACGGCACCGACGGCAACATCAAGATTGCGACCGACGCCATTCAGGCCGCTTCGCGCGGTCACCACTTCCTCTCGGTGCACAAGAACGGCCAGGTGGCGATCGTGCAGACCAATGGCAACAAGGACTGCCACGTGATCCTGCGCGGCGGCAAGGCGCCCAACTACGACGCCACCAGCGTGGCCGCGTCGGTGAAGGAACTCGAAGCCGCCAAGCTGCCCCCGCGCCTGATGGTGGACTGCAGCCACGCCAACAGCAGCAAGCAGCACGAGAAGCAGCTGGAGGTGGCGCGCGACATCGCGGGCCAGATCACTGGCGGCTCGCGCAGCATTTTCGGCGTGATGATCGAGAGCCACATCGAAGCCGGCGCGCAGAAGTTCACCCCGGGCAAGGACGAGGTGGGGGCGCTCAAGTACGGACAGAGCATCACCGACGCGTGCCTGGGCTGGGACGACTCGCTGCAGGCGCTCGATGTGTTGTCCAACGCGGTGAAGACCGCGCGCCAGGCGAAGGCCTGAGCGGGCTGCGGGCTTTCACGGAGTTCCCCGCCCTGGGCGGGGGCCACAATGGAAGTCCATCAGGAGAACCACCATGCGAAGCCAAGTCACCGTGAGTTGGGGCGTCCGCTCCACCTACCCCTTCGATCTGGAAGAGGTGCAGCCCATGCCGCACGACCTGGCCCGCAGCTGGCTGGACGAGCAGTTCACCTTCCTGGGGTGTGATCCGATTCGGCCCACCGGCAAGGTGCTCACGGCCGACAAGATCCTGGCGGTGGCCGAGGCTGTGGGCGAGGAACGTTTTCGCGACGATGCGCACCGTGCCTGGGCGATGGCGTTTGCACGGGCGGCCAGCGCGGCGCTGGCCAAGCCGGTCATCTCCATCGATGTGCCGGCCCAGGCCCTGAGTTACTAGCAGGGGAGCTCCCCCGCGCCGCCTTCGGCGTCACCCCCTCAAGGGGGCGCATCCTGCGGCCTGGCAAAGCCAGTTCCGCGGATGCTCTGGGCAAGAGCGCGTCTTCAAGCGGAGAGTGCCTTCAGCAGGCGCTCGTGCACGCCGCCAAATCCGCCGTTGCTCATGCAGACGATGTGGTCGCCGGGTTGGGCGGCCAACACGACCTGCGCCACCAGCTCGTCGATGCTCTTGCCCACCCGGGCCCGCGCGCCCATGGGCGCCAGCGCCTCGGGGGCGTCCCAGTCCAGACCGCCCGAGTGGCAGAACGCGAGGTCGGCCGCTTCCAGGCTCCACGGCAGTTGCGACTTCATCGTGCCCAGCTTCATCGTGTTGCTGCGCGGCTCGAACACCGCCAGGATGCGCCCCCGCGGACTGCCCAGGCGGCGCTGGAGGCCGTCCAGCGTGGTGCGGATGGCGGTGGGGTGGTGGGCAAAGTCGTCGTAGACCGTGATGCTGCCACCCGCGCGCGCCACGGTGCCGCGCACTTCCATGCGCCGGCGCACGTTCTCGAAGCTGGCCAGCGCGCGCGCGGCGTCGGCCGGCGCCACGCCCACGTGTTCGGCGGCGGCAATCGCCGCGAGTGCGTTGAGCTGGTTGTGCACGCCGCTGAGTGCCCATTCCACACGGCCCGCCGGCTGGCCCTGGTTCAGCACGTCGAAGGCATGGGGTTCGCCCACGGCAGTGAAGTCGCTCACGGCGGCACCGAAGGTGCGCAGCTCGCTCCACAGGCCCTGGTGAAGCACGCGGTCCAGGCTTTCCTCCAAGCCGTTGGACACCACGCGCCCGGATGGCGGCACGGTGCGGATCAGGTGGTGGAACTGGCGCTCGATGGCGGCCAGGTCGTCGAAGATGTCGGCGTGGTCGAACTCGAGGTTGTTCAGCACGGCCGTGCGTGGGCGGTAGTGGACGAACTTGCTGCGCTTGTCGAAGAAGGCGGTGTCGTATTCGTCGGCCTCGATGGTGAAAGTCTTGCCGGCGCCCATGCGTGCCGACACGCCAAAGTTCATCGGTACCCCGCCAATGAGAAAGCCGGGCTGCAGGCCGTTGGCCTCCAGAATCCAGGTGAGCATGGCCGTGGTGGTCGTCTTGCCGTGGGTGCCGGCGACCGCCAGCACGTGTCGGCCTTGCAGCACATGTTCGGCCAGCCACTGCGGCCCGCTGGTGTAGGCCGCGCCGCTGTCCATGATGGCCTCCATCAGCGGAAACTTGGGCGTGCCGTCGGGTTTGCGCGAGCGGCTCACCACGTTGCCGATGACGAACATGTCGGGCTTGAGCGCCAGCTGGTCGGCGCCGAAACCCTCGATCAGGTCGATGCCGAGCGCGCGCAGCTGGTCGCTCATGGGAGGGTAAACGCCGGCGTCGCAGCCGGTGACGCGGTGGCCGGCTTCGCGGGCCAGGGCGGCCAGACCGCCCATGAAAGTGCCGCAAATGCCCAGGATGTGAATGTGCATCGGGCGATTCTAGGCGGCGGCCCACCCGGGTCTTGCGGGTATGGCCGGGCCAGTCGGCCTGGTGTGCCATGGGCGGGCACAATCCCGGGATGGAAGCGAGCCGGGAAGACATCACCTTTGAAATTGCCGCCGTGGCAGCACGTCTGGTGGCCGAGGAGGGCCTGGAGTACGCAGCCGCGAAACGCCAGGCCGTCAAGCAGCTGGGCCTGCCAACCCGCACCGCCCTGCCCGACAATGCCACGCTTGAAGCCGCGGTGCGCGAGCACATCGACATCTTCTGCGCCGACACCCAGCCCGCCGAGTTGCTCGCCCTGCGCGAACTGGGACTGCTGTGGATGGAACGCCTGAAAGCCTTTCGCCCGCACCTCGGCGGCTCGGTCTGGCACGGAACCGCCACGCGCCACAGCGATCTCTACATGCAGCTCTTTTGCGATGACTCCAAGGCACCCGAGTGGGCCCTGCTCGATCACCGCGTGGAGTACCACCCCGGCACCGTGAACGGCTGGCGCGGCGAGCCGGTGGAGGCGTTGACCTTGCGCACCCGCTGTGAGGCACTGGGTCAGTGGGTGCTCATTCACTTGATGGTGCACGAGCACGATGACCTGCGCGGCGCCCTCAAACCCGATGCGCAGGGCCGCAAGCCGCGTGGCGACGCCGCGGCGCTGAGACGGCTCATGGCCGGTGCGACCGACCTCCCTGGACTGGAAGAATGAAACTGCAACGAAGACATGTGTTGATGACCGGGGCCGCCGTGGCCGCTGCGGGTGCAGGGGCCTGGTTGTCATGGCGCCGCATCGCACCCCAGCCCGTGTTGAGCGGCGCCGAAGCCGCTTTCTGGGCCGGCAGCTTTGAAGGGCCCAACGGCGAGGCGGTGAATCTCCCGGCCATGCGCGGTCGACCCTTGCTGGTGAATTTCTGGGCCACCTGGTGCCCGCCGTGCGTGGAAGAGCTGCCCTTGCTCAACGCCTTCAACACAACCAACGCCCCGCAAGGTTGGCAGGTGCTCGGTCTGGCGGTGGACCAGCCCAGCGCGGTGCGCGGCTTTCTGCAGAAGCTGCCGTTGAATTTTCCTGTGGGCATGGCCGGCTTTGCCGGTACCGAGCTCAGCAAGAGCCTGGGCAACCCCAGCGGCAGCCTGCCGTACACGGTGGTGTTCGGGGCCGAAGGCACGGTCCTGCACCGCAAGATCGGCAAAGTGTCCGAGGCCGACCTGGCCCAATGGGCCCAGTTGGGCTGAGGCGGCCATGCGGTGACGGACCGCTGGTCTCTTGCCGGGAATGTTCGTCCATAAAGGGCTAAATTCCAGCTTTGTCGTCAAAAACCCCGCAGGGCGCTGCGCAGTGGGCTGTCCAGCCGACTCGGTCCGAACGTGTGTTACCGCACAACCCTTCGTGTACACTGCGGCACCCTGGCTGATGGGGGTGGGTCGGCAACCTTGAAGTTGCTCGAACTTAGAACAAATTAGCCGCTTTTCGTTGGAGAAATCATGGACTTGAGAAAACTGAAGACGCTGATCGACCTGGTGTCCGAATCAAACGTGTCGGAGCTGGAGATCACCGAAGCCGAGGGCAAGGTCCGCATCGTCAAGAGCGCGCCGACGTCGGCGGCGGCCCCGGTGACCTACAGCATGGCCCCCGCTCCTGTCGCTCCCGCCGTGGTGCCCGCGGTGGAAGTGGCGCCCGCGGCGCCGGCAGCACCCGCCGAGCCGGTGGGTCACACCGTCAAATCCCCCATGGTCGGCACCTTCTACCGCGCCTCCAGTCCAGGCGCCAAGCCTTTCGTGGAGATCGGCGACACCATCAAGGAAGGCGAGACGATCTGCATCGTCGAGGCCATGAAGATCCTCAACGAGATCGAAGCGGACAAGTCCGGCACCGTGACCAAGATCCTGGTGGACAACGGCCAGGCCGTCGAGTACGGCCAGCCTTTGTACGTGATCGAATAAAGAAGGCCCCGAGCCCATGTTCAAGAAAATCCTGATCGCCAACCGCGGAGAGATCGCACTGCGCGTGCAGCGCGCCTGCCGCGAAATGGGCATCAAGGCGGTGATGGTGTATTCCGAGGCCGACCGCGACGCCAAGTACGTGCGCCTGGCCGACGAGGCCGTCTGCATCGGCCCGGCCTCCAGCACCCACAGTTACCTCAACATGCCGGCGATCATCTCGGCGGCCGAGGTGACCGATGCCGAAGCCATCCACCCCGGCTACGGCTTCCTGTCGGAGAACGCCGATTTCGCCGAGCGCGTGGAAAAAAGCGGCTTCACCTTCATCGGCCCGTCGCCCGACTCCATCCGCCTCATGGGCGACAAGGTGTCGGCCAAGCAGGCCATGATCCGCGCCGGCGTGCCCTGCGTGCCCGGCTCGGAAGGTGCGCTGCCCGACGATCCGGTGGTGATCAAGCGCACCGCCAAGGCGGTGGGCTACCCGGTCATCATCAAGGCCGCTGGTGGTGGTGGTGGCCGCGGCATGCGCGTGGTGCACACCGAAGCGGCGCTGCTGCATGCGGTGCAGACCACCAAGGCCGAAGCGGGTGCGGCCTTTGGCAACGCCGAGGTCTACATGGAGAAGTTTCTCCAGAACCCGCGCCACATCGAGATCCAGATCCTGGCCGACACGCACCGCAACGCGGTGTATCTGGGTGAGCGCGACTGCTCGATGCAGCGCCGCCACCAGAAGGTGATCGAAGAAGCGCCTGCACCGGGGATCCCGCGCCGCTTGATCGAAAAGATCGGCGAGCGTTGCGCGACCGCCTGCAAGAAGATCGGCTACCGAGGCGCCGGCACGTTTGAGTTCCTGTTCGAAAACGGCGAGTTCTATTTCATCGAGATGAACACCCGCGTGCAGGTGGAGCATCCGGTGACCGAGTGGATTTCGGGCGTGGACATCGTGCGCACCCAGATCTCGGTCGCGGCGGGCGAGAAGTTGCCGTTCACGCAGCGCCAGGTCCAGCTGCGCGGACACGCCATCGAGTGCCGGATCAACGCGGAAGACGCCTACAAGTTCACGCCTTCGCCCGGTCGCATCACGACTTGGCACGCACCGGGCGGCCCGGGCGTGCGCGTGGACTCGCACGCCTACACCAACTACTTCGTGCCGCCGAACTACGACTCCATGATCGGCAAGATCATCGTGCATGGCGACACGCGCGAGCAGGCGCTGGCCCGCATGCGCACGGCGCTGGCCGAGACGGTGATCGAAGGCATCAAAACCAACATCCCGCTGCACCGCGAGCTGATGGTGGACGCCAGCTTCGTGGCCGGCGGCACCAACATCCACTACCTTGAAGAGTGGCTTTCCCAACGTGAACGCTGATTCCGCTTCCCAGACCCAGCCATCCGCTGGGTCTCTTTTTGAGCTGGTGCTGATGGTGCCCGAAGCCTCGGTCGAGGCTGTGAGTGAGGCGCTCGATGCACTCGATGCCCTGAGCACCTCGGTGGAAGACGCCGACGCCATGACCGACGCCGAGCAAGCCTTGTTCGGCGAGCCCGGCATGCCGCCCCCCAAGGAGGGGTGGCAACGCTCGCGTGTGGTGGCGTTGTTCGCGTCGGAGACTGCGGCGCGCGAGGCGGCCGAGCTGCTCCAGCTGCAGGACTTTTTTGCCGGTTGCGCGGTGCTGGGTGTGCAGGCCGTGCCCGAGCAGGACTGGGTGCGGCTCACCCAGTCGCAGTTCACCCCGGTGGAGATCACGCCCACGTTCTGGATCGTGCCGAGCTGGCACGAGCCGCCGGCCACCGCCGAGCAGGTCATCCGGCTCGACCCCGGGCTGGCCTTCGGCACCGGCACCCACCCCACCACCCGCATGTGTCTGCGCTGGACGGCCCAGCACCCGCCGGTGGGCTCAAAGGTGCTCGACTACGGTTGCGGCTCCGGCATCCTCGCCATCGGCGCGGCCAAGTTCGGCGCGCGCGAGATCGTGGCGGTGGACATCGACCCGGCTGCGGTGGAGTCGACCCGGCTCAATGCCTCGGCCAACCACGTCGCGCTGAACGAAGGCCTGCCCGACATCGCCCAAGGCGAGCACGACCTGGTTCTGGCCAACATCCTCGCCACACCGCTCAAGGTGCTGGCGCCGCTGTTGTGCTCGCATGTGCGTTCAGGGGGACATCTGGTGCTCGCGGGCATCCTCGCGCGCCAGGCCGAGGAACTGATGGAAGCCTATGCCCCCTGGGTGGCGTTGCAGGTCAGCGACGAAGAAGAGGGCTGGATCCTCATGACCGCGGTCAAGGCCTGAGCCGCTGCGCAGCGCCCCCGATAATCGGCGCATGAGTTTCACCACCCGTTGTCCGGCCTGCGGAACGACCTTCAGGATCGTTGCCGATCAACTCAAGATCTCCGAAGGCTGGGTGCGTTGTGGCCATTGCGCCGATGTGTTCGACGCCACGCTGTACCTGGAGCCTTGGGCTGCCGGCGCACCGGCACCTTCCGGGTCTGCGCCAGCGCCCGATGTGCCACCGGTCGAGCCCGCCGGCGCCGACCTGGCCGACAGGGATGAGCCCATCACCCGGTCACCTGATTCCATGGCGGATGACCCGCCTGCAGATCCGTCCGTCGACGCCGACTTCAGCACCGAACTTCAGCGTTTCGCGGCTGCCAAGGCGACCCCCGAGGCGCAGGCTGCAGCGCTCGTGGCCCCGGTCTCCGATGCCGATAGCGAGTCGCCTGCCCAGGCCCCACAGGACCTCGGTGCGGAACCCGTCGAGCGGGCCGTGCCCGAGGCGGTGCCGGGATTCGTGCGCCAGGCGCAGCGGCGCGCGTTCTGGCAGTCGCGCGGTGTGCGGGTGGGACTGTCGTTGCTGGCGCTGCTGTTGGCGGCCGTGCTCGTTGCCCAATGGGTGTTGCACGAGCGTGATCGCATCGCAGCCTGGAAACCCGAAACGTTGCCATGGCTGCAACAGCTCTGCGAGCCGATCGGCTGCACCGTCGGTCCGGTGCGCAACATCGACGCCATCGTCATCGACAGCTCGGCGCTGGTTCAGCGTCTGGGCAACTTCCACTCGTTCGACCTGGTGCTCAAGAACACCGCCGACATGGCGCTGGCCCTGCCGGCCCTAGAGTTGAGCCTGACCAATTCGCGCGACGAGGTGATCTCGCGCCGCGTCTTCCTGCCAGAAGAGTGGCCCGATGCCCCATCCGTGATGCCTGCGCAGAGCTCGTTGAATGTGAGCTTCCGCCTGTCACTCTCGGTGGGCGAGGCCATGCCCATGGCGGGCTACCGTGCGCTGGTCTTCTACCCTTGATTCCTCTCCACCTTTCGAACTGACCACACCATGCCCATTCTTGTTTGCGGATCGCTGGCCTTTGACACCATCATGACGTTTGAGGGGCGCTTCGCCGAGCAGATTCTGCCCAGCCAGTTGCACATCCTCAACGTGTCGTTTCTCGTGCCTGCGCTGCGCCGCGAGTACGGAGGGTGTGCCGGCAACATTGCCTATGGACTTCGCCAGCTGGGAGCGCACGCCGTGCCCTTGGCCACGCTGGGCAACGACGGCCAGGAATACCTCGAGCGTCTCCAGGCGCTGGGCGTCGACACTGCGCACGTCAGCAGTGCGACCGAGAGCTACACCGCGCAGGCCATGATCATGACCGACCGCGACAACAACCAGATCACAGCGTTCCACCCTGGTGCCATGTCGATGGCCCACGACAACCCGGTGCCTGTGCGCACAGACATCGCTGTGGCCATCATCTCGCCCGACGGCCGCGACGCGATGCTCACGCACGCGAAGCAGTTGCATGCGGCGGGCGTTCCGTTCGTGTTCGATCCGGGCCAGGGCCTGCCGATGTTCAACGGTGAAGAGCTCAAACAGTTCATCGAACTGGCCACCTGGATCACGGTGAACGACTACGAAGGCAAGATGCTGTCCGATCGCACAGGCTGGTCGTTTGAAGACATGGCATCGCGTGTGCGTGGCGTCATCGTCACGCTGGCCGAGCATGGGTGCGAGGTGTGGGAAGGTGGTCAGAAGAGCGTGGTGCCCGGCGTGAAGGCCGCACAGGTTGTCGATCCCACCGGCTGTGGCGATGCGTTTCGCGCCGCACTGCTGCACGGGCTGGAACAAGGTTGGTCGCTGGCGCGTTGTGCCGAGCTCGGCAACCGCATGGGCGCAGCCAAGATCGCGACCCGCGGTGGTCAGAACTACACCGTCCCCGTGCTTTGAAGCAGACATGAAAAAGCCCGGCGCTTTCGCGCCGGGCTTGCCAAGTCATCGCAAGGACGACTTCAGGGCTTGCTGGACGTTGGAAACGGCCAGGCAGCCTGAGGGTTGAGCTTCGTCTGAGCCGCTGGAGCAGCAGGGGCCGCCGGCTTCTTGGCCGGCTCAGCTTTTTTTGCTGGGGCTGCCTTCGCGACGGCGGCCTTTTTGGCCGGAGCTGCTTTTTTTGCAGGAGCTGCTTTTTTCGCAGCAGGCTTGGCAGCCTTCTTCGCTGGAGCTGCCTTCTTCGCAGGCGCTGCTTTTTTCGCTGCTGGCTTCTTCGCAGCGACTTTCTTCGCTGGAACTGCCTTCTTCGCAGGAGCCGCTTTCTTCACTGCGGGCTTTTTGGCCGGTGCAGCTTTCTTCGCGACAACCTTCTTGGCCGGTGCCGCCTTCTTCGCAGGAGCCGCTTTCTTCGCCGCTGGCTTTTTGGCCGGAGCAGCTTTCTTGGCGACAACTTTCTTGGCCGGGGCGGCCTTCTTCGCAGGCGCTGCTTTCTTCGCAGCGACTTTTTTGGCCGGGGCGGCCTTTTTCGCCACAGCTTTTTTAGCTGGGGCTTTTTTCGCAGTTGCCATTGTTTTCTCCTTGATCAAGTTGCAAAGAGCACTTCAACCGGTCACTGTGCCGGTGAAGTGATTCAACGCGCTGGAGCCGTGTGGATGCATCCACGTGTGGCTCCAGGGTGCTGAATCCTGTGACAAAACCCTGCCTCCGGCACCGTGGTGCCCGCAGCAGGGTTTTGAAATGTTGAAACGCATGTGAGGTGGGTTCAATGAGGCAGTGCGACCCCGGCGATGGCATCAGTCCCAGGACAGGGCGCCGCCCGTCTGGTATTCGATCACGCGGGTTTCAAAGAAATTGCGTTCCTTCTTGAGGTCGATCATCTCGCTCATCCAGGGGAACGGGTTCTCTTCGTTCGGGAACATGGGCTCCAGGCCGATCTGCGTGGCGCGCCGGTTGGCGATGTAGCGCAGGTAGCCTTTGAACATGGACGCGTTCATGCCGAGCACGCCGCGTGGCATGGTGTCTTCGGCATAGCGGTACTCGAGTTCGACGGCCTTGAGGAACAACTGCTTGATCTCTTCCTTGAACTCGGCCGTCCACAGCATCGGGTTCTCCATCTTGATCGCGTTGATCAGATCGATGCCGAAGTTGCAGTGCATGGACTCGTCGCGCAGGATGTACTGGTACTGCTCGGCGGCACCGGTCATCTTGTTCTGGCGACCCAGCGCCAGGATCTGCGTGAAGCCGACGTAGAAGAACAGGCCTTCCATCAGGCAGGCGAAAACGATCAGGCTCTTCAAGAGGCGCTGGTCGGTCTCGGGCGTGCCGGTGTGGAAGTTCGGGTCCATGATCGCTTCGATGAAGGGGATCAGGAACTCGTCCTTGTCGCGGATCGACTGGACTTCGTTGTAAGCGTTGAAGATCTCGGACTCGTCCAGACCCAACGATTCGACGATGTACTGGTAGGCGTGCGTGTGGATCGCTTCTTCAAAGGCCTGGCGCAGCAGGAACTGGCGGCACTCGGGCGCGGTGATGTGGCGGTAGGTGCCCAGCACGATGTTGTTGGCGGCGAGCGAATCGGCGGTCACGAAGAAGCCGAGGTTGCGCTTGACGATGCGGCGCTCGTCGTCGGTCAGGCCGTTGGGGTCTTTCCAGAGCGCGATGTCGCGGCTCATGTTCACTTCCTGCGGCATCCAGTGATTGGCGCAGGTGGCGAGGTATTTTTCCCAAGCCCACTTGTACTTGAACGGCACCAACTGGTTGACGTCGGTCTGACCATTGATGATGCGCTTGTCAGCAGCATTGACGCGGTGGCCGGCCGTGGTCGCAGCGGGCGCTTTGGCCGGCGCTGTGTTCGACGAGAAGGAGGGCGCGAGAGTGGCGGCTGCAGCGGAGGCGGTGCGCTCACTCAACAGTGAGGCTTGCAGACCCTGCATGCCGGAGGGCATGGGGTTGATCGCTGGCTTCGTGGAGGGCGTGGTGTGTTCGTCCCAGGTCAACATAGGTGTTTCCAATTCCTCGGATTATCAAAGTGTCTGCATGAATTGCAAAGTGATCGTGTGTGCTGCGCTGTGTTTGTGTTGCTGTGTCGCATCGATTGAAGTTCGATGTGACTCAGCACACACAACACAGCGCCGTGTCATTCACTGACAGGCTTCGCAACCGGGGTCGTCGATGGCGCAAAACTTGATGTCGGTGGCTGGCACATCGGAGTGGGTTGCAGTCGATGCCGCGGCTGCATTTGCAGCGGTGGTGGCGGCCATGCCGGCGGTGGTCGCGTCGAGCGACACGGCATTGAGCTGCCCCGTGCGGCCGGTGGACTTCTCGGCTTGTGTGGCCGATGTGGTGCGCAGGTAGTAGGTGGTCTTGAGACCACGCAGCCACGCGAGCTTGTAGGTGTCGTCGAGCTTCTTGCCCGAAGCGCCGGCCATGTAGATGTTCAGGCTTTGTGCCTGGTCGATCCACTTCTGGCGACGCGCAGCGGCTTCCACCAACCACAGCGGTTCGACTTCAAACGCGGTGGCGTACAGCGCCTTCACTTCCTGTGGCACGCGGTCGATCGGACGCAGCGAACCGTCGAAGTGTTTGAGGTCCATGACCATCACGTCGTCCCACAAGCCCAGGCGCTTGAGGTCTTTGACCAGGTAGCCGTTGATGACGGTGAACTCGCCCGACAGGTTGGACTTCACCGAGAGGTTGCCGAAGCAGGGCTCGATGGAGGCGTCCACGCCGATGATGTTGGAGATGGTCGCGGTGGGGGCGATGGCCACGCAGTTGGAGTTGCGCATGCCGTCGGTGGCAATCTTCTGGCGCAGCGCGTCCCAGTCCATGCTGACCGAGCGGTCCACATCCACGTAACCACCACGCTCGCGCGACAGCAGGTCGAGCGTGTCGGGGGGCAGGACGCCCTGGTCCCACAGCGAGCCCTTGTAGCTGGCGTAACGGCCGCGCTCTCGGGCGAGTTCGGTGGACGCCCAGTAAGCGTAGTAGCAGACCGCTTCCATGGAGCGGTCGGCGAATTCCACGGCGTCGGTTGATGCGTAAGGGATGCGCAGTTCGTACAACGCGTCCTGGAAGCCCATCACACCCAGGCCCACCGGGCGGTGGCGCATGTTGGAGTCGCGTGCCTTCTTGACCGCGTAGTAGTTGATGTCGATCACGTTGTCGAGCATGCGCATCGCGGTCTTGATCGTGACCTGCAGCTTGTCGTGGTCGAGCACCTTGGCGCCGTCGTCGGTGTGCTTGATGTGGTTGAGCAGGTTGACCGAGCCCAGGTTGCACACGGCGGTTTCGGTGTCGCTGGTGTTGAGCGTGATCTCGGTGCAGAGGTTGGAGCTGTGCACCACGCCGGCGTGCTGCTGCGGGCTGCGAACGTTGCAGGCGTCCTTGAACGTGATCCAGGGGTGGCCGGTCTCGAACAGCATCGAGAGCATCTTGCGCCACATGTCGGTGGCCGGCACCTTGCGGTAAGGCTTGATCTCGCCGCGCGCGGCTTTCTCTTCGTAGGCCACGTAGGCCTTTTCAAAGTCGGCACCAAACAGGTCGTGCAGGTCGGGCACGCTGTTGGGCGAGAACAGGCTCCACTCGCCTTTCTCCATCACGCGCTTCATGAACAGGTCGGGAATCCAGTTCGCCGTGTTCATGTCGTGGGTGCGGCGGCGGTCATCGCCGGTGTTCTTGCGCAACTCCAGGAATTCTTCGATGTCCAGGTGCCAGGTTTCCAGGTAGGTGCAGACCGCGCCCTTGCGCTTGCCGCCCTGGTTCACCGCCACGGCGGTGTCGTTCACCACTTTCAGGAACGGCACCACGCCTTGCGATTCGCCGTTGGTGCCCTTGATGTGGCTGCCCAGGGCGCGCACGCGGGTCCAGTCGTTGCCCAGGCCGCCGGCGAACTTGGAGAGCAGTGCGTTTTCCTTGATCGACTCGTAGATGCCGTCGAGGTCGTCGGGCACGGTGGTCAGGTAGCAGCTGGAGAGCTGCGAGCGCAGCGTGCCGCTGTTGAACAGCGTGGGGGTGGACGACATGAAGTCGAACGAGGAGAGCACCTCGTAGAACTCGATGGCGCGCGCTTCGCGGTCGATCTCGTTGAGCGACAGGCCCATGGCCACGCGCATGAAGAAGGACTGGGGCAGCTCGATGCGGGTCTTGCGCACGTGCAGGAAGTAGCGGTCGTACAGCGTCTGCAGGCCCAGGTAGTCGAACTGCAGGTCGCGCTCCGGCTTGAGCGCGGCACCCAGGCGGGCCAGGTCGAACTGCATCAGGCGTTCGTCGAGCAGGTCGTTTTCCACACCCTTCTTGATGAATTGCGGGAAATAGTCGGCGTAGCGCGCGCCCATCTCGGTGGAGGGCACTTCTTCGCCCATGACTTCCTTGACGATGGTGTGCAGCAGCAGGCGTGCGGTGGCGTAGGTGTAGTCGGGGTCTTTTTCGATCAGCGTGCGGGCGGCCAGGATGGAAGCTTTGTAGACCTCTTCGATCGGCACGCCGTCGTACAGGTTGCGCTTGGTCTCTGCCACGATGGGGTCGGCGTGGATGTCCTTGCCCAGGCCGCTGCAGGCGTCGGCGATGAGCGCTTGCAGTCGTTCGAGATTCAACGGCACGCGCTGGCCGCCGTCGATCACGTGCAGCGTGGCTTCCACCGGCTTGGCCACTTCGGCCTGGTGGGCACGCTCTTGCGTGCGGCGTTCACGGTAGAGCACGTAGGCGCGGGCGACTTCGTGGTGGCTGCTGCGCATGAGGCCAAGCTCGACCTGGTCCTGCACGTCTTCGATGTGGAAGGTGCCGCCGCCCGGGCGCGAACGCATCAGCGCCTTGACCACCGCGCCGGTGAGTTCGTCCACCGTCTCGCGCACGCTGGCCGAGGCCGCGCCCTGGGTGCCGTGCACGGCCAGGAAAGCTTTCATCATGGCCACAGCGATCTTGCTGGGTTCAAAAGAAACCACCGCGCCGTTGCGGCGGATGATCTGGTACTGGGCGAACACCGAGCTGTTCGTGCTTGCGGGCGCCGTGGTGGATGAACCCATGGGTTGCTTCGGGGAGGCTGAAGGTGTGGCGTGGGTGGGGGAAGCGGTCAGCATGGTTCCTCTTTCGTTTGTTGTGATGGGCCTGCTCGCAAGGCGCGGTGACGGGGAGCAAGACGTTCGGTTTCAGTTCGGGTTCGCGGCGTTGTTCGGGGTGCCAAAAAGTTCTCAGCGGGGTGAAAACGGGCCGGAACAACGTGGACAGTGTCGAATCTGGAAACGCAGAGCACACACTATATCTGGTGTGTGGGTGGTCTTCAAGCCACTACCGGTAGTGTTTGAGAAAAAATCTCCCCGGTGCTGAAAGCCCTGTTTTGGTGATCCCGGCCGGCGCTCGATCAGCCCATGCGCCGCGTCGTGCCGGCGTCGCGCCGGAATGCCCGAAATCCTTGGGCGCCGCGATCTGCGCGCAGCAACGGCGGGCTTTGTGGCGCGATTTGCCCGCGCATGCCGCTGCCCGCTTGTCGCCCGTCGAGGCAGGCGCGCGCCCGGTGTGTGGCCTCAGACGCCGGGCGGGTTCGTGCCGGTCATCGCCTCGGGGAAACACGCCCCCGACCAGCCCAGTTCGTGTTGCAAACGTGCCCAGTCAAATCCCGACCCTGGGTCCTGTTTGCGACCGGGAGCGATGTGCTCGTGACCCGCGATGTGGGCCACCGGGTAGCGCGCCCGCAGTTGGCGGCACAACCGAGCGAGGGTGCTGTACTGCGGCGCCTCGAACGGCTCGCCCTCCAGGCCTTCGAGTTCGATGCCGATGGAGTCGTCGTTGCAGTTCTCCCGGCCGCGCCAGCACGACGCGCCCGCGTGCCACGCGCGCGCATCGGCGTCGACAAACTGCACCAACGCACCGTCGCGGCGGATGAAAAAGTGGGCTGAGACTTCCATGCCGCGGATCTGTCCGAAATAGGGGTGGGCGTCCCAGTCCAGCGTGTTGGTGAACAGCTGCTCGACCTCGGGGCCGCCGTACACACCGGGCGGCAGGCTGATGGAGTGCAGCACGATCAGGTCGATCTGTGCACCCCCGGGCCTGGGTCCGTGATTGGGTGATGGGCAGTGGCGCGCCGTGGCCAGCCATCCGCCGGCCCAGGAGCTTGCAGGCGATTCAGGCGGCATCGTCATCGTTGGAGGGCATGGCAATGCCCAGGCGCTGGATGCGGTATCGCATCTGCCGCAGGTTCAGGCCCAGCCGCGCGGCCGCAGCAGTGCGGTTGAAGTCGCATTCGCGCAGGGCCTTGAGCAGGACTTGCTTCTCCTGTTCGTCGAGGTAGGACTGGAGGTCGCTCGGAATCTCCTCGTGCTCTCGTGCCGTCGAAGCGGAGGCTGAGAGCACCGAGTCGGGCAACTGGTCGGGTTGTGTGGGGATTTCGTCCGTGTCGTCGGTGTCGCCGAAGTCTTCGGGTTCCAGCCGTTCACCGCTGCTCAGGGCCAGTGCGCGTTGCAGCAGGTTTTCCAGCTCGCGCACGTTGCCGGGCAGGTCGCGTGCCTTGATCCAGTCCAGTGCCCGGTTCGAGAGCTCGGGGGTGGGCTGACCCGATTCTTTGCAGATGCGCTGCAGCAGGGCATGCGCCAGCTCGGGCAGGTCGTCGCGCCGTTCGCGCAGCGAGGGTGTGCGCAACTCGATCACGTTGAGCCGGTAGAAGAGATCCTGGCGGAACTGCCCCGCCTGCACCAGCGCGACCAGGTCGCGGTGGGTGGCGCTGACCAGGCGAACGTCCACCGCTTCTTCCTGCACGCCGCCGAGGGCGCGCACGCGCCGCTCCTGGATCACGCGCAGCAGCTTGGCCTGCATGGCCAGCGGCAGATCGCCGATTTCATCGAGGAACAGCGTGCCGCCCTTGGCGGCCTGGAAGTAACCTTCGCGATCGTGCGTGGCGCCGGTGTAGGCGCCCTTGCGCGCGCCGAAAAACTCGGCCTCGATGAGGTTCTCCGGGATGGCGCCGCAGTTCACGGCCACGAAAGGGCCATGGCCGCGGTGGCTGCAGTCGTGCACCGCGCGCGCCACGAGCTCTTTGCCGGTACCCGACTCGCCCAGGATCAGCACCGGCGCCATGCTGGTCGCCACCTTCTCGATGCGACCCTTGATCTGCACGATGCTGGCCGCGCGGCCGACGATACGCCCGAGCGACTTCAGGCCCGAGGGCGGCGGTGGCGCGCTGCGCATGGGTTCTGCGCTGGTGGCTGCGCCGTTGCCCGCTGGGCTCTGGCGTCCCGCGAGCGGGTGGCGCTGACTCTGCACCGCTTGTGTCACCGCATTGCGCAGTTGTTTGAGGTCCACCGGTTTGGTGAGGTAGTCGAATGCGCCGGCCTTGAGCGATTCCACCGCATTGTCGGCCGAGCCAAAGGCGGTGATGACGATGCACTTCTCGGTGCGTTGGGCTTGTGTGAGTTCGCGCAGCAACTCCAGGCCCAGGCCATCGGGCAGGCGCATGTCGGAGATCAGCACGTCAAACCGTTGCTGGGCCAACCACTCGCGCGCCTGCGCCAGGTCGGCGGCGGCCACCACCGCATGACCTTCGCGCAGCAGGGTGAGCTCGTAGAGCGTGCGCAGGTCGGGCTCGTCATCAACGACGAGCACGGAGGCCGAGAGGGAGGGGGTGTTGGAGCTGATGGCCATGGGTGCGCTGTGGCCGGATCAGCCCGTTGCCAGCGGGGGGTCGCCCAGGGTGGGGCTGAAGCGGGTGCTGTAGGGTCGTGAGTCGCTGGACGGGTAAGCCAGGCTTTGTTGCGTGGGCTGTTGTCCTGCGTGGCCGTTGGGCATGGTGACGAAGAATTCGTTGCCTTCCAGCTGGTCCAGCCGCACGCGCTGGTAGGCGATCTGCGCGCCGTAACGCTCGCAGAGTTCGCGGCAGATGTACAAGCCCAGCCCGCTGGAGCGGCTCTCCGACGAGAAGAAAGGTTCGAACAGGTGGCGCATCACGCTGTCTTCCAGCGGCTGCCCGTCGCTCCAGACCGAAAGCCGGCTGTGGTCATGGCCATTGGGCTGCGTGACCACACGGATGGACGAGGGCTTGCCGGATGCGTGACGCAGCGCGTTGTCCAGCAAGTTGACCAGCAGGCGGCGCAGGTGCTCGGGATCGAACTCCACGTGCGCCTCGGGTGCATGCAGGTGAACGCCCAGCACGCCCTTGGCCGGGTTCTGGCGCAGCCAGTCCATGGTGATCTGGCGCACCATCGGGTCCAGCGCGAGGCTGGGCATGGAGCCGTCGCCGCGCACCGGCTGGACGCGCGCCACGTTCAGGATGTCGTCCACGATGCGCGAAAGCCGCTGCGCGTTTTGCTCGATCATGCGGGTGAGCCGCTTTTGAGCCGGGTCTTTCACTTCTTCGTCCAGCAAGGCGCTGGCCTGGGTGATGGCCGAGAGCGGGTTGCGGATTTCGTGCGCCACGGCGGCCGACATGCGGCCCATGGAAGCGAGCTTCTCGGTGCGCACGCGGGCTTCCACTTCGCGCAGGTCTTCGAGGAACAGCACACACAAACCCGTGCTGCGGCCGCCCTGCGACGTGAGCCGGGTGCGCGCATGCAGCCGTTGGCTGGGCCGATCTTCGTTGTCGATGGTGGTTTCTGTTTCCAGCGCTTGCCCCAGCACGAAGGTCTCGCTCACCAGGTCGGACAGGTGGCACCAGCTGGGGCGTGCCGAGAGCAAGAGCTTGGAGGCTTGCGGGTAGACCTCGCCCCTGAGCATGATTTGCGCAGCCGGGTTGGCATTGCGCACCACGCCGTCCGGGTCGACCACCAGCACGCCCACACTCAGGCTCTCGATCACCAGTTCATTGACCTGTGCCTGCGTGCGCGCGGCGGCCTGGCTGCTGGAGGCCAGTGCTTCCTCGCGCGCCAGGCGGATCGCCAGCTGGTTGGCCAGCACCGCCACCAGAAAGAAGCCGGTGCTGGCCAGGCCCGCCTGCAAATACCGCGCGGTGCCGAGGTCGCTGAACAGCGGCGCACTCAGGAACGCCTCGGTGAGCAGGAACAGCGTCACGATCGCTGCGGTGCCCAGTGCCAGCACGAGTGGGCCCAGGATGGACGCCAGCAACACCGGCAGGGCAAACAGCGGCGTGTAGTTGATGGAGCCGATCTGGAAGAACTGCAGCAGCGCGAACACCACCACGTCCACGCCGATGGTCAGCAGCCATTGCGCCTGGATCGGCGCGCTTTGCTCCGCGGGCCGCCAGGCGTACAACACAACCAGCGTGGCGGTGAGGTGGACCGCTGCGAGCAGCAGCAGCCAGTCCGGACCACCAGAGCCCGTGACGACCATGAAGATCTGCAGGGCCAGCAGCACGAGGGCAATGAACACCCGCGCCCGCATGAACGCCACCCACAGGCGCACAAAGGCGCGCAGGCGCTGTTCGCGTCCCTGGTTGTTGCCGGACTCAAAGGCCACGAACCAGGAGGGGGCGAACTGCGAGCTGTCTTCGCGGGCCATGTCAGTTCCCGTCGCGGGGCGCGCTGGCCCGGGGTGTGCGCAGGGGCGTCATGCCGGGCCACCTTCCTTGATTCGTCGGTGTTCAGCGCTGCAGTAGGGCCCCAGCACCCCCTGAACCGTGTCGCCCTGCGGCAGGTGGGTGCCGCACTGCTGGCAAGCCACCATCACCACCGGCAGGCGCGAAGCTCCCGGGGAGGGGGGGTGCTGGCGCGACTTCTCCGAGCGGTCGGTGACGCGGTTGTTGCGCCACACATAAAACGCCACCATCACCACGGCCAGGACGAGCAGGTATTTCATGTGGAGAGTGGGTCAGCCGCGGTGCAACAGCACTTCGAGCACAAAGCGGGAACCGGCGTATCCCAGCAGCAACAAGCCCGCGCCCAGGTAGAGGGTGCGAGCGGCAAAGCGGCCGCGCCAGCCCAGGCGCCAGCGCCCCCAGAGCAGCACGCCCATGGTGATCCACGACAGCACCGAAAAGACCGACTTGTGGTCCCACACCCAGCGGTGGTTGAGCAGCTCTGAGAAATACCAGCCCGCCATCAACGTGGCCGTGAGCAGCACGAAGCCGGCGGCCACGAATCGAAACGTCAGGCGCTCCAGTGTGAGCAGCGGCATGGCGGTTTTGGCAGAGGTGCCCAGTCGCATGGCTTTCTCTGCGCGCTGCATCAGCCAGGCATGGCCCACGGCCACGGCGATCAGGCCGTAGGACGCGATGCCCAGCGCCCAGTGCAGCGGCATCCAGTTGGAGCGCAGGGCGGGATAGGGTGTGCCCGGGAACACCAGGGCCAGCAGCACCACCACGGTGCCCACCAGGGCGAAGGTCCAGCGTTCGCGCAACTGGGGATACAGGCGGCTCTCGATCATGTAAACCGTGAGCACCAGCCAGACCGTGACCGACAGCGAGGGCGCAAAGCCGAAGCGCGCCGGTTGCTCGAACAGCCCGAACACCAGCACGCCGAGGTGCAGCAGCCAGGCGACGGTGAGCAGCGCGCGGCTCTGAAGCGCCGAAGCGCGGGGGTGGACCCAGGCCAGGATGGCGTAGGCCAGTGCCGCCAGGCCCGAGAGCACCACTGCGGGCAGGTTGGTCGCTAGCGTCGGCAGCAGGTTCATAGGGGGTGAGGCGCGCGCAGCGGGCAGGGGGTGGGCGCGGCTAAAATCATGGGCGGAGTTTAACGGCCCTGACCGTTGCCAGACGCCGGTTTCCCGGTCAATGGCCCGACATACCCCCCAGCTGGCGTGCATTCCGCAGCCCGCGGGCACTTCTCCCACCACCCGAGCGCAGCATGGCATCAGCCCTTTCCGACCGACTCTCACGCATCGTCAAGGAAATGCGCGGCCAGGCCCGCATCACCGAGACCAACGTCACCGACATGCTGCGCGAGGTGCGCATGGCCCTGCTGGAGGCCGACGTGGCCCTGGCCGTGGTGCGCGATTTCATTGCGAGGGTGAAAGACAAGGCCCTGGGCCAGGAGGTGGTGGGTTCGCTCACGCCGGGTCAGGCCCTGGTGGGCATCGTCAACCGCGAACTCGCGCTGACCATGGGCGACGGCGTGGCCGACATCAACCTGGCGGCGCAGCCGCCGGCGGTGATCCTCATGGCCGGCCTGCAAGGCGCGGGCAAGACCACCACCACCGCCAAGCTGGCCAAGCACCTGATTGAAAAGCGCAAGAAAAAAGTGCTCACGGTCTCGGGCGACGTGTACCGCCCGGCCGCCATCGAACAGCTCAAGACCGTGACGGCACAGGCCGGTGCCGAGTGGTTCCCCAGCACGCCCGACCAGAAGCCGGTGGACATCGCACGCGCGGCCATCGACTACGCGCGAAAGCATTACTTTGATGTGCTGCTGGTCGACACCGCGGGACGGCTCGCGATCGACGAAGCGCTGATGCGCGAGATCCAGGAACTGCACGCCGTGCTCAAGCCGGTGGAGACGCTGTTCGTGGTCGATGCCATGCAGGGTCAGGACGCGATCAACACGGCCAAAGCCTTCAAGGAAGCACTGCCGCTGACCGGCATCATCCTCACCAAGCTTGATGGCGACTCGCGCGGGGGCGCGGCGCTCTCGGTGCGCCAGATCACGGGCGCGCCGATCAAGTTCGCCGGCGTGTCGGAAAAGATCGACGGGCTGGAGGTGTTCGACGCCGAGCGCCATGCACAGCGCATCCTGGGCATGGGCGACATCCTCGCGCTGGTCGAGCAGGTCACCGCCGGTGTGGACATGGCGGCAGCGCAGAAACTCGCGGCCAAGGTCAAAAGCGGTGAGGGCTTTGACCTCAACGACTTCCTCGATCAGCTGCGCCAGATGAAGCAGATGGGAGGACTCTCCAGCCTGATGGACAAGCTGCCCGCCGCCATGGCGGCCAAGGCCGGTCAGGTCGACATGGGTCGCGCGGAGAAGGACATCCAGCGCAAGGAAGGGATCATCTGCAGCATGACGCTCAAGGAGCGCCGCAAGCCCGAGATCATCAAGGCCACGCGCAAGCGCCGCATCGCCGCGGGCGCGGGTGTGCAGGTGCAGGAAGTCAACCGCCTGCTCAAGGAGTTCGAGCAGATGCAGGACATGATGAAGAAGATGAAGGGCGGCGGGATGATGAAGATGATGAAGCGCATGGGCGGCATGAAGGGCATGCCCAAACTGCCTGGCATGGGCTGATGCCTTTCCCCATCAAGACTTCAAGTTGAGCGTTGCTTCCTTGTCGCGCGGAGACCTGCTGCGCGCGCTGGCCGTGGTGGTGATCTGGGGCCTGAACTTCGTGGTGATGAAGGTCGGCCTGCAGGGCATCGGCCCCATGCTGCTGGGCGCGCTGCGTTTTTCGGCCGCCGCCGTGCCCTTCCTGCTGTTCGTGAAGTTTCCCAACCTGCCCTGGCGCTATGTGGCGGCCTACGGCCTGGCGCAGGGTCTGGGGCAGTTCGGTTTCCTGTTCCTCGGACTGCAGATGGGCATGACGGTGGGCATGGCCTCGGTGGTCATGCAGACGCAGGCCTTCTTCACCCTCTTGCTGGCGGTGCCGGTGCTGGGCGAGCGTGCGCGCGCTGCGCAATGGCTGGGTTTGGCGGTCGCTCTGGGCGGGCTGCTGCTGATCGCCACCGCGCACGGTGAAGGTCCCGGGCAGATGACGCTCGCCGGCTTCGTGCTCACACTGGGTGCGGGGTTCATGTGGGCGGTGTCCAACCTGGTGGCACGCCTGGCCAGCCGCGTAGCCGATTACGACCCCTTCCCCTTCATCGTCTGGAGCAGCGTGTTTCCCGTTCTGCCGTTTGTGGCGCTGGCGCTGTGGATGGACGGGCCGCAGACCGTGGTGCAGCAGCTCACGGGCATTGGTTGGCCCGCGATCTTGTCGGTGCTGTTCCTGGCCTGGTTTGCCACGCTGCTGGCCTACAGCCTGTGGACCCGCCTGCTCAAACGCCACCCGGCCGGGCGGGTCACGCCGTTCTCACTGCTGGTGCCGGTGGTGGGGTTGTGGTCTGCCTGGATGTTCTTCGATGAACTGCCGCTGCTTCAGCAATGGTTGGGCACCGGGCTGGTGCTCATGGGACTGGTCGTGAACCAGTTGGGGGGTTGGTGGCAGTCCGTGCGAGCGCGGCGCAACGGGCCCTGAAACGACAACGCGCCGCAAAAGCGGCGCGCTGGCAAAGAGCGTGCGGAGCGATCTTCAGACGGCCTGCGCCAGTGTGAAGCGACTGGCATGGCGCCAGGCACGGCGCAGCACGGCCGGCGACCACGACTCTTCGGGAATCAGCAACACGCCGCGCGAACGCATCCAGGCGCCGAGGTCCACGTGGCTGGTGGCCACGGTCAGTGGCACGGCCAGCAGCAGCGGCAGGGCGACCGGTGCGAGCCAGATCAGCGCATTGGCGTTGATCGCGGCCACACCCAGGCCCAACAGGCCGATCACGACCGTCATGGGCGCCAGCCGCGCCAGCGCATCGCGCCAGCTCACGCCGTTGGCTTCACGCGGAGGCGACTTCCATTCCAGCTTCAGGCCGGTGAGCGCGACCAGCACGAACAGCGAGTGCGCCAGCATGCGGATGGGGGCCTGCATCAGGGCGAGCACGGTTTCCACCACCGAACTGCCCAGCAGGCCCGCCGTGCCGCCAAACGACTTCTGCTCGCCCTTGAGGAACACCGCCAGCAAACCCAGCACACGGGGCATGAACAACATGGTCAGTGTCCACATCCACAGGGCGCGCAGCTCTTCGGGCACGGCTTGCCAGCTGGGAATGGCGCTGGAATCGGCGGCCCAGAGGGCGGTGCCGATGGTCAGGAAGGCCAGCCACAACGGAGCCGAGAGGTAGGACATGGCGCCGATGGCGAACATGGTGCGGTGCACGCGGTGGATGCCGGGCTCGGCCATCAAGCGCGAGTTCTGCAGGTTGCCCTGGCACCAGCGGCGGTCGCGCTGCAGTTCGCTCAGCAGGTCGGGCGGCTGCTGTTCGTAGCTGCCGGTGAGGTCGGACACCAGCCACACGTGGTAGCCCGCGCGACGCATCAGCGCAGCTTCGACGAAGTCGTGCGACATGATGCCGCCGGACATGCCGCCAGTGCCCTGGATGGGGGCCAGCGCGCAATGCTTCATGAAAGGCTCGACGCGGATGATGGCGTTGTGGCCCCAGTAGTGGCTCTCGCCGAGCTGCCAGAACTGCATGCCCAGCGTGAACAGGCGACCCGTCACGCGCGAGCCGAACTGTTGTGCGCGGGCGTGCAGCGTGGCGTGGCCGATGGCCTGCGTGGCGGTCTGCACGATGCCTGCCTTGGGGTGGGCTTCCATCAGCTTGACCATGGAGACGATGCAGCTGCCGCTCATGACGCTGTCGGCATCCAGCACCACCATGTAACGGTAGTCGCTGCCCCAACGGCGGCAGAAGTCGGCCACGTTGCCGGCCTTGCGGTGGGTGCGGCGCGTGCGCAAGCGGTAGTACACCTCGATCTGCGGCAGCTCGGGCTGGGCGGCGAGTGCGGCGCGCAGGTCTTCCCAGGCCGACTTTTCGGCCGCGGCGATGGCCGGGTCGTAGCTGTCGGAGAGCACAAATACATCGAACTGGCGGGCGTGGCCGGTGGCGGCGAGCGACTCGCAGGTGGCGCGCAGGCCGGCGAACACGGTGGCCACGTCTTCGTTGCAGATCGGCATGATGATGGCCGTGCGCGCGTCCGGGTTCATCGGGTCGTTGCGCACTGCGGCGGCGGACAGTGTGTGCGCGTCACCGCGCAGCGACACCCAGAAGCCCATGAGCGCGGTCACGAAACCGGTCACGACCCAGGCCGAGAGCAGACCGAACAAACCCAGCTGACCGTATTGCAGCCACACGTTGTCGTGGGAAGGTTGGGCGTTGGCAAACAGGCTGGTGGCAAAAGCGGTGCTCAGCACGGTCAGCAACACGAACACCAGGCGGCGGCGGTTGGCGGCTGTTTCCCAGGCTTCGGGCACAGGCTGGGCCCCGGCATGCGCGGGCGCTTCGTACGGCGGCAAGGCCTTGCCGGCCACGCTGAGCAGCGCGGTGCCGATGCTGTTCCAGAAACCGCGCCAGGGGCGGGGCACCATGGAGCCGCGGTTGAGCGGCGGCGCGGTCACGGCGTTGGGGTGGCGTTCTTCACGCAGGGTGCTGCGTGGGGCGGGTGTGGTGTTCGTGGAAGTGTTCATTCGGGTAACAGCAGGTGTGTCCATGTTTCAGTCACGGTGTCGTTGTTGTGCTGAAGGAAGGCGCGCAATTCCACGGGCTGCGTGGCATCGACACGCTCGACGCGCAGGGTCACGCGCCAGGTGCGCGTGGCGGGGTTGGGATAGGCCAGCGTTTCCAGCACGCGGCCGTTGGTGTTGGCGCTCACCACGGCCTTGACCTTGGCGTTGGCGGGCAGTGCGTCCAGCGCGGGGCCGGTGAAGTCGATGACGTACTGCGGCTGGCGGCCCTGTTCTTCTGCGCTGAGCTTGGTGTAGCCGTAGCCCCGTCGGCTCTGGGTCACCCAGCTCGATGGCGGGCGCTGTTGGGCATCGCCTTGCCAGGCCAGCTCGTAGGCCACTTCGAGTGGCTGACCAGGGGCGGGCAGGGTGGCCGGGACCCAGTACGCCACGATGTTGTCGTGGGTTTCGTCGGGCGCGGACAGCTGCACCAGCTCCACGCGGCCGGGGCCCCAGTCGCCCAGCGGCTTGACCCAGGCGCTGGGACGGCGTTCGTAGCGCGCTTCCACGTCTTCATAGCTGGCGAAGCTGCGGTCACGCTGCATCAGGCCGAAGCCGCGCGGGTTCTGCATGGTGAACGAACTGACCGTCACGGCCTTGGGTCGCTGCAGCGGGCGCCACAGCCATTCACCTTCGCCGGTCACCATCATCAGACCGTCGGAGTCGTGCACCTCGGGGCGGAAGTCGCTGGCCAAGGGCTGGTTCTCGCCCGAGAGGAACATGCTGGTGAGCGGTGCCACACCCAGCGTGTTGATCGGGCCTGCACCAACGCGCTGAAAGATGCGGGCGTTCACCGTGGTGGTGGTCTGCAGGCCGGGGCGGATCACGAAGCGGTAGGCCCCGGTGGCGCGTGGCGATTCGAGCAGGGCCAGCACGGTGACTTCGGTGGCGCTGGCGGTCGGGCGTTGCAGCCAGAACTCGGTGAAGCGCGGGAATTCCTCGCCGCTGCCGCCCACGGTGTCGATCGCCAGGCCGCGGGCCGACAGGCCGTATTGCTGGCCGGCCCCGAGGGCGCGGAAGTAGCTCGCGCCCTGGAACACCACCAGCTCGTCCTTGTAGGCCGGGCCGTTGAGCGGGTAGTGCAGGCGGAAACCGGCATGGCCCAGGTCGCCCCAGGGCGAAGGGTCGAAGGTGTTCTTGCCGTAGTCGAAGTCGGCACCGCTGTAGGGCAGGTGGTTGACCCGGCCATCGGGCATCAGTTCGTGGATGCGAACCGGCTCGGTCTGGTACAGGCCGAGGTGGAAAAATTGCGCCTCGAACGGCAGGGCGTCCGCGCGCCAGAGTGACTGGTCGGTCTTGAAACGGATGTCGCGCAGCTGGTCGTAGGTGATGCTGGCGAGCGCGGCGGGCAGCTTGTCGCTGTTTGCTTGATAAGTCTCGGTGGCGCGGCTTTGGGCCAGCTGGGTCAGACCGTCCCAGTCCATGCGCTGGGCCTGGGCTGACGCCCCGCAAAGCAGGGAAAACAGGGCGCCCAGCAGCACCAGGGTGCGGGTGCACCGGGCGGCGGAAAAGGGGCGGTTCGTGGGGGTCATGCCTTGGTAAGGGCAAACCCCGTGCCAGGTTGAAAAAACCCTGCCAGATCAAAGACTTGGAGTCAAAACCTCTTTTGCCGACTCGCGAGCGGGGTCGGAGAGGGCCTCAACCCCTGGTTTTTGTCGTCAAACGGCGACAGCAGATGCTGCGCCATGAAAAAAAACCAATGAAATCAACGAGACAGGGCTGTCACTCATCGGCGACAGCGTCTCCGGGAATACCCGAAGAACCCGGCATTCCGTCGCTCTTGAAGAGGCCCGGGGTGAGCGCGTGTTTTTGCAGCAGGCGGTAGAACTCGGTGCGGTTGCGCTGGGCCAGACGGGCCGCGTCGGCCACGTTGCCGTCGGTCATCTTGAGCAGGCCCACCAGGTACTCGCGCTCGAAGCGCTGCTTGGCGTCGGCAAAGCTGAGCACCTCCACCGACGGCGTTCGCAGGGCGCGCTGCACCAGGGCGAGCGACACCAGCGGCGTGGTGGAGAGCGCGCAGACCTGCTCGACCACGTTGTAGAGCTGTCGCACGTTGCCCGGCCACGCCGACATGGTCAGCGCCTTGAGCGCCTCGGGCGCAAACCCGGAGCTGCGCTTGCCGTACTTGGCCGCCAGCTTGGCCAGGAAGTGGTTGGCCAGCAGCGGGATGTCTTCGCGCCGCTCGGCCAGCGTGGGCAGGGTCAGCGTGACCACGTTGAGTCGGTAGTACAGGTCCTCGCGGAACTGCGCCGTGGCCATGGCCTCTTCGAGGTCGCGGTGCGTGGCCGAGATGATGCGCACATCCACCGGCAGCGACTGGCTCGACCCCAGCGGGCGCACTGCGCGCTCCTGCAAGACGCGCAGCAGCTTGACCTGCAGGGCGGGCGGCATGTCACCGATCTCGTCGAGCAGGAGGGTGCCGCCGTCGGCCGCCTGGAAGAGGCCCTTGTGGTTGGCCACCGCGTCGGTGAACGCGCCCTTCATGTGGCCGAAGAGTTCGGATTCCAGCAGCGCCTCGGGAATGGCGCCGCAGTTCACCGCAATGAAGGGTTTGCCCGCGCGCGCACTGGCCTTGTGGATGGCGCGTGCCAGCATTTCCTTGCCGGTGCCGGAATCGCCGCGCAGCAGCACGCTCGCATCGCTCTGCGCCACCATGCGCGCCTCGGCGAGCAGGTCGGCCATCCGGTTGGAGCGGCTCACGATCTCGCTGCGCCAGGCTTCGTCCACCCGCGCGTTGTCGCTCGCCGGCGCGCCCAGCGCCAGGGCCTGCGCGATCTTCTCCAGCAGCTCTTTGGCGTCGTAGGGCTTGGTGAGGTAGGTGAAGACGCCGCGCGCCGTGGCTTCCACCGCGTCGGGAATGGTGCCGTGCGCGGTGAGCAGGATCACGGGCAGCGAGGGGTGGCGCTTGCGGATCTCGTCAAACAGGGCCAGGCCGTCCTTGCCCGGCAGGCGCACGTCGGAGAGCACCAGCTGGGGCCGCTCGATGTCGAGCTGGCTCAGCGCGGCTTCGGCCGAGCCGACCGAGGTGACCTGGTAGCCCGCCGACCCCAGGCGCATCGCCAGCAGGCGCAGCATGTCGGCGTCGTCGTCGACGACCAGCAGGCGTGCGCGTGGCGATGTGGTGTTCATGGAGGCGTGGTGCTCAGGGTGGCGCGCTTCGGCTGCCGTTGGGCGCGGCGGGCGGGCGGGTGGTCAGGCTGCGCTCGATGGCGCGCATGGCCTCCAGCCGCTCGTTGAGCTGGTCGATGCGGCGCTGGTTGTCGCGCAGTTGCTGGCTCTGACGCTCCAGGCCGTCTTCGAGCCGGCGCTGCTCCATCAGTTGGTAACCCAGCAGCCGCGCCAGCGGTTTGAGAAGCGTGGCCTCGGGTGAAGGATTGCCCACCACCCGTTGCAGCAGCCCGAGCGCTCGCGCTGTGTCCACCGCTTGGGGGCTGTGCATCAGCGCCAGGGCCAGCTGCATCTGCCGCAGCGGAGCGTTGCCCGGGTCGCCCTGCACCGCAATCTCGGCAGCGAGGTCGGTCGGGCTGAGCTGGCGCACGCGTTCCGAGTACGTGAGCAGGGCGGTGACCACGTCGGGCAGCGGGGACGCTGGCGCGTTCAGGGATTCGGGGGGTGTGGCCGCGGGCGCCTGGACCGGCGTGACCACCAGAACCTGGGGCGCCGGTGCCTGTGCCGGCGTGGTGATCACCGTGGTCACCGATGCCGGGGTGGATGGTGGTGTTGTGGTGCCGCACGCGCTCAGCAGGAGCGCCGTCGCAGCAGCGGGAAGACTAGTTCGCATGGGGAAGTTCGATACGGAAATGGGCGCCCTGGCGCTGGGGCAGCAGCTCGATGCGGCCACCGTGGGCCACAATGTACTCGTGCACGATGGACAGGCCGATGCCGGTGCCGCGCACCGCGCCCTGCGGCTGGCGTTCACCGCGGTAGAAGGGCTCGAAGATGCGGTCGCGGTCGGCCTCGGCCACGCCGGGGCCTTGGTCGAGGATGTCCAGGCTGACGCGTCCGGGCAAGTCCAGCAGCACCAGGCGGATCACACCGCCGTGCGGCGAAAAACGGATCGCGTTGGACAGCAGGTTGCCCACGGCCGAGGCGATCTTTTCGCGGTCGATCGGCAAGACCACCGAAGCGCCTTCGGCCCGCACGGTGAGACCCTGGGCCTGCCAGTGGAGCCGCTGCGCGTCGATCTGGTCTTCCAGCACGCCCATGAGATCGGTTTGCTCGCGCTTGAGCTGGCGCGCCTCGAAGGCCGCCGCGTTGAAGCGCAGCAAGGCCTCGATCTGGTGCTGCAGCATCAGGGTGTTGTGCTGCAGGATGTTGACCACCTCGGCCTGGCTGGGGTTCAGTGCGCCGGCCACACCGTCGCCCAGCACCGCCACGCCTTCGTGCAGCGAGGCCAGCGGGGTCTTGAGCTCGTGCGAGATGTGCCGCAGGAAACGCGCCTTGTCGGCGTCGAGTTCGGTCAGGCGCAGCCGCAGCCAGTCCAGCTGCTGGCTGACGCGGCGCACGTCGGCCGGACCTGCGATGTCGATCGGCACGTCCAGGCGGTTCTCGCCCAGACCCTGGATCGCTTTTTCAATTCGCTTGAACGGGCGCGCCAGCCACACGCCGAAGCCCAGCGCCATCACCGCGGCCACAAAGATCGAACCCAGCACCTGCTGCGTGAGTTCCTGGCGGCTGGTCTCGAAGCGCGCCTGCAGCGTCTCGTTGCGCGTGCCGATGATGGACTGCACTTTCTGCGCGATCGAGGTGCTGTGGCCGTCGATCTCGCGGAAGGCGCGGGCCACCTCGCGTTCGCGGTCCAGTGCGGTCTCGGGCGGACCCTCGAGCAGCTCGGTGATGACATTCAGTTGCTGCAGCCAGTTGAATGAGAACTCGGGCGGCAGTTCGTTGTCTTCCAGGCGCTTGAGGATGTCGCGCGCGTTGCCGGCGGCTTCGTTGAACCGCTGGCGCAACTGGTTGTCGCGCAACACCAGCGACTGGCGCGCCGCCCGCTCCATGGTCAGGCTGCGTTCGGACAAGGACTGGGCGGCGGTCGACAGCGCAATCGCCTGCGCCGCGCTGTCGCGGCTCTGGGCCATCAAGGCCTCCAGCGAAAAGAGCGCGCGCAGGGCCGCTGCACCCAGCAGCAGTCCGATCAGCAGGAACGCCACCAGCAGCAGCTGGGGGAACGAAAAACGGGGTGACTTCACGGGCTTGGGTGGCCTCAGGCGCCCAGAGCGGATTCGTGCGTCAAGACCTCGGCCCGCAACGAATGCGGCCGGGCTTCGGTGATGCGCACGTCGACCATCTGGCCCACCAGGCGCTCGGCCAGCGGGCCGCCGGGGAAGTTGACGATGCGGTTGCACTCGGTGCGTCCGGTGAGTTCGGGCACCTCGGCGCTGGAGCGGCGCGACGCGCCTTCCACCAGAATGCGCTGCACCGTGCCTTCGCGGCTGGCGCTGATGCGGCGCACGTTCTCTTCGATCGTGGCCTGCAGGTGCTGAAGCCGCTGGAGCTTCACGGCGTACGGCGTGTCGTCCGCCAGGTTGGCCGCGGGTGTGCCCGGGCGCGGGCTGAAGATGAAGCTGAAGCTGGTGTCGAAACCCACGTCGGTGATGAGCTTCATCATCTTGTCGAAATCGTCATCGGTCTCGCCGGGGAAGCCGACGATGAAGTCGCTGCTCATCACCAGCTCGGGGCGGATCGCGCGCAGCTTGCGCACCGTGCTCTTGAATTCCATGGCGGTGTAGCCGCGCTTCATGGCCATGAGGATGCGGTCGCTGCCGTGCTGCACCGGCAGGTGCAGGTGGTTCACGAGTTTGGGGATCTTGGCGTAGGCCTCGATCAGGCGCGGCGTGAACTCGTTGGGGTGGCTGGTGGTGAAGCGCAGGCGCTCGATGCCCGGGATGTCGGCTACGTATTCGAGCAGCAGCGCGAAGTCGGCGATCTCGCCACTGTCGCCCATGGCGCCGCGGTAGGCGTTCACGTTCTGGCCCAGCAGCGTCACCTCTTTCACGCCCTGATCGGCCAGGCCCGCGACCTCCACCAGCACGTCGTCGAACGGCCGGCTCACCTCTTCGCCACGTGTGTAGGGCACCACGCAGTAGCTGCAGTACTTGGAGCAGCCTTCCATGATGCTCACGTAAGCCGCGCCACCGTCGACCTTGGCCGGTGGCAGATGGTCGAACTTCTCGATCTCGGGAAAGCTGATGTCCACCTGCGGCACGGCCAGGCGCGCGCGCTGGTTCAACAGCTCGGGCAGGCGGTGCAGCGTTTGCGGGCCGAACACGACGTCCACATACGGCGCGCGCTTGATGATGTCCGCGCCCTCCTGGCTGGCCACGCAGCCACCCACGCCGATCAGCACACCCTTGTCCTTCAAGTGCTTCACGCGCCCGAGGTCGCTGAACACCTTCTCCTGGGCCTTCTCGCGCACCGAGCAGGTGTTGAACAGGATCAGGTCGGCCTCTTCCACGTCCTGCGTGGGCTCGTAGCCTTGCGCAGCGTGCATCACGTCGGCCATCTTGTCCGAGTCGTACTCGTTCATCTGGCAGCCGAAGGTCTTGATGAAAACTTTTTTGCTCATGGAATTTCCTGTGGCTCCGGCGTCGATCAGCCGGTGCCCGCGCGGGGCGCAAATGGGGTGGGGCGAGCACCGCCGGCCACGCAGGCCTGCGGTGGTGGGTTCGTCAGTTGGTGCTGGCGGCCGGCTTGGGCTGCAGCGACTCGAACACGAAGTTGCGCTGCACCCCGAAGCCGGCGCGCTTCTCCTTGGCCTCGGCCTCGGTGAGGATCCACACGTTCTGGATCTGGTCGCGCAGGTCCAGCGTGTAGTTCACCACCACTTCCTTGTTCAGCAGCGAAGACGACATCACCAGCGAGTTGTTGGTGTTGTAGATGCGCGCGCCTGGCGACAGGCGTGTGGCGCGGTCGTCCATGGTCACGTTGGGCGGCTGCACCACCACCAGGGTGCCACGCAAGGCCTTGGCGGGGAAGTCGCGCGTGCCCGACTGGGCCTGGACCGTGAAGGGCAGGGCGATCAGCAGCGCAGCCAGCAGGCCGGAACGGATGGGGTTGGTGCAGCGGTTCATGGTGTGTATCCAGAGGCTGTTGGAAGGGGCGCAGGCCTGTGTGACAGACCGGGGCGAGCAGGGCCGCGATTGTCTCACGCCCCCCGCCGCCGAAGGACCGTCAAGGCCGGCGCGGACCGTCCAGCGGCCGGTCCGACTCCACCAGCGGATACCCGTCGGCCACATAGGCCGGGCCCTTCATGACCATCACGATGAAAGCACCGATGGCCAGGGTGAGCAGCAGCGTCCAGAGCAGCACCACCACGCCGATGGCCACGAAGTCCACCATCTGGATGCTGGCGGCCACCGCCGATTCGCTGCCGCTCCATCCGAACCAGCGGGCCGACAGCGCTGCCAGGGCCGGCACCAGAGCGCTCAGCAGCAGGGCCTTGGGCATGCGCCGCAGGATCACGCGTTCCAGCCCGGCGGGTGTGCGCACGAAACCGGGAAGCTGGTTGAACATCGACATGGGATCGGACCGGTTGGACAGAGGTGGGTCATTGGCCCCGCGGGGCGCTGCGTTTCAATGTACGGCGCACAATGAAATCTGTCCACCAGCCTGCGAGATGCCCCCCATGTCCTCACCGTCGTCCCGATCCGTGCACCGCTGGCTGCACCGCGCGTTCCTGTTGTTGTGCCTGGCGGGCCTGCCGCTGCTCAACGCCTGTACCTCGCCGCCCGACGGCGTGACGGTGGTGAGCCCCTTCGATGTGAAGCGCTACGCCGGCCAGTGGTTCGAGATCGCGCGCCTGGACCACCGTTTCGAGCGCGGCCTGAGCGACGTGAACGCCACCTACCGGCTGGAGGCCGACGGCAGCGTGGCGGTGATCAACCGCGGGTTCAACGCCGAGAAAAGCGAATGGAAAGAAGCCGTGGGCAAGGCCCTGTTCACCGGTGACTCCAACACCGGCTCGCTCAAGGTCTCGTTCTTCGGTCCGTTCTATGGCGGCTACCACGTGATCGCGCTCGACCCGGGCTACCGCTGGGCCATGGTGATCGGTCCCAACACCGACTACCTGTGGATCCTGGCGCGCGACAAACAATTGCCGCCGGGCGTGCGCGAGCAGCTGGTGGCCCAGGCCGCGCGCCTGGGCGTGAAGACGAACGAACTCATCTGGGTCGAGCACCGCCGCAGCGACAGCTGATCGACCCACTCCACCGCTGTCTGCACATCATTTCCAGCGGATCGGCTCCACGGCCACACTGCCACGGTCGCTGGAGAGCGTGAGCACACCTTCCTGCACGGTGGCCTGCAGCTGCATGCTGCGCTCGGCCATCTGGGCCAGCGAGGGCGCCACCTCGGTGGGCAGGCGCCAGACCTGCAAGCGGTCCAGCCGCGTGAGCTTGGTGTGGATGCCGCGCCACCACACGTCGGCCGCGCTGCCGAACGCGTAGAGCACCACCGCGTCGGCCTTGCTGCAGGCCTTGGCCAAGGGTTTGTCCTCGGGCTGGCCGACCTCGATCCACAGGCGCTTGCGGCCGGTGAAATCGGTGAGCGAGACGTCCGGATCGTCCGGGTCGGACAGGCCGGTGCCGAAGGCCAGCGTGCCGTCGCCGCGGCAGGTGTCCTGCAGCTCGTGGGCGTGGAGGGCCAGGGCCACCAGGCGCACCATCATGCGTTCGTCGGTCTCGCTCGGGTGGCGGGCCAGGGTGAGCGCGTGGTCGGCGTAGTAGCTGTGATCGATGTCGGCGATCTGCAGGCTTGCCTTGAAGATGGTGGACTTGATGGCCATGGTGATCCGTCTGTGAGGGCCGCAACGGCGCGCGCCATGAAAAAAGCGGACCCTGTTGCCAGAGCCCGCTTTTTGAATGTTGGTGGTGATAGGTGGACTTGAACCACCGACATCAGCATTATGAATGCTGCGCTCTAACCAACTGAGCTATATCACCAACGAGGCGGGATTGTAGCTCAATTCAGGCCGCGGTCCTTGGGTGGCCGGGCACGAACCCGGTTGTTCAGGTCGTCTTTTTGACCCAGGATGAACACCAGCCCGCGGCGGCCACCTGTTTGCCTGCAAACAGCGGGCAAGGACCGGCCTCGGTACCTGCCGCGCCCTGGTACAGCGCGCAATTGGCGCAGTTGCTGCCCGCCACAAAGTTGGGGTATTTGGCCGTGTCGTGGTTGGCCGCCACGGCCACGTAGCCCAAAGCCACGGCGGTGGGGTCGGTGGCTTCCACCATGGGGCCTGCTGCAACGGGGGCTGGCGACGCTGCCGGGGCTGGTGCCGCGGCCGCGGGTGGTTCGGCCGGTGCAGGCGCGGGAGCGGGCGCCGGAGCGGGGGCCGCCGCAGCGGGTTCTTCCTGCTTGGAGCAAGCAGCGGCGAGCACGGCGCCGCTCACGGGCACCATCATCAAAAAGCGTCGGCGTGTGGTCATGGGGATCTCCTGAGTTATGAATGGGGAGCAGGCCGGTGGCCTGTCCACGCAGCCTCCCGAATTGTTGCCTTTCGGGCTACTGCTGCGTGCCGACGGTTATACGCTGGCCCAACGGATCGGCGTGTTACAGCCTGTGCATCCCCCACCCCCACGCTGCGCCATTACTGGTGCTTGAAATCGGGCTTGCGCTTGTTCACGAAGGCGTCCATGCCTTCCTTCTGGTCGGCGGTGGCGAACAGCGCGTGGAAGACGCGGCGCTCGAACATCACGCCGTCCGACAGCGAGCCTTCGAAAGAGCGGTTCACCGATTCCTTGGCCGCCATGACGCTGGGCAGCGAGAAGCCGCAGATGGTGAGCGCGGCACCCAGGGCTTCGTCCATCAGCTTGTCCAGCGGCACCACGCGGCTCACCAGGCCGGCGCGTTCGGCCTCCGTGGCGTCCATCATGCGGGCGGTGAGCACCATGTCCATGGCCTTGGACTTGCCGATGGCGCGCGGCAGGCGCTGCGTGCCCCCCGCGCCGGGGATCACGCCGAGCTTGATCTCGGGCTGGCCGAACTTCGCGTTGTCGGCGGCGATGATGAAGTCGCACATCATGGCGAGTTCGCAGCCGCCACCCAAGGCAAAGCCGCTGACCGCAGCAATCACCGGTTTGCGGATGCTGCGGATGGTTTCCCAGTTGCGGGTGATGTAGTCGCCCTTGTAGACGTCGGCGAAGGTGTAGCTGGCCATGGCGCCGATGTCGGCACCGGCGGCGAAGGCCTTTTCACTGCCGGTCAGGATCATGCAGCCGATGTCGTCGTCAGCGTCGAAGGCCTTGAGCGCGGCGCCGAGCTCGTCCATCAGTTGGTTGTTCAGCGCGTTGAGTTGTTTGGGGCGGTTGAGCGTGACGATGCCGACCCGACCTTCGGTGCGGACGGTGATGCATTCGGGTGCGGTGGTGGTGGTCATGGGGTCTCCTCGGGGGTCGTTGGGGGCTGAAAAGCTGTTCACTATAGCGGTCGGTACCAAGGGAAAACATTAACCGACCGATTGGTTGGCGAATGGTAAATTGCAGCGCCGAACCACCACCGAACAACACCGCTCGCCGGAGGAGACCCAACGCCATGACCGATGCCACCGTCTTGTATGAAGAGCGCGGGGCCGTGGCCCTGGTCACGCTCAACCGGCCGGACGCCCTGAACAGCTTCACGCGCCAGATGCACCGCGACCTGTGGACCGCGCTGGACCAGGCCGAAGCCAACCCGGTGGTGCGCGCGCTCGTGATCACGGGCGCGGGTCGCGGTTTTTGCGCCGGCGCCGATCTGGCCGAGTTCGACTTTGCACCGGGTCCCGACCTCGTGAAACGCGCCGACCCCGGCCCGGTGATCGAACAGGCGTTCAACCCCACCGCGCGGCGCTTGCAGGGCCTGCGCATGCCCACCGTCGCCGCGGTCAACGGAGTGGCCGCGGGTGCCGGTGCGTCGCTGGCCATGTGCTGCGACATCGCCATCGCCGCCACCGGGGCCAGCTTCATTCAGGCCTTCAGCAAGATCGGCCTCGTGCCCGACGCGGGTGGCAGCTGGTTGCTGGTGGAGCGCCTGGGCCTGGCGCGTGCCATGGCGCTGGCCATGACCGGCGACAAGCTGCCGGCCGCGCAGGCGAAGGAGTGGGGGATGATCTGGGACGTGAGCGACGACTGCGTGGGGGCCTCAATGGCCATGGCGACCAAACTCGCCACCATGCCCACACGGGCCCTGGTCGCCACGCGCGCGCTGCTGCGCGATGCGGCCACCCGCACCCTGAGCCAACAGCTCGACGTGGAACGCGACACGCAATCGGCGCTGGGCAAGACGCACGACTACATCGAAGGCGTGATGGCGTTTCGTGAAAAGCGCCCGGCGCAGTTCAAGGGGGAATGATGAGTCCCCACGAAAGAGCCGCCAAGGTCGGCGAGACGATGTTCGCGGTCGACACCGCGAGCAAGGACACCATGGGCATGGAGTTGCTGAGTTGCGAGCCGGGTCGCGCCAGCATCCGCATGGTGGTTCAGCCGCTGCACCTCAACGGCCACCAGATCTGCCACGGCGGTTTCATCTTCACGCTCGCCGACTCCACCTTTGCGTTTGCCTGCAACAGCCACAACAAGAACACCGTGGCCGCGGGCTGCAGCATCGAATTCCTGCGCCCCGCGCACGCGGGTGATGTGCTCACCTGCGAAGGCGTCGAGCAAACGCTCAGCGGGCGTCACGGCATCTACGACATGCGGGTGTGCAACCAGCGCGGAGAAGTGGTGGCCATGTTCCGTGGCAAGAGCGCGCAGATTCCCGGGACGGTGTTTCCCGAAGAAGGAACCCCATGAAAGCCTTTGCCCTGGAGCCGATTGAAAAGGCCAGCGTCGACGAACTGCGTGCCCTGCAGCTCAAGCGCTTGCAGGCCACGCTGCGCCACGCGTACACCAACTCGCCCGTCTACCGCGCCAAGTTCGACGCGGCGGGCGTGCACCCGGACGACTGCCGCAGCCTCGCCGATTTGGCGAAGTTTCCCTTCACCACCAAGAAGGACCTGCGCGACAGCTACCCCTTCGGCATGTTCGCCGTGCCGCGCGAGCAGTGCGCGCGCATCCACGCGAGCAGCGGCACCACCGGCAAGCCCACGGTGGTCGGGTACACGATCAAGGACATCGACACCTGGGCCACGGTGGTGGCGCGCAGCATCCGCGCCAGCGGTGCCCGCCCCGGCGATCTGGTCCACGTGAGCTATGGCTACGGCCTCTTCACCGGTGGCCTGGGGGCGCACTACGGCGCCGAAAAACTGGGCCTCACCGTGGTGCCCTTCGGCGGCGGCCAGACCGAGCGCCAGGTGCAGCTGATCCAGGACTTCAAGCCCGACATCATCATGGTCACGCCGAGCTACATGCTGGCCATTGCCGACGAGTTCGAGCGCCAAGGCATCGACCCGCGCCAGAGCAGCATGCGCATCGGCATCTTCGGCGCCGAGCCCTGGACCAACGACATGCGCGTGGCGATCGAGGCGCGCATGGGCATCGACGCGGTCGACATCTATGGCCTGTCCGAGGTGATGGGCCCGGGCGTGGCCAACGAGTGCGTCGAGACCAAGGACGGCCCGACCATCTGGGAAGACCACTTCTATCCCGAGATCATCGATCCCGAGACCGGCGAGCCGGTGGCCGATGGCGAGATGGGCGAGCTGGTGTTCACCAGCCTCACCAAGGAAGCGCTGCCCATCATCCGCTACCGCACGCGCGACCTCACGCGCCTGCTGCCGGGGACCGCCCGCACCATGCGCCGCATGGAAAAGATCACCGGCCGCAGCGACGACATGATGATCGTGCGCGGTGTCAACGTGTTTCCCACGCAGATCGAGGAACTGATCTTGAAGCGGCCCGAGCTCAGCGCGCACTACCAGTGTGTGCTGACCCGTGAAGGTCCGATGGACAACCTCACCGTGGTGGTGGAAACCCGCCCGGGTCTGTCGCCCGAGAGCATCGAGGCGCGTGCCGCCGCCAAGCAGCTGCAACACGAGGTCAAGGTGTACGTGGGCAGCAGCGTGTCGGTGGAGCTCAAGCCCGAGGGTGGCGTGGAGCGCAGCCAGGGCAAGGCCAGGCGTGTGGTGGATTTGCGCGAGCGCAAGGGGTGAATAACACGGCTGTCCGTTGATGGCGACCGCCGGTGGGGCCGATCCGACCTGTCGGGGTGGAAACCCCTAGTCGAGCCCGGACCGGGTGTCCTACATTACCCCCCACAGTTGGGGAAGACATGGACAAAAACACATTGTTTGGCAAGACAGCGGCCGGGCGTGAAGCGCTCACCACGCGGCCCGCGGGTCTGGTGCCGCGCTTGCGTTCGCTGCTGATCATGGTGGATGGAAAACGCAATCTCGCCGAGTTCGAAAAACTCACAGGGTCCCTGGAGCAGGCCCGCCAGTCGCTCGGCGAGCTGATGGCCGGGGGCTGGGTCGAGGTCGTCGGTGCCGATGGCCTGCCCAAGGCCATGCCCGGCGCGGCAGCGCTCACGACGGCTGTGTCTTTCGAGCCGGAGGTGTCCCAGCCCGTGCCGGTGGCAACGCCTGTTGCAGCAGCGGAGGCCACCTTGCCGTTCAGCGATGCCCGCCGTCAGGTGGTTCGCTTCATCAACGACCAGCTCGGCCCCATGGGCGAATCGCTCGCGATCCGCGCCGAGTCCTGCAAGACACCCGTCGAACTGCAGGCAGCCCTCCCCCGCATCCGGGACGGCTTGAAGAGCTTCAAGGGCGCTGCGGTGGTCCAGCAGTTCGACGAAGCATTGGCGAACCGCCTGCCCAAGGTCTGACCGATCGACCGGAGCGCGCTCAGTCGGCCAGCCAGCTGCCCAACCGCGAGGCGTCGGCCACGCCCAGTTTCACGGCCTGCGTTTCGGTGGGCCAATCCAGCGCGCACTTGAGCAAGCGGTTGTCCCGCGAGACCAGCGCGGTGATGCGCGCCCGCTGGGCCCGCAGCATCAGCACGTCGTCGAGCTTGTGGATGCGCCAGGCCTCGGCTGCGCCGCCGCGCCGCACGGCGGCGAGTTCCACGCCCAGCCACTCGTCGCCCGCGGCCATGCCGGCGGCTTCGGCTGCGCCACCGCGCAGCACGGTCTTGATCTGCACGATGCCGCCCGTCTCCGCCACGCGCAGGCCCAGTTGCTGCGCCAGGGGCGCCTTGTCGTGTGTGACTTTTGCGCCCTGGCCTTGCAGCAGGCCCATCAAGGGCAGGTCGGCGGTGCTGTGCACCCAGGCGGCAATTTCACCGTCGAAGCTGCGTTTGCCGAGTTGCTTGAGCGAGCGCAGCAGATCGGCTTCGCGCATCGGGCCCCCCTTGCAGCGCCGCCAGAGATCCCGCATCACCGCGTCCAGCGAGGTGTGGCCCTCGGCGCGCAGGGTGAGGTCCAGGCACAGGGCCACGAGTAAGCCCTTGGTGTAGTAACTCACCGTGGCGTTCGGCGTGTTCTCGTGCATGCGGTAGTACTTCACCCACGCGTCAAAACTGGCCTGTGCCACGCTCTGCACATGGCGCCCCGGGGTCTGCTGCACCTGGTTGATGGTCTTGGCCACCAGTTGCAGGTAGGCCGTGTCGTCGATGAGGCCGGCGCGGCGCAGCATCAGGTCGTCGTAGTAGCTGGTGAAGCCTTCAAAGAACCACAACAGCTCGGTGTAGTTCTCAGCGGTGTAGTCGTAACGCTTGAATTCGGTGGGGCGCAGGCGCTTGACGTTCCAGGTGTGGAAGTATTCGTGGCTGATCAGGCCGAGCAGCGTGGTGTAGCCATCGGTGGCCTTGAGCGCGGCGGGTTTGTCGCTGGTGGACGGACGCAGCCGGGGCAGGTCGGCGCGCTGGCAAATGAGCGCCGTGGAATTGCGGTGCTCCAGCCCGCCGTAGCCGTCGCCGCTGGCGTGCAGCATGAAGACGTAGTTCGGGAAGGGCGGGGCGCCGTCGCCGTGCCAGAACGCGATCTGCGCTTCGCAGATGCGGCGCGTGTCGTCGATCAGGCGTTCGCCATCGAGCCAGGCACCTGCGCCGCTGATGACGAAGCGGTGCTCAACGCCACCGGCTGTGAAATGGCCGTTCCAGAAGCGGCCCATCTCCACCGGGCAGTCGGCGAGTTCGTCGTAGTCGGCCGCACGGTAATGTCCGAAGCCCGCAGCGTCCACGCTGTGGGAGGGCAAACCGGTGACCAGGTTCCAGCCCTCGGTGGCCACACCGGGCACGATCTCCAGGGCATGGGGCGTGTCTTCCTGGCCCGCCACCCGCAGGCACAGGCTGGTGGCGTTGAAGAAGCCGCGCGTGCTGTCGAGAAAGGCGGTGCGCACCGACGCATCGAATGCGTACACCGCGTACTGCAGTTCCAGCGGCTTGCCCGCCACCGTGTTGGCCTGCCACTGGTGCTTGTCGAGCTGTTGCATCGTCACCGGTTGACCGTCCTGCCACGCTTGCAGGTTCTGCAAGTGCTGCGAAAACTCGCGCACCAGATAGCTGCCCGGGATCCACACCGGCAGGCTCACCCGCTGGTTTTTCGCGGGTTGTTCGATCAGCAGCGTGACGGCAAAGAGGTGCGCGTTGGCGTCCAGCACCGAGACGGTGAAGCGCACGCCGACAGAGGGGGTGGGACGTTTGGGCATCAGAGGGCTCCTGCGCCGATGAAGCAACTCAACGAAGCGATCGCGGAGAGCCGGAAGCGCAACTTGAGCCAGACCGCCAGCCCAGCCGGCGGGTACAGCTTGCGGTCGACCAGGTAGCAAATGATCAGCACCAGACCCAGCCAGGCCAGGCCTGCGTAAGGCGGCATCACCAGACCGGGCCAGGCCAGCAGGGAGGGCAAGACGCCCCAGATGAAATGCACCTTGCCATCCGGCCCGCGGGCCATCTGGCTCCAGCCAATACCCCAGTGGATACCGCCCAGGAAAGAGGCGATGAGCGCGGCGTAAGCGGCCAGCGCCAGGGCCACCCAGGGCTGCAGGTCGGGCGTGACCAGCCAGACCAGCAGGGCCAGCCCGACCAGCGGGATCAGGCCGGCATGCCCGAGGTGGCGGATGAGGGCTTGCTCGCGGTGCTCACCGGCTGCAACAGACAAGGGCATGCTGAGGGGCATCAGTTGAGCATCGTTTCGATGCGGTCCGCCGTGATGTAGCCCGGCACCCGGGTGTCGTTGACGAAGATCATGGTGGGCGTGCCCTTGATGCCGTGTTTGCTGGCCAGGCGGCTGTTGCGCTCGATCGCCGCGGTGTCACAGGTGGCGGCAGCGGGCGGCTGGTTGTTCACCATCCAGTCGCTGTAGGTTTTGGCCTTGTCTTTGGCACACCAGATGCTGCGCGCTTTCTCAGCGGAGTCCGGGCCGAGCACGGGGATGAGGAAGACGTGCACCGTCACGTTGTCGAGCTTGGCGAATTCCTGGTGCAGGCGTTTGCAATAGCCGCAGTTCGGGTCTTCAAACACCGCCATCTTGCGCTTGCCGTTGCCCCGCACGAGGGTGAAGGCGTCTTTCATCGGCAGGTCTTTGAAGGCCAGCGCGGTGAGCTTGTCCAGGCGTTGTTCGGTCAGGTTGACGCGCCCCCGTGTGTCGATCAGCGTGCCCTGGATCAGGTAGTTGCCCTCGGCATCGGTGTAGAAGATGTCGCTGCCGTTGATGCGCACCTCGAAGATGCCGGGCATCGGCGTCTTGCTGACCTCGTCGATGGCCGGCAGCTTGGGCAGGCGTTCGGCCAGGTTCTTGCGGATGGCGGCTTCCTGCGCCAGCGCGCCCAGGGACAAGGCGGTCAGCGCCAGCAGCAACAGGGACTTGAAATGTTTCATCTTGTGGGCGCTCGGTGGCGATCGGGGAGGTGGGGGAAATCAGACCAGCTGGCCCATGGCCTGGCGCGCCAGCCAGCGCTTGAGAGGGCCGCTGCGGTTGAAGCTGTTCAGGCCCCAGTTGCGCAACGCTTGCAAACGGCTGTCTTCGTGGGCGAACAAACCGAACAATCCGTCGGTGACCCAGCCCATGGCATTCACTTCGGCAGCGCGCGCCCGCTCGTAGCGGCGCAGGAGCTTCAAATCGCCAAGGTCGCGCCAGTACTCGCGTGCATGCAACACGCGGGCGAGTTCAGCCACGTCGGCCAGACCCACGTTGAGGCCCTGGCCCGCGAGCGGGTGCATGGCGTGCGCCGCATCGCCGGCCAGCGCCACGCCGCCAGCGGCGGTGCGGGTGATCCAGCGTTGGGCGCGCGACAGTTCGAGGGGCCAGGCCTGGGCGGGGCTTTCCATGTGCAGCTTGCCCAGGGTGCTGGCGCTGCGCGCCTGCACCGCCTGGGCCAGGGTGGAGGGGTCGGATTGCAGCCAGGCATCGGCCTGTGCTGCGGGAACAGACCACACCAGCGCCACCGAGTTCCCCTGTGCGCCACCCAGCGGCAGCAAGGCCATCACCTCGCCGTGGGCAAACCACTGGCGCGCCACGCCGCCGTGGGGCAGCTCGCAGCGCAGGCGGGCCGCCACCGCCTTGTGGTCGTAGGGGCGCACGTCGAATGCCAGCCCGAGTTGGTCGCGGGTCTGGCTGCGTTTGCCTTCGCAGACCACGGTGAGGGCGGCCGCAGGGGTCTCGGTCAGGCGCTCGATGCTGCCCTGGAAACCCACGGCATCGCTCAGGCGCTGCTCCAGTGCGGGCACATCCACGATCCAGGTGAGCGCTTCGCTGCCCTGGTCGCTGGCCGAGAAGTTGAGCTCGCCGCCGTCGTCGCCCCAGACCCGCATGGCGTTCACCGGGGTGATGGCGCTGCCTTGCGGGCCGCTCTCGTCGGTTTCGGGCCAGGCCCGCACCGAGCGCAGCAACTCGCGCGAGGCGCTGTTCAGTGCGTAGGCGCGCACGTCGGGGGTGTCGGTCTGGCGCGGGGGGCTCACCAGGGCCACGCGCAAGCGGTCACGGGCCAGCAGCAAGGCCAGGGTCTGGCCCACCACACCCGCGCCCTGCACGGCGACATCAAAACGCCGGGTGGTGCCGGTTCGCGGGGGTGTTGCATTCATGGGAGGATTCTAGGAGCAGGGCACAATCCGGCCTTTGCGCGGGCCAAACCCCTGCGGCCCGCCCCGGCTTTCCATTCCTCGACCTTGCTGCTCCGCCATGAACCCAGTCGCCACGTCCGCCGCCGACCTGCAGGCCACCATCGAAGAACTCTGGGTCTACCCGGTCAAGTCCTGCGCCGGCATCCAGCTCCGCGAATCCGAGTTGACCGACACCGGGCTGCTCTACGACCGTGCCTGGATGGTGGTGGATGCCGAGGGTGAATTCGTCAGCCAGCGCGAGCTGCCCCGCATGGCGCTGATCCAGCCTGCGTTCAAGATGGGCCAGTTGATGCTGCGCGCGCCGGGCATGTTGTCCTTGCACCTGGGACTGGACGTGGCCGAAGGCCCGCTCCAGGTGCGGGTGTGGGACGATGCGGTGGACGCGTACGACATGGGCGATGTGGCGGCCCAGTGGTTCAGCGACTTTCTCGGGCCGGACGCACCGGTGCATCTGAAAAAGTTGCGGCTGGCGCGGTTTGACCCGGAGGTGAAGCGGCCCTGCGATCCCGCCTGGACCGGTGGACGCGAGGCCACCACCCAGTTCGCCGACGGCTTTGGCCTGCTGGTGACCAGCAACGCCTCGCTGGCCGACCTCAACGCGCGCCTCGTGGCCGCCGGCCACCAGGCCGTGGACATGCGCCGTTTCCGGCCCAACATCGTGCTCGGTGGCGTGGAACCGCACGACGAGGACCGCGTGGGCGCCATGACCATCACCACCGGCGACGGCGAGGCGGTGATCGAACCCGTCAAGCCTTGCGGCCGCTGCCCCATCCCCGACATCGACCCGACCACGGCCACGTCCAGCCCGGCGGTGGGCGACACCCTGCAGACCTACCGGCAAGACAAGCGTCTGCAAGGCGCTGTCACTTTCGGCATGAACACCATCGTGATCGAGGGCGACGGGCAGGTGTTGCGGGTGGGTCAGAAGGTCAGCGCCAACCTGAAGTTCGAATAGGCCCCCACGCTCCACCGCTGCGCGGGTCGCTGCCCCCCGAGGGGGCTGATCCGGCTTGGGGCGGCCCGGCGCCGTATCGTCTGACTTTCCTTGTTGCCCCGTAAAATCTCGGGTTCTCCCGACCGATCCGAAAGTTTTCCATGAGCCTCCAATGCGGCATCGTGGGCCTGCCCAACGTGGGCAAGTCCACCCTTTTCAACGCGCTGACCAAAGCCGGCATCGCGGCTGAGAACTACCCCTTCTGCACCATCGAGCCCAACACCGGCGTGGTGGAAGTGCCCGATCCGCGCCTGGCGAAGCTGGCGGCGATCGTCGAGCCCGAGCGAGTGGTGCCGGCCATCGTGGAGTTTGTGGACATCGCCGGTCTGGTCGCCGGTGCCAGCACCGGTGAAGGCCTGGGCAACAAGTTTCTGGCCCACATCCGCGAGACCGACGCCATCGTCAACGTGGTGCGCTGCTTTGAAGACGACAACGTGATCCACGTGGCCAACAAGGTCGACCCGATCGCCGACATCGAGGTCATCCAGACCGAGCTGTGTCTGGCCGATCTGGCGGCGGTGGAAAAAGCCATTCACCGCGTGAGCAAGACCGCGCGCTCGGGCGACAAGGAATCCATCAAGCAGCTCGCCATCCTGGAGAAATGCCAGACCGCGCTGAACGACACCCAGCCGGTGCGCACCATCGACTTCAGCAAGGACGAGCAGGCCCAGCTCAAGCAGTTCTTCCTGATCACCGCCAAGCCCGCGATGTTCGTGGCCAACGTGTCGGAAGACGGTTTCGAGAACAACCCCTTCCTCGACCGCCTGCGTGAGTTTGCGAAAAAGCAGAACGCGCCTGTGGTCGCCATCTGCGCCAAGATCGAGGCCGAACTCTCCGAGATGGACGACGCCGACCGGCTCGAATTCCTCAAGGAACTCGGCCAGGACGAACCCGGCCTGAACCGGCTGATCCGCGCGGCCTACCAGCTGCTGGGCCTGCAGACTTACTTCACCGCTGGCGTGAAAGAGGTGCGCGCCTGGACCATCCACGTGGGCGACACCGGCCCGCAGGCCGCCGGCGTGATCCACACCGACTTCGAAAAGGGCTACATCCGCGCCCAGACCATCGCGTTTGACGACTTCATCAACTTCAAGGGCGAGCAGGGCGCCAAAGACGCGGGCAAGATGCGCGCCGAAGGCAAGGAGTACGTCGTCAAGGATGGCGACGTGATGAACTTCCTGTTCACCCCCGCATAGGTCAGCATTGACATACACCCAGTACTCGATACTCTATGGACATTGATAGGGTTCAAATATTCTGGTTATTCTGAATTCATGGATAGTGTGGGCGCCACGCCTTCGTTTCCAGTTAGCCCCTCGAGTCTTTTGCAGGAGGTGATGTGAGATTGCGGCGATCTATTGGCGCATTCCAGAGCGTGATCCAAAGCAGGCGGTGCCCCACCGGAATCTTGGGTGCGTCACGGGGTACGTGATCGCAGGTGACTAGACGTGGCATCCCTAGAATTCATCAACTTCGAACCTTGGCGGGAAGTCGTTGAAGACGGGGGAGGCTCGTGGGAAAGGGACAAGCTTGCTCGCTCCTTTGATCTCTTGCCGCAGATATTCTGGAAGAACGGCGAGGGTTGGGCTGAGGCCAACCACTGGGCGTTGGAAAAAATATCAAATCAAGGCGTTGTACTGGAGACCATCAAGGCTCTGATGAAACACTTGCACGCCTATGCAAGTTTCTTGGAGGAGCGCGACTTGGATTGGCGACACTTTCCAATCCGAGTAGCCGACCGCGCGATTGTGCAATTTCGTGGCGAACTCATGACTCAAATAGCTCGTGGAAGTTTGGCGTCGAGTACCGCAAGAGCGCGAATGAGTGCAGTTGTCCAATTTTATCGACATGCCAGCTTCCATGATTTCATAAATCCGAAATCACTCATGTGGCAAGAGAAATCCGTGGTGATTGCTTTTTACGATGCTGTCGGTTTTAAGCGTTCGATGGCTCGAGTGACTACTGACTTAACCATACCCAACCGTACACGTCCAGACACGGCACTTGAGGAAGGTCTCTTCCCGCTCAGTGAAATCCATATGATTGAGTTGCTTAAGTTCATGGTCGAGAATTCGACGCAAGAACTCCAACTCATGCTGACCATTGGTTTTTTTACTGGCGCGCGCTTGGGGACAATCACAACTTTGCATATTGAAGACTTGGAGCAAGCTCGCCCAGATCCCTCAATGAAGGGCTTCTTCCTAGTTCGCATTGGGCCGGGAACTCAGGTTGAAACGAAGTTGAGCGTAGCAGGTTACCTACTTGTCCCGGATTTTCTACTTGATTCTCTAAAAAGATATGCATTCTCAACTGAACGTCTCAAGCGAGAGGTGCGAGCGAAACCAAAGGATCGTTCGATTATCTTTTTGACAAAGCGAGGAAATCGCTATGGAAGTAACTCCATTAGTCGACTGATGACGGATCTACGCCGAAACGCCGTTCGTTCAGATCTGAGGTTTATGACGCGTTTCAAATTTCATCAAACGCGAGCTACATACGGTACTTGGCTGATGAAGCTAGTGTTGGGCGTTACTACGGTGAGCACTGCGATTGAATTCGTAAAAAATGCCATGCTTCACAAGCATGAATCGACGACATTCAGGTACGTGAAGTTTCTGGAGATGAGCAAGGGAAAGCAAGAGGCGGCAGAAGCATTCAACAAGGCCTTTACGGGACTGAAGATGAGGAACTGGGACCAGTTTGATGCCTGACACCTTCGGCGCCCTTGATCTGACCTTTCCCGCCATAACGTACGGGGACAAAGCGACGCCTTTGGACCTAAAAGTTCTTCTCTTTCGGGGAGGCGCTAAGGCACATCCTGGGAAGGTTGGACGCATGATTGCCGAGGGGCAACTCGGAAGTCCAGTTCGTGAACGAGCGGAGCTTGTGCGGAGGATTCATGAGGCAGTCAACGGCAAGCTGGTGGGGGGTGGCAGTATTGCTACTGCTCGAAATTCAGTCCGTTATCTGCGCGATCTTTTTATTTGGGCGGAGGAAGCGCATCACCAGCTCGATTTCGATTCGATCCAAAAAACCTATATACATTGGACTGACGCGCTCCTGAATCGTTGCCAAGTTGTAGGCGATCTAAAGAAAAGATCGGCGTACACAAAAGGATCACAGGCGGGTCAAGTCCTAGACGCCGTATTGGATCGTTCAAACCCGGTTATTCAACTGACCCGGTTAGATATGCCGTCGCAGCGAAAAACTGCTCGGGGGGTTCAGGCAGATAAACAAAGCTTGAATGACACTTTTATCTTTGGCAAGCTGTTGCAGGACATTTGCGATGGGCTCCAGATTGATGTGGTGCTCAAAGGCCCGCTGCCTGTGCGTATTCCACTTCATACTGGTGGTGAGTTGGTGCAATGGTCAGGTTACTCCTGCCAAGGAGGTGTCGCTCCCAAATTGGCTGGTCGCCATTCTCAAAGGTCAATCAAGAGGTTCACTGCATTCGAAGCAGACGGTACTTTGCGTACACGTTATCCTCTCGCAAATTTGCGCTGCGAAGCAGAGTTGCTCATGTTCATCGGGCAAACCGGCATGAATATGGCGCAGGCACACAAACTCCAACTCCGCCATTTCTACTACGCCAGCCATCTTGATGGCTACCAAGTAAAGGATAGAAAGCAGCGCCGAGGGGGTGAGGTGCTATTCGAGATATTTAAGGGCTACAAACCCCATTTTGAACGTTATCTGGAATGGCGTCGTGAGATTTTCCCGACCTCTGACCTGCTCTTCCCCTTTGTGCGCATCGGTGGGCGAGCTGACCACACCGCTCCTCAATTTCGCCTCCGGAGCATCTTCAAGGGTCTCGGAATCTGTTTCGTTCCCCCTCAAACCCTGCGAAACACCCGCATCAACTGGCTCCTTCGTCGGAGCAGTGATCCCGAACTGACTGCTTGCATGGCTCAGCATACGAAAGAAACGCTGCTGAGTGTCTATGAGAGGCCCAGTCAGCAACGAGCAATGAGTGAAGTGATGCGCTTTTGGTCCCGATACGATCCGACCATCGTTCGCACCACTTCTGTCGCGCCTGGTCAGTGCAATGGGCAGCTCGCGCCAGTGCCTTCTATTCCGATCGCCGCGCCAACGCCGGACTGTATTCGTCCCTCTGGCTGTCTTTGGTGCGAGCACCACAGGGACGTCGATAGCGAAGATCACGTTTGGGCGCTTGCCAGCTTCCGCCACCTCAAGGTCATCGAATTGTCCAAATGGCATTCTCCGGCAGTCCATCAGGAAGCACTTCCAGTCCGGCATGTCGTTGACCGGATCACTGAAAAGCTGCGTTGGTTTCATGGCTCGAATGCGCAACGACGAAGTTGGATGGACGAGGCACTCGCCCGTGTCGAGGAAGGCCGATATCACCCGGACTGGCATCGGCTCATCGTGGGCATGGAGGGTGCACCATGAATGTAGCTCTCGAAGAATTTGGCCTACGCCTAAAGTCCGGGTGGTTGACGACTTCGCATCGATGTTTTCGTCCGCCAAGCTGGCCACCGCCTAGTGATTGGGTCGTCAGCGAAGACAGCAAAGGAGAGGTTCTGTCTTATTGGTCTGAACCGACATGGGATTTGTCACCCTGGGCAGGCAAAACAATGCTCTTGGACTTCGGCGATGGTCTAGAGACACGAAAAGCAGAGCGTATTGATCCCGCCAATGCCCATCTGATGCGGTTGCTCGCAACTTGGTTTATGTGGGGGCCGCGGGCCGCTTCAAGAACAAATACATTGAGGGCGAGATTTCTTCCAGTTCGCAGGATCGTCGCACTTTGCAGTCGCAACGGAATCCTCGCCAGCGAATTGATGCGCTTTCCCAAAGTGCTGGAGCAACTGTCCAGCGTTATCTCTTCCAGTGAATATCAAAGCACTATTCTCGAACTGCACCGCCTGTGGGATGCGCGCGAACAACTCGGATTCGTTCTTGTCGACGATGATGGGATAAAGCGCCTAACCGTAGAAAACCCAAGTCACGAAACAAAGCAGACCGCGTACATTCCACCGCGGATATGGACCTACCAGCTTCAGCGCTTGCGAGCTTGCCTCGACGATTTTCTTGCGCATAGTCAGCAAGTGGAGGACTGCTTCAATTTTTGCGTCGATGCGTACGCTTTCAACTTTGGGTCGTTAGAGGCAGCTGTGAACAAGCGCTCGCAGCCGCATCTTTTGCCATTTAAGGATCCTCCAAAGCCAGGATCCGGAATTCGATCGGGAGCCCGCTACTATGGGCGCTTTGATGTGACCGCTAAGCGGTTTGGTATCGAGGACCTTGTAAAACGTTGGGTGTCCATCCCCGCTCTCGGAATGGACATCCGTCAACTCTCCAGTTACTTGACTCTTGTGCAGTGTGCGGGGATGGCTCAAATAGCGAACTTCACCCTGCAACGAATCGATGAGGTTGGATCGTTGCGCACAGATTGTCTGCTTTGGGAGGACGATGAGAGTCTCGGTCGAATTCCGATCATCTGCGGGGAGACGACAAAGACTGATCAAGACAGTGATGCTAGATGGCCGACATGCCCTAGCGTCGAGGTAGCCGTTACCGCTATGTCAACTGTGGCGAGACTCCGCATGCGTTGTGTTGCCGCAGTTGACAATTTTGGAGCAAGCAGCAAAGACCGAATGGGCATCTACCTGATCGATAGAGCATGTGAGCCATGGCTAGGCAACGTGACGAGAGCCACCTCTAAAAGAATTCACTTGTCTTCATATTTGTCGATTATTCGCAGACACCCTAAATTGTTTGAAAACGAGCAACTTCGTATCATGGATAAAGACTTGATGCTCGCCCGGATGTTGACGCCCAATCTCAGTCAGGAGAAAGGATTTTCGGTTGGCAAGGTATGGCCTTTTGCCTGGCATCAACTCCGTCGCACAGGAGCTGTGAACATGTTCGCCAGTGGGTTGCTGTCGGATTCCAGCATTCAGTTCCAGATGAAGCACGCCTCACGGCTCATGCCTCTGTATTACGGTCGTGGCTACACCAAGCTGCATTTAAATGAAGAGGCCGAAGGCGTGATAGTCGCAGCCATGTACGAGGCCATAGCGCATAACCTGCAGTCTGCATTGGGTGATCGCTTCGTGTCGCCGCTCGGCGATGAACGCAAGAAAACCATCTTGGTCAATCTCGTGGGAAACAAGGATGCAAAGGCTCTGATTGCTGCAGCTCGGCGTGGACAAGTGATCTTCCGGGAGACCCGCTTGGGTGCATGTACCAAGCGTGGTGCCTGTAGCTATGGTGGCGTTGAGTCTGTGTCCCGGTGCTCTGGAGGTGACGGCGGTGGGCCCTGCGCGGATGCACTGTACGACCGAACAAAAGCTTTTGAGATGGAGCGTGAGCGTGCTCAAGTCGAGCATGAGATTGCGGGCGCAGTATTTGGTAGTCCGCGCCATAAGTCACTGCTCGCAGAACTCAATGGGTTGGAGAATTTTCTGAATGTTGCCCGAAGCTGATCAACTCACCGCTGAGCAAAGATTTCGCCAAGCGTTCGAGCGCCTCAAGGCGGGTCGGCCTGTACTGATGCCGAAGGCAACGCATGTTTCGCAGAACAACGTGGCCAAAGAAGCGGGATGTGATCCAAGTGCGTTGCGGAAATCGCGCTTTCCCTCGCTGGTAAGGGAGATAAAAGCCTACGTTGAGATCTATCGTCAACAACGACCTTCCAAGCGACAGTCGCTACTCAAACAACGCACGGCAAATGCCGATGGACGGTTGCGTTTGGAAGTGTTGGCAAGACAGCGAGACTATGCACAGTCACAGTTGGTGAGTGCTCAACGGCGCATTGTTGAACTCACCGAAGAGCTAAAGACGGTAAAGGGGTGGCTCAATGAGGCGCGTGGCCCAAAATGAAGCAAGAATTAGGCAGCCTAGCCACCACAACCGAACCTCTAGTTTTGAAAAGTCTGGAACTTGGGGAGATGTTAGATTCCCTGCGGCGCAGCCAGATCAATTGGCGGAAGTTTTCGTCCACATCGTTGTTATTCCAATGATGCCGGGATCGTAGGAACGTGGCGCAGCCTCAAGTCGATCAATCGTTGTAGATGAACAACTAATAAGGAAAACCGAAAACCTGATCTGAATCTTCCGTCGAGGCGCTCGTAAAACGCAAAAGAGTCTGCGGAGATAAATGAAATGTGGAAATGCGCCAACGCAGTAAGTTTCGCTTAATTTTGGTTCATAGAATTGCGGCGCTCGGCATCCGCTGATGGCTCGATGAGTCGCGTTCGGTGACGCGCTCCAAGGAGACAAGATGCCCATGCGACTGATGCTGGTTGACGACAATGAAAACGATCTGCTGTTCACTCGCCTTGCTTTACAGCGTAGCGGCGTAGATTGCGAAGTCTTCGCGTTCGAGCGCGCCGAGGAGGCGTTGGCTCTCCTGAGAGATGATCCAGCGCATGACATCGACATCATCTTGTTGGACATCAACATGCCAGGCCTTGATGGTTTTGGCTTTCTCGCTGCATTTGAGGCGCTCCCCGCATCTCGACATGTTGCCGTCGTGATGCTGACTTCGTCGTCCGACCCATCAGACCAAGAGCGTGCGTTCCTGCACCGTTCAGTGCGACGATTTTTGATCAAACCACTCTCTAAGGTTGATGCGGCTTCTCTGATCGAGCTGATCAGGAAACAGTGAGGTGGGGGAGAACTGACGTATCTACGGATACCCAGCTCAACTCAAACATTACTGGGGCTAGGGCAACATGGCTGTTTGAGGCTCTCCACAAAGATCCCCCTTGTCTTCATTGCAAAGAAGAGCGCCCGATTGAGCTGGAAATCGCGGTCAGTTCCAGCGTTAACAGTGCTGCAGAAGAAGCAGACTCTGACTTCGATTCAAGGAGCCACATGCCACTGCAGTCGCTGTTTGTGAACTTCACCCGATCGCACCGAATGGCCTATGCGGTGGGTTGCTTGGTGCTGGTGCTGTCTCTGGTTGCCCTGCTGAATGCGCCAGCGAATTTGGCGGTTGCCTTGCTGCACGACCGTGTGCTGGGCGTTCACATCGTCCTAGAGCTGTTCGCCATTGTGGTGGCAGTATTGATCGCCACCGCGTCATGGAACATGCTGAAGCTGCGTCAGGACCCTGCCGCCGGAGTCATGCTGCTCGGCTTCATGATCGTTGCCTGCTGCGACCTGATGCACATGCTCACCTTCAAGGGCATGCCGACGTTCATCACGCAGAGCGACCCGGAGCGTGGCATTTTCTTTTGGTTGATTGGTCGCACAGTGGAGGTGCTCACCTTGCTGTGTCTGGCGTTCGGGCGTGTTTCCTCTCTGCCTCGCAGCTTAGCCCTGCTGTCCGGCGTGTCGGCGTCTGTCGCGATCGTCTGGGTGGGCTCTTTTCACCTCGACGTTTTTCCGAGGACTTTCATTGAAGGGGTGGGACTCACGCCCTTCAAAGCGAACTTCGAGTACGTGTTGTCCGCGCTCCATCTGCTAACCGCCCTACTCCTGGCCCGCCGTGCTGCGCAGACGGGCGCCAATCAGTTTCGGTTGCTGGCAATGTCCAGTCTCGTCATGGGTGTCGGCGGGCTGTCGTTCACCTCGTATATGGGAATGTCAGATTTTCAAGCCCACGCAGGTCACATCTACAAAGTGATCGCCTATGTTTTGCTCTATCGGTCGATCTACACCCTCAACGTGCTCGCGCCCATGGCCGCGCTGCAGGCGGCCGAGCGAGACCTCCGCCAGGTGCTCGACGCCCTTCCGTCCATGGTCGGATACTGCGATCGCAACCTGATCTATCGCATCGCCAACAAGGCATTTACGGAATGGTTTGGAGTGGACGCCGCCACCATACCAGGGCGCCATGTGAGGGAGATTTTGGGTGAATCGCTGTACCGGGAGTCGCTTCCACACTACGAAGCCGCGCTGCGCGGTGAGCCGCAGGCATTCGAGCGCACTATCTTCAGGCCCGACGGGCAGGGCGCGAGGAATGCCTTGACGCACTATCTGCCGGACTGGCAGGCTGACCGGGTGGTGGGATTTTACTTTCTGGTGCACGACGTCTCCGCGCTCCATCAGGCGCAGCGAGTTCAACGTGAGACGCTGGCCGAACTCACCGAAGAGCGACAACGCCTGGACAACATCCTGCGTGGCGCCGATGTTGGTACTTGGGACTGGGACATCCCGACGGGCGCATTGCGCATCGACGACCGGTGGGCAGGTATCCTGGGCTATACATCCAGTGAGCTGCAGTCTCATATCGACATCCGAAGCGAACTCGCCCATCCCGCCGAACTCGGCGTCTCGCGCAAGAAGCTGCGTGAACACTTGGGTGGCCAGGCTGAGATGTACGACATGGAATGTCGATTGCGTCACCGCGATGGGCATTGGGTCTGGGTGCTGGATCGGGGCCGGGTGAGCGCGCGAGACGAACAAGGGCGAGCGCTGCGCATCCAGGGAACATTGCTGGACATCACCAAGGCCAAGCTGGCTCAGGCGCAGCTGGCTGAGCGAGAGGCATTTCTGGAACGCGTGAGCGAAGTCGCCGAAGTGGGTGGCTGGCAGCTTGACGTCAAAACCAGCGCAGTCACCTTCAGCAGGCAGGCCGGCCGCATCAGTGGTGTGGAAGAAGGCTTTCGGCCAACGCTTGAGGAGGCGCTGGCCTTTTTCCCGGAGGCTTCGCGCGTCGCAGTACGCAAGGCCGTGCGAGAAGCGATCGAACAGCGCAACGCGTTCGATTTGGAGTTGCCCTTCCAAAACGTTCAAGGTGAGTCGCTGTGGGTGCGCGTGGTGGGTGAGGCGTTGTATGACGATGACACACCGGGAGCGCTACCGACCCGGCTGATCGGTGCCATTCAAAACATCACCGAACGCAATGTCTCGGCGCATGCGTTGCAGCGCGCCAACGAACGCCTGGCGCTGGCGGTGGGCAGCGCCGGCATGGGCGTGTGGGAATTCGACGTGCAGGCCCGTACGCTGAACTGGGACGACCAGATGTACGCGCTGTTCGGCGCCAGTCCAACGGGCGGCGCGCAGCCCTATAGCTTGTGGATTGACCGGCTTCATCCGAACGACCGCTCATCCGTCGACCGGGCGCAGAGCGACGCATTTGAAGGCAGGCAGGCCTTCAACACACAGTTCCGCATCCTTCTGCCAGACAACACGGTGCGGCATTTGAAAGCGGCGGGCCATGTCGCCCGGGACGCTTCCGGCAAACCGTTGCGCATGGTCGGCGTGAACATGGACGTGACCGAGCAGGTGACCACGGCTGCGGCGCTGCAGGAGAACCAGCAATTGCTCCAGCGCGTAGGCAGCCTGGCGGCCATTGGTGGCTGGCGTGTTGATATCAAGGCCGGCTCTGTTCACTGGAGCGAGCAGACCCACCGGATTCACGAGGTTCCGCCCGACTACTTGCCGGATTTGGCCTCCAGCATCAATTTTTATGTGCCAGAACACCGGGAACTGATCGAGCAGGCGGTTCAGCAAGGAATGGAGAGCGGCAAGGCGTGGGATCTGGAGCTGCGCCTCATAACCCACACGGGACGCAGCATCTGGGTGCGTGCACTGGGTGAAGTCGAATTCGAAGATGGGCAACCCGTCCAACTGGTTGGTGCGCTTCAGGACATCACGGAGCGCCGCGAGTCCGAGGAGCTGCTGCGCGCGACCATGGTGGCTGCCGAAGCCGCCAGTGCCGCCAAAAGTGCGTTTCTCTCCAACATGAGTCACGAAATTCGCACGCCACTCAATGCAGTGATTGGGGTTACTCATCTACTGGCCGATTCGGGGCTGGATGAAGATCAGCGCTACTTGGTGTCCAAGGCACAGATGGCGGGACGATCGCTGCTGGACATCGTCAACGACGTGCTTGATCTGGCCAAGATAGAGGCCGGCGAAATGGAGCTGGACGAGGTTGTGTTCCGGCCAGCCCAGTTGCTGGCCGAACTGCAGGCCCTATACGGCACGCAGGCGCAAACCAAAGGTCTCACCTTAACGGTACAGGGTTCAATAGAGACCCCCACCTGGTTGTTTGGCGACAGCAACCGGCTGCGCCAGATACTCACCAATCTCATCAGCAATGCGCTCAAGTTCACAGGCAAGGGCGGTGTTTCCGTGCTCATGAGTGTCGTCAGCCGCGACGACTCCCGCCTGCTGCTGCGTGCCAGCGTACGCGACACAGGCGTCGGCATAGAACCTGAAGCCCAGGCTCGCCTGTTTCAACCATTCATACAGGCCGATGTCTCCACCACCCGCCACTTCGGCGGAACGGGGTTGGGCCTGTCGATCGTGCGCAGGCTTTCCCTGCTCATGCGTGGTGAAGTTGGGCTGAACAGTTGCGCGGGTCAGGGTTCCGAGTTTTGGGTGGAAGTACCCATGACCGTGCCGAGTCCGGAACAGGTGGCCTCCTCGGACAATGACCAGCCGGATACCGCATTTGACGGCGACCCCATAACCGACGCCGTTCTGCTCAGGGGTGTGAAGACTTTGACCTTGATCGACGCCGTCAACTCCTCCCTGGTATTGCCAGACGGCATCAAGGAGTTGAGAGTACCCTCGTCACAGCCTGGTAAGAGGAGTACCGGCGAGCTATTGGATGTGCAGGTGCTGGTGGTGGACGACACCGACATCAACCTCGAGATTGCAAGCCGAATGCTGGAGCGCCAGGGAGCTAAAGTGCACACGTGCAGCAGCGGGCGCGAAGCGCTGGAGTTTCTGAGTCGACAAAGCTTCGGCCTGGACCTGGTGCTGATGGATGTGCAGATGCCGCACATGGATGGACTGGAAGTCACCAAACGGATTCGGGGTGAACTGGGGTTGACGGCGTTGCCGATCGTGGCCCTAACGGCAGGCGCGCTGACCGAGGAGCGCAAACGTGCACTGGCTGCCGGTATGGACGATTTCCTGACCAAGCCGCTGGATCCCAAAGAAATGGTGCGCATGATCCGCGCACAGGTAAGCCGTCGAGGTGAACTTAAAGCCACGCAGGCGCCGATGGATCCGGTCGAAGAGGTCTCGACCACATGGCCTGTAGTGACAGGGATCGACAACGCAGATGCGCAGAGCCGGCTGGGAGGAGACTGGGAGTTCTTCATTTCGATTCTCGAGCGATTCTTTAGAGAGTACAAAGACTTGATGACTGTGCCTGCCATTGAGCCAACATCCGATGAGCGCGCAGTGCTGGCGGCTCGTTTGCACAAGCTGCGCGGCAGCAGTGGAACGATAGGGGCCACCCAAGTGCACCGGCTGGCCACTGAACTGGAGGATCTGCTGGTGAGTACCGATGCTAAGGCGCTACCCGGCCTCAAGGCGCTTGCGGCCGAGTTGGGGATCTTGGATGAATCAGCCAAACCCATACTGGCAGTCGAGGAGGCTGGTGTGACATCTGCACCGCCGCTGGCTGTGGCACCTTCCCTCTCCGCGGCCGAGCTTCAAGGGCTTATAGACTTACTGAAGGACTGCGACTTTGCGGCCATGGACCGGTTTGACGAACTGCAAGCGGCCGTGATTGCCAAACTTGGGGCGCCAGAAGCGGAAAGTTTGTGTTCGGCAATCAGTTCATTGGAGTTCGATCGGGCGTTGCGCATACTGGGTACCATCAACCGCAGTTGAGTGCCGCGCAGCACCGAATGGAAACGCTGTTGGGCGATAGCGCGTGCTGGGTGGAAAGATTGATACCAAAGTCAGTTATGTAGACGCAAAGGAATGCAGGTTCATGAATATTCTCCTGGTGGATGACGACGAAATCTCCCGGCTCGTGCTGGCGTCATTGCTAAGACGGATGCCTGGCGTTGGTGAAGTCGTGGAGGCCTTTGACGGAGAGGACGCATGGGGAAAACTCCAGGAAGGATTCCGCCCGATAGTTTGCTGCTGCGATCTGATGATGCCAAACCTGGACGGCGTTGGTCTGCTGTTGCGAGTCCGGGCCGACCTGCGCTTCTGGGAGCTGCCCTTCGTGATGATCTCTTCTGCGGCAGACCGTCAATCGGTCAGCCAAGCAGCTCAGGCCGGAGCCAATGGCTTTATTGCAAAGCCTTATGCATTAACGGTGGTCACGCGGGCCGTGGCCAAGGTGTTGCGGGAAAGCCTGGAAGGGGCTGAAGAATCAGCGGGCAACACGCGGCACCGGCTGGGAATCTCTATGCAGGAATTGATCAGTCACACCCAGCGGTTGCGCGAAAAGGTGGACGAATGCGCTGCTGATTTCGAGGCTGAAATGGAGGGAGCTGCGCGCGCCACCGCCTTGCAGCGACTGAGCAGCTCATGTGCAACGTTGGGCATGTTGCGGTGCGCCAGGATGCTTGAACATGGATCAACAGCTCCTATGGAGCAAACTGCGCCCACCCTTTTGTTGCAAGAAGCTACCAAGATGCTGGACGCAAGATTGCAAGCTTTGAAATGAGGCTGCACTGCGAAGGGCTCACTCACAAGGTTGCCCAAGCTTCGCTGTGGCGCCATGTTTCCTCGTGCGCTCGTTTCAATACCTTTGAAACCCTCAACACTAGCAAGTCTTGGGGACTGTGTGCGATCAAAGATATCGAGGGTCGATGCCCAGCATATTAACGCGGCCGGTAATCGCATCTTGATGGGTTGTTGTTCCCAAGTTCCGAGCCTAAACTTTAGAAATCAGCTAAAAGTGGTCGGCACTTAAATGGCAGTAAGCGCGCGGCTATCCCATTGCTAGTGTTGGTCGGCCTCTGCGCAAGTTCGTCAAATCTATTGAGGCCTGCAATGCTGAACCTGGTCCCTCAAGAGCCTGAAGTCATCAACTCGTAGCGAAGTCGCTTGTCGGCCACGTAGCAATTGCACGCTGCGTGCTGCAGACCCAGTCGGTCGAGCACAGTGATCTCACCGCGGTGATATTCGATCAAGCCGAGCCGCTGGAACTCGCTTGCTGCCCCGCTCACTCCCACGCGCCGTACGCCCAGCATCTGCGCGATGAAGTCCTGGGTCACATGAAACCAGTCAGCCTGGGCGCGATCCTGGCTCATGAGTAACCAGCGCGCCAGCCGCTCACTCACCGAGTGTAAACGCTGGCAGGCTGTGGCAAGTGATTGCTGATGCAGGCGGACCATCACGGTACGTTGCATCAGTTCTCGCAGTTCGGGCATGGTGAGCATTGCCTTGCGCAACACATGCGCTTCCAGGCGCAAGCAACTGCCAGCGCCCTGCACGACTGCTCTCCATGGGGTCTTGGCCACTCCAAGCACCAATTCCGCCCCCAGCATGGACTCGGGTCCGATCATGCCCACCGCCAAGGGCGGGTGCGTCTCGATGTCAATCACGAGCGCAATGAATCCAGATTGTGGAAAGTAGGCGTGGCTCAGTGGCGCCCCGTGCACGCTGAGGTCACTCAAGGCCACTAGGGAAAACGGACTGCACAGATCAAGAAGGCGGTTCCGAACTACTCGTGGAAGCCGTTCGATAAGCTGGTTCTCTGCTTTGTCCATGTGGAGCCCTGGAACACGAGAAAACCCCTATCGGGGCGAACCGGCAAGGGTCGCAAGACAAGATGTCTCGCATTCCCCTGCCGACTGTCGACCTGTTCGATCGACTGCTCTGTCTGGAACCGAACATATGTCCAAAAAAAACCTACTGGTAGCGCCGAAGGAGGCCGCAGTTCCAAGGCTTTGCGCATGAGACCTGTGACGGTGAAACTCACACCGTCTGCCAAATCTAAAGTAAGAGGGCCTAGATTCACTGCCAGCGGTGCGGCAGCAGCTCACCAATTTGACTGGCGCGCTGCATTTGCAGGCGTGCCATCACATCGCGCAAGTAGGCGTGGGTGTCGTGCCCGTTCAATCCCAGACGCAGTGGGTGGCAACACTTGTGCCATTTGTGCGTGGATGCGGACAACCACCACTGGCTGCTGTAGCCATTTCTAAGAACTAGTCCAGCTTAACCATTGGCAGAAAGGAATCACTTTTCTCGGGCTGATCGACCCATCAAGTTGTTGCGGAATGTGACGAAATGCAACTCAGCGATCTTTAACTTCAAAGCGTTCATGAAGGCAGCTGCTTCATCCGCTTCGTAGGCGCCAAAAGCGCTGGTGAGTAGATCGTCTAGCGCTTGACGCACGCAAGTGCGCTTGAGTCGGTCAATTTAACAAGTTACTGGTGCCAATATATGTCTACTATTTCTTCGTTTGGTATCGCTAAACGCCTCTACACCGCTGTCGGTCTGGTCTCAACGGCCCTTGCCGGGGTGGCTATCTTCGCCTACATCGAATTGCAAGAGGTTGGGCGAGAAGCCGATTACATCGCGGAGCGCAGTGTCCCGCAGATGCAGCGGATCGCAGACATCGAACTAAATGTCACCCGCGCTTCGCTCCAGCTGCGGCATGCCATGTTGTCACGCACGCCTGAAGAGCGTGCGGCCACCATGGCAGACGTCACGGAGAAACGCAAGCAAATTGGCCTGACGATGGCTGAATACGAAAAGGCAACGTATTCCGATGAAGGGCGAGCTCGGCTGGCGGCCATCGTGCCTTTGATGGACAAGTTCTGGCAGGTGGCGGACGCCAATGTTGACTTCATTCAGAAGGGGCAGATGAGTGAAGCATTTGCTTTCCTCGTCGACAAGACGATCCCTGTCCGCAACGAGCTGCTCGGCAAGCTTAATGAGGGTGTGAACTTCTACGAATCGGCACTCCTCGCCGATGTTGCCGCGATCAAGCGCGAGTCTCAGGCGACCTTGAACTGGTTGGTGGGACTGTCCATCGCGGTGGTGATCACGCTGGTCTTCAGCACGTGGTACGTGGCGCTGGTGCTGCGCAGGCGAGTCGCCGAGTCGCTCGCGGTGGCCGAGCGGGTGCGAGACGGTGACTTCACGCTGCCCGTGGTGGATACGGCACGCGACGAGTTCACCCCGCTGATGGCGGCGCTGGCTGCAATGCAGTCTGCGTTGAGCAACATCGTGACCGTGGTGCGCGGCAATGCCGATAGCGTAGCCACTGCCAGTGCACAAATCGCCCAGGGCAACGCAGACCTGAGCCAGCGGACTGAAGAACAGGCCAGTGCCTTGGAGGAGACGGCGGCCTCCATGGAACAGTTGGCCACGACAGTGAAGCAGAATGCCGACAATGCAAGTCAGGCCAATCAACTGGCGCAGGGAGCCTCTGTGGTGGCCCTGCGCGGTGGCGAGGTGGTCAGCCAGGTGGTGGAAACCATGAAAGGCATCAACACGAGCTCGCAGCGTATCGTCGACATTATTGGCACGATCGACGGAATCGCTTTTCAGACCAACATCCTGGCGCTAAACGCAGCAGTTGAAGCGGCTCGGGCTGGTGAGCAGGGCCGTGGGTTCGCGGTGGTGGCGGGCGAAGTGCGCAATCTCGCGCAGCGCAGCGCCGAAGCAGCCAAAGAGATCAAGGGGCTCATCACCGCCAGTGTGGTCCAGGTTGAAGAGGGTTCGGTGCTGGTAGACAGGGCGGGTGCGACCATGCAGGAGGTGGTTAAATCGATCCGGTCTGTCACAGACCTCATGGGCGAGATCAGCTCTGCCAGTGTCGAGCAGAGTTCCGGAGTTTCGCAGATCGGCCATGCGGTGAGCCAGATGGATCAGGCAACGCAGCAAAACGCGGCGCTGGTCGAAGAAAGCGCGGCCGCTGCGGTAAGTTTGAAGAGCCAAGCACTGGAACTTGTCCAAACGATGGCTGTGTTCAGGTTGATTTCTGACGATACCCCCCGCAACACTACCTTGGTCTCGGGACCGAGAGCCAGTGTTGCAACCAAACCTTTGACAGCGAAGTCATCGGTCGCAACAGTGCGCAAGCCACTCGCGCCTACAGCAACAAAAGCCCGGGCATCTGCAGCCTCTTCCGAGAGCGGTGAGTGGGAGCAGTTCTGACATGAGGGAAAGCCCGTCGCCCTTAAGGTTTTCCTTCTGGGCGAGGGGCCACTCTGTTCCGAAAAGCCCATGATCATGAAGATGGAGCCCGAAAATGAGAGGGCTGCATGCTGGCACTACAAATCTGCGCACGCTGGCAGCGGCCATCAGCAGGCATGGTTGAATTTAATGAACTCCGTTTCGCCGTCTCCAACACGGAGGTTCTGATGAATTCGATCGACGCCACCGCTTGCCTCTTCACTGGGGGTGTCCAGTATGGCAAAAACCGTATCGAAATTCACACTGATTGCTAGTTGGCACCTCAGTCGTGAAAGAGTTCGCCAAGGCTCCAGTGGTCATTCATCCGCTCCTAAGTGACTTTGTGCACGAAGAAACCGATGGAACGGCCAAAATCTCTCCACATTTGTCCCAAGGGGAAAATAATGCAGCAAGGTTTCGTTTTTTTCCACGCAGCATGCAACCATCAAAGACACCTCATGATTGCGGTTGAATGCCTTCTGCGGCACATGGAAGACCAAAAGAATGGACTGAATAGTGAGGCTGAAGAGCTGTCTGAGAAGCTTATCGAGGAACTCGTTCATCTCTCAGAATCCATGACTGCAGATATGGAAAACTTCACTTGGAGGTTGTATCGAAATCAAGAGTGTCTTAAAACATCTCAGCAGTTCATCGAAATTGAAAATGCTTGTCATCAATTACTCGATGCAAACCTGTATGTAGTGAATTGCGCACTCGATGTCGCTAACCGTTTCGGATTTGCTGAAGGGGCGATGCTCCGCTTGAAGAACATTTCGGCAAGAACGAAATTGATTCAATCTCAACTTCGTGAGTATGCTGGTACCTTTTTGCCGCTACCCAGCTTACAAGACAGTGATAGCCAAAAATTACATAGTTCAAATCCTATACAAAGGCATTTTTAGCTTTGTAAACCATAGAGCGAACTTCGTTTTCACAGGGGAAATTTGTTTCGGGTCAGGATCAGGATCAGGATCAGCGTAGATCGATTTTGTGCACAGTGCCCCCTAGAAAGCAGCACTCATAAGGTTTCATCTACATCGTCTTTGGAGATTGAATAATGCACGACAATAATATCTCCGCCCCTTTGGATATTCTACTGGTGAGTGTTGAGACTATTAAGAATCAACTGAACGAATCAGTTGGCTTCTATTGTGTTCAACGAGATATCTCGGTTGACAAAACGCCTTTGCTGGAGAAGCAATTGCTCATAGCGCAGCTTGAAGTGCTCAACAAGCTAGCTAGCGCCATGACTGTCTGCCGTCGTCCCAAGGAGCCTCAGTACGCCATCCCTAGCGAGGTTCGCACGTTGTTCCAACTGAGCGATTTCAAGCATGAATGGACTATCGAGGAGCTGGGGGAGCTGGTTTTCAAAGAGGACGTATCTGATGTGGCCAAAAAAATAGCGCGTTCAGTGAAGTATGGCTCACCGGTAGATATAGAGTTTCGAATGTGCGGTGGCGACAATCGGGTGCGCTGGGTTCGGTGTCACAGCATTCGAACTGAACACGATCGAGCGGGTGAGCTGCCGCATTGTTGGTCGATCCAGGATGTCACCCTATATCACGATAAGATGACCACGCTCAACAGCCACCTTGAACTTCGGAGCCAACAACTGGCGCAAGTCAATCACAGCCTTGCCGAATTTGCCAATGCGCTCTCACACGATCTAAAACGTCCTGTGCGCCACGTTTGCAGTTTCGCTGACCTCATCAAGGAAGCGGTGCAGACAGGAGATATCTCGGCTGCGCTAGGCTATGTTGAGCGAGTTCGAGATGCGGCTAATACCATGGCTAGCTTGCTCGACCGGATGCTGAGCTTTTCGCAAGTTGGACACCATGAGCTTGAGTACGTTGATATCAATCAACATGAGTTAATTGTGGAGTTGATGAATGAATCATGCGCTGCACACAGTCGCCTCAATATAAACTGGCGCATCAAGGGTGTACTGCCACCTGTGTTTGCGGACCGGGTATTGTGGCGCACGCTATGGCTCAATCTTATTGATAACGCGATCAAATACTCACACGTTCGCGATGCAATCGAAATTGATTTTTCAGCGGAGCAGTTGGGAAGTATGTATGCCTATCGCATTTCAGATAACGGTATAGGTTTCAATTCTGCTGGGGCAAAAAGGATGTTCGAGGTTTTTCAGAGACTGACTTCGGATACGCGATTTGAAGGAAGCGGCATTGGTCTTGCGCAGGCTCGCCGCATTGTGGAAGCACATGGTGGCTCCATCAGTGCTACTTCGAAAAATGGATGTGGAGCGACTTTCTCGGTTCTGTTGCCGGTGCTGGGAACGACTTCAGGTTAAAGCTTGGCAGGTGGCGCATCAGATTACGCTAGTTGGCGGCGCGTCCTCTCCCACCAGTCGTGCCTTACCCGCACCTCATCCGGCACTGTGGGAAACTCAGGCCATGGACATCAAGGCTCTAACACTACTTCATTTCAAGGGAGCACCATGGACATCCCTGAAAAGCTCAACCACTATTGATTGTGCGGCGTCAAGGACTTGTCCATGAACTCACACTCGCAGGTGGAGTAACAGCAGCTGAACACCACCATGACCCAGACTGGCCAGCCCGAACCGCAGCGCCTGGCCAAGCGCCTGGCGGCGCAACTGGCGTGCTCGCGCAGCGACGCCGAAAACTACATCGCCGGCGGCTGGGTGCGCGTGGACGGCGTGGTGGTGGAAGAGCCCATGGAGCGCGTGCACGATCACCAGACGTTGCTGCTCGACCCCAAGGCGAAGCTGGAGCCGCTGGCGTCGATGACGCTGATCTGGCACAAGCCGGCCAACCGCGTGCTGCCCGACGAGCCTCTGCTGCCCGACGCACTCGCGGCCAAGTGGTTCACCAACAGCAACCGCTTCAAGGGCGACCGCTCCGGCGTGCGCCCGCTCAAGGCGCACCTGCACAAACTGCTGCCGGTGTCGCCGCTGGGCACCAAGGCCAGCGGCTTGATGGTGTTCACACAGAACCCGAGCGTGGCACGCAAGATGACCGACGACGCGGGACAGCTGGAACACGAGTGGCTGGCCGAGGTGGCGGCCGATCCCGAGCTGGAAGACGAGGCCCGGCGGGATGCGGTGCTCAAGTCCTTGGGCAAGGCGCTGTTCTTTGACGGCTGGGCCGTGCCCTCGGCGCGCGCGAGCTGGCAAAGCGAGCTGCGCTTGCGCCTGGCGATCAAGGGCAACCGGCCGGGCCAGGTGGCGCACCTGTGCGAGCGCGCGGGTTTGCAGCTCACCGCACTGCGCCGACTGCGCCTGGGCCGCATTTCGCTGGCCGGGCTGCCGGTGGGCGAGTGGCGCTACCTGTTGCCCTACGAACGCTTCTGAGCCCGCGCGGCCCACGCGCTCAGGGCCATGGCGAACACCAGCACCACCAGGCCCACCCGGTTGAGGCTGAGCATGCGGCCCTGCGCAATCATCAGCCCGCCCAAGGCCGCGCCCATGGCCTGACCGGCGTACATGGCCGAGGTGTTGAGCGCCACCGTGGCGGGTGCCAGTGCCGGTGAGATGTGCACCAGCCGCGCTTGCTGCGCCGAGTTCACCGCAAAACAACCCAACGCCTACGGCACCAGCACCAGCGCCTGTTGCCACACGCCGCCCTGGCCCAGTGGCCACAGCAGCAGGCTCAGCACGATCAGCCCCAGCGCGATGAACACGGCACGTGCTGAGCCGATGCGGTCGATCCAGCGCGACATGCCCACGTTGCCCGCGAGACCGAAGGCGCCGAACCACAAAAACATGAGCGAGAGCGCACCGCCGCCCAGCCCCAGGGTCTGCAGAAAGTAGGGCGCGAAATACGAGAACAGCGTGAACTGACCGAAGGCCGAGAGCAGTGTCACGCCCACAGCCAGCATCAGTGGCGCCGAGCCCACGGTGGCCTGCCATGCCTGACGCGACAAGGCGGCGGGTTTGATGCCGTTGGGCATTTCGCGCCAGACCCAGGCCGCGCTGGCGAACGACATCAGTGCCACCAGCCCAAACGCCCAGCGCCAGCCGAGCGTGCCGCCGATCCAGGCCGACAAGGGCATGCCCATGACCGAGGCCACCGACCAGCCAAGGAACACGAAGGTGATGGCGCGCCCGCGCTGGTCGGGCCGCACCAGCAAGCCCACACAGGCCGCGGCCTGCGGCGTGAACACCGCCGGCGAAATGACGGCCAGCACCCGCAGCGGCAGCAGGCTGGCGTAGCTCGGTGCCAGCGCGCAAGCGGCGGTGAGCAGGCCATACCAGAGCAGCGAGATCGTGAGCAGGCGGCGCCGGTCCCAACCGGCCACCAGGCTGGCAAAGGCCGGCGCGCCCAGGCCCATGAGGATGGCCGCCGCGGTGATGAGCTGACCGGCTTGCGGGATCGACACGCCCAGCGAGCTGCTGATGTCGGTCAAGGTGCCCGGCACGACCATCACCCCGGTGCCGATCACGAAGTTGCCCACCATCAAGGCCCACAGGGCGCGTGGCAGGCCGGCTGGCGTTGAGCTCATGGTGCGATGGATCCGGGGAAAAACCAGAGCAGCGCCGCTGTCATGGTGAGGTAACGCGCGAACTTGCCGATGGCCATGTAGGCGATGCAGGGCCAAAAGGGGAATTTCATCCAGCCCGCCACCGCGCACAGCGGATCGCCCACCACCGGCAGCCAGCTCAGCAGGCAGGCCTTGGGCCCGAAGCGCTCCAGCCACGCCAGCGCCCGCAGCTCGGTGGCACCGCCTCGGGCTTTGTCCACCGCCTTGTGGGTGCCCAGCCCCATGGCCCAACTCACGGCTCCACCCAGCGTGTTGCCGGCGGTCGCCACCACGATCGCCGGCCAGAAGAGTTCCGGGTTGAGCTTGATGAGGCCGAACACCGCGGGCTCGGAGCCCATGGGCAGCAGCGTGGCCGAGACGAAGGCCACCACGAACACGGTGCTCAGCCCGTATTCGGGCAAAGCCAGGAGTTGCATCAGGTGGTTGAACCAGTCGGGCATGGGGAGCAGAAAAAAACGCCGTCGGTCGGCGTTGCAAGGGGCGATGGGGGTGGCTTTGCGCGTGGTGTTGTGTGAAAGGCGAAAGCAAGGGTTCGGATATCGCCTGCTGAAAAAACAGGCAGGTAGAATCGCGGTCCTTCGTGCCCCGCATTGGCCGGACCCGCGAAGCCCGTACCCAACCATTCGCATTCTCCCACCGCCATGCAACTCGGGGCCTTCTCCCTGCCCAATGCCCTGTTCGTCGCGCCCATGGCCGGTGTGACGGACCGGCCGTTCCGCAAGCTGTGCAAGCGGCTCGGTGCGGGCTATGCGGTCAGCGAGATGGTGACGTCACGTCCCGATCTGCAGGACAGCTTGAAGACCTCGCGCCGCGCCAACCACGAAGGCGAAGCAGCGCCCATCGCGGTGCAGATTGCCGGCACCGACGCGCAGATGATGGCGGACGCCGCGCGCTACAACATCGACCGCGGCGCCCAGATCATCGACATCAACATGGGCTGCCCGGCCAAGAAGGTCTGCAACAAATGGGCTGGCTCTGCCCTCATGCAGGACGAGGCGCTGGCCATCGAGATCGTGCAGGCCGTCGTGACGGCATGTGAACCGCACGGTGTGCCGGTGACGCTCAAGATGCGCACCGGCTGGTGCGCCAGCGTGCGCAACGCGCCCACGCTCGCACTCGCTGCAGAGTCCGCCGGCGTGCAGATGCTCACCGTGCACGGACGCACCCGCGAGCAGGGCTACAAGGGCCAGGCCGAACACGACACCGTGGCCCACATCAAGAGCCGCGTGCGCATTCCGGTGGTCGCCAACGGCGACATCAACAGCCCCGAGCAGGCGCGCGAGGTGCTGCGCCGCACGGGGGCCGACGCGATCATGATCGGCCGCGCCGCCCAAGGCCGGCCGTGGATCTTTCGCGAGATCGCGCACTTCCTGGCCACGGGCGAACACCTGCCGCCGCCCGACCTGGCCGAGGTGCGCGTGTGGCTGCTCGACCACCTGCACGACCACTACGACCTGTACGGCGAATTCACCGGCGTGCGCAGCGCGCGCAAGCACCTCGGCTGGTATGCGCAGTCGCTGCCCTTGCCTGCCGGTGCTGCGGCGGTGTTCCGTGCCCGCGTGAACACCACGACCACCGTGGACGAGCAGCTGCGCTGCGTGCGCGAGAGCCTGGACGCGTGGTCCAGCGACACAACAACAACCCCGAGAGACGACTGGAAACTGGCCGCATGAACAAGAACAACCTGCACGACTGCGTGCGTGCCAGCATGGAAGACTTCTTCCACGACCTCAACGGCACCGACCCCGCCAACCTGCACGACATGCTGGTCAAGGCGGTGGAAAAACCCTTGCTTGAAGTGGTGATGGAGCAGGCGCAAAACAACCAGTCGCGCGCCGCGCAGTGGTTGGGCCTGAACCGCAACACGTTGCGCAAAAAACTGCTCGAACACAAGCTCATCGACTGAGTTCGCTCCCTTTCAAAAACCACCAAGACCCTGTCCATGCGCGCACTCATCTCCGTCTCCGACAAGACCGGCATCGTCGAACTCGCCCAGGCCCTGCACAGCCTCGGCGTGTCCCTCATCTCCACCGGCGGCACCGCCAAACTGCTGGCCGAGCAAGGCCTGCCGGTGACCGAGGTGGCCGAAGTCACCGCCTTTCCCGAGATGCTCGATGGCCGCGTGAAGACACTGCACCCCAAGGTGCACGGCGGCCTGCTGGCCCGGCGCGATGTGCCCGAGCACATGGCCGCGCTCAAGACCCACGGCATCGACACCATCGACCTGCTGATCGTCAACCTCTACCCGTTTGAAGCCACCGTGGCCCAACCCGGCTGCACGCTCGATGACGCCATCGAGAACATCGACATCGGCGGCCCGGCCATGGTGCGCAGCGCGGCGAAGAACTGGAAAGACGTGGCGGTGCTGACCGACGCATCGCAGTACGCCGGCGTGATCGACGAACTCAAGACCTCCGGCAAGGTCAGCGATGCCACGCGCTTCGCCCTGTCGGTCGCCGCGTTCAACCGCATCAGCAACTACGACGGCGCCATCAGCGACTACCTCTCCAGCATCACGTTCGACGCCGCTGCCGCCGTGCCCACCCGCAGCGAATACCCGGCGCAGGCCAATGGCCGGTTCGTGAAACTGCAAGACCTCCGCTACGGCGAGAACCCGCACCAGACCGCCGCCTTCTACCGCGACCTGCACCCCGCGCCCGGCTCGCTGGTGACCGCGAAGCAGCTGCAGGGCAAGGAACTCAGCTACAACAACATCGCCGATGCCGACGCGGCGTGGGAATGTGTGAAGAGCTTCGACGTGCCGGCGTGCGTGATCGTCAAGCACGCCAACCCCTGCGGCGTGGCCGTGGGCAAGGATGCCTCGGAGGCCTACAGCAAGGCTTTCCAGACCGACCCCACCAGCGCCTTCGGCGGCATCATCGCGCTCAACCGCGTGCTCGATGGCGCAGGCGCGCTGGCCATCAGCAAGCAGTTTGTCGAAGTGCTGATGGCGCCGGGCTACACGCCCGAAGCGCTGGAGGTGTTCAAGGCCAAGGCCAATGTGCGCGTGCTCGAAATCGCGCTGCCGACCGGTGGCCCCACCGCGTGGGACAAAGGCCTGAACCTCACCGACATCAAACGCGTGGGCTCGGGCCTGCTCATGCAGTCGGCTGACAACCACGTGCTCGCCCGTGCGGACCTCAAGGTCGTGACGAAGCTGCAGCCCACCGAACAGCAGCTCGACGACCTCATGTTCGCCTGGACGGTGGCCAAGTTCGTCAAGTCCAACGCCATCGTGTTCTGCAAGGACGGCATGACCATGGGCGTGGGGGCGGGCCAGATGAGCCGCCTGGACTCGGCGCGCATCGCCAGCATCAAGGCCGGCCACGCCCAGCTCTCGCTGCAGGGCACGGCCGTGGCCAGCGACGCCTTCTTCCCGTTCCGCGACGGCCTCGACGTGGTGGTCGACGCGGGCGCGAGCTGCGTGATCCAGCCCGGCGGCTCGATGCGCGATCAGGAGGTGATCGACGCAGCGGACGAGCGTGGCGTGGTGATGGTCACCACCGGCGTCCGGCATTTCCGGCACTGACCGTGTTCGCCCCATGAAAAAGGCCGCTGTGAACAGCGGCCTTTTTGTTGGACTTTGCGACGCTTCAGCGTGGAAGCCCTTTGAACACCTCGCGCGCCGCTGCCACCGTGTCCGAGATGTCCTGCGCCGTGTGCGCCGCGCTCACGAAACCGGCTTCGTACAAGGCCGGTGCGATGTACACGCCGCGGTCCAGCAAGCCGTGGAAGAGTTGGTTGAAGGTGGGGCCGTCGGTGGTCATGACCTTGGCGTAGTTCTGCGGCAGCTCGTCGAACAGGAAGAAGCCGAACATGCCGCCCTGGCTGTCGCCGCACAGGGTCACGCCTTCGGCATGGGCCGCCGAGGTCAGGCCGTCCACCAGCGAACGCGTGGTGGCCGAGAGGTTCTCGTAGAAACCAGGCTTCTGGATTTCACGCAAGGTGGCCAGGCCGCAGGCCGTGGCCACCGGGTTGCCCGAGAGTGTGCCGGCCTGGTAGACACCGCCCAGCGGGGCGAGCTGTTCCATCACCGCGCGCTTGGCGCCAAAGGCGGCCAGCGGCATGCCGCCGCCAATCACCTTGCCCATCACCGTCATGTCGGGCTCGAAGCCCGGGATCAGCTTCGCGTAAACACTTTGCGCGCCACCCAGCGCCACACGGAAACCCGTCATCACCTCGTCAAAAGCCAGCAGTGCGCCGTGTTGGGTGCACAGCTCGCGGCAGCGTTTCATGAACGGCACGCTGGCGCGCACGAAGTTCATGTTGCCTGCGATCGGCTCGATCATCAGGCAGGCCACTTCGGGGCCATGTTCAACGAACGCCGCTTCGAGCTGCTCGACGTTGTTGTATTCCAGAACGATGGTGTGCTGAACCACCTCGGGCGGCACGCCGGCGCTGGTGGGGTTGCCGAAGGTGGCCAGACCTGAGCCGGCCTTGACCAGCAGCGCGTCCGCATGGCCGTGGTAGCAACCTTCGAACTTGATGATCTTCTTGCGCCCGGTGGCGCCGCGCGCCAGCCGGATCGCGCTCATGCCGGCCTCGGTGCCCGAGCTCACAAGGCGCACCATCTCGATGCTGGGCACGATCTTGATGATCTCTTCGGCCAGTTCCACTTCGCGCTCGGTCGGTGCGCCGTACGAAAAGCCTTCGAGCACCGCTTTCTGCACCGCTTCCACCACGGCGGGGTGGCCGTGTCCCAGGATCATCGGACCCCAGGAGCCGATGTAGTCGATGTAGCGCTGGCCGTTCGCGTCCCAGAAGTACGCACCTTGTGCACGCTGCACGAAACGGGGTGTACCACCCACCGCGCGGAACGCGCGGACCGGTGAGTTCACGCCGCCCGGGATCAGGCGTTTGGCGCGGTCGAACAGTTGCTGGTTGCGATCAACAGAGGTCATGGAGCAATGCTGCGTTGGTGGGGAAGACGCGCGCAGCGGATGCCGGGCGCGTGGAGGTCAATGCCGGGTGGTGTCGAGAGGAAAGTCGTCTGCGTCGAGCGTGCTGTCGGAGGCCGGGTCCGTCGCGCCGTCTTCACCCTCTTCGTCGGCTTCGTGGGCCCAGAATAGCCGGTCGGGCACGGCGTGACCCATGCCAGGTTGAAAGCCCGCGTCAAGGCATTGGTCGAGGTAGGTCAGGGCCTCGGCGCATGCCGACTGCAAATCGCTGCCGCCGGCGATCAACGCGCACAGGGCTGCGGACAGCGTGTCACCTGCACCGGTGAAGGTGGCCTCGAAGCGCTCGTAGCGCGCCGTGGCCAGCACCGCTTCGGGCGAGGCCAGGTGGCTTTCCAGGTACTGGTCGGCCGCGTTGAAACCCGTGACCAGCGTGTAGGGCACGCCATGCACGGCCGCAGCGCGTGCCACGTCGCGCGGGCTCGGAGGACGGTCCCCTTCCCACTCGGGCAGCAGCCAGCGGCACAGCGTGCTGTGGTTGCCCACCAGCACGGTGGTCTGCGGCAGCAGGAGTTCGGCACTCGCGTCCAGGTAAGTCTCGATCGCCAGTTCGTCCCACCACGACAAGTCCGGCATGTAGGCAATGACAGGCACATCCGAGTAGTCGGCGGTGATCTCGGCCACCACGCTGAGGTTCTCCGGATTGCCCACGAAGCCGACCTTGAAAGCTTGCACCGGCATGTCTTCCAGCGCGCAGCGGGCCTGGTCTGCCACCGCCTCTTCATCGAAGGCAAAGTGATCGTGGATGTCGGACGTGTCGCGCACGTAAGCCCCTGTGACGACCGCGAGCACATGCGCCGACGCGCTTGACATCGCGGTGATGTCTGCGCTCAGGCCACCCGCACCGCTGGGGTCGTTGGCGTTGAACACCATCACGCAAGGCAAAGCGGCTTCGCCCGGTTGTGTGAGCGCCGCCGGTGTTGTTTTTTCGGGTGTATCGGGCATGGGTTGAAAGAGGGATCGGATTCGTGTGGAAGATGCCCGCAGAATCGTCCTGACACTTCAAACAAAGCAATGGACAGAAGGCCGAAATCGGCTCCCGAAGGGCTGTACCTCGCTCGATACAATGCTTGCATTCTATGACAAGGCCCCCTATAACCATGACCGAAACCAAGACTTGGATGTGCCTGATTTGTGGCTGGATCTATGACGAGGCACTGGGCGCACCAGAGCACGGCGTGCCGGTCGGAACCCCCTGGGCACAAGTGCCGATGAACTGGACCTGTCCCGAGTGCGGCGCTCGCAAGGAAGACTTCGAGATGGTTCAAATCTGATTGCTGATCGCCGGACCCCGTCGCACCTGAGGTGCGCAGCCAAAGGCGCGGGCTCCTGGGCCCGAGTGCCACATCATGACCCTTCATTGGAGCCTGTGAACCGTGAGCCCAACCCCCGCCCTGAAAGTGCTGGTCGTCGACGACAGCAACACCATTCGGCGCAGCGCTGAAATTTTCCTCAAGCAGGGCGGACATGAAGTCCTGCTGGCCGACGATGGTTTCGATGCCCTGGCCAAGATCAACGACTACCAGCCCGATCTGGTCTTCTGCGACATTTTGATGCCCCGGCTGGACGGCTACCAGACCTGCGCCATCATCAAACGCAATGCCAAGTTCGCCAACATCCCCGTGGTGATGCTGTCTTCCAAGGACGGTGTCTTTGACAAGGCCCGCGGACGCATGGTGGGTTCCCAGGATTACCTCACCAAACCTTTCACCAAAGACCAGCTGCTGCAAGCGGTGCAGCAGTTTGGTGCCAACCTAGCTGGAGCTGCATGATGGCCATTCAGAAAATTCTCGTTGTCGATGATTCAAAAACCGAGCTCATGGTCCTGTCCGACCTGTTGAGTAAAAACGGCTACAGCGTAAGGACCGCCGAGAATGCGGACGAGGCCTTTCGTCGCCTAGGAGAGGAAAAGCCAGACTTGATCCTGATGGACGTTGTGATGCCCGGTCAAAATGGATTTCAGTTGACGCGAGCCATCACCCGCGACCCCCAGTACTCCAACATTCCGATCGTGATGTGCACGAGCAAAAGTTTGGAGACGGACCGGGTTTGGGGCATGCGGCAGGGCGCTCGTGACTACGTTACGAAGCCTGTGAATGGTGAAGAGTTGTTGTCAAAGATCCGGGCACTGGCCTGAACCACCTTGAATTGAATCCAACCGAGCATGGCCAAACGACAATCACTGAAGGAGTTGCAGGAACGTTTGGCTCAGCGGTTGAGCGTGGCCAAAACCGAGGCTGTGACAGCGGCCTGGCTCGCGGTCGAATGCAACGGAAGCCGCTATTTGCTTCCACTGGTCCAGTCCGGTGAGATTTTTCCTTGGTCTGCGGTTCAACGCGTGCCGTACACCAAGCCTTGGTACCTCGGCGTGGCCAGTTTGCGGGGCGGTCTTCACGGTGTCATCGATCTGGCAGCGCTCGTGAAATCTTCGGTGCCGGACGAGACGTCTCAAGCGCTGCGTGCCCAAAGCGAGCGCATCACCTCTGAATCCCGTCTGGTCAGCCTGCACACAGCCTTGGGTGTGAATGCCGTGATCTGGATCGATCGTCTTCTCGGCCTGCGAAGCGCCGCCATGTTCGGCGGATTCGGTCCAAGCCCCGACGGCGCACCCCCTTACTTCAACCGTTCGTTGACAGACAACCAGGGCCTGCAGTGGCAGGAGCTGGATTTGCAGGTGTTGGTGGGTGAACCCGAATTCCTCGCGATTGCAGCCTGACGGCGCGCAAGTTTGACCTGACAGGTCGTTTCCCATTTGTTTTCTGTTGGAAGGTGTTTACATGGCCACGCTTGATCGATTCCAGGGACTGTTCAAGAAAAAAGCCGATGATGAACGCGACCTGCACGCGGTGAGTGACCAGGAGGCCGCCGAGCTCGCGGCCGCCCGTCTGGCCCCCGATCCGCAAGCGGACGACTTTTCCGGCAACCTCCTCCTCGCAACAGACGAGGACGGTTCCGAGCAGTCGGGTCTGATCTCGGTGCCGTTGCTCGGGCGGCGGCCCGCAGAACAGCACCAGCGGACGCTGGCCGTCTTGCTGGCCTTTGGCCTGGTGGTGCTGGGCGCGGTCACCTTTTTCGTGTTGAGCCAGACCGAGAAAGTCAGCCAGCAACTGGCCGCCAGCGGTCAGTCCCTGATGCAGTCGCAGCGTCTGGCCAAGAGCGTGTCGCAGGCCTTGATCGGCAGCCCGGCGGCGTTTCCTGAGGTCCGTGACAGCTCCGATGTGTTGTCGCGCAGCGTGCGGGGTCTCAAGCAAGGTGACACCGAACTTGCCATCGACGCCTTGGGTCCCGACTACGCAGCCCGTCTGGACGAACTTCTGCCGCGGATCGATGCCGCTGAATCCAACGCTGCGGCTGTGCTGGCGCAAGAAAAAATCCTGACCCAGGTGGGCAACGCGCTGCGCACCATCAACCGGCAATCTTCCGATTTGCTGGAAATTGCAGAAACGATCTCGTCGTTGAAGCTTCAGCAAAACGCGCCCGCAGCCGAGATTTCGGCTTCGGGTCAACTCGTGATGTTGACGCAGCGCATCGGCAAATCCGCGAACGAGTTCTTGACGCTGGAAGGTGTGAGTCCAGAGGCGGTGTTCCTGCTGGGCAAGGACTTGAACACGTTCAAGGAAATCGCAGAAGGTCTGCTCGGCGGCAGTGAAGAGCTGCGACTGGCCGCGGCCCGCGACGAGCAGGTGCGTGAACGCCTCGGTGCCTTGTTGAAGCTGTACGAACAGACGCGTGTGGAAGCCGGCGCCATTCTGGGCAACTTGCAGGGCCTGGTGTCGGCGCGAGAGGCACAGTCCAGCATCATTGCCGACAGCGAGCCCTTGCGCCTCGGTCTGCAGGCCCTGCAGTCGGAACTCACTTCGCGGTCTGGATTGAGCGGCGGTGAATTCGGTGCCTTGCTGTTCTCGGCCTTGTTTGCGCTCTTGTGCGCTGGCGGCCTGGCTTATGTGCAGCTGCAGGAAAGCCGGCAGCGTCAGCTGACGGCCGAAGCGCAGCGGGTGGCGGCAGAGTCTCAAGAGCAAGACGCCAAGCGCGTGAACGACGCCAACCAGGCCGCCATTTTGCGGTTGATGAACGAGCTGCAGACGGTCGCTGAAGGCGACCTGACGCAAGAAGCCACGGTGACCGAAGACATCACCGGCGCGATCGCCGACTCCGTCAACTACACGGTGGAAGAGCTTCGATCACTGGTGGGCAACGTGCAGGCCACGGCCACGCGCGTGGCGCAGACCACGTCTGCTGTGGAAAGCACGTCCACCGAACTGCTCGCCGCCTCGACCGAACAGCTGCGTGAGATCCGTGAAACCGGTCAGTCGGTGCTGGACATGGCGCAGCGAATCAACCAGGTGTCGGGACAGGCGCAGGAATCCGCCACGGTGGCCCGTGCGTCGCTGCAAGCCGCCGAGTCGGGTCTGCAGGCCGTGCAGGACGCCATCGGCGGCATGAATTCGATCCGCGACCAGATCCAGGAAACCTCCAAGCGCATCAAGCGGCTGGGTGAGTCGTCGCAAGAGATTGGCGAGATCACCGAGCTGATTTCCGACATTACCGAACAGACCAACGTGCTGGCGCTGAACGCCGCCATTCAGGCGGCCTCGGCCGGTGAGGCGGGTCGCGGCTTCTCGGTGGTGGCGGAAGAGGTGCAGCGACTGGCCGAACGGTCAGCCGATGCCACGCGCCAGATCTCGGCGCTGGTGAAGGCGATTCAGACCGACACGCAGGATGCCGTGGCCGCCATGGAGCGCTCCACGCAGGGTGTGGTCGAAGGGGCCAAGCTGTCCGACAACGCCGGTACCGCGCTGTCCGAAATCGACCGCGTGTCTCGCCGACTGGCCGAACTGATCGAGCAGATCTCCAACGCGGCGTCCCGCGAAGCCGATTCGGCCAACGAGGTGGCCGGCAACATCCAGCACATCTTTGCCGTGACGGAGCAGACCGGCGAGGGCACCCGCTCCACGGCCCAACAGGTGCGTGAACTCTCCGCAATGGCCGAAGAGCTTCGCCAGTCGGTGTCGCGGTTCAAGATCGCCTGATCGCCCCGTCGGATTTTTTTCTCCAAGACCAACATGCTCGACACCGCCAACGACAGTCTGCAGATGGATCCACCTGTCGCCGACCTCGGTCCGTTGGCGTGGGTGTTCGATGAATTGCGCAAATCGTTGGATGTCGCCAACAAGGCCATCAAGCGGTTCGTGCGCGAGACCGAACAATCGCGCATGGACGACCTGCAAGCGGTCGATCCGGCGTCGCTGCGTCAGGCGCGTCAGTCGCTGCACCAGGCGGTTGGTGCGCTCGAGATGGTCGGACTGGGTGCTCCTGCGCATGTGCTTCGTGCCATGGAAGCCGCCGTTCAGCGTTTCACCCAGAAGCCGCAAAGCTGCACCGAAGCTGCCGCGGCGAAGGTTGAGCGCGCCAGTTTTGCGCTGGTGGAGTATCTCGAAGCGGTCTTGCACAACAAGCCAGTCCAGCCCGTGGCCCTGTTCTCCCAATACCGTGAGGTTCAGGAACTGGCTGCCGCCGAGCGTGTGCACCCTGCCGATCTTTGGCCGTTTGACCACCACGGGCTGAATGTGGCTGCGCCCACCGAGCGCGCGCCACTGGAGTGCAATGCGTCCATCCGCTCGCTGTTCGATCGCTTGGTGCTGCTCGCCGTGAAGACGGAAAGTCCGGCGGCGGTGCAGCAGTTGGTGAAGATCAGCACCGGACTGTCTGCGGGGGCTGCAGATGCCCGCGCGCGCACCTTCTGGCGCGTGGCGGCCGGTTTCTTCGAGGCGGTGGCGCTGCGTCTGCTGCCCAGCGACGTGTACGTCAAACGCGCCTTCTCGCGCATCCTGATGCAGTTCGTGACGCTGTCGCAAGGCAAGCCGCAGATTTCGGAAACCCTGCTCCACGATCTCTTGTTCTTTTGCGCCCAGCCGCGCGAGGTGCCCGGTCAACTCGCGCCGCAGCTGACTGCGGTCAGACAGGCTTTTGGCCTGGGCGAGGTGCCGGCGGTGGACTACCACGTGGCGACGTTGGGCCGCTACGACCCCGCCGTCCTTGCGCAGGCGCGCAAACGCATCAATGCCGCCAAGGAAGCGTGGTCGTTGTATTCCGGAGGGGATGCCAGCCGCGCCCGCCAGGTGGCCGATCAATTCGGTTTGATTGGCGATTCCCTGCTCAAGCTGCACCCGGCCAGCACGGTGCTGGCCCAAGCCCTCGTGAAGGCGGCCGACCATGCGGTGCGCGAGCCTGGCGGCGTCAGCCCCGAGCTCGCCATGGAAGTGGCGACCACCACGCTTTATCTTGAAGCCGCGTTTGAAGACTTCGATCCCAGTGCGCCCGAACTGACCGAGCGAACGCAGGCCTTGGCCGACCGTCTGGAGGCTGTGATTGCAGGCCAGCCCGCACAACCGCTGGACACCTGGATGGAGCAGTTGTACCGGCGGGTGAGCGATCGTCAGACCATGGGCAGCGTGGTGGGTGAGCTCAAGGTGTCCCTGGGCGAAGTCGAAAAATCACTGGATCAGTTCTTCCGCACACCGCAAGAGAAGGCAGGCCTGCACGTGGCGGTGTCGCAACTGGCACAGATGCGCGGTGTGCTCTCCGTGTTGGGGCTGGATCAGGCGGTGCATGCCGTCACCCGCATGCGCACCACCGTCGAGCAGATCCTCGACACCGAAGTGGATGAGGCCATGGCTCGCGAAGCCGGCACTTTCCAGCAGCTGGGCAACAACCTCAGTGCGATGAGCCTGCTGGTGGACATGCTCAACTACCAGCCCAACCTGGCCAGAAAGCTGTTTGCCTTTGATGAAGACAAGGGTGAGTTGCTGCCACTCATGGGGCGCACCGCAGCTGTGGACCTGCGCCATCCTCCCGCACGGGACGAAGCCCGCGCCATCAGCGAAGGTGTGCAGCAGGTCGTCAATGAAGTCCAGGGTGGCATGAACCTGGTCGACTTGAGTCAGCAGCTTGATTCGTTGGCCGAGCAAGCCACGCTCGCCGAGCAGTCGGGCGTGGCACGTGCGGCGAGGGAGGCCGCGGGTGCGGTGGTGGGCAACGATGCTGCCGTGGGCGCACAAGCGCTGGTGGGTCTGTCGGAAGCTTCCTTGGCAACCCAGGATCACGAGCCTGCAGCCGACACCGGCGGGGAAGACAACGACGAAGACGATCTCCTGGACATCTTTCTCGAGGAAGCGCGGGAAGTGGTCGGCAACGGTCTGGATGCCATTGGCCAGTTGCAGGCCCAGCCGGGCGATCTGGAGCACCTCACCACCCTGCGTCGCGCATTTCACACCCTCAAGGGCAGCTCGCGCATGGTCGGGTTGGAGGAGTTCGGCCAAGCCGCTTGGTCGATGGAGCAACTGGTCAACACGGTGTTGGCCGAACAACGACCCGCTGCTCAACCCTTGCTGTCGCTGACGGGTCAGGCCATGACCGACTTTGGCCGGTGGGTGGATGACATCGCCGCGAAGACCGAAAGCCATTGGAAGGCCCAGCCGTTCAAGGTCAGCGCTGACGCCATGCGCGATCAGGGCCATTTCCTGCCATTGACACATGCAGAGCAGGCAGCCACTTCACCGCCAGTCCCGGCGCACGTTGCTGTGCATGAAGCGGCGCAAACGCTTGCGCCTGAGTTTCACGACCCGTCGTTCGACCTGGCACCGGCGCATGAAGCGTCGGCTGCCCCGGTCTCCGAACCGCAGCTTCTTGACGTGTTTGAAGATCAGCCGTCGCTGGCGCAACCCGGCGAGACGGTGTTCCCGGACATGGACTTTGATGTGGGCGAACCGGTTGATCACGGCCAGCAGCCCGAGCAGGCATCTGCCGAAGACGCTGTTCCATTCGACACGGCGTTCCTCGACTTTGGACCACCACCGACCTCGGCTGAGTTGCCCTCGTCCGATCCGATGCTGGCCGATATCGACTTTGGCAGCCTGGCCGAGCTCTCTGACAGTGCAGGCGCTGCGGTCGAGCCGACGGAGGCCACGCCGGCAGCACCGCATGACGTCGAGCCCGAGGTCGTCACGCCAGTCTTGGCCGAGCCCGAGATGCCCGACGAGCAAACGCGGGTGATTGGCTCGCTGCGCATCGGTCTCAAGCTCTACAACGTTTACCTCAACGAAGCCGACGAGTGGTCGCGCCGCCTGTGCACCGGTCTTGCCGAGTGGGCACTTGAGCGCCATGAACCGGTGCCTGAGCAAGCCGAGGCGTTTGCACACTCGCTGGCCGGCAGCTCGGCCACCGTCGGGTTTCAGTCACTCTCCGACATCGCACGCGCGCTTGAGCACGCCATTGGGACGGTGAGTCTTCATCAGCGGGCCGGTGCAGCCGCCACGGACGAACAGGCCCGGTTGTTTGTCGATGCGTCCGAGGACATCCGCCGCCTGCTGCATCAGTTCGCAGCGGGGTTCCTCAAGGAGCCCGACGCCCAATTGATGGACGCGCTCTACCGGGTGGTCCACGACCCGGTCCCCGATGAGTCCTCCTTTGAGCCCGATGTGTTGCACAGCGAGGATGTGCCGGAGGTGGACGAGCCGGTGGTGCACTCGCCGGCAACGGAAGCGGCCGAGGCGGTGCAGCCGGGGGTCGAAACACCGTTGCCTGATCAGGTGGCGCAGGCGCATGTCGATGGTGGCGCTTCAAGCCATGCACCCCTGACCGCTTTCGACTTGCCGGCTCTGGCAGAAACCGGCATCGACTTTGTCGCGCCCCACGCCGACACCCACCGCGCAGAACATGCCGCCGTTCAGGACATTGACGACGACATCGACGCGCTGGACACGATCGACATCGACCTCTTTCCCATCTTTGCGGAGGAGGCGCAGGAACTGCTGCCCCAACTCGAAGGCGCCCTTCGTCAGTGGGTGGCGCGCCCCGACAATGGGAGCGCCCGTTCCGAGGTGCTGCGCAATCTTCACACCCTCAAGGGCAGTGCGCGACTGGCTGGCGCGCTCCGACTGGGTGAGATGGTCCACCGGATGGAAACCACCGCCGAGCGGCTGGGCTCCGATGTGCAGCGCAGCGCGGACCTGGAGCCTTTGCAGTCCGCGTTCGACGCCATCAGTGCCCGGTTTGAACAGCTTCGCAGTCAGGACCCGGAATCCGCCGACGTGGTGCAAACCGCGCCTGAGCAATTTGCACCGGAGTTGACCTCGGCGCCCGAGACCACCGAGCAGGCACTGCGGGAGCGCGCTGCCATGGTGCCCGGCCGCGGCATGGAGGGGCTCACCATGCCGGTGGCACCCACGGCCTTGCAAGCCCGCGCAGGCGCTGCTGTGCGGGTACGGCCCGAGCTGTTGGACCGTCTGGTCAACCAGGCCGGCGAAGTCATGATCACCCGTTCGCGCATGGAGTCCGAGCTCGTGACCCTGCGCGGCTCGCTCAAAGACCTGACGGGCAACCTCGACCGTTTGCGCGTTCAGCTGCGCGACATCGAACTGCAAGCCGAGACGCAGATGCAGTCGCGGCTGGCCCAGGCGCGCGACGCCGACCAGTCGTTCGATCCGCTCGAATTCGACCGGTTCACCCGTGTGCAGGAACTCACGCGCATGATGGCGGAGTCGGTGAACGACGTGGCCACCGTGCAGCGCAACCTGCAGCGGGCGGTGGAATCGACCGAAGACAGCCTGGTCGCCCAGGGCCGGCAAACCCGGGAGCTGCAGCGCGATCTGCTCCGCACGCGCATGGTGGAATTCGAAGGTATTTCCGAGCGGCTGTACCGCGTGGTGCGCCAGGCTTCGAAGGAAACCGGCAAACAGGTGCGCCTGGACATCACCGGCGGCAACATCGAAATGGACCGCGGTGTGCTCGACCGGATGACGGCCGCTTTTGAACACCTGTTGCGCAACAGCGTTGTGCACGGCATCGAAACGCCCGAAGCCCGCGTGGCGGCTGGCAAGCCGGCTGAAGGCCAGATCGAGATCACGCTCGCGCAGGAGCTCAACGACGTGTCGGTCGTGTTTGCCGACGACGGCGCCGGTCTGGACCTGGTGCGACTGAGGGAAAAGGCGGCCTTGCAAGGACTGATCGAGGCCGGTGCGGAGATCAGCGATGCGCACGCCGCTCAGCTCGTGTTCGAACCCGGCATCAGCACGGCGCGTGAAGTGTCCGAACTGGCGGGCCGAGGCATCGGCATGGACGTTGTCCGCAACGACGTGGTCGCACTCGGTGGGCGCATAGAGACCGCCACACAGGCCGGACAGGGCACCAACTTCAAGCTGGTGCTGCCGTTGACCACCGCCGTGACGCAGGTGGTGATGCTGCGCGCGGGCGCACTCACCCTGGGCGTGCCGTCCAACCTGGTGGAGCTGGTGCGCCGCGTGAGCGCCGAAGAACTCCACAAGGCTTACGCCAGCGGTTCGCTCACCGTCGCGGGTGAGGAGGTTCCTTTCTTCTGGGCTGGCGCCTTGCTTCAGTCGTCGGTGCAATCCTTGGAGAACAAGGGCCGCACGCTGCCGGTGATGATTTTCCGCAGCGCTGCACAGCGCATGGCCATGCACGTGGACGAGGTCCTGGGCAACCAGGAAGTCGTGGTGAAGAACCTGGGATCACAGTTGTCCCGTTTGCCCGGTCTGGCCGGCATGTCGGTCCTGGCATCGGGTGCTGTCGCTCTGATCTACAACCCGGTGGCCCTGGCGACGGTGTATGGCGAGCAGGTGCGTGGTTGGGTGGCGAGCCGGCAACAAGTGGCGCTGACGTCGGCCCTGCCCGATGACGCGCCGGCACCGGTGGACCTGGCGGTCAACGCCGTGCCGTTGGTGCTGGTGGTGGACGACTCCATCACCGTGCGCCGTGTCACGCAACGCTTGCTGCAGCGCGAGGGTTACCGGGTGACGCTGGCGGCCGATGGTCTGCAGGCGCTCGAAAAGCTGCAGGCCGAACGCCCCACCGTGGTCTTGTCCGACATCGAGATGCCACGCATGGATGGTTTCGACCTGGTGCGCAACATTCGCAGCGATGCGCGGCTGGCCGACCTGCCGGTGATCATGATCACGTCGCGCATCGCGGAGAAACACCGCGAACATGCGCGCGATCTGGGTGTGGATCACTACCTGGGAAAGCCGTACTCCGAAGACGAGTTGCTGGCGCTGATCGGCCACTACGCCAAGGCGGCGGTCGACGCCTGAACCGCGTCAGCCCAGGCAGCCGCGTGCGTCCACTCGCACGAGGCGTTCCACCTGGCCCGCGGCCAATCCACCGCGAACACCGACCATGAAGTCGTGCAGGTTCACCGTGGGGTCGCAGTGCCCCGGCACCAGCCAGACCACCTCGCCCAAGACCGGCAAGGGAGCCCCGCCGCCGGCGCGCAGCACGCCGTGCTCGTCACCGCCGCTGCTGTAGTTCAGGCCGGGCGGGAACCAAACCGTGGGCATGCCGCTGTCGATGGCGTGGCTCTTGTGGCCCGCGTCGCACACCGCGTGGGCGTCGTTGAGGCTCATCACCTCGCTTTTCACGAACAGTGCGTGTTCGAACACCGGTGCCAACGGGGTGACTTCGTTGCTTGCGTAATCGGCGTCCATGAACAAGTAGGAACCCGCTTGCAGTTCGCCCCACACGCCGCTGCTGGCCTCCAGTGAAAAAGTGCCGGTGCCCGCGCCGGTGACCAGCGGCACAGGGAAGCCAGCGGCTTGCAAGGCGTCGCAGGTGGTCCGCACGGCACGGGTGGCCTCGGCCATGGCCTCTGCGCGCCCGGCGGCTGTGCGGCGGTGCTGTGCGCCGCCGTGGTAAGCCTGCAAGCCGGCAAAGCGCAAGGTCGGAACGGTGGTGATGGCCTGCACCAGCGCCACCGCCGCCGCGCCGGGCGCCACGCCGCAGCGGCCCTGCCCCACGTCGATTTCCACCAGCACATCCAAACTGGCGGGGGCATCCACACCGGCCGCTTGCAAGGCCTGTGCAAGGCGCGTCACACCCAGCGCGCTGTCGACCGCGATGGAAAACACCGTGGACAGGTCGCGCACCGCCTGCGCCAGGCGCAGGAGTTTGGGCGCAGCGATGACCTCGTTGCTGATGTAGATGTTGCGCACGCCGGCGTGGGCCAGCGCCAGTGCTTCGTCGATCTTCTGAACGCACACGCCCACCGCCCCGTGGGCCATCTGCAGCTGCGCCAGTTCGGCGCTCTTGTGCATCTTGGCGTGGGGCCGAAGCCGCAGGCCGTGCTCGCTGGCAAACGCTGCCATGCGCGCGAGATTGCGGTCCATGGCGTCGAGGTCGATCACCAGCGAGGGTGTGTCGATGGCCGCCACGCCGTGGCTAATGCAGGCCTGCGCGCGTTGCCAGCGGGTGGTGAATGCGGTGTCAGGCATGGCGTTCGTCCAGGGTTTTTCCTTGTTCGGGTTGCAGATGGCCGGCATCGGCCCACCCCACGAGGCTCAGGCCTTCGGGCGACCAGAGCAGGCGGTTGATGGCGGTGTTGGTCAGTTCCCAGCTGCGCGGCGCCTGCAAGCCCAGGCGCGTGGCGGCCCGGTACAGGATGTCCAGCACGCCGCCGTGGGCCACCAGCAGAATCTGCTCGCCCGGGTGGCGCGCTGCGATCTCCTGCACGGTGGACACGACGCGCGCTTCGAGTTGCAACAAGGATTCGCCGCCGTCGGGTGCGAAATCGGGCACACGCTTGCGCCAGGCCAGCGACTCCTCGGGGAAGCGATGTTCCAGCTCGGACCAGGTGTGGCCTTCAAAGCGCCCGAAGCAGCGTTCGCGCAAACCGATGTGTGGGGTGACCGTCTGGCCTCGGGCGTGGGCCACCGCCTGCGCGGTCTCCAGCGCGCGCAGCAAATCGCTGGCGTAGCACGCGGCAATGGGCTCGTCGCGCAGCGCCTCCGCCAACCGAGCGGCCTGCCAGCGGCCGTGGTCGTTGAGTTCGATGTCGGTGTGGCCCTGGATGCGGGTGTCCCGGTTCCAGGCGGTCTCACCGTGGCGCACAGCCAGGATGCGGGTGACTTGCAAAGGGTGTCCTTGGAGGCGATCGGAAGCCTGCAAATGTACCGGCGGCGCCACTGTTGCGGGCGTTGAAAGCCTTGAAAACGCAGGGTATGCGAGACAATCCGGGGCATGACCCTGCCGCCATCCCCGTCCGACGGGGACTTCTCGACCCTCTTCAACTTTCTGCCGATCGGTGCGTACCGCAGCTCGCCCGACGGGATGATGCTGCGGGCCAATCAGGCGCTCGTGCGGCTCAACGGGTACGAGGACGAAGCGCAATTGCTGCTGGGCGTCAAGGACATCGCCACCGAGTGGTACGTGCAGCCAGGGCGGCGCGCAGAGTTCGTGGCCCTCTTGATGCGCGATGGCTTCGTCAAGGGATTCGTGTCCGAAATCTGGCGCCGCAAAACGCACGACCGGGTGTGGATCAGCGAGAACGCGCACGTGGTGCGCAATGGCTCGGGCGAGGTGGTTTTTTACGAAGGCACGGTCGAGGACATCACCGAGCGCATGCGGGTGCTGGAAGCGCTGCGCCAAAGTCAGGCGCAACTTGAGCGCATTACCGACCAGATGCCGGGGATGGTGTTTTCGCTGTACCAGCCGCGCGAGGGGCCGCGCAGGTACCACTTTGTGAGTTCGGGCGTGCGTGACATCTACGAGTTCGAACCCGCGGACCTGCTGCGCGACCCGATGCTGATCACGCGTTACCGCCACCCCGACCACGCGCACGAACTGGAGCTGGAGGTCGATGCGGTGATGCAGGCCCCGGTGAGCCTCTCCAGCGAGTTTCGTGTCGTGATGCCCGACGGGCGCATCAAGTGGGTCTACAAACGATCCAGCGCGGTGGAATTCGACAGCGAAGGCACGCGGCGTGTCGGCGTGCTGCTCGACATCACCGACCGCAAGGAAGCCGAAGCCGCCCTGCATGCCAGCGAAACGCTCTGGAAGCTCGCACTGGAGAGCGCGGGCGACGGCGTGTGGGACTGGAACATCCGCACCGGCGAGGAGTTTTTCTCCACCAGCATCAAAGCCATGTTCGGCTACGCCGACGACGACATTGCCAATCTCTCGGCCGAACTCGACGAACGCACCCATCCCGACGATGTGGCCCAGATGCGGCTGGATCGCCAGGCGCACTTTGATGGCCTCGTGCCGGTCTACCGCAACGAACACCGCATCCGCTGCAAGGACGGTCGCTGGAAGTGGGTGCTGTCGCGCGGGGTGGTGATTGCGCGCGACGACAACGGACAACCCCTTCGCATGGTGGGCACGCACACCGACATCACCGAACTCAAGGAAGCCGAAGCTCAGCAACATGCGCTGGAGGTGCAGTTGCGCGAATCGCAAAAGATGGAGGCGATCGGCACCCTGGCCGGCGGCGTGGCGCACGATTTCAACAACCTGCTTGCCGCCATCCTGGGCAACCTGGTGCTGGCGCGCGAAGACGTGGGCGAACACCACCCCGCGCAGGAAAGCCTGGCCGAAATCAGCCGCGCTGCGATCCGGGCGCGCCAGCTGGTGCAGCAGATCCTGACTTTCAGCCGGCGTCAGACGCAGGAGATGCAGCGACAGCCACTCAAGCCCCTGGTTGAAGAGGCGTTGGGTCTGATGCGCTCCCTGTTGCCCGCCGGTCTCAAGCTGGTCACGCGGTTGCCGTCGTCGAGCCTGCAGGTGCTGGCCGATGCCACGCAGATGCAGCAGGTGCTGATGAACCTGTGCACCAACGCCTGGCAATCCATGGAAGGCGGCTCTGGCGAGATCACAGTCGCGTTGCGCGAGGTTCGGCTGGACGCCTCGCAGGCCCTGCAGTTCGGTGGTTTGTCCAGCGGTGCCTACGCCTGCTTGAGCGTGGCCGACAACGGCCCGGGCATCGACGTTGAAACCCAGCGCCGCATTTTCGAGCCGTTCTTCACCACCAAGGCGCCTGGCGCCGGCACCGGTTTGGGACTGGCGGTGGTGCACGGCATCGTCAAGGCGCACCGGGGCGTGATCGACCTGCATTCCCAACCGGGCGAAGGCACGCGATTCGACGTGTACCTGCCGCTGGCGGCGGCGGCCGACGCCGGGGACGCCGTTGAAGTCACGGTGGCGGCCGCCCCCGCCACCTTGCGCCCCGGCAAGCATGTGGTTTACATCGACGATTACGAGGCGCTGGTGTTTCTGGTCGGGCGCCTGCTGCGGAAGCAAGGCCACCAGGCCACGACCTTTGAATCGGGTGAAGCGGCGGTGGCTTGGATGCGCATGCACCCCGAGGTGCCGGTGGACCTGGTGGTGAGCGACCAGAACATGCCGGGTCTCTCGGGTGTGGAGACCGCCATCGAGCTCCATCGCCTGCGACCCGGGCTCAAGATCGCCATCATTTCCGGACACGTGAACGAACGGCTGCTGATCGAGGCCAGCGCGGCCGGCGTGAGCGAGGTGATGGGCAAGCAGGACAGCATGGACGCGTTGGGTGAGGCCATCCGCGGTCTGCTGGATTCGGCGGCCTGAAGCCCGCCGGAGATGTCAGGCGCTCAGCGCGGCACTTCGATGTTGACCTGTCGCAGCCCGGCCGGCGGTGCCGGGAAATCGCGCAGCGCCGCGTCCAGCATGGCCATCCACAGGGGATTCGAGCTGTTCCAGCGGCCGTCGTGTGCCGCACGCGTCTCGTACACCACCCGTCCGCTGGCCGCGTGGCGGATCACCAGCGAAACCTCCCGCTGGTAGTAGGGCGTGTCCATGCGCAAAAAGAGCGGCGCGTAGATGATCTGGCCGGAGCCCGTCACCACGTAGTCGCGCCCCGGGAAACCGAAGCCCGGACCAAAGCCGCCACCCCAGTAATTGTCGAAGGGGCTCTCCCACGGCGCGCGTGGCAGCCGCAAGGTGGCGCCGCTGACCTCCACCGTCCAGGGCGGGGTGACGCCGGCCGCGGCCGGCGTCCAGCCGACCTTCGCCAGCGAGATCGCCGCCAGCTTCTCCAGGGCGTCCTGGCCGGCACCGGAGCGCTGGTCCTGCTGCGAGGGCAATCGGTCAAAGCGGTAGACCTGGGGGGCCTGGGGAATGGTGGCCGTGCCGCTTGGCGTGGGCCGGTCGGCCCATCGCGCATAGCTCTGCACCTGGTTGTCCACCAGGAACACGCTGGCGCAACCGCTGAGGGCAAACAGTGCCCCTGCGGCAGCGGCCATTCTGAACAGGCTGGACCAGGAACGGTCGGCAGTCGGGTGGGTCATGAAGCCTCCTGGGAAAGCGGCGCGCGCCGTTCGGGGTCCTCAGTGCGCGGTCGAAATCGATATGACCGTGCGGGTGCTGCCGACGTTCCCCACCGCGTCCGGTTCATCTGACAAGAGGGGCGTTGCCGGAGCGGGCAGTGGCTCGTCGTCAAAGGCCTTGTCACCGTCCTCGCTGGCTTCGCCCGTGGCGCGGATGGTCTCGAACGGAAACAGCGAGCGGTCCATCAAATGGCTGGGCACGATGTTCTGCAGGGCCGAGAACATGTTTTCGACGCGGCCTGGAAACCGCTTTTCCCAGTCCTTGAGCATCAGGCCCACCTGCTTGCGCTGCAGGTTTTCCTGGCTGCCACACAGCGTGCACGGGATGATGGGGAATTCGCGCACCTCGGCCCAGCGGGTGAGGTCCTTTTCGGCCACATAGGCCATGGGGCGGATCACCACATGCTGCCCGTCGTCGCTCACCAGCTTGGGCGGCATGCCCTTGAGCTTGGCGCCGAAGAACATGTTGAGCAGCAGGGTCTGCAGGATGTCGTCGCGGTGGTGGCCGAGTGCGATCTTGGTCGCGCCCAGCTCGCTGGCCACGCGGTACAGGATGCCGCGGCGCAGCCGCGAGCACAGGCTGCACATCGTCTTGCCCTCGGGGATCACGCGCTTGACGATGGAGTAGGTGTCCTGGTTCTCGATGTGGAACTTCACGCCCAGTTTCGTGAGGTAGGCCGGCAGGATGTCGGCCGGAAAGCCGGGCTGCTTCTGGTCGAGGTTGACCACGATCATCTCGAAGCTGATCGGCGCGCGCGCCTGCAGCTTCTGCAGGATGTCGAGCATGGCGTAGCTGTCTTTGCCGCCCGAGAGGCAGACCATCACGCGGTCGCCTTCTTCGATCATGTTGTAGTCGACGATCGCGCGGCCGACTTCGCGGCACAGGCGTTTTTCAAGTTTGTGGTTTTCGTGTTCGGTGTTCATGTCGGTGTTCTCACCACTGCCCGCTTTCCATGCGGATCGCGACTTCGCAGTCGTCAAAAATTTCCAGCTTGGCGATCTTCACCCGCACGCCGATCACGCCGGGCATCTGCATCAGGCGGCGCGTGAGTTTGCCGATCAGGCTCTCCAGCAGGTTCACGTGTTCGGCGGTGCACTCGTCGATGATGATCTGGCGCACCTTGCGGTAATCGAGCACGTGGCCGATGTCGTCGTCGTGCGGCAGCAGTGGCTGGGTGCCCTGGTTGAGTTCGGCGTCCACCTGGATCGGCTGCGGCCCCGACTTCTCATGGTCGAGGATGCCCAGGTTGGCGTTGAAGCGCAGCCCGGTGAGGGTGAGGATCTGTGTGCCGGCGCTGGTGGCGTTCATGGGCTCAGCTTTCATGGGCGGCCTTGATGCGAAACACCTCGACCCCGACCGCTTCGCAGTCGGGGTACACGTCCGGTTTGCAGGTGGAGACCCGAACCGCCCGCACGCTCGGGTGGCTCAGCAGCCGGGCTGCGATGTCGTCGCAGAGCGTTTCCTGCAGTTCGATGTGGCCCAGGGCGATGCGTTGTGCCACGACCTCACGCACGAAGTCGTAGTTGACCACCTCGTCGATGTGGTCCTGGCTGGGCGTGGAGCTCGCGAACGGGACGTGGAGGTCGACGTCGATCCACATGCGTTGCGGGGCGGTTTTTTCAAAGTCGTGCACGCCGATCTGGACCTGGACTTCGTGGCGCCGCAAGAACAGCTTGCGGCAGTCCAGAAGCAGCGAGCTGGGCTCAAAGGGATTCAAGGGGTTTCTCCTGTGACAGTGTCTCGACCACGAACATCACGTCGCGCTCCAGGGGCACGAGATGCTGCCCGGCGTCCACGTTGACCGTGGTGCCGGTGATGCTGCCGTTGGCTGCCAGAAACAGGCAGGTGCTCGCGACGTCCTGTGGGCTGGTGGGCTTTCGCAGCAGGTTCACGCGCCGGGCCCGCTCGAAGTTCTCGGGCAGCTGGGGTCCGCTGACATAGATGAGTCCGGGCGCGACACCGCACACCCTCACGGCGGGCGCCAGGGCCTGCGCCTGCAGCGCCACCGCGCGCTCCAGCGCCAGTTTGGACAGGGTGTACGAGAAGTAGTCCGGATTGAGGTTGTGCACTTTCTGGTCGAGCACATGGACGACGCAGGCGTCGGGCAGCGGTCGCTGCGCGCGGTGGCGTGCGAGTTCACGTCCGAGCAGGAGCGGAGCGATCAGGTTCACGTCCAGCTGCTCACGCGCCAGCGCCGGGTCGAAGTCGATGCCGGTGTCGGGCTCGAACGTGGACGCGTTGTTCACGATCGCCCGCAGCGGCCCGCCAGTGGTCTCGATGTGCGCCACCATGGCTTCGATCTGGTCGGTGTGGGCCAGGTCGGCCTTGACGGTGTCGATGCGGTGACCCTCGGCGCGCAGCGTTCGGGCGAGCTCGGTGGCGGGGGCTTCGGAGCGGGCGAAGTGGCACCAGACATGCCAGCCGGCCTCGGCGAACGTGCGGACGATCTCCGCGCCCAGGCGCAGCGCGCCACCCGTGACCAAGACCTGACCGGGTTGATCAGCGGAATGTTTCAAGCGAACCCCTTGTGAAAACGAGCCAGATCTTGCGCGAAGTGCCGTCGATGCGCCGGGCCGAGTGCCCCTGCGACCATAATCCAGCTCAACACCCCCCTGACCCACCGGGGCAGCGTCAACATTTTCAGCCTGCGGATCAGATCGCCGGATGTGCTGGGTTCTTCATTGTTCATGGTCGATGCTTTTGTGATGACCGATCCTGCGGTCGAATTGACGTCGATTATCCGGCGGCACCTTGAGGCACAAGGCGGCTGGTTGCCGTTCGACCGCTTCATGGCCATGGCCTTGTACGAGCCCGGCCTGGGCTATTACACCAACGCCTCGGCCCAGTTCGGCCACACGCCGCAAGGCGGCAGCGACTTCGTGACCGCACCCGAGCTCACGCCCCTGTTTGGCCACACCCTGGCGCGCCAGGTGGCCCAGGCGCTGGACGCCACCGGAACCGACGAGGTCTGGGAGTTCGGTGCCGGCACCGGTGCGCTGGCGTTGCAGGTCATCGACGCCCTGGCGGTGCAGGGCCGTCCGTTGCGCCGCTACACCATCGTTGACCTCTCGGGCAGCCTGCGCGAGCGCCAGCGCGCGACACTGGCCGCGCACGCGGACCTGGTGCGCTGGGTCGATGCGCTCCCCGAACACATGGAGGGCGTGGTGCTGGGCAACGAGGTTCTGGACGCCATGCCGGTGCAGTTGCTCGCGCGCGTGGGCGGTGCGTGGTTCGAGCGCGGTGTGGCCTGGCACGACGGGCAACTCGCCTGGGCTGACCGACCCACCGAGCTTCGGCCGCCACTGGCGGTGCCCGGTGAACACGACTACCTGACCGAGATCCACCCGCAGGCCGAGGCCTTCGTGCGCACCCTCGCCGACCGGTTGCATCGCGGGGCGGCGTTTTTTCTCGACTACGGATTTCCCGAGGCCGAGTACTTTCACCCGCAGCGCCACATGGGCACGCTGATCTGTCACCGCGCACACCAGAGCGACAGCAACCCGCTCGTCGATCTGGGCCGCAAGGACATCACCGCGCATGTGAACTTCACCGGCGTGGCACTGGCCGCGCAGGACGCCGGGATGGCGGTGCTGGGCTACACCAGCCAGGCGCGGTTTCTGTTGAATGCCGGCCTGTTGGCGCTGGCCCAGTCCGCCGACGCGCGGCAGAACGCGATGATGCAGAAGCTGGTCAACGAGCACGAGATGGGTGAGCTGTTCAAGGTGATGGCGCTGGCGCCGGCCAGCAGCGCCGATGGCTGGGTGCCCCTGGGTTTTGCAGCGGGCGACCGCACGCACCGGCTCTGAGCATGATCCGCTGGATGATCGTCATCTTCCTGGCGCTGCTGCTCATCAGCTGGTTCACGCCGATGCTGCGTCGCCTGGGCTTCGGCCGGCTGCCTGGTGACGTGCGCTTCAAGGCCTTCGGGCGCGACTGGAACCTGCCGTTCGCCACCACCATCGTGCTGAGCATGCTGGCCAGCCTGATCAGCTACCTCGTCTGAGGTGCTTGCAATGGGTGCGGCCGCCACCACCTGAAAGTCATGAGCACCGAACCCCTGCACATCGTCTGCCCCCACTGCCACACCACCAACCGCGTCCCGCGCGACCAGCTGGTGTCGGCGCCCGACTGCGGCAAATGCCACCAGCCGCTGTTCACCGGCCACCCGGTGGCGCTGGACGAGGCCGCGTTCGAGAAACACATTGCCCGCTCGCAGGTGCCGGTGCTGGTGGACTTCTGGGCCCCCTGGTGCGGCCCCTGCCGCGCGATGGCGCCGCAGTTTGAAGCCGCCGCGCGCGAACTGGAGCCCCGCATGCGGCTGGCCAAGGTGAACACCGAAGAGGCGCAGGCGCTGGGCGCGCGGCTTCAGATCCGCAGCATTCCCACGCTGGCGCTGTTCGTGGGCGGGCGCGAGGTGGCGCGCCAGCCCGGCGCCATGGGCGCGGCCGACATCGTGCGCTGGGCGCGCGCGCAGCGCCCGGGTTGAACCCGGTGCCCGGGCCGCGGTGACCGGGCTATCATCCGGCGCTTTGCGCAGTCCGGCTGCTGCGCAGCGCACCCACGGAGGCCCGCCGCCATGTCCCCTGACGTTTCCGAGACCGGCCGACTGCTGGCCGATGTGGGCGGCACCAACGCCCGCTTTGCCTGGCAGGCCCACGACGGTGCCCCCGTGTCCGACGTGCAGGTGCTGCCGGTGGCCGACTTCCCCACGCTTCAAGCCGCCATGCAGGCTTACCTGGCGGGTCTGGGCCGGGGCCGGCCCGCCATGGCCGCGATCGCCATCGCCAACCCGATCACCGGCGACCAGATCCGCATGACCAACCACCACTGGGCCTTCTCGCAGGCCGCGGTGAAGGCCGAGTTCGGCCTGTCGCACCTGCGTCTGCTCAACGACTTCACCGCGCTCGCCCTGGCCTTGCCCGACCTGCCGGCCAGCGAACTCCGGCAGGTGGGTGGTGGAGCGGGTGAGCCCGCCAAGGCCAGGGCCCTGCTCGGTGCGGGCACCGGTCTGGGCGTCTCGGGCCTGGTGCCCGACGGCAAGGGCGGCTGGGTGCCGCTGGAAGGCGAGGGCGGCCATGTGACGCTCCCGGCCGTGAGCGCGCGCGAGCGGCTGGTGATGGATGGCCTCGCGCGCTTGTACGGCCGCGCCTCGGCGGAGCGCCTGTGCAGCGGGCAGGGCCTGGTCGATGCGTTCACGCTGCTCTGCGAGGCCGACCGCGTGGCCTTGAGCGGGCTGAACACGGCCGCTGCCGTGACCGACGCGGCCCTGAAGGCCCGCCAGCCCCAGGCGCTGGAAGCCCTCAACATGCTGTGTGCCGTGCTGGGTTCGGTGGCGGGCAACCTGGCGCTCACGCTGGGCGCACGCGGCGGGGTGTACATCGGTGGCGGCATCGTCCCGCGCCTGGGCAGCTGGTTTGACGCCTCGCCGTTCCGCCAGCGTTTCGAGGCCAAGGGTCGCTTTCAGCGCTACCTGAAAGACATCCCCGTGTGGGTGATCACCTCAGCTCAGTCGCCCGCCTTGCTCGGCGCGGCCCGGTCGTTGTCGGGCCTGCACTAGCCAACGTTCGTCAGTCGTCCTGTAGGTTCCACCGAAAGCCGCAGCGCTTGCAGCACACCGGCACCAAGCGCTGGGCCGCGAGCCGCCGGTCTTCCACCTCCTGCAGCTTGAGCAGACCGTAGGCCTGGCACTGGGCACAGTTGGCCTGGTTGGCCATTTCTTCGGCGTGCATGAGCAGGTAGAGGTAGCGGCGCATCGACCACAGCGCGATGGCCGCGCACACCAGCACGAAGGCGGTGTTCATCAGTTTTTCGCTGGTGCTGGCACCGCGAAACGCCTCGAAGCTGGCCATCATGGCCACCGCCGAGATCAGGGCCAGCGCCATGTGCGCATGGCTGGACAGCAGCTCGCGCTCGTACCACTTGCGGAAACCCACTCGCTGGATGCCGTCGGCCAGGGAGCGGTTGAGGGGGTTGCGAGCGGTCATGGTGGGCTCCTGATGTCCGCATGGTGGCACAGCCCTTCCAGCCTTGCCAGTGGGTGGGCCAATCGCCCACCTGCGCTGTGGCGTCAGGCCTCGGTGAGCTGCTGCAGCGCAAAGGCCGGTGCCTTGCCCTGGCGGTCCTGGCCGGCGTACACCGTCATGTGCGGGTAGGGAATCTCGATGCCGTGCTCGTCAAAAGCCGCCTTCACCCGGCGCAGGTATTCGCGCTTGACGCCCCACTGTTCCAGCGGCAGGGTGCGGAAGCGGCAGCGGATGACCACGGCCGAGTCGGCCAGGCTCTCCACGCCGGCGATCTCCAGCTCGGCCAGGATCTTCAACCGGAAGGCTGGGTCTTGCTGCAGGTTGGCTGCTACGTTGCGCATCACCGCCATCACCTCGTCCACGTTCTCCCGGTAGGCCACGCCGATGTCCATCACCGCGTTGCTGAAACCCCGCGTCATGTTGATCACGGTGCTGATGTGGCCGTTGGGCACGTAGTGCACATTGCCGTCGTAGTCGCGCAGCTGCACGTAGCGCAGTGTGACCACCTCCACCATGCCGGCATGGTCGCCGAGCTTGACCACGTCGCCCTGGCGGATCTGGTTCTCCAGCAGGATGAAGAAGCCGGTGAAGAAATCCTTGACCAGACTTTGGGCGCCAAAACCGATGGCCAGACCCACGACGCCGGCCGCACCCAGGATGGGCGCCACCGACACGCCCACCTCCGCCAACACCAGCATGGTGGCGATGAGGCTCACGACCACCGAGGCGAGGTAGCGGAACACGCGTCCCAGGGTTTCTGCGCGCTTGGCCGATTCGCGGTCGTCCATGCGGCTGGCGATGCGCTCGCGCAGGGTGCGGATGGCGCGCTGCAACACCGCGATCAGCACCCAGGCCGCCACGATGATCAGGGTCACGCGCAGCAGCGTGGTGGCGGCACCGCCCAAGCTGGCCCACCAGCGGGCTGCGGTTTCAATCAGGGTGTCGTTCATGGGGTCCTCCGGTTCGTGAAAAGGCAAAGCTCGCGCCGGCCCACAGGCCAACGCGAGCGGGTGGGGGGTTACGGGGCGGGAACTGCGGCCAGCGCGTCCAGGAAGCGCTTGCGCCACCAGTGCACGTCGTGCTTGCGGATGCCCGCCAGCAGCGCCTGGTGGCGGCGCTGGCGTTCTTCGAGCGGCATCTGCAGGGCGCGCTGGATCGTTTCTGCCGTGCGCGTGGTGTCGTATGGATTCACCAGCAAGGCGTCGCGCATCTGCTCGGCCGCGCCAGCAAACCGCGAGAGCACCAGCACGCCCGGATCGGCCGGGTCCTGCGCGGCCACGAATTCCTTGGCCACCAGGTTCATGCCGTCGCGAAGCGGCGTGACCAGCGCCACGCTGGCCGCGCGGTAGAGACCCGGCAGGCGCTTGCGCGCCACGTTGCGGTGGATGTAGCGCACCGGCATCCAGTCGAGTTCGCCGAAGTTGCCGTTGATGGCGCCGCACAGGCTTTCCAGCTCCTGCCGCAAGGCGGCGTAGGCGTCGACGGACTCGCGGCTGGGTGCGGCGATCTGGATCAGCGTGGCGCTGCCCAGGTTTTCCGGGTAGGCCTGCAAGAGTTGGCGGAACGCCTTCAGGCGTTGCGGCAAACCTTTTGAATAGTCCAGGCGTTCCACCCCCAGCAGCAGGCGCCGGCGCGAGTACTCGTCGCGCATCTGCGTGTACATCTCCTGCGCTTCGGGCGCCTCGCCGAGTTCGATGAACTCGTCCACATCGATGCCGATCGGAAAAGCCTGCACCCGCAGCGTCTTGCCGAAGGCCCGGAACTCGTGTTCGCCCAGGATGTCGGCGCCGGTCTCGGTGCCCACGTAGCGTGAGAAGTGCGCCACATCCGCCTCGCTCTGGAACCCGACGAGGTCGTAGGCGAACAGCGAGCGCATCAGCCAGTCGTGCTCGGGCACCGCGGCCAGCATCAGCGGCGGCGGCAGCGGAATGTGCAGGAAGAAGCCCATGCGCTGCTGGCAGCCCATGGCGCGCAGCTCGGCCGCCAGCGGGATCAGGTGGTAGTCGTGCACCCAGATCACGTCGTCGGGCCGCAGCAGCCCCGCCAGCTTGTGCGCCATCATCTGGTTCACCCGCCGGTAGCCACCGATGTAGCCGGCGTCGAAGTCGGCCAGATCCAGGCGGTAGTGGAACACCGGCCACAGCACGCCGTTGCTGTAACCGAGGTAGTAACTGTCGTGGTCTTCGCGGCTCAGGTCCACCGTGGCCAGTTGCACCTGGCCGGCGGTCTGCAGGTGCAGGTCGCCTTCGCCGGGCGTGCCGTCCTCCACGATCTTGCCGCTCCAGCCGAACCACAGCCCGCCCGTGGCTTCGAGCGCTTGCCCCACGGCGACGGCCAGCCCGCCGGACGCGGCCTTGCGCGGGTCGGCCACGCGGTTGGAGACGATGACGAGGCGGCCCATCTGTTGCGCCGTCAAATGACGGCGTCCCATGGCGCGGAAAGCCGCACCGCCGCGTTGATGATGCCCACCATCGAATAGGTCTGCGGGTAGTTGCCCCACATCTCGCCGGTGGTGGCGTGCGTGTCTTCGGACAGCATGCCCAGCGGGTTGCGCGCGGCCAGCATGGTCTCGAAGATGGCGCGGGCTTCGGCCTGGCGGCCGGTGCGCGCCAGCGCGTCGATGCGCCAGAAGGTGCAGATGTTGAAGGCGGTCTCGGGTTTTCCGAAATCGTCGGCCGCCTCGTAGCGGCGCATGTAGGGACCGTCGCACAGGTGTTCTTCCAGCGCGGCCAGCGTGGCCACGAAGCGCGGGTCCATCGGGTCGATGAAGCCCACCTCCACCATCAGCAGCACGCTGGCATCGAGGTCGCGCCCGCCGAAGCTCTCGGCAAAGGCCTGGCGTTCTTCGCTCCACGATTCCCGCAGGATGCGGTCGCGCATCGAGGCCGCGCGGTCGCCCCAGTGCTGGGCGCGGCCGGGCAGATCGAGCGTGAGTGCGATCTTGGCCAGGCGGTCGCAGGCGGCCCAGCACATCAGCGCGGAACTGGTGTGCACGCGGGCACGGGTGCGCAGCTCCCACATGCCGGCGTCGGGCTGGTCGAACACACGCGCGGCCTGTTCGCCCACCGCCTCCAGGCGCTCGAATTCGGCGAGGCCCGCCGGGTGCAGCAGGCGCCGGTCGTGGAAGGCCTGCGCGGCGGCCAGCACCACGTTGCCGTACACGTCGTGCTGGAAATGTTCCTGCGCCTGGTTGCCCACGCGCACCGGTCCCATGCCGCGGTAGCCGGGCAGCGTCTCGCAAATGCGCTCGGGCAACTCGCGTTCCAGGCCGATGCCGTGCAGGGGCTGGATGTGGCCGCTGGCATCACCGTCCTTCGCACCCACCACCACGTTGGAGAGCCAGCGCAGGTAGTCCTCCAGCGTGCCGACTTCGGCCAGGCTGTTGAGCGCGCGCACCACAAAAAACGCGTCGCGCAGCCAGCAGTAGCGGTAGTCCCAGTTGCGCTGGCTGCCCGGGGCTTCGGGGATGCTGGTGGTCATGGCGGCGACGATGGCGCCGGTGTCTTCGAACAGCGAGAGCTTGAGCGTGATGGCCGCGCGAATCACCGCGTCTTGCCACTCCAGCGGCAGGCCCAGCCGTTGGCTCCAGCCGCGCCAGTAGGCCAGCGTTTCCTGCTCGAAGTGGCGCGCGGTGTCGCCGATGCCGCCTTCCAGCGTTTCGTCGGGGCCGAACAGGAAGTTGAGTTCCTGCGTGAGCAGAAACGGTTCGCGCGACAACACATGGCTGATGGACGCGTCGGTGTGCAGGCGCAGCGTTTGTGCATCGCCCACGTAGCGGATGTGGTGGCTGCCCGAGGTGATGCGCGGGGCCTGAGCGCCCCAGTCGAAACGCGGCGTGAGCGTCACGCGGATGCGCGGTGCGCCCTTGAGCGGGCGCACGCGACGCACCAGCTGGGTGGGCCGGAAGTAGCGGCTGCGCGAGAGAAAGCGCGGAGCGAAGTCGGTGATCGCAATGCCCTGGCCCTGGCTGTCCCACAGCTCGGTCACGAGCACCGCGGTGTTGGGCTCGTAGCGCTGGGTGGCTTGCACCATGTCTTCGAGTTCGATCGCCCACGAGCCGGCTTCAGCATCCGCGCCGCCGAGCAGCGCGTGAAACACCGGATCGCCGTCGAAGCGTGGCAGGCAGCTCCAGACCACACGGCCGTGCGGATCGATCAGCGCGCTGAAGGCGCAATTGCCCACCACGCCGAGCGAAAGCGATGGGGCAGCGGGTGGCGTGAAGTTGTTGGAGAGGGTCATGCGTGGATCAAAGGGGTTTGCAGGGCGTCCGCGAGCCAGGCGCGCAGGGCTTCGGGGTTGTCGCAGCGGTGCCGGGCGCAACTTCTGCCCGCGCCCACCTTGATGCCGGCGCCGCCCAGGCGCTGCACCACGGCGAACCCGGCTTCGTCGGTCACGTCGTCGCCGGCGAACACCGGCGAGCGACCGGCAAACGGCGCTTCGTTCATGAAGGCCTGGATGGCGAGGCCCTTGTTCACACCGACCGACTTCACTTCGATCACGGCCTTGCCGCGCAACAGCTGCAGACCGCTGGCGTTGTCGATGGACCGCGCCAGCGTCTGCACGCACAGGGCTTCGAGCGAAGGCGCGAGCCGGAAGTGCAGCGCCATGGAGGTTCGTTTGATTTCCAGCAGCAGCCCGTTGTGCCGTGACACGAGGTGCTGCGCGGCCGCCACCGCGCGGTCCAGACCCGGCGGTCGAAGCGCCGCCGCGTCGCCGTGCGCCGACACGCGCAAGGCCCCGTGCTCGAATGCGGCCGGCCAGCGCCAGGGGGAGAGCAGGGGTTCGATGTCTTCGCGGGCGCGGCCCGTGACCAGTGCCAGCGCACCGTTCAAACGGTCGTGCAGCCGGTCCAGCAGCCGCGCGAGGTCGCCGGGCACGTCCACCGCATCGGGGCGGTGGGCCAGATCGGTCAGCGTTCCATCGAAGTCCAGAAAGAGTGCTGACCCTTGCGTCAGCAGCTTGGGCAATGTACTCATCAGCGGGTCACCGTAACACGCGATGCGCGCGCATGACCAGCCTGGCTGCATACCCCACCTTCAGGGTGCGAAGTTTTTCAGTGCGCTTGACGGATGCGGATGGCGCTCAATCACCAGCAAGGGCGGGGTCTGCGGCGCCGAGGCCTTGCGCCACGGCCATCACCCGGGCCTTGTGGATCTGTTCGCCCACCTTGGGACCACTCAGGCCATCGGCTTGCGCTCGTGCGGCGATGCGGGCGGTGTCCACCGACTGTGCCCACTCGAGCGCCTGCACCAGCCTGGCCCGCTGCGGGTAAGCGATTTCGCTCATGCCCAGGCGCCCGCGCGCGTCGCATTCGCAGGCCAGCAGCACGTCGTGGAAGCGCGCCGGTTTGCGCAGTGCGTCGCAGCGTTCCAGCAGCCGCACCAACGCCGCAGCGCCCAGCGTTTCACTGCGGTGGATGTTGCCGTGTTCGCGCGCCACCACATCGGCCAGTTCGCGGCAGTCCACCGGCACGCGCAGCCGCTCGCACACGCCCTTGAGCAGGCGCGCGCTGCGCTCCTCATGGCCGATGTGGCGCGGCAGCACGTCGGTCGGCGTCGAGCCCTTGCCGAGGTCGTGGCCCAGGCAGGCGAAGCGCACCGGGAGTGGAGCAGCCAGTCGCGCGCTCATGTCGAGCACCATCATCAGATGCACGCCGGTGTCGATCTCGGGGTGGTACTCCGCGCGCTGCGGCACGCCCCAGAGCCGGTCCACCTCGGGCAGCAGGCGCTTCAAGGCGCCACAGTCGCGCAGCACGTCGAACATGCGGCTGGGCCGCTGCTCCATGAGCCCGCGCGCGAGCTCCTGCCACACGCGCTCGGCCACGAGGTGGTCGACCTCCCCGTGCTCCACCATGTGCAGCATCAAATCCAGCGTTTCGGGTGCCACCGAAAAATCGGGGAAGCGCGCCGCAAAACGCGCCAGCCGCAAGATGCGCACCGGATCCTCGGTGAACGCGTCGGTCACGTGGCGCAGCACGCGTTGCTGCAGGTCTCGCTGGCCGTGGTGTGGATCGATGATCGGTCCGCTCGCCGGGTCGTTGGCATCAACGGCCGCCACCGCCATGGCGTTGATGGTGAGGTCGCGCCGCGCCAGGTCGTCTTCCAGCGTCACGCCGGGCTCCGAGTGAACGACAAAGCCCCGGTAGCCGGGTGACGTCTTGCGCTCGGTGCGGGCCAGCGCATGTTCCTCGCGCGTGACGGGATGCAGAAACACCGGAAAGTCGCGACCCACGGGCAGGAAGCCTTGCTGCACCATGGCTTCAGGCGTGGCACCCACCACGACCCAGTCGCGGTCAACGTGCGAGGTTTCAGGTGTGCTTGCAGCGCGTGCCATCAGCGCGTCGCGCACGGCGCCGCCGACGAGGTAGGTTTTCATGCCGCCGAGTTTAGGCCCGGCTCCTCCTCAGCGGCCCAACCGGTAGGGCTCGTCGAAGTCGATGAAGTCGTGCTCGGCCAGCGCTTCATCCACCCAGGCTTTGACGCCCGGCAATGCGCACACGCGATCGACATACGACATCAGATCGGCTGGCAGCGGCAGTTCGTAGGTCTTGATGCGCATGCACACCGGCGCGAAGTAGGCGTCGGCGATGCTGAAATCGCCGAACAGCAGGGCGCCGGCTGGTTGTGCCGCGAGCAGTTCGCCCCACAGACCGCCCAGGCGCGCCATGTCGGCGCGCACCGCGGGCTTGTCGCGCCAGACCAGCCGGCCAATCTCGGGCAGCGAGGCTTCGATGTTCATGGGGCAGTGGCTGCGCAGCGCCGTGAAGCCGCTGTGCATCTCGGCGCAGACGCTGCGCGCGCGGGCCCGGGCTTGGACATCGGCCGGCCACAGCCGCTTCTCGGGGAAGCGCTCGGCAAGGTATTCGGCAATGGCCAGCGTGTCCCAGATGGCGAAGCCGTCGTCCACCAGCACCGGCACCTTGCCCAGGGGGTTCACCGCGCGCAGGCGCTTTTTGAAGACGGAGTCGATGTCGAACGAGTCGAAGCGGACCATGACCTCGTCGAACGGAATGCCCGCCTGTTTCAGGAGCACCCAGGGCCGCATGGACCAGGACGAGTAGTTTTTGTTGCCGACGTAGAGTTGCAGTGCCATGGGGGCCTCCAGAAAGAGCTCCATGGTAAGGACATCGGACGATCGGATTGATGCCGAAGATGCCCGGGATTGATCGGCGCCGGCCAGCGGCTCAGGCGTACTTTTCGAGAATGCGGGTGGAGCGCTCGACTTCGCGGAAGGTGTGCACTTCCGATTCCGAGGTGGACACCGCCTCCATCACCGAGGTGGCCATCATCCGGTAGAACGCCTTGTCCATGGCCTTGCGTGCGGCCGACATTTGCTGGGCAACGTCTTCACACGAGCGGCCTTCCTCGACCATGTCGATCAGACCGCGCACCTGACCTTCGATCCGTTTGAGTCGGTTGATCACGTCACGCTGGTGTTCGGTGCGGTAGCCCGGCGCAACGGTGGAGGCGGTTCGGCGGGTGGCTGGGAGCTTCAGGTTGGAGACTGTCATCTGGGTTCCTGCGTTGGTGTTGTACTGTGTACGGTTTAATGTAAACCCGAAAAACACCCCAATAAATGACACCTTCGTGTTATTTATTTCTCACCAGGCACTCAAATTGTTACATTTTGTCGGTTTCAGGCGTCTTTGCCGCGAGAATGCTGGCCCTGCCTGAACGCCAGCAGTTTGCTGCGGCCGCCACGCCGGCCCAGGTAGGTGGGGGCGACGGTGTGCACGCTGGCCGGCACGATGCCCAGCGAAGACAGGCCGGGCCACTGCTGGGTGGCCACGTTGTCCACCGACATGGCGTCCAGGTTGTCGCGGCTCATCAGCGGTTCGCCGGGCATGAGCTCCATCATGCTGGCCTGCAGCCGGCCCAGGACCGCGGGCAATGGCAGCACCGGGCGCTTGTGGCTGCCGAACTCCCCGGCGATACCCACCAGGTCCGCCAGGGTCAAGACATCGGGGCCTGCGCATTCAAAGGTCTGCCCGACCGTGCTTTGCGGCAGGCCTTGGTCGGCGATGCAAACCGCCACCGCCGTGGCCACGTCTTCCACCCACACGGGCTGGAAGCGCGCGCCGGCGCTGGCCAGCGGCACCACGGGAAAAATCGATTGCAAACCGGCGAACACGTTGAGGAAACGGTCGCCCGCGCCGAAGATCACGCTCGGGCGCAGCACGGTGAGGTCCAGTCCGGCGGCGCGCAGCGCTTCTTCGCCGCGCGCCTTGCTGCGTTGGTAGCGCGACGGTCCGTCCAGGCTCACGCCCAGTGCGCTGATGTGCACCAGGCGGCGCACGTTGTGGGCCACGCAGGCCTCCGACAGCGCCAGCGGCAGCTCCACGTGCACGCGCTCAAAGGCTTCTTCGGTCCCGTGCAGGATGGCGATCAGGTTGACCACGGCATCGTGGCCCGCGACCAGTTCGAGCAGCTGGGCCGGGTCGTGCACGTTGGCTTCGATCACGGTCACGCGCGGCAGGTGTTGCACCGAAGCGGCGTTGATGGCGCGGCGCGTGGGCACGGTGATGCGCCAGCCCTGGCGGTGCAGCTTTTCACAAACGTGGCGGCCGACAAAGCCGGTACCACCGAGGACGAGGATGTTTTTCATGGGGTGCTCAGGGAAGATCGCGGTTGATGGTGGCTTCACCGCCGGCACGCGGACCGACGGTGCCCAGGCGCGCACGCAGGGATTGCGGCTGGCCCGTGATCAACGCGGCATAGCTGGTGGTGTTGGCCAGCACTTTTTTGACATAGTCGCGCGTTTCTTCGAACGGGATGTTCTCGGCCCAGATCTCGCCGGGCAGCACCGGTCCGTTGCGCCAGTTGCGTGGACGCCCGGGTCCGGCGTTGTAGGCGGCCGCGGCCATGGGCAGTGAACCCTCGAAATCGTCGAGGGCAAGCTTGAGGTAAGCGGTGCCGATGAGGATGTTGGTGTCGCGCTCGGTGATCTGGTCTGGGCGGAAATCGGTCAACCCGATCTTGCGGGCGGTCCAGCGTGCGGTGGCCGGCATCACCTGCATCAGGCCCGAGGCGCCCACACCCGAGCGAGCGTCGGTGACGAATCGGCTTTCCTGGCGGATCAGGCCGTACACATAGGCCGGATCCAGGCCGATCTCGCGCGATCGGCTCACCACGGCCGAGCGGTGGGGCGTGGGGAAACGCTGGGCATGGTCTTGCGCAGCGGGTGTGCGCAGGCTGGTGTTGATGCAGCGGTCCCACAGCTCGGCCTCGCAGGCCAGTGCCGCGGCGGCCAGCAGTTCGCGCTCACCCATGCCGCCGGCGTCGTGCAGGTTGGTGGTGTAGTTCCATTCGCGCACGCCCTCGCCGCGCAAGCCCAGCCGCATGGCAATGAGCGCACGGCGCAAGCCCGGGTGGCGCTGCGCGGCCGTGACCTCTTCGGTGCTCAGTGGCGCCGGGGCGGGTGGTGTGGCGATGGGTCGACCCAGGTCTTCGAGCGCGAGCTGTTCGTAGAAACCGCGTTCGGAGGCGATGGATTCCAGCAGCGCACGGGCCTGTGCGTTGGCGGTGGCTGCGTCGGGCAGCTTCAGCGCCTGCAGGGCGCGCGCTTTCCAGTAGACCCAGTCGGGCTGCCTTTGATGGGCATCGGTCATGGCGGCGATCGCGTCGCGCACATGGCCCCAGGCGCCCGCGCGCATGCCGGCGCGCGCTTTCCACTCCAGGTGGTCGTCGTGCATGTGGCGGTCTTCGCCGTTGACGAAGTAGGTCAGCGCCTGCGCCTCCAGCTTCTGCGCCGAGCGTTTGCCGATCACGCCCCAGATCCAGCTGCGTTCTTCGGTGGTGAGCTGGGCCTTCCAGCGCGTGCGGTCCATCTCCAGGGCGGCCGCTGCGGGGTCGCTGGAAGCCAGCCGGATGATGGCCAGGGTGACCAGCTCCTTGGTGCGTGGGCGGATGGCGGTGACCTTCTCATCCAGGTACTTGGCGGGGTCCTTGGCCACGGTGTCCACCATGGCGGCCCAGTCGGGATCGATCAGCCCCACGGCCTGGCTGGCCACGCGGGGGCGGTTGCTGTCCATGGCCAGGCGGGCGCGTTGCCAGGCGGCCTCGCGTTTGAGATGACCACTGCCCAGCAAGGACTGCGCTGCGGTGGCACAACCGTCGTCGGCCTCGCGCTGCGCATGCCACAGCGTGCGCACGCGCTCGGCGGCCTGTTCGGGCGCCACGCGGCCGCTGGCGGCGTCGATCATCAGGGCGTAACAGCTCACCTGCCGGTCGTCGTTCATGCGAAAGCGCGGCAGCTCGGCGGAGAAGTTCGGCCAGTCGCGGGCACGGCCCAGTAGCAGCAGCCAGTCGTTGCGCAGCCGGTCCTCCCAGTAGGTGCCGGCCATGCGGTCCAGCGCCGCGCGGATGTCGACGGGGCTGGCGCTCTCGAGCCGGGCTTTCATGTCCCAGTAGATTGCCAAGGGTTCCAGTGCGTGGCCGCGAGCGGCGGGCAGCAGTCGGGCGAGTTGGGTGGTGTTGTTGCGGCGGAACGCGTCCCGCATCTCCAGCAAGCTGGCATCGCCACCGGCGCTGCTTTGTGCATGCGCGAGCCCTGGCAACACCAGCACGGCCATAATGAACCGCAGGATCCAGCGGTGCATGCCTCGCATCTCCACTGTGTTCTGCGTTCTTGATCCCTGTTTCACACCAACCTGTTTCATGCGTTGATTATGGACACCAAAGACGGCCAGAGTTCCCCTCCACCCCACCGGAAACAGGCCGAAGGATCAACGGCGGCAGCCCTGAAGACCGAATGGCGCAAGGCCCTGGTCGAAAAGCGCCTGGGCCTGGCCGACCGCAGTTTTCGCAACGACATGCTGCAGCGGGTCATGCGGGTCTGGCTGATCGAGCGCCCCGACGCGGTGATCGGCGCCTACTGGCCCATCAAGGGCGAGTTCGATCCCTTGCCGGCGCTGTTTCGCTGGCAGGAAGCCGGCCTGGAAGAAGACGCGCAAGGCGCTCAAAGGCACCGCCGCATCGGCCTGCCGGTGGTCAACAAGGTCGACAAGACGTTGACTTTCTACACCTGGTACCCGGGGTGCCCGATGGAGGAAGACGCCTACGGCATTCCCAAACCGAAGGACACCGAGATCGTCGTGCCCACGCTGATCTTCGTGCCCTGCGTGGGTTATGGCCCGGGGGGTTTCCGGTTGGGTTATGGCGGTGGCTTCTACGACCGCACGCTGGCCAGCCTGCAGCCCAAACCCTTCACGGTGGGTCTGGGTTACGACTTTGCCTATCTGCCGCACTTGCAGCCAGAGGCGCATGACGTTCCTCTGGACGCCATCCTTTCCGACACCGGCGTCATGTGGCCCGAGAGGTAAGGCCCCCACGCTTCCCCGCTTCGTGAGGTCCGCTGCCCCCCGAGGGGGCTGATCCGGCTGGGGGCGGCCCGGCGGCGGATCGTTGCTCAGGGATGCTCGGCGTTCGCGTGCACTTCGGTGATGCGTTTCTCCCGGCGCACCAGGTAGAGACCGCTGCCGATGATGATGGCAGCACCCCACCAGGTGTGTGACGCCGGCAGGGTCTGCCAGATCAGCCAGTCCAGCCCCAGGCCCCAGGCCAAGGCGCTGTACTCGAACGGGGCCACGGCAGAGGCCTGGCCGTGGCGGAAGGCTTCGGTGATGGCGAGCTGGCCGCCGAATCCGGTGATCGCCAGGGCCAGCAGCAGCGGGGCGTCGCTGCGCTCAATGGCCACCCAGTCGGACCAGGCCAGGGCGCCGGCGCCCACCGACATCAGCACCATCATCGACAGCACCATGCTCTCGCTGCTGTCGGTGCGGCTGGCCAGGCGGCCAGCGACGGCAGTCACCGCGTAGCACAGCGCCGCGCCCAGCGTGGCCAGGCCGCCCACGGTGACAAAGCCGCTCTGCAGGTCGTCTCCACTGGGACGCAGCGCGATCAGCACGCCGATGAAACCGATGCCGATCAACCACCAGTGCGCGGCGGGCACGCGTTCCTTGAGCACCGGCACCGACAGCATGGTGATGAGCAGCGGCGAGATGAAGAACAGCGTGTACGCGGCCGACAGCGGCAGTTCGCGCACCCCCAGCGTGAACAGCGAGAGCATGGCGATGCCGAGCACGCCGCGCAGAAGGTGCAGCGGCCAGCGGACCTTGAAGACCGTGTGCCAGGCACCGCGCCACGCGATGTAAAGCAGCACCAGCGGCATGGCGGTCATGCCGCGCAGGGCGGCGATCTGCAGCACCGGGTAGCGCGCCGAGAGCGTCTTGAGCACCGCGTCCATGAGCGCGAAGAAGCCCACGGCCACCAGCATGAAGACGATGCTGCGCAGGTTGCCGGCGGCCAGTTGACGGGATGTCGACATCGGCCTCAGTCCATCTGGTCAATCGTGTCGGGGTCGGGCACATCGCCGATCGCTTCGCGCGTGGCCGCGGCCTGCACCAATAGCCAGTCGCAGAACGCCTTGACCTCGGGCCGTTGAGCGCTGCGAGGCGCCACCATCAGCCAGTACACCAGGGGGGAATCCAGTCGCGTGTGGGGCAGCGGCTCCACCAGCGCGCCGCTGGCCAGGCTCTCGGCCACCAGCGGCAGGCGGGCGAGCGCCACGCCCTGGCCGGTGAGCGCCGCCTGCACGATCTGGTTGGCGTAGTTGAAGTACATCCAGCGCTGCGGCGACAGCTTGGCCGACGGCGCGCTGGCGCGGGTGCGTTTGCCCGGTGCCGCCACCGGCTGGGTGCCGAAGGTGTCCAGCCAGCGCTGCCAGGTGAGCCATTCGAGGTGGCGCGTGCGGTGCGCGTCGCCGGCTTCGATCAGGGCGCACTTCGACAGGTCCTCGATGCTCTTGATCGGGTGCGTCTTGAGCAGCCAGGGGCTGGCCACGGGTGTGAGCTGTTCGCCAAACAGCCGCTGTGCACTGGCGGGGATGCCCTGTGGCACGGCGTAGCGCAGCGCGAGGTCCACGTCGGAGGTGGCGAGATCCACGGCGTTGTCGGTGGCGTCGATGCGGATGTCGATGTCGGGGTGGTCGCGCTGAAAGGCCTCCAGCCGCGGAATCAACCACATCGAGGCGAACGACGCCCAGGTGGTGATGGCCACGCTCTTGCGCCCGGCGCTCTGGCGGATCTGGCGCACGCTCGCATCAATGCGCTCCAGCGCGGAGGCCGCCGCGCGCAGCAACTGCGAGCCTGCGCTGGTGAGTTCCACCGCACGCGTGTGGCGCAGAAACAGGGCCGTGCCGACCTCGTCTTCCAGCGCCTGGATCTGTCGGCTCACGGCGCTCTGCGTGAGTGAAAGTTCTTCGGCGGCTGCTCGGAAATTGAGGTGGCGTGCCACGGCCTCGAACGCGCGCAGGTGGCCGGCGGCGATCGGCCGGGTACGGGGGTGGCTGCTGGTGAGCTGCATGGACGTGCTCCGAAGCATTGATGCGGTTAACGAATCAATAGCTTAGCGCGCTTTCATTGGACTGCGGTGGCCAGAAGGCCGAGCATTGGACCCCAGGATGAGCTTCATCCCTTCTCAGGAGTCCCGCCATGAAAACCCTCTCTGCACACACTGCTTCCGTTCACCACAGCGGCATGCCCGCGCGCGGCTGGCTGCTGGATGCGCGCCGCGCGATGAGTCTGCGCCCCCGGGTGCGCAGTCGCTTGCACATCATCCAGGGCCGCGCCTGGGTGACGCTGGGCCAGGCGCACGACGGTGCGGGCAACGAGCCGGGTGATCTGGTGCTGGCCGCCGGTGAAAGCGTGGTGGTGCCGGCCGGTGCGCGCGTGGTCATGGAGCCGTGGCAGTCCGATGCCGCACCGTTGCGCTTTGACTGGTGCGCCGAGCCCGAGGCCCGCTCCCGGGAGCAGGCCGAGCGGTTTGGCCGCGAGGTGGTGACACCGTCGCGCGAACTCGGGGTTGCGCTGGGTCAGGCCGGTCTCGCGCTTGTGCGCCTGGTGCGTGGGTTGTTCGGCTACAGCGTGTCCGCGGCATCGTGAACGCCCTCTTGGAAGTCCCGTCCGGCAGAATGCGCCGATGGCCAGACCCAAGTCCGCTTCCCACGACCTCAAACGCGACGAGATCCTTGACGTCGCAGCCCACTGTTTTGCGCGGCAGAGCTTCCCCGCCGCCAGCATGAACGACATCGCCGCGGCCTGCGGCACCAGCAAGGCGCGGCTCTACCACTATTACGAGAGCAAAGAGGCGATCCTGTTCGACCTGCTCGACCGCTACACCCAGCGCCTGCTCGCGCTGATCGGCGAATCGGAGGCGCGTGCCCAGCGCAAGAACCTGAGCGAACGCGACGCCCTGAGCGAGCTGGTGCGCGCCTTTCTGGCCGAGTACGAAACCTCGGCCACGCGCCACGTGGCGCTGGTGTCCGACACCAAGTTCCTCGGCGAGCTGCAGCGCGAACTCATCCTCAACCGTCAGCGCGACGTGGTCGCAGCCTTCACCCGTTTCCTCAAACGTGCGTATCCGGAGCGGGTGACACTGGCCAACCAGACCGCGCTGACCATGATGCTGTTCGGCATGATCAACTGGACCTTCACCTGGCTGCGTCCGGGTGGCCCGATGAGCTACAGCGCCTTTGCCGACGAGGTGGTCACGATGATGGAGCGCGGCCTGGCAGGCCCGGCGCAAGGCTGAAAGCCATTCACCTATGCGAAACGAATTTCGTTTAGGTAAAATTCGCAACTTCCCCACACGGAGACCGCCATGAGCAAAGCATTCGCCTCCCAGGCCGACCTGGACGACAAGAAAACCACGTTTGAGCAGCTCAGCCCGCATTGCTGGGCCTACACCGCCGAAGGCGACCCGAACTCGGGTGTGATCATCGGCGAGAAGTTCATCATGGTCAGCGACGCCACCGCCACCCCGGCCATGGCGCGCGACCTGATCGAGCACATTCGCACCGTTTCCGACAAGCCGATCAAGTACGTGCTGCTGACCCACTACCACGCGGTGCGTGTGCTGGGTGCCAGCGCTTACGTGGCCGAGGGCGCCACCGAAGTGATCGCCAGCCGCGGTACCTACGAGCTCATCGTGGAACGCGGAGCGCAGGACATGCAGAGCGAGATGGAGCGCTTTCCGCGCCTGTTCCGCGGCGCCGACAGCGTGCCCGGCCTGACCTGGCCGACGCTCGTGATCGGTGACGGCAAGCCCGGCCGCCAGGGCAGCCTGGAGGTGGATCTGGGCGGCGTGAAGGTCAGCATCTGGCACCCGGGCCCGGGTCACACGCGTGGCGACACGATTGCCTGGGTGGAAGAAGAAAAGGTGCTGTTCAGCGGCGACCTGGTGGAATACGAAGCCGGCGTGTACACCGGCGACGCGCAACTGGAAGAGTGGCCCGCCACGCTCGAAGCCCTGCGCGCCTTGGGCGCCGAAGCCATCGTGCCCGGCCGCGGCGAAGCCATGAAGGGCAAGGACGACGTGAACAAGGCGCTGGACTACACGAAGCGCTGGGTCACCACGCTGTTCCAGGCCGGCAAGGAAGCCGCCGCCGCCGGCATGGACCTCAAGGCCGCCATGGCCCACACCCGCAAAAGCATGGACCCGGTGTTCGGCCACGTGTTCATCTATGAGCACTGCCTCCCGTTCGACGTGAGCCGTGCCTATGACGAAGCCCAGGGCATCAAGAACCCGCGCATCTGGACGGCCGAGCGCGACCAGGAGATGTGGAACGCGCTGCAGGCTTGAGGCCTGGGCCGACCGCAGAGCCAGCCGCCCCCGGGCGGCTTTTCTTTTTGCCACCGGCTACGATCCGCTGCGTTCATCCCCGCTGCCCATGTCCACCACCGTTCTCCAACACACCGCCACCGACTGGGGCATCGTGGCCGTCTTCGCCACCGTTTACCTGGGCATGTTTCTCGGCGGTTTGCCGCGTCTGAAACTGGACCGTTCCGGCGTGGCGCTGCTCGGCGCGATCGCCGTGATCGCGCTGGCCGGCCTGCCGGTGGAAGACGCCGCACGCGCCATCGACCTGCCGACCATCGTGTTGCTGTTCGCCTTCATGGTGGTGTCCGCGCAGATGCGGCTGGGCGGCTTTTATGGCGCGGTGACGCGTCGAGTCGGTGCCATGCCGCTGTCGCGCAACGGCCTGCTGGCCGCGCTGATCGGCGTGGCGGGCGCCTTGTCGGCGGTGTTTTCCAACGACATCGTGTGTCTGGCCATGACGCCGGTGGTCGCGCGCCTGTGTCTGCAGCGCGGCCTCAACCCGCTGCCGTTTCTGATCGGCCTGGCCTGCGCAGCCAACATCGGGTCGGCCGCCACACTGATCGGCAACCCCCAGAACATGTTGATCGGCTCGGTGCTGCAGCTGCCGTTTGCAGGCTACGTGCGGCAGGCGCTGCCGCCGGTGGTGATCGGGCTGTTGTTGTTGTGGGGGTGGCTGGCGTTCGGCCCGGGAGCGATGGGGGGTGCGAATGCGAGGAGCCCTCGCCCCCGGCCTCTGCCCGAGGGCGCCGGAGCAGGCGAGGAGCCCGCGTTCGACCTCTGGCAGACCGCCAAGGGCCTGGTGGTCGCGGGCGCGCTCATGCTGGTCTTTCTCTTCACCGACTGGCCACGCGACGTGGCCGCGCTGGTGGGGGCCGGGGTGCTGCTGCTGAGCCGGCGCCTGCACAGCGCGCATGTCATGGGCCTGGTGGACTGGCCTCTGCTGATTCTGTTCATGGGCCTGTTCGTGGTGAACCACGCGTTCGAAACCACCGGCCTGGCGGCGCAGGCGGTGGCCTGGCTGGGTGTGCAGGGCGTGGTGCTCAGCGACCCCGGGCCGCTGCTGGTGGCCAGCGCGGTGCTCTCCAACCTGGTGTCCAACGTGCCGGCTGTGATGCTGCTGTTGCCGCACCTGGGAGGAAGTGGTCAGCAGGCCGGTGTGATGCTGGCCCTGGTGACCACCTTCGCGGGCAACCTGCTGCTGGTGGGTTCGATCGCCAACCTGATCGTGGCCGATCTGGCGCGTCAGCAAGGCATCGTCATCGACTGGAAGCGCCACGCCCTCACCGGCATCCCGGTGACGCTGGCCACGCTGACCGTGGTGTGGGCGTGGATGCGCTTCGTGGCCTGACCAGCCGCCTGCGCTTCAGCGCTGCGCGCTGAGCACCCGCAGGTCGTCTTCGTAACCCTTGAGCACACGCACGGCGTTGGCACGTTGCTCGGGCGTGGTGGTGTTGTGCAGCTGCGCGAACTGGGCGCAGCCCTGGCGGACCAGCTCGTCTGCATAAGACCTGTAGCCCGGCGTGGGCGACTGGACGATGCGTGCGATGTGGCTGCGCACGCGCTCGGCCGCGGTGTCGGGCGCGGCCTGCGCCTCTTTCACCGTTTGCAGCAGATCGGCCTGGCGGCGCAGCCGCTCGGCCTGGGTGCGTTGTGCGTCGAATGGCGAGGCCTTGATGCTGCTGCGCACCAGGTCCTTTTGGGCGGCGCTGAGCGTGCCGTAGAGCATTTCGCTGCGGCTGAGCGCGCGGTCAAAGCGTTTGGCGATGCGCGCTTCCTCGGTGGCTTGAAGGAAGTCGTCGGCAAACTCCGCATTGCTTTTGGCCTGTCGGCTTTTGAGGTGCTCCAGCTGGGCGGCGTCGAGCTGCAGCGCCAGGCGCGCCATGGGTTGCACGCTGGCGTCGGCCGCGCGGTCGATGCGCTGGCGGATCACGTCGAATTCGGTGCAGACCTGCGCGCCCGTGAGGTCTTGTGAGGCCAGCGTCTGCCAGCGTTGCAACAAGCCGGCGTACACCGGCAACTCGTTGGCCCGGTGCCACTGGAAGAAGGCGTTGATGTCGCCGCGCACGGGTGTCGACTGGCCGTTGTTGAAATCGACGTGGCTGTCGAGCCACCAGTAGGTGGCGTTGTGCGCCTGGTTGTACGCCAGGCGAGCGGCGGTGCAGGCCGCGAGGGTCACGGCCAAGCCGACCACCGCACAGACCTTGACCGCCCGCAGCGCCATAATCCGGCGCACGTGAAGCCCGGCAAGAACGCCGCGCAACGATTCCCCGAAAGAGGTGTTCATGTCGTTCCCTGTGGATGTGGTGGTGATGGCGGCCGGCAAGGGCACGCGCATGAAAAGTCAGCGGCCCAAAGTGTTGCACCGTTTGGGCGGGCGCGCACTCGCCCAGCACGTGATCGACTGTGCCGCGCGGTTATCGGCGCGCTCGGTGGTGGTGATCACCGGCCACGGCGCTGAGCAGGTGGAAGCCGGCTTGCAGGCGCCCGCCGCCACCGCGTTGCGCTTCGTGCGCCAGGAGCCTCAGCTGGGCACCGGCCATGCGGTGCAGCAGGCCGCCCCGGTGCTGCCCGACGGCGGCGTGACGCTGGTGCTGTCGGGCGACGTGCCGCTGACCCGGCCTGAAACCCTTCAAGCGCTGCTCGATCTGTGCGGCGGTACCCGCCTGGCCCTGCTCACGCTGGACATGCCCGACCCCACCGGCTACGGTCGCATCGTGCGGGCGGCCGATGCGTCGGTGCAGGCCATCGTGGAGCACAAGGATGCGAGCGATGCGCAGCGCGCCATCACCGAGATCTACAGCGGCATCATGGCCGTGCCCACGGCGCTGTTGCGCGGCTGGCTGGCGCGGCTGGACAACCGCAACGCCCAGGGCGAGTACTACCTGACCGATGTGGTGAAGTTCGCCGTGGCCGACGGCCTGAGCGTGGCCGCGCACCGCATCCACGACGCGGTGCAGGTGGCTGGCGTCAACAGCCCCGTGCAGCTGGCCGAGCTGGAGCGCGCGTACCAGCGGCGCGTGGCCGACACCTTGATGGAGCAAGGCACACGCCTGGCCGACCCGGCGCGTCTCGATGTCCGCGGCGAGTTGCTGTGTGGCCAGGACGTGGAGATCGACGTGAACTGCGTGTTTGAAGGCCGCGTGCGGCTGGGCGACGGCGTGCGCATCGGCGCCAACTGCATGGTGGCCAATGCCGTGATCGAGGCCGGCGCGGTGATCCACCCGTTCACCCACATCGATGGCGAAAAGCTCGGCGTGAAAGTGGGGCCGGGTGCGCTGGTTGGGCCGTTTGCGCGCCTGCGCCCCGGTGCCGACCTGGGTCCGGAGGTGCACATCGGCAACTTCGTGGAAGTGAAGAACAGCACCCTCGCCGCGGGCGCCAAAGCCAATCACCTGGCTTATCTGGGTGACGCCACCGTGGGCGAGCGGGTGAACTACGGTGCCGGCAGCATCACCGCCAACTACGACGGCGCGAACAAACACCGCACCGTGATCGAGGCCGACGTGCACGTGGGCAGCAACTGCGTGCTGGTGGCGCCGGTGACCATCGGGGCGGGTGGCACGGTGGGCGGTGGCTCCACCATCACCAAAGACACGGCGCCGGGCGCGCTGTCGGTGGCCCGCGGCAAGCAGGTCGGCATTGCCGACTGGCAGCGGCCGCAGAAAAAGAAACAGGCTCCCTGAGGAGCCTGCGGTGTGGAACGGCGTGGCGTTCAGCGGCCGCCGCGCACGTCCAGCGAATCAAACCGGCTCTCGCCCGGTGCCTTGCTGTTGGGACCGCGCCGCTGGTTGAACCCGCTGTTGCTGTAGGCGCTGCTGAAGCCGCTGCGCCGCCCTTCCTGGTCCAGGTCCATCAGCCCGGTCAAGCCCATCACCTCGGAATCCCGGAAGGCCGTGTTGGTGGTGTTGAGTGAATCGAATTCCGAGAACTGGCTCTCCAGTTGCTGGCGGCGGCTGTCCCGCACCTCATCTTTCGCCTTGGGTTTGGGCAGCTCGGCCAGGTTGAGCTGCTTGCGAAAGTCGGCCGGTGAGGGCATGCGGTGAAGACCGTTTTTCAAGAAGACAAAACGCACACCAGCGGTCTTGAGAATGCGGTTCTTCATCTTCACCAGATGCGCCTTGTGCTTGGCGTTGCTCAGGGGGTGCTGTTCGATGTCGAAGGCGAACGTGGGTTTGCCGTCTTCGCCACACACGACGAAGTCCACCCGTTGCTGACTGAGCCGCTCCTCGGCGCGTTTGCGGTTGACCGCGCGGCGCACGGCCAGCATGCCCTTGAGGGACATGTTGGGCAACACGACCTGGCCTGGGAAGGTGTCCTGCAGGTAGTCCAGCATCTGGGCCTGCTCCTGCGTCATCAGTCGCTCAGGGCTGTAACGGTCATCACGGCCGGACGATTCGCGGCCCACCCGGTAGCGCCAGTAGCCCAGTGCGCACAAGCCCAACAACGCCAGTGCTCCCAGCACGGCGATCCACGTTGTGTCCATTCTTACCTCCATGAGCCCAACCGCTGCATCGGTTGAGAGAACCGTGAAGGTTGTTACATAAGGTACGGTTCGTCAACTCTTGGAGGGGGGTGAGCTGTCATAAATGTGCGGTATGTATCAACTTTCCGACTCTCTTGAGTACGAATGTGGTCAATGCGGCTCGCCGGGTGCGCGGATTGCCAGCGCGATGCGGGGTTCGAATTTGGCGCGTTTGAGGCTGAAGAAGGCCTTGATGTTGCGCACGTTCGCATCGCTGGTGAACAGGCGCTGGGCCAGCGCCAGGTACTCGGGCATGTCGGTGCAGTGCACCACCAGCACAAAGTCGGGGCCCGGACTCACCCGGTAGCACTGCTGCACCTGCACCACCGGGAGCACGCGTTGTTCAAACGCGTCGAGCAGTTCGGTGCCCTGTCGCTCCAGGGTGATCTCCACCAGCGCCGTGAGCCCATGGCCCAGCAAGGGCGCCATTCGATCGACGCTGAGCAAGGCGACCTCGCGCTCGATCAGTCCGAGCTGGCGCAGGCGTTTCACGCGCCGCAGGCTGGTGGGCGGCGAGAGGTGTGCCCGTTCGGCCAGCGCCTGGTTGCTCAGCGACGCATCCGTCTGCAGCAGGTCCAGCAGGCGGAGGTCGGCTTCATCGATGACGATTTGTTCCATACTCGTGTTTTCCATGAATTTATTGATCATCGATGGCGATTCTGGAAATTATTGCTGATGTTTCGTGAGATTTTGATCTTTTATTTCATTCGCTTCTCACTAGCATCGGCGTTCATTCATTTTCGGGAGCATCAGCATGTGTGGCATCGTCGCAGGGGTTTCGGGGCGCAACGTCGTGCCTGTTTTGGTTCAAGGTTTGCAGCGGCTGGAGTACCGTGGCTACGATTCGTGCGGTGTGGCGGTGCACACCGGCGGCCTGCAGCGCGCGCGAAGCACGGCCCGTGTGGCCGAGTTGATGCAGCAGGTGCAGGCCGAGGGCATTGCCAGCGGCACCGGCATTGCCCACACCCGTTGGGCCACCCACGGCGCGCCGGTGGTGCACAACGCCCATCCCCATTTCAGCCATGGACCGGGCGCGTCCGAAGGCACGGCCGGCCGCGTGGCGCTGGTGCACAACGGCATCATTGAAAACCACGACGAGTTGCGCGCGGCGCTGCAGGCCAAAGGCTATGTGTTCGAGAGCCAGACGGACACCGAGGTCATCGCCCACCTGATCGACTCGCTCTACGAAGGCGACGTGTTCGCCGCGCTGCAAGCTGCGGTGGTGCAGCTGCACGGCGCTTACGCCCTGGCCGTGTTCCACAAGGACGAGCCCCACCGCGTGGTCGGCGCACGCGCCGGCTCGCCCCTGGTGCTGGGTGTCGGCACAGTCGACGGTGTGCTGGGCGCCGAGCACTTTCTCGCCAGCGACGCCATGGCACTGGCCGGCGTGACCGACCAGATCGTCTACCTGGAAGAGGGCGACTTGGTGGACCTGCAACTCGGCCGTTACTGGGTGCTGGATGCCCAGGGCCGCGCGCTGGACACCGCGAAGCGGCCGGTGAAAACGGTGCAGGCCCACAGCGGCGCGGCCGAACTCGGCCCTTACCGCCACTACATGCAGAAGGAAATCTTCGAGCAGCCGCGCGCCATCGGTGACACGCTCGAAGGCCTGGAAGGCATCACGCCCGAACTCTTCGGCGACGGCGCTTTCCGCATCTTCAAGGACATCGACAACGTGCTCATCCTGGCTTGCGGCACCAGCTACTACAGCGGCTGCACCGCCAAGTACTGGCTGGAAAGCATTGCGAAGATCCCCACGCAGGTGGAAGTCGCCAGCGAGTATCGCTACCGCACCAGCGTGCCCAACCCGCGCACCCTGGTGGTCACCATCACCCAGAGCGGTGAAACCGCCGACACCCTGGCAGCGCTGCGCCATGCGCAGAGCCTGGGCATGAAGCACACGCTGACCATCTGCAATGTGGCGACCTCCGCCATGGTGCGCGAATGCGAACTGGCCTACGTCACGCGCGCGGGCGTGGAAATCGGCGTGGCTTCCACCAAGGCGTTCACCACCCAGCTCGCCGGCCTGTTCCTGCTCACGCTGGCGCTGGCGCAGGTGCGCGGTCAGTTGAGCGACGAAGACGAAGCGAGCCACCTCAAGGCCATGCGCCACCTGCCGGTGGCGCTGCAGGCCGTGCTGGCGCTGGAGCCGCAGGTGATCAGCTGGGCCGAAGACTTCGCCCGCATGGACAACGCGCTGTTCCTCGGTCGGGGCCTTCATTACCCGATTGCGCTCGAAGGCGCCCTGAAGCTCAAGGAGATCAGCTACATCCACGCCGAGGCCTACCCGGCCGGTGAACTCAAGCACGGCCCGCTGGCCCTCGTGACCGCGGCCATGCCGGTGGTGACGGTGGCACCCAACGACACCCTGCTGGAAAAGCTCAAGAGCAACATGCAGGAAGTGCGTGCGCGCGGTGGTGTGCTCTATGTGCTGGCCGATGCCGACACCCGCATCACCAGCAGCGAAGGCATCCACGTGATCCGCATGCCCGAGCACTACGGTGCGCTCTCCCCGATCCTGCACGTGGTGCCGCTGCAGATGCTGGCGTACCACACCGCGTTGGCCAAAGGCACCGACGTGGACAAGCCGCGCAACCTGGCCAAGAGCGTGACGGTGGAGTGACCGGGGCAGGGGTGGTGCGGGCTGGGCCAGCCCCGGGGTGCGGGCGGCGTTGCCATGAATCTGCCACACAGGCTGCCTAGCATGGCGTGAGCGCATCCACATGGGTGCGCTCACCTTCCTCCATCCACCCAAGGGGTACCCATGCGACGTTTCATAGTCGGTTGCGCATTGCTGAGCCTGTCCAGCGCCATCCTTGCCGGTTCACCGCGGCACCACAAACCCATCCACGATGTCGAGCGCTCCAACCATGTGCAGTTGGGCCAGCGCCCCTTCTTTCTCGTGGACGACATGGCCCCGAGCCCACTCAAGCAACAGCTGCAGCAGTGCGCCCGCAAAGGCTATTTCACAGCACGGGATTTCTCCATCGGGCACCGCGGTGCGGCCCTGCAGTTTCCCGAGCACACCATGGAGTCGTACGTCGCGGCCGCCCGCATGGGCGCCGGCATTGTGGAATGCGACGTGACCTTCACCAAGGACAAGGAACTGGTCTGCCGCCACGCGCAAAACGACCTGCACACCACCACCAACATCCTGGCCACACCATTGGCCGGCAAATGCACGCAGCCGTTCGTGCCCGCGACGCTGGATGCCAACGGCAACCTGCTCAAACCAGCCACCGCCGAATGCCGCACCAGCGACATCACCCTGGCCGAATTCAAGACCCTGCGCGGCAAGATGGACGCGTTCAACCCGCGCGCACGCACGGTGGACGAGTACCTGGGCGGCACCGCCAACTGGCGCACCGACCTGTACTCAGGCCCGACCAGCGGCACCCTGATGACGCACCAGGAGAGCATCGAGCTGTTCAAGCAGCTGGGTGTGAAGATGACGCCCGAACTCAAGAGCCCCAGCGTGACCATGCCGTTCGAGGGCTTCACGCAAGAGGCCTACGCGCAAAAAATGATCGACGAGTACAAGCGCGCGGGTGTGAACCCCAGGCACGTGTGGGCGCAGTCGTTTGACGTGCGCGACGTGCTGTACTGGGTGCGCAACGAGCGCGCATTCGGGCGCCAGGCGGTGTACCTGGACGATGCCAACACCGTGGCCGATCTGCCCAGCCAGGCCGACCTGGTGAACTACAAGAGCCAGGGCATCAACATCGTGGCATCCCCCATCTTCGCGCTGCTGAGCGCCGACGCATCGGGCCGCATCGTGCCATCGCAGTACGCGCGCCAAGCCCGCTCGGCCGGCCTGGACATCATCGCCTGGACGCTGGAGCGCTCGGGCTTGCTGGCCGATGGCAACAACGGTTTTTATTACCAGACCTTCGACTCGGCCATCAAGACCGAGGGCGACACGCTGCGTGTGCTCGACGTGCTCGCCCGCGATGTGGGTGTGATCGGCGTCTTCTCCGACTGGCCCGCCACCACCACGTTCTACGCCAATTGCGCCAACCAGCGCTGACCGGGTGGCGTCGCCCGCCGTGGCCCGGCGCAGGGTCACGGCGCATCACGCGTGACGCGTGACACAGTGCGTTGAGGAATGGGTGTTTACAAACAAATACACCCACACCGCAAAGCAGACGGAATAGCGCGCAGGCCGGCTCGTTGTAATCGCAACGAAGCTCGGCCGCGTTCGCGGGTTCTGGGCACATCCGTCCTGTGTCCACATTCCAATCCCGCCGCTGCGCCCGCATGATCCGCTTTCCGACCCCGTGCCCGGCATTCGCCGGGGTGTCCGCATGAACGCGTCGCTGTGGCTGACCAGCCCGTCCGGCGCGGTGCTGGGCGTCGTGCTGGCCGCCGCCCTGGCGTGGGGTCCGCTGCGCTGGCCCGAACTGCCCGTGGCCGCTGCCGCCGTGCTGGCGTTGTTGTGGCTGGATGTGTTGCAGCCCGCACGGTTGATCGCCTTGCCCGGCAGCGAGCTGTTGTGGCTCATGGCGGGCGCTGGCGTGCTCGGCGCGGTGTTGCAGGCCCAGGGCGTGGTGCAGCGCGTGGCCGCACTCGCGCTGCGCGGTCGGCCTGGCTTTTCGGCGCTGTGCTGGCGGCTCACGGTGCTGGTGGGGGCCACCGCGTGGCTGTTGCCGTCCACGTCGGCCCGCGCGGCCTTGTGCCTGCCGCTGTTCGACGGCCTCGCGACCCACCTGCCTCAGGGCGGCCAGCGGCGTGCGCTCGCGTTGCTGCTGCCGACCACGATCTTGCTGTCGGCCGGCGGATCCCTGCTGGGCGCCGGCGCCCACCTGATCGCCATCGACAGCTTGCGCGCCCAGGGGCTGCCCGCGCCCAGCTACCTGGGCTGGCTGGTGTGGGCCGCGCCGTTTGCCGTGATCTCGTGCGCGCTGGCCACGGCGGTGCTGCTGCGCCTCTTCACCGAACCGGCACAGCGCCATGCCAGGCTGCAGGTCGGCACGTGGGATGCCGGGCCTTGGAGCCCGGTGCAGCGCCGCCTGCTGGGCGTGGTGGGCATCACCGTGCTGCTGTGGGCCGTGGGTCCGGTGTGGGGCCTGGGGCCGGCGCCGGTGGCCGTGGGTGCGGCACTGCTGGTGGCGTGGCCCCGGGTGGGCGCAACGGATGTGCGCGTGGCGCTGCGCGGGCTCGATCTGCGCCTGCTGGCTTTTCTGGCGACCGGCCTTCTGCTGGCCGATGCGGTGGTGGACAGCGGTGCCGCCAGCGCATGGGCACAGGCCATGGCAGGCCCTGCCCGCAGGCTGGGCGGGGTGGGTTTGCTGGCGATGGTGATCACGGTGTCGCTGCTGTTGCATGTGTTGATCGGCTCCCGCAGCGCCCGCGTGGCGGTGTTGCTGCCGGTGCTGGTGTTGCCACTGGCCCTGGCCTTGCCGGGTGGCGGCGCTGTCTCGGCGCCGGTGCTCGTGATGGCGGCGGTGCTGGGCACCGGCTTCTGCCAGACCCTGGCCGTCAGCTCCAAACCCATGCTGCTGTTCGCGCGCCACCCGGCCAGCGGCCTGGCGCCGTCCGACCTGCTGCGCTTGAGCGCTTGTCTGTTGCCGCTGCTCTGGCTGCTGCTCATGGGCTTTGGCCTGTGGGTGTGGCCTGCCCTGCCACTTCCGTCGATCCCCCCTTTCCCACCATGACACTCACCTTGCTCATCGCACCCTCCGGCTTCAAGGAGAGCCTGTTGCCCTGGCAAGCCGCCGAGCACATGGCAGACGGCGCCCGCCGCGCCTTGCCACACGCCCGCATCATCCAGGCGCCGGTGGTGGACGGCGGCGAGGGCTTCACCGAAGGCCTGGTGCACGCCACCGGCGGCAGCCTGCGCACCGTGGACGTGAGTGGCCCCGTGGGCCAGCGGCTGCAGGCGCGGCTCGGGTTTCTGGGCGAGGCGCCCGGCACCCCAACCACTGCGGTGGTCGAGGTGGCCGCCGCCGCCGGTCTGCGCTGGGTGCCGGCCAATCGGCGCAACCCCCTGCACACTTGCAGCCGTGGTGTCGGCGAGCTCATCCGCGCCGCGCTCGACGCAGGCGCGCGCCGCATCCTGCTGGGTTGTGGCGATTCGGGCATCAACGATGGTGGTGCCGGCATGGCGCAGGCGCTGGGTGCCCGCTTGCTCGATGCGCAGGGGAATGCCATCGCACCCGGCGCCGCCGGTCTGCTGCAACTGGCGCACATCGATCTCAGCGGGCTTGACGCGCGTCTGCACCGCACCCAGCTCGACGCTGCCGTCAACTGGCAAAACCAGCTGCTGGGTCCGCGCGGCGTGGCCCGCGTGCACGGGCCTCAGAAAGGGGCCACCACCACCCAGGTGGCCGAGATGGAGGTGGCACTCCACAACTTCGCGCGTCACCTGCACCGGGCCACCGGCATGGACGTGAGTCGGCAACCAGGCAGCGGTGCATCGGGCGGTCTGGGCGCCGGCTTTTGTGCGTTGCTGGGCGGGCGGCTGCACCCACGTTACGAGGTGGTCATGCAGTACCTGGACCTCGACCGGCTCATGGACCGTTGCCATCTCGTGCTCACCGCCGAGGGCCAGCTCGACGACCAGACGCCCCGGGGCAAGGTGCCGGCCGAGGTGGCCCGGCGCGCCAAGCAGCGGGGCCTGCCCGTGATCGCCGTGGCCGGGGCCCTCGGTCCGGGTGCCGACAGCAACCACGCGGCCGGCATTGACGCTTACACCAGCACCCTGCGCGAACCCTGCAGCCTGGACGACGCGTTTCGCCAGGCCGGTCCCTGGCTGGCCGATGCCACCGAGCAGGCGCTGCGCATGGTGGCGATCGGCATGGGTTTGAGCACCGCGCCCGCGGCGCCAGCGATGGTGCGCTCGCCGGACGCCACGGCGGTGGTTTGACCCGCCGCGGCCTGCGCCGGCGGGCTCAGGCGCCGGACGCGCACCAGTCGCGGATGAGATCGACGTAGAGCGCCTTGGCCTGTGGGATCTTGCCGACCAGGCAGTACTCGTCCGTCTGGTGCGCCTGGCCCGGCTCGCCCGGGCCGAGGATGACCGTGGGCGGCATGCCCATCAGCGGTCTGAGCGCGGCGGCGTCGGTGAAGTAGCTGACGATGCCGGGAGACGCCGGCGTGTTGCCGGCCGCGTCCACCAGGGCCTGCACGCGCTGCATCCACGGATCGCTGCCCGGGGTGTAAACCGCTTCAATGTCCAGCAGCGTGGAGAACGCGATGCGTTCGCCCAGGCGATCACACAGGCACTTGAGCACGCCCGCGTGTCCCAGCCCCGCCACGCTCCGGATGTCCAGCGTCATCTCGGCGGCGTCGGGCACCGAGTTGATGTTGATCCCGCCCTTCACGGTGCTGACCACCAGGGTGGGCATGCCCATTTCCGGATGGGGCTGCACGCCGAATTCGTGCGATTCGAGCGCCAGCGCGGCACGGGCCAGCGTGTAGATCGCGTTTTCACCCAGGTGCGGCATGGCGCCGTGGGCGGTTTTGCCACGTGCGCTGGCCTTCAGCCACAACGCCCCTTTGTGGCCCAGCACCGGTGCGTTGCTGGTGGGTTCGGCCACCACCATGGCGCCTGCCGAGCCCACCCATTCGCGGGCGCCGGGTGAGCGCGCGAGGTGGAACGCCCCGTCACAGCCGGTCTCTTCACCGGCCGTGATGATCAGGGTGAGGCCCGCGTCGTCACGGGCAAGATCGGCCATGTCCAATGCGGCCGAGGTGAACGCAGCCACGCCCGATTTCATGTCGCTGGCGCCGCGCCCGTACAGACGGCCGTCCACCACCTGCGCGCCGAAAGGGTCGTGCGCCCACGCCGCAGAACCCAGTGGCACCACGTCGACATGTCCGGTGAAGCACAGCGGCGCCTTGTCCTGGCGGCCACCGATGCGGGCCACCAGGGTCGTGCGGCCCGGCGCGAACTCGACGTGGCGGCAGTTGAAACCGGCGGCGCTGAGCAGGTCGCTCAGCGGGTCGATGCACTGAGACTCCACCCCCGCCGGCGGGATGGTGTCCATGCGCACCAGCATCTGCGTGAGCGCCACCGGGTCGTGTGCCGATGGGCGCGGGGTGGGTTGGCTCATGTGGGGCGGACGTTGGAGCGCGGGGCTTCAGGGCTTGATGTACGCCGCGCCCTGTTTCTGCAACTGGGCGATCCGCACCACGCCCGAGGGGGTGTAGTCGGCTTCCTGGATGAACTGCTCTTTCTTCAGATCGCGGTTTTTCAAGGTGATTTCGCAGATTTCAAACGCCACGCCCCGGCTCTTGAGGGCCGACACCAGCGGTGAAAACTCGCTGCCGTTGGGGGCCTTGGCACCCTCCATCAGCATGTCCACGCCTTCGGCGTGCGTCACGATGGTGATCTTCGCCTTGGGGTCGGTGTCGAGGTGGTTGCGCACATTGCGCAGGCCCTTGAGGCCTTGCGCCACGGTGTTGTCGAAGTGGTAGACCACAGCGTCTTGAGCGCAGGCGGCGGTGGCGGCGACGGCCAGCGTGAGGCCGGCGAGCAGGGATTTGAGGTGCATGGGGTTCTCCAGGAAAAGTCAGAGGTGCGGGAGCACCGGAATTCGTCGTTTGGCGTCAGCCGTGTCAAAACCGTCACGCTCGGGGTCCGCCGCAGGGGTGCGATGACGCTTCGGACTGGGCCGCGCACCGGTTCGGAACTATGCTCGACACTGTACCGGGTATCAAGGGCCAGTCTGGCCCGGCGCCCTTTTGCGTGAACGTCGGCCTGGAGGGGTTTATGGCGAGTGATCTGGACACCGTGCGGGTGCTGCGGGCTTTGTTCAACGACATGCCGCGCGCACCACAAGGCCTGTCGGGCCTGGAATTGATGGCATGGATCCAGTCGTCGATGACCGACTACGAGGGCGGCGAGATGGCCTACATGATCGAGCACATCACGCGCAATTCCATGCTGGACATCGTGCTGCACATGCGCGAATCGGGGCATCTGCAGGACGACGCGGCGTTCGATGAAACCGTGGCCCTGATTTCCACTGAAGAGGGGCGTCGCACCTTCCGTGACCGTTGCATCAACGCCCAGAAAACCGTGGACGCGACCGAGCGCCTGCTCAAGCGCGCGCGCGGATTTCCGCGCATCGAGCAGACCCTGTTTGTGGCCGACGCGCAGGAGATTGCGCGTTTCGTCGATGGCCAGGCCAGTGGCGCCGGCCCGCTGTTTGCCGAGTACGCAGCGCGCGAGGAAGTGCGGGAGATCGGCGTCTTTGACCAGGCACCCGAGCGGGTGTTCGAGTTCGCCTGGGGTTTTGTGGTGGAGCACCAGCACACCTGGAACGTGTACCTGGCCGAAGCCTGGCGGCGCGGCACGGTGGGTTACTTCGACCGCTTTTTCAATGCGTGGAAGCTCGAAGCCGCCACCCCGCTGAACGACGCCGACGCTGCACCGGAGCTGCCCGCCGGTCTGCTGGTGGACGACGGCATCGGCAGCTTCAGCAGCCTGAGTTTCGAGATGGAGGCGCACGCGTCAGCACCTCTGGTGCGCCGCTGGCTGGGCGAAACCTTCATCGGTCGCATGCTGCCCCGCATGGCCGCCAGGGCGCTGGACGACACCTACGATTTCCCGGCGACCGGACCGCTCAACTGAGCGGCCCGCCGCACGCCTCACAGGCCAAGCTGGCGGCCAAACAGCCCGATGATGCCCACGATGATCAGGTAGACGGCCACGATGTAGTTCAGCATGCGCGGCATCACCAGGATGAGGATGCCGGCGATGAGGGCCACCAGGGGGCCGATGCTCAGGTTCAGGTTCATGGCGATCTTGTTGTGAAGGGTCGTGCTGGCGCCACAGAGGTTGCGGCGCACCAGCCCGTGCCTCGCATGATCCCGTGCCGACGCGTCAGTGTCTGTGCGACGTCATACAGACCTGCCCATGCGTCAGGGCGCTGCGCCCAACGCTTGCCAGTCGGCCACCGCGAGGCGGGCCACCACGGTCCAGCCGGTGGTGTCGGGGCGGATCACGGCGGCTTCGCCCTCGGCCAGGTGGGGGGCGCCCGCCACCGCACGAAACGGGATGCCGTGCCCCACGATCCAGCGGTTGGTGCCGGTCTGGACCGGTGAGGCCAGCAGCTGCTTGAGCCCGGCGTAGTTGTTGCCCTGCGCCTCTCGGATTTCATTGCGCGGTGTCACCGTGGTCAGCATGAGCCGGGCGTGGTCCATGGTGCGGCAGTAGGGGCTGGCGAGCGCCTCGCCCACCGGCAGCTTCAGCGCACGGATGCGTTGCCCGATGGCGGTGGCGTCACTGCGGCCCTGGGCCGACAGCAGGCGCTGGTTGTCGCAGTCGGTGTAGGAGGTCATGGCCGAGTCGCCGCGGGAGAAGTCCGTGGCGGTGTGCCGGAAATACACCACATAGCCACCGCCGCGCAGGGCGTTGAGCAGTGCCGGGCCTTCCAGCGCCGCACCGGCTGCGGGCGCAGACGACGCGGTGTCCGCGATGGGGGTCTGGCCGTGTGCGGCGAACGCGGCGCCGGCGAGCATCAGCGCGGTGAGGAGGGATCGGCAGGGGATGAACATGGTGGCTCCAGGCGCCCATGGCGGGGCGGGAAGTCGTGCGGGATGGCGGTGGGAGGACATCGCCCCCAGCGGCGAAGTTCCGGCGATGTTGCAGCGGCGGACTCGGGTTTGCGGCAACGCCCGCAGGGAGTCCCTGGGCTGTGCTCAACTTCCGGGCTTGTCTGGCCACCAAGGCGCGCCCATGAAGACCCCCTGGATTCCCGTCCCCACCGTTCCGCGCCTGCTGGATACCGGTCGCCTGCGGCTGCGCCCGCTCACCATCCACGATGCCGTCAAGGACTTCGATGCGGTCATGACCAGCCGCGCCGACATCTGGGAGCTGTTCGGCCCGGGCAGCGGCTGGCCGGCCGAGACGCTGTCGCTGGAGCAGGACCTGATCGACCTCGCCTGGCACCAGAAGGAGTTCGAGATCGGCGGCTCCTACACCTTCACGGTGGAGTCGCTGGACGCGTCCCAGGTGCTGGGCTGTGTCTACATTTTTCCGCCCACGCAGGCGGGTGTGGATGCCGATGTCTTTTACTGGGTGCGCAGCTCCGAGCTGGCGGGTGGTGTGCCGGACCACCTGTGGGAGCACCTGCGTCGCTGGCTGGGCAGCGACTGGGGCTTCCAGCGCGTGGCGATCAACGGCGGTGGCATCGTGGCGCTGGGCTGAGCCGGCGCCACGCCTCACAGGTGCAGCGTGATGCTGCGGCTCGTGACGCGGGACACGCACAGCGTGAGGCAGCGTTGCTTCTCGTCGTCGTCCAGGATGAAGTCGTGGTGCTCGACCTCACCGTCGGCATAACCGGTCTTGCAGGTACCGCAGAGTCCGCTCATGCACGAGGTGGGCACGTGAATGCCGTGCTGGTCGAGCAACTCCAGCAGGTTGCCGCCGTCGGGCAGCACGAACTCACGCGCCGATGCCGACAGCCGCACGGTTGCGCCGGTGGTCGGGGCCGGCGGCTCCGCCCGGGTGGGCGCCTGGAAGTGTTCCGAATGCACGGTGCCCGGCTGCCAGTGTTCTGCGGCCTGCGCACAGGCCTTCATGAAACCCGGCGGTCCGCAGAAATACAGGTGCGTGCCCGCGGGTTGCACCGCCAGCAGGGTGGCCAGGTCGAGCCCTGCGCCCACGACGCCCTGGTCGAAATGCCAGCGCGCCGAGCCGGGCGCGCGTCGGTTGAGGTCGACCAGTTCTTCCGTGAACGCCGCCACCTCGCTGGAGCGCGCACAGTAATGCAACTCGAACGGCGTGCCGGCCTGCAGCAGGCTGTGCGCCATCGACTTCAGCGGCGTGATGCCGATGCCACCCGCGATCAGCAGGGCCGACGTTTGCGCCGGCTGCAGCTCGAACTGGTTGCGCGGTCGGCTCACCTTCACCAGATCGCCGACCTTCAACGTTTCGTGCACCTGGCGCGAGCCACCGCGCCCGTTCACGTCTCTGAGCACCCCGATCACATAGCGGTGGGTCTCGAGCGGGTCGTTGCACAACGAGTACTGGCGCACCAGGCCACCGGGCAGGTGCAGGTCGATGTGCGCCCCGGCGGTGAAGGCGGGCAGGCGCTCGTGGTCGGGCGCGCAGAGTTCAAACGAATGGATGCCGGTGGCTTCCAGGCGGATCTGGCGGATCTGCAGGTCCAGCAGCGTATCGGGTTCGGTCATCGGTCAGGCCGCCGAGGCGCTGGCTTTCATCTCGGCTTCGAGCGCCAGCATCTTCGTCTTGACGAACTGCTCGCGCTCGGCGCCCTGGAGGTGTTCGCTCTCGGCCAGCATGGTCACCACCGCCTTGGTCACGTGGCGGCGGCGCACGATCTCGTCTTCCACGCGCGCACCCACCGGGATCTCCAGCACGTTGCCCGAACAGAAACTGCGCGGCGCGCCGGCGGCGTTGCGCAGCCACTCGGCAAAGCCCTCGGCGCTGGCGGCCTTGTTGGTGCCGCGCACCGCGTCGCGCAGCAGCTTGCGGAACATGTAGACGCCGGCGTCGAGCTTGGTCGGGTTCTCCAGCGCATGCACCGCGATCGGTCGCTGGCTGATGATGGCCTCGTAGTCGCCCGGTGCGTACTGCGCCTGCTTGTAGTTGGCGCGCGCGCGGTGGTCGCTCGGGATCTGTGGGCGGTCGTTGATGGTGTGCTCACCGAAACGCTCGGGCCGGCGCAGCGCCACCTGGCCTTCCAGAAAGTCGATCGACTCGTAGCCCACCAGGTCCTTGACGCCCACGCCGCGCGTGTCGATGCCCGGGCCCATGACGCGCCAGCCGATCATCTTGCAGTTGGTGTCGTCCACCGGCACCGTCCAGCGCACGATGTGGAAGCGGCTGAAGTGCTTCTGCGCCGAGCCGTCTTCGGAGGTGTAGGCGTGCAGGCTGAGGTTGGGCAGCACCTGGTGCTGCACGCGGATGAACAGGCGGTCGTCGCTGACGCGGCGCGCGCCTGCGCAGGCCAGCGAGCGGCCGCCCTGCACCGGCACGAACTGCATGTCGGGTGCCACTTCCATCGAGGGTGCGCCGACCTCGTCAAAGGTGGTGCCCTGGAACTGGCCGTTCACCACGTTCTTGGCCGAGTGCAGCGTGGCGGTGTGGAAGTTGTCGGCCGCGTTGTCCTGCACCTGCAGCCAGTTGCAGTGCTGGAAGTTGCTGTAGGGCACGAGTTCGTCGCCGGGCAGCACGGTGAAGTTGCCTTCCCACTCGGGGAAGGGCGGCTCTTTCTCGGGCGGGCCCATGTAGGCGAACACCAGGCCGTTGCGCTCGAAGGCCTTGTAGGCGCCCTGGCGGATCGAGCAGGCGTAGCGCTCGGCGTCCGCCTCTTCGCCCTTGGGGAAGGGCACCTTGAGGCAGGTGCCGTCGATGTCGAACACCATGCCGTGGTAGCAGCACATGATCCCGCGCTCCTGGATCGAGCCGTATTCGAGCGACGCACCGCGGTGCACGCAGTGCGCGTGCAGCAAGCCGACGCGCCCGCTCTTGTCGCGAAAGGCCACCAGTTCCTCGCCCAGGATCATCAAAAAGTGCGGCGTGTCGGTGAGCTCCATCGACATGCAGACCGGCTGCCAGAAGCTGCGCATGTACTCGCCCGTGGGCGTGCCCGGCCCCACCTCGGTCAGCTCGGGGTCGTGACCCGGGATCTTGTTGGTGTGGTACCCGCCGTAGGGGATCAGCTTCTTCTCCACCGGTGCGGCGGTGCCGGTCGAGCGTTGGCTGTCGTGCTTGTCCATGGGCTGGGTCATGCGGTGTCTCCGTCGGGTGGGGGGGTGTTTGTGTGGGTTCTGAACTCTGTATACAGAGTTCAAAGATAGGTGGGATCGGCGCCTCTGTCAACCCGGATGACCCCGACCTGGTGCTCCGCCCTTGGTTTACCCTTCGGGCTCTCGCTGCTCGCTGAATCCAGAAACCAGAAGGTCCCCATGTCGTTCACGGCCAAGCTTCCCTCCCGCACCAACTACGTGGACGAGGTCTACAAGGTGCTGCTGGACGCCATCAGCGACGGCTCGCTGGCCCCGGGCACGCGCATCACGCAGGAGGAGCTGGCCGAGCAGCTCGACGTGTCGCGCTCACCCGTGATCCAGGCCCTGCGCCAGCTCAAGACCGACGGTCTGGTGCAGGACGCGCCCGGGCGCGGTGTGCTCATCGCACCGCTGGAGCCGCAGACCATCGGGCATGTTTACAAGATCCGCGGTGTGCTGGACGAACTGGCCGCGGGCCTGGCGGCCGAACGCCGGGCAACGATCGACCCGGATGTGATCCGCAAAGGCCGGGAGATCGCCACCGGCGACGACGTGCGCGCCATGATCGACGCCGACATGGCCTTCCACCGCGCCGTGTACCAGGCCAGTGGCAACCCGCTCATCGAAGACAGCTCGCGCATGCACTGGGTGCATTTGCGCCGTGTGATGGGCGGCGTGATCCAGCTGCACGGTCTGCGCCGCCCCATCTGGGACGAGCACCAGGCCATTGCCGACGCCATCAAAGCGGGTGAGGTGGCCCGTGCGCGCGAACTCGCCTTGCAGCACGCCGAGCGCGCCAGCGAGAACCTGCTGGCGCGGCTGGCCGCCTGACGGCGCCGCGCCTCACACGGTCCGGCGCAAGGCCTCGAAGAACAACTCGGATTGCAGGCGCTCGCCCTGCATCTGGCTGGCCACCCGCACGGCGGTGGCCGCGTGGGCGGGCGCCAGCGGACGGGTGGTGGACTGCGCCAGCACCTGCGCCATGCAGGCCCGCTCCAGGTAGTAGAGATCGTCAAACGCGTGGTCGATGCGTGCGCCGCACACCACCACACCGTGGTTGGCCAGAAAGGCGATCTCGGCCGAGCCCATGGCGCGCGCGATGCGCTCGCCTTCGCGCTGGTCCAGCGCCAGGCCGTTGTAGACCGGGTCGATCGCCACCCGGCCATGAAAGCGCATCGCGTTCTGCGACAGGGCGGTGTCCAGTGCGCGGTCTTGCGTGAGCGTGAGCGCCGTGGCGTAAGGCATGTGCGTGTGCAACACCACCGCGTGGCGCGCCAGCCGGTGGATGCCGCTGTGGATGTGCATCGCGGTGGATTCCACCGGGTGCCGGCCCGCGAGGGCAGCCCCTTCGGTGTCGACCATCACGATGTCGTCGGCCTGCACCTCGCTCCACAGCAGGCCGCGCGGGTTGAGCAAAAAGCGGCCGGAGCCGTCGGGCAGCTCCACGCTGAAGTGGTTGCAGACGCCTTCGGACAGGCCGAAGCGGGCGGCGGCCCGCAGGGCCAGTGCCAGGTCGGCCCGGACTTGCCGGCAAGATGCGCTGTGAAAGTCGGCTTCGTGGTTCATGGGGTGTTGCAAAGCGGCAGAGCGTTGCATTCTGCCGGGACCACCCATCGGCGTGCGCTAGCGGCTGCGAAACGCCGGGGTCTGCGCGAAGGCCAGCCCCGCGCTCTGCGTTCGCTGGTAATTGACTTCACTGACCTGCGGGCTGCTGCGCCACTTGCGCACCACGTGGATGCTGCCCAGCCGGTCCACGAGGCTCAGACTCGGGTACACCGCAGACAGCACGACGAGGGCAGCTTCCTTGGGCGTGAGCTGGTCGCCCGTCGCCAGGGCCAGCACCTCGCCGCGGAAACCGGGGTTCAGGTCGGCGGGCTCGATACCCAGTTCGAGCAGGGCTGCGTTGAAGGAGCGGAGGTACCAGAATTTCTTGAACATGGGCGGGATAGATGCCCGCCGTGGCGTTGAGTTCCACGCCTTCCCGGTAACGGAGTGGGACAGCTGTACCAGGACACCACCCACCGCCAGCGCTCACAGGCGCGTTCGCAGCTCGGTCTTGAGCACCTTGCCGTAGTTGTTCTTGGGCAGTTCGCCGACCATCACGTAGCGCTTGGGTCGCTTGAAGCGCGCCATCTGCGCCAGGCAGTGCGCATCGAGCTGCTCGGTGCTCACGCTGCCTTGTGCGACCACAAAGGCGACCACCACCTCACCCCACTCGGTGTCGGGCGCGCCCACCACCGCCACTTCGGCCACGCCGGGCGCGGTGAGCAGCACCTCCTCGACCTCGCGTGGGTAGATGTTGGAGCCGCCGCTGATGATCAGATCCTTGCTGCGGTCCTTGAGGGTGAGGAAGCCGTCGTCGTCCAGGCAGCCCACGTCGCCGGTGAACAGCCAGCCCTCGCGCACCGCAGCGGCAGAAGCCTCCGGGTTCATCCAGTAGCCCGCCATCACGCTGTCGCCCCGGATGAGCACCTCGCCCACCTCACCCGTGGGCAGGCTGCGGCCTTGTCCGTCGGCCACGCGCACCTGCACCGGCGTCTGCGCCACCCCCACCGAGGCCATGCGCTCGGCCCAGCGCGGGTGCGTGGTGTCGGCCAGGTGCTGGCGAGAGAGTGCGGTGCCCACCATGGGCGTTTCGCCCTGGCCGTAAATCTGCACGAAGCGCGGACCCATCACGCGCAAGGCGCGCGCCATGTCGGCCGCGTACATGGGCGCGCCGCCGTACACGATGGTCTTGAAGGCGCGCGCACAGGTTTCGGCGCCCATGCCGTGCTGCTCGGCGTGGTCCACCAGGCGCTTGACGATGGTGGGTGCGGCGAACGTGGACAGGGGCCCGAGCGACTCACCGAGTGCGAACAACTCCGCCGCGTCCACGCCGCCCGAGGCCGGCACCACGTGGCGCGCTCCGGCCATGAGGTGGGGAATGGCGTAGAGCCCCGCACCGTGCGACATGGGCGCGGCGTAGACGATGGCGTCTCCCGCGGCCACCGGGTCCACGTCGATGAAATAGGTCAGGCCCATGGTCATGAGGTTGCGGTGGGTGAGCATCACGCCCTTGGGGCGGCCGGTGGTGCCGCTGGTGTAGAACAGCCAGGCCACGTCCTGTGCATCGCGCTCGACCACCGGCACGGCAAACGCATCGTCCACCGGCGCGAGCAGCGCGTCGCATTCGGCAGACGCCACGCCGACCTGGCGCTCCAGACCCGCCAGCGGCTCGGGCGCCACATCGTGCGAGACGAACGCCCAGCGCGCGCCCGCGTTGGACACGATCCACTCGGCCTCGCGCGGGTGCAGCTTGGCATTCACCGGCACCACCACCAGCCCCGCCCACCAGGCGGCCCACAGGATCTCCAGATAGCGCGGGTGGTTGTGCATGAACAGCACCACCCGGTCGCCCGGCCGCAGCCCGGCGGCCACCATGCGATGCGCCAGGCCCGCGCTGCGCTGCGCCCAGGCGCCGTACGTGGCCCAGGCGGCGGTGCCGTTGAAGATGGCGGGGCGGTCGGGGTTCTGGTGCGCGTGGCGCAGCAACAGGTGAACAAGGCTCATCAGGGTCTCCGGATCTGGGGTGCGCTGGAGCACAGACCTTACACGCAGGGGCGGGTAGGGTGACCCTCCAGGTGCTGTGCGAGACACACGTGCCCCACACAAGGAAATCCCCATGAAAAATCTCACCCTCTCCCTGGCGCGCACCACCTTGGTCGCCGCCTGCGCTTTCTCTGCGGCGGGCGCCTGGGCACAGACCACCTACGAGCAAGACCGCGCCGCCTGCCTGCGCAGCGATTCGCAGCACGAACGCACTAGCTGCCTGCGCGAGGCCGCCGCGGTCCGCGCCCAGAGCAAGACCCGCACGCCGATGATGAACAGCACACCCGAGTCGCGCATGCACAACGCCATGAAACGTTGCACCGAACTGCCGCCCGAGAGCAAGGCGACCTGCGAGCGCATGGTGCACGGCGAGGGCACCGTGAGCGGATCGGTGGAAGGCGGTGGCGTGATCCGCGAGCTGGTCACCACCGTACCGGCCGTGCCCCCGATGACACCGATGCCACCCATGCCACCGGCACAGCCGATGCCACCGATGCAGCCGATGCCCGGCGCACCCAGCGTCCGCTAGGTGATCGGCGCGTCCGTGTCGCGCGGCGCGGTGAGCGTGAGCAGGATGTCGGCGTACCAGGCACAGTTCAGGCCCAGCGATTCGTCAAGCACCAGATCGCGGTCGCCCATGTCCATGCGGGCGGAGTGAACGCCCAGCAGGATCCAGGGCAGGGCGGCGGTTTCGTCGCTCGGGTGGGGATCGCGCATCACCACGGCCGCACCGCTGGTGCCGCGGTGGGTGCGGGCGTCGGTCAGAAAGTAGCCTTGCCCCTGGAAGCGGATGCCGTAGGGTGAGGCGATGACCGCGTGGCGCAGCACCGGCAGGTGGTGCAGCGCGTCGTGGAAACCCAGCGGGAAGCCCACCACCAGCAGCGATTCGCCCGGGTGCACGTCGGCGAAGCTGTTGGACAGGTGGGCCGGGCTGAAGGCGCGGATCACGGACTCGTCGGGCAACGCGGCCCGGTCGAGTTCGATCACGGCCACATCGATTTCGCTGCCGCTGTCGCGGCCCTGGCGCCAGACCGCCTCGCCCTCGTTGTAGAGCAGCATGGAAAAGCCGGTCGAGCGCGTGAGGTTGGTGGCGTCCAGGTGCAGTTCGATTTCCAGCCGGTCGGGGAAATGCTGGGTGTCTTCGTCGATCACCACGTGCCGGCTGGTCACCAGAAACAGGCGGTCATCGCGTTCAAAGAAAAAGCCGCTGGCATTGGTGAGCGGCTGTTTGCCGTGGAAGGTGGAGACGCGCGGTGCCGCAAGGAACAGCGGGTCCACCGGCGCGGTGATGGGCGGGGCGGTTTCGCCAACCGCGTTGCCGGTGGTGGGTGCGTGCATCGGCGCGGGGGCGGGGTAGATCGGGGGACGGTTCATGGTTTGAGTGTCGCACCCTTCAACGTGGTGAGCGCGAAGGGGTTGAACAGCAGTGGGATGTTGAAAGCGGTCTGCGCAGCCGGGCGCGGACGCACCCCGGGTGCGGCAGGGACTCGGGGGGTGGATGGGAAGTGTCGGGAGACAAACGCCCACACCATGCGCGAGGCATCGGGTCCTTGCGCATCGCTGAACGGCTGCTGGGTCGCGCCGCCGCTCCAGGCGTGGCCGAGGTGGTCCACGTTGATCAGCGTGGCGGCCGTGCGGCCCCGGAGTTTGAAATCGGTGACCTGCATCGGGTGGCGCTGACCGCGCTGCTGGCTGCGCGGCTCGCCGGCCACCGCCCCGCCCGCGAGCGCCCACACCCCGGCGGCGGCGGCACCGTTGCTGGCGGCCACCACGGCGTCGCGCGTGCCCTGGATCACCAACAACGGTGGCAGGGGCAGCAGCTGTCCCGGCAAGGGCGACCACGGCGCGCTCAGGCGGTGCCCGCGCATGGCGGCCAGCGCGGTGGCGGTCGAGTCGGCCGCGCCTGGAGCAACACCCGAGTGCATCACCACGGCCTTGAAGCGCGCCGGGTGGCGTGAGGCGATGAGCGCGGCCATGCTGGCACCGGCCGACAAACCTGCGATGGCCACGCAGCTGCGATCCACCGGCTGCAGCAAGCACACCTGGTCGATGGCGGCCAGGATCAGCCCCACCTCCCCGTGCGCGCGGCCGCTGCGGGTGTCGTACCAGTTCCAGCAGCGCTGGGCGCTGGCCAGGCGGTCCTGCTCGGGGTAGAGCACCAGAAAACGCTCTCTCTTTGCAAGTGCGTTCATGCGGGTGCTGAGCGCGAAGCTGGCGGCGTCCTGACCGCAGCCGTGCAGCATCACCAGCAACGGCAGGCGTTCGCCGGCTTGCAGCTCGGGGGGCCGGTAGAGGCGATAGCGGCGCGCGCCGCCGGGGCCCAGCGCCATGCCGCTGAGCCAGTCGCCCGGCGTGGCGGGTGGTTTTTTCGCGGTGCTGGCGCGCTGGACCACGGCGCGCGTGGCTTGCGTTTGGGCGCGCTGCGTCTGGCGTGTGAACGCCTTGAGGTTGCGGTTGAACAGCTGGACCCAGCTGGAGACGGCCGTGCGCTGGGCCATGGCGAGCCTTGCCTCAGGCCTTCAGGAAGGCCAGCAAGTCTTTGGCCAGGCGCTGCTTGTGGCTGACAAACAGGCCGTGGGGTGCGCCTTCGTACTCGATCAGCTGGCTGCCCGCGATGGCGGGGGCGGCCAGGCGACTCGACGCCGCAATCGGCACGGTCTTGTCGTCCGTGCCGTGGATCAGCAGCGTGGGCACGTTGAAAGCGGGGAGGTCGGGGCGGAAGTCGGTGCTGGAGAAGGCGCGCATGCAGGCCACGGTGGGGCGCAGCCCGGCCTGCATGGCCATGTTGTGCGCCCAGCGCAGCGTTTCATCGCTGACGCGGCTGTCGGGCGAGCCGAGGCTGAAGAAATCGCGGAAAAAGCCAGTGAAAAACTTGGCGCGGTCGTCGGTCAGGGCCTTGGCGGTCTTGTCGAAGGCGGACGCCTCGGCCCCGGCGGGGTTGTCGGGGGTCTTCAGCCGAAAGGGCAGCACCGAGGAAATCAGCGCGGTTCGGGCCACGTTTTTGCCCTGGTGGCGCGACATGTAGCGCGCCACTTCGCCGCCGCCCATGGAGAAGCCGACCAGCGTGGCGTCCTGCACGTCGAGCTGCTCCATCACCTCCCACAGATCGTCCGCCAGGGTGTCGTAGTCGTAGCCGTTCCAGGGTTGCGACGAACGGCCAAAGCCGCGCCGGTCGTAGGCAATGACGCGGTGACCGGCTTCCACCAGCGACATGGCCAGGTCGTCCCAGCTGTCGGCACTCAAAGGCCAGCCGTGCACGAGCACCACCGGGCTCCCCTCGCCCCAATCCTTGAGGTAGAGCGAGGTCTGGTCGGAGGTGGTGATGCGGTGCATGGGTTCTTTGGGGCTGAAAAACGAAAGATTCAGTGTCCGGAACACCCCCGGGCTTGTCTGTTCGACAGCGCACCGACGCCGCGCGTCCGACCTTGCCGTTTCAAAGGCCTACGCGAGCAAAGCGGTCGCCGTCGTGCTGCAATCTGCGGGCCCAACGGACGATTTCATGAACTTCAACGACGATTTTTCCCAGCGCGCGACCAACTTTGCCGACACGGCCATCTGGCAACCCTCACCCCTGCCCGGTGTGGAGCGCCGCCTGCTCGACCGCGTGGGCGATGAGGTGGCGCGCGCCACCAGCGTGGTGCGATACGCGCCGGGCTCGCGCTTTGACGCTCACACCCACGGCGGCGGTGAAGAAATCCTGGTGCTCGAAGGCGTGTTCTCCGACGAGACCGGCGACCACCCGGCGGGCACCTACCTGCGCAACCCGCCCGGCACGCGCCACGCGCCGTTCTCGGAACCCGGCTGTGTGTTGCTGGTGAAGCTGTGGCAGTTCGCCGCCGACGACCTCACGCCCCTGCGCATCAACACCCTCGCCGAACCTTGGCGCCAGGGTCTGGTGCCGGGTCTCACCGTGATGCCGCTGCACGAACACGACGGCGTGAGCACGGCGCTGGTGCGGTGGGCGCCGAACACGCAGTTCAACCCGCACCGCCACCCCGGTGGGGAGGAAATTTTTGTGCTGGACGGCGTGTTCCGCGACGAACACGGGACCTACCCCCGCCACAGCTGGCTGCGCAACCCACGCTGGAGCCAGCACACCCCTTTCACCGGGCCCGAGGGCGCGCTGATCTGGGTGAAGGTGGGCCACCTGGGTGCCACCTTTCTGGAGCCTGCGGTCGCGGCCTGATCAGGTGCCGCTGCGCAGCAGCATGGCCGGGTTCAGTCGCATCTGCGCGAGCAGGTAGCGAGCCCCCAGCCCCAGGCTCACCCCGCTCACGCCCAGGGCGGTGAGCGCACCGGTCCAGTACAGGCCCATGGGGTCGAGGTCGAGACGCCAGCGCAACAAGCCGGTGGCCAGCCCGCTGCCGGCCAGCATGGCAAAGCCGGCGGTGACCACCGCCAGCAGCAGGTATTCCCAATACAGCACGCGCCGCAGGCTGGACAGGCGCGCGCCCACGGCGTGCATCACCGTGGCTTCAAACACCTGGCGCGCGCGGCTGCTGGCCACCACGCTGGCGAGCACCAGCAGGCTGGCCGCCAGGCACACCCCGGCGATCACCGCCAAGCCGGTGCTGGCGCGACCCATGAGCGCGCGGGTCTCGCGCAGCAGCGATTCGGTGCGCACCGTGGCGATGTTGGGCGCGGTGGCGGCGAGCTGGTCTTGCGCGGCCAGGGCCTCGGCCGCGGGCAGCCAGGCGGCGCCCACGTGGCGGGTGATGTAGGGGTCGAGCACACCGTCGCTGAAGATGCCTTCCAGCCACAGGCGCGCCTGCAGCCGCTGCTGGCTGTAGATGGCGGCCAGCTCGGCCTGCACCGGTGCGCCCAGGATCTCGAAGGTCAGCTGGTCGCCCACCTTCAGGCCGAGCTGGTCGGCCTCGCGGTCTTCCATCGCCACCAGCGGCGCGCCGCTGTGGTCGGCGGGCCACCAGGCGCCGTCGCGGATCACCACGTCGTCGATGTTGCCGGCGCGGCTGCTGAACTTCTGTTCGTCGCGCGCTTCGCGCACGCGTTCGCCATCGCCGCTGTCGCGCAACACCTCGCCGTTCACCCCGATCAGGCGGCCCAGCACCAGCGGCGCGGTGGTGACTTCACGCAGGCCCGGCTGGGCCTTGAGTGTGTCTTGCAGCAGCGGGATCTGCTCGGTCTGCACGTCGTAGAACACCATGGCCGGTGCGTTGGCGGGCACGGTTTCGTTCACCGTGCGCAAGAGCGAGGTGACCACCAGCGTGCAGGCCACCAGCAGCGTGAGCGCCGCACCCAGCGAGAGCAGGGCGGCGCGCAGCGGCGAGTCGCTGCGCTGCAGGCCGGCCATGGCCAGGCGCAACTCGAACGGCAGCTGCGCGCCGGGCCGGTTGAGCTGGCGCCGCGCCAGGCCCCGCAGCACGCGGGTCACGCCTTCGAGCAGCACCAGCAGCAGCACCGTGGCGACCACGAAGGCCAGGCCGAAGCGCGCGTCGGGCACGCTGGCCACCACCAACACACCCACCACCGCGGCCACACCCGCGGTGAGCCACCACACGCGGCGCGGCGTCTTGAGCGTGTTGCCGTCGATGCCGCGGAACAGCGCCGCTGGCGAGACCGACAAGGCGCGGCCCAGCGCGGGCAGGGCAAAGGTGAGTGCGGTCAGCACGCCAAAGCTCAGCCCCACCAGCGACGGCAGCCACAGGCCGACCACCAGTGGCGCCAGCGGCAGCTGCTGCGCGGCGGCCAGCGTGCCGCCCAGCGCGAGCGCATTGCCGATGAGCACACCGCCCAGGCTGGAGAGCAGCGCCAGCATCAGGATCTGCAGCAGCACCAGGGCCGCCAGGCGGCCGTCGCGCAGGCCCACGGCGCGCAGCGTGGCCAGCGTGCCGAGCTTGCCCTGCAGGTAGGCCTGCACGCTGTTGAACACACCGAGTCCGCCAATGAACAGCGCCGAAAAACCGATGAGCAGCAGCCCCGAGCCGATCTGGCCCAGCACCTCGGCCATGCGGTCGCTGCGCTCTTCAAACGTTCGCACCTCGGCCTGCAGGTCGGGGTAGGCGGCGATGAAGGCGTCGCGCCACGCGGCGGCGGGCTGCGGCGTGCGCACGCGGTAGTGGTACTCCACGCGGCTGAGCGGCTGCACCAGGCCGGTGGCGGCGAGCGCGCCGTCGGCCACCAGCACCGGGGCACCGCCCCAGTCGGCGCGCAGGCTGCGGTCGGGCTGGCGCACCACGAGGGCGCGCACCTCCAGGCTCAGGTTGCCCACCTCCACCGTGTCGCCGGGTTGGAGGTCCAGGCGCTGGGCGAGGGTGGCGTCCAGCGCCGCGCCCCACACCCCGTTGCGTTCCAGCAGCGCGGCGCTCAGATCACCCGCCGGGGCCAGCTCCACCGTGCCGTACAGCGGGTAGCGCGCGTCGGCGCTCTGTAGTTCGATCAGCTGGGCCCGGCCATCGGACGCGCGCAGCATGGTGCGCAGCTCCACCAGCCGTGACACATCACCGCGCCCGTTCATCCAGGCCAGCACCTCGGGCGGCAGTGGCGCGGTTTGTTCCACCTCCACGTCGCCGCCGAACATCAGCCGCGCGTCGCTCACCAGCGCGCCCGCCACCTGGCGGTACAGGCCGCCACCGGCCGTGACGAGCGCCACGCCCAGCACCAGGCAGGCACAGAAGATCCACAGGTGTCGGCCGCTGGCGCGCAGGTCGCGCCACGCCAGGCTAAACAGGAACCGCATCGGGGGCTCGCTCGGTGGTCTTCACTTCATTCAGGTGGCCGTCGTGCAGGCGCAGCACGCGGTCGCAGCGGGCGGCGAAGTCGGGGTCGTGCGTCACCAGCACCAGCGTGGTGCCCGCCTCGGTGTTGAGTTCGAACAGCAGTTCGCGGATCGCCTCGCCGGTGTGGTCGTCGAGGTTGCCGGTGGGCTCGTCGGCCAGCAGCAGGCGAGGGCGGTGCACCAGCGCCCGGGCAATCGCCACGCGCTGCTGCTCGCCACCCGAGAGCTGGCTGGGGTAGTGGTCTTGCCGGGCGCCCAAGCCCACGCGTTCGAGCAGCGCCGCCGCGCGTTCGTGCGCATCGGGCCGGTTGGCCATCTGCAGCGGCAGGGCCACGTTGTCCAGCGCGCTCAGGCTGGGCAGCAGGTGGAACGACTGGAACACGATGCCGATGCGGTCGCGCCGCAGGTCGGCCAGGGCGTCGGCGTCCATGCCGCCAAGGCTCACACCGTCAATGGCCACCCGCCCGCTGGCCGGGCGCTCCAGGCCCGAGAGCAGCAGCAACAAGGAGGTTTTGCCCGAGCCGGAGGGCCCGGTGATGGCCACGCGCTGGCCGGCGGCCACCGAGAGGTTCACCGAGCGCAACACGTCGATGCGCGCGGCCCCCAGCTGGTAGTGCATGGAGAGGTCTGAAATGTCGATCATGCGGGGTGAGTTCGTGTTCAAGGCGAAAGGTTCAGTGGGCCGAGCGGTTGACCGGGCCAGCCGGGCCGGATTTTTTGCGCGACGACGGGCCCCCTGTTGTGCTCTCCTGACGCGAACGCGACCCCCGGGCCCTACACTGGGCAGGGTATGTGCAACAGAATGTTGCCAGTGTTCCTGTGCTTCCGGGTGGACCGACAACACGTGCTTATGAAACATGGCGCAGGCCCATCGAGGGCGGGTGAAGAAGGGAGAGGCGATCTGCAGCGCGGAGGGTGGCGCTGTGGCTGGCGTGCGCTGGGCGCTGCGGCGCTGCTGGCGCTGGCGGCTTGCGGCAAACCCGTCGATCCACCCCTCACCGTGGGCATGAACCCCTGGGTGGGATACGACCCACTGGTGCTGGCGCGCGACCGCGGCATGACCGATTCCCGGCAACTGCGGGTGGTGGAGTTGCCCTCGGCGTCCGAGACGCTCCGCCATTTGCGCAATGGCCTGCTCGATGCCGCCACGCTCACGCTGGACGAAACGCTGCGCCTGGCCGATGACGGTGTCGACGTGCGCATCGTGAGCATGCTCGATGCCTCCAGCGGTGGTGATGTGGTGATGGCCGCACCCCGCATCGCTTCGCCCGCGCAGCTCAAGGGCGAATTCATCGCGGTCGAGGACTCGGCGGTGGGCGCGCTGCTGCTGCAGCGGATGCTGCAGAAAGCCGGACTGACCCGCGCCGATGTGCGGGTGACCAACCTCGAAGTGGCCCAGCACCAGGCGGCCCTGCAGGCGGGGACTGTGGCCGCAGCGGTGACCTTCGAGCCGCTGGCCGGTTCGATGGAGGTGGCGGGCTACCGGCGCATCTTCGACAGCAGCGAGATCCCGGGCGAGATCCTGGACGTGCTGGTGGTTCGAGCCGAGGTGCTGCAACAGCGCCCAGCGTCGGTGGATGCCCTGCTGCGCGCCTGGTACGCCGGCCTGAACGTCTTTCAGCTCGACACCCCGGGCGCGGCGCAATCGCTGGCCCTGGGCACCGATCTCTCGCCCGAAGCCTATGAATCGGTGCTGGGTGGGCTGGCTTTCTATTCCCGGGAAGCATCCGAACGCGAGCTCTCCGGCAACCCGGCCCCGCTGGTGGCGCAGGCCGGCAACGTGGCCACCACGCTCATCGACATCGGCCTGCTCCGGCGCCCGCCGCGCTGGGAACAACTGATCGATGCATCGCCCCTGCAGCGCCTGCGCACCCGGGGGACGCCGCCGTGAAGTCGCTCTCCGCGCGCCTCACCCTGCCTGGCCGTTGGCTGGCGCCCTTGATGCTGGTGCTGTTCGCGCTCACGGCATCCACGATCAACTACGTCGTGCAGGCGCGCAAGGTGGAGGCGCAGGTGCTGGAGCAGGAAACCCGCCGGTTGCGCGAACGCCTGAGCGTGGAGCAGAGCCGCCTGAGTGCGCAGACCAGCATGGAGAACCAGGCGCTGGTGCGCCGACTGGTGGGGGGCATGGGCCTGTACAGCGGCATGCAGCACAGCTACCTGCTGCAGCCCAACGGCCTGGTGCAGGCCTCGCTGGTGCGCTCCGACATCGGGCAGGCGTTTGGCGACGTGCTGCGCCAACGCGCCGACCTGGCCGCGCTCGCCACCCTGGTCTTCAACGGCCCTTCGGACGCGGCCATCACCGTGGTGCCGCTGCCGGGCACGCAACAACTGGCCGGCGTGGTGCCGTTTGCCAGCGGGCGGCGGCTGATCGCCGTGGTCGACCTGGAGCTGCCGCAGGCCATGCGCTTTGCCGACATGCAGCAAGAGGCCGTGCGCGAAGGCCTGCTGCTGCTGGGCCTGGCGGCCTTGCTGGCCTTGGTGGTGCATCTGGTGTGGTTTCGCCGCGCCCGGCACCTGGCGCTGGCCCTCCAGCGCATGGGCGAAGGGGATTTGCAGACACGCGCCGGGCTGCAGGGACACGACGAGCTGGCCATGATCGGCAGCGAAGCCGACCGCATGGCCCAGCGACTGCAGACCGACCAGGCGCGGATCCGGCACCTGGTCGATCTGGTGGACCGCTCGCCCGTGGTGGTGGTCGAGTGGCGCAACCTCCCCGGCTGGCCCATGACCTACATCAGCGAATCGGTGGCGCAGTGGGGCTACCAGTCGGCCGCGCTGCTGGGCGGTCAGGTGCTGTACGCCGACCTGATCCATCCCGATGACCTGGTGGGCATCACCAGCGAGGCGGCGCGCTACTTCGCGAACGGGCCCGACGAACACCGCCAGGAATACCGCTTGCGGTGTGCCGATGGCCGCTGGGTGTGGGTGGACGACCGCACCACGCTGACCCGCAATGCCCAGGGCGAGCTCACCGGCATCAGCGGGGTCCTGCTGGACATCACGGTTCAGAAGGAAGCGCAGCTGGCCCAACAGGCGCAGGCCGAGTTTTTGCGCCTGTTCTACGAACTGCCCTTCATCGGCATGGCGATCTCCGAACCCGGCTCCACGCGCTGGATCCAGGTGAACCACCAGCTCAGCGCCATCCTGGGGTACACCCGCGAAGAGTTGCTGCGCATGACCTGGACCGAGATGACGCCCCAGCCCGATCTGGACCAGAACCTCGCCCTGCGCAACGAGATGCTGGCCAACCGCACCGACAACTACAAAATGCGCAAGCGCTTCGTGCGCAAGGGCGGCGGGATCGTGCACACCGAGATCGACGTGCGCGCGGTGCGCCACCCCGACGGCACCCTCAAGCACCTGTTCTCCACCATCAAGGACATCACCGAACGGTTGCAGGCCGAAGCAGCGATCAGCGAGCAGAAGGAGCAGCTGGAGCTGGCCGAATCCATGGCCGGTCTGGGCAGCTGGCTCTACGGCACCCGATCGGGTCACATCTGGTGGTCGCGCCAGATGTACCGCAATTTCGACCGCGACCCGATGCTGGGTCCCCCGGTGGACTTGAGGGCCTACCTGGACTGCATCCACCCCGATGACCGCGACCGGGTCGACCGTTTCATGCGCTCCGTGCCGGGTCAGGAGCAGATGGTCACCGCCGAGTTCCGCCGCCATCCCCAGCTGGGGCCGCTGCGCTGGTTTCGCGGCAGCGTGCAAAGCAAGGCCACGACCACGGGCGGTGGCTACCAGTACAGCGGCACGTTGCTCGACATCACCCAGCTCAAACTCGCGCAGACCAGCCTGGAGCAGATCAACGTCGCGCTGGAGCAGCGGGTGACCGAGCGCACGGCCCAGTTGCGCCGCCTCAACGAAGAACTCGAAGCCTTCTCGTACACCGTCTCGCACGACCTGAAGGCACCGTTGCGCGGCATCGACGGCTACAGCCAGTTGCTGGAGGAAGAGCACAGCCAGCACCTCGATGACGAGGGACGCCAGTTCCTCGGGCGCATCCGCCGGGGCGTGCAGCAGATGGGCGACCTGATCTCCGGCGTGCTTGACTATTCGCGCATGGAGCGCCGCACCATGGAGCATCACCGCGTGGATGTGCCGGCCCTGGTGGCGCAGGTGATCGAGGGCTACAGCGCCGACATCGAAAGCACCCAGGTGCGCCTGAGCCTGACACTGGAGCCCATGGTCCTGGAACTCGACCGCGAAGGCATGGCCGTGGTGTTGCGCAACCTGGTGGGCAACGCCATCAAGTTCAGCCGCACCACGGCACAGCCCGAGGTGGAAATCGGTGCCCGCTGCGACGGCGCGCGGCGCATTCTGTGGGTGCGCGACAACGGGGTGGGCTTCGACATGAAGTACCACGACCGCATCTTCGGCATCTTTCAGCGCTTGCAGCGCGCCGAGGACTACCAGGGCACCGGCCTGGGGCTCGCGCTGGTGGCCAAAGCCGTGCAGCGCATGGGCGGCCGCGTGTGGGCCGAGAGCCAGCCCGGACAGGGTTCCATTTTTTATCTGGAGTTTTCCGCATGAACACGCCCTCCACGCTGCCGCCGATCCTGCTGGTCGAAGACAACCCGATGGATCTCGACCTCACCTTGCGTGCGTTCAACAAGAAGAAGTTCTCCAACACCATCCAGATCGCACGCGATGGCGAAGAAGCCCTGGCGTTTTTTGCGCGCTGGGACGCGGGAGATCCGCTGCCTGCCGTCATACTGCTGGACATCAACCTGCCCAAGGTCAATGGACTGGAGGTGCTGCAAAAGCTCAAGGCGCACCAGGTGTTCCGGCGCATTCCGGTGGTGGTGCTCACCTCGTCGCGTGAAAACTCCGACCTCAAGACCGCCTACGATCTGGGCGTGAACTCCTACATCGAGAAGCCGGTCAGCTTCAACAAGTTCATTGAAGTGGCCGAGCACATCGAGCTCTACTGGTGCCTGCTCAACGAGCGGCCTGTCTGACAACCAAGGAATTCCCCATGATCAAGTACCTCATCCCCGTCGATGGCTCCGCCCAGGCCATGCACGCGGCCTACCACGCCATGCGCCTGGTCAGCTCGGGGCTGAAGGCCCGCTTCGTGGTGGCCAACGTGCAGGAAGCGCCCAACCTCTACGAGCTGGTGGTCGCGCACGACCCCGATGTGCTGCACGAGGTCAGTGACGCCGCCGGGCACGATCTGATCCGCGCGGCGGTGGCGCTGCTGGCGTCGGCCAGCCAGCTGGTGGAAGCGGTGGTGGTCAGCGGTGATCCGGCCCATGCCTTGCTGGAGCTGGTGGAGAGCCATGCGTGCGACGCCGTGATCATGAGCGCCCACGGTGGTGGCGAAAGCGAGCGCGGTCTGGGTTCGGTGGCGCAGCACCTGGTGCAGCACTGCCCGGTGCCGGTCACCATCGTGCGTCCCGCGTTGCCTGGGTCAGCCGACGCACCGTGAGGGCCACGACCCGACCCGACCCCGTCCCTTTCGCCGAAGCGCTGAGGTTCTGGCTCAAGCTCGGCTTCATCAGCTTCGGCGGTCCGGCCGGGCAGATCGCGATCATGCACACCGAGCTGGTGGAGCGGCGGCGCTGGATCAGCGAGAACCGTTTTCTGCATGCGCTCAACTACTGCATGCTCCTGCCCGGACCCGAGGCCCAGCAGCTGGCAACCTACATCGGCTGGCTGCTGCACCGCGGCTGGGGCGGCATCGCCGCGGGGGCCCTGTTCGTGCTGCCCTCGCTGTTCATCCTGATCGCACTGTCCTGGATCTACCTCGTCTTCGGCGACGTGCCGGTGGTGGCGGGTCTGTTCTACGGCATCAAGCCCGCGGTCACCGCGCTGGTGCTGCACGCCGCCCACCGCATCGGCACGCGGGCGCTCAAGAACCGCTGGATGTGGGGCATCGCGGCCGCGTCGTTTGTGGCGATCTTCGCGTTCGACACGCCGTTTCCCGCCATCGTCGCCGCCGCCGGCTTGATCGGCTGGCTGGGGTCCCGGCGCTGGCCACCGGTGTTTGCCTTGGGTGGTGGGCACGCGGGGGCGCTCAAGGGGTATGGCCCGGCGTTGATCGACGACGACACCCCCACGCCGGATCACGCGAGGTTCAACGGCGGTCGGCTGGTGCGCGTGCTGGCCTCGGGCCTGGCGCTCTGGCTGCTGGGCATGGGAACCTTGGTGGCCTGGCAGGGCTGGGACGCCACGCTGGCGCAGATGGGCTGGTTTTTCACCAAGGCCGCGTTGCTGACCTTCGGCGGCGCCTACGCGGTGTTGCCCTATGTGTACCAGGGCGCGGTGGAGACGTTCCAGTGGCTCAGCGGTCCGCAGATGATCGATGGCCTGGCCCTGGGCGAAACCACGCCGGGGCCGCTGATCATGGTGGTGGCTTTCGTCGGCTTTGTGGGGGGGTGGAACCAGGCCGTGCTGGGGCCGGACGCGTTGTTCGCGGGTGCGGCGCTGGCGGCCGCCGTGGTCACCTTCTTCACGTTCCTGCCGTCTTTCCTGTTCATTCTCGCCGGCGGCCCGCTGGTGGAAGCCACCCACGGCAAGCTGGGTTTCACCGCGCCGCTCTCGGCCATCACCGCGGCGGTGGTGGGCGTCATCCTGAACCTCGCGCTGTTCTTCGCGTACCACGTGTGGTGGCCGCAGGGCTTTGACGGTGCTTTCGATGCCGTGTCGGCCGCGATCACCGTGGCGGCTGCGGTGGCGTTGTTCCGCTTCAAGGTCGGCGTGCTTCCCCTGCTCGCCGCCTGCGCCGTTGCCGGGCTGGCTGTCACGCTGCTGCGCTGAGCAGGGCTCTCCGGCCTGCGGCGCGCCGGGGGTCGTGTCGACCGGCGTGCACCGAGGGCTCAGTGCGCTCGGCTCTCCAGCCGGAAGATCTTCACCGCGTCGTTCATCACGCGGGCCTGCGCCTGCAGCGAGCTGGCGGCGGCGGAGAGCTCTTCGACCATGGCCGAGTTCTGCTGCGTGACCGAGTCGAGCTGGCCCACCGCCTGGTTGATTTGTGCCAGCCCCATCGATTGCTCGTGCGTGGCACCGGTGATCTCGGCGATCAGGCCGTTCACCTGCTCCACCGAGCCCACCACGTTGGACATGGTCTGCCCGGCGGTCTGCACCAGCTGGCTGCCGTGCGTGACCTTGGCGGCCGACTCGTCGATCAGCACCTTGATCTCCTTGGCCGCGCTCAGGGTGCGCTGTGCGAGGTTGCGCACTTCGCCGGCCACCACCGCGAAACCCCGTCCCTGTTCGCCCGCGCGGGCAGCTTCCACGGCCGCGTTGAGCGCGAGGATGTTGGTCTGGAAGGCAATGCCGTCGATCACGCCGATGATTTCACCGATGCGGTGCGAGGACTTGCTGATGTCTTGCATGGTGGCGACCACCTGCGTCATGGCCTCGTTGCCCTCACGTGCCACGGCGGCCGAGCGTTGCGACAACACCGAGGCCTCGCGCGAGGAGTTGGCGCTTTGCTGCACGGTGCTGGTGAGCTGCTCCATCGACGCGGCGGTTTCTTCCAGGCTGCTGGCTTGTGATTCGGTGCGCGAGGACAGGTCGGAGTTGCCGGCGGCGATTTCGTTGGACGCCACCTGCACGCCCTCGACTTCGTGGCGCACGTCGGACACCACCGCCTGCAGGTTCACGTTGAGCTGGTTGAGCGCGCGCGAGAGTTCCCCGAACTCGCCACGGCTCTCGCCTTTGAAACGCGCCGACAGATCACCGGCGGCCATCTGGTTGGCAAAGGCGATCGACTGCAGGAGCCGGCCCACGATCTGGTTGCGCAGGCTCAGCGCGGCGAGCGAGGCGATCACCAGCAGCGCCGCGCCCGCACCCACGTGGACCGCGGTGCCGTGCGTGGCCGCGTACTCACCGATCACCAGGCCCACCGCGGCCAGGCCCACCGACGACAGGGCGATGCGTTTGCCCAGTGTGAGCTGCAGCGCGAGTTGCAGCCGGCCGACCAGACCGGTGCGCACCACTCGGCCGTGGTGCAGGGCGATGCTGGGCTGGCCCGATGCGGTTTCGCTGCGCATGCGTGCGTAGAGTGCTTCGGCCTCCTGCACCTGCTGCCGTGTGGGCTTGGTGCGCACCGACATGTAGCCCACCGCCTGACCGTTTTCCATCACCGGCGTGGCGTTGGCCACCACCCAGTAGTGGTCGCCGTTCTTGCGCCGGTTTTTCACCAGCGCCGACCAGGGCGCGCCGCTGGCCAGCGTGGCCCACATGTCGCGAAAGGCCTCCGTGGGCATGTCGGGATGGCGCACCAGGTTGTGCGGCTGTCCGATCAGTTCTTCGCGTTCAAACCCGCTGACCGCCACAAAGGCGGGGTTGCAGTAGGTGATGCGGCTTTGCAGGTCGGTGGTTGACACGAGGGTCACGCCCTCGGGAATGACAAACTCTTGGTGGGTGACGGGCAGGTTGGCTCGCATGGGGCTCTCGCTGGTGCGTTGGCGATGTGGCACCAAGCGCTGCGTTGGCTTGTGTTTGGTACCGGTCAGAAGAAGTATCGGCAATACCCTTGGTGAATTAAGGGTTGAGTAAAGCCGCCATTGCCGTTCAGTACCGGGTGATGTAAGGAGCTACCGATCGGTCGCAAACTGCTCCACCCGGTGAGCCGGTTGCAGGTCGTCAGTGGGCGTACCCGGCGGGCAGAAAGTTCATGAGGTTGCGCTCCCTGGCAAAGCTCACCACCGCCTGTTTGTCCGCGGGCAGCAGGTCGATGCGGAACTCCACCAGGCCCTGGACCAGGTGCAGGCAACGTTCCAGATCGTTGGTTTTCATGTAAATCTTGATGGCCTCCCGCAAGCCTGCACTGCGCAGCTTGACGGCCTCCGCATGGGTTGCCTTGCACAGCAGGGCCATCACGGGCCCGCAGTAGGTGCGTTCGACCGGTGTGGACGCGAGGTGGTCGGCCACCGCCGTGCCCTGATCCTTGTGGGCCCCCAGCAGCCGCATGAGCGCCTGCGCCGCACCCAGGACGAATTCGGTGGTGAACCAGTAGCGTTGCTGGCGGTTTCTGCGCACGGGTGCGGGTGTCTGGCCACCGAAGAGGTCCAGCGGCTCCAGCTCGATCAGCGAGCGGTTGCCGTGCAGGTGGTCGGTGAATTCTTGCTGGATGCCGGCCGAGCACATCTGGATGCCGGGTACGTTGAGCAGTTCCAGGGTGGTGTTGGTCTGCAGACAGAGGGCCATGCGCTGCAGGCAGTGGTCGTTGAAGTTCTCGTCGTTCGCATCCGTGATCTTCAAGGTGAGCTGGGTCAGGGCGGTGCGGTCGGCCGCGAGGGCATCGAACAACAAACCGGGGTCCTGGTGCGGCACGTGCTCAACATTGCCCGGAGCCGCCGGTGCCACTTCGCACTCGAGGTAGAGGCTGCTGATGCACCGGTTGGCCAGCACCAACCGGGTGATCAGGTCGAAGTTCAGGGGCACCTCGGGGCTCATGAGGCAGAGGTGCTGGAGCCGCTGCCAGCCAGCGAGTGCGGGCAACACCCGATCCATGGGGGCTGCCGCAGGCGCCACCGTGAGTTCGTCGCTCCAGTCCAACGTATCGACCGTGAGGGCCGTGGTCGGAAACCGGACCTGCTCATCGGCGAACGTGCATTCCGCGAACTCCAGCGCGGTGATCGCGCACGCGGGGGAATCCAACGTGGCCTGGAGCAGGGTGCAGACCGCCGAGGTCAGCACGGCCTCCACCACCACGAGGTTCGTGACACTCGGCGCCTCGTTGATGCGCTGCGCGAAGAAGGCCAACAGGCCGTCGGGGAGTGGAACGACATCGGTGCCCGTGTCATCCGTCGCGCAGAGCAGCAGGCGCTTGTTCTGGGTGTGCTGGAGAAGCGCCAGCAGCAAGGCGGGTTCGTTGGCCCGGATGAGTTTGTCGGACAGTTCGTTGTAGGGCAGTGGATCGGGCAGCTTGCCGTCCAGAAACGCCGCCACCTGCGGGTCGCGCAGCAAGGTGTGTTGGTGCCGGATCAGGGCGCGGCGGTTGGGTGGGATCGGGGTCGTGTCGGTGGAGCGTTTCACAGCGGCTTTCGGGGGTGGGTGGCCCCGTTGGACTCGCGCGACTGTGGCGGTGGTTCCGCCCCCCGGCGATCGCGCCTAAGGCACAGGCCGGGGTGGCGGTGACCAGCCCTTGAGGGAGCCGTGCCGGTGCGCGTACACGCTGGTGAACTCGGCCCCGAGCAGGAACACCTGCGCCGAGTAGTACACCCACAGCAGCAGCACCACGATGGACGCCGCCGCACCGAACACCGAAGCCACCCCACTGCGTCCGATGTACTGGCCGATCAGCTCCTTGCCCACGGTGAACAGCAGCGCGGTGATGGCCGCGCCCAGCCAGACGTCGCGCCAGGCCACCGGGACGCGCGGCATCCACTTGTAGATCATGGCGAACACGGTGGTGATGAAGAGGTAGCTCAGCCCGAAGTTGATCGCATCGGCCACGAAGGCGAGTTCACCCAGCCAGGGTGCCCACCACTTGCCCGCCGCTGCCATGGCCGCGCTGAGCACGAGCGAGACCATGAGCAAGAACCCGATGCCCAGCACCATGCTGGTGGAGAGCAGGCGCACGCGAATGAAGCGCAGCACGCCGCCGCCTTCGGGGTGCGGTGGTGCGCGCCAGATGCGGTCCATCGCGTCCTGCAGTTCGGCAAACACGGTGGTGGCGCCGGCCACCACCACCACCACGCCCACGAGCGTTCCCCAGATGCCGGCCTCCGGTCGGTCCAGGCCTTTGAGCAGCGCGTCCACCGCCACCGCGCTGTCGGTCCCCACCAGCTGGGTGAGCTGCGCCAGGATCTCGCCGCGCGCGGCCGGCTCGCCGAACAGCAGGCCAGCGACCGAAATCACGATCAGCAGCAGCGGGGCGATGGAGAACAGCGTGTAGAACGCGAGTGCGGCACCCATGCTGGGGGCGTAGTCGTCCAGCCAGGCGTTGATGGTGTCGCGGATCAGGGCCCAGGCGGTGTTCAGCATGGTGACGAAGGCAATGGACAGTGCATCCGGCGCATTCTCGTGGCCGTGCGACGGGGGAGATGTGCGCTGGCGCACGGTCGGGCCGAAGCGACCCGGAAAAATGCCGAAAAGAAACCTCAAGTCCGGTTCAAGACCGCCGATACAGACCCAAGAACACCGGGCATGTTTGCGCTTGGTGGCCACTTGCGAGGTTCGCCATGATCAACATCTCCACCACCAGCCCCGTGTCCTGGCCCACGCCGCCGTCCACCGCCGTTGCGCCGGTGTCCGCCACGCCGGCCATCCAGCCGGTGCAGTCGGGTGGGCGCGAGGCGCAGGCCGATGTGGAGGCCCGCCGCGAGATCCGCCGCAAGCCCAAAACGGACGACGAGACCGGCCCGGCGCTGTCGTTGCCCCGGTCATCGGCACCGGCGGGGGACGACAAGGCTGCGGTGCAGGCGCGACAGGACGCGGCCGCGCAGCGCTCCGAACAAGCGCTGAAGAAGGCCGAAGCCGACAAGGCGAGCCACCGCAAGGCCATGGACCGCTTGCAGGAGGTGCTCTCCAACATGTGGGCGGCCAGCGCCGCGGTGGTGGACCGTGCCCTGGGGCTGGACCCCAAGGGCGAGGCCCTGCCCGGCAACCAGAGCGACACCGCACCCGACCTGTCGGCCGTGGCGGCATCCGCCATTCAGCGCCGCCTGCTGCCCGGGACAAAGGACGGCGCACCGGCTGCCGGTCAGCCCGCGCCCGAGGGCATGCCCTGGCCGGTGATGCCACCGGCCACCGAAGAAGCCGCTGCCGTTGCACCCGAGGTGCCCGGCGGCGAGGTGATTGCCTACGACGAGCACGGCAACAGCAGCCTGGCGCCGCTGGAAGCGGGCACGCTGCTGAGCGAAAAAGCCTGAGGGGGAGAGCCCCCACGCTCCGCCGCTGCGCGGGTCGCTGCCCCCCGAGGGGGCTGAGCCTGCCTTGGGGCGGCCCGGCGGCTGGCTCGGTGCCCCCACGCTCCGCCGCTGCGCGGGTCGCTGCCCCCCGAGGGGGCTGAGCCTGCCTTGGGGCGGCCCGGCGGCTGGCTCGGTGCCCCCACGCTCCGCCGCTGCGCGGGTCGCTGCCCCCCGAGGGGGCTGAGCCTGCCTGGGGGCGGCCCGGCGGCTGGCTCGGTGCCCTGACGTGCGGTCTTCCGTTCAGCTCCGCAGCTTGAACACCGCCACCGCACCCACCAGGTCCGCTGCTTGCGTGCGCAAGCTGGTGGCGGCTGCTGCCATCTCTTCCACCAGCGCGGCGTTTTGCTGTGTGGCCTGGTCCATCTGGGTGATGGCTTCGCCCACCTGACCGACCCCGGCGCTTTGCTCGGCGCTGGCGTTGCTGATCTCTTCCATGATCGAGGTCACGCGTCGGATCGCCGCGACCACCTCGTTCATGGTGGTGCCGGCGCGGTCCACCAGGGCGGTGCCCTGGCCCACGCGCTCGGCGCTGGTGGAGATCAGTCCCTTGATTTGTTTGGCCGCCTCGGCGCTGCGCTGTGCGAGGTTGCGCACCTCGCCAGCCACCACGGCAAAGCCCCGGCCCTGCTCACCCGCGCGGGCGGCTTCCACCGCGGCGTTGAGCGCCAGGATGTTGGTCTGGAACGCGATGCCGTCGATCACGCCGATGATCTCGGCGATTTTCTGGCTGCTGTCGTTGATGTCCTTCATGGTGGTCACCACCTGGCCCACCACCTCACCGCCCTGCGTGGCCAGGATGGAGGCCGACTGCGCCAGCTGGTTGGCGGTGCGCGCGTTGTCGGCGTTTTGCCGCACGGTGGAGCCAAGTTCTTCCATCGAGGCCGACGTCTGCTCTAGCGCACTGGCCTGGCTCTCGGTGCGGCCCGACAGGTCCGAGTTGCCCGAGGCGATTTCCGAGCTGGCGTTGGACACGCCCTCGGCCCCCGAGCGCACCCGGCTCACCGACTGCGCCAGTTGTCGGGTCATGGTGTGCAGGGCGGCCATGGCGCTGGTGGTGTCGCCGGGCTTGAGCTCGATGGGCACACCCAGGTCGCCTTGCGCCACGGCTTCGGCCACGCGCTTGAGCTGGTCGGGGTCGGCGCCGAGTTGTTGCGTCACCTGACCGAGGTACCAGGTCATGCCCATCAAGCCTGCGGCCACTACCAGCACGGCGCCGATGACCACGTCCCGGTCCAGCTGCGAGAAGGCCTTCACCTCGCCCACGCGGAACTGCAGGCGGTCACCCTGGCGGCGCTTCTCCAAAGCCAGTGGCGCCAGCAGCGCGTTGCGCGCTGGAATCGTTTTTTCCACCAGGAAGGCGAACGCTTCGTCTTTCTTGCCCTGCTGGATCAGGGCCACGTTGGCCGAGCCCTGCTTCCAGAACTCGTCCATCAGGGCGGGCAAGGGCGCAAAGGCCCGACGCCCATCCTCGTCGATCATGCCCTTGCCGAAAGCGTCCAGCTTCTCGGTCAGGAGCTGCTTCTTGGCTGCCACGTCGTCCAGCGTGGTTTGCAATTCCTGCGGATTGCGCGAGAGGATGGCGTGGCGGACTTGCAGCGAGGTGCGCGTGACGTTGAGTTCCAGCTCGGCAATGAGCTCAAGCTGCGGCACGTTGGTCTTGCTGATGCGGTCGGCCGCGCTCATGACCTTGTCCATCATGAACCAGACCGTGAGGGACACGATGATCAGCAGTCCGATCAGGGTGGTGTTGATGAGCAGGAGACGTCTGGCAAGTGTCATGCGACCCGACATGGTGGTTCCTTGGTGGGGATTCCGGGGTGGCCCCCGGTCGGCAAGCCTGTGGACTGCCTGTTGTCCAGATCTTCCTGCGTTGGCGGCGCTTCAAAGCCCATATGAATCAGGGGTTTGTGGCGTTGCTCGCGGGTTTCACTGGTTTCCCGAGGTTTCGGCGCGGCGGGCCCCAACTTGATGGTTCAGGGCGGTTGATGTGTGCGCTATCGAACACAGGATGTCGTGATCTTGTTCCTCAAGTGGCTGCAGAAGGCTGTCGAAAGGACACAAAACGCTGGCCTGCTTTCCCGCTCATGAACGATTTCCTCCCCCCCCTGGGCGACGCCTCCTTGTTGGTGCAGGGGCGTCATGATCCGGCGCTCGTGCTGCTGTCCGTCGGTCTAGCGGTGCTGGCTGGTGTGGCCGCCATGGTGGTGTCGTCGCAGGCGAGCCGGTTGCGCGGCGTGTCTGCCTTGTGCATGGTGCTCGCAGGCGGGCTGGCGCTGGGCTCTGGCGTGTGGGCCATGCACTTTGTGGGCATGCTCGCGCTCGACCTGTGCCGGGCCGCAGGTTACCGCCTGGACATCACGGCACTCTCCATGGTGCCCAGCGTGCTGGCGTCGTCGATGGCGCTCTGGTTTCTGATGCTCAGACAGCAGAGCACCGCCATGCTCTGGCTCGGCGGGGGACTGTTCGGACTGGGCGTGGGTGCCATGCACTACAGCGGGATGCTGGCGCTGGAGGGTCTGGACGGCCTGCACTTCGACCCGCTGATGGTGGTGGTCTCGGTGGTTGTGGCGGTGCTGCTGGCGGTGTTGGCACTCTGGGTGCGCGAGGCCTTGCAGCGTTGGCGTCCGGGTTGGTCGGACGTCTGGCGCAACGCGGTCTCGGGCGTGCTCCTGGGTTTGGCGGTCTCCGCCATGCACCACTGCGGCATGGCCGCCGTGCACTTCACCGGCACGCCGCCACCGGGTGATGCTTCGCAGGCCGGCTCGCCGTGGTTGATGGTCGGCATTGCGGTCACCGTGGCTGCCATCTCGATCCTGGTGGTGCTGCTGTCCATGGTGATCCGCCTGCGCGGTCTGACCGCCAGACTCCAGTACGTGCAGTCGGTGGTCGAGAGCTCGAACGACGCGATCGTCACCAAGACCACCGACGGTGTGGTCATGACCTGGAACCAGGGAGCGACCGAGATCTTTGGCTACAGCGCTGCCGAGATGGTGGGACAGCCCATCACCCGCCTGTTCAAGCCCGAAGACGTCCCCACCGAGACAGCGCTGCTCCAGCGCGTGCTGGCGGGCGAATCGGTGCCCAACGCCGATGTCGTCCGGCTGCACAAGGACGGACGCCCGGTGCATCTGTCGGTGTCCGTCTCGCCCATCCGCGACGAATCCGGGCGCATTGTGGGTGTTTCCAAGCTGGCGCAGGACATCTCCGACCGCAAGGCCGTGGCCGACCTGCAACTGGCCCGGCTGCAAGCCGAGAAGGTGGCCGAGGCGCGCGGCACCTTTCTCGCCAACATGAGCCACGAAGTGCGCACGCCCATGAACGCCATCCTGGGCTTCATCAGCGTGCTGCTCGGCGGGCCGCTGCAGCCCGAACAACGCGAACAGTTGAAGGTGGTCGAAGACTCCGCGCGCTCGCTGTTGCGACTGCTCAACGAAATCCTGGACACCGCCAAGCTCGACAAGGGTCTGGTGGAGTTCGAGATCTGCCCGTTCAGTGTGGACGCGTTGGTGCACGAGCTGTCCCTGGTGTACGGCGCTGCGGCGCGCGCCAAGGGCATCGACCTGCGGGTGGTGCAACAGCCCGGGGTGGCGCCGTGCTACGAGGGCGATGGCTTCCGCATCCGGCAGGTGCTGGGGAACCTGCTGGACAACGCCATCAAGTTCACACCGGTCGGGCGTGTGTGCCTGGACATCCGTGCCGAGCGTGGCGGGCTGGTGTTCGAGGTCAGCGATTCCGGCGTGGGCATGCCCGCACCTTACCTGGACCAGATCTTCGAGCCGTTCAGCCAGGTGGATTCGTCCACCACGCGGCGCTTCGGCGGCACCGGTCTGGGCACGACCATCTGCAAGAAACTGGTCGATCTGATGGGTGGCACGATCCAGGTCGTCAGCGAACTGGAGCAGGGCAGCACTTTCACCGTGTGGCTGCCCCTGCCTGTGGCCTCCATTGAGGCGCAGGTCGAATCGCCCGCCGCCGCCTCGGTTGCCCTGCCGCGGCTCAACATCCTGATTGCCGACGACGTGCTGCTCAACATGGAGGTGCTGCGCCTGCTGTTGGGCAAGGCGCACCGCGTGACCTGCGTGGGCGGCGGCGCAGAGGCGGTGCAGGCCGCAGCGCAAGAGCGCTTCGACGTGGTGCTGATGGATCTGCAGATGCCCGAGGTGGACGGACTCGAGGCCAGCCGGCGCATCCGGGCGCGCGAGCAGGTCGGTCGGCTGGCACCGGTGCCCATCATTGCGCTGACCGCCAGCGCGTTGGCGCAGGACATCGCGGCCGCCCGCGCGTCGGGCATGAACGGCTTTGTCACCAAGTCATCGAAATTGCCGGTGCTGCTGGCGGAAATTGCCCGCGTCCTGGCGCTGAAGCAGGAGGCGACCGAGGTGGTTTCATGATCTGGATCAAGACACGGGCATTGACGTGCTGAATTGATCGCTGGCGGCACCCCGCGGCGGTGGGCGGGCCGCAGAATGGCACCCAGCAGCTTCTGCTGCCCCGGTTGGTGGGTCAACGGAACATGCCTTCCGCACCGCTGCCCGGGACTGGTCAGGCGCACCGATGACGTTCAATCCCCCGGCAACGCTGGCTCACGCTGGATCGCCCGCCCTGCGCCTGGGGTTCACCACGCACAAGTACCTGTTGCTGGCCATCCTGGAGTGTCAGCAGCAGCGACAGCCCCGGCGCGGGTCTGTGCCGACCGGGGAGCGGGACACGTCGGCGACGCACCGCTGGATGCGTGAGCCTTCGGCCGAACGCGAAGCCACCCCCTGCATCGTGATGCGGGAGCACCACGACCGCGGTGACTTGTCGGTGGCGCAAGTGGCGTTGCATGACCGGTACCTGCACACGCAACCGTTGGCCGACTGGATGCGCCGGATACTGGCACCGACCAGTCAACCCGACCGCGACATCCTCCACCTCGCCATGGCACCGACCTTGCCCGGCGTTCCGATGTTGTTCCACTCGATCGCGGCCGATGGCGAGGCCATCACCCACATGTTCGCCCACAGCGTGTGGTCGGTGTGCAGCGACGTGCAGTTCCTGCTGCGGGCGATCCGCTACGCCCAGCTGGTGGCCACGGCCATCCCGCTGAGCGGGAGCGCTTCCCAGCCGATGTCGGGGCCGCCCGATGTGAAGGCCCCTGGCGTTGGCGGTGCAGACGGCCCTGTCTGTGACCTGTCCATGCTGGGTCGGGTGTACGACCACATTGCGGTGCACGCGGCCATTCTGGAGTTGTGCGAGTTTCGCCGGGGCCGGAAACGCCCGTGAAGGGCGCTCCCGGCCAGGGCCTGCGGGTCAGGCAGACAGGGCTGGTGTGAATTCGCTGAGGGCCTGCTGCGTGCGGGTCATGTCGGTCATCAGCTGGGTGGCCAGCTCGCGGCGCAACGACACATCCTCTTCCCGGGCCAGGCGTTCAATCTGCGCCGAGGTGCGCACCAGTGCCCGAAAGCCCAGCAGCATCGCCGTTCCCTTGAGCTTGTGGGCGTCGTAGGCGATCTGGTCGGCATCCCCGGCGGCCAGTGAAGCCAGGAGCACCTGCACGCTGCCCTGGGGCGGCTCGAACAGCGTGTTCAGCAACTCGTCCATGGTGTCGGGCGGCATCATCGACACGATCTCGGTGTACGACTCGGTGTCGATCAGTCCCGCCGCGCTGGCGTTGAGTTCCTTCACCTCGGGCGCTGCCACTTCGGGGGCGGGCGCCGGCGGGTCGTCTCCCACCAGCACAGTGGCGGCATCGAGCAGGCCGCAGCGCTCCAGCGCGCGCTGCAGGTCCTGTGCCTGCAGGGGTTTGCTGGCGAATTCGTTGACACCGACCTCCAGCGCCCGTCTGCGCGTGTCGTTCACCACGTCGGCCGTGACCAGCACCACCTTGATGCTTTTGCTGGGGCCGTTGAGCGCCCGGATCGCCTCGGTGGTGGCCAGGCCATCGAGCACCGGCATGTGGTAGTCGAGCAGCACCACATCAAACCGCTGGCGCTCCAGCAGCTGCAGGGCCTCCTGTCCGTTTTCGCAGAACACCGCCTCGTGGCCCATGCGGTCGAGCAGGATGTGCATGTACTTGAGGTTGATGGGGTGGTCTTCGGCCACCAGCACGCGCAGCTGGCGTGATGGGCCGGCGCTCTCCCCCGACGGCACCGGCAGCGCCGGCGCCTCGGTCTCGGGCAGGATCATGTGCACGGTGAACAGCGATCCCTGACCCGGCTCGCTGTCGACTTCGATGTTGCCGCCCATCATGTGGGCGAAGTTGCGCGAGATCTCCAGCCCCAGTCCGCTGCCGCCGATGCGCCGGCGCACCGAGTTGTCGGCCTGGTAGAAGCGGGTGAACAGCTGGGCCACGGTGGCCGCGTCCATGCCCATGCCGGTGTCCTGCACCGTGAGGCACACGCCATCGGGCGTGCCCTTGAGCCGGGAGAGTCGCGCCGTGATGCTGCCCTGGTGGGTGAACTTCACCGCGTTGCCCAGCAGGTTGAACAGGATCTGGCGAACGCGCGTGGGATCGGCCATCACCCACTCGGGCAGGTCGGGTGCCGTGTGGACGTCCAGCGTCAGGCCCTTCTCGCGTGCGCCGGCACGCATCAGACCTTCGACCTCTTGCACCAGCGAACGCAGGCGCGCCGGCTCGGGCGCCAGGCGCAGCGTGCCGGACTCCATCGTGGACACGTCCAGGATGTCGTTGAGCACGCCGAGCAGGTGCTGCGCCGAGTCGCGCGCGGTCTGCACGTAGTCGCGTTGCTGGCCGGAGAGCTGGGTTTCATCGAGCAGGTTGAGCATGCCCATCACGCCCTGGAACGGCGTGCGGATCTCGTGGCTCATGTTGGCGAGGAACACGCTCTTGCCGTGGTTGGCGGCTTCGGCCTCTTCCTTGGCCACGGCCAGCTCGCGCGAAATGGCTTGCAGTCTTTCGTATTGCACGACCTGGCGGCGCAGGTGGCGCACCAGCACCACCACAAACAGCAGGAGCACAGCCGCCTGCACGGCGGCCAGTGCGATGACCACGCGTCCCTGGTCGCGCAGCTGCGTGTTGCGTTCGTCCACAAACCGCGCCGTGGCCCGGTTGGCCTCGCGCGTGAGTTCGCCCAGCAGCGGACCCAGCTGCTCGATGGACTGGATCAGCGCCTGGCGCGTGGCCCTTTGAGTCAGCTGCCCTTGCGGGTCGGCAAACACCGGATCGGCCTGGGTCACGAAAGCGTTCACCAGGCGGATGGCGTCCAGGTAGGCGGGAGTGGTGTTGAGCAGGTCGCTGCGCGGCATGTCGGTGACGAGTGCGATGCGGCTCACAAACACCTCGTAGCGTTCCACCAGGAAGTCGGGCGCGACGGTGCTGTCGGGGTCGAGCGAACCGTGCACCGCGTAGGCCAGGTGGCTGAGTTCGCGTTCGAGCTGGTACGCCTGCCACATGATCGAGTCGATCTGGTTGATCGCCACGTCCTGCATCAGGTTGAACTGTTTCCACTGGATGTAGCTCAGCGGCGTCAGGGTCACCAACAGGGCGGCGCCGATGGCGGTCAGCCAGTGGCTCATGCGCCAGCCACCAAAACCGGTGGGTCGGGTGTTCATTGAATGTCCAGGGCCTTGAGTTGCCAGATCGAGCGTTCGTAGTACACCGAGGAGCGCAGCACGGCCGCGTTGTCGAAGGGGTAGACCACGAACAGCGGTCCCTTGCTGCGCACGGGAATCGGCTTGTCGTCGATCAGGCGCGCCATCAGCACGCCGTGTTTGCCGATGTCTTCCATCGGAATGCTGATCTTGTAGTCGTTGATCGCCACGGCGCTCACCTGGGTGCCGCTGGCCTTGACGAGGGCCAGCACGTCCGACAGCAGCGGACCGGTGAATTTCACCGGCTTGTCGTACCAGGGCGTGCGGGTGGTGAAGCTGTGCTGCGGCAGTTTTTCGATCATGGCCATGTCGAACACGGCCAGATCGCCCTTGTTTTTTGCCTCGATTTTGCCGCTCACGCTCAGGATGACCCGGCCCTTGGGCGCATCCAGTGATTGGGCAAACGACAGGGGGGTGGTGGCGGCCAGGGCCAGCAGCAGGGTGAAAGCGCGACGGGGGTTCATGTTGGGACTCGGTGGACGGAGATCAGATGCGGTGGCGCACGCCGGCGGGTGCGCTGGCGAGGCGGTTGAGCACGGCGGAGGCAATTTGCGACAGCGGCAGGATCTCGTGGGCCGCTCCGCACTGGATGGCCATGCGCGGCATGCCGAAGACCACGCAGCTGGCTTCGTCCTGCACGTAGTTGTAGCTGCCGGCGTCTTTCATTTCACGCATGGCCTGCGCGCCATCGGCACCCATGCCGGTGAGCATGATGCCCAGCGCGTTGGGGCCCAGCACGCGGGCGGCCGACTTGAAGAGCACCTCCACCGAAGGACGGTGGCGGTTCACGGGTTCGGTGTCTTCGACCACGGCCACGTAGTTCGAGCCGCTGCGGTCGATGCGGAAGTGGTGGCCGCCGGGAGCGATGTAGGCGTGTCCCGGCAAGATGCGCTCGCCGTGGCGGGCTTCCTGCACGCGGATGCGGCACAGCGTGTTGAGCCGGTTGGCGAAGCTGGTGGTGAAGCCTGGTGGCATGTGCTGGGTGATCACGATCGCGGGCGCGTCGGCCGGCATGGGCATCAGGACTTCGCGGATGGCTTCGGTGCCGCCGGTGGATGCACCGATGCAGATGACCTTTTCGGTGGACACGCGCGGCAGCGCCGCGCGCGGCGCTTCGTGCGCGCTGCCCCCGGCAGGCGCCGCGCCAGCGGCCGTGGCAGGCGGCAGGCGCTTGACGTGGGCCGCCGCTGCGACGCGGATCTTGTCGACGATGTCGCCCGCGAGCTCCTGCAAACCGCTGCTCACGCCGATGCGGGGTTTGGCCACGAAGTCCACCGCGCCCAGTTCGAGCGCGCGCAGGGTGGCTTCAGCCCCTTGCTCGGTGAGGGTGGAGACCATCACCACCGGCATGGGCCGCAGGCGCATCAGGCGGGAGAGAAACTCCAGCCCGTCCATGCGCGGCATCTCCACGTCCAGCGTGATCACGTCGGGATTGGTTTCGCGGATCATCTCGCGCGCGACCAGCGGATCGGCCGCAGCGCCCACGCAGGTCATGTCGGTCTGGCGGTTGATGATTTCGGTCAACAGGCTGCGCACCAGCGCGGAATCGTCCACCACGACCACTTTGATTTTTGCCATGGTCCTCTCCTTGTCGTCTTGTTGATGCGTTCAGAACAGGTCGACGGAGCCACCCGACACCGCTTTCGCGACCACCGATGCGCTGCTCTTGCGTTCCTGGGTTTCCAGCGTCTCCGGGTGCGAATGCGCCAGCCGCTTGACCATGGCCTTGCCGGTGGCCGGGAAGTAGCACACCTTGCGCGGGTGGATGTCGAGCACGTCCTTGGAGATCACCGCGATGCGTTCGGTCTGCAGATAGTCCAGCACGAACTGCGTGTTGCGTTCACCCACGTTCATGGTGGTGAAGGTGTGCATCACCTGCCCACCGCCAAACACCTTGGCCTGCATGGTCTCGCGCCGGGCGCCGAGCTTCATCATCTCGTTGATCAGCAGTTCCATCGCGAACGAGCCGTAGCGCCCGCCGGCGTCCGTGCCACCGTCGGGGAGCATGAAGTGGTTCATGCCGCCCACGCGAACCCGCGGGTCGTAGATGCAGGCGGCGATGCAGGAGCCCAGCACCGTCATCACCATCATGTCGTCGGCGGTCACAAAGTACTCGCCGGGCAGCACCTTCACCGCGTCCTGGTGGAAGTGGTGGTCGTGGTAGAAAAAGCTCGCCTCGCCCGCCTTGCCCTTGCGGGCCTTGAGCTGGTCGAGTCGGGAGGTGGGGGCCGCGATCATCTTGTCTTCTTCACAGACGTTCGTAGACCGTTTTGCCGCGCAGCGCGAACAGGCTGCGCGCATCGCTGAAGTTTTCGGCGTGGCCCACGAACAGCATGCCACCGGGCTTCATCACGCGGTGGATGCGCTCGAGCACGGCGCGCTGGGTGGCGGCATCGAAATAGATCATCACGTTGCGGCAGAACACCACGTCGAAGGGTTCGCGAAACGGCAGGTCCTGGATCAGGTTGACGGTCTGGAAACTCATGTGTTTCTGCAGCTCGGGCTTCACGCGCATGAAGCCTTCGTTGCTGCCCTTGCCGCGCATGAAGAAGCGCTGCATGCGTTCGGGGCTCAGGCCCTTGGTGCCGTCGGCCTTGTAGACGCCGCGTTGGGCGGTGGCCAGGACCTTGGTGTCGATGTCGCTGTTGACGATCTCGAACGAACCGCTGGTGCCCAGGCCTTCGTGGGCCGTCATCGCGATGGAGTAGGGCTCTTCGCCGGTGGAGGCGGCCGAGCACCAGATGCGCCAGTTCTGGGAACGTTTGGCGGCGAACATCTGCGCCAGGATCTCGAAGTGGTGCGACTCGCGGAAGAACGCCGTGAGGTTGGTGGTCAGCGCGTTGATGAACTCCTGCCACTCGGCGCCGTCATGGTGTTCGAGCCAGTCCAGGTAGGTCTTGAAGCTGTCGTGACCGGTCTCGCGCAGACGGCGCGACACCCGGCTGTAGACCATGGCGTGCTTGCCGTCGTGCAGGCTGATGCCGGCCTTCTTGTAGATCAGTGCCTTGATGCGCGAAAAGTCGGCGTCGGACCAGACAAATTCGCGACCTTCGGCCAGTGGGCCGTCTTCGGACGCGGGTGTCCTCGGAGGAGGAACCGACCGCGCGACGCGTTGGGGGGAAGGGGTCTGGTGCAGCATCGGGATTCCTGGCCGGTTGGGGGCGGGGGCGCGCTGGGCGCCGGGAAGAGACGGTGGTGTTCAGTGCCTGGAGCGGCGCACCAGGCTGGAGGTGTCGAGGATCAGCGCGACCTTGCCGTCGCCCAGGATGGTGGCACCCGACACGTTGGGCACCCGCCGGTAGTTCGACTCCAGGTTCTTGATCACCACCTGTTGCTGGCCGAGCAGCTCGTCGACCATGAGCGCCACACGCTGGCCGTCGGCTTCCACCACGACCATGATCGGGCTCGCGCCGCTGTGCTCGAAGCGCGGCACCTGGAACACGCGCTCCAGCTCGATCACCGGCATGTACTCGTCGCGCACCTTCACCACCTGGGCGCCTTGCGCCAGGGTGTTGATGTCGGTGGGCTTGATCTGGAAGGATTCGATCACGCTGGACAGCGGCAGGATGTAGACCTCGTCGCTCACGCGCACCGACATGCCGTCCATGATGGCCAGGGTCAGTGGCAGGCGCACCGAGACGCGCATGCCGTAGCCTTCGGCCGAATCGATCTCCACCGTGCCGTTGAGCGCGGTGATGTTCTTCTTGACCACGTCCATGCCCACGCCGCGGCCGGAGACGTCGGTGACCTGGTCGGCGGTGGAGAAGCCCGGTGCAAAGATCAGGCTCCAGACCTCGGTGTCGGTCATCGAGTCGGGTGCGTCGATGCCTTTTTCGCGCGCCTTGGTCAGGAGCTTCTCGCGCGAGAGGCCCTTGCCGTCGTCGCGCACCTCGATCAGGATCGAGCCGCCTTCGTGCGTGGCCGAGAGCGTGATCGTGCCGTGCTCGGACTTGCCCCTGGCGCGGCGGTCTTCGGGCATCTCGATACCGTGGTCGCAGCTGTTGCGGATCAGGTGGGTCAGGGGATCGGTGATTTTTTCCACCAGGCCCTTGTCGAGCTCGGTGGACTCGCCCTGCGTGACCAGCTCGACCTTCTTGCCGAGCTTGCTGGCGAGGTCGCGCAGCATGCGCGGGAAGCGGTTGAACACCACCGACATCGGGATCATGCGGATCGACATCACCGCTTCCTGCAGGTCGCGGGTGTTGCGGTCGAGGTCGGCCAGGCCGGCCAGCAGCGGCTGGTTGGCGCCGTCGTCGAGTTCGCGGCTCTTCTGCGCCAGCATGGCCTGGGTGATGACGAGTTCGCCCACCAGGTTGATGAGCTGGTCGACTTTGCTCACCGACACGCGCAGCGTGCTCGATTCCATGGCGGCCGGTGCGGCGGCGCGGGCATCTGCCTTGGGCGCGGCGGGTTTGTCGGTGCCGTCGGGTGCAGTGATCGTGGCCTGCGTTGCCGCGGCGTTGGGTGCGGCGGGCACGCCGGGGGCACCGTCGAAGAAGCCGAAGTCCTGGCCATCGGCCGGCGTCGTGGCCGCCAGCACCGGCGCTGTTTCGGCGGGTGCTGCGCAGTCGACGATGCGAATTTCTTCCTTGCTCACGTGGAAGGTGAAGAGGTCCATCAGGTCGGCATCGGACGAGGTCGTGGTGGCGCGGTAGACGCGCTTGTTGGCCTGGTCGCACGGCAGGGACTCGATGGTGCCCAGCCCGGGAATGTCGCGGAACAGCTCGGCCACACCGTCGGCCTGCGCCACGTTGTCCAGCGGCCCGATGTGAATCTCGAGTTCGCGACTGGCCTTGACCACCGGCTTGTTGATCACACGCGCGGGTGCGGTGGCTGGCGCCTCCACCACGGGCGCTGCCACCACCGGTGCGGGCACGGCAGCGGGCGCAACGGCTTCTTCGCCATTGGCCAGCGCGTAAATGCGGGCGACCAGGTCGCCGGTCGCGGGGGTGTCGTTACCGCGGCCCTGGTGGTGGGCGAGTTGCAGGCGCAGCGCGTCGCTGGATTCGAGCAGCACGTCCACCATGGCGGCGGTGGGGTGGAGTTCGTGGCGGCGCAGCTTGTCCAGCAGCGACTCCATCTGGTGCGTGAGCTCGGCGACGTCGGCAAAGCCGAAGGTGGCGGCACCGCCCTTGATCGAGTGCGCGCAACGGAAGATGGCGTTGAGCTCTTCGTCGTCGGCTTTCTCCACGTCCAGGGCCAGCAGCATCTGCTCCATCTGGTCGAGGTTTTCGCCCGCTTCTTCAAAGAAGATTTGATAGAACTGGCTCAGGTCAATGTCGTTGGCCAGGCTTTGACCTTCGTTCATCATTTCACCCATGTGGGGTCTCCTTGGCTGCTGGTGAGCGGCGCGCGTTTATCGGATGACTTTTTGTATGACTTCGATCAACCGGCTGGGATCGAAGGGTTTGACCAGCCAGCCGGTGGCGCCTGCGCTGCGTCCGGCTTGCTTCATCTGGTCGCTGGACTCGGTGGTCAGGATCAGGATGGGCGTGGTCTTGAACTTGGGGTGCTCGCGCAGTTTGCGCGTGAGGCCCAGGCCGTCCAGGTTGGGCATGTTCTGGTCGGTCAGCACCAGGTCGATGCTGTGCATCTGCGCTTTTTCGAAAGCGTCCTGACCATCCACCGCTTCGACCACGTGGTAGCCCGCTCCGGTGAGGGTGAACGCCACCATTTTTCGCATGGAAGCCGAATCGTCGACGGCAAGAATGGATCGCATGGCTAACTCCGTGTTTCAGTCAAATATCGGCAGATACCGGGGGGTCTTGAATCGGGGTCTGTCCGGTCAGAACAGATCGATGGAGCCGGCGTCCATCTCGCTCTGGGTCACCGGGCTGGGACGCTCGGGCATGGGGTCCAGCCCCAGCGGAACTTCCCCTTCTTCGGGCTCCATGGCTTCTTCGGCCAGGCGCCAGGCGCAGCTCTGCAGCACCTTGCCGGTGTGCACGATGAGCTGGGTCGCCATGTCGTGAAACTGCAGTTCGGTGACGGCCTGGTGCAGGCTGGTGCGGATTGGGCCGAGTTCGTTCTGGCGGTTCTCGGGCAGCGCACCCAGGGCCTGGTTGGCCGTCCCGAAGCGCTCCATCAGGTTGGCGGTGGCGTGGTCCAGCAGGCCTTCGAGGCGCTGCAGGTCCGTCACGGCCATGAGCAGCGAGTCCTGGAGGTTGGCCACCAGATTCACGGGCAGGGAGACGGATGGCGGTGGGTGCTGCATCGTCAGGTGGTCCATGTTGTTGCTCGGGTTGGGCGGGTCGGAATAGGGGGGGCAGTACAATTTTCAAGGTCTGTAAGAAGCTGTATCGGCAGATAACCGGCCAAATTCAGCGCCATTTCCCCGGTTGTCCAGCCGCCGCCCACAACCGCCGGGACGCCCGGAGCGATCCCGCCACCACCCAACATCCCACCAGGCATGTCCGAGAACCTCGACAAACCACCGGTTCACATCCTGCATCTGGAGGATTCGCGCGTGGACCATGCGCTGGTGAAGTTCGCTCTGCAGCGCAGCAAGCTGCCCAGCGAGGTGGTGCTGGTCGACACCATGGACGACTTCAAGCGCGAGCTGCTCAGCGATCGCTTCGACGTCGTGCTGGCCGACTACCACCTCCCCGGCTTCACCGGCCTGGACGCCTGGGACCTGGTGCGTGAGCTGCAGATCGAAATCCCGTTTGTGATCCTCTCCGGCGCCATCGGCGAGACGGCGGCGGTGGATGCGATGCACCGCGGCGTGAGCGACTACCTGCTCAAGGACAGCATGCACCGCCTCTCGCATGTGATCGAGCGGGCGATCGAGATTTCGCAGACGCGGCGGGCGAGCGCCCGGGCCGCCGCCGAGCTGGCCGAATCGCGCCAGCGCCTGGCCGAGCTGGCCGAGCACCTGCAGACCAGCATCGAGCAGGAACGCGCCAACATCGCGCGCGAGATCCACGACGACATCGGCGGCGCGCTCGCGGCGGTGAAGCTCGACCTGGCCTGGGTGGGGCGGCGCGAGACCGACGCCGAGGTGCTCAAGCACGTGACCACCGCCATGGAAATGCTGCAGCATGCCCTGGGCGCGAGCCAGCGGATCATGATGAACCTGCGCCCGCCCATCCTGGACCAGGGCCTGGTGGCTGCCGTGCAGTGGCTGGCCGGGGGCTTCGAGCGCCGCAGCGGCATGCGGGTCACCATCCGCCGGTCGTCCGACCAGATCAACGTGCCGCTGGACGTGCAACTGGTGGCCTACCGCACGGCGCAAGAAGCGCTGACCAACATCGCCAAACACACCAAGGCCACCGCGGTCGACATCGACCTGAGCGATGGCGAGGGCGTGCTCACCCTGGAAGTCACCGACAACGGCCAGGGCATGAGCCCGGATGCGCTGCGCAAGGCCGAGTCCTTCGGGCTGCTGGGCTTGCGCGAGCGCGCCGCCAAGGTGGACGGCTGGCTCGACGTGAGCACCTCACCACGGGGCACCTCGGTCATCTTGTCCGTGCCCCTGACATCACCCAAGAACCCGGACAACGCGGCCAACGCCGCAGAGGAAGCCCATGATCAAGGTGATTTTGTGTGACGACCACGCGGTGGTGAGACGCGGGATCCGCGACACCATCTCGGAGGCCACCGACATCCAGGTGGTGGGCGAAGCCGGCAGCTACCCCGAACTGCGCGAGGCCATGCGCAAGACCGAGTGCGATGTGCTCGTGCTCGACCTCAACATGCCCGGACGCGGCGGGCTGGAGGTGCTGGCGGCCTTGAAAGAAGAAGGCTCCACGGTGAAGGCGCTGGTGGTCTCCATGTACCCGGAAGACCAGTACGCCATCCGCTGCCTGCGCGCCGGTGCGCGCGGTTACCTCAACAAGGCCGGCGAGCCCGCCGAGCTGGTGGCCGCCATCCGCACCGTCATGCAGGGCCGCAAGTACGTCACCGCCGATGTGGCGCAGATGCTGGTGGACAACCTGCACGCGCCCGAGAGCGAAGAGCTGCACGCCAGCCTCTCCGAGCGCGAGCTGCAGACGCTGCAGAAGATCGCGTCGGGCAAAAAGTTGTCGGACATTGCCGAAGAACTCATGCTCAGCCCCAAGACGGTCAGCGTCTACCGCGCCCGCGTGCTGGAGAAGCTGCACCTGGCCAACAACGCAGAACTCACGGTGTACGCGATTCGCAACGGCATCGTGTGAGGCTCGCGCGCCGCTTCTGCCGTCGCTGTCAGGTCTGGAGACCGCCTTTCCGATCCCGGCCCGGCGTCACCAACCCGTCCAGGCGGCCCGGGGGTTGTGCTTTTCCTTGGGCGTTTCGCTTCTGGCAGGAGTGTCGGAAAAGTTGACAGTTGGTCCGGCGATTTGCCAACATTCGGGTCCCTGAATTCGTAACTGGTTGCTACATAGGCGAATTGAGCCGCTGGCACGCATCCTGCGCTGTTGATTTCAAAGCGGTGCCATTTGATTTCCAGAGCGGCATCTCACTGAATTTCAAGGCTCATCAAATGAATTTCCTTTTCAAAGCATCGTCCGCAGCGGCACTGTCGGCCGTGGCGTTGTCGGTCGCCGCGTTGTCGGTTCCTGCCGTCCAGATCCAGGCATTGAAACTCCTCGAAAAACTCGATATCGGTCAATCGCCTGTGACGAATATCACGGTGAAATACAAAAGTATTCCTGCAGCACCCGCCAATGAGTCCATTGAGATCGGTTTCAGTGAAACCGATTTGTTGAAAGCCCTTTCTCCCGCTGCGGACAATTCGGAAAACGTATTCGGCAACGGCAACGGCAACGGCAACGGCAACGGCAACGGCAACAGTGCCGGAACGTCGGGCGGCACCCCACTCGGCAGCCAGTTCGCTGCCGCAGGCGGTCCAGGCTTCGCATCGGGTGGCGGCGCGTTGGGCGGCAGCGGGCGCACCGGCGGCTTCCCGCGGTCGGGAAGCCCAGACACTGCCGGCCCCAGCGCAGGCCCGACCGGCGGTCCTGCGTCCACGCAGCAGCCAGCCGACGCCCCCGCCCAGCCGTCCTTCATTGCCGAAGAAGATGAAGGCTCGGATCCTTCGGTGACCGTTACGGAGGTGGTGAAGGACCTCGGGAAGCTCCCGCCCGAGCCCGGCCCGAATTTGAGCCAAGACCCGGTCATCAATTCGCTGGTTCCAACGCAGGTGCAGGCCGCAGAAGTCTCCGCCGTTCCAGAACCCGGCACCCTCGCTTTGTTGGGTGTTGCCCTGCTGGGCCTCGGCGCACTGCGCCGGCAGCGCGCCAACCGCTGAACGTTCCCTTCAGCAGACAAAGGCGGCTTTCAGGCCGCCTTTTTTGTGCGTGAGCGGCCTGCGGAATAATGGCCCATGACCGCTGCCACCTCCATCTGGAGCCCACTCCGCCAACCCGCCTTTCGGGGCTTGTGGATCTGCGGCGGCATCTTCTTCATCGGCGCCGGCATGCAGACCATGGCGGCCGCCTGGTTGATGGTGGAGCTCACCGGTTCGTCGTTTCTGGCGGCGCTGGTGCAAACGGCGGTGTTCCTGCCCATGTTCCTGCTGGCCTTGCCCGCGGGGGTGCTGGCCGACACCACCGACCGGCGCCGCCTGATCTCGGGCGCGCTGCTGGCCCAGGTGGCTGCGTGCACGCTGCTCGCCGCGTTGGTGCTGGCCGGCTGGGGCGGGCCGGGTTCGGTGTTGTTTCTCGTGTTCGTGTGCGGTTGCTGCACGGCGGTGCTCACGCCGGCCTGGAATTCGTCGGTGGTGGACCCCGTGCCGCGCGAGGAGTGGCCGCAGGCCATCACCGCCATCGGCATCGCCTACAACGCGGCGCGCGCCATCGGCCCCACGCTGGCCGGCCTGCTGTTCGCGCGGCTGGGGGCGGGCTGGGTGTTTGTGGTCACGGTGTTCACCACCCTGGTCATGTGGGAGTCCATCCGGCGCTGGCCGCCGCGCGTGCACCCGCCGTCGAGCCTGCCGCCCGAGCGCCTGTGGGGCGGCACGCTGAGCGGCCTTCGCTTTGCCTGGCACTCCCGCATCATCCTGGCGCAACTGGTGCGGGTCATGGCCTTCAGCGCGGCCGGTTCGGCCTTGTGGGCGCTGCTGCCGGTGATCGCGCAGCGCCAGCTGGGCACGGGCGCTGAAGGTTTCGGTCTGCTCATGGGCTGCCTGGGCACCGGCGCGGTGGCCTCGGGCCTGGTCATCGGGCGGCTGCGCGCGCGCTTTGCGCTCGACGCCATCGTGTCGCTCAGCTGCGCGGTGTTTGCCGTGGTCATGCTGCTCGCGGCGTGGGTGCGCGTGCCCGGGGTGGTTTACATCGCCATGGCCTTTGGCGGTGCCGCCTGGATGGCCACCATGTCCACCTTCAACACCGCCACCCAGGCCAGCGCGCCACCCTGGGTGCGCTCGCGCGCCGTGGCGCTGCACATCGTCTCTGCGCTGGGGGCGTTCGCCATCGGTTCGGCCTTCTGGGGCGCGGTGTCCGACATCGCCGGTCTCACCGCTGCGCTGGTGGCCGCCGGTGTGGTGATGGCGGCGGGCCTGCTGCTGGTGCGCCCGTTTCCGTTGCGCATGGGCGCCCTGCACGAGGTGACGCAGGGCACGCCGTGGGACGAACTCTTTGTCGTGGACGAACCCAACCCGGCCGCCGGCCCGGTGGCGGTGGAGGTGGGCTACCGCATCCGGCCCGGCGTGGACCAGGCGTTTCTGGACACCATCGCCCGCATGAAAGCGCCACGCCGGCGCGACGGCGCGAGCTTCTGGCGCGTCTACCGCGACCTGGGCGAACCCTCGCGCTACGTGGAGCGCTTCATCGTCGCCTCGTGGGCCGACTACCTGCACCAGCGCGCCCGCGCCACCGTGGCTGACCGCGCGCTCGAAACCGAGATCCGGGCGTTTCTCGCGGAGGGCGAGAGCGCAACCATGTCGCACTACATCGCGGAGCGTTGAACCCATGACACACAGACACTTCCTGGCCTGGCTGCTGCTCGCGCTGGCGCTCTCCCTGTCCGCCTGCGGCAAGGCCGATCCGCAGGCCCAGCTGGAAGCCGCCGTGCAGCAGCTGCAGGACAACCTGGAAGCCAAGGACACCAGAGCGGTGATCGACCAGCTCGATGCCGGCTTCCAGGCACAGGAGGGCCTGGACCGGGATTGGGCGCGCCAGACCATGACGCTCATGTTCTTGCGCTACGCGAGCGTCAAGGTGATCGCGGTCACGCGCAAGAGCAGCATCGACCCCACCGCGCCGCAGAACGGCCTCACGCAGGCACAGGTGCTGGTCACCGGTGCGCAGGGTTTGATCCCGGAGCGGGCAGAGCCCTACAGCGTGAAGCTGGAATGGCGGTACGTGTCGGACGACTGGAAACTCACACGCCTGTCCTGGGATTGACACCGGCATGACGCCCGAACTGGGGTTGCTGGTGGTGGGGGCTGCCGTGGCCGGCTTCGTGCAGGGCTTGTCGGGCTTTGCCTTCAGCATGGTGGCCATGTCGTTCTGGGTCTGGGGCATCGACCCGCGCGTGGCCGCGGTGCTGGCGGTGTTCGGCTCGCTCACCGGGCAGCTCGTCGCGGTGTTCACCACCCGGCGCGGTTTTCGCTGGCCCGCGCTGTGGCCGTTTCTGGCCGGGGGTGCGGCGGGTGTGCCCATCGGCGTGGCGGTGCTGCCGCACCTCAACGCCGATCTGTTCAAGCTGATCCTGGGCAGCGTGCTGGTGGTGTGGTGCCCGGCCATGCTGCTGACGACCAAGCTGCCGCGCATCACCCGCGGTGGGCGCCTGGCCGACGGCGTGGTCGGCGCAGCCGGTGGCTTCATGGGCGGCATCGGCGGCTTCACCGGCGTGGTGCCCACGCTGTGGTGCACGTTGCGCGGCATGGAGAAAGACCGGCAGCGCGCCATCGTTCAGAACTTCAACCTCGCGGCCCTCTCATTCACCATGCTCGGTTACGTGGCCACGGGCGCGGTCACGCGCGACATCTGGCCGCTGCTGCCGGTGGTGGCGGTGGCGCTGCTGGTGCCCGTGTTGCTCGGTGCCCGGCTGTACGTGGGTTTGAGCGAGGCGGCGTTCCGCCGGCTGGTGCTGTCGCTGCTGGCGCTCTCGGGCGTGGCCATGCTGGTGGCGGCGGTGCCGAGGCTGCTGGGCTAACCGCCGGTGAAGATCTCGGTGGCCAGTTTCATGAGCGCGAGCACCGGGGCATCCAGCATGGGCAGGGTGAAGGCGATGCCCACGAGACCGGCCGAGAGCGTGAGCGGGAAGCCGATGGCAAAGGCGTTCATCTGCGGCGCGATGCGCGAGACGAAGCCCAGCACGATGTTGACGAACATCAGCATGCCGATCATGGGCAGCGCGATCCACAGGCCATAGCGGAACACCACGGCGCCGAGTTCGTGCAGCTGCATGCGGTTGATCGAATCGAGCGCACCGCCACCCACCGGGAAGGTGTTGAAGCTGGCAATGACCGCTTGCAGGAGCATGAGGTGGCCGCCCATCACCACGAACAGCAGCATGGTGGTGTTGCCGAAGAAACGGCCCACCGTGCTGGACTGTGCGTTGGTTGAGGGATCGAAGAAGCCTGCGAAGTTCAGGCCCATCTGCAGGCCGATGATTTCGCCGGCCAGTTCCACCGAGGCGAACACAATGCGCACCGCCAGACCGATCGCGATGCCCACCACCACCTGCTGCATCACCACCGAGAACGCCTGCGGGTCGTTGAGCGCGACCATGGGCTGCTCGGACAAGCCGGCCTGGGCACACACCGCGACCAGAAAGGCCAGCGCCACCCGGGTGCGCAGCGGCACCGAGCGCGACGAGAAGATGGGTGCGCTGGAGAAAACCGCCAGGATGCGCAGGAAAGGCCAGAACACCGGCGAGACCAGCGCCATCACCTGCGCTTCGGTGAACGTGGGCATACCAGCTCAGTCTTTCCGGAGTGAAATGTCCAACCCAGTGGCACCGAGGAACCGCCCTTCGACAGGCTCAGGACGGGCCTCAGGTGCCGCCCCCTGGAGGGGGTCGCGCGCAGCGCGGCGGGGGTGTTCCATCTAGATCGCGTAGTTGGGGATCGACAAGATCGTGCTGCGGATGAACTCGACCATGGTGGTCATCATCCACGGCCCGGCGATGGCGAACACCGCGATGGCCGCGATCAGCTTGGGCACAAAGGCCAGCGTGGCCTCGTTGATCTGCGTGATGGCCTGGAACAGGCTCACCACCAGGCCCACCACCAGCACCGTGGCCAGCACGGGGGCAGAGACCATGAGCAGCATGAAGAGCGCGTTCTGCGCCATCGTGAGAGCGGCTTGGGGATCCATGTTTTACCTACTGTGCAAAGCTGGCGGCCAATGAGCCGATCAACAGGTTCCAACCGTCGGCCAGCACGAACAGCATGAGCTTGAACGGCAACGCCACCAGCACCGGCGACAGCATCATCATGCCCAGCGACATGAGCACGCTGGCGACCACCATGTCGATCACGAGGAAGGGGATGAAGATCATGAAGCCGATCTGGAACGCGGTCTTGAGTTCGCTGGTGACAAAGGCGGGCACCAGCACGCGAAATGGCGCGTTCTCGGCGGTCACTTCATTGGGCAGCTTGGCCAGCTTGGCAAACAGTTCAAAGTCGGACTGGCGCGTCTGCTTCAGCATGAAGGCGCGCATGGGCGCCTGGCCACGGTCCAGCGCCTGGTCGAACGTGATGGCGTTGCGCGAGTAGGGCTCGTAGGCGTCGGCGTACACCTTGTCGAGCGTGGGACCCATCACGAACAGGGTGAGAAAGAGCGAGAGGCCCACGATCACCTGGTTGGGCGGGGCCGACTGGGTGCCCAGCGCCTGGCGCAGCAGCGAAAGCACGATCACGATGCGGGTGAAGCCCGTCATGAGCAGCAGCACGGCCGGCAGGAACGAGAGCGCGGTGAAGAACAGCAGGGTCTGGATCGGCACCGAGTAACTGGTGCTGCCGCTGCCTTGTCCGATCATCAGCGGCAGCGACGGGCCGGTGGTGGCCGCGGCCGCCGACGGCACGGCGGGAACGGGCAGGGCCTGGGCCCAGACGCCCACGGCGCACAGTGCGAGCGCGCCGAAGACGAGACCGCCGCGCATCAGGTTAACGGGGCGCATTCGGGGCCTTCATGAGTTGTGAGAGGCGCGCGGCAAAACCGGAGGCCGGGGCAGAAGGATCGCCAGGCACGGCGGGCAGCTCGGCCGGCAAGGGCATCTGGTGCAGCGCGGTCACGCTGCCCGCGGCCACGCCCAGCACCAGGCAGATGCGCTCGGCACCGTCGCCCACCTGCACCGTGACCACGCGTTGCTGCGGCCCCAGCGACAGGCTGGAGAGCACGTGCAGCGCCGGACCGCTGTGGCCGGCGATGCCCGGCAGGCGGCGGCGCGCCCACTTCAGGGCGAAGGCCAGGCCCACCATCAGGGCGAGCAACAGCAGCGCGGGCATCGCGTTTTGCAACATGGGTCAGGTCCTGCTGACGCGTTTCATGCGTTCGGAGGGTGTCACGATGTCGGTCAGGCGAATGCCGAACTTGTCGTTCACCACCACCACCTCGCCCTGGGCGATCAGGTAGCCGTTGACCAGCACGTCCATGGGTTCGCCGGCCAGCGCATCGAGCTCGACGATGGAGCCTTGTGCGAGCTGCAGGATGTACTTGATCGGCACGCGGGTGCGGCCGAGTTCCACCGAGAGCTGCACCGGGATGTCCAGCACCATCTGGATGTCGTGCATCGGGTTGCCGCTGCTGTTGCCGGTGCCCGCCGGGACCTGCGTGGCGGTGGCATCGAACACGTGCGGCCCGTCGGTGGTGCCGCTGGTGCTCGACTGTTCTTCCAGGGCCTGCGCCCAGTCGTCGGCGATGGATTCTTGTGAGGGGGTGTCAGTGGACATGGTTTTCTCCGAGCCAGTTCGTGTCGATGCCGCGCAGGTTGCGCTCCACGCGCAGTGCGTATTTGCCTTTGTGGGTGCCGTATTGGCCTTCGAAGATCGGCACCCCGTCCACGTGCGCCTGGATGGTGGGGTTGCGATCGAGTTCGATGAAATCGCCGATCTGCATGGCCAGCAGCTGCTCCACCGTGGCATCGGTCTGCGCCAGCTCGGCCACCATGGTCACCTCGGCGGCCTGGATCTCGTGGCTGAGCAGCTTGACCCAGCGGCGGTCCACCTCGATGGCGTCCCCCTGCACGCTGGAATACAGCACGTCGCGAATGGGCTCCAGCGTGGCGTAGGGAATGCAGATGTGCAGTGATCCGGTGATGTCGCCGATCTCCAGCGTGAAGCTGGTGGAGACCACGATCTCGCTGGGAGTGGCGATGGTGGCGAACTGGGGCTGCATTTCCGAACGCTGGTACGACAGCTCGATCGGGTACACGCCGCGCCAGGCCTTTTTGTATTCCTCGGACACCACGTCCACCAGGCGGTTGATCACGCGCTGTTCGGTGGGCGAGAAGTCGCGGCCCTCGATGCGGGTGTGGAATTTGCCGTTGCCGCCAAACAGGCTGTCGATCACGCCGAACAGCAGCGTGGGCTCGCACACCACCAGACCGTTGCCGCGCAGGGGGCGGATGGCCATGATGTTGAAGTTGGTCGGCACCACCAGTTCGCGCAGAAAGGCGCTGTATTTCTGCACCTGCACCGCGCCCACCGAGATCTCGGGGCTGCGGCGGATGAAGTTGAACAAGCCCAGGCGCAGGTTGCGCGAGAAGCGCTCGTTGACGATCTCCATGGTGGGCATGCGCCCACGCACGATGCGCTCCTGGCTCTGCAGGTTGTAGTCGCGCACCGCACCGGTGGGCGCCTCTTCCTTGGCGAGCTTCTGGCTCTCGCCCGTGACGCCTTCGAGCAGGGCGTCGATCTCTTCCTGGGACAGAAATGCGTCAGCCATGGTGGTGTGCCTGGATCACTGAACGATGAGGCTGGAGAACAGCACGGCCTGCACCGGGTTGGGCGGCGTCTTGGACTTTTTCTTCTTCTTCGGCGCTTCGTCCGCGTGTTCGGCGTCGGCGCTGTCGGCGATTTCGTAGTCCATTTCCTTGGAGATCGCCGTGATGATGTCCTTGGCGAGTTTTTCCTTGCCCTGCACCTGCAGCATCTCGTCGGCGGTGCGCTGCGAGATCAGCAGCAGGATGTCGCTTCGGATGCTGGGCATGTAGGTCTTCACATCGGTTTCGGTCTTGGCGTCCTGCAGCTGCAGGGTGAGACCGAGCTGGATGAAGCGGGTGCCACCGGGGTCGGCCAGGTTGACCACCATGTTCTCCAGCGGCATGAACACCGGGGCGGTCTTGGGATCCTTGGCCACGTGGGCTGCCGGTTCCTCGTCGGCGAACTCGTCGTCGGCGGCCGCGGCGTTTTTCTTCATGATGAAGAGCGCGGCGCCCGCACCGATCAGGGCCAGCACCACCACACCGATGATGATGAACAGCAGCTTCTTGCTCTTCTTCTTGGGAGCGTCGGACGCGGTGGCGGTGGCAGCGGCAGCAGACATGGTCATCCTTCAAAAGGCCCCCGCGGGGAGGAGGGCATCACACGGGGAGAACGTGTGGGGTTTGAAGAATTATTGGGCGGGGGGCCCGGTGCCGGTCATGAGATAAGCGCCTGAAAAGGCGCTTATTAAGCGTTTCGCCGCCGGGCCGTTCCCAAGGCGAAACAGCCCCTTTGGGGGGCAGCGACCCGCGTAGCGGCGGAGCGTGGGGGGCGGGAAGTCAGGCAAACACGTCCAGGGGTTGGCTGCCGTCGGCGCGGGGGGCTGGTTGAACTGGTCGGTTCGAGGGCGCGAGTGACTCGCGAGCCACCGACGCCACCCCACGCACACCGTTCTGCCGCGCTCCGCCATCGTCACCCCGCGACCCCGGCTGGCCCTGCGAACCCACCGACACACCACCGAGCTGGATGCCGCTCTTGCCCAGCAGGTCGGCCAGCGATTCCCCGGCGTTTTCGCGCAGTGAGGCGCGCGCTTCGGCGCTGTCGGTCTTGAACGCCACCTGCACCTCCTGCCCCTGCATCGAGAGCTGGATGTCGATGGCTTGTTCACCCGACTCACCGTCCACGCGCAGGCTGGCGTGGCGCAGGTGCTGGGTGCCCCAGTGGGTCACGGTGGGCTCTTCGGCGGCCTGGGCGTCGGCAAACGGGTTGCCGGCCTGGCCGTCGGTGTGGTCGAAGGCGCTGGCGTCCGAGCCTTGGCCGTCCGAACCGGTGGCGCCGTCGCCCGCGCTGGCGCCCGCCGGTGCGGCGGTGCCGTCGGCGGAGCGGCTGGATGCGGTTGGGCTGGACACGCTGAACGTGTCGGTGGTGGCCTCACGCAACTCCGTGGTGGCCAACGGCACGCCGGGGGCCACGCCGAAGCGCTCGTTGAGCGCCACCGTGCTGCGCACGGACGGCAGGTTGGCGGCTTGCTGGATGGCCACGGTCTCGGTGCTGGCCAGCGAGGCGTGGCGCCAGGCCGTGGCCGGTGCGCCGTTGGTGAGTGTGTCGGTCGGCCGTGCGGTCGGCAACGGCTGGAGGCCCAGTCGGGCGGCATGGGCTGGCAGGGCCATGGGCCCTTTGGGAGCCGGCTCCAGCGGCGTGGGCTCCACCGGTGTCATGCCCGAGATGTCGAAGCCGCCATCGGCGCTGCCGGCGGACGCGGTGCTTCGGGCGGCGCGCTCGGCCGACCACGCGGCACCGGGCAGACCGACGTTGTCATCCCCGCCCTTGGCGCTCGACTTGCCCAGGGCAGCGTCGGCGGCGCTGGGCAGGCCCCAGCCCATCAGCGCGGTCAGTGGGTTGTCGCTGCCGTCGGGGGTGCTGTGGTCGCCCTTCGCATCGTCGGCCGGTTCGGTGCCGGTGGTCGTTGCGGTGGCGGCGGCGGGCAGCGCCTGGGTGGCGGACAGCAAACCCAGCAGGGCGGCAAACAGGTCGCCCCCTTCGGCCTTGCGGTCTTGCGCGCGCGCGCCCGGTGGGGTGGGTTTGGCGTTGGCCTCCACCGGTTTGGGTGCGCTGGCGGTGGCGGATGTGGTGCTCATGTTCGGATGCCTTCCTGTTGCGCCCGCGCCAGGCTCTGGCGCAGGTGGATGGTCAGTGCCATCTCGTCGGTGTTTTTCTGGTCCTGGCGTTGCACGCGGTGCTGCACCGCGAGCTGCTTGCGCTCGGTGAACTTGCGCAGGCCGGCCACGTCGCGTTCGCAGACGTGCACCTGGTCCTGGGCGCGCTCGATCAGGTCGCCGCGCTCGCGCAACACGCCGCGCTGGAAGTCCAGTGCGTGGTCGATCTTGGCCATGAACTGGCGGTGGTGCATGAGCAGCGCCACGTCGACCCCAACGGCGCTGCGCGCGGCCCAGCGCTGCTCGGCTTCTTGCGCGTAGGCCTGCAGCTGGTCCATCTGGTCCTGGGCCACCCGCAGTTCGCGCTGCATCTGGCCCAGTGCACCCAGCGCCTCGTCGCGGCGCTTCTCGGCGATTTCAACGACCTTGTTGAGCGTCTGGATCGTGGTCATGCCTGCTTGCCTTCATAGGGGTTGTGGTGGGGACGGGAGGCGCGCTGGGTGCTGCCCGGCTTGTCCTCCTGCAGGGCGCTCTGCAACTGCTGCAGGCTGTCGGGCAGGCTGGCGGCCTCGTTCATGTCCTGCATCAGAAAGCGCTGCAAGGCCGGGTAGAGCACGATGGCCCGGTCGGTCTCCGGGTCGCTGCCGGGCGCGTAGGCGCCGAGCTGGATCAGATCGCGGCTCTTGATGTAGCGCGAGTACGCACCGCGGAACTTGCGCGCCAGGTCCAGGTGCACCGCACCGGCCACGTTGTGCATCACCCGCGAGGCCGAGGCCTCCACGTCGATGGCCGGGAAGTGGCCCGACTCGGCCAGCGAGCGCGAGAGGACGATGTGGCCGTCCAGGATCGCGCGTGCCGCGTCGGCGATCGGGTCCTGCTGGTCGTCGCCCTCGGAGAGCACGGTGTAGAACGCCGTGATCGAGCCCACGCCGTTGAGGCCGTTGCCGCTGCGTTCCACCAGCTGCGGCAGCTTGGCAAAACACGACGGCGGGTAACCCTTGGTGGCCGGTGGCTCGCCGATGGCCAGCGCGATCTCGCGCTGCGCCATGGCGTAGCGGGTGAGCGAGTCCATGAGCAGCAACACGTCCAGACCGTCGTCGCGGAAGCGCTCGGCAATCGCGGTGGCGTAAGCGGCGCCCTGCATGCGCACCAGCGGCGGTGCGTCGGCGGGTGCGGCCACCACCACCGAGCGCTTGCGGCCTTCCACGCCCAGGATGTCTTCGATGAATTCCTTGACCTCGCGGCCCCGCTCGCCGATCAACCCGACCACGATCACGTCGGCCTTGGTGTAGCGCGCCATCATGCCCAGCAGCACGCTCTTGCCCACGCCGGAGCCGGCGAACAGGCCGATGCGCTGGCCGCGGCCCACCGTGAGCAGGGCGTTGATCGCGCGCACACCGGTGTCCAGCGGCGTGCGCACCGGATCGCGGTCCATGGCGTTGAGGGGCGCGCGGTCCATCGGTTCGATGTCCACGTCGGTGATCGGGCCCATGTGGTCCATGGGGTTGCCGTGCGAGTCGACCACGCGGCCCAGCAAGCCCTTGCCCAGCGGCAGCCGCAGCGTGCCACGGTCGTCGGGCGAGGGCGGTTTGTTGGTTTGTCCCACACGCGGCACGGTGCGGTAGGGCGCCAGCGGCGTCACGCTGGCACCGCTGGAGAGGCCGTGCGTGTCGCCCGCGGGCATGAGAAAGGCGCGGTCGTTGGAGAAGCCCACCACCTCGGCCAGCACCGGCGCCTTGCTGCCGTTGCCAATCAGGCATTGCGAACCCACCGGCACCTTCAGGCCCACGGCTTCGAGCACCAGACCGGCCAGGCGGGTCAGCGTGCCGCGCACCTCCAGCGGCGTTTCCACGCTGGCGTTGACGCGCACCTCGTCCATGAAATGGCCCCAGCGGCTGTCGGAGCCAAAGGTGCTGTCAGACATCGGCGTCTCCTGGGTTCGGGTTCCAGGCCACGTTCATGCCGAGGTTGCCCACGGCGCGCGACCAGCGTTTTTCGATCGTGGCGTCCACCGCCGAGGTGCTGGATTCGATCAGGCAGCCACCGGGGCTGATCTGGGCGTCGGCCACGAACTCGGGCAGCGGGCTGTTGAGGGTTTCCTGCAACACGCCCTTCATCAGCGCGAGGTCGCCCGGGTTCATGCGGACCGTGGCGGGCAGGCCGTCGTCCACCAGCTGTGCGAGGGCCTCGGCGATCACGGGCTTCAAGTGCTGCGGATCGCTGGCGATGGCCTGGCGCACCACCTGGCGGGCCAGGTCGCAAGCCAGTTCCAGGATGTGGCGCGAAATCTTCTCTTCGCTCTTCTTCAGGTTGTCCTTGGTGTTGTGCAGCAGTTGCGCCATGCGCACCGCCGTCTCTTCGGCGGTCTTGCGCACCGTGGCCTCCAGGGCATCACGCACCTCCTGGCCGCCGGCTTCGTGCCCACGCTCGAAGCCCTCGGCGTAGGCCTGCTGCCGCGCTTCCTGCAACGCCTCGCTGGTCACACCTTCGCTCTTGTCGGTGGCGGGCGCCTGCAGGTGTTCGTCGCTGCCATCCACCGCGGAAAAATGCCAGGCGGCCACGCCTTCGATCTCTTCGCGCGGGATGAAGCGGGAATGGGGGTTGGGTCTGGAGGCCATGGTCAGTCACCCGTCCTGGTCATACGAAGGCCTCGTCTTCGCCACCACCGCCGAGCATGATCTGTCCCTCGTCGGAGAGGCGACGCACGATCTTCAGGATTTCCTTCTGTTGGGTCTCCACCTCCGACAAGCGCATCGGACCGCGCGATTCGAGGTCTTCGCGCAGCGCTTCGGCGGCGCGGCTGGACATGTTGGCCAACACCAGTTCGCGCAGTTCGGTGGTGGCGCCCTTGAGTGACACCACCAGCGAATCGGTGGAGACTTCCTTGAGCACCAGCTGCACCGACTTGCCGTCGAGCTTGAGCAGGTCTTCGAACACGAACATCTTGTCCATGATCTTTTGCGCCAGTTCGGCGTCGAACTCGCGGATCGATTCGATCACCGAGGTCTCGATCTGCGTGCCCATCATGTTGATGATCTCGGCCGCGGTCTTGACGCCACCCATGGAGGTCTTGCGGATCTTGTCGCCACCGGCGAGCACCTTGTAGAGCACCTCGTTGAGGTCTTTCAGCGCGGTGGGCTGGATGCCTTCGAGCGTGGCGATGCGCAGCATCACCTCGTTGCGGGTGCGCTCGGTGAAGTTCTTGAGCACGCCGGCGGTCTGGTCCGATTCCAGGTGCACCAGGATGGCGGCCACGATCTGCGGATGTTCGTTGCGCAGCAGTTCGGCGATCGACAGCGGGTCCATCCACTTCAGGCTCTCGATGCCCGAAACGTCACCGCCTTGCAGGATTCGGTCGATCAGCAGCGAAGCCTTGTCGTCGCCCAGCGCGCGCTTGAGCACCGCACGCACGTAGTTGTCGGTGTCGGACACCAGCAGGCTCTGGGAGGAGGCCGCGCCGGTGAACTTCTGCATCACCTGGTCCACCCGCTCGTGCGAGACCGAGCGCGTCTTGGCGATGGTCTCGCCCAGCTTCTGCACTTCTTTCGGGCTGAGGTGCTTGAACACCTCGGCCGCTTCTTCCTCGCCGATCGACATGAGAAAGATCGCGGCGTCCTGGATTCCCTGGTCTTCCATGTGCTTTTCTCTGTGGGGTGTGTGTGGGTCTGCGGGGGGTCAGGCTGGGGATTCGCCGTTGACCCAGCCTTTGACGATGTTCGCCACGGCCATGGGGTTCTCCAACGCCAGGCGCTTGGCGTCGGTGAGTCGCTGGCTCTCGGGCGTGGGTTCGTTGCTGGGCATCGGCAGGCCCGGGCGCTCGGGGGCTTCGTTGAGCATGGCGTTCAGCGGCTGCACCTCGGTCTGGCTGCGCACCACCGGCGTCTTGAGCAGCTTGAGGCCCGGGCGCACCATGCCCATGAGCACCAGCAGGCCCAGGCCCACCATGCCCAGCGGCCAGGCCAGGCCGCGCAGGAACTCCTGGTTTTCGGCCTGCTGCCACCATGCGATGGTTTCGGCTTCGCTGGTCTTCTCGATGTTGAAAGGCGCGTTGACCACGTTCACCGAATCGCCGCGGTCCTTGTTGAAGCCGATGGTCTCGCGCACCAGCGCGGTCATTTGTTCGAGCTGCGCGGCTGGAATGGCCACCGTGGTTTCCTTGCCCGCCTTGTCGGTCGTGGTGCGGTGGTTGATCACCACCGCCGCGCTCAGGCGCTTGATCTGGCCGCTGGACTCGCGCACCACCTTGACCGTCTTGTCCACTTCGTAGTTCACCACCGACTCGCGGCGCATGTTGCCCGGCTTGTCGGTGCCGCCCTGGGGCGTCACGCCCACGGGTGCGGCAGCGCCGTTGACCGGAGCGGTGCCGGTCACGGGCGGCTGGTTGCTCACGGCCCCCGGCACGCCCGACGGGGCGGCACCGGCGGCGGCACCGTCCACCACCGTCTGCTGGCTGCGCACGGCGCTGGTGTCGGGACTCTGGTTGGGCTTGTGCTCTTCGCTGGTCGACTCGACCATGGAGAAGTCCACGTCGGCGCTGACCTGGGCCTTCACGTTGTTGCGGCCCACCAGCGGCTCCAGCATCTCCATGATGCGGCGCGTGTAGAGCTGTTCGATCTGCTGCGTGTACTGCAGCTTCTGGGTGTCGGCGCCCTGGGCCTGGGCGTCGGCCGGGGCCGAGAGCAGGTTGCCCGCGTCGTCCACCACGCTCACCGCCTTGGGGTTCATCTCGGGCACGCTGCTGGCCACCAGGTGCACGATGCCGGCGACCTGCGCGCGGTCGAGCGTGCGACCGGCGTGCAGCGTGAGCAGCACCGAGGCGCTGGGTTTTTGCTGTTCGCGGAAGAAGCCGTTCTGGTTCGGCAGGGCCAGGTGGATGCGCGCGCTCTGCACGGAGGAGAGTGACTGGATCGAGCGGGTCAGTTCGCCTTCGAGCCCGCGCTGGAACGTGAGCCGCTCCTGGAACTGCGTCATGCCGAAGCGGTTGGCTTCCATCTGCTCGAACCCGGAGATCGAACCCTTGGGCAAACCTTGCGAGGCCAGGCGCAGGCGCGTGTCGTGCACCTTGTCGGCCGGCACCAGGATGGCCTGGCCACCCTCGGCGTGTTTGTAGGGCACGTTCATCTGCGAGAGCTGCGCCACGATGGCCCCGCCGTCCTTGTCGCCCAGGTTGGCGTAGAGCACGCGGTACTCGGGCTGGCGACCCATGAAAAAGAAGGCCAGGGCGATCGCCAGCAGGGCCAGTGCGCCCAGTCCGAGCTTGATCTTCTGGGCCTGGTCCATGCGCGAGAGGCCTTCGCCGAAAGCGCTGCGGCTCGCGGGCTGGAGTTCTATCGGTGCCAGGGTGGTGCTCATGGGTGCAGGGCTCGGGTAGAGGGTCGGTTTCGGGAAGGATTGCCTCCCGTTGCGACCGATTATTCGGTCCCACCCCCCGCGCCATACCCTCGATAAGGCCGTGCTTTGTGCCCTTATTCCCGCCGCGTTGGCCGGCCTCGCCGCCTAGCATCAACGCATTCAATTTGTGAGAGGACTCTGCCATGGACATGCGCATCTCCCCCCTGACCAGCCAGGCGTTGACCGGCGTTGGTCAAACCCAGCTCAAACGCCCCGGCGGTGTGGGCGGCGCCGGTGGTGTGGAAGGTGGCTTTGCCGCCAACCTGAAAGACGCACTCAAGAGCGTGAGCGCTGCCCAGAACGAAGCGTCGCGCCTGCAGACCGAGGTGCAACTGGGCAACCCCAAGGTCAGTCTGGAAGAAACCATGCTGGCTATGCAGAAGTCGCAGGTGGGGTTTCAGGCAACCCTTCATGTCAGAAACAGAATGGTTCAGGCCTACACCGACATCATGAACATGGGGGTCTGACACGGTCTCTCCGGAGCGCGTGTCTGAACCCAGAGATGCCGAGGAACTGGCTTTGCCCGGCCTCAGGCATCGTCCCCCCGGGGGGAAGCCGCGAAGCGGCGCAGGGGGGTTTCCCTTCTAGTGCATCGGCTGCGCCTGGTTGCGGTCGATCAGCTGCGCGAGGTCGTTGAGCCAGGGCTCGGCCAGGCAACGGATCTCGGCATCCGTGCGCAGGATGCGCTGCATGATCTTCGTTTTTTCCTTGCGCTCTTCCGGCGCCAGCGCGTCGGTCTTGGACTTGAACCGCAGCTGCGCGATCAGCACCGCGCAGGCACCTTCGAGCCGCACCACCTGGTCCCAGTTTTCCGTCTTCGCCGCTTCGAGCATCTGGCTGCTCGTGCGCTCGATGGCTTTGTAATAGTCCAGCAAACTGTGCTCCATGTCAGGCCCCAAGGCCCGTGGCGGGCGGTACGGCGGCGGCTCCGCGGATCTGTTTCCACGACTCGGCCAGCGGCTCGATGAGGCCGATCACTTCGGTCACCAGTGCCCGGTCGTTGCGCAGGTTGGCCAGCGTCAGGCGTTGTACGGCGTAGCCGTACAGGCCATTCAGATTTTTGGCCAGGTCTCCGCCTTGGGCCATGTTCAGGCCGCCCTTGAGGCCTTCTTCCAGAATGCGCACGGCCTTGCCGATCGCCTGGCCCTTGGCCTCGATCTCGCCGCGCTCCATGGCGCCACGCGCTGCGTTGAGCGACTGCATCAGGCCGTCAAACAGCATGCCCACCAACTGGTGCGGGTCGGCGGTGCTCACGCCGGTGTCGGCGGAAACGCGTTTGTAAGCGGAGGCGGCTCGTGAATTCACAGAGGTAAACATGGCATCGGTTCCTTGTGGCTGATACCTTTCTGTATCGGCACGCACCGCGGGGACTGTAGGCGCTGTGACAGGGAAATGGGGGGTGAAAGTGGATGGGGATTTCATGCGTGTGCGTTTCGATCGGCGACGTCACGCAGCGCGTGAAAAACCCGACCGGGCAGGGGGACTGCGAGGGTCGGGCTTGTGGTGCTTTGATCAGCTTCTATCCGCTGCTTTTGTTCCACAGGGTGACTTGCTGATTCACGAACGAGCTTAGTCCGTTAAGTCTGCCTACAGCCGCATCCATGGCGTTGTATTGCGCCAAATAGCGGATCTCTGCTCTTGCAGCGCGATCAATCACACGCTCCTGCTCTTTCCCATTTCGAGCCACTGCTTGCTTCAACGAGTCGGTTCTCGCATTCAGCGAACCCGTGGCGCCCGCGATGCCGTCTGCGAAGGCTTTGACCTTCAATCCGAACCCCACGGTCGTCGCGTCCCCATCTTCCGACGTGAACAGGTTGCGAACCGCGGACAGGTTTTCCATGGCAGCGTTGAGCTTGTCGGCTTTGACTTCCAGCGTGCCGTTCTGCGCCGCGACGATGCCGATGTCGGCCAGCCTGGTGACAGAGCCGTTGCCAGTCACCGAGCGCATCATGCCGCGCAGCGCGTTCTGCAATCCGATAGCGGTACTGTCGCCCTGCAGGGAGCCCGCCGTCTTCGTGGTTTCGTTGTAGGCGGTGGCCGTGGTCAGCAAGGTGCTGATGCTGTTGTAGGCATCCACGAAATCCTGGATGTTCTTCTTCATGCCCTCGGTATCGGCGCTGACGTTGATGTCCACCGCAGTCGTCGTGGGTTTCTTTAGCGTGAGCGTCAACCCGGGCACGGTGTCCGAGAGCTGGTTGGTGGCGCTCTCCAGGTCCACGCCGTCGATCGAAAACTTTGCGTTGGCCGCTGGTTGGGCCTGCGTCATCCCGCCCACGGCGCCGCCGCCAAAGGCCAGTTTTTGCAGACCGTCGGCATTGCCGCCCGTGACCGCCACCGTGAAGGTGTTTGCCGCGCCGGTGTCCTTGCCGCGCATGATGATGCGCTCGCCTGACGCGTCCTTCAAAACGGTTGCGGTCACGCCGACGTCGCTGCTGTTGATTTTGGCTGCAATGGCCGAAGGGCTGTCCTCACCCGTGAGGATCTCGACGTTTTTTACGGCTCCGCCTGCGACCGCAAAGCTCAGCGTGCCGGTGCCGAGACCGCTGGTGGTGTTGAGCACACCGCTGGCCGCAGACTGTGAAGAAGCCAGTGATGCCACCGACAGCGAGAAGCGTCCTGCCGTGGCGGAGGCGGTTGCTGAAACCGCCACCTCTGTCGAGTTGCTTGAGGTGGCATTGAAGCCGCTCCAGCTGGCGGGGTCGCCCAGCTTCGCAGCCAACGTGCCCAGGTTGTCGATGCTGGATTTGACTGTGCTGAGGACAGAAATCTTGGATTGGACGGTAGCCGCCTGGCGCTGCAGCGGTTGCAGCGGTGCACGCTCCAGAGCGACCAATTGGGAGACGATGCTCTTGATGTCGATACCGCTGGCAAGACCGGGCGATGTGATGGTGGCCATGAGCTTTCCTCGTCAGGATGAACGCACCACACGCAGGGTGCATGTGGTCTGTGCATCCCGCAAAGCCCAAGGCGGCAGGGCGGAAAACCGCCTCCGCCGCCCGGGTCACCGCGCCCGAAGGCGCGGTGAATGCGGAAGCTGCGAGATCAACGCAGCAGGGACAGCACGCCCTGCGGTGCCTGGTTGGCCTGGGCCACCATGGCGGTACCGGCCTGCTGCAGGATCTGCGAGCGCGACAAGTTGGAGGTTTCCTTCGCGAAGTCCGCGTCGATGATTCGGCCGCGCGCCGCAGAAACGTTCTCTGCCGTCACATTGATGTTTGAAACTGCGTTCTCGAAGCGGCTTTGAACGGCACCCAAGTTGGCGCGTGACGTGTTGACCTGCTCAAGTGCGTTGTCAATCATTTCAAGGGCTGCTTGTGAGTCTGAGTAGCTCGACACAGACAGGTTGGTGATACCTGCATAGTCAGTAGCGGTGATCGTGCCGTTGGCGAAACCTTTTTCGGCGGCAGTACCGGTACCAGCAACGATGATGTCACCTGAGGAGCCTTGGAGGATTAGCTCGCCACTCGTGGAATCGATGCTTGCGCCGACGCCGGTCTGCGTTGAGACTCGATTGATGGCTTCAACCAGCTGTGAAGCGCGCTCGCTGGCGCTTCCAGCAGCGGCCACCGCGCCGATGTCGATCGCGCCGTTTCCGTTTCCACCGTCAATGGTGAGATCACCTGCGACGAGAGCAGTAGCAAAGTCGGCGATATCGGCAACATCAACCGCACCCTTTGCAATGCTCGTGGTACCGCCCAAGCTGGCGAGTGCAACGCTGTCGATTTGTCCGACAGAGATGGATTCACCTGCATTCGCGCCCACTTGAAAAACAAGCGTGCCCGAGGACCCGTTCAGAAGCTTGACGCCGTTGAAGCTGGTTTGATCACCGACTCGACCGATCTCCGCCTTGAGCTGCGTGACCTCGGCGTTGAGAGCATCTCGATCCTGTTGTGTGTTGGTTGCATTCGAAGATTGAACGGCCAGTTCGCGAACGCGCTGCAGCATGTCGCCGACTTTTCCCAGCGCGCCTTCAGCGGTCTGCGCCAGCGAGATGCCGTCGTTGGCGTTGCGGGCGGCCACGTTCAGGCCGCGCACCTGGGCGTTCATGCGCTCCGAGATCGCCAGGCCAGCGGCGTCGTCCTTGGCGCTGTTGACACGCAGGCCGGAAGACAGGCGCTGCATGGAAGTGGCCAACGAGCCTGCCGACTGGGACAGGTTGCGCTGGGCGGTCATCGACATCACGTTCGTATTGATGGTGGTCATAACTAACTCCTAAAAGTGGATAAAAAGTAATCCGGCATTGCTGCCAATCTCAACGCCAGCCAGAAGGCTGGCCGCCATGACCGGAGCTGGCTGCCCGCACCGGATGGACCCCTGGTCTCTTCCACTGCGCCGCTTCACTTGCCGGACGACGAACCTGTTTTAGAAGTCCGTTGGTTTCAATTTCGGAGACCTGCACGGATTCTTTAGCCCTGCTTGAAATTCGTTTTGCAGATAAGCAGGTGTGTCGGGGTGCAGTTCGGTGCTTAGCGCGGGCTGGTGGCGTCTCCGGCGCTTGAGGAAGCCGATACACATCAACAGCCGCCGCGCGAGGCGAGGGCGCTGCCTCAGGGCTATCGGCGTGCGCACAGCGCACCTGAGCCGTGGAACGGCTGCGTTTCGAGGCGCGCACGGGCGGCACCGTTTTGAGAACCAAAGACGTAGGCGTCTGGCTGACACGCGGGTGCTGCACACCTGACACGCGGTACAGCCGTTTACCGATTCAAGATTTTGTTGCGCTCGACACAATTACACACATCGGGTCAGGAGTTGTAAGCAAGTCGCCAACAACCCAGGCCCCCACACCGAAGGAACACATCATGGACAGCGAACAACTCCTGGCAGAAATCCGCGAAGCCAACCTGACCTACCTGATGCTGGCTCAGAACCTCATCCGCAAGGACCGCGCCGAAGCGCTGTTCCGCCTCGGTCTGACCGAAGAGGCCGCCGACCTGCTGGGCATGCTGTCCACCGCGCAGCTGCTGAAGATCGCCTCAAGCAACATGTTGCTGTGCCGCTTCCGTGTGGACGACGACCTGGTGTGGAACCTGCTGACCAGCCACAACGTGAAGAAGGTGGACAACGCCACCACCACGCAGCTGCACGCCAGCATCCTGATGGCCGGCAAGTTCGCCGAGTCCATGGCTGCGCACTGAGCTGCGCGGTCTCCGGTTTCCCTTCTCACACGCTCCAGGAGCACACCATGGCCGTCGGCAAAAGCATCCTCAACGAGTCCCGCGACATCGAACGCGCGGTGGCCCTGATCCAGCTCGGTGCGCGCCTGCAGGTGCTGGAGTACGAAACCAGCCTCTCGTACGAGCGCCTGTTGCGCCTGTACAAGGAAGTGGCGGGCAAGAGCCCCTCGAAAGGCCAGTTGCCTTTCTCCACCGACTGGTTCCTCACGTGGCAGCCCAACATCCACGCCTCGCTGTTCCTCAACATCCACGAGTACCTGAGCAAGACCAGCGAACTCGAAGAGATCGACACGGTGATCAAGGCCTTCCGCCTGTACAACGACCAGATGACGGCCAGCTCGATCGAGCCCATCCTCTCGGTCACCCGCGCTTGGCGCCTGGTGAAGTTCGTGGACAACGGCATGCTGACCCTGACCAAGTGCACCTGCTGTGGCGGCAACTTCGTCACCGAGCCCTACGAGAACCGGCATTTCGTGTGCGGCCTGTGCCAGCCACCGGCGCGTGCCGGCAAGGGTGCGGCCTCGGGCGGACTCCGCCTGCACTGATCACCGCCTTTCCCAAAACCTGAAATGGACCCCGATGCGGGTCCATTTCGCGTTTATGGCTCCCTTCAATCGCACCTAGAGTTGGTCGATAGAGAAGGCATCCCCCCAAAGTCACGTGGCACTCCGGTGCAGCGTCCTCTTTCAGGCCCACACACATGTTCGTCATCATCGGTTTTGTCGTTTCGATGCTTTGCATCTTCGGCGTCTACATCTTCCACGGCGGCAACATCGCGGTGGTGCTCAAGGCCCTGCCGTTCGAGATGACCACCATCCTCGGTGCGGCCATCGGCGCTTTCCTCATCAACAACCAGATGAAGGTGATCAAGGCGTCGTTGAAGGGACTGGCCGGCTGCTTCAAGGGCAGTCGCTACACCAAGGCCCGCTACATGGAGCTCATGGCGCTGCAGTACGACCTGCTGCAAAAGGCCCGCAAGGAGGGCCTGATGGCGATCGAGCAGGACGTCGAGAACCCGCACGAATCGGCGGTGTTCAAGAAGTACCCCACCATCGCCGCCGACCACCACGTCGTCGAGTTCATCACCGACTACCTGCGCATGATGGTCTCGGGCAACCTCAACGCGCACGAGATCGAGTCGCTCATGGACAGCGAGATCGAAACCCACCACCAGGAAGCCCACGCGCCGGTGGCCGCCGTCGGCCGCCTGGCCGGGGGTCTGCCGGCTTTCGGCATCGTGGCCGCCGTGCTGGGTGTGGTGAACACCATGGGCTCGGTCGGCCAGCCGCCCGCCGTGCTCGGCGGCATGATCGCCTCCGCCCTGGTGGGCACGTTCCTGGGCATCTTGCTGGCGTATGGCGTGTTCGAGCCGCTCGGTGGCCTGATGGACCAGAAGGTGGAAGAGAGCGGCAAGGAGTTCCAGTGCATCAAGACCACGCTGCTGGCCAGCATGCAGGGCTACGCGCCGTCCACCGCCATCGAGTTCGGCCGCAAGGTGCTGCTGTCCGACGTCAGGCCCACGTTCAACGAACTTGAAGCCCACGTCAAAGGCAAGAAGTAATCCAGCAGAGAGCACAGCATGGCCGACGGCAAGAAACTCCAACCGATCATCATCAAGCGCATCAAGAAGAGCGGCCACGCCGCTCACGGCGGCGCCTGGAAAATCGCCTACGCCGACTTCGTGACCGCCATGATGGCGTTCTTCCTGCTCATGTGGCTGCTGGGCTCCACGGCCAAGGGCGAGCTCGACGGCATTGCGAGCTATTTCCAGTCGCCGGTGAAGGTCTCGCTCATGGGTGGACCGGGCACGGGCAACAGCAGCAGCATCCTGCCCGGTGGCGGGCGCGATCTGAGCAAATCGTTTGGCCAGATGGACAGCGGTGAAGCCGAGCGCGCCGCCAAGGTGATGGGCGCCCAGATGGCGCAGGAGGCCAAGACCCGCCAGGAAGCGGCGCGCCTGGACGCGCTGGAGAAAAAAATCGCGGCGCTGATCAACAGCAACCCCAAGCTGGCCGAGTTCGGCTCGCAGATCCAGCTGGAGAAAACCACCGATGGCCTGCACATCCAGATCGTGGACCAGCAGAACCGCCCCATGTTCGACGCCGGCAGCTCGCTGGTGAAGCCCTACATGCGCGACATCCTGCGCGAGATCGGCATGGCGCTGGGCGATGTGGAGAACCGCATCGCGCTGGCCGGCCACACCGACGCCACACCCTACGGCAGTGGCGAGCGTGGCTACAGCAACTGGGAGCTCTCCGCCGACCGGGCCAACGCCTCGCGCCGCGAACTGGTGTCCGGCGGGCTGCCCGATGACAAGCTGCGCCGCGTGGAAGGCCTGGCGTCCAGTCGCCTGCTGCGGCCCGAAGCGCCCACCGACCCGATCAACCGGCGCATCAGCATCGTGGTGATGACGCAGGCGGCCGAAGACCGCATGGCGCCGACCGCGCTGCCCGCTGCCGCGCCCAAGCCTGCGCCTGCTGCTGCGGCTGTTGAAACATCGATGGCACCCGCGCTTCAGATTCCGGCCGATGTGACGAAATCATCTCCAGGGAGTGGCGGCTGAACGGCCACCATCTCCAACCCCACCGACCCACCCGCCCTCGGAGGCCTGCATGACCACCCCGATGAAATTCCTGATCGTTGACGATTTCTCCACCATGCGCCGCATCGTGCGCAACCTGTTGAAAGAGATCGGGCACACCGACGCGGACGAAGCCGAAGACGGCGCCATTGCCTTGAACAAGCTGCGCAACGGCGCGTTCAATTTCGTGGTCTCCGACATCAACATGCCCAACATGAATGGCTTCGAGTTGCTGGCCGAGATCAAGAAGGACGAAAAGCTCAAGCACCTGCCGGTGCTGATGGTCACGGCCGAAGCCCGCAAGGAAGACATCGTGCTGGCGGCCCAGAGCGGCGCGGCTGGTTACATCGTCAAGCCTTTCACCAAGGCGACGCTGGAAGACAAGCTGGCCAACATCTTCAAGAAGCTCGGCATTTAAAGGACCGTTGCCATGAACCACGACGACGCAGCGGACGCGGGCAATCCGCAAATGTTCCAGAAGCTGGGCTCGATCACGCGCCAGTTGCACGACGCGCTCAAGGAGCTTGGCTACACCGACAAGCTCAAGGGCACGGTCGACCAGTTGCCCGATGCACAAAGCCGCCTGTCCTACATTGCCCGCCTCACGGGCGAGGCGGCCGACAAGGTGCTCAACCATGTGGAGCTGGGCAAGACCGAGCAGGGCCTGATCGCCGAGCGCGGCCGCCAGCTGGCCGACACCATCTCCCGCGTGCCGGCGCTGGCCAAGGCCATGCCCGAGCTGATGGAGTGGACGAACGACATCATCACCACCAGCGAACAGACCGACGCCCGCCTGACCGACATCATGATGGCGCAGGATTTCCACGACCTCACCGGCCAGGTGATCGCCCGGGTGGTGCAGCTTGCCGGCACGATCGAAGAGCAGTTGCTCAGCCTGCTGCTGCAGTCGGCGCCGTCGGGCCAACCCGGTCAGGACCACGCCTACGAGCTGGCCGGTCCGGTGGTGGACGGTGAAGGCCGCACCGATGTGGTCAACGACCAGCAACAGGTCGACGACCTGCTCGCCTCCCTGGGCTTTTAACTGTTTCGATCAGCGGGGGTCCCCCCCGCTTTCTCAAAATTGGTTTTGATAAGCGGGGTTCCTCCCCGCTTTATTGGCCTTTAGTTTTGCGGGCCGCCTCGCAGAATGGGCTCATCACTTCGATGAGCTCATTGCGATGGATTCCTCCAGCCAAGACAAGAACCTGCCCGCCACCGCGCAACGCCTGAAGAAGGCGCGCGAAGAGGGCCAGGTGCCGCGTTCCAAAGACCTGTCCAACCTCATGGTGCTGGGCGGCGGCTCGCTGATCTTGCTCGCGCTCGCCCCCACCGGTTTCGAAAAACTGCGCACCACGTTGCAGAGCCAGCTGCGCTTTGACAACGCCTCGCTGCAACAACCCGGCCAGATGCTGCAACGCCTGGTCGACGGGTTCTCGCAAGGCCTGATGCTGTATCTGCCGCTGGGCCTGCTGGTGCTGGCTGTGGCCATCGGCGCCACCGTGGCCGCTGGCAGCTACGCGCTGAGCACCAAGCCCCTGGTCCCCGACCTCGGCCGGCTGAATCCGCTCAAGGGCTTTGGCCGGTTGTTCTCCAAGCAGCAGTTGGTCGACACCGCCAAGCTCTTCGGTGTGACCGCGGTGGTGTTCTTCGTCGCCTGGCAGTTCCTGGGCTCACACACCGAACAATTCGCCACGCTGGTGATGCAGCCGCTGGAGTCCGGCATCGGGCAACTGGGCAGCTGGATGGTCTCGGGCGTGGGCCTGCTGCTGCTGGTGGTGGGCTTCTTCGCGATCATCGACGTGCCGATGCAGAAGTTCCTGCACGGCGAGCAACTCAAAATGTCGCTGCAAGAGGTGAAGCAGGAGCACAAGGAGTCCGAAGGCGACCCGCATGTGAAGGCGCAGCGCCGCGCGCGCCAGCGCGAGATGGCCCAGCGCAACAGCGTGGGCGCCGTGCCCAAGGCCGACCTGGTGGTGATGAACCCCACCCACTACGCCGTGGCCATCCGCTACGACGAAACCTCCATGAACGCGCCGCGCGTGGTGGCCAAGGGCGCCGACCTGATCGCGCTGAAGATCCGCGACGTGGCCAAGGCGCACCAGGTGCCCGTGCTGCAGTCGCCCATGCTGGCGCGTGCGCTCTACGCCCACGCCGAGCTCGACAGCGAGGTGCCCTCGGCCCTCTACACCGCCGTGGCCCAGGTGCTCGCCTACGTGTACCAGCTCAAGGCCGCCCTCAAGGGCCAGGGCGTCATGCCCGGCGAGATGCCCACCCCGGTGGTGCCGCCCGAGCTCGATCCGCATTTCAATCAATCCGCCCCCAAGGACACCGAATGAACGCCCTCGCGCCCTTGCAGCAATGGATGAACCGCAACGCGGCCTGGGCCGGTGGCCTGGCCGCGCCCATGCTGGTGATCACCATCCTGTCGATGATGGTGTTGCCGCTGCCGCCCTGGCTGCTCGACACCTTCTTCACGCTCAACATCGCACTCGCGCTGGTGGTGATGATGGTGGCGGCCTACATGCGCCGCCCGCTCGACTTCTCGGTCTTTCCCACCGTGCTGCTGCTGACCACGCTGCTGCGCCTCTCGCTCAACGTGGCCTCCACCCGCGTGGTCCTGCTTGAAGGCCACACCGGCCCGGGCGCGGCCGGCGCGGTGATCGAGGCGTTTGGCCACTTCCTGATCGGTGGCAACTTCGCGGTCGGTTTTGTGGTGTTCGTGATCCTGGTGGTGATCAACTTCATCGTGATCACCAAGGGCTCGGAGCGCATCGCCGAGGTGTCGGCGCGCTTCACGCTGGACGCCATGCCCGGCAAGCAGATGGCGATCGACGCCGACCTGAACGCCGGCCTGATCGACGAAAAACAGGCCAAGAAGCGGCGCCAGGAAGTGGGCGACGAGGCCGAGTTCTTCGGCTCCATGGACGGTGCCTCCAAATTCGTGCGCGGCGACGCCATCGCCGGCATCCTGATCCTGATCATCAACATCGTCGGCGGCTTCGCGGTGGGTGTGATGCAGCACGGCCTGTCGGCCAGTGAGGCCGCCAGCACCTACATCCTGCTGGCGGTGGGCGATGCGCTGGTGGCACAGATTCCCTCGCTGCTGATCTCGGTGGCCGCGGCCATGGTGGTCTCGCGCGTGGGCAAGGACGAGGACCTGGGCGCGCAGGTGATGCAGCAGATGTTCATCTCCGCCAAGGTCATGGGCATCGTGGCCGCGGTCATGTTCCTGCTGGGCGTGATCCCGGGCATGCCGCACGCCGTGTTCCTGAGCTTTGCGGCCATCTTCGGTGGTCTGGCCTGGTGGCGCCTGCGGGTCGATGCCCGGCCCGTGGCCGAGCCCGAAGCACCCGCCGTGCAAAGCGACGGCGAAGCCACCTGGGACGACCTGCAGCCCGTGGACCTGCTCGGTCTGGAACTGGGCTACCGCCTCATCGCCATGGTCGACAAGACCCGCCAGGGCGACCTGCTGACCCGCATCAAGGGCGTGCGCAAGAAGTTCGCGCAGGAGGTGGGTTTCCTGCCACCGGCCGTGCACGTGCGCGACAACCTCGAACTGCGCCCCAGCGCTTACCGCATCACGCTGCGTGGCGTGGTGGTGGGCGAGGGCGAGGTGTTCCCCGGCATGTTCCTGGCCATCGACCCGGGTGGCCTGGGCACCCCGCTCATCGGCACCCCCACCACCGACCCGGCGTTTGGCCTGCCCGCGCACTGGATCGAAGAAAAGCAACGTGAAAACGCGCAGATGGCCGGTTTTACCGTGGTTGATTCCGAGACTGTGCTGGCCACGCATCTTTCACACTTGATGCAAGTCCAGGCAGCCAAGTTGCTGAGCCGGACAGAGACCCAGGACCTGGTTGAACACGTCACCAAACTGGCCCCCAAACTGATCGAAGAAGTCGTGCCCAAGATGATCTCCGTTGCCACCTTCCAGAAAGTGCTGCAGCTGCTGCTGGAAGAGTCGGTGCATGTGCGCGACATCCGCACCATCATCGAATCGATCGCGGAGCACGCCACCACCACCACCGACCCGCAGGAGCTGGCCCGCCGCGTGCGCACCGCGCTCTCGCCGGCCATCGTGCAGCAGATCTACGGCCCGGTGAAGGAGCTGGAAGTGATCGCCATCGAGCCCGGTCTCGAGCGCTTGCTGATGCAGGCCCTGAGCGGTTCGGCCAACGGCGCACTCGACCCCGGTGTGGCCGAGATGCTGAGCAAGTCGGCCACCGACATCGCCAACAAGCAGGAAGAGAAGGGCGTGCCCGCCTGCCTGCTGGTGCCGGACGCCATCCGCAATGCCATGGCCCGCCTGCTGCGCCGCGCCGCGCCCCGCCTCCAGGTGCTGGCGCACAGCGAAATTCCTGAAACCCATCTGATCCGCATTGGCCCGATTCTTGGAGAACTTGCATGAACATCCAGCGCTTCACCGCCCCCACCTCCCGCGAAGCCATGGCCAAGGCCCGCAATGCCTTCGGCGACAGTGCCGTCATCCTCTCCACCCGCTCCACCGCCGAGGGTTTCGAGGTGATGGCCGCGGCCGAGGAAACCCTGGCCCCGCTGGGCAGCCAGGCCAGCCCCTCGCCGATCACCACCCGCCCCGCCGCTGCGCCTTCCGCATTCGCCTCTCGCGTGCAGGCCTCGGCCACGCCCACCGCCACGCAGGCGCAGCCGGAGTCGGTGGAGGGTGACACCGAAGCGCTGGCCATGAGCACGCTGTCGTTCCAGGAATACGTGCGCGAACGCATGTTGCGCAAGCGCCGCGAGGCCCTGCAGGACAGTGCGCCGGTCGAACAGGCCGCAGCGCCACGCCGCGCACCCGCACCGGTCGCGCCCGTGCCATCGATGCCCGCGCCCGTCGCCGAACCGATCGTGGTGCCGGTGCAGCGCTTCAACGAACCCGAGCGCGCCAGCTTCGGCAGCCGCCTGGGTCAGCAGCCGATCCGCACCCGCGAAGAAGAGCCGGCCTGGGAAGACTCGCAGCCCTCGGTGCGCTTTGCCAGCAACGAGGACACCCGCATGGCGGTGGAGCTCTCCGCGCTCAAGGACATGATCGAAGAGCGCTTCAACACGCTGGCCTGGCTGGGTTCGTCCAAGCAGAACCCGATCCAGTCCAACCTGATGCTCAAGATGATCCGCTCGGGCTACTCGCCGGCCATGGCCCGCGCGGTGCTGGAGCGTGTGCCCGCAGACGCCGGCGCGCCCGAAGCCTTCCGCTGGCTCATGGACGTGCTCACCCGCAACCTCAGGGTCAGCTCGAACACCGCCGGCCTGTGCGACGAAGGTGGCGTGGTCTCGCTGATCGGCGCCACCGGTGTGGGCAAGACCACCACCGCCGCCAAGCTCGCCGCCCAGTGCGTCAAACAGTACGGCGCCGCCAGCGTGGGCATGATCACGCTCGACACCTACCGTGTCTCGGGCTACGAACAGCTGCGCGCCTACGGCCGCATGCTCGGTGTGGTGGCCCATCTGGCCCACGACCGCGCGGCGCTCAAAGACCTGCTCAACCTGCTCTCGGGCAAACGCCTGGTGATCATCGACACCGCCGGCCTGGGCCAGCGCGACCAGCGCATCCAGGACATGCTCGACGTGCTGGACATGCCCAAGGTGAAGAAGACCCTGGTGCTCAACGCCGGTTCGCACGGCGACACGCTGGACGAAACCCTGACCTCGTTCAAGGCCAGCTCGCTGCACGGCGTGGTGCTCTCCAAGGTCGACGAGGCCGTGAAACTGGGCCCGGCGCTGGACGCACTGATCCGCCACCAGGTGACGCTGCGCGGTGTGGCCAACGGCCAGCGCGTGCCCGAAGACTGGCAGAACCCCGATGCCTCGACCCTGGTGCGGATGTCGATGGGCACGGCCGGCAAGTCGGCTTACGACCCGGTGGCCACCGACATGGGTTTCTATTTCGCCCCGACCAACGCACGCGCCGTGCACCTGGGAGCCTCGCATGTTTGAACACGGCTTCGACCAGGCCGCCGGCCTGCGCGGCGAGAGCCGCAGCGGTGGCGCCGCGCTGCTGCCGGTGGCCAGCCCCGCGCTGCCGGCGCGCGGCCACGAGTGGCTCTACATGCTGGCGGGCTGCCTGGCCAACCAGGGACGTTCGGTGGTGATCGTGGACGGCACGGCGAACGAGTCCGCCGGCTTTCAGCGCGAGACCGGCAGCCACCTCGGCCTGTTGCGGGCACTGCAAGACCCCTCGATCGGCCACCTCGAACATCCCAACGATCTGTCCGAGTGGCTGGTGATGCCCGGCGCGCGGGGCTTGCAGGCCTTGCAGGAAACCGCCCTTGCCGCGGGCGCCCCGGTGGCGCTCACCCGCCTGCTGTCGCCGTTTGCCCCGGGCGTGATCGTGCTGCTGTTTGCCCCGGCCTTTGCGCTGGCCAGCCTGCTGCCCGGCACGAACGCCCGCGCCATGGTGCCGGTGATCGACCAGCCGCAGGCCAGCATCGATGCGTACGGCGCCGTCAAGCTGTTGCACGGCGCAGGTCTGGCGCCGGTGCTGGCGCCGCTGGCCGCCGGCGGTGCGCAAGCGCTGCAGCCCCTGGTGACCTCGGTCATCGATTGCGCAGCGCGGCACCTGGGCATGAAGCTGGAGAGCTGGCCCGCCCACACGTGGGGCCACCGCGCCCAGGCCAGCGCCATCACCTCGATGGCCGACACCGGCCTGCACGGCTACCACGGCCTGTCCCGCGTGGCCCCGACGACACCCCTCTGGAGCTGAAGATGTACACCGCCAAAGGCACGCTCAACCGCGACGAGCAGCTGCGCAAATACAGCCCGCTGGTGCGCCGGCTGGCCCACCACATGATTGCCAAGCTGCCGCCCAGCGTGGAGCTCGACGACCTGATCCAGGTCGGCATGATCGGCCTGACCGAAGCGATTGCGCGCTTCGAACCCACGCAGGGCGTGCAGTTCGAAACCTTTGCCAGCCAGCGCATCCGCGGCGCGATGATCGACGAGCTGCGCGAAGGCGACTGGATGTCGCGCGGTTCGCGCAAGAGCCAGAAAGACATCGAACAGGCCGTGAGCCGACTGCAGCAGAAATTGCAGCGCGTGCCCAAGGAATCGGAAATTGCCGCCGAGCTGGGCATGCCGCTGGCCGACTACCAGCACCTGCTGGCCAAGGTGCGCGGCACCCAGCTGGTGTACCTGGAAGACATCAGCGGCGGCAGCGACGACGACGATGGTTTTCTGGACCGCCACATGGGCGACAGCGAAGCCGATCCGTCGGCCAAGCTGCAGGACCACCGCATGCGCACCGCGCTGGTGGCCGCCATCAACGTGCTGCCCGAGCGCGAGCAACAGATCATGAGCATGTATTACGAGCACGACATGAACCTGAAGGAAATTGCCGCGGTGCTGGGCGTGACCGAATCGCGCATCTGCCAGCTGCACAGCCAGTCGATCGCGCGCCTGCGCTCGAAGTTGCGCGAGCACTGAAGCGGGGGCGCGTCGGGGTGCGGGACCGGGCTGCGCCCGGTGCAATACCGCATCCGCACTAGCCGTTGGCCAAGGACAACGGCTGCTGGTGCGAAGGGATGGCCATGACTAGCATGGGCCGCTGTCCCTGAAAGCCGAGGCCGCGTCTCGCCACTGTCAAGGACTGCCCTTCCACCCTTGACACCGCCGCAGCATGGCCCACCTTTCCGCCCCCTCGTTCTTCAACCACATCGACCTCGCTTTCCCGCCGGCCGAGCGCCTGGGAGCGCTCACCCGGCTCTACCACAGCCCCCACCAGAGCCTGTACGGACTCCACGTCACCTTCGTCGAAAGGCGGCCGGCCAACCGGGAGATCGACCGTGTGCTGCGCGAATGCACCGCGCTGGCGGCCGCCCACGACGCGCGGTTCAACATCCATGCCGATGCGTCGTTTCTGCCCAGTGCTGCCACCGACCCGGCCGCCGGTCAGACGCTGGACATCTACGGCCGTTCGCACTTTCTGTGCTTCGACTGCAAGACCGGCGCGATCGGTTTGCGCCGCATCCCGGGAACGCGAGATCCGGCGCCCGATCCCTGCCTGCCGGACGGGGATGGCGCGGGCGAGGCGGGCACGCCAGACATCGACGACGCCACCGAAGACATGCTGACCGAAGTGACCGAAGCCATTTGGTACGGCTTCGATTCGCCGGCAGAGATCGACGCCATGATCGAGGTCGAGGTCGAGGAAGGCGCCGGGTTCGACGTTCAGACCGTCAAGGCCGCCGCCGCCGAAACACTGGCCAGCAAGCGCCGCGCCGAGGCGGGTTGGCCAGAGACCACCGACTGCGATCGGCTCGACCGCACCTTTGCCCGCCTGCATGAGGAGGGCATCCTCGCCCTGCAGTGCGCGGGCAACACCATGGGCGACGGCATGCAATGGGTGAACGAGCAGCTGGCCGACCCGCGGACGGCCGATGGCCAGTACACCGGCTTCTGCTTCTTTCACAGCCAGGACATCGACCGTGCCCTCGACGGTGAGGGCTTGCAGCTGGCCTTCGGTCCCGTCAACAGCGACGAAGAAAAAGACGCGGTGGACGTGGGGCAGCGGGTTTTCCACGCTCTGCGGCAAGCGGGGCTCGAACCTGCCTGGAACGGCTCGGCCGACGTTCGCATCGGCCTGCCCAGGCTCAGATGGCAGCGGCGCACGCCGGGCTGATCAGCCCGGCGCTCACCGGCCAAGGCCCGTCACAGCGTCGAACCGGAACCCTGTCCGAACATGACGTTGATGCGCGCCACGTACTTCGGCACCGTGCTGTCCACGCGGCAGCCTTCGTGCACCACGGAGGTGGGGCCAAAGCCGTGGCGAAAAAACAGGGCATCGCCCTTCCTCGGCACCACGTCCACCCAACTCCCGTCCCGGCGGTACAGGCGGGTGTTGCCGCCCACCACGCCGTCTTCGGGGCCGTTGAGGTAGAGCAGCATGGTCAGGCCGGAGCGCAAACCCGGCCACTCCAGCATCTCGCTGCGGTCTTGGCTCAGGCCGTAGCCTGGCCAGTCGCCGTCGGTGTGGCGGTTGAAGACGTCCTGCGCGTCGTAGCGGTACATGTTGAGGCGGTGGCTCAGGCGCGGGTGCAGCGGCACGCCCAGCATGTCGGGGGGCAACAGGTGGCCGATGCGCGCCATCACGGCGCCGAGCAAGGCTTCGTCGGCCACCCAATGCACCGACTTGTTCATGCGCATGCCGGGCGGTGTGGCAATGCCCGGTGCCTCGTCGCGATAGCCCATGCGTTCGGTGGCGGCGGTGATGCGGTCGGCTTCATCGGCGCTGACCACGTGGCGGATGGAAAAAGCCAGCAGGCCGCCGAGCTCGATGTCGTGACGCGTGGCGGCGGGCAGCGTGTCGCCCAGCTTCAGCGCATCGGGCGTGGTTTCAAAGGCATGGATGGGCGTGAACGGCACCACGCCGCCCAGGGGCAGCGAGCCGTGCATGCGCGCCACCACCCACAGCGCGGGCCACGAGAGGGTGTCAGCCGACGGTCGCGCGCCCATCACCAGCTGCCGCTGTTGGGCATGTCCACCCAGGGCTGGCCGGGGGGCAGGGCATCGCCTTTTTGCAGCAGCTCGATGGAGATGTTGTCGGGTGAGCGCACAAAGGCCATGTGGCCGTCGCGCGGTGGACGCAGGATCGCCACGCCGTGCGCCTGCAGGCGTTCGCAGGTGGCGTAGATGTCGTCCACCAGGTAGGCCAGGTGGCCGAAGTTGCGCCCACCGGTGTAGGTCTCGGGGTCCCAGTTGTGGGTGAGTTCGATTTGCGCGCTGTGGTCGCCCGGTGCGGCCAGAAAGGCCAGCGTGAAGCGGCCCTGCGGCACTTCGCGGATGCGCACGACTTCCAGGCCGAGGGCATCGCGGTAGAACTTCAGGGAGGCGTCCAAGTCGGTCACGCGGACCATGGTGTGCAGGTATTTCATGCGCCCGATTGGACCCAAGTTGCAAAACCTTGTCAGCCCCCGGCTTTTCGGTGCAGCAGGTCGTCCAACGTGGGCACCAGCGCCAGCACGGCCAGCAGCAGCGCCAGGGGCACGGTGAAGCCGTAGCCCACCTGCTTGAAACCGAACGCTCCGGCGATGCCGCCGACGGTGAAAGCAGCCAGCAGACCCGCCAGGACGGCCATGCGCTGGCGGTCGGCGCGCACTTTCAAGGGGTGCTCCATGCTGCGGTTCCAGTAGACGAGCTTGCCCAGCTCGATGCCCAGGTCGGTCACGATGCCGGTCATGTGGGTGGTTCGGATCACCGCGTTCGAGAGTTTGGTGGCAATCGCGTTCTGCAGACCCATGATGAAACACAGCAGCACCACGGTGAATGGAACCAGCAGCCCTTCAAACGTGGACAGCTGCGCGCCCAGCAGGCCGAAGCACAGGATGAGCGCCGCTTCCAGCAGCAAGGGCAGGGCGTACTCGCTGGAGAGCTGCCGGCGCCGCGCGAAGTTGACCATGATGGCGCAGCACATGGCACCGAGCAGGAACGACAGCACGCCCACGCCCGCGTCCACCACCAGGCCCATCTGGCCCAGCGCCAGGTTGTCTGCCAGCGACGACACCATGCCCGTGACGTGCGAGGTGTACTGCTTCACGGCAAGAAAGCCACCGGCATTGATGGCGCCGGCCACGAAAGCCAGCACGAAACCGAGTTCGCGGTTGGACTCGGCGGTGCGTTGGGTGCCGATCAGGTAGCGGGCGTAGTTGGCGGGCATGGAGGGCTCACGTTACACCAGTGGGATCGCGCTGCCTCCCGTGAATGTATAGCGCTAAAGCAATACGCTGCGACGCATGGCCAGGAGTTCGATGTCTTGAGGGGGACTGAACAGGGTGAATTCCCTAGGTTGAGAAGTTCGTAAGTTCACTAACAATCAGCCATCGCAGACACCAGCCTGTCGGCCTTTCACAGCACCGGCATCGCAAGACACAGGAGAACGGATTTCCAACTGCCCCGCTGGCCCACCGGCCGATGGGGTTCTTGATGGTGATCGACATTCATGAGCACCGAATACATTCTTGAAACGCAGGAACTCACCCGCGAATTCAAAGGGTTTGTCGCGGTTGACAAGGTCAACCTCAAAGTCAAGCGTGGTTCCATCCACGCATTGATCGGCCCCAACGGTGCCGGCAAGACGACCATGTTCAACTTGCTGACCAAGTTCCTGCCCGTGACCTCGGGCAAGATCTTTTACAAAGGCAAGGACATCACCAGTCACAAGGCGGCCGAAGTGGCCCGCACCGGCATGGTGCGGTCGTTCCAGATCTCGGCGGTGTTTCCCCACCTCACCGTGCTGGAGAACGTGCGCATCGGCTTGCAGCGCAAGCTGGGCACCAGCTTCCATTTCTGGAAGCCCGAGTCCAGCCTGTATGCCCTGAACGACGAAGCCATGGCCTTGCTGGAACAGGTGGACCTGGGCAGCTTCGCGCAGACGCAGACGGTGGAACTCCCCTACGGCCGCAAGCGCGCGCTGGAAATTGCCACCACGCTCGCACTGGACCCCGAGCTGATGCTGCTGGACGAACCCACACAGGGCATGGGCCACGAAGACGTGGGCCGGGTGGTCGAGCTCATCCGCAAGGTGGCAGCGAACCGCACGGTGCTGATGGTGGAGCACAACATGAACGTCATCGCCAACCTGTCCGACACCATCACGGTGCTGGCGCGTGGCTCGGTGCTGGCCGAGGGGCCGTACGAGACGGTGTCCAAGGACCCGCGCGTGCTCGAAGCCTATGTGGGCACGGTGGAAGAGGTATGAGCAAAGTATTGCTGAAGGTCGCCGACCTCAACACCTGGTACGGTGAATCGCATGTGCTGCACGGCATCAACTTCGAGATCCGCGAAGGTGAACTGGTCACGCTGCTGGGCCGCAACGGCGCGGGCCGCACCACCACCGTCAAGTCCATCCTGGGCCTGGTGGGCAAGCGCACCGGTTCGATCCAGATCGACGGCGTGGAAACCATCCAGATGCCGACCAACAAGATCGCACGCCTCGGCCTGGGGTACTGCCCCGAAGAGCGCGGCATCTTTTCGTCGCTGAGCTGCGAAGAAAACCTGATGCTGCCGCCCAAGGTGGGCGAGGGCGGCATGACCGTGGAAGAAATCTACGCCATGTTCCCCAACCTCAAGGAGCGCCGCCACAGCCAGGGCACGCGCCTCTCGGGCGGCGAGCAGCAGATGCTGGCGATGGCGCGCATCCTGCGCTCTGGCGCCCGCGTCCTGTTGCTCGACGAGATCACCGAGGGCTTGGCGCCCGTGATCGTGCAGACGCTGGGCCGTGTGATCCGCGCGCTCAAGGCCAAGGGCCTGACCATCATCCTGGTCGAACAGAATTTCCGGTTTGCCGCACCCCTGGCCGACCGGCACTACGTGATCGAGCATGGCCAGATCGTCGCCACGGTCAACAAGAACGAGCTCGAGAGCAAATCCGACATGCTCAATGAGTATCTGGGCGTTTGACGCCCTTCCACCAAGAGGAGACTTCCATGAAACGCAACCTGATTTCAACCGCTGTGACCGCTGCCATTGCCACCGTGCTGGCCGGCGGCGCGTCTTTCGCTGTGGCCCAGCAGGGCAAGCTGACCGGTGATGCCGTGAAAATCGGCGTGCTCACCGACATGTCGGGCGTGTACGCCGACTACGGCGGCCCAGGCGCCGTGGCCGCCGCCAAGATGGCCGTGGCCGACTTCGGCGGCACCATGTTCGGTCGTCCGATCGAAGTGGTGAGCGCCGACCACCAGAACAAGCCCGACATCGCCAAGAACGTGGCCCAGGGCTGGTTCGACCGCGACGGCGTGGACATCTCGGTGGAAAACCTGAACTCCGCCGTGGCCCTGGCCGTGCAGGCACTGGGCAAGGAAAAGAACAAGATCACCATCACCACCGGCGCCGCCTCGGCCCGCCTGACCAACGCCGACTGCGCACCCACCACCGGCATCCACTACCTGATGGACACGATCGCGTTGTCCAACGTGGTGGGCAAGGCCATCGTGAAAGACGGCGGCGACAGCTGGTACTTCCTGACCGCCGACTACGCCTTTGGCCACTCGCTGGAAAAAGACACCGGTGAGGTGGTGAAAGCCGCCGGCGGCAAGGTGCTGGGCGCTGTGCGCCACCCGCTGTCCACCGGTGACTTTTCGTCCTTCCTGCTGCAGGCCCAATCCTCCGGTGCCAAGGTCGTCGGTCTGGCCAACGCCGGCGGCGACACCGTCAGCAGCGTCAAGGCCGCCGCCGAGTTTGGTCTGACCAAGAAGCAGAACCTGGCCGCCTTGCTGATGTTGCTGACCGACGTGCACGCCATCGGCCTGCCCACGGCACAAGGCCTGTACCTGACAGAAGCCTGGTACTGGGACCTGAATGCCGAGACCCGCGCCTGGGCCGACAAGTACAGCAAGGTCATGAACGGCCGCAAGCCGAATTCCAACCACGCTTCGGTCTACTCGTCGACCATGCATTACCTCAATGCCATCAAGGCCGCCGGCACCGACGACACCACCGCGGTCATGGCCAAGATGAAGGAAATGCCGATCAACGACATGTTCGCCAAGGGCGGCAAGATCCGCGAAGACGGCCGCATGGTGCACGACATGTACCTGTTCCAGGTGAAGAAGCCCTCGGAGTCCAAGGGCGCCTGGGATTACTACAACCTCAAGGGCACCATCAAGGGTGATGAGGCTTTCCAATCGCTGGCGCTGAGCCAGTGCCCCGGCATCAAGAAGTAAGCCTGGGCTGATTTGATCTGAGCCGACCGGGCGGGCCGTGATTCACGGCCCGCCCCTTTTCACCGAACTGCAATGACTGAAATATTTGGTGTGCCGACCGTGGCCTTCATGGGGCAACTCATGCTGGGGCTGGTCAATGGCTCTTTTTACGCGATCCTGTCGCTGGGCCTGGCCGTGATCTTCGGCATGCTCAACATCGTCAACTTCGCGCACGGTGCCCTCTACATGGTGGGTGCCTTTGTCGCGTGGATGTTGCTCAATTACCTGGGCGTGAACTACTGGTTCGCGCTCATCATTGCACCGCTGGTGGTGGGTGCGATCGGCGCCCTGATCGAGATGACCATGCTGCGCCGGCTGCAGCAGCTCGACCACCTTTACGGTCTGTTGCTCACCTTCGGCCTGGCCCTCATCTTTGAAGGTGCGTTCCGCGAGTTCTACGGCTCTTCCGGCCAACCCTACGAGCTCCCCGAGATCTTCCGCGGCGTCTTCGACCTGGGCTTCATGTTCCTGCCCAAGTACCGTGCCTGGGTGGTGTTCGTCTCCATCTTCCTGTGCCTGTTCACCTGGTACGTGATCGAGAAGACCAAGCTCGGTGCCTACCTGCGTGCCGGCACCGAAAACCCGAACATGGTCCGCGCCTTCGGCATCAACGTGCCGCTGATGGTGACCCTCACCTACGCCTTCGGTGTGGGCCTGGCCGGTCTGGCCGGGGTGATGGCCGCGCCCATCTACCAGGTGAGCCCGCTGATGGGGTCCAACATCATCATCGTGGTGTTCGCCGTGGTCGTGATCGGCGGCATGGGTTCCATCCTGGGTTCCATCCTCACCGGCCTGGCGCTGGGCCTCATCGAAGGCCTCACCAAGGTGTTCTACGCAGAGCTCTCATCGACCGTGGTTTTCATCATCATGGTCATCGTCTTGATGATCCGTCCGGCAGGTCTGTTCGGCCGGGAGAAATAATGTCCAAAGCCACCCGCAACGTTTTTGTGGTGCTGTTCCTGGCACTGCTGGTCGCCCCTTTCGTGGGCTACCCCATCTTCCTCATGAAGGTGCTGTGCTTCGCACTGTTCGCCTCCGCCTTCAACCTGCTGATCGGCTTCACCGGTCTGCTCTCGTTCGGCCACGCGATGTTTTTCGGCTTCTCGGCCTACGTGGCCGGTCATGCGGCCAAGGTGTGGGGGCTCACGCCCGAGCTGGCGATCCTGGCCGGCACGGTGAGCGCGGCGTTCATCGGGCTGATCACCGGTTGGCTGGCGGTGCGTCGCCAGGGCATCTACTTCTCCATGGTCACGCTCGCGCTGGCGCAGATGATTTACTTCATCTGCGTGCAGGCACCGTTCACGTACGCCGAGGACGGCATCCAGAGCATTCCGCGCGGCAAGCTGTTCGGTGTGATCGACCTCACCGACGACCGGGTGATGTACTACGTGGTGGCCGCCATCTTCGCCGCAGCCTTTGCGCTCATTTACCGCATCATCCACTCGCCGTTCGGCCAGGTGCTGAAGTCGGTGCGCGAGAACGAGCCCCGTGCGCTTTCGCTGGGCTACAACGTGGACCGTTACAAGCTCATGGCCTTTGTGCTCTCCGGCACCATCGCCGGACTGGCCGGTGCCACCAAATCGATCGCCTTCGGTATCGCGACCCTGACCGACGTGGGCTGGCAGATGTCGGGTGAGGTCGTGCTGATGACGCTGCTCGGCGGCATGGGCACCATCCTCGGCCCCACCGTGGGCGCGGCCGTGATCGTCACCATGCAGAACTACCTGTCGGGCCTGGGCTCCATGGTGTCGATCATCATGGGTGTGACCTTCGTCTTTTGCGTGCTCGTGTTCCGTCGCGGCATCGTCGGCGAAATCGAACACCGTTTTGGCGCCAAGAAGGGCTGAGGGCCGTTGGCGCAGACAACAAAAAAACCGGCCTCGGCCGGTTTTTTGTTGTCTGCAGGGATCCGCGTCAGGTGGTTTCAGGCGGCAACGGCCTGATGCACCACCACCTCGCGCGAGAGGTGCGCCACCGACTGCTGGGGCGAACATTCCGACCACAGCTTGCGGGCGCAACCTTCGCATTGACCGCACTGGGTGGCCACGCCCAGCTCGAGCTGGATGTCGTCAAAGCCCATGCCCGAGCGGGCGCACTGGGCGATGGTCTTGTCGTTGACGCGGTGGCAGATGCAAACAATCATGGTGCTGGGCCGATCTGTGAATCTGAGCGAATGATAATGAATCGCATTCAGACGCGCAAGACCGCTCAGCGGATGAATACCCTCAGCTCACCGAACCCATCTGGCTCTGCAGGTAGTTCTGCAAACCCACCTTGTCGATCAGCTCGATCTGGGTTTCCAGAAAATCGATGTGCTCTTCGGTGTCGTCCAGGATACCCTGCAGCAGGTCGCGCGAAACATAGTCGCGCACCGATTCGCAGTGGGCAATGCCTTCCTTGATGGTGTGCTGCGCACCGGTTTCCAGCGCCAGGTCGCTGGCCAGCAGTTCGGGCACGTCTTCGCCGATGTTCAGCTTGCCCAGGTCCTGCAGGTTGGGCAGGCCGTCGAGCGTGAAGATGCGGTCCATGAGCTGGTCGGCGTGTTTCATTTCGCCGATGGACTCCTCGTATTCCTTCTTCGCCAGCTTGTCCAGGCCCCAGTGCTTGAGCATGCGGTAGTGGACGAAGTACTGGTTGATGGCCGTCAGCTCGTTCTTCAGCTGCGCTTGCAGATGTGCAATGGCCTGGGGGTCGCCTTTCATGGGAATGCTCCTTGTGTCGGGATTGGGGGAAGGGCGCCCATTGTCACCCCCATGTCCCGGACACAAAAAAACCGGCCTGGGCCGGTTTCGAACGAGCCGAGCGTCGCGCGTCAGGCCGAGAGGAAGGCGCGCGACGCGCCGCCCGTGGACGGTGCGCCGACCTGGCGGCCGTAGGTGGGCTGTTGGGTGTGCTGGGGCAGCAGGCTGGCCACGGCGCGCTGGCTCTGGGCGTTGGCCCGCAAAACAGCCTGGCGCAGGCGGGCAAACCGTTCGGCGGCGCTGAGCAAGGCGTGCTGCTGGTCGCTGCCGGGTGCCGCCATGACGATGGATTTGGGGGCTTGCTGCAGCACCTGGTGCATGGCCGCGCTCGCCCGTTCCACGGCGGGGGCGTCGCCGCGCAGCAGGGCGGCCTCCAGGGCGTCGAGTTCCACCTGCAGCGAATCGATCCAGGGGTGGGAGTTCGTTGCAAACGTCATGGTGTGGCCTCGTGGAAAAAGGAGGATCAGGTGCGTGGGCCGCCGAGCATCTCGGCTGCGTTGGCCAGCATTTTGTCGGCGATGGCCTCGGCGTTGACCTTGAAGCTGCCGTTGGCGATGGCGTCCTTCATGGCCGCCACCTTGTCGGCGTTGAACACGTCCGCCCCGCCGGAGACCGCGCGGGCCTCGGTGGTGGAAGACGACAGGGTCACGGTCACGCCGGCCTGGGGCTTGACCGCGCTGGCGGCCGACGCCGCTGCGCCCGCCTCGGCCGCCGCAGGCGCGGTGGCTTTCTGCGGGCCGCCGGCCACAGAACCAATGTACGAATCGGGTGATGAATCGACTTTCATGTCACGCTCCAAACCCCGAAGTCGGGGCCATGTCCTGACTGTATCGGTCCGTGTTTTGAGAACTTTAGGCGCGCGTCACAACTTTTTTTGCAACCCGGTCGTCGCTGGGGCTCACCTAGAGCGCCAGTTCGACCGTCTGAGCATCGCGCACCACCCCGGTGACCACCCGCCCGCCGGGCAGTTTGACACGGGCGCTCTCGCCCACCATGCCCGCGGTGAGCGCCTGACCGGTGGCTGAAATGCTGAAGCCGCCCCCTTGACCACTCACCCGAACCTGTGCACCCGGGGCAAAAGCCAGGGGTGCCCGCACCATGTTTTCGCGCAACGCCAGGCCGGCGGTCAATGGGTAGGCCGCGATCTGGCCGACCCAGCGCTCGGGCAGGGCCAGCACGCTGGAACGCTGCTCCGCCCAGTCAATCTCGGCAATTTCCGCATCGTCTCGAGTGAGGGTGTCGCCCGCCGGCACAGCGCGTTTGAGCACCCAGGCCGGTCCCCATGCTTTTACCGTGACGGGCACGAACACGTTCCAGCGGGTGGGGCCGTCCACGCAGCGCAAGCCGATGCGGCTGCGGCCCCACAGGCGGGTACCGGCCGGCAGGTGCGGTTCGACCTGGTTGCAGGGTGCGAGCTTCAGGCGCGTGTCCAGCGAACCCATAACGACCTCGGCGCGCAGCGGAGAACCGTCTTTGGGCAGGGCCTCGGCCAGCGCGGGGGTGAGGAAGTCGTGCGCCATTTTCTCCAGCGCCGTGGGCTCAACGGCCTGCGCGCTCCAGCCGCAAAGCAGCAGCGCCACCAGAGCGATCAGGCGACCGGCCAGAGGGGAAACGAATGAGGTGGGCAACGTGGGCATGGCCTGCACTGTAGGCCCCTGCCGCGGGCGGGAAAGCCGGGAAAAGGCCGCTTAAGGGGTCTTTGTTCCGGCCATTGCCGACCCTCAAGATTTCCATAATTCGTCCAACGCCCCGGTGTCCGCGCCCTCTGAGGAAGGCCGGTCACCCGCCCCGCAACCCGTGCCCTGAGGTGAACATGCTTGAACAGATGACCGCCCGGCTGGACTTCCATGCCAACGCCCTGCTGCTGCGCTCCCAGCGCCAGCAGGTGATCGCGAGCAACATCGCCAACGCCGACACGCCCGGCTATGTCGCACGCGATTTTGATTTCGCCGCCGCGCTCAAGAACGTCTCGGGCATGCAGGGTGGCGCTGGCGTGAACGTCACCAGTGCCGGCCACATGCAGCTGGGCACCAGCCACGCCCAAGACCCCGACCTGGCCTACACCGTGCAAACCCAGGCCAGTCAGGACGGCAACTCGGTCGACCTCGACCGCGAGCGCGCCAGCTTCGTGGACAACAGCGTGCGCTACGAGTCCACGCTGCGGTTCATCAACTCCCATGTGAAAACCATGCTCAGCGCCATCCAGGGTCAATGACCTGAAAGGAATCTTGATGTCGATGTTCTCCATCTTCAACGTGTCGGGCAGCGCGGTCAGCGCGCAGTCCCAGCGCCTCAACGTGGTGGCCAGCAACCTGGCCAACGCCGACGCCGTGGCCGGGCCCGACGGGCAGACCTACAAGGCGCGCCACATCCAGTTCCAGACCGTGCCCATGGGCGGCCAGGGCAACGCCGGTGTGAAGGTGAAAGACATCACCGAGAGCCAGGCACCGGGCCGCCGCGAGCTCAACCCCACCCACCCCAGCGCCGACGCCGAGGGCTATGTGAACCATTCCAACGTGAACCCGGTGGAAGAGATGGTCAACATGATCTCGGCCTCGCGCTCCTACCAGAACAACGTCGAGGTCATGAACACGGCGAAGTCGCTGCTGCTCAAGACGCTGCAGTTGGGTCAATAAAGAGATCACACACCATGTTTTCCACTCCCATCGACACCTCCAACCTCGGCACCACCGTGGGCAGCACCACGGGCACCACCGCCAAGAACAACATGGACCCCGAGGCGTCGCAAGACCGCTTCCTCAAACTCCTGGTCGCGCAGCTCAACAACCAGGATCCGATGAATCCGATGGACAACGCGCAGATGACGACCCAGATGGCGCAGATCAACACGGTCAGCGGCATCCAGGAACTCAACGCCACGCTCAAAGGCATGGCGGCGCAGTTCGGCTCCATGCAGTCGCTGCAGGGCACCTCGTTGATCGGGCGCGAGGCGCTGGTCGAGGGCAGCAAGTTCGGCTTTGACGGCAGCATCGGCAAAGGCGCGATGCGCCTGGAAGCCAGCGCCAGCCAGGTCGCGGTGGAGGTGATGGGCAAGAACGGCCAGGTGATCGACACACTCGATTTCGGCGCACTCACCGCCGGCCAGCACTCGTTCAACTGGGACGGCAGCGGCATCGACCCGAACCAGGTGGCCGGCTTCCGCGTGAAAGCGTCCGAAGGCGGCCAACCCGTCAAGGCCACCACCTACACCCGCCAGACCGTGACTTCCGTGGGCTTCGCCAACGGGACCATGAACCTGCAACTGCAGGACGGCAGCACCCTGGGCTACGACCAGGTCTCCACCTTCCTGTAACCCGCACAGCCCACTCTCAAGGACACCACCATGGCATTCCAGCAAGGACTCTCCGGCCTCAACGCCGCCAGCCGCAACCTCGACGTCATCGGCCACAACATCGCCAACTCCAACACCGTGGGCATGAAGAGCTCGCGTGCCGAGTTCGCCGAGATCTACGCCAGCTCGGTCAACGCTTCGGGCGGTACCGCCACCGGCATCGGCGTGGCGGTGGCTGCGGTGGCGCAAAGCTTCACGCAGGGCAACATCAGCGTCACCGGCAACGAGCTCGATGTCGCCATCAACGGCAACGGCTTCTTCGAACTGACCCAGCCCAACGGATCGGCCGCCTACACCCGCGCCGGCATGTTCAAGCTCGACCGGGAAGGCAACGTCGTCACCAACGACGGCAGCAACCTCATGGGTTACCCCACCGACGCCGACGGCAATCGCCTGAGTTTCGACACGCAACCGCTGTCCCTGCCCACGGGCGGTCCGATCCCGGCCCAGCAGACCACCGCCATCACCGCCGAATTCAACCTCGACACTCGCGCCGAGGTGTGGAACGCTGTCACGCCGCCCACGCCGCTGGCGACCTACGGCACCTCGCTGGTGGCGTTCGACGCGCAGGGGGTTGAAGTGCCGGTGGCCATGGCCTTCCGCAAGACGGCCCCCAACACCTGGACGGTGTACACCAGCGGCGATGGCACCGCACCCACCACCGCCAGCCCGTCCTTCACGCTCAACTTCAACGGCGACGGCACCCTCGATCCGGCCTCCATCACACCAACGCCCACCGTGGCGCTGACCTCGGCCAACGGCGCGTTCAGCGCCACGCTGGACCTCACCGATGTGACCCAGTTCGGCACCTCGTTTGCGGTGACCAACCTCGACCAGGACGGCTACCGTCCGGGCGAACTCACCAGCCTGAAGATCGACGAAAACGGCGTCGTGACCGGCCGCTATTCCAACGGCGAATCGCGCGCCGCCGGCCAGATTGCGCTGGTGAACTTCCGCAATGCGCAGGGTCTGGCGCCCGGCAGCAACGGCATCTGGCAGTCCACCTTCGCCTCGGGCGACCCGTTGCGCGGTGAGCCGGGCGCGGGCAACTTCGGTGTGTTGCGCGCCGGCGCGCTGGAAGACTCCAACGTCGACCTCACCGCGGAACTGGTGAACATGATGACCGCACAGCGCGCCTACCAGGCCAACGCCCAGACCATCAAGACGCAAGACCAGGTGCTCAGCACGCTGCTCAACATGCGCTGAGCCAGCGTCTGACCTGAACCCAGGAGCCCCGCATGGACCGCATGATCTACACCGCGATGACCGGCGCCAGTGCCGCACAGCACCGCCAGTCGGTGCTGGCCAACAACCTGGCCAACGTGTCCACGCCGGGCTTTCGCGCCGAACTCTCCACCTTTCGCGCGGTGCCGGTGCGCGGCGACGGTGCCAGCACCCGTGTGTTTGCACTGGAAGCCACCGCCGGCCACTCCGACCTGCCGGGCGCCATCACCTCCACCGGACGCAACCTGGACGTGGCCGCCCGCGGCAACGCTTACTTCGCGGTGCAGGGGCTGGACGGCACCGAGGCCTACACCCGCGCCGGCGCGCTTGAAGTCAACCAGGACGGCACGCTGGTCAACAGCCAGGGTCTGCCGATGCTGGGTGACGGTGGCCCGATCGTGGTGCCGGCCAACGCACGCGTGGACATCGCCGCCGACGGGACCGTGAGCACCCGCGTGGGCAACGAACCGTCGCAACAGGTGGGCAAGCTCAAGCTGGTGCAGCCCGATGCGGACAACCCGCTGAAGCGTGGCGAAGACGGGCTGTTTCGTGGACCGCAAGGCGATCCGCTGCCCGCCAACGACGTGGCCCGGCTGCAGGACGGCGCGCTCGAAGGCTCCAACGTGAACCCCATGGAGGCCATGGTCGGAATGATCGCCGTGGCGCGCCAGTTCGAGGTGCAGATGCGCATGCTGCAGAACGGCGAAACCAACGACAAGACCGCCAGCCAACTCCTCAGCATGAACGGCTGACCCACTTTCCTTTGCGGAGCACACCATGATCAATTCGCTGATGATTTCCAAGACCGGCATGCAGGCGCAACAGACGCAGCTGGACGTGATTTCGAACAACCTGGCCAACGTGTCCACCAACGGCTTCAAGCGCGCGACCGCCGTGTTCGAAGACCTGATGTACCAGAACCTGCGCCAGGTGGGTGCCAACACCGCCGAGCAGGCCGAGCTGCCCACCGGCCTGCAGGTGGGTCTGGGTGTGCGCACCGTGGCCACGTCGCGCAACTTCACGCAGGGCAGCTTGCAGCAGTCGGGCAACGCCTTGGACCTGGCCGTCAACGGTGGTGGTTTCTTTCAGGTGCAGATGCCCGACGGCACCACCGGTTACACCCGCGACGGCAGCTTCCAGCTCGACGCGCAGGGCCGCATGGTCACCTCCAGCGGTTACCCGCTCACCGCCGGCATCACGCTGCCGGCCGAGTCGCAGAGCATCACGGTCTCCAGCGACGGTGTGGTCAGCGCCAAGCTGCCGGGCAACCCGGTGCCGCAGCAGGTGGGCAACATCGAGCTCGCCAACTTCATCAACTCGGCCGGCCTGGAGCCGCTGGGCCAGAACCTGTTCGCCGAGAGCCTCGCTTCGGGCAACCCCATCACCGGCGCGCCCGGCTCGGCCGGCCTGGGCTCGGTGATGCAGGGCATGGTCGAGACCTCCAACGTCAACGTGGTGCAGGAACTGGTGACCATGATCCAGACCCAGCGCGCCTACGAGATGAATTCCAAGGCCATTCAAACCTCTGACCAGATGCTGCAACGCCTGAGCCAGCTGTGATCGTCATCGGAGAAATCCCCATGTTCCGTCTCGCCATTGCGCTGACCCTGGCCGTGCTCGCCACCGGCTGCGAAACCATGAGCTCCAAGGTCGATCTGCAGCCGGTGCAGCCGGTGCGCTACGCGCAGCCCGCGCCCGTCAACGCGGTGCCCAGCGGCAGCCTGTTCCAGGCCGCCAGCTACCGCCCCGCGTTTGAAGACCCGCGCGCGCGCCTGCCTGGCGACACCCTGACCGTGCAGATCACCGAGCGACTGAACGCGAGCCAGACCTCCTCGGCCTCGATCGACCGCAGCGCGGACATCTCCGCCGGTGTCTCGGGTTTCCCTTTCCTGAAGGCGCCGCTGCTGGACAAGCTCACGCTGGGCGCGCAGTCGGAGAACAGTTTTTCGGGTGACGGCAAGAACCTGAACAACAACACCTTCTCCGGCTCGATCACCACCACCGTGCAAGAGGTGCTTCCCAACGGCCACCTCGTGGTGGTGGGCGAGAAACAGATCGGCGTGAACCAGAACGTCGATGTGCTGCGCTTCTCCGGCACCGTGGACCCCAAGCAGATCAAACCCGGCAACACCGTGGCATCGACCCAGATGGCCAATGTGCGCGTGGAGTCGCGTGGGCGCGGGGCACAGGGCGAAGCGATGGCAATTGGCTGGTTGGCACGGTTCTTTTTGAGCGTTATCCCGTTCTGACCCAAGCCCACAATGGGTCTCGTTCTGCCCACTGAGGAATCTGCGGTGAAGTCATCTTTCTCCCTTTTGCGTTTGCTGACCATGGCGCTGGTGTCACTCACCATGGCCTGGCCCGCTGCCGCCCAGTCGATCCGCATCAAGGAAATCGCGGCGGTGCAGGGCGTGCGCAGCAACCAGCTGACCGGCTACGGCCTGGTGGTGGGCCTGGACGGCACGGGCGACCAGACCACGCAGATGCCCTACACCGCGCAGAGCCTCAACAACTACCTGCAGCAGCTCGGCCTTTCGATGCCGCCGGGCGCCAACATGCAGCTCAAAAACGTGGCGGCCGTGCTGGTCACCGCGCAGCTGCCCGCTTTTGCCCAGCCCGGTCAGACGATCGACGTGACCGTGTCTTCCGTCGGCAACGCGAAGTCGCTGCGCGGCGGCACGCTCATCACCACGCCGCTCAAGGGCGCCGACGGGGAAATCTACGCACTCGCCCAGGGCAACCTGCTGGTGGGTGGCGCCGGCGCTTCGGCCGGTGGCAGCAAGGTGCAGATCAACCACCTGAGCGCGGGCCGTGTGCCCGGTGGCGCGCAGGTGGAGCGCGCGGTGGCCAGCCCGTTTGCGCTGGGCGAGACCATCGACCTGGGTTTGAATTCGAGCGACTTCCAGACCGCCAGCCGCGTGACCGATGCGATCAACCGCGTCATGGGCGCGGGTGTGGCCAGCGCGGTCGACGGCCGGGTGGTGCGCCTGCGCGCGCCGGCCGATCCGGGCGCCCGTGTGGGGTTCCTGGCCAAGGTCGAAGAGATCCGGCTGGACGCCGCCATTCCCATGGCCCGCGTCATCATCAATTCGCGCACCGGCTCCATCGTGATGAACCAGGCCGTGAGCCTGGGCGCGTGCGCCGTCTCGCACGGCAACCTCTCGGTGAGCATCAGCTCCACGCCCGTGATCAGCCAGCCCAACGCCTTGTCCACCGGCGGCCAGACCGTGGTGGCCGAACAGGCCAACATCCAGATCAGCCAGGACAAGGGTTCACTCATCAAACTCGACACCGCGCCGCAGCTCGCCGACGTGGTGCGCGCGCTCAATTCGCTGGGCGCCACGCCGCAAGACCTGCTGGCCATCCTGCAGGCCATCAAGGCGTCCGGTGCCATGAACGCCGAGCTGGAGGTGATCTGACGTGAACCCGATGAACGCCCTCTCCAACGGCGGCCTCGCAGCCGACCCCACCGCGCTCAATGCGTTGCGGTACGGCGCGGGCAAGGACGGCAACGACAAGGCCGCCCTCAAGGAGGCGGCCAAGCAGTTCGAATCCCTTTTCATGCGCGAGCTCATCAAGAGCATGCGCGAGGCCACGCAGAAGTCGGGCCTGATGGAAGGCGAGGGCGCCGATCTCGGCACGGACCTGCTGGACCAGCAGTTTGCGGTGCAGCTCTCGGGTCTTCCCGGCGGCCTGTCCGAAGCCATCGAGCGTCAGCTCGGCAATCAGATGCATAACAACGCCGCCACCGGCGCTGCCAACGCCTTGCCCGCCAGCGGCGGTGCCAGCACCGTGGGCCGCGCCGGCGCAGGCCAGCGCCAGGCCGGGTTTGTGGACCAGCACAGCGAGGCCGCCGCGGTGGTGGCGCGCGAGTCGGGGATCCCGGCCAGCTACATGATCGGCCAGGCCGGCCACGAGACCGGCTGGGGCCGGAGCGAGATCCGCCACGCCGACGGCACGCCGTCGCACAACCTCTTCGGCATCAAGGCCACTGGCGGCTGGAAGGGCAAGGTCGCCGAGATCACGACCACCGAGTACATCAATGGCGAGCCGCGCAAAGTGACCGCGAAGTTCCGCGCCTACGACTCGTACGCCGACTCGTTCCGCGACTACGCCAAGCTCATCGGCAACAGCCCACGCTACGACCAGGTGATGGACCAGATCGGCTCGGTGCAGGGCTTTGCGGCCGGCCTGCAAAAAGCCGGCTATGCCACCGACCCCCAATACGCCGCCAAGCTCAGCCGCGCGATCAACACCACGCTGAGCCTCCAGAGAGCTCAGGGCTGAGGACCACCTTTCCATGTCTGCTCTGAACATCGGCGCTCGCGCCCTCACCACCAACCTCGCGGCCCTGCAGGTCATTGGCCACAACATCGCCAACACCAACACGGCGGGCTACTCGCGCCAGAACGTGCAGCTCACCACCGCGGGTGCGCAGGCCTTCGGCAACGGCTACATCGGCAAGGGCGTGGACATGGCCACGGTGGAGCGGTCCCACAACGCCTACCTCACGCGCGAAGCGCAGCTCACCGGTGCGGTGGCCGCCGCCGATGCGGTGCGCTATTCGCGCCTGCAGGCACTGGAGAGCGCGTTCCCGCTCGGTGCGGGTGGCCTCGGCTCGGCACTCAACGACACCCTCAACGCCTGGGCCGACGTGGCCTCCGCCCCCAACAACCTCACCGCCCGCGTGGTGGTGATCGCCAAGGGCGAAGAATTCGCCAGCCGCCTGCGCAACACCGCTGGCCAGCTGGATGCGCTCTCGCGCAGCACGCAGCAGCAGGTGGAAGGCTCGGTCAATGTGATCAATGGCCTGGCGCAAGACCTCGCCAAGGTGAACCAGCGGATCGTGGAGTCCGCCGGCGGAACCCACACGCCCAACGACCTGTTCGACCAGCGCGACCAGCTGCTGGGCGAGCTCAACCAGCACATCCAGACCAGCGCCGTCTTCGACAAGGACGGCTCGGTGAGCGTTTTCGTGGCGGGCAGCCAGCCCTTGCTGCTGGGCCAGCGCGCCAGCCAGCTCGCCGTGACGCGCGACGCCACCGACAACTCGCGCATCGCGCTGGCGTTTGTGCAAGGCAGCGTCTCGACCCCGCTGGCCGACAACACGCTGGGGGGCGGTGAGCTCTCGGGCCTGATGAATTTTCTCAACAAGGACCTGGCGGCGGTGCAGAACCTGCTGGGTCGCATGGCGCTGGCGTCGGCCACCACGGTCAACAACCAGCACGCACTGGGCATCGACCTGCAAGGCAACCCCGGTCAGGACTTTTTCATTCCACCGGCGGCGGCCGTGGGCATGGGGAGTCCCACGGACACCGGCGATGCCACCGTGAGCGCCACCGTGAGCGACCCCGCTGCGTTGATGGCGTCGGACTACGAGCTGCGTTTCAGCGGCACCGATGTGAGCATCGTGCGGTTGTCCGACGGCGACAGCACCACGTTCTCCCTGCCCGCCACGGCGTTCGAGAAGGACGGCCTGCGGTTCAACATCGACGCCGGCACCGCCAACGCAGGCGACCGCATCCTGGTGCGGCCCTTCGAGGCCGCCGCGCGCAACCTGCAGATGGCCATCGGCTCACCCGATCGCCTGGCCGCGGCCAGCCCCGTGAGGGTGACGCCCGACCTGGACAACGGGGGCGGACTGAGTGTCGAGAGCCTCTACGCGGTGTCCGACTCGCCCCAGCTCGACGAGCCCATCAGCCTGGTGTTCCAGGCCGACGGCACGTTCACCGTGACCGGTGTGCAGGACCCCGCCAACCCCCTGCCCGACAACGCCGGCCCACCCCCGAGCTACAACTTCAAGCCCGGTGAGCCCATCGCGCTCAACGGCTGGAACCTCACCCTGCGCGGCAGCCCCACCGCCGGCGACACCTTCGTCATCGACCCCGCACCCGCCGGTTCGACGACACAGAACGCCGGCAACGCCAGCGCCGTGCTGGCCCTGCGCGACCGCCCCACCTTCGAGGGCGTGGCCTTGGCCGACGGCTATGTGAGCCTGTTCTCCGATGTGGGCACCCGCGTGCAGGGCGCGCAGTTTGCCACCGAGTTCTCGTCGCAAATCGCCACCACGGCCGAGACCGCGCGCACCAACGTCTCGGGTGTGAACCTGGACGAAGAAGCCGCGCGCCTGCTGCAATTCCAGCAGGCCTACCAGGCTTCGGCCAAGTTCCTGCAGATCGCACAAAGCACCTTCGACAGCCTGCTGCAGACCGTGGGCCGATAGGTCCCCAGAGGAACACACCATGCGCGTTTCCACCGCCAACAGCTACGACAACACCGTCAGCCTGCTCGCCCGGCGCCAGGCCGAGCTGGCGGCCCAGCAAGAAAAGATCGCCACCGGCAAGCGGGTGCAGAAACCCAGCGACGACCCGGTGGCGGCCACCCTGGCCGAAACCGCGCAAAACCGGCTCTCGCGCACGCAGGCCGATCTGCGCTCGCTCGAGACATCGCGCAGCAGCCTGCAGCAGGCCGAGAGCGGCCTGGCCGAGTCGGGTGAACTCATCCAGAAAGTGCGCGACCTGCTGGTCAGCGCGGGCAACGCCACCTTCGGACCGAGCGAGCGCGAAGACATCGCGCGCCAGCTCGAAGGGCTTCGCGAACAACTGATCGGCGTGGCCAACCTCAAGGACAACGCCGGGCGCACCCTCTTCGGCGGGCTGGGCGGCGCGGCCACGCCGTTCGTGGACCTTTACGGTCCAGGTGGCAATGGCGTTCAGTTCAACGGCCAGCGCGGCCAGGCCGCGGCCGGCAGCACGTCGCTGCCGCAGACGCTCGACGGCAACGCCATCTGGATGCGCGTGCCGCAGGGCAACGGCAGCTTCGCGATGAGCCTGGGCGCGACCAACACCGGCAGCGTGAGCACCGGCCTGGGCGAAGTCACCGACCAGGCCGCGCTCACCGGCGCCAACTACAGCATCACGTTCGCCGACGTGGCCGGCACCCTGCAGTACACCGTGACCAACACCACCACCAGCACCCCGGTGGCCGGACACGTCGGCGTGCCCTACGCCAGCGGCATGACGATCGAATTCGATGGCCAGTCACTGCAGCTCAACGGTCAGCCCGCCGGCGGTGACCAGATCGACATCGCGCCCGCCGGGAAAACCGACATCTTCAGCGTGGTGCAGGACGCGGTGAACGCACTGCGCGACACCAGCGCCAACAGCGGCGCGGTGCGCACGCAGACCCTCGCGCGCACCATGACCGAGCTCGACGCCGGTCACGACCGGGTGCTGCTCGCGCGCGGTCGTGCGGGCGAATGGCTCAACCGGGGCGACTCGCTCGACACCCTGCTGGAAGACCGTGGCGTCGACCTCAAGGCCGAAAAATCCCGCCTGGAAGATCTGGACCTGGTGCAAGGCATCTCCGACTTCCAGACCCAGCAGCTCGGGCTGGAGGCGGCGCTCAAGTCGTATGCACAGGTGCAGCGCCTCTCCTTGTTCCAGGTGATCTGATGGACGCGTCTTCAGCATGTTGAGCCACACCGTCCTGGACAGCCTCGCACTCGGCTACGAGCCGGTGTGGAACCGCGAACGCCAGCTGGCCGCGGTGCGGCTGAGCGTGCACCCCATCCACGCCGCGGCGGTCGACGCTGTCCACCTCATGCAGGCGCTGGGCGACGACTGGCCCGAGAGCGCGCCGGTGCTCATCATTTCGGTGGACTCGCCCCGCCTGTTGCAGCAGGCGCTGTCCTGCGAGCCGGTGCACAACGCCTGGCTGGAAGTGCCCGCCGCGTTGTTCGAGAGCCGCGAAACCGTGGCCACCTTGTCCGTCGCCCACCGGCGCGGGCACCGCCTCATCCGCCGCACCGATCTGCAGGCGCTGCGCCAAGGCCAGTCACCCGACCTGGATGTGCTCAACGTGCTGCGGCTGAGCCCGCACGAGGCCAGTGAGATCCTCCAAGACCTGAACACCCCCGGCCTGCACCAGCGCCGCCAGGGCCTGCCACCCGGCCAGCTGTTCGAGGGGGTGCAGACCCAGACCTTGGCCCGCCACCTGCTGGACGATGACGGCGCCTGGGGCTTGCTCGGCTGGCCCGACGCCGATGTGCTGTTCGCCCACCGCCACCAGCCCATCTCGTGCGACCCGCGCGTGATCCGCCAGATCCTGCAGGCCATCAACGACGACTGCTCGCTTGAACGGCTGGAGCGGCTCGTGCGGCAAGATCCGGTGCTGGTTTACCGCATCCTGCTGCTGGTGAATTCGGCCGCGTACGGTGGTCGCCATGAAATCGGCTCGCTGCGCCACGCGCTCATGATGCTGGGCTTTCGCGAGCTCGGACGCTGGCTGTTTGAACAAGCACCCGGGAGCGAAACCGACAACGACCTGCAACCTGTGCGCGCCGCCATGGTCATGCGCGCGCGCCTGGCTCAGCACCTGCTGGCCACCGGCTCCGAAGACAACCTGCGGCTGGAGGTTTACACCACCGCGCTGTTCGCCCAGCTCGACAAACTGTTGCACGCGCCGCTCTCGGAGCTGCTGCACAAACTGCCCCTCTCCGGCCGCTTGTACGACGCGGTGCTGCGCCACGACGGTCCCTACCACCCGTTGCTCGATGTGGCACGCGCCCAGGGTGAGCCCGGTCAGCTGCATCGCCTGAGCACCGTGTGCGAGCGCAACGAGGTGAGCCTGGAACAGGCCAACCGCGCACTCATCCGGATGCTGGCCACCAGCCGTGATCACGCGGGCGTGCGCTCGGAGCGCATGGCCTGAACGGTCCGGGCGCTACCATCGCGCCCATGACCGCCGCCACCTCACACCACACCCCCCACCACACCAGCGCCCTCGTGCTGTTTTCCGGTGGGCAAGACTCCACCACCTGCCTCGCCCACGCCCTCGAACGTTTCCCCCGCGTGGAAACCCTGGGCTTCGACTACGGCCAACGCCACAGCGTCGAACTGCAGGCCCGGCTCGTGGTGCTGCGCGAGATGCGCGAGCGTTTCCCGCAATGGGCCGATCGCCTGGGCGAAGACCACCTGCTCGATTTGGCAGTGCTGGGCAAGGTCAGCGAGACCTCGCTCACCCGCGACATGGCCTTTCGCATGGAGAGCAGTGGCCTGCCCAACACCTTCGTGCCGGGTCGCAACCTGCTGTTCCTCACCCTTGCAGCGGCACTCGCTTACCGCCGAGGCATCCAGGTCATCGTCACCGGCGTCTGCGAAACCGATTTTTCCGGCTACCCCGACTGCCGCGACGACACCATGAAAGCGCTGCAGGTGGCGCTGTCCCTGGGCATGGACCACCGCTTCCTGATCGACACCCCGCTGATGTGGATCGACAAAGCCGCCACCTGGCGCCTGGCCGAAAGCCTGGGCGGCCAGGCCCTGGTGGAGCTGATCGTGGAACACACCCACACCTGCTACCTCGGCGACCGCGAGCGCCGGCATGCCTGGGGTTATGGGTGCGGGCGCTGCCCGGCTTGCGAGTTGCGGGCGCGGGGGTGGGAACGTTATGTGGGCGAGGCCAGCAACTTGTAACGCGCCTCCCCAGTCGCGTCCGGCGTGAACGTCCACTGCGTCCGGTGGAACACGGCCACCCCGGGCCGGTGGGCGATGGACACCAGCGCGCCGTTGCGCTCTTTCACCAAAGCCTGGAGGCGGGCGTAGACCGTGGCCTCGGCCGCTTCGTCGAGCGCGCTGGTGGCTTCGTCCACGAACAGCCAGCGCGGTTGCTTGAGCATCGCGCGGGCGATGGCCAGGCGTTGCTGTTCGCCGCCCGAGAGCTTCTGACCCCAGGCGTCGTGTTCGTCCAGGCGCGTGCCCAGGTCGGGCAACAGCGCATCCGTCAGTGCTTGCTGCAGCTCGGCGTCGCTGTAGCGCGCGGCGGGTTCGGGGTAGGCCAGCGCGTCGCGCAGCGAGCCCAGCGGGAAGTAGGGGCGCTGCGGCAAAAACATCACCTGGTTCGCAAAGCCTTCGGGCGTGCGCAGGCTGCGCTGCGCCCAGGGCCAGATGCCGGCCAGCCCGCGGAACAGCGTGGACTTGCCGCTGCCCGACGGACCTTTCACCAGCACTGTGTCGCCCGGTGACACCTGCAGGCCGTGCACCGCCAGCAGCGGCGCGCCACCGGGCAGTGCGAGGCGCATGTCGTCGATGGCCAGCGCATCCTGCGCGTTGGGCTGCGGTGCGGCGATGTGTTCGGAGGCCTCCAGCGCCTGGAAACTTTCTTCGAAACTGGTGATGCGGTCGGTGGTGGCGCGCCAGGCGGCCAGGCTGCTGTAGTTGTCGACGAACCACGAGAGCGAGTCCTGCACACGGCCGAAGGCCGACGAGATCTGGATCAGTTCACCGAGCTGGATCGCGCCGCTGAAGAAGCGGGGTGCGGCCACGATGAAGGGGAACACCACGGCGGCCTGTCCGAAGCCCACGGTGAACCAGGTCAGGCGCTTCTGCGCGTTGATGAGCTTGAGGTAGTTGCCGATCACCTCACCGAAGCGCCCACCGAGTTGCTGGCGTTCCACGGGTTCACCGCGGTCGAGCGCGATCGATTCGCTGTACTCGCGCACACGCACGAGGTGGTGGCGGAAGTCGGCCTCATAGCGCTGCTGCTTGAAATTGAGCGCGATCTGCGAGCGGCCCAGGTAGTGCGTGATCACGCTGCCGAGCGCGCAGTAGAGCACCGCCATCCACACCATGAAACCGGGGATGGTGTATTCGCCGCCGTTGAACGAGAACGCGAAGCTGCCCGACAGCGCCCACAGGATGCCGACGAAGCTCACCAGCGTGACCACCGCGTTGAGCAGACCCATGGTCAGGCTCACCGTGTAGCTGGTGAAGAGGTTCATGTCCTCGGCGATGCGCTGGTCCGGGTTGTCGGGCGGTGCGTCTTCGCCGCGCGCAAAGCGCGCGAGTTCGAGGTGGTAGAACGCTTTGTTGGAGAGCCAGCGGTCGAGGTAGTGGCCGGTCATCCAGGCGCGCCAGCGCATCTCGAGCAACTGCGTGAGGTAGAAGCGGTAGACCGCGATGATGATGAAGCCGAAGGCCAGATACGTGAAACGGCCGAGCTCGCGCCAGAACACCGCCGCGTCCTTGTTTTGCAGTGCGTCGTAGAACACGCGGTTCCACTCGTTGAGCAGCACCAGCATGTAGACCGAGGCGAGGTTGAGCGCCACGATGGCCACGAGCAGCGCGCGCGCCTTCCACTTTTCTTCCGACTGGAAGTAGGGCAGGGTGAGGCGGCCCACCTTGCGTGCGAACACGCGGAAGCTCTGAAATTTTTCAGTCAGGGTCATCGGTTCACCTGCTCAAAGGTTGGAAACGCCACTGACCACATGTCCCGAGGGCACATGCAGCGAGGCGGATTCGATGTGGCCGGTCTGGTCGTCAAAGAAGAAGTCGGGCTCGAACTCGCGCAGGAACTCGCCCTTGGGCAGGCCGCCGAGGAACATGGCCTCGTCGACCTCGATGTTCCAGTTCATGAGCGTGCGGATCGCGCGTTCGTGCGCCGGGGCGCTGCGCGCGGTCACCAGCGCGGTGCGCACGCGCATGAGTGGCGTGCCTTCGCTTTGCAGGCGGTGCAGGGCTTCGAGCAGGGGCTTGAACGGGCCGCCGGCCAGCGGCAGGCTGGCCTTGCTGGCCTCGTGTTCCTGAAACGCCGACAGCCCCTCCGATTGGTAGACCCGCTCGGCCTCGTCGGAGAACAGCACGGCGTCGCCGTCGAAGGCGATGCGCACCTCGTGCGGGTGCGCGTCGCTGGCGTGCACCGAGTGCGGGTACACCTGCGCGGCGGGCACGCCGGCGTCGAGCGCAGCGCGCACATCCGCCAGGTGGGTGGAGAGAAACAGGTTGGCGCGCAGCGGGCGCAAATACCGCCAGGGCGGCTGCCCGCGCGTGAAGCTGCCGCGCTGGATGGGCAGCCCGTAGTGCTGCGCCGAGCGGAACACCCGCATGCCCGAGACCGGGTCGTTGCGCGAGAGGATCACCACCTCCACGCGCTGCGCGTCGGCGTCGTTGAATGCCAGCAGCTTGTGCACCAGCGAAAACGCCACGCCGGGCTGCGCGGGCGTGTCCAGCCGTTCCAGCTGCAGCTTCATGTAGGACCGGTCGTCCCCGGTTTCAAACAGCCGGTTCTCTTCTTCAAAATCGAACAGCGCGCGGGAAGAAATGGCAACCACGAGTTTGCCGTCGAGAGTTACGCCCATGGGAAAGTTACCTGAGTCGATTGAAACATCGCAAACCAGCGTGCCTTGTACAGCAAACGCCACGGAACTGGCTTGGCCAGCCCGCGGGCGTGGGTCAGGTGACCAGCTGGTTGAGCTGGATGATGGGCATCAAGACCGCCAGCACGATCAGCATCACCACCACACCCATGCCCACGATGAGCAGGGGCTCCAGTATGGTGGCCATGTGCATGGCGCGGCGTTGCACCTCGGCACTGAGCTGTTCGGCGGCGCGGTCCAGCATGGCGGGCAGCTGGCCGGTCTGTTCGCCCAGGCGGGCAAACATCGACACCAGCGGGGGGAAGCGCTTTTTGCTGGCCAGGGCGGATGCCAGTGGTGCGCCCTCGCGCACCAGCACCAGGGCGTCCAGCGCGTCGGCCCGCATGGCCTGGTTGTTCAGGGTCTCGGCCGCGGTCTGCAAGGCCCGCAGGATGGGCACGCCGGCCCCGGCCAGCATGGCCAGTGTGGCGGCAAAGCGGGCGGCGTTGAAGCCGCGTGCCAGGCGGCCCACCAGCGGCAAGCGCAACCAGGCAGCGTCCATGCGCAGACGCAGCGGTGCGTTGCGCCGCGCCATCACCAGGGCGCCGCTGCCCAGCACCAGCGCCACCAGCATCAGCCAGCCGTGGTTGCGCACGACATCGCTCAGGCCCAGCATCATCACGGTGAGCACCGGCAAGGCGCGCTTGCTGCCGGCAAACACGCTGGCCACCTGCGGCACCACGTAGGACACCAGAAACACCACGATCACGATCGCCACCAGCGTGACGATGGCGGGGTAGAGCGAAGCGGCGACGAGCTTGTTTTTCAGTGCTTCGCGCGCTTCCAGATCGTCGGCCAGGCGTTCCAGCACCGTGCCGAGCTGGCCGCTTTGTTCGCCTGCGGCGATCACCGAGGTGTAGATGGTCGAGAACTCACGCGGATGTTGCGCCAGCGCCTGCGCAAACGGTGCGCCGGCGTTGACTTCGGAGCGCAGCGACGCCATGAGGTTGCGTTGCAGTTTGTCTTCGGCTTCGTCGGTCAGGGCGGAGAGCGCCCGCTCCAGCGGCAGACCGGCTGCCACCAAGCCGGCGATCTGGCGCGTCCACACCGCGAGCGTGGTGGCGCTGAACACGCGCCCACCCCACAGCGTGACGTTGAGCCCGCTGCCTTTGACGTGGGTGCCACCGCCGGTGGCGGGCTCCACCAGCAGGGGCACCAGCGCGCGAGCGCGCAGCATGCTGCGCGCCGAGCGGGCGGTGTCGGCATCGATCAGGCCGCGTTGTGTGGCGCCTTGCGCGTCGAGGGCTTCGAAGGTGTAGGCGGGCATGTCAATCGCGCGTCACTGACATCACCTCTTCAAGCGACGTGATGCCGGCATCGATCAAGCGCTGTCCATCGGCCCGCATCGACTGCAAACCACCGGCTTCGGCCGCCAAGCGGATCTGGCTTTCGGCCGCGCGGTTGTGGATCAGCGCGCGGATCGGCTCGTCGGCCACCATCAGTTCGTAAATCCCGGTGCGACCCTTGTAGCCGCTGTGGTTGCAGTGCTCGCAGCCCACCGGGTGCCACAGGCCCTGGTCGTCCTGGCGGCGGCAGTGCACACACAACTTGCGCACCAGCCGCTGCGCCAGCACGCCCAGCAGCGACGAACTGAGCAGGAAGGGCTCGACGCCCATGTCGGTGAGGCGGGTCACGGCGCTGGGCGCGTCGTTGGTGTGCAGCGTGGCCAGCACCAGGTGGCCGGTGAGCGAAGCCTGGATGGCGATCTGCGCGGTCTCGAAGTCGCGGATCTCGCCGATCATGATCACGTCGGGGTCTTGCCGCAGGATGGCCCGCAGCGCCTTGGCAAAGGTGAGGTCGATGCGGGCGTTCACCTGCGTCTGGCCCACGCCCGGCAGCTCGTACTCGATCGGATCTTCCACCGTCATGATGTTCTGCGTGCTGGCGTCCAGGCGTTGCAGGCCGGCGTAGAGCGTGGTGGTCTTGCCCGAGCCGGTGGGGCCGGTCACCAGGATGATCCCGTGTGGCTGGCCGATCAGTTTGCGAAAACGCGCGAGCACATCGCCCTGCATGCCCACGGCTTCCAGACTGAGCTTGCTCTCGCTCTTGTCGAGCAGGCGCAGCACCGCGCGCTCGCCGTGCGCGCTGGGCAGGGTGGACACGCGCACGTCCACCGCCCGGGTGCCGATGCGCAGCGAGATGCGACCGTCCTGTGGCAGCCGTTTCTCGGAGATGTCGAGTTCCGCCATGATCTTCAGGCGCGAGATCAGCGCGGCGTGCAGGGCGCGGTTGGGTTGCACCACCTCGCGCAGCGTGCCGTCCACCCGGAAGCGAACGCTGGAGGTGCGTTCAAACGGTTCGATGTGGATGTCGCTGGCGCCGTCGCGCGCGGCCTGCGTGAGCAGGGCGTTGAGCATGCGGATGATGGGCGCGTCGTCGGCGGTTTCCAGCAGGTCTTCAATGGCCGGCAGCTCCTGCATCATGCGGCTCAGGTCGGCGTCGCCCTGCACCTCGCTCACCACGGCCGCTGCGCTCGACTCGCCTTGCGAATAGGCCACGCTGATGCGCTGCTTCAAGCTCTCGCCATCTTCCCAGTGCAGACCCTGCACCGGGTGGCAGCGCAGGATTTCGGACAGGGCCGAGAGACGCCGGGTCTGGGCGAGCGCGTCGGCGGCGGGCGTGCTGCTGCCCAGCAGCGTCTGCGTGGCACCGTCGTCCTCGACCAGCCAGAGGTGTTCGCGCGCAAAGGCGTAGGGCAGTGGGTACTTCACGGCCCGGGCCTCATTGCGCGGGTGCGGCAGGGGCCGCTGGCGCCGCGGGTGGGTTCAGTGGTGGCGACGACTGCGGGTTGGCCAGCGAAGGCGCTTGCGGCGTGAGCGTCATCGTGTTGGGCGTCAGTGGCGCCGGCATCACCGGCGCCTCGTTGATGCCCAGCACGCTGCTGGGTTTGGGCTGCGAGTCTTGCTGCACCGAGCGCATGAGTTCGTAACGGTCGAGTGCCAGGCTGCTGGTGGCGCGCGCGTCGCGCACCACCACCGGCCGCAGGAAGACCATCAGGTTGGTCTTGCGGCGCGAGCGGCTTTCGCTGCGGAAGAGGTTCCCGAACACCGGCACGTCGCCCAGGCCCGGCACCTTGTCCTGGTTGGCTGCAAACTCGTCCTGCAGCAGGCCGCCGAGCACCACGATGGCGCCGTCGTCGACCAGCACGGTGGACTCGATCGAGCGTTTGTTGGTGATGAGCCCCGAGGCCGAGTTGACCGACGAGGCCTGCACGCTGCTGACCTCCTGGAAGATGGTCAGCTTGATGGTGCCGTTCTCGCTGATCTGCGGTTTCACGCGCAGGGTCAGGCCCACGTCTTTGCGCTCGATGGTCTGGAACGGGTTGACCGAGCCGTTGTTGCTGCCGGTGTTGGTGAACTGACCGGTGACAAACGGCACGTTCTGGCCGATCACGATCTTGGCTTCCTCGTTGTCCAGGGTGAGCAGGTTGGGGGTGGAGAGGATGTTGCCCTCGCCGTTCTGCTGCAGGAAACGCGCCAGAAAGCCCAGCACGTAAACGCCGTTGGTTCGGCGCGCGACGCCCACATTGAGCCCCGGCGTCGGTGTGGCGTTGCCACTGGCCAGGTCGATGATGTTTTGTCCACCGGAGCCGAAGTTGGTGCCGAGCAAGCCGATGAGCGAGTCGCCCGAATTGCCCAGTGCGCCCTGCCACTGAATGCCGAACTCGGCCGCCTTGTCGGCGTTGACTTCGGCGATCAGGCTCTCCACATACACCTGCGCACGGCGCGAATCGAGCTGGTCGATCACGGCACGCAGTTGGCGGTATTGCGGCTCGGGCGCGGTGATGATCAGCGAGTTGGTGGCCGGATCGGCCTGGATCTGGCCGCCCGTGGACGGCTGTGCGCTGGCGGCCACCGGGCTGCCGGAGGGGTTGCCGGCGCCCGCTGTGTTCAAGGGGCTGGTCGCGCGGGCACTGGCGGCCAGGCCACTGCCGCCGCCGCTGGCCGAAGACTCACCCGCCAGCGCCGCCCGCAGCGTGGTCGCCAGCGCCACCGCGTCCGCATTCTTCAGGTACACCACATGGATGTTGCCGCTCACGTTGGCCGACGAGGGCTGGTCGAGCCGGGTCACGAGCGAGCGCACCAGCGCCAGTCGCGCGGGGTTGGCGGCGCGCAGCACCAGGCTGTTGCTGCGTGGCTCGGCGATCAAGGTGGTCTTGTAGGAAGCGTCGGCCTGGCCGGCACCGCCAGCGGTCACCGCCGGGTCGATCAGGCGCGACACCAGCGCGGCCAGATCGGCGGCCACCGCGTGCTGCAGCGGGATCACCTCCACGTCGGTGGCGCCCGCCACGTCCAGCGAGGTGATGATGCGGCCGATGCGCTGCAGGTTGTCCGCGTAATCGGTGATCACCAGCGAGTTGTTGCCGGGGTTCACATTGATGGTGTTGTTGGGCCCGATCAGGGGGCGCAACACCGGCACCAGGTTGTTGGCCGACTCGTGGTTGAGCCGGAAGATCTGCGTGACGATCTGGTTCGAGGTGGGCAGCGCATTGACCGATCCGGCGTTGACCACATTGCCTTGCAGCTTGGCGTCGGCCTCCGGCACGATCTTGTACAGACCCCCGGTGTCCACGATCGAAAAACCCTGCAGGCGCAGCACCGCTGCAAACTGGTTGAGTGCAGCGGTGGGCGACACCGGGCGTTCGGTGGCCAGGTTGATCGTGCCTTTCACGCGCGGATCGACCACCACGTTGCGACCCGTGATGGTGGCCATGGTGCGCGCCACGGATTCGATCTCGGCCCCCACAAAATTCAGCGTGACAGGCTCGCCGCTGCGGGTTTGCGCCTGCAGCGGCGAGAGGGTGCCGATGCCGAGCGTCAGCAACACGGCCAGCGCGATGGCTGTCATGGACTTGCCGGGGGCGGCGGCGTTGGAGCTCGGTTTCATGGGGCGATCGTAAGGGTTGGGAGGTTTGGAGCCATGGGTGTTGTTACCCGATGTTCAGCAGTGAACGCGGGCCTTGCCGGCGCCCGATGATGTTGAGCAGGTTGGCCAGCGCGGCTTCGCTGTCGGGCGCGGCTTCGGCCACGCCGGAGAAGCGCAGGCGCCCGCCCACCCATTGACCCTCGCCTTGCAGCCGCAGGCGCCCATTGAGCGTGCGCAACGCCAGCGCGGTATTGCGCCCTTCGGCGTCGGTGCTCAGGTCCATGCGGTAACTGCCCAGCGGGCGCAAGGTGGACAGGCGCGAACTCAGGTCCTGGGCCTCCAGCGCCAGAGCCCCTTGCAGGCTGCCCCGTCCGCCCGCCCAGCGCAGGCTCAGGCCTTCGGTCTGCAGGCTCAGCACCCCGTCGATGCGCAGGGTGTTCCAGGGTGTGCCCAGACCCATGAGCAGCTGGGCGGGCCAGCGGCTGCTCACGGCGGCCAACCGCAGCTCGACGCCACCGGGGTGGGGTTTGAGGGTCATCGCCATCGGCTGTGGCGTGCAACAGGGCGCAGTGAGCTGCATCGCCATGGCAGGCCAACCACCCGACAGGGTGGGCGACAGGCGCCACTGCACGCCTTGCGGCAGCGATGCACGGGTCTGGCTGCCCTCGCCCCCGGTGAGCAGCACATCGGCCTGGCCGCGCCAGACCGTGCCGCGTGCGTTGACCAGTTGCAGCTGACCCGCGGTGGCCGAGTTGATGGCCTGCGCCAGCCAGCGTGCCGGCGCGAACAGCAACACCGCCATGACCAGCCCGAGCAGTGCGCCCAGCCAGGCCATGCGTGAAGGCCAGCGCGTGTTCATGCTTCAGCTGCCCCCGGCCAGGCCCGGCCCGGTCAGCACCACGGTGCCGCTCCAGAGGCCGGAGCTGGGGTCGCGCGTGAGTTGCGTCTCCAGGGGCAACAGCCGGGCGTTGATGCGAACCTGCGCCAGCCACTGCGCCAGGGCCGCCGGTGGCGTGCCCCGCAGGGTCGCGGTGGCGCGGTCGCCCTGGACCGAGAGCTGGGCGGTGCCCCCCAGCGATGCGGTGGCCGCTTCCAGTGCGCGTTGCGCTGCTTCTCTGCCCGGGGGCTGTGCGTTCGTGTCCGCCCGCAGCGCGCTGGCGGTGGCCGCCATGCGCTGCATCTGGTTCAGCTCGGCGTCCAGCCGGGCGTGGCGTCCGGGCGCCTCGCGCAGGGTGGTGAGGGCGGGTGCCACCGCCAGCCACCACAGCAGACCCAAGCCCAACACCCAGGCGGCACTCAGGACGGCCCGCCGTTCGCGGGGCGAAAGGCGGTGCAGCGCGGCCCCCAGCGGTGCGGTGAAGCGGGTGAGCAGCGACTGGGGCGGCGCGGTGCGGGTGGCCATGGGTTCAGGGTGCCGGTGGGTTGAGGGTCAGCTCGGCGCCGTCCAGGCGCGCGCGCCATCCGCCGCGCTCCAGCGCTTGCTGCAATGAGCGGAGTTGATCTTCGGTACCGCCCCAGCCCGTCAAACGACCGTCGCCCGGGGTGAAGACCACGGAGGTGGGTGTGAGGGGATCGCCGCTGGAGGCCTGATCGATCGCGCCCAGCAGCGTTTCCAGATCGCCCGAGGCCAGGGACCCGCTGGCCTGTTGAAGGCGCGCCAGTTCTCGTTGCATCTGCACCGGTGCGTCGAGCACCAGCGTGACCTGCGGAAAAGTCTGCTGCAGCGTCTGGCGCACCGCTTGCTGCTTGGCGGCCCATGCGCTGCGCTCCTGCCAGGCCGCGGTGTTGAGCCCCACGAGGTTCACCACCGCCAGCACGGCCAGACCCCATCGCGCGGGTCGCCATTGCGGTGCGCTCAGTCCCTGCTGCAGCGCGCGGCGCCAGCGCTGTCCGCGCCGCGCGCCGGACGACAGGCTGAGATCGAACTGCGCCAGGTTCCACTCGGACTGCGCACAGCGCAGCAGCCATTGCGGCAAGGGCGCGAGCTCGAACCGCTGGTCCAGCAGACGCTCGGCCAGGGCCGCCACGGCCGGGTCGGCCCACCAGAGGCCTGGTTCAGCGGCGTCACTGTGCAGGAGGCCGGACTGCCCTGCGGGCATGGGCATCAAGGCGTTCAGCCCGCCGGTGCCGGCGCTGCCTTCCGCCAGCGGTGTGCATGCCACGCCGAGTGCGCTGGCGCTGGCCAGCCAGGCCTGCCCGCCTTCGCTGTGGGCCCAGTGGATGGACGCGGGGGCAACGGCTTCGGCACTGTGCGCAGCGCCGGGCGGCAACAGTGGAGCGTCGCCGCGGGCCAGCGGTGACAGTGCAGGCACGATGCGGGACACCGGCCGGCCCGCCGCCTCCAGCACTTGCAGCCAGGCGCTGAGACGACCCTTGTGGACCACAGCCACCCACACCGTCCGGCCCGATTTTCCACCGGGCTCCAATGCGAAATGGAGGTCGTTCACGTCGGCCAGCACACGGTCTTCCAGCAAACCGTCCAGGGCCGCGCGCAATCGGTTGGCAGCGACCTTGGGCAGGGCCACGCTGTGCCACGACACCGCGCGCGGTGGCAGCACCAGCACCACGTCGTCATCGCGGGGCAACAACGAGGCACCACACTGGCCGGTCTCCGATACCTGCTGACCATTGGCCGACAGCGCCCAGTCGAACAGCGCCGATGCGGGCAGGTGGGTGGCAGCAGAGAAGTCCGCAGGGGTGACGATCAGCACAGTGGTTCGGCTGGCGTGGCGAGCGCCACAAAATGGTCCATTCTAGAGAGGGAGTGTGACAGCTGGACACGCGTCATGAGCGCTGCGCAGCCGCCGGGGCTGTCAGGGTCGGGTGAAGCGCTCCCGCCACGACACGCGCACCTCCAGATCGTTGCGCACCACCAGCGAACGTTCTTCGATCACCGCGTTGTCCAGCCGCAGGCGCCCGCGCACTTCAAAGTAGCGGCTGCGGGTGCCGTGGGCTTGATCGCCCAGCTTGCCACCGGTGGCAGGCACGGCGGTGACCACGTCGGCCAGCGTCTTGAACGGACTGCGTTCGCGCGCAGCCACCACCTGGCGGGCCTGGGCAAGGTCCAGTTCGGGCACGCTCGCCTGGATCGCCTCGGCGCCTGCCGTGTTGAGGTTGAGGGCCGAGCGATCGGGCAACACCGTGACGTGCGGCTCCAGCACCGACAAGCTGGCGCGGCTGATGCCCAGCCAACCCAGTTGCGAGAGTTTGGTGGGCACCAGCGGCGTCGGCGAGGGCAGGGGATCGGTGAGTGCGCGCTGGGTGGTGTTGCGCAGTGCCTCGGCAGCGGTGGTGAGTTCGCCCAGCGGCAAGCCGAGCTGCTCGTACAGCCGGGTGAAAGCCCGCAGATCCGCCTCCACCGTTTCCACCTTCGTCGAGGCCCCCGCGCCCGTGGTGCGCACCAGGTTGTTGAAGTTCAGCCGCGACTGCATGTCGATCACTTCGCCGGAGAGGAAGGCCTGCAAGGTGCTGTCGGCGCTGTTGTTCCGGTCGGCGGCCAGAAAGCTGGAGAGGCGTGCTTCCTCCAGGGGAAGGGCCCAGGGTTCGCCCAGATGGTCGGCGTTGCCGCTGCTCTGGTTGCCGCGTGCGTCTTCGCGCAGGATCAGGCGCGCCCAGTCCAGCGCGCCGGTGAGGATCCAGCCCGCCTGCACGCGCTGGCGCTCGGCCTGTTCGATTTCAATGGACCGCCACTGCTGCCACAGCGCCGCCGAGGCCAGCGTGGCCACCAGCGTCACGGTGAGCATGGCCAGCAACAGCGCCGCACCGCGTTGTCTGCAGCGTGGGGGCAAGGTTTCACCGCCGGGCCGCCCCAAGGTGAAACAGCCCCCTGGAGGGGCAGCGAGCCGCGAAGCGGTGGAGCGTGGGGGCAAGGTTTCACCGCCGGGCCGCCCCAAGGTGAAACAGCCCCCTGGGGGGGCAGCGAGCCGCGAAGCGGTGGAGCGTGGGGGCAAGGTTTCACCGCCGGGCCGCCCCAAGGTGAAACAGCCCCCTGGGGGGGCAGCGAGCCGCGAAGCGGTGGAGCGTGGGGGCAAGTTCATCGGCCCGCTTCCAGGGTGGGACGAGCCCAGTCGCGCAGGAGATCACCGATCAAACCCTGCCCGCCCGTCAGGCTGAGCTGCAGTCGCACGCCATTGGGCATGGTGTTCGCGGCGGGCCTGCCGCCGTTGGCGACTTCGGTACCCACCGACGACAGCGGGTTGCCCCAGGTTTCTCCCCGGTGGTAGAAAACCTGCCACTGCGCCACACCGATCACCGACAGCGAACTGTCGGCCCCCGCAGCGGCCGCGCCCGGGGTGCCGCGCCCCCAGTCGGCCGCGCGTTGCCAGGCGCGGGCCAGCTCGTCGCGCTGGCGCAATGGCCCCGATTGCCAGCGCGACCACTGCCCGCCCGCAGCTGTGGGACGCAGCGCCCACGCCACCACCCGCACACCCGGGCTGTCCAGTCCGGACTCTGTGCTGTCGCGCCGCGTGAGGCGCAACGTCTGTCCGTTGAAATCCACCGGCGCCACCTCGCCGGTGTCGAGCACGGCGTCGAGGTCGGCGCTCCATTGCCCCAGCGCCGACTGCAGCCGCAGCAGCCCATCGGCGCGTTCCTGCGTGAGGGTTTGCGTGCGTGTCATGCCGTCGATGGCGCGCCAGCTCAGCAGGGCCAGCATCGACATCACCACGATGGCGACCAGCAGTTCGATGAGGGTGAAGCCCTGTTCCCTGCGCATTCAGTACCGACCCTGGATCGTGGACAGGGACAGCAAACGCACCGGGTTCCCGTCCACATCGCCTTGCACCACGGCGTCGATGCGTCGGAAATTCGGGTTGGGCGTGGGCAGCACCGACACCAGCACCAACATCTGCCGGTCGGCCTGAGTACAAGGTACCTGGCTGTCACCCGTGCCGGGCAGCTGGCGCAGCAAGCGCAGCCGAGTGAGCTCGTTGTCGGCGCAGAGCTGGGCCAGCCACTGGTCGCTTTGGCGTTGTGCTGCCCTCGCGAGCGCACCGGTGGCCTGCAGCCCGGCAGCGAGGGTGATGGCAATCACCGCCAGCGCCACCAGCACTTCAATGAGGGTGAAACCGCGTTGCGGTTTCATGGCGCCTCCAGCACCACGGCAAAAGGCGAGAGGCCATCGGTGGCCAGCGTCAGGCGCCGATCACCCTGCCGCAGCACCAGGCGCTGCGCTGCAATGAGGGGCTCCGGTCCCAGCACCAGGCCGAGGGCGCCTGGCGGCTGGGTGACCTGGGCCACGGTGTCGGCGCTGAGCCAGGCGCGCGGCCCGCCCTGTCTGTCTGGCGATGGCACGGTGCTGCTTGGCGCTGGGATGCCCACAAATTCGAACCCCTGCGGCAGGCTGCGCCACACCACCGGCACACCACTGGTGCGCGACTGTGCCCGGGCTGCTTCGATCAGTGCCGACAGTCGCAGCGCTTCACGCTCCAACCGCGTCGCGCCATCGTCGCGCAAGGCCAGCGTCACGCCGGCGGTGGCGAGCGCCACCAGCGTCACCACCACCATCAGCTCGATCAGGGTGAAGCCGAGGTTGCGGCGCACGCGTCTCTTTCAGGTGATCCGCGCAGCGGCGGAGCGTGGGGGCACAGCTTCGCCGCCGGGCCGCCCCCAGGCGAAGCAGCCCCCCTGGGGGGCAGCGACCCGCGCAGCGGCGGAGCGTGGGGGCACTGGTTTCACTGCCAGCTTCCGACGTCGGCGTCCCGGTTTTCCCCGCCCGGCTGTCCGTCGGCGCCGAGCGACAGCACATCCACCTCGCCCTTGAGGCCCGGATTGAGGTACTGGTACGGACGGCTCCAGGGGTCTGCTGGCAGCTTGTCGAGGTAGGGGCGCCAATTGGGCGGCACCGGGCCGGTGGTCGGCTTGGCCACCAGCGCGTTGAGGCCTTGCTCGCCGGTGGGGTAGCGCTGGTTGTCGAGGCGGTAGAGCTTGAGCGCCTGCATCAGGTTGTTGACATCGGTCTTGGCCGCCGTGACGCGTGCGTCGTCGGCGCGATCGAGCACGTTGGGCACGATCAGCGCCGCCAGCACGCCGATGATGACCAGCACCACCATGAGCTCGATCAAGGTGAAGCCCCGCTGCAAAGCGCCCACGGTGGAAAAGCATCGCGGGCTGCCCGCGGGGACGTGTTGGCGGTGGCTGGTCAAAATCGGACTCCCGAAAACTGAACTGGGGGGCAAGCGCCCTGAGGCGTTTGCTGTCGTGTGGCCCCGCCTGGTCTGAGGAGGCCAAAAGATCATAATCCGCGCATATGAAACTCCGCTCTGCGTTCGATCAATCGGGTTCCATGATGGACAGTCCCAGTGCGCGCCCAGGCGCCGGCCGGCGCGCGCCGGCTTGGGTCGCGGTGCTGTTGTGGATGGCGGCGGGCCTGAGCGCGGGTTATTGGGTGTTGCTCGCCGCCGGGCGTTCGCCGCTCACGCCACTGAGCCTTGCAGCCCCGTCGACGCTGGAGGTGGACACCGCCTCCGTGGCGCGGGTGCTGGGGGCGCGACCCGAGGCGGCGCAAGCCCCTGTGGTCCCGGTGGCAACGGCCACGCAGTACAGCCTGTCGGGCGTGGTGGCCACCAACGCGCCCGGTGGCGCAGCGTTGATCGCGGTGAACGGCCAGCTGCCGAGGCCCTACCGGGTCGGCGCTTCGCTGGAAGGCGGTCTGGTCCTGCAAGCCGTGACGCGCCGAACGGCTCGGCTGGGGGCGTCGGTTGACGGGCCGACCACCGTCGAATTGAGCTTGCCTGAGAATCCCGCCGCGCCTTCCTGATGTGAACGCGCCCGGCCGGGCGGGACGGTGGTCTACCGCTCCAGCAGACTCTGCGCGGCCAGCAGCATCGGCCAGGCCATGAGCGCACCGGTTCCCTGGCCAATGCGAAGACCCATGTCGAGCAGCGGTTGCGTCTGCATGTGGATGAGCAGCAGACGGTGTCCGGCATCGGCTGCGCGGTGGGTGAACACCAGGTAGTCGACCACATCCGGACACAGGCCGCGCGCCACCAGGGCGGCGGCACCGGCCACGTAACCGTCCACCAGCACCACGCGACGTTCGCTGGCGGCCTGCAGCATCGCGCCGGTCATCATGGCGATCTCGAACCCGCCGAGCGCGGCCAGCGCTTCAAACGGACCGATGGCGTTGCGGTGGCGCGCGGCGGCTGCCGACAGTTTTTCCACCCGCTGCACGTGGTGCGTGTCGTCCAATGCGCTGGCCTCGGTCTCGTCGCGGCCGAAAGCGTCCACCAGCGGCACGCCGCACAGACGCGACAGCAGCAAGGACGCGCTCACCGCGTTGGCCACACCCACGTCGGCCAGCGCGATCACATTGCCTGGCAGGTGGCGCACCACGTCCATGCCGGCGTGCACAGCCGAAACCGCCTGTGCGGTCGACATGGCCGGCCCGAGCAACACGTTGCGCGTGCCGTAGGCGATCTTGCGCAGCAGCAGCGAGCCGCGCAACTTGGTGTTGCCCGGCGCAGAGATCGGCTTGGCCATGCCCGCGTCCACCACGGTGAGGTCGAAGCCATGCAGCGCGGCCAACGCGTTCACCGGAGCCTGACCGCGCAGCAACTGCATCACCATCTGTTCCGTCATCGTGGGTGCCATCGACGACATGCCTTCGTCCGCGATCCCATGATCGGCGGCAAAGACCACCAGTTGTGGCGAGTCGAAAGCCAGCAAATCGAACTCGATGGCCGAGCCGTTTTGCGCCCGAGCCAACTGCAACACCAAGGTTTCCATGCGACCCAGGGCGTGCTCCGGCATGCCCGTCGGCGCCAGGCGTTGGCGCAGCGCAAACTCCAGCATGGTGTCGGACGTTCCCGCCACCGGTGGCAACTTCAGCGCGTCTGGGAGCGCCGCCGAGCGTTTGGAAATGGGAGCAAAAATGGGGTCTTGTGCCATGTTGCGATCCGCCGCGCTCAACTTTGAAGGAACAGGCGGTAAACGGGGTTGTTGGTCTCTTCCACGCAGGGATAACCCAGCGTTTCGAGAAACTTGTCAAACGCCTTGTGGTCCCGGGCGGGCACTTGCAGACCCACCAGGATGCGCCCGTAGTCCGCCCCCTGGTTGCGGTAGTGGAACAGGCTGATGTTCCAGCCCGGGCGCATCAGGCTCAGGAACTTGAGCAACGCGCCCGGCCGCTCCGGAAACACGAAGCGCAGCAAACGTTCGTCGTGCGCCAGCGGGGAATGCCCGCCCACCATGTGGCGGATGTGTTCCTTGGCCAGGTCGTCGTGCGTGAGGTCCAGCGTCTGGAAGCCGTGCTCGATCAGGTTTTTTGCGATCTTGGCGGACTCGCCCTTGCCCTGCGTGGTCAGACCCACAAACACATGGGCTTTGCTGCCGTCGTGGATGCGGTAGTTGAACTCGGTCACGTTGCGCGGGCCACCTGGCAGATCGCCAATGAGTTCGCAGAAGCGCCGGAAGCTCCCGCGCTCCTCGGGAATGGTCACGGCAAACAAGGCCTCGCGCTCCTCGCCCACTTCGGCGCGCTCGGCCACGAACCGCAGCCGGTCGAAATTCATGTTGGCGCCGCACAAAATGGCCGCGTAAGTCTGACCACGCGTCTTGTGGGTGGCCACGTATTGCTTGATGGCCGCCACCGACAGCGCGCCCGCCGGCTCCACGATGCTGCGCGTGTCCACGAACACGTCCTTGATGGCCGCGCACACCGCATCGGTATCCACCGTGATGAACTCGTCCACCAGACCGCGGGCGATGCGGAACGTTTCCTCACCGACCAGCTTGACCGCCGTGCCGTCGGAAAACAAGCCCACGTCGGCGAGGGTGGTTCGTTCGCCCTCGCGCACCGAGCGGATCATGGCGTCCGAATCGTTCATCTGCACGCCGATGACCTTGATCTCGGGGCGCAGCGCCTTGATGTAGTTGGCCACGCCGGAAATGAGGCCGCCCCCGCCGATGGCCACGAACACCGCGTCCAGGTGGTCGGAGCCCAAGCTCTGCAGCTGCCGCAGGATTTCCATGGCGATGGTGCCCTGGCCGGCGATCACGTCCGGATCGTCGAAGGGGTGCACAAACGTGAGCCCCTGCTTTTTCTGCAGCCCGACCGCGTGGTTGTAGGCGTCGGTGTAGCTCTCGCCGTGCAACACCACCTCACCGCCGAAGCCGCGCACCGCATCGATCTTCACCTGGGGCGTGGTGGTCGGCATGACGATCACCGCGCGCGTCCCCAGCTTGCGACCGCTCAACGCCACCCCTTGAGCGTGGTTGCCGGCCGAGGCGCAGATCACGCCTTTCTTGAGCTGTTCCGGCGTGAGGTGCGCCATCTTGTTGTAGGCCCCACGCAGCTTGAAACTGAACACCGGCTGCTGGTCTTCGCGTTTGAGCAGCACCGTGTTGTGCAGCCGCTCGCTCAGGTTGCGCGCCGGCTCCAACGCCGATTCCACCGCCACGTCGTACACCCGCGCGGTCAGGATCTTTTTCAAATAATCCGCCGGTCCCATGGCGGTGACGGGCGAAGGCGAGATCGGGACTGGGGATTTGGCGGGGCGGTTTGTCATACGAATGTTCTCCAGCCGCATCATATCGGGGCGAAAAAAAGCCCGGACTGGCAGAACCGGTCCGGGCTTGAATCCACCCACGGGGGGCAGAGGAGACAACCTTACATACAATGCCGCCAGTATATCGAAGCCATGTTGCGACGCAACATGCGGCGTCGTTTTTTGGCGCTTTCTAGGGCGTTGCCCCCAAATTCACCACCCACCCCGCGACTACTTCACGACTGGACACGCCCATGGAATGCACCGTTACCTGGACCGGCGCTGCCGGCACCCGCTCCCACATGGGTTTTGTGGCCGAAACCGGCAGCGGCCATGTGATCACCATGGATGGCGCGCCAGACGAAGCGAAACCCGAGAACGGCGGAGCCAACATGGCGCCGCGTCCCATGGAAACGGTGTTGGCCGGCACCGGCGGCTGCACCGCCTACGACGTGGTGTTGATCCTCAAGCGGGGTCGCCACGATGTGCGTGGCTGCAGCGTCAAGCTGGAGACCGAACGGGCAGACACCGACCCCAAAGTGTTCACCAAGATCCACATGCACTTCACGGTGAGCGGCAAAGCCATCCCGCCCTTGGCGGTGGAGCGCGCCATCGCCATGAGCCACGACAAATACTGCTCGGCCAGCATCATGCTGGGCAAGACGGCGGACATCACCACCAGTTTCGACGTGCTGGAAGCCTGATCCAGCGCCTCAGATGCGGTGTGCCACCGTCGTCATGACCTTGGCCGCCAGCTTCATCAGGCCCTTCACCGGCGCGGGCAGCTCCACCGCCCCTGCGCTCATGGCCTCTCGCGCGTGCCGGGCCTCATCCAGCTTCATTTGCGCGACGATGGCGCGCGAAGCATGGTCGCCCGCGGGCAGTCGCTCCATGTGTTCGGCCAGGTGGGCTTCCACCTGCCGCTCGGTTTCCACCACAAAGCCCAGGCTCACGCCGTGCCCCAGGCGCCCGGCCAGCAGACCCAGGCCGAACGCCCCTGCATACCAAAGCGGGTTCAACAGCGAGGCGCGCGCACCCAGCTCGTCCAGCCTCGTCTGGGTCCAGGCCAGGTGGTCTGTTTCTTCTTTGCCCGCCGCTTCCAGTTGACGGGCCAGTCCCTCATTGGGCTGGGCAGACTGGCCCGGCCAGCGCGCCGTGAGCGCCTGCGCCGTGTACAGCGCCTGGGCGCACACCTCGCCCACGTGGTTCACCCGCATCAGGGCACCAGAGAGGTGCCTTTCTGCATCGCTGAGTTCGTGGTCGGTGGCCCGCTCCGGCACCGTGGGGCAATCTCGTGAAGCCCTCGGGGTCACGAACAAAGTCCGCAAAGCCGAGTCGGCTGCGTTGATCAAGGCGTCTGAAGCAGTGCTCATAGAAGGTCCGTCAACGTGAATGAAAAAGCGATGCTGCCACGGTCTTGGCCAACACCACACGAGATGGTGCAACGCGCCACCAAATCAACGGAAACGAAGGGCTGAATACCCCCCAAAGTATCTGTGGCCGAATGGCTTAAGGGTAACTACCGAGTGCGTCGCGGTGGTGCAACAGAAGCACCACCGAAGGGCACCAGAACGCCAGAAATGCGGTTTCCACCGTGGCGCCCTCCATCACTTTCTGCTGCAATGCATTCAACCTTCTGATGGAGGTCGGCTCGGCGGCAGAGACCACCAGTCCTTATTCAACCCTTGGAGAAACTTTCCATGAAAAAGACCCTGATTGCTTTGGCCGCCCTGGCCGCCACCGGCGCCGTGATGGCCCAGTCTTCAGTCACCCTGTACGGCGTGGTTGACGTTGGCTTCACCAGCGTGAACAACAGCAACGGAACCAACAGTCTTGGACAAGCCAGTACCGACAATACCGGCTTGACCAGCAGCAACATGACCACCAACCGCCTGGGTTTCCGTGGCACGGAAGACCTCGGCGGCGGCTTGAAAGCCAACTTCCAGATCGAAACCACCCTGGCCGCAGACGCACCCGCCGCCAGCTCGCTCGGCGATCGCGGTGCATGGGTTGGTCTGTCTGGCGGCTTCGGTGAAGTGCGTCTGGGTCGCGAGTACTCCACGACCTTCTGGTCGGGCTTCCTGTTTTCGCCATTCGGCACCGGCGGCGTGGGCAACGGCTTTGGCTTTGCCAACCGCGTTGTGGCGCACGGCGCTACCGGCCAAGCCAACCCGATCTGGAACAGCAACTCCGTCACATATAGCACCCCCCGCCTTTCTGGCTTCCAAGCCCACGCTCAATACGCATTTGACGAGGTGGCTGCTGCTGGCAACGATGCAGGCCGAAGCGCAGGTCTTCGCCTGAATTACACCGCTGGTCCTTTGGCAGCTGAGTTGGCGTTCAGCAAGACCGACGGTGGCGCAACCATTGACTCTGATGCCACCACGGCTGGCAATCAACCTTCTCCTCTGCTGGGTCTGGCCACGAGCGCCGATCACAAGTCGGTCGTTGGCGGTGTGTCATACGACTTTGGTGTCGCCAAACTCATGGCTAACTTCGGCCAAGAGAAAGCCAATGTGACAGCAACTGGAGCTTCCATTGCCAAGGTCACCAACTTTGAAATTGGCGCTGTCGCTCCAGTTGGCCCTGGTCGTCTGCGCGCTTCCTACAACTCCACCAAGATCGAAGTGACCGGCTCAGCTGCAGCTGATCCAAAGATCACCAAGTTTGCAGTCGGCTACATCTACGATTTGTCCAAGCGTACCGCTGTGTACGCGACGGTTGCTTCGCTGAAGAACAAAAACGGCGCAGATCTGGCTCTGAACGGCCCCGCTACCTTGAGGAACGCGGTCAATGGTCGCTCGACTGGCTACAACGTCGGCATCAGCCACGTTTTCTAAAAACTGAGACGAAGATCGCCCGGTTCCGGGCTGTCGACTTGCTCAGATCAAAAGCCCGGCGCTCAGCGCCGGGCTTTTTCGTTGGGACCTCGTGTTTTCAGAGCTGAACGCTGAGCGTCGGCATTTCCGGAAACCAGTGCTTTGCCGAACCTTCGCGTTGCACGATGACAACAAAATGAGGGAGTCTTCGCCACTTCATAGGGGATACCCGTAGCGGTAGGCAGCAACCGCACTAATATTCGGTAGTCAGTTTCATCAACTTGCAACACGGTTGCACCACACAAGGAAATTTCAATGAAAAAGTCCCTGATCGCTTTGGCCGTTCTGGCCGCCTCCGGCGCCGCTATGGCCCAATCAACTGTTACCTTGTACGGTTTGGCTGACGTTTGGGTCGGCTCTTCCAAAAGCGACGGCGTGAGCAACAACGTGCTCCAAAGCGGTGGTTTCGCGACTAGCCGTATCGGCTTCAAAGGTACGGAAGACCTGGGTGGTGGATTGAAAGCCAACTTCCAAATTGAGACATCCGTCGCCATGGACGCTCCCTCCAGGTCCAGTCTGGGTGACCGTCAAGCTTGGGTTGGCCTGTCGGGTGGTTTCGGTGAAGTCCAACTGGGCCGCGTCTGGACCCCCTACGACGATACCCGTGCTCTGATCAACGACACGTTCAACGCCAACGTGGCTTCGTCGTTCAACGTCTGGGAAGGCTACATCGACCGCACCAGCAATGGCGTGCGCTACAACACCCCCAGCTTCGGCGGCCTGACCGGCTCCGTCGCCTACGCGTTCGGCGAAGACAAGACCGCTGCCACCAAGGCATCGAACCTGACCTCGTTCAGCCTGAACTACGCCAACGGCCCCATCGCCGCTGGCCTCGCACACCAAATCGAGAAAGACACCAACGCTGGCGTTCCTGTTGCTCCCGCGACGGGCGTCGGCATCTTCTCGGACGCGTCGAGCCTTGCGTCCGTGTTGGGCGCTCAAGTCAGCAAGCGTACCTACACCCTGATCAACGGTTCTTACGACCTGGGCGTGGCCAAACTGCTGGCTGGCTACAACACCGTGAAGGCCACGTCTACCGCTGTTGCTGGCAACGCGAAAGCTAACGAGTTCAACATCGGTGCAGAAGTGCCGTTCGGCTCCGCTTTGGCTCTCGGCGTGGGTTATTCCGAGTCGCAGGTCAAGTTGAACGGTGTTGACCAAAACGAGACCACCGGCTACTCCGCCGCTCTGAAGTACGCGTTGTCCAAGCGCACCTTCACGTACGTCGGCCTGACCCGCACCGAAGAAGACAATTCCGCTGGTGTTTTGCAGAACAAATCCACGAACTACTTCGTGGGCGTTCAGCACGCTTTCTAAATCGGGAAGCTGGCGTCTGCCAGCTGTCTGACACAGGAACAAAAAACCCACCGTGGCAACACGGTGGGTTTTTTTATGGGGGTGTGATGGGTCAGATCACTTGGTGGTGGTGGTGCTCGCAGGCTTCTTGTCGGCGGGCTTTTTCTCGGGTGCTGGCTTGGGGGTGGCTTTGAATGCGTCACCGTTCACGGTCAGGCCCTCGGACGACAGCTTGGCTGCGCGTTTGTCACCGATGCCGGGTACCCTCTGGATCAGATCGGCCCAGTCCTTGAACGGTGATGTCTTGCGCTCTTCGATGATCTTGCTGGATGTGCTGGGACCGATGCCTTTGATGCTGTCGAGGTCGGCTGGTGTGGCTTTGTTGATGTCGACCGCGGCGAAGCTGGCGGCTGTGACCAGTGCCAGCAGGCTGGCGAGCAATGTCTTGAACATGGATCCTCCGATGATTGAAGTGGTTTGAACGCGCCAGCGTCGTCGGTTGGGCTTGCGCCGTCGCGTCTGCCGCGGAAACCTGTCGTCAGGTTTCGGTTGATCAATTTAATTCAAAAGAATTCAAAAAAATCAAAAATCGCCAAGCTCATCACCCTTTTTGACTTGTTTGCAACATGATTCCGAATGCCTTTTCTTCCTGTGTGAGCGTTGCTGTTGGGGCATCCCGACAGTGCGTTGGCGTGGGTTTGCTGGTGCTCACCGCCGCGCTGGGCGCTTGCTCGTCGCCGCCCGACGTGGCCGACGGTCCCGAAGCCGCGGGCGCCCAGCGGGAGACGGTATTGCGCCAGGCGGCGCAGCAGCTGCTGATCACGCCGTCCGGCCACGTTCCCTGGCAGCCGTTCGCGTTGCCGGGCAAGCGCTATGTGGCTTACGAGCCGGTGGTGGCATGGGCCCGGCCGTCGCTGCGCGTGAATGCGGACAGTTCGGTGAGCATCTTGCGGCGGCGGTTCGAATCGCCGCTGCCGACGCCCGGTCGCCTGTCGTTTTCCTGGAGGGTGGACGCGTTGCCGCAGGAGGCCGATCTGGCAGCCTCGGACGCATCGGACTCGCCCGTGGGCGTGGTGCTGGGCTTTGAGGGCGACCGTTCGCGCTGGACACCGAGGACGCACCGCCTCTCGGAAATGACCCGGTTGCTCACGGGCGAAGAGTTGCCGTTTGCCACGCTGATGTATGTGTGGGGCAACAAGGAAGCACCGGGCACGGTGGTGGTGAACCCGCGCACGGACCGCATTCGCAAGCTGGTGGTGGACAGCGGCACTGGCGAACTGGGTCGCTGGCGCGACCATGTGCGCGATGTGCAGGCCGACTACCGGCTGGCGTTTGGTGAAGAGCCCGGGCCGTTGCGCGTCGTGGCGCTCATGACCGACACGGACAACACGAACAGTGCGCTCACCGCCTGGTATGGCGCATTGACGCTGGACAACGCCGCACCTGCGCGCTGACCTCCAACCTGCCCAGGTTGTCGATTCGGGTTAGCCCGGCTCGAACACGGGAACGTTTGTTGCATAGTCCCTGCCAGTTCAACTGTTCAGGGATGTCTTCATGAATGCACGTGTTTCGACGCTTCACTTGGCCGTTTTTTCCGCCGCGCTCGCCCTGGGTTCAAGCGGGTCGCACGCCAAAACGTTCAAATGGACCAGCGCCAGCGACATCCCCACCTGGGACATCCATTCGCAGAACAACTCGTTGTCCAACGGCATCCACGCAGCGGTGTACGAGTCGCTCGTGTACTACAACAGCAAGACCTTCAAGCCCGAGCCGATTTTGGCCACGGCATGGAAGCAGGTGACGCCCACCCAGCTGCGTCTCAATCTGCGCACCGGTGTGAAGTTTCACGACGGCTCCACCTTTTCGGCCGACGACGCGGTGTTCTCGATCGAGCGCGCCATGGCCAAGACCTCCAACTTCGGTATCTACGCGCAGGGCATTGACCGCGTGGTGAAGGTGGACGCGAACACCATCGACATCTTCACCAAAGACCCCAACCCGGTGCTGCTCAACCAGCTCACCGAGCTGCGCATGATGAGCAAGGCGTGGTCGGAGAAGAACAACACGACGTCGCCGAAAGACATCAAGACGCAGGAAGAAAATTTTGCCCACCGCAATGCCAATGGCACCGGTCCGTTTGTGCTGAAAGAGTGGCAACCCGACCAGAAGCTGGTGCTCACGCGCAACCCGAGCTGGTGGGGTCAGGCCGATGGCAATGTGACCGAGGTGATCTACACGCCGGTGAAGGCGGTGGCCACGCGCATGGCCGCGCTGCTGTCGGGTGAGGTGGATCTGGTGCTGGATCCGAGCCCACAGGACCTGCCGCGGGTGCGCTCCGAGGGCCGACTCAAGGTGGTCGACGGGATCGAGAACCGCACCATCTTCTTCGGCATGGACCAGTTCCGAACCGAACTGCCGGGCAGCAACATCAAGGGCAAGAACCCGCTGAAAGACCAGCGTGTGCGCAAGGCGCTCTACCAGGCGATCGACATCAACACCATCGCACGTGTCACCTTGCGCGGCCTGGGCCAGCCCACCGGTGCGCTGGTGGCGCCGCAGGTCAATGGCTGGACGGACGCGGTGCACAAACGGTTTCCGTTCGATGTGGCGGCGGCCCAAAAACTGCTCTCCGACGCCGGCTACCCCGACGGCTTCGAGGTGGACTTCGCCTGCCCGAACAACCGCTACATCAACGACGAACAGATCTGCCAGGCGGTCACGGCCATGTGGGCGCGCATCGGTGTGAAGGCCAAGCTGCGCACACTGCCGCTGGTGACTTACTTCCCCATGATCCAGCGCTACGAGGCCAGCATCTACATGCTGGGCTGGGGCGTGCCGACCTTTGATGCGCTCTACAGCCTGCAGTCGCTGGTGCGCTCGGTGGGTGCGGGTGGTGACGGCAACTACAACGTGGGGCGCTACAGCAATCCGCAAATGGACGCGCTGGTGGAGCGCACCAAGAAGGAAACGGACCTGAAACTGCGAACCGAGTTGCTGACCAAGGCCCTGTCGCTCCAGAACGACGATGTCGCGCACATACCGCTGCACAACCAGGTGATTCCGTGGGCCATGAAGAAGAACATTGACGTGGTGCACCGCGCGGACAACCGGCTCGACTGGCGGTTGATCAAGGTAAACTGAAATCGGCTGATCGGTAGGGGGTCGTTCACCGCGTGGTGCGACCCTTTTTTCATGTGTACCCACGATGTTTGCATTCATACTTCGGCGCCTGGCGCAGGCCGTGATCGTCATGGTCAGCGTTGCGCTGATCGCGTTCATGCTGTTTCAGTACGTGGGCGATCCGGTGGTTTTTTTGCTGGGCCAGGACGCCACCGCCGAGCAGATCCGCGAGCTGCGCGCCGATCTTGGTCTCGACCAGGCTTTCTTCGTGCAGTTCTGGCATTTCCTGACCAACGCGGTGCAGGGTGAATTCGGGCTGAGCCTGCGCCAAGGTGCCAAGGTGTCGCGCCTGATCGCCGAGCGCTTTCCTGCCACCCTGGAACTGGCGCTGGTGGCCGCCGTGCTGGCGCTGGCGGTGGGCATTCCCATGGGGGTGTATGCGGCGCTGAAGCGAGGCACCTTCATGAGCCAGGTGTTCATGACGGTGTCGCTGCTCGGGGTGTCGCTGCCCACCTTCCTCATCGGCATCCTGCTGATTCTGGTTTTCGCCGTGAACCTGGGGTGGTTTCCGAGTTTTGGTCGGGGCGATGTTGTTCAGCTGGGCTGGTGGTCCACCGGTCTGCTCACGGCCAAAGGCTGGTTGCACATCACCTTGCCGGCCATCACGCTGGCCATTTTCCAGCTCACGCTCATCATGCGGCTGGTGCGCGCCGAGATGCTGGAGGTGCTGCGCACCGACTACATCAAGTTCGCGCGGGCGCGAGGGCTGACCGACCGCGCCGTCCATTTCGGACACGCCTTGAAAAACACGTTGGTGCCGGTGATGACCATCACCGGCCTGCAGCTCGGTGGCTTGATCGCGTTTGCCATCATCACCGAAACGGTGTTTCAGTGGCCGGGCATGGGGCTGTTGTTCATCCAGGCGGTCACGTTCGCCGACATTCCGGTGATGGCCGCCTACCTCTGTTTGATCGCGTTGATTTTCGTGGTGATCAACCTGATCGTCGATTTGCTGTACTTTGCCGTCGATCCGCGCCTGCGCGTGGAAAAGTCTGGCGGCCACTGAGCCTGCACCGATATGTTGAACTCCCGCATCAAAGCCCACGGCCGCGCCTTCGCGCACATCGCGGCGTTTCACCCCGAGCTCACCGCGCTGCGCCGCGACCTGCACGCGCACCCCGAGATCGGTTTTGAAGAGCACTACACCGCGCAGCGTGTGGTGGAGTCGCTCAAGGTGTGTGGCGTGGACGAAATTCACACCGGCATCGGCAAGACCGGCGTGGTGGCGGTGATCCACGGTCAGCGGCGCGAGAGCGGCCGCATGATCGGCCTGCGCGCCGACATGGACGCCTTGCCCATGACCGAGCACAACGACTTTGCCTGGAAATCCACCAAGCCCGGCATGATGCACGGCTGCGGTCACGACGGACACACCACCATGCTGGTGGGTGCTGCGCGCTATCTGGCCGAGACGCGACAGTTCGACGGCACGGCGGTGCTGATCTTTCAGCCCGGCGAGGAGGGCTTTGCCGGCGCCAAGGCGATGATCGAGGATGGGCTGTTCGAGCGCTTTCCGGTCCAGTCGGTCTACGGCATGCACAACTGGCCACAGATGAAACCCGGCACCGTGGGTGTGAACCCCGGGCCCATGATGGCCTCGGCCGATCGCATCACGATCGAGATCACCGGCAAAGGTGGTCACGGCGCGCACCCCTACCAGACGGTGGACCCGGTGCTGGTCTCGGCCCACATCATCACGGCGGTTCAGAGCATCGTCTCGCGCAACGTGCGCGCCATCGACAGCGCAGTCATCAGCATCTGCGCCATGCAGGCTGGTGACCTGGGCGCGTACAGCGTGGTGCCGGGCAAGGCCACGCTGGTGGGCACGGTTCGCACGTTCAACGCCGAGGTGCAAAACATGATCGAGCAGCGCCTGCAGGAGGTGTGCTCGGGCGTGGCACTCGGTCTGGGGGCTGCAGCCCACGTGAAATACGAGCGCGTGTACCCGGCCACCATCAACAGCGCTGCCGAAGCCCGCTTCGCGGGTGACGTGGCGCAGCGGCTGCTGGGCCACGACCACGTGGACCGCAACATGGACCCGAGCATGGGGGCCGAAGATTTTTCGTTCATGCTGCAGGTCAAGCCGGGCGCGTACTTGCGCCTGGGTCAGGGCCTCGAGAGTGGCATGGGCGGCTGCTACCTGCACAACAGCCGTTACGACTTCAACGACGAGGTGCTGCCTTTGGGGGCAGCCCTGCACGCGGGGCTGGTCGAGCAGGGCATGCCGCTGCCCGAGGGGCACGCCAAGGCCGCCAATCACGTTTCCACCATTTCCAACCCCGCAAGGAGCGATGCATGAAGTTCAAGACAACGCGGGCGGCCAGCCTGCTGGTGGGTGCCGTGCTGGCGCTGTGCGCAGCGCAGGCCCAGACGATCCGCATCGGCAACCAGGGCGATGCGCTCTCGATGGACCCGCATTCGCTCAACGAGTCCCTGCAGCTCAGCGTCACCAGCAACGTCTACGAGCCACTGGTGGCGCGCGACCGCAACCTCCAGCTGGTCCCCGGCCTGGCCACCAGCTGGAAGCAGACCTCTCCCAACGTGTGGCGTTTCGAGCTGCGCAAGGGCGTGACATTCCACGATGGCGCGCCGTTCACTGCCGATGACGTGCTCTTCAGTTTTGCGCGTGCTGGGGGTGAGGGCTCGGACATGCGAAGCTACACCAACGACATCAAGGCGGTGCGCAAGCTGGGCGACTTTGCGGTGGAGATCGAGACCAAGTCGCCATTCCCCATCCTGCCGGACGTGATCTCGCTGATCTTCATGATGAACAAGAAGTGGGCAGAAGAGAACCAGGCCACCCGGCCCGTGGACCGCCGCAAGGGCATCGAGAACGCGGCCTCGTTCCGCGCCAACGGCACAGGCCCGTTTCGCCTGCGCGAGCGCCAGCCCAACATCAAGACCACCTTCGTTCGCAACGGCAACTACTGGGGCAAGATCGAGGGCAATGTGATCAATGTCGAGTACACGCCGATCGGCAACGACTCCACCCGCGTGGCTGCGCTGCTCTCGGGCCAGGTGGATGTGATCGAACCGGTACCGCTGCAGGACGTGGCGCGCATCAATGCTGGCGGCAAGAGCAAGGTCATGCAGGGTCCGGAGCTGCGCACCATCTTCCTGGGCATGGACCAGAAGCGCGACGAGTTGCTGTTCTCCAACGTGAAAGGCAAGAACCCTTTCAAGGACAAGCGCGTGCGCCAGGCGTTCTACCAGGCGATCGACATCAACGGCATCCAGCGCACCGTGATGCGTGGCGCGTCGCGACCCACCGGGCTGCTGGTGGGCCCCGGCATCAACGGCTTTGACGAGTCGATGAACACCCGCTTGCCGCACGACCCCGAAGCGTCGAAAAAATTGCTGGCCGAGGCCGGGTACCCCAACGGGTTCGAGGTGGCCATGAACTGCCCGAACGATCGTTATGTGAACGACGCTGCGATCTGTCAGGCGGTGGCGGCCAATCTCGCGCGCGTGGGCGTGAAAATCCAGCTGCAGACCGAGACCAAGGGCACCTATTTCCCCAAGATCCTCAAGCGCGACACGAGCTTCTATCTGCTGGGATGGACCCCGGGCACCTACGACTCACACAACGTGCTGAATGCGCTGATCCGCTGCGTGGACGACAAGGGCAGTGGTCAGTTCAACCTGGGTGCGTACTGCAACCCCAAACTGGACGAACTGGGTGTGCAGATCCAGTCCGAGACCGACAAAGTCAAACGCGACGCCCTGATCAAGCAGGCTTTCAAGATGCACGCCGACGACATCGGTCACCTGCCGCTGCACCAGCAGGCGCTGGCCTGGGGTGTCGCGAGCAACGTGACGCTGGCGCAGATCGCCGACAACTTCATGCCGTTTCGCTACATGTCCATCCGGTAGGAAGCCCCCCTGCGCCGCCGGCGGCGGCTTCCCCCCGGTGGGGGACGCACGCTGGGGCCGGCGGAGCCGGACCCTCGCGGGCCCTGGGCTGGAGGTTTTCTCACTCGATGCACTCTTAGGAATTCACGTTGACCTCTTTTCTGCACCGCTGGTTCGACAGCGATGTCGGCCACAGCTTTCGCTCCTCGCCCACCGCCATCGTGGCGGCGGTGATGGCGTTCATCTGCGTTTTCTGTGCGGTGTTCGCGCCCTGGGTGGCACCGCACAACCCGTTTGATCTCGCCACGCTCGAACTCTCCAATGCGCGCCTGCCGCCGGCCTGGAGCCCCGATGGTTCGCGCAATTTCCTGCTGGGCACCGACGACCAGGGGCGCGACATCCTGTCGGCGCTGATGTACGGTGCCCGCATTTCGCTGGCGGTGGGGTTGGCGTCGGTGGTGCTCTCGGTGGTGATCGGCGTGTCGCTCGGTCTCGCCGCCGGCTTTCTGGGTGGCTGGATCGACAGCGTGCTGATGCGGCTGTGCGACGTGATGCTGTCGTTTCCGGCCATCCTGGTCGCGCTGCTCATCGCCGGTGTGGGCCGCGCGCTGTTCCCCAACGCGCACGACGCGCTGGCCTTCGGCGTGCTCATCATCTCGATCACGCTCACCGGCTGGGTGCAGTACGCGCGCACCGTGCGCGGCTCCACGCTGGTGGAGCGCAACAAGGAATACGTGCAGGCCGCGCGCGTGACCGGTGTGGCGCCGCTGCGCATCATGCGCAGCCACGTGCTGCCCAACGTCATGGGCCCGGTGCTCGTGCTGGCCACCATCCAGGTGGCCACGGCCATCATCACCGAGGCCACGCTGTCGTTTCTGGGCGTGGGCGCACCGCCCACCTCGCCGTCGCTGGGCACGTTGATCCGGGTGGGCAACGACTACCTGTTCTCCGGTGAGTGGTGGATCACCGTCTTCCCCGGTGCGATGCTGGTGCTGATTGCACTCAGCGTGAACTTGCTGGGCGACTGGCTGCGCGATGCCTTGAACCCACGACTGCGCTGAACATGAGCCTGCTTCAAGTCAAGAATCTCGTCGTCGAATTTCCCGGCCGCCGTGGCACGCTGCGCGCACTCGACGACATCTCCTTCGACATCGCACCCGGCGAGATCCTCGGTGTGGTGGGCGAGTCCGGCGCGGGCAAGTCGCTCACCGGTGCCTCCATCATCGGTTTGCTCGAGCCACCGGGGCGCGTGGCCTCGGGCGAGATCCTGTTGCAGGGCCAGCGCATCGACAACCTGCCGAATGACCAGATGCGCAAGGTGCGCGGGCGGCAGATCGGGGCCATCTTCCAGGACCCGCTGACCTCGCTCAACCCGCTGTATTCGGTGGGGCGCCAGCTGATCGAGACCATCACCACGCACCTGCCGGTCACGCAGGCCGAAGCGCGCAAGCGCGCCATTGAACTGCTCAAGGACACCGGCATTCCCGCGGCCGAGCAGCGCATTGACCATTTCCCGCACCAGTTCAGTGGCGGCATGCGCCAGCGGGTGGTGATTGCGCTGGCGCTGGCGGCCGAGCCGCTGCTCATCGTGGCCGACGAGCCCACCACCGCGCTGGACGTGTCCATCCAGGCGCAGATCATCACGCTGCTCAAGACCATCTGCCAACGGCGCGGCGCAGCGGTGATGCTGATCACGCACGACATGGGCGTGATCGCCGAAACCTGCGACCGCGTGGCCGTCATGTATGCCGGGCGCATCGCCGAGATCGGCCCGGTGCACGACGTCATCAACCACCCGGCCCACCCGTACACCGCTGGCCTGATGGCCTGCATCCCCGACATGAGCGTGGACCGCGAACGCCTGCACCAGATCGATGGGGCCATGCCGCGCCTCAACGCGATCCCGACCGGCTGCGCCTACAACCCGCGCTGCGACAAGGTGTTTGACCGCTGCCACGTGGATCGGCCCGATCTGCTGACGGCGGGCGCCACGCGCGCTGCTTGCTGGCTGCACGCCAACGCCGGAGCCGCCGCATGAGTTCGGACATGTTCGAGCGGGCCGTGGAGGCCCAGGCGGCCCGGGCCAAGACAGCCGAGACCCGCGCGGCCGTGTCGGCGGCGACGCTGGATGCGACCAACGCCGCACCGCTGGTGCGCGCCACCGACCTGGCCAAGACCTTCGATGTGTCGGCACCCTGGCTGAACCGCGTGATCGAGCGCCAGCCACGCCAGTTGCTGCGAGCGGTGGACGGTGTGTCTTTCGACATACCACGTGGCCAGACGCTGGCCCTGGTGGGCGAGTCGGGCTGTGGCAAGAGCACCGTGGCGCGCCTGCTGGTGGGGCTGTACGAGCCCACGCGCGGCGGCTTCGAGTTTGACGGGCAGGACGCACACGCTGCGTTCAAGACGCCCGAGGGCCGTCGGCTGCGCCGCCGCATCCAGATGATCTTTCAGGACCCCTACGCCAGCCTGAACCCCCGCTGGCGCGTGGAAGACATCGTTGCCGAACCGCTGCGCGAACACGCGATCGTGACCGAGCCGGCCGCGCTGCGCGACCGGGTCGACGAACTGCTCCAGTCGGTCGGCCTGTCGCCGCTGGACCGGGTGAAGTACCCGCACCAGTTCAGCGGCGGACAGCGCCAGCGCATCTCGATTGCGCGTGCGCTGGCCACACAGCCCGAGTTTCTGGTGTGCGATGAGCCCACCAGTGCGCTGGACGTGAGCGTGCAGGCGCAGGTGCTCAACATCATGAAAGACCTGCAGCGGCAGCGAGGTCTGACGTATCTCTTCATCAGCCACAACCTCGCCGTCGTGCGCCATGTGAGCGACCGGGTGGGCGTGATGTACCTGGGCCGGCTGGTGGAGCTCGCACCCAAGCACACGCTGTTCGACAGCCCGCGCCACCCCTACACGCGCATGCTGCTGGACGCAATCCCGAAGATGCACGACACCGGCCGGGCGCGTACGCCGGTCTCCGGCGAGGTGCCCAACCCGCTGAACCCACCCACCGGCTGCGCCTTCAACCCACGCTGCCCGCACGCCAACCAGCGCTGCCGTAACGAACGGCCCCAGCTGCTGACCCTGGGCGGTATCCGCATCGCGTGCCACGCGGTGGAAGAAAACCGCATTTGAAGAGGACCCTCTGGCTCAGGCGTACCGCTTGCTCTTGAGGTTGTTTTTCATCTCTTTGAGCAGCGGCTGCAGTTTGTTGCCGCCAATGCGCAGCGCGAGGCACGTGGCCACGATGTCGATCACCATGAGGTGCATCAGGCGCGAGGTCATGGGGCTGTAGCGGTCGTAGCCTTCGGGGTGGTCGGCCGAGAGGTGGATGTGGCCGGCCTGCGCCAGCGGGGTGCCGCTGGTGGTGATGGTGATCACGGTGGCGCCGTGCTTGCGTGCGATGTCGGCCGCGTCCATCAGGTCGCGCGTGCGACCCGAGTTGGAGACGATCACCACGCAGTCGCCCGGACCGAGCAAGGATGCGCTCATCACCTGCATGTGGCCGTCGCTGTACGCAATGGCGTTGATGCCCAGGCGAAAGAACTTGTGCTGGGCGTCCTGCGCCACGATGCCGGAATTGCCAGCGCCATAGAACTCGATGCGGCCCTTGTGCTTGTAGGTCGCCACCAGCGCATCCACCACCTTTTCGATCGCGTGGCTCGACGCGTCGTTGCGGTATTTCAGGAACGCCGCCACCGTGTTGTCGATCACCTTGACCAGCACGTCACCGGTCTTGTCGTCCACGTCCACGCTGCGGTGGATGAAGGGCACGCCTTCGCTGACCGTGCCGGCCAGCTTGAGCTTGAAATCGGACAGGCCGTCGTATCCCATGCTGCGGCAAAAGCGCACCACGGTGGGTTTGCTCACGTGGGCGCGGTCGGCGAGTTCGGTCACGGGCAGGCTGGCGAAGGTGCGGGGGTCCAGCAGCACGAGTTTGGCCACACGTTGCTCGGCAGGCGCCAGTGAAGGCAGGGAGGCTTTGATCCGGTCGAGCATGTTGGTTACCTGGGTTGCATGGCAAGGTGAAATTTTATTACCTGCCCTGCTCGATAATGCGGTCCATGAACCAGCTCGACGCCCTCAAACAATTCACCACCGTGGTCGCCGACACCGGCGACTTCAAGCAGATCGCTGCGTTCGCGCCGCAAGACGCCACGACCAATCCCTCGCTCATCCTCAAGGCGGTGCAAAAGCCCGAGTACGCGCACCTGTTGAAAGACGCTGTCGCGCAACACGGTGCGCAGGGCCTGGACGAGGTGACGAACCGCTTGCTGGTGCGTTTCGGCTGCGAGATCCTGCGGCTGATTCCGGGTCGTGTGTCCACCGAAGTGGACGCCCGCCTGAGCTTCGACACCGAGGCCACCGTGACCCGAGCGCGCCGCATCATCGACCTGTACCAGGGCGAGGGCGTGCCTGTGGACCGCGTGCTGATCAAGATCGCGTCCACCTGGGAGGGCATCCAGGCCGCCGCCCGGCTGGAGCGGGACGGCATCCACACCAACCTCACCTTGTTGTTCTCGTTTGCCCAGGCCGTGGCCTGCGGGCAAGCCCAGGTGCAGTTGATCTCCCCCTTCGTGGGGCGGATCTACGACTGGTACAAGAAAACCGCCGGTGCGGGCTGGGATGAGGCCGCAATGGCGGGCCCCAACGACCCGGGTGTGCGATCGGTGCGCGCCATCTACGAGTTCTACAAAAAGCACGGCATCGCCACCGAGGTGATGGGCGCGAGCTTTCGCAACGTGGGCCAGATCACGGCGCTGGCCGGCTGCGATCTGCTGACCATCAGCCCGGAATTGTTGGCCCAATTGGCTGCGAGCGAAGCTCCCCTGAGCCGGGCGTTGAATGCCGATGCCGCGAAAGCCATGGACATTCCTTTTGTGACCCACGACGAAGCCAGTTTCCGCTTTGCCTTGAACGAGGACGCGATGGCCACCGAGAAGCTGTCCGAAGGCATCCGGGCTTTTGTGGCTGACACCATCAAGCTGGAAGCTTTGATGCGCTGAGTTTCTTTGGCCTGGAACGCGTGGGCGCCCGGGTGGGCCGGACGGCTCATCAGCCGCTTCGCGTCAGCAAATCGCCGTCCGGCCCACCCGGGCACCCACGCTTTGGGTGAGAGAGAGGCAGAAGGCAGAAGAAGAGAGACGGCAATGAAAAAACCCCGCGAGTTGCCTCGCGGGGTTTTTTCTTGGGGGTTTGCTATCGGCTTGCAGTGATGCATTCCGACGCAGCATGAGGGTGCAGGGCAAGGCGCAGACGCGCTGACAGTGACATCGCCACGGCAAGCGGCTGCAACGCCGCCATGCGCCCTCAGGCAAGGAGAGCTTACATGCCCATGCCGCCCATGTCGCCCATGCCACCCATACCGCCACCGCCCATGGCAGGTGCGTCATCCTTCGGGGACTCGGCCACCATGGCTTCGGTCGTCAGCATCAGGCTGGACACGGAAGCGGCGTTCTGCAGTGCAGTGCGGGTCACTTTCGTGGGGTCCAGAATGCCCATCTCGATCATGTCGCCGTAGGTGTCGTTGGCGGCGTTGAAACCGTAGTTGCCCTTGCCAGCCAGGATGGCGTTGACCACCACCGATGGCTCGCCACCGGCGTTGGCCACGATCTCGCGCAGGGGCGCTTCGATGGCTTTCAGCACCAGCTTGATACCGGCGTCCTGGTCGGCGTTGTCACCTTTGATGGTGCCAGCGGCCTGACGTGCACGCAGCAGGGCCACGCCACCACCGGCGACGATGCCTTCTTCCACCGCAGCGCGCGTGGCGTGCAGGGCGTCTTCCACGCGGGCTTTCTTTTCCTTCATCTCGACTTCGGTGGCTGCGCCAACCTTGATCACGGCCACACCGCCGGCCAGCTTGGCCACGCGCTCTTGCAGCTTCTCGCGGTCGTAGTCGGAGGTGGCTTCTTCGATCTGCACACGCACTTGCTTCACGCGGGCTTCGATGTCAGCAGCAGCGCCGGCGCCGTCGATGATGGTGGTGTTTTCCTTGCCCACTTCGATCCGCTTGGCAGAGCCGAGGTCGGCCAGGGTCACTTTTTCCAGCGTCATGCCGACTTCTTCGGCGATCACTTTGCCGCCGGTCAGGATGGCGATGTCTTCCAGCATGGCTTTGCGACGGTCGCCGAAACCAGGCGCCTTCACAGCCACAACCTTCAGGATGCCGCGGATGGTGTTCACCACCAAGGTCGCCAGGGCTTCGCCTTCGACGTCCTCGGCAATGATCAGCAGCGGACGGCCGGCCTTGGCGACCTGCTCCAGCGTGGGCAGCAGGTCACGGATGTTGGAGACTTTCTTGTCGTACAGCAGCACGAAAGGGTTGTCCAACAGGGCCGACTGCTTCTCGGGGTTGTTGATGAAGTAGGGCGACAGATAGCCGCGGTCGAACTGCATGCCTTCGACGACGTCGAGTTCGTTCTGCAGCGATTTGCCGTCTTCCACGGTGATCACGCCTTCTTTGCCCACTTTGTCCATGGCATTGGCAATGATGTCGCCGATGCTGGAATCGCTGTTGGCGGAAATCGAGCCGACCTGGGCGATTTCCTTGCTGGTCGTGGTGGCCTTGGAGGCCTTCTTCAGCTCGGCGATCAGGGCTTCCACCGCCTTGTCGATGCCGCGCTTCAGATCCATCGGGTTCATGCCGGCGGCCACGTACTTCATGCCTTCGCGCACGATGGCCTGGGCCAGCACGGTCGCGGTGGTGGTGCCGTCGCCGGCGTTGTCGGAGGTCTTGGAAGCGACTTCCTTGACCATCTGCGCGCCCATGTTCTGAAGCTTGTCCTTCAGTTCGATTTCCTTGGCCACGGACACACCGTCCTTGGTCACGGTGGGGGCGCCGAACGAGCGCTCGAGCACCACGTTGCGGCCTTTGGGGCCCAGGGTGACCTTGACGGCGTTGGCCAGGATGTTCACACCCTCGACCATGCGTGCGCGGGCTTCGCCGCCGAAAATGACGTCTTTTGCTGCCATGTTGATTTCTCCGGAATTCAGTTAAAAGGAACGAAAAAGAAGAATTACTTCTCAACAACCGCAAACAGGTCGTCTTCTTTCATCACCAGCAGTTCGTTGCCGTCGACCTTGACGGTCTGGCCGCTGTACTTGCCGAACAGAACGCGGTCACCGACCTTGACGTTCATGGCGGACAACTCGCCTTTGTCGTTTTTCTTGCCAGGACCGACGGCCAGGATCTCGCCCTGGTCGGGCTTCTCTGCGGCGGCGTCGGGGATGACGATGCCGGAAGCGGTTTTGGTTTCGCTGTCAATGCGCTTGACGATCACGCGATCGCCGAGAGGACGAAGGTTCATTGCATCTCCTGGAGTTGGAACAGATAAGGAAAGGATTCAGGTCGGCGGTGTCGCCGATCACTTGGGGTGGGCTTGTTAGCACTCAACCCCAGCGAGTGCTAATGATAAGGGCGGCGAGAGGCCTTTACAAGGCCGGGCTGTGTTTTTCTCCCGCGCGCCGTGCCCGGCGGCCTCCCCTGGCCGCCGGGCAGCGGGCATCAAGCCGTGGAAGCGGCGTTTGAGAACAGCTCGGCGTGCACCTCGCGCAATTGCGCTTTGTCGCGATCCAGCACCAGGGCTTGAAGGGCGCGCTGCATGCTGATACCGGCTTGTTCGTGCGCCGCCATCGCCACAGCGCGGTCGCATCCCTTCGCGATGATCGACAGCAGTTTTTGCATCCGCATCTGGACTTCGGGCACGCCGGCACCGTCCCGGGCGATCGGGTCGAAGGCCTGGTGAATGAAATCGGCCGGGTTCAGCGGTATCTGTGTGAGGCGATCAAAGCGGAGCGACTCGGCTTGCGGGTGCTTGCCGTCATCGACCAGCACCCGGGTGATGGTGTTCATGGCTGCGATGGCCGTGCCCGGGTCGTTGACGGCGGGTGACAGCGCGCGCTGCGCCACTTCGCTCAGCACGATCAGGCCAAAGCGCGGGTCCTGGTCGAAACTGCGCGCATCGCCGAGCACGAATGCACCGCGCAGGCCCTCGGCGTCGAATCGGCTGGCGTCGGCGGCGGGGTCTTCGACAACGAGCAGCGTGGTGCCGGGGTGGGCCAGCTGACCTGGGCGCACCCGAAGGTGCAGCCGCACGGAGGCTGCCACCGCATGGTCCTGCAAGGCCTGCATGTCGATGTGGCGGAGGTAGCCCAGTTTGTCGGCGCGAAGAGGCACGCCGGTCGCTGGCAGCGTGTGTGCGACCAGCGCGCCCATGCCGGGCGATCGCCGATGCGCGCGCATGGCATCTGCGGCAGCCGTCTCGAGTTTGGCCAGGGTGTTCTCCATGCGGCCCAGCACCGAGAGCGTTTTCACCCAGCGTATCAGCGTCACGATCAGGTAGAGCAGCACACCCATGGTGCAGACGAACAGAATGAAGCGGCCTGTGCCGCCGTACAGGCCCAGCCCCAGCGCGGTGTTGGCGATGATGGCGTAGATGAAGGCCGAGATGAAGGTGGTGATGGCGTTCTGCGTGTCCGTGTCACCGGCCACCAACTGGATGGCGCGCGGCGATGCACCCGCGGCCGCCGACGAAAATGCCGCCACCATGATCGACAGCGAGAACGTGGCCACGCCCAGCATGCTCGACGCAATGACACCGAGCAGGTTGTCCAGCGTGCTGCGATCGATGTCGGGCAGCAGGCCAGTCGGGATGAGGCGGTTGCCCACAGCGGCAGCCATCGCGATCAGCACCGCCACCACGCTGCCCAGGGCGGGCTTGACCCAGAGTCGGTTGTCGGGCGACTTCAACCAGATGAGAGCGCGGTACACAGACATGGTGGGGGTGCATCAATGAGGGGTGGGGTGAGCGAAGGGGCTCTGCGAACACGGGCACAAGGAAACTGACAGTTTGAACCCTTACGATCCTGACATGGATCGTTACATTCACGCACCCGATCCGGCCGCTGGCCTGGCTTTCCTGTGGCGTCGCCTGGCGGCGCTGGCCGCGCTGCTGCTCGGTCTCGGGTTGGCCCTGTGGCCGGACTTTGCCCGCGCCGCCCCGGGCGAGATCGACATCACCCTGCAGGCGCGCCATTGGATCGACCCGTCGGGCAGCCTGGACGTCGACGAGGTGGCCCGCCGCCCGGTCGAGGACTTCGCAGCCATGGAGCGGTACCGCAGCTTCCGGCTGGACGGCGGCGTTCTGTGGTTGCGCCTGGAGCTGCCCGAGCGCGATGCCGCGCGCCGTTGGTACCTGACGCTGAGCGCGGCAGCCTTCACCAACCGCGCCACGCTGTACACCGCGGGTCCTTCGGGTGCATGGACGTCCCAGCAGGCCGGCGACCACCTGCCGGTGTCGCAATGGTCGCACCCGGACCAGACGCCGGTGTTTGTGCTGGACTCCCAGGCCACCGGACCGGTGTGGCTTCGCCTGGAGAACCAGCCCGCCCCGGTGAGCCCGCGCCTGATCGTGCTCGATGAGCGACAACTGCAGGAAACGCGGCAGTGGACCTTCCTGATGGTGGGTGGGTATCTGGGTTTCGGGCTGCTGGTGCTGTTCATCGGCTGGGTGCACGCGCGGCTTTACGCCGACCGTGCTTTCATCGCTTATTGCTGCTACGTGGCCTGCATGCTGGGTTTTCAGGCCGCTTTCACGGGTGTTGGTGGCCTGTTTTTCTGGCCCGACCATGCCGCCTGGAACGATGCCGCGCCGCCGGTGTTCATGCTCTGGCTGACCGCCTCGGGCATCTGGTTTGTGCGCGAAGTCTGCATGGTCTCGCGCCACCACCGCGGGGTCGACCGCCTCGTGCTCGCTTGGTCGGTGTTCGGTCTGCTGTTCCCGGTGCTCTACCTGTTGCTGCTGAATCGGCCGGTCTTCATCCTGCTCAATCTTTACGGCTTGCTGTCGGTGTTGCTGAGTTTCAGCCTGTGCATCTGGACCTGGCGCCGCGGCGAGACCTACGCGGGCTGGATGGCGCTGGGATTCCTGCCGGTGCACCTGGCTTACCCCTTCCCGGCGTTGCGCAGCGCCGGCCTCTTGCCGGACAGCTGGGCCACGCAATACGCCGTGTTGATCGGCTCGGCGATCGAGATTCCGTTGCTGCTCTACATCCTGCACCGCCGCGCCAAGGACTTCAACGAGAACCGCGCGCGGTCGCGCGCGATCGAGAGCACCGACCCGCTGACCGGCCTGACCATCGCGCCGGTGCTGCATCTGCGGCTGCGCGATGCGTTGCGCCGTGCCCGGCGTTACGACCACCGGTGTGGTCTGGTGCTGGTGGAGCTCTCCAACCACGCTGCCATCCTGGACCGGGAGGGGCGCGAGGCCGGGGACCGTGCGCTGGTGGTGGCCGCGTCGCGCCTGTCGGCCGTGGTGCGCGATGTGGACACGGTCTGCCGCACCGCCGAGACGCGGTTCGCGGTGCTGGTCGAAGGGCCGGAAGACCTCAGGTTGCTGGGCCAGCACATCGTGGCCAAAGGCCTGGAGCGGGTGCCTTTGCTGCCGTCCGACCTGACGCTGCGCTTCCGCCTGGTCTCGGCAGCACTGCCCGACGAGGCCGACGGGTCGCTGGACGCGGGCCGTCTGTTGGAGCGCCTGAACCACGCGCTGGACCGGCTTGCCGACGATCCGCGCAAGGTGGTGCTGCACCTGCCGCAGAAGGCTTGAGTCGTCCGTCCCGCTTCAGAAGTGGCTCAGGTAACCACCATCCACCACCAGCGTCTGGCCCGTGACATAGCTTGACGCAGGCGAGGCCAGGAACACGGCGGCCCCTGCGATCTCGTCCGGTTGGCCCCAGCGGCCCAGCGAAGTGCGCTGGTGCAGCCAGGCCTGCGTTGACGGATCGTCCACCATGGCGCTGTTGGCTTCGGTGGCGAAGAAGCCGGGCGCGATGGCGTTGACGTTGATGCCTTGCGGGCCGAGTTCGGCCGCCAGCGCGCGGGTGAGGGCCGCCAGCGCACCCTTGCTGGTGGTGTAGGCCGCGTCGCCGGCGCGCGCGATCGGCCCGGCAATGGAGGTCACGTTGATGATGCGGCCGTGTCTCTGCGCGCGCATGGGGACCGCTGCTTCCCGGCACAGGTGCCAGGCCGACACCAGGTTGGATTCCAGCAGCGCCCGCAAGGCCTGGGCGGGCAGCTCGTCCAGGGGCTGCCGTCGGCGTTGGCCCACGTTGTTGATCAGGATGTCCAGCCGCCCGCATTCGGCCAGCACGCGGGCCACCGCAGCGCTGGCGCCCATTTCGTCGGTCACGTCAAAGGGCAGGGCATGCGCCCGTCCGCCGGTGGCTTGCCCGGCAGCATGGCTCTGATCGACAGCGCTGGCCAGGCTGTCCGCGTCGCGTCCGTTGAGCCAGACCTGGGCGCCGTGCGCTGCGAGTGCGCTGGCCATTGCCAGCCCGAGTCCGCGGCTGGCGCCGGTGACCAGGGCCACGCGGCCTGTGAGGGAGAAGAGGGTGGAGGTGTGCACCCGCGAATTATCGGCGGGCGCTGTCGCCCGCCGCGGGGATGCGCCTCAGGCCGTGAGCTCGGCCATGGAGGATTCTGGAAATGCCAGTTCCGGGTCCAGGTTGTCCAGCGGCAGCGTGAAATAGAACGTGCAACCCGCGCCCACCGCGGTTTCGGCCCAGAGGCGACCGCCGTGGCGCTCGATGATGCGCTGTGCCAGGGCCAGTCCGGTGCCGGTGCCTTCGAAGTCCATCGAATGGTGCTGGCGCTGGAACATGACGAACAGGTTGTGCGCTTTCTCCAGGTCGAAGCCGGCGCCGTTGTCGCTCACGAAGAAGGTGCGTCCGCCCAGCGGGTTGACCTTCCAGCCGATCTTGATCGTGGCGTCGGCACATTTGGCGGTGTACTTCACGGCGTTGTCGAGCAGGTTTCCCCAAGCTTGGGCCAGCAGCATGGCGTCGCCGCGCACCACGGGCAGATCCGGGTCGATGGACCAGTCGATGGAGCGCTTCGGGTGCTCCTGTTTCAAGTGCGCCACGACACCGTGCAGCAGCGGCGTCAGCGGCACCGGCTGGTTGTCGACCGACACGCGGCCCAGTCGCGCGTATTCCAGCAGGCCTTCGATCATGAGGCTCATGCGTTTGGCCGACTTTGCGATCGACGTCTGGTACTGGCGGGCGAGGTTGTCGGTGGAGTCGCCGGTCTGCTCCTGCAGCAGGCTCACAAAGCTGGCAATGTGGCGCAGCGGCGCGCGCAGGTCGTGCGAGACCATGTGGGAAAAGACGTCCAGGTCCTTGTTGGCCGCCACCAGTTGCTGCGTGCGTTCTGCCACGCGTTTTTCCAGTTCGCGGTTGAGGTCGTTCATCACGTCCTCCAGGCACTTCGCCGCGGTCATGTCGCGCGTGATGCTGGAGAGGCCCTGCAGCTCGCCCGCTTCGTTGCGCAACGCGGTCAGCACGGTGTGCGCCCAGAAGCGTGAGCCGTCCTCGCGCAGGCGCCAGCCGCGCGACTCCCACTGGCCATGCTCCTTGGCCAGGCGCAGCGCCTGACCGGCATCGACCTCGTCTTCGCCCGCGTTGTCGGTGCACAGCAGGACTTCGTAGGGCTGCCCGACGATTTGTGCGCGCCCGTGGCCGTGCAGCCGTTGGGCGCTCTCGGTCCAGTCGGTCACCGCGCCGGTCTCGTCGACAAAGTAAATGCAGTAGTCCTGGATGGCATCGACCATCAGGCGGTAGCGCTGCTCGCTGGCAAACAGCTCCTGCGAACGCTCGCGCACCCGGTCTTCCAGGTCTTGGTTGGCGTGCAACACAAACTCCTCGGTGCGGCGGCGCTCGGTGATGTCGTGCAGCTCGATGAACATCCCTTCGATCTCGCCGTTCTGGACGTCGGGCAGGTAGTGGATCTCGAAGTAGTTGCGCCCGCCATCGGCAGCCGTGCGTTCGGCTTCGAAGTTCTGCGGCTGTCCACCCAGCGTGGCGAGCACGCGCGGCATGATCTCGGGCAAGACCTCCGGGCGAACCACCTCGCTGAGGTGCGAGCCCACCATGTCCTCGGGCTCCTTGGCGTAGCGTTGGGCGTGCGCAGCGTTGGCAAAACGACAGATCAGGTTCTTGTCGTAGTAAGCCAGCCGGGCCGGGATGCGGTTGGTGATGCTGCGCAGGATGGCATCTTGCGGCGCATCGGCGGTGTGGCTGGCCGGCACATTGCCCAGGTCGGTCACCAGGGTGCTCGTGTGCAGGAACTGGCCTTCGGCGTCGTAGACGGCGCTGGACGTGAGCCGCGCCTTCAGAAAGTCACCGTTGGAGCGGCACAAGGACAGCGTGAGGGGTTCGGTGCGCCCACTGATCAGCAGCTGTTCCACGTGGGTGGACGCCTGGACGCGGCAGTCGGTCGAGGCCAGGTCTTCGAGCGTCTTGAAAACGATCACGTCCTCCCGCTCCATGCCCAGCCAGTCGAGCAAGGTCTGGTTGATGTTCACGCAGCGCAGCTCGGCGTCCAGCGCCAGCAGGCCGCAGGGCGCGTTGTCGTACAGGGCGCGGGCGGCGCTCAGGGCGGCCAGCAGTTCGTCGGTGATGGGTGCCAGCTGCTGCTCAGAGGTGGGTGCAGAGGTGTCCATGGGAAAGGCTCCTGGTCGGTTCGTATCGGGGCAAAGCTTTGCGCGTACTTCCTTATCGGACGCTGGCGGCAAAAATTCAGCCGGGCCCGATCACCGGATTGGGGGGTGAACCCGGCGCATTTCGGGCGCAAAAAAGCCCCGGGGCTGGCGCGCCGGGGCTGTGCTGTCGGTGGTGTAAGTGATTGCTTACAGTCCGGCGGCCTTCTTGAGAATGGCGGCGCGGTCGGTGCGCTCCCAGGTGAACTCGGGCTCTTCGCGACCGAAGTGGCCGTAGGCCGCGGTCTTGGTGTAAATCGGGCGCAGCAGGTCCAGCATCTGGATGATGCCCTTGGGGCGCAGGTCAAAGTGTTCGTTCACCAGGGCTGCGATCTGTTCGTCGGGAATCACACCCGTGCCTTCCGTGTAAACCGTCACGTTCATCGGGCGGGCCACGCCGATGGCGTAGGCGACCTGGATCTGGCACTGCTTGGCCAAGCCGGCGGCCACGATGTTCTTGGCCACGTAGCGGGCGGCATACGCCGCTGAACGGTCCACCTTGGACGGGTCCTTGCCGGAAAACGCACCGCCGCCGTGCGGGCAGGCGCCACCGTAGGTGTCCACGATGATCTTGCGGCCGGTCAGGCCACAGTCGCCCTGTGGGCCGCCAATGACGAAGCGCCCCGTCGGGTTGATCAGGTACTTGGTGTCCGTCAGCCACTCCTTGGGGAGCACCGGCTTGATGATCTCTTCGATGATGGCCTCGACGAACGAGGCTTTCATCTTGGTGGGCGTCTCGCTCTGGTCGGGGCTGTGCTGGGTCGAGAGCACCACGGTGTCGATGCTGTGCGGCTTGCCGTCCACGTACCGCATGGTCACCTGGCTCTTCGCGTCGGGGCGCAGGAACGGCAGGCGGCCGTCCTTGCGCAGCTGGGCCTGGCGCTCCACCAGGCGGTGTGCGTAATAGATCGGTGCTGGCATGAGCTCGGACGTCTCATCGCAGGCGTAGCCGAACATCAGGCCCTGGTCGCCAGCGCCGATGTTGAGGTGGTCGTCGGACGCATGGTCCACGCCCTGGGCGATGTCGTTGGACTGCTTGTCGTAGGCCACCAGCACCGCGCAGCCCTTGTAGTCGATGCCGTACTCGGTGTTGTCGTAGCCGATGCGCTTCAGGGTGTCGCGCGCCACCTGGATGTAGTCGACGTGCGCATTGGTCGTGATCTCGCCAGCCAGCACCACCAGACCGGTGTTGCACAGCGTCTCCGCGGCCACGCGGCTGCGCGGGTCTTGCGTGAAGATGGCGTCGAGGATCGAGTCGGAGATCTGGTCGGCGACCTTGTCGGGGTGGCCTTCAGAGACGGATTCAGAGGTGAAAAGAAAGTCGTTCGCCATGGTTAAACTCCAAGATGGTTGATCGGCGTTGCCGGTCTGTCAGAGTTCGGCGAACGCTTTAGCGGAATTTGTGAATCGCCCCGCAATTAGTTCAGTAACTCGGCGATGGGCGGATTCTAGACCACGGTCGCAGTCCCGTCCTGTCATCCACCACCGCCTTGGCCCCGCTGATCCACTTCCTTTTCCGCACCTTCAGCCTGCTGCCCCTGCCCGCGCTGCACGCGCTGGGCTGGGTGCTGGGCTGGGCCAGCTTTCTGCTCTCCAGTCGCTACCGGCGTCGCTTGCTGGCCCATGCGAAGCAAGCTGGGTATTCCACCCGGGTGGCGCTCGGTTCCGTGGGTGAAGCCGGCAAGCTGGTGGCCGAATTGCCGCGCCTCTGGCTGGGCCGCCCGGTGCACGTGGGCTGGGACGGTGCGGCGCACATCGAAGCCGCGCAGGCGGGTGGTGCGGGCGTGCTGTTCCTCACGCCGCACCTGGGCTGTTTTGAAATCACCGCCCAAGCCTACGCCCGGCGATTTGGCGCCCGGCACCCCATGACGGTGCTGTTCCGCCCGGCGCGACAAGCCGCGCTGCGTGATCTGGTGGCGCTCGCCCGCCGGCGCCCGGGTCTGCACACCGCACCCACCACGCTGGCGGGCGTGAAGCAACTCCTCCAGGCGCTCAAGGCGGGCAACGCCGTGGGCCTGCTGCCCGACCAGGTGCCGCCCGACGGTCAGGGCGTGTGGGCGCCATTTTTCGGACGCGACGCCTACACCATGACACTGTCCGCCCGGCTCGCCCGGGCGGACAACACGCAAGTGCTGATCAGCTGGGGTGAACGCCTGAGCTGGGGCCGGGGCTACCGGGTGCACGTTCGGCCGTTCGGCCCACTGGACAGCGACCCGGTGCACGCGGCCGGCCAGATCAACCGGGCCATGGAGGCGCTGGTGCGAGAATGCCCGACCCAGTATCTCTGGTCGTACGACCGTTACAAGACCCCACCGCCCGCCCGCTGATGTCCCAGCCCGTTCCCGTTTCCGAGCATCAGCTGCCCCCTGGCGGCATCGCCAACCGCCTGGGCCTGGTCTTCATGCGACTGCTGGCCCGCCTGCCTTTGTCCTGGGTGCGGGCGCTGGGCTGGCTGCTGGGCCAGGCGCTGCACCTGGTGGCGGTGCGTCGCCGGCGCATCGCGCTCACCAACTGGGGTCTGTGCTTCCCCGAGCAGGGGGCTGCCGAGCGCAACCGCGCGGTGCGTCAGCATTTCGTGTATTTCGCCCAGGCCTGGCTGGACCGCAGCTGGCTGTGGGAGGCCAGCGATGCCACGGTCCGCCGCCGCCTCAGACTCACCGGCGACCTGCAGGCGCTGGCCGGCAACGAGCCGACGGTGCTGTTTGCGCCGCACTTCGTGGGCATGGACGCCGGCTGGACCGCACTGACCGCGCACCTGGAGCGGCGCTTCTGCGGCATCTACGCCGAGCAACTCAACGCCGATGTGGACCGCTGGATGTCGCAAGGCCGCCAACGTTTTGGCGAGCCCCACATCGTGGCCATGCGCCAGGGTCTCAAACCGCTGGTGGCCGCACTCCGCCAGGGGCTGCCCATGTACCTGCTGCCCGACATGGACTACGGCACGCGCGACTCGGTTTTTGTGCCCTTCTTCGGTGTGCAGACCGCCACGATCACATCGCTGTCGCGGTTTGCGCGCATGGCCCGGGCGCGTGTGGTGCCGGTGGTGAGCCGGCTGACGAAGGAGGGCTACGAGGTCACGGTGCACCCGCCCTGGACCCACTACCCCACAGGCGATGTGGAGGCCGACACGGCCCTGATGAACACGCATCTGGAGGCGTTCATCCGTGCCACACCCGAGCAGTACTACTGGGTGCACAAGCGCTTCAAGACGCGGCCCGAGGGCGAGACTTCGTTCTACGCCGGTCTCTGACAACGAGCGCTCAGGCTTTCAGGAAATCGCCGATCAGCGCCGCCACCTGCTGTGGCTGCTCGTGCACGATCCAGTGCGTGGCTCCCGACACGCGCTCGATGCGCAGGTCGGGCACCCAGTCGTCCAGCCCGTCCAGCAATGCCGCCGGCAAGGCGGTATCGCCCAGCCCCCACACCACCAGCGTGGGCACGTTCACCGCGACGCGCTCGCGCGGCAACTGCACCGCCACCGCACCCGGATCGCTGGCGGTGGGCGGGCGCAGCGGCGAGGCCGCGTAGTAGGCGCATGGGCCGTGCAGACCTTGGCGCCACACAGCCCGGTAGCGCTCGCGCGTCGCTTCGTCGAGCCAGGCCAATGGCCCGCTGTCGGCGGCCATGTTGGTGAAAAAAGGCCACAGGCGCGCGAAATCGTTCTCGGCGAGCAGCGCAGGCGCATCCGGGCGTGCGAGGAAGTTCATGTACGCGCTGGACGCCTGCTGCGTTGGCGAGTGGGCGAGCTCGCGCTGGAAGGTGGCGGGGTGGGGCGCGTTGACGATGGCGAGCTGGCGCATGGCCGCCGGATGCTGCGCGGCCACGCTCCAGGCCAGTGCGCCGCCCCAGTCGTGCGCCACCAGGCAGGCGAGTTGCCCCGGCGTGGGGCTGTCCTGGGTGATGACCTTGATCAACGCGGTGAGGTCTTGAACCAGCGGCTTGGCCCGGTAGGCCGCCACCTCGGCGGGTGCGCTTGACTTCTCAAAGCCGCGCAGGTTGGGCGCCACACAGCGGTAGCCGCCGTGTTCGGGCTTTGCGAAATGGGCGAGCAACTCGTCCCACACAAACGCGGCTTCGGGAAAGCCGTGCAGGAACAGCAGCACCGGCCGCCCGCGTTCACCGGCGGCGCGGCAGCTCAAGGTGATGCCGTGCGGCAGGGTTTGTTGAAAGGTGTCGATCATGGCGGGCTGTCTCCTTGGGCCCGCGCACGGTCAATCGAGGGCGGGCGGCTCGTCTTCGGGTTCTTCGACCGGGGCCGGCGCCTCCACAGCGGGACCGTCTTCGTGCGTCCAGCGCCAGAGCATCTGGGCCACTTCGTCCAAGCCCTTTTTCTTCAAGGCCGAGAAGAGTCTCGCCTCGCCGCCACCCGACTGCAGTCGCGCAATCGACAGCGCCTTTTGCGCTTCGGCGTGGTTGAGCTTGTCGGACTTGGTGAGCAACACCAGAAACTTCAGGCCTTCCTGCACGCGCGGACGGATCACTTCGAGCAGGATGTCGTCCAGCTCGGTCAGTCCCAGACGCGGGTCGATCAGCAGCACCACGCCTTTGAGGTTTTCGCGCGTGAGCAGGTAGTTGCCCATCACGCGCTGCCAGCGCAGCTTGGCCTCGCGCGGCACGGCGGCGTAACCGTAGCCGGGCAGGTCGGCCAGCACGGCGTCGGTGACGCCTTGTTTGCCGAGCGAGAACAGGTTGATGCTTTGTGTGCGCCCCGGTGTCTTGGACGCAAAAGCCAGGCGCTTTTGCTGCGTCAGGGTGTTGATGCAGGTCGATTTGCCGGCGTTGGAGCGGCCGACAAACGCCACTTCGGGCACGGTGAGGGGCGGCAGGTGTTCGAGCTGCGGGGCGGTGGTGAGGAAGCGCGCGGTGTGCAACCAGCCGTGTGCGATCTTGACGTCGGGGTTTTGCGGATCGGTGGGTTTTCCAGCGTTGGGTGTCCGGGCTTGGGGGCTTTTGGCGTCCGCAGACGGAGAAGCAGGGGTATTGGCTGGAGTGTGGTTATGGGTCATTGGGGGGTTTTCCCGAGAGGGCATTGTAAAATCGAAAGGCTGTGATCAGACACATCGCGAAATTCTTCAACCCGAACACGTCGCCCGCGACGCCCGTCCCGTCATGAAATTGCCTGTTTCCTTCCTTTGCGCCGCCGCCGCTGCGGCCTTGTCGTTCAGTGTTCAGGCGCAGTCGGTCAAGCCCGATCTGGCCAAAGGTGCGGCGTTGTTTGGCCAAGCCTGCGTGGCTTGCCACGCGGCCGACGGCAACTCCACCACGCCGGTGAACCCCAAGCTGGCGCAGCAGCACCCCGAATACCTCATCAAGCAGCTGCAGGAATTCAAGTCGGGCAAGCGCGCCAACGCCATCATGGCGGGCTTCTCGGCAGCCCTGTCCGACGAGGACATGCGCAACATCGGGTACTGGCTGGCGGCACAGAAAGGTACGCCCGGCGCGTCCACCGACAAGGACCTGGTCACATTGGGCGAACGCATCTACCGCGGTGGCATTCCCGATCGCCAGATCGCCGCTTGCGCCGGCTGCCACAGTCCCAATGGCGCTGGCATCCCGTCGCAGTACCCGCGTCTGTCGGGCCAGCACGCTGAATACACCGAAACGCAGCTCAAGCATTTCCGCGACGGCACGCGCGCCAACAACATCCAGATGACCGGCGTGGCCGCCAAGATGAACGACCGCGAAATCAAGGCCGTGTCCGACTACATCGCCGGTCTGCGCTGACCAGCCGCGCAGCGGCCTTGTCCTTGGAGCGTGGCCGGGATATAAGCGAACGTTAATATTTGACGGCACAATGCAATAAGACCTGTCGGCGTTGAACCGCCAGCGAAAAACAGCATCACAACAGGGCGCGTTCCGGGGTCACCGGGGCCGCCCTTTTTGTTGAACCGTTCTCCCCATTTTTTCATGACCGTTTCCACCCAAGGCCTGCACATCCGCACCCGCTCGCGCATCGTCAGCGAGACGGTGGAATTGCTGTCGTCGATGCGGTTCTCGATCTCGTTGCTCACCGTCATCTGCATCGCCTCGGTGATCGGCACGGTGCTGAAACAGCACGAGCCGTTCAACAACTACGTCAACCAGTTCGGACCGTTCTGGGCCGATGTCTTTGCCAGCGCCCACCTCACCTCGGTGTACAGCGCCTGGTGGTTCTTGCTGATTCTGGCGTTCCTGGTGGTCAGCACCAGTCTGTGCATCGCCCGCAACACACCCAAGATCCTCGCCGACTTCAAGGTCTACAAGGAAAACATCCGCGAACAAAGCCTCAAGGCCTTTCCGCACCGCGCCGAGAGCACGCTGGTGGAAACCCCGCAGGCCGCGGCCAACCGCATCGGCCAGACGCTGCTGGGCTCGGGCTGGAAGGTCAAGCTGCAGTCGCGCGACACGCCGCATGGCCAGGGCTGGATGGTGGCGGCCAAAACCGGTGCGGCCAACAAGTTCGGCTACATCGCGGCGCACAGCGCCATCGTGCTGGTGTGCATCGGTGGGCTGCTGGATGGCGACCTGATGGTGCGTGCCCAGACCTGGTTCAACGGCAAGTCCGCGTTCACGGGCGGCGGCCTGATCGCCGACGTGCCGGCGCAGCACCGACTCTCGTCCAGCAACCCGACCTTCCGGGCCAACCTGCTGGTGACCGAGGGCACGACCGCGAGCACGGCGATCCTGGCCCAGCCCACCGGTGTGTTGCTGCAAGACCTGCCGTTCTCGGTCGAGCTCAAGAAGTTCATCGTCGAGTATTACGAAACAGGCATGCCCAAGCTGTTCGCCAGCGACATCGTGATCACCGACTTCGAGACGGGCGAGAAGAAAGAGGCGCGCGTGGAGGTGAACCACCCGGCAAGTCACCGCGGCATCAACATTTACCAGTCGAGCTTTGACGACGGTGGCTCGCGCGTGAAGCTGCAGGCCGTGCCGCTGAACCGGCCCACGCGCCCGTTCGAGATCGAAGGCACCATCGGCAGTTCCAGCGCGTTGAGCAACGGCGACGACAAGCTGGTGCTCGAGTACACCGGCCTGCGCACGATCAACGTCGAAAACTTCGCGGGTGTGAACCCGGCCGCCGGCGTCGATGTGCGCAAGGTCGACCTGCGCAGCTCGATCGAAAGCCGCCTGGGCAGCGGCCACAAGACCGTTACCGAAAAAACCCTGCGCAACGTGGGCCCCAGCATCACCTACAAGCTGCGCGACGCGGCGGGTCAGGCGGTGGAGTATCACAACTACATGCTGCCCATGGAGATCGAAGGCGCGCGCATGTACCTGCTGGGCCTGCGCGAAACGCCGTCCGAGCCCTTTCGCTACCTTCGCATTCCGGTGGACGAGAACGACAGCATGGACGGCTTCGTGCGTCTGCGCGCCGCGCTGGACGATCCGCAGATGCGCGAACTGGCTGTGCGCCGTTATGCGGTGTCGGCGGTGGAAGACGGGCGCCCGGAGTTGGCCGAAGCGCTGGTGGCCTCGGCCACGCGTGCGCTGGCTTTGTTTGCCGGCGTCGAGCCCTCGGTGCAGGTCACGCCCGTGGCGGACGGTGCCCTCACCAAAGCCCCCGTGCTGGGTGGATTGCAGGCCGTGTCGACTTTCCTCGAAAACAACGTGCCGCAGGCCGAGCGCGAACGCGCCAGCGAGGTGCTGGTGCGCATCCTCAACGGCACGCTGTTCGAGTTGCTGCAGGTCAGCCGCGAACGTGCCGGTTTGGCGCCCGTGGAGCGCAACGACGCGACCCAGCAGTTCATGACGCAATCGGTGGTCAGCCTGAGCGACACGTTCTTCTATCCCGCGCCCATGACCTTCCAGCTCAAGGACTTCACGCACGTGCAGGCCAGCGTGTTCCAGGTGGCGCGCGCGCCGGGCCAGAACATCGTCTACCTGGGCTGTCTGCTCCTGATCCTGGGTGTGTTCGCCATGCTGTACGTGCGCGAGCGCCGTTTGTGGGTGTGGCTCGCGCCCTCGGCCGAGCAGTCGTCCAATGCCACCATGGCTTTGTCGTCGAACCGCAAGACGATGGAAGCCGACCGCGAGTTTGAACTTTTGAAGACCCAGTTGTTGAAGGTGCCAGCATGAATACCGCCACTGCGAACCAGACCATCGAACTGAAAAAAGACCGGGGTGGCCAGGGCCTGGAGCCCAGTTACTTCGCGCGCCGCAATGGGTGGGACTGGGTCTTTGCCGCGCTGATCGTCGCGGGCACCGCCATCGCTTTTGCGCTCTACGGCTCGGCCATGGATGGCTACGAGAAAGCGATCCTCGTGGGCACGGCGCCCTCCCTGATCTGGCTGGCCTGGTTCTGGCGGCCGCTGGGGGTGCTGTCGGTGGTCGTGGCGGCCTTTGCGCTGCTGGCGATCTGGCTGTACCAGACGCCTGCAGGCAGCGCCGATCTGGCGCGCGCCGACCAGGTGTTCATGCTGAAGTATTTCATCTCCAGCCAGTCGGCCATTCTGTGGATGAGCGTCTTGTTCTTCATGAGCACGGCGTTCTACTGGATCGGCATGTTCACCCGCGCGGGCGACACCTTCGAGCTGCTGGGTTCACGCCTGGCCTGGGTGGCTGTGACGCTGGCGCTGATCGGCACCATGGTCCGCTGGTACGAGAGCCACCAGATCGGTCCCGACATCGGCCACATCCCGGTGAGCAACCTCTACGAAGTGTTCGTGTTGTTCTGCTGGATGACCGCCGCTTTCTACCTGTACTACGAAGACCAGTACAAAACCCGCCGCATGGGCGCGTTCGTGATGCTGGTGGTGAGCGCAGCCGTGGGCTTCCTGCTCTGGTACACGGTGATTCGCGAAGCGCATGAGATCCAGCCGCTGGTGCCCGCGCTGCAAAGCTGGTGGATGAAGCTGCATGTGCCCGCCAACTTCATCGGTTACGGCACCTTTGCCATCGCCGCCATGCTGGCCTTTGCCTACCTCATCAAACAAAGCGCCAACGAAACCCGCTGGTACAAGCTCGCGCCGCTGTGGATCCTGGGCCTGGTTCTGTGCCTGGAGCCCATCGTGTTCCGCCAGTCGGCCGCGGAAAAAGGTGGCAGCTACTGGTTCGTCTATTTCGGCGTGTCGGCCCTGATCGTGGCGGCCATCATGTTCGGCCGCAGACGCATCGCGGAGCGTCTGCCCAGCTTCGAGGTGCTGGACGATGTGATGTACAAGGCCATCGCGGTGGGCTTCGCCTTCTTCACCATCGCCACCGTGCTGGGCGCCTTGTGGGCCGCCGAGGCCTGGGGTGGTTACTGGAGCTGGGATCCGAAAGAAACCTGGGCGCTGATCGTCTGGCTGAACTACGCGGCCTGGCTGCACATGCGCCTCATGAAGGGCCTGCGCGGCACCGTGGCGGCCTGGTGGGCCCTGGTGGGGCTGGCGGTCACGACCTTCGCTTTCCTGGGCGTGAACATGTTCCTGTCGGGCTTGCACAGCTACGGCGAACTCTGATCTCGTTGGCGGGGTCAAGCGGGCGGTTCAGCGCGGCCCGCCCTGGAACTTTGTAAGAATTCGGGTGGTCCGACGACTCACGGCAAGTCCTGCGCAGCATCCTCTGCGCGGGGCGTTGCACAGATCAGGACCGCCCCATGCTCATCCGCACTTCCCAAGACGGCTTCAACCACCCGTTCCCCAGTGAAATCACGGCCCAGGCGGCCTACCAGAACCGCCGGCAGTGGCTTCAGCGCAGCGCGTTCACCGCAGCGGCCGTAAGCGGCGTGGCTTCACTGATGGCGCCGGAAGCCTCGGCCCAATCGGCGGGTCCGGTGCCCAAGCCCGGCAAGCTCTCGCCGCTCCCCGGCAAAGCCTCTACCGTCCCCGGTGCCAACACGGTGGAGAAGCTGACCTCGTACAGCGACGTCAGCAGTTACAACAACTACTACGAGTTCAGCACGGACAAGGCCGACCCGGCGGTGTATGCCAAGTCGCTCAAGCCCCGACCGTGGACGGTCTCGGTGGAAGGTCTGGTGAACAAGCCAGGCACCTTCGATCTGGACGGCTTGCTCAAACTCAGCCCGATGGAAGAGCGCATCTACCGCTTGCGTTGTGTCGAAGGCTGGTCGATGGTGGTGCCGTGGGTCGGTTATTCGATGGCCGAGCTGATCAAACAGGTGCAGCCGCAGGGCAGCGCGAAGTTCGTGGAGTTCGTGACGCTGGCCGACAACAAACAGATGCCGGGGTTGAATTCGAATGTGCTGGAGTGGCCCTATGTGGAAGGCTTGCGGCTGGACGAAGCCATGCACCCGCTCACGCTGCTGACCTTCGGCATGTACGGCGAGGTGCTGCCCAACCAGAACGGCGCGCCGGTGCGGCTGGTGGTGCCGTGGAAGTACGGTTTCAAGAGCGGCAAATCGGTCGTGAAGATCCGCTTCACCGACAAGGAACCGCGCACGGCCTGGAACCGCGCCGCGCCGCAGGAATACGGCTTCTATTCCAATGTGAACCCGCAGGTCTCGCACCCGCGGTGGAGCCAGGCGACCGAGCGACGCATTGGCGAAGAGGGGGGCCTGTTCGCCAAGCGCCGGCAGACGCAAATGTTCAACGGCTACGAACCGCAGGTGGGTCAGCTCTACGCGGGCATGGATCTGCGCAAGTTCTTCTGATGGCATCCATCCGCGCGCCCGGTCTGCCGGCTGGTTCCCGCCCAGCGGGCTCGCACATCAACCGGTGGCTCGGCCACCGCGCCGCCAAACCCGTGGGCTTCGTGTTGGCCTTGCTGCCAATGGCCTGGCTGGTTTGGGCGGCTTTTGCCGACCAGCTCGGCGCCAATCCGGCCGAAGCGCTGATCCGGTCGCTGGGCGACTGGACCATCCGTTTCCTGGTGCTGGTGCTGGTGATCACGCCGTTGCGCACCGTGACCGGCTGGGTGGCGCTGGCGCGGTTGCGTCGCATGGTGGGCCTGTTCGTGTTTTTTTATGCCTGCATGCACTTGTTGGCCTACGCGTGGTTCGACATGGCGTTCAGCCTTCCTGCCGTCGTGGACGACGTGATCAAGCGCCCGTTCATCCTGGTGGGCTTTCTGGGCTGGTTGTTGTTGCTGGCGCTGGCGGCCACCTCGTTCAACCGCGCCATACGCGCCATGGGTGCAAAGCGTTGGCAGCTGCTGCACCGTGCGGTGTACGTTGTTGCAGGGCTTGCCGTCCTGCACTTTTTCTGGATGCGCAGCGGCAAGAACGACTTTGCCGAGGTCGCGGTGTACGCCGCGCTGTTCGCTGCCTTGCTCGGTTGGCGCCTCTGGCGGCGGCTTTCACCGCCACGCCCTGCCTGATCCTCGACCTCAGACCGGGGGCAACAGGGTTTCCAGGCGCAGCTGATCGGCCGACGACTCGCGCGCCCTGATCAGCGTGGCGGTGTTCCCGTTCACCAGCACTTCAGCGGCCCGACCGCGTGTGTTGTAGTTGCTCGCCATGCTCATGCAGTAAGCGCCGGCCGAGAGCACAGCGAGCACATCGCCCGACTGCGCGGCCAGTGCGCGGTCGCGCCCGAGCCAGTCACCGCTCTCGCACACCGGGCCGACCACGTCCCATGTGGTGGGCGCGTCGGACCGGGGCGTCACCTCGACGATGCGGTGGAAGGCCTGGTACATCGCAGGACGCGGCAGGTCGTTCATGGCCGCGTCCACGATCAGGAAGTTCTTGTGTTCACCCGGCTTCTGGTACAGCACTTCGGTGAGGCACACGCCCGCGTTGCCCACCAGCGAGCGTCCGGGCTCGATGACGATCTTGCGGTTGCCAAAACCGCGCTCGTCCAGGCGCTGCAGCAGTTGCTGCCATAGTGCATCCGCTTGCGGCGGCGTGTCGCCGTGGTAATCGATGCCCAGGCCACCACCGAAGTCGATGTGCTCGATGGGCACGCCTGCGGCTTCGATGCTCTGCACCAGATCGATCACCCGGTCCATCGCGTCCAGGTATGGCCCGGTCTGCGTGATCTGCGAGCCGATGTGGCAGTCGATGCCGACCACGCGCAAGCCTTTGCACGCGGCCGCGTGCTGGTACGTGGCCACCACGTCCTCGTGCGCGATACCGAACTTGTTGCCTTTGAGGCCGGTGGAAATGTAGGGGTGGGTCTGCGCGTCCACGTTCGGGTTCACGCGCACGCTCACGGGTGCGCATCGCCCCATGCCGCGCGCCACGTCGTCGAGCACGTCCAGCTCGGCGCGGCTCTCCACGTTGAAGCAGCCAATGCCCACTTCCAACGCGCGGCGCATTTCGGCGCGGGTCTTGCCCACGCCGGAGAAGATGATCTTGGCCGGCTCAACACCCGCCGCCAGCGCACGTTCGAGTTCACCACCCGAGACGATGTCGAGCCCACAGCCCGCGCGCACCAGCGTCTGCAGAATGCCCAGCGTGGAATTGGCCTTCATGGCATAGCAGATCTGGTGCGAACGCCCGGCCAGACCACGCTGGTAGGCGGCCAGCGCATCCAGCATGGCGGCCCGGCTGTAGACGAACAGCGGCGTTCCATGTTCCGCGGCCAGCCGCTGGAGCGACACGCCCTCCATCACGAGACCGCCTGCCTCGTAAGAAATGAAGGGAGGCAGGTTCAGGGAGGGCTGGCCGGGCAGGGTGGTCATGCTGAAGTTGAATGAATGCGGGAGGCGGGCCGTTGCAGAAAACCGGATCGCGGTTCAGCGCACTGGGGGGGTGTCCTGAGGTGGCGGCATGTCCGGTGGGCTCCTGACGCTGGGAGGCGCAGTTTCCGGGGCGGGCAGGTACAGCGCCCCTTTCTGACCGCAAGCCGACAGCAGCAAGCCCAGGCCAATTGCCACAACCCGTGTGCGTGAAAGGTGGCGGCCTAGAATGCGTGTCGTTCTCAACATCCACCGATTGTAATGACCGACACCGAGTACCAAGACCTGGCGGAATCGCTGCTGCGGTCAATCGAGCTGGCCTGTGACCGCATCAACGATCAAACCGACGCCGATGTCGACAACCAGCGGGTGGGCGGCATGATCACGATGACGTTTGCCAACGGCAGCCAGATCATCATCAACCTCCAAAAACCACTGCAGGAGGTCTGGCTGGCGGCCCGTGCAGGCGGCTTCCATTACCGCCACGACGGTCACGCCTGGATGGATACCAAAGGGCAGGGCGAATTTCTTGCTCACCTCTCCCGCTTCGCGTCCGAACAATCCGGACAGTCACTGAACTTCAGTTCCTGAACAGGTCGAGGATGCCCCGCCGGTCCTCAACCGGTGGGGCGGGTGTGGGCTGAGGAACAGCCGGATCCAACGCGACGGGTGCAGCACCTGGCCAAGGGTCCTGCAGGCCCAGGCCGTGCACGCCATTGCCGGGTCCGAACTCTTCAAAGTACCACTCGCCACCCACGTTGATCACACCTGGCGGCGGTGTGTACGGCGTCACGGGCACGTCTTTGAGGGCTTGTGACATGAAGGAAATCCAGATCGGCAGGCTCAAGCCGCCCCCCGTTTCCCGGCTGCCCAGGTTGCGCGGCGTGTCGTATCCGACCCAGGCGGCGGCCACCAGGGTGGGCTGGTAGCCGACAAACCACGCGTCGACGGAGTCGTTGGTGGTGCCGGTCTTGCCGAACACGTCGGTGCGTTTCAGGGTGGCTTGCGCCCGTGCCGCCGTACCGGAGCGGGTGATCTCCTGCAGCAGGCTGTTCATGATGAAGGCGTTGCGCGGTTCAATCGCGCGCTGACTCTCGGCCAGTGTGGACTCGGGTGCCTCGTAAATGACCTTGCCCTTGTGATCGGCCACCCGGGTGATGAGCGTCGGCGCCACGCGGTAGCCGCCGTTGGCGAAAACGCCGTAACCCACCGCCATCTGCATGGGCGTGACAGAGCCTGCACCCAGGGCCATGGTGAGGTAGGGCGGGTGCTTGTCGATGTCGAAGCCAAATCGCCCCACCCACTGTTGGGCGCTTTGGGTGCCCACCAACTGCAGCACCCGGATCGACACCATGTTCTTGGACTTGGCCAACGCGCGGCGCACCGACATCGGTCCCTCGAACTGACCGTCATAGTTCTTCGGCTCCCAAGGCTTCCCCCCGGTCGCGTCCGCGCTGTAGAACAGCGGCGCGTCGTTGACCACGGTCATCGGCGTCAGCCCTTTCTCCAGCGCGGCCGAATAAATGAAGGGCTTGAAGCTGGAGCCGGGCTGGCGCCATGCCTGGGTCACGTGGTTGAATTTGCTCTTTTGAAAGTCGAACCCGCCCACCAATGCGATGACCTTGCCCGTGCGCGGATCCATGGCCACAAAGGCCGATTCGACGTCGGGCAGTTGCGTGATGCGCCACGTCTTGTCACCAGTCTGCACCACCCGGATCACCGCGCCGGGTCGAATCTTGATGTTGGGCCCTGCCTTGTCCGACAAGCCGGATTGAACCGGTTTGAGGCCTTCACCGGTGATCTCGAAGGGCTCACCGTCCTGGCGGACCGCCAGCACGCGTTTGGAGCTCACTTCAAGGACAACAGCCGACAGCAGGTCATCGTTGTCAGGCCTTTCGGCGAGCGCCTCGTCCACCGCTTCGTTCAGCGCGGTTTTGTCGGCAGGCAGGTCGATGAACAGCTCAGGTCCTCGATAGACCTGGCGGCGTTCGTAGTCGAGCACTCCTTGTCTAACAGCCCGGTACGCCGCCAATTGCTCGGCTTGCTTCAGCGAGGTCGTGACCACCAGACCGCGCGTGTAGGCCTCTTCGCCGTATTGCGACACGATCGACTGTCGCACCATCTCGGCCACAAACTCGGCGTGGACCTGCGTGGCACTGCCCACTGGACGAAGCTTCAGTTCTTCGGACTTTGCCTCTTCGGCCTGCTCGGCGGTGATGAAGCCGTTTTCCACCATCCGATCAATGATGTGCAGCTGGCGGGCACGGGCCCGGCGCGGATTCTTGACAGGGTTGTACGCAGAAGGCGCCTGCGGCAGCCCGGCCAGCATGGCCGCTTCGGCCACGGTCACATCCTTGAGGGCTTTGCCGAAGTAGGTCTGGGCTGCTGATGAGAACCCGTAGGCTCGCTGTCCCAGGAAGATCTGATTCATGTAGATCTCCAGGATCTGCTCTTTGGTGAGCATGTGCTCCAGCTTGAAGGTCAGCAACACCTCGTAAATCTTGCGTGTGTAGCTCTTTTCGGCAGACAGGTACACGTTGCGGGCGACCTGCATGGTGATCGTTGATGCACCTTGGCTCTTGGCCTGCCGCAGGTTGGCCAGTGCCGCCCGGATCATGCCGCGGTAGTCGACACCGCTGTGCTCGAAGAAACGCGCGTCCTCGATGGCCAGCACCGCGTTCTTCATCACCTCGGGGATCTCGTTGATCGTGAGCAGGTTGCGGCGCTCTTCACCGAACTCACCGATCAGCTGGCCTTCAGCCGTCAGCACGCGCAGCGGGAGCTTGGGGCGGTAGTCGGCCAGGCCGGTCACATCGGGCAGGTTGGGGTAAGCCACCGCCAAGGCAATCCCCACCGCCATCAACACGCTTACAACACCTGCCGCCGCCAGTCCGGCCACAGCCACCACCAAGCGTCCCACCCAGATCAGTGCAGTGCGGCCCGCGGATACTGAATCGGAAGTCGTGGAAGGGGTGGGGGTATCTTGGTTGGGCATGCGGTCGATCAAGGCCTCAAACCTTGATTATAAAAATGGCGCTGAGCGGCCCGGGTGAAGGAGTCAGCATATTGTGGGTTGTTGTGCATGACGAATCACAAAGCCCGTTCAATGGGTCGCCAGCGGAGCCTGAACACGTATGGTTTTGACAACGTTTCGACTTGTCTCAAAGGCAAAATTTCTTTGCTGGACAAAGGCCTTGCTGCTAGCATTCAAGTGAATTCTTAAGTCTGGCGCGCAGCAGCGCCATCATATCTGGGGGTCACCTTGATCTCATTGGGATCGTTATTCAGCCGGGAACCGGCGCCCTTGCTGGGCATTGACGTGAGTTCGTCGAGCGTCAAACTGGTTGAACTGTCCCGCAACCGATCGGGTGATCTGGTGTTGGAGCGGTGTGCCATGGAGCCGCTTGAGCGCGGCTGGATCACCGACGGCAACATTGAAAAGTTTGACGAGGTGGCCGAAGCGGTCAGGCGTGTGGTTCGCAAGAGCGGCAGCAAAACCAAGAACGTTGCGCTCGCGCTCCCGGCGTCTGCGGTGATCACGAAAAAAATCATCTTGCCCGGTGGTTTGTCCGACAAGGAGCTCGAAGCTCAAGTCGAATCCGAGGCCAACCAGTACATCCCGTTTTCGCTCGACGAGGTCAGCCTGGATTTCTGCGTGATCGGTCCCAGCGCCAACTCGGTCGGCGACGTCGAAGTCCTCATTGCTGCATCGCGCAAGGAAAAAGTGTCGGATCGCCAAGGTTTGGCGGAAGCGGCCGGACTCAAGCCCGTGGTCATGGACGTGGAGTCCTACGCTTCACGCATGGCGGCCGGTCGGGTGATCGAAACGCTGCCCAACCAGGGCATCGATTCGTTGGTGGCGTTGTTTGAGGTGGGTGCCTTGACCACCAGCATGCAGGTCATGCGCAACGACGACGTCCTGTACGAGCGTGATCAGGCTTTTGGGGGCGCACAGCTCACACAGTTGATCGTTCGGCAATACGGATTTTCTGCGGATGAGGCCGAGGCCAAAAAGCGGTCGGGTGATTTGCCCGACGACTACCGCGCGGCTGTTCTGGACCCCTTCATTGAAAGCATGGCACAGGAAGTCGGTCGTGCGTTGCAGTTCTTTTTCACCAGCACGCCCTACAACAAGGTGGATCACATCCTGCTGGCGGGTGGCAGTGCAGCATTGCCAGGTTTGACCGAGGCCGTCACGCACCAAACCTCATTCGCCTGCATGGTGATCAATCCGTTTGATGCCATGGAGATGGCGGCCTCCGTTCAGGCTCGCAAGATCTCACGCGAAGCACCCTCGTACCTGACGTCAACCGGGTTGGCCTTGCGGAGGTTTTACCAATGATCTTGATCAACCTGTTGCCGCACCGGGAGGCGGCTCGAAAACGGCAGAAGGAACAGTTCTTCACCCAGTTGGGTTTGTCCGCCTTGTTGGGCGGTATCGTTTGTGGCGCGGTGTTCACCTGGTACCAAGGGCAGATCGCATCCCAGCAAGAGCGCAACGCATTTTTGCAGGCCGAGATCACCCGCCTCGATGCCGAAATCAAGGACATCGCCGGTTTGCAGCGAGAAATTGCCTCGCTTCGGGCCCGCCAAACCGCGGTGGAAGATTTGCAGAGCGACCGCAACATACCCGTGCATTTGCTTGACGAGCTGGTCACGCAGCTGCCCGATGGCATCTACCTTCGATCCATGAAGCACGAGAACCAGAGCGTGCTGCTGAGCGGCGTGGCCCAGTCTCAAGAGCGGGTTTCCGATCTGTTGCGCAACCTGTCCAACAACAGCCAGTGGCTGGCGCGGCCAGACTTGATCGAGATCGTCTCTCCTACCGCCACCCAGGCAGGACGAGAGCAGCGACGTGTCTTCAACTTCTCCATCCGCGTTTCAATCAAACGCCCTGCGGCTGAAGCAGCCCCGGCCGGTGCCCCCACCGCCCCGGGCAAAGTTTGATCACAGGGCAACGCACCATGGCAAAAACGCCCAGCATCAACGTGGACTTCAAAGCGGTCCAGGAAAAACTCCGCAGCCAGTTCGCGGGGCTTGATCCCAACGACCCGTCGCAATGGCCCGGTTTGCCGCGCAACCTGTTGTTCGTCGCCGTGTGTGTGGCGGTCATCGCAGGACTTTGGTTTGCCTGGTTGAAAGATTCCGACGAGGAATTGATTGCCGAAAAAGCCCGGGAACAGCAGCTCCGCGAAGATTACAAAAAGAAAGCCGTTCAGGCTGTGAATCTCGACGCGCTGCGCAAGCAGCTGGAGCAGGTGCAGCAGTACGTCACCCAGCTCGAAAAGCAGCTGCCCAGCAAGGCAGAAATGGACGCCTTGCTGTCCGACATCAACCAGGCGGGTCTCGGGCGAAGCCTTCAGTTTGAGTTGTTCCGCCCTGGCGCGGTCAGCGTGAAAGAGTACTACGCTGAATTGCCCATCACAGTGAAGGTGACGGGCACGTACCACGACATCGGACTGTTTGCGGCAGACATCGCGAACCTGTCCCGCATCGTCACGTTGAACAACTTGACATTGACTCCTGTGGCAAACCGCGAAGGCGTGTTGACGATGGATTGCATCGCCAAAACCTTCCGCTACCTGGACCAGGAAGAAATCGCGCTGCAGCAAAAAGCACAGGGAGCCAAAAAGTGACTTCCTCAAAATGCCTGAACCTTTTGACCGCAGTGACTTTCGCCTCCCTGTTGTCCGGATGCACATCGTCGGGCCAGGACGAATTGCAGGCGTGGATGCAAACCGAGCGCAACAGCATCAAGCCCTCTGTTCAGCCCATACCCGCTCCCACCAAGTTCGAGCCCCAGGCCTACGCTGGAGAGCGGTTGACGCAGCCGTTCAGCCTTGAAAAGCTCACCAGCGCCATGAACGGCAGCCAGTCGACGCCTGTGGTCAACGCGGCCTTGATCGAGCCTGAGCTCAATCGGCGCAAGCAGCCGCTGGAGGCCTATCCCCTGGACACGATGTCCATGGTCGGCAGCTTGAACCGGGATGGGCAGTTGGTTGCTCTCGTCAAGGTGGACAACCTGCTCTATCAAGTGCGTCCCGGCAGTTATCTGGGTCAAAACTACGGACGGGTGACCAGAATTTCGGAGACCGAGGTGGTGATGCGCGAAATCGTGCAGGACTCCGGCGGCGAGTGGACGGAGCGCCCCGCAGCGTTGCAGTTACAAGAGGAAGCTTCTAAATGAACAAGCCAAACAAGGCGTCGGTGGTTTCAGCCGTGCAACGCGGGGTGATCAAAGGTGCGGTATTCGCCTGCATGGCAGCAACCACTGTGTGGGCCCAGGCCCAGAACGCGATCCAGTCGCTCACGGGCGGTGTGCAAGGCGGCGTGGAAATCATCCGCATCAACACGGCACAACCCCTTGCAGCGGTGCCGACGGGTTTCACCATCCAGTCACCGGCTCGCATCGCGCTCGATTTTCCGGGGGTGGCCAATGCGATTGGACGCAGCACGGTCGAGATCAACGAGGGCAATCTGCGTTCGGCCAACGTGGTCCAGGCCGGCGACCGCACGCGAGTGGTGATCAACCTGAAGCAGACGGCTTCTTACGAGACCAAGATCGAAGGCAACTCGCTGCTGGTGGTGTTGCAGCGCTCCGAGGTGGTGACCGCTGTGACCGCGCCACCGGTCTCCTTTGCCGAAAACCGCAACCGCGATGTTTCCTCGCTTCGCGACATCGACTTCCGTCGGGGGGTGGGCAATGCGGGCCGCGTGGTGGTGGAACTGGCCAACAACCAGGTGGGTGTGGACATTCGCCAGCAAGGGCAGAACCTGGTGGTGGAATTCCTCAAGACGTCGCTGCCCGAAGGCTTGCGTCGCCGCCTGGACGTGAGCGACTTCGGAACGCCGGTACAAAGCGTCACCACTTCCCAGACGGGTGACAGGGTGCGCATGGTCGTCGCGCCCACCGGGAACTGGGAGCACTCCGCTTACCAGAGTGACAACCAGTTTGTGCTCGAGATCCGCGAGCAGAAGGTCGATTCGAGCAAGCTGACGCAAGGACCGGGCTACAACGGCGAGAAACTCTCCCTCAACTTCCAGAACATTGAAGTGCGGTCTTTGTTGCAGGTGATCGCAGACTTCACCAATTTCAACGTCGTGACCTCGGACTCCGTCACGGGATCGGTGACCCTCCGGCTCAAGGACGTGCCTTGGGATCAGGCCCTGGACATCATTCTGCAGGCCAAGGGCTTGGGCATGCGCAAGTCGGGCAATGTGTTGTGGATTGCGCCCAAAGACGAGATCGCTGCACGTGAGAAGCAAGATCTGGAGGCGCGCGCGTCAACGGAAAGCCTCGAGGCATTGCGCACGCAAGGCTTCCAGATGAACTACGCCAAGGCGGTCGATATTGCCGGCCAGTTGACATCGTCGGGTGGCGGTGGTGGCGCTGGCGCCAGCAATGCACGAATCCTGTCCGAACGCGGCAGTGTGATCTCCGAGCCTCGGACCAATCAGTTGTTTGTGACCGACATACCGTCCAAGTTGCAACAGGTGCAAGATCTGATCGCCAAATTGGACATCCCGATCCGTCAAGTCATCATCGAGGCGCGCATTGTTGAAGCCGACGACAGTTTCGGCAAGTCGCTGGGCGTGCGTTTGGGCGGTGGTATTCGAGGGTTTGGCGTGGGTTCCGTGAATGGCAACGCTGTGCAAGGCAACTTCGGTTCCACCTACGGTGCTGTGTCGACGGGTCCGACACAAACCTCGCAGCCCTTTGTGAGTCTGCCCGCCAACCCAAGCAACGCGTTGGCGGCATCGTATGCGTTGTCTTTGTTCAGTCCGAACGCATCGCGCTTTCTGAGCTTGGAGATATCGGCGTTGGAATCCGACGGCAAGGGCCGTATTGTTTCCAGTCCTCGCGTGGTCACGGCCGACCAGGTCAAGGCGCTGATCGAACAAGGCACGGAGTTCCCCTATCAGACGGCAACCTCCAGCGGTGCCACGGCGATTGCGTTCCGGAAGGCCAACCTGAAATTGGAAGTGACACCTCAGATCACACCCGAAGGCAACATCATCCTGGATCTGGACATCAACAAGGACAGCCGTGGCGAATCGACGCCCGACGGTATTGCCATCAACACCAAGCATGTGCAAACCCAGGTGCTGGTGGAGAACGGCGGAACCGTGGTGATCGGGGGCATTTTCGAGCAGACCGAAAGAAACCAGGTGAACAAGGTGCCTCTGTTGGGTGACCTACCCGCCTTGGGCAACCTGTTCAAGTCTCGCGAACGGATTCTTAACAAGTCCGAACTGCTCATCTTCATCACGCCCCGCGTGCTCGGTCGCTCCGCCATCAATTGAGCGCCAGGTCTTGTTTCCTGATCGGCTTGCCTGGCTCGGGCAAGTCGACCGTGGGACGGCAGCTTGCCCGCCGTGTTTCGCTCCCGTTCTTTGACTCGGACCAAGTCATTGAACAACGACTTGGGTGCTCGATCCGCGAGTTTTTCGAGCGCGAGGGGGAGGAGCGTTTTCGAGACATTGAGGCCGTTGTGATCGATGAGTTGAGCTCGGGCCCCACTTGTGTGCTCTCGACCGGCGGCGGTTCTGTGTTGCGTTCTGAGAATCGGGAGCGTCTCAAAGACCGCGGGACCGTGGTGTACCTGCGCTCCACACCAGAGGAAATTTTTCGCCGCTTGAGACACGACCGGAACCGTCCGCTGCTGCAAGTGGCGGATCCTCAACAGCGCTTGAGGGACCTGTGTGCCGTGCGCGACCCGCTGTACCGTGAGACAGCCCATTTTGTGATCGAGACAGGCAGGCCCTCGGTCGCGATGCTGGTGAACATGATCGTGATGCAGCTCGAATTGGGTGGATCGGTGACGCCGGGTGCGTCCAGTACCCCTACCTCAACGCACTCCGGGCCGGTTCGCTGAGCGGTCGGCGCGGGCCTCTGACCTTGGTCAAGGCATAAACTTGGGCCCATGACGCCCCAAGCCCCATCCTCCTTTCACCAACAAGTCGATATCGACCTCGGCGACCGCAGTTACGCCATTGACATTGGCGCGGGCCTGCTGGATTCGCCCGACAGTTACGCCCAGTTGCCCTCTGCCCGCAGCGCGATGATCGTCACCAACGAGACGGTGGCGCCCCTGTATGCGAAGCGCCTGGAGCGAATGCTTGCACCGCGCTACCCCCAGGTTCACACGGTGAGCCTGCCCGATGGCGAGTCGCACAAGACTTGGGAATCGCTCAACCTGATTTTTGATGCCTTGCTTTCTCAGGGATGCGACCGCAAGACGGTTCTGTTCGCGCTCGGGGGTGGCGTGGTGGGCGACATGACCGGCTTTGCCGCTGCGAGTTACATGCGTGGCGTTCCATTCGTTCAGGTACCCACCACCCTGTTGGCCCAGGTGGATTCTTCGGTGGGGGGCAAGACGGCGATCAACCATCCCCTGGGCAAAAACATGATCGGGGCGTTCTACCAGCCGCAGCGGGTGGTGTGTGACCTCGACACACTCACCACCTTGCCGGCGCGCGAACTCAGTGCTGGATTGGCCGAAGTCATCAAATACGGTCCCATCGCGGACATGGTTTTCTTCGACTGGATTGAGGCCAACATGGCTGCGCTGATGGCGCGTGAGCCAGGCGCGCTGGCCCATGCGGTCAAACGCAGCTGCGAGATCAAGGCCTGGGTCGTGGGGCAGGACGAGCGCGAAGCAGGGCTGCGCGCGATCCTGAACTTCGGGCATACCTTCGGCCACGCCATCGAGGCCGGGATGGGCTATGGCGCGTGGTTGCACGGCGAGGCCGTGGGTTGCGGACTGGTGATGGCAGCGCGGCTTTCTCAAGTGCTCGGTGGGGTGGGTGGCGCGTTTGTCGAGCGTCTCACGCGATTGGTGCAGGCGGCGGGTTTGCCCACCGTGGCGCCCGTGCTGGCGGCGAGCGACAACGTGGGCCGGTACCTCGCCCTGATGCGGGTCGACAAGAAATCCGAAGCGGGCGAGATCAAGTTCGTGGTGATCGATGGCCCCGGCCATGCGGTGGTGCGGTCAGCGCCGGATGCGGTGGTGGCGCAGGTGATCGAGGCGAGTACGCGCGCCTGATGGAGCACACTTCACAAAGCTCGGTCCAATCGCTGGCGCCATACGCCAGTGACCCCGCCAGGAGCCGGGGGCGACGTTACCCGGAAGCCGAAGCGCCCACGCGCACCGCTTTCCAGCGCGACAGGGACCGGGTGATCCACTCCACCGCGTTTCGCCGCTTGGTCTACAAGACCCAGGTGTTCCTGAACCACGAAGGCGATCTCTTTCGCACCCGGCTGACGCACTCGCTGGAGGTCGCGCAGCTCGGGCGCAGCATCGCGAGGTCCTTGCAGCTCAATGAAGATCTGGTCGAGGCCATTGCGCTGGCGCACGACCTGGGCCACACGCCCTTCGGTCACGCGGGCCAGGATGCGTTGAATGCCTGCATGCAGTCGATCGCACCAGGCGGAGACGCCGAGGATGGCTGGGGTTTTGAACACAATCTGCAGAGCTTGCGCGTGGTGGACGAACTGGAGGAGCGCTACCCGGCGTTTGACGGTTTGAACCTGTGCTTCGAGACCCGTGAAGGCATTCTCAAGCATTGTTCGCACAGCAACGCGCAACGCCTGGAGCGGTTGGAGCCGCACGGAGTGGCGGCGCGCTTCCTCGAGGGCGGCTCGCCCAGCCTGGAGGCTCAGTTGTGCAACCTGGCCGACGAAATCGCCTACAACGCGCACGACATCGACGACGGCGTGCGATCGGGTTTGCTGACGCTGGAGCAACTGGGCGATGTGCCGCTGTTCGAGCACTACCGGCAGCAGGCGGTGCGGTCGCATCCGACACTGGCAGGCCGGCGCCTCCTGTTCGAGTCCATTCGCCTGATGCTCAGTGACCAGGTGTACGACGTGATCGACCACACCCGACGGCTCATGGCCGGGCACGCCTTGGACAGCGCCGATGCGGCGCGGCAACTCCCGCCGCTGGTGGCTTTCTCGCCGGCCATGCGTGAGCGGTCGCAGGTGCTCAAGACATTCCTGCTGCGCAATCTTTACCGCCACCCCCAGGTGATGGAGACCACGAACCGCGCACGCCGTGTGGTCAGCGATCTTTTCGAGCGCTACATGAGCGCGCCGCAGGAATTGCCCGATGCCCACAGCCGAAGCCGGCACCATGCGCGCGCGGTGGCCGATTACATCGCGGGCATGACCGATCGTTTCGCCATCCGGGAGCACGAACGGTTGTTTGGTGCGGTGGTTTTTCCCTGATCTGATGCGTTGACCGTCGTCATGAACGCCCGAGACGATTCGGCTTCCTCGCGGACCGCCGCCATCGTTTTTGCGGTGGGCGTCACATGTGCGCTGCACGTGGGCAAGCTGCCGGTGGCCATCCCGGTGCTGCGTGATGCCTTGAGCCTGACCTTGATTCAGGCCGGCTTTCTGTTGTCGCTGGTGCAACTCGCCGGCATGACACTGGGTCTGCTGGTGGGTCTCACGGCAGATCGGCTGGGTCCCAGGCGCGTCATGCTTGCTGGTCTGGTTTTGTTGGCACTGGGCAGTGCACTGGGCGCGGTAGCGCCCGGGACGGACGTTTTGTTGCTTTCCCGCGTGGTGGAGGGCATGGGGTTCCTGCTGGCCGTCTTGCCCGCACCAGGTCTCCTGCGCCAGCGCGTGGTCCATGCGCCCACCCTGGCGCGCGCGCTGGGCTGGTGGGGCGCTTACATGCCATTGGGCACAGCCCTGGCCCTCTGGTTCGGTGCCGCATTCATGGGCGCGGTCGGCTGGCGCTGGGCGTGGACCTTGCTGGCGCTCTTGTCGCTGGGCGCGGCCGCGGTGCTTGTCCTTTGCGTGTCGGTCGACAGGCGAGCGCCTGGGCGCAGCACAGATCCGCCAGCCTCTTGGGTTCCCAGGCTCAAGCGGACGCTCACATCGCGGGGGCCGTGGTGGGTGGCGTTGGCATTTTTCCTCTACTCGGGCCAATGGCTGGCGGTGATCGGTTTTCTGCCCACCATCTATGCCCAAGCCGGGTACGCCGCGGCGGCGGTGGGTGGCCTCAGCGCGTTGGCCGCCGGTATCAACATGGTGGGCAACATCGGTGCGGGCCGGTTGCTGGCGCGCGGCGTGCGCCCTGGCGTGCTCTTGGGCTGGGGCTTTTGCGCGATGGGGATCGGCTCGATCATCACGTTTGGCCTGCCTGGGCCTCCCGTGGCGCAATACGTGGCCGTGCTGGTGTTCTCGGGCGTGGGCGGCTTGATACCCGGCACCTTGTTCGGTCTGGCGGTGGTCCTGGCACCGGACGATGACACGGTGTCCACCACGGTCGGCTGGATGCAGCAGTTCTCGGCGCTGGGACAGTTCCTGGGCCCTCCACTGGTGGCCTGGGTCGCGACCCAGACCGGCGGCTGGGAATCCACGTGGTGGGTCACGGCGACCTCGTCCTTGCTGGGCTTGCTGTTGGCAGGCCGCCTGCAAGCCGAATGGCGCCGACGGATCGGTGTTTAATCGGGGTCAGATTCCAATTTATCCGCATTGCCATGGCCCGATTGCCCCGCCTCACCGTCGCCGGTTATCCCCACCACGTGATCCAGCGCGGCAACAACCGACAGGTCATCGTCAAGTCCGATGCAGACCGCGAGGTGCTGCTCGAACTCATGGGTGAATACGCCAAAAGACACGAGGTGGCGATCAACGCCTATGTGCTCATGGACAACCATTTCCACCTGCTGCTCACGCCCGAGACCGGCGAGGGTGTGCCACTGATGATGCAGGCCGTCGGGCGGCGGTATGTGCGTTACTTCAACGACTTGCACCAACGCACCGGCACCTTGTGGGAAGGACGGTACAAGTCCACCCTGATCCAGACCGACCGGTATTTGTTGGCCTGCATGGCTTACCTGGACCTCAACCCCGTGCGTGCCGGCATCGTCAGTGAACCAAGGCAATACAACTGGTCCAGCCACCGTCACTTCATCGGACAGACCAACGATCGGCGCGTCACGCCGCACCCCCTGGTCTGGAGTTTGGGCAACACACCCTTTGCTCGCGAAGCGGCTTACACCGATTTGGTGCGTGCCGGCCTGGCTGCCGATGCACAAAACGCGATCACACATGCCACGCTGCATGGCTGGGCACTGGGCGATGTCGAATTTGTGGAAATCCTGCAGAAGCAGACGAGCCGTCGCATCAGCGAGGCGCGCGCCGGGCGACCGGCCCTGGCGCCCCCGGACAGGCGTTGATCATGGATGCGGCGTTCGGGACGCTTCACGCCGATTTGATCTGTCCCCAATTGATTTCTGCGTGAAAACGCCGGCAAAGAATTGGAATCTGACCCCAATTAATGTGCTTGGCATTGTTGTTGCAATGCAATATGCTCCGCAGTCGCGATTTGCATCAACGCCCCACGAACCGAGAAGGAAGCGCCATGACCACGGCAGCCGAGCAGCAGCACCTCCAGCAACACGGTCTGTACGACCCTTCCAACGAGCACGACGCCTGTGGCGTCGGCTTTGTGGCGCACATCAAGGGCGAAAAGAGCCACGGCATCGTGCAGCAGGGCCTGAAGATTCTCGAAAACCTCGACCACCGGGGTGCGGTCGGTGCCGACAAGCTCATGGGCGACGGCGCAGGTCTGTTGATCCAGCTGCCTGACGCGCTGTACCGTGAGGAAATGGCCGCTCAGGGCGTGACGCTGCCGCCCGCGGGCGAGTACGGCGTGGGCATGATCTTCATGCCCAAGGAGCACGCCAGCCGCCTGGCCTGCGAGCAGGAAATGGAGCGCGCGATCGCCGCCGAAGGTCAAGTGCTGCTGGGCTGGCGCGATGTGCCGGTGAACCGCGACATGCCGATGTCGCCCACCGTGCGCGAGAAGGAGCCCATCATTCGCCAGGTCTTCATCGGCCGTGGCAACGACGTGATCGTGCAGGACGCACTGGAGCGCAAGCTGTACGTGATCCGCAAGACGGCCAGTGCCAACATCCAGCGCCTCAAGCTGACCCACAGCAAAGAGTATTACGTGGTCAGCATGAGCAGCCGCACCGTGGTCTACAAAGGCCTGCTGCTGGCCGATCAGGTGGGCACCTACTTCAAGGATTTGCAGGACGAGCGCTGCGTCTCGGCCCTGGGCCTGGTGCACCAGCGCTTCTCCACCAACACCTTCCCCGAGTGGCCGCTGGCCCACCCCTACCGCTATGTGGCGCACAACGGCGAGATCAACACCGTCAAGGGCAACTACAACTGGATGAAAGCGCGCGAAGGCGTCATGTCCTCGCCCGTGCTGGGCGCCGACCTGCAGAAGCTCTACCCGATCAGCTTCGCCAGCCAGTCCGACACCGCCACCTTCGACAACTGCCTGGAGCTGCTCACCATGGCGGGCTACCCGCTGGCCCAGGCTGTGATGATGATGATCCCCGAGCCGTGGGAGCAGCACACCACCATGGACGAGCGCCGCAAGGCCTTTTACGAGTACCACGCCGCCATGATGGAGCCGTGGGACGGCCCGGCGTCGATCGTGTTCACCGACGGTCGCCAGATCGGCGCCACGCTGGACCGCAACGGTCTGCGGCCTTCGCGCTACTGCATCACCGACGACGACTTCGTGATCATGGGCTCCGAGTCGGGCGTGTTGCCCGTGCCCGAAAACAAGATCGTGCGCAAATGGCGCCTGCAGCCCGGCAAGATGTTCCTGATCGACCTGGAGCAGGGCCGCATGATCGACGACGAGGAGCTCAAGGCCAGCCTCGCCAACAACAAGCCTTACAAGCAGTGGATCGACAACCTGCGCATCCGCCTGGATGACGTGGACACGCCCGTGGCCGGCGAGTCGGCGCTGGAGCAGCGCATCGGGGCATCGGGCCCGCAGACCGGCGGCATGGAGAACGTCGCGCCCGAACTGCTGGACCGCCAGCAAGCCTTCGGCTACACGCAGGAAGACATCAAGTTCCTCATGAGCCCCATGGCCGCCAACGGCGAAGAGGGCATCGGCTCCATGGGCAACGACAGCCCGCTGGCCGTGCTGTCCGACAAGAACAAGCCGCTCTACAACTACTTCAAGCAGCTGTTCGCGCAGGTCACCAATCCGCCGATCGACCCGATCCGCGAGGCGATCGTGATGTCGCTGGTGTCCTTCATCGGCCCCAAGCCCAACCTGCTCGACATCAACCAGGTCAACCCGCCGATGAGGCTGGAGGTGAGCCAGCCCGTGCTGGACTTCGCCGACATGGCCAAGCTGCGCGATATCGAATCGGCCACGCAGGGCAAGTTCCGCAGCCACACGCTGGACATCACCTATCCCGCCGCCTGGGGCCGCGAAGGTGTTGAAGCCAAGCTGGCGTCGCTGTGCGCCGGCGCGGTGGATGCCATCAAGAGCGGCAAGAACATCCTGATCATCAGCGACCGTTCAATCAGCGCCACGCAGATCGCCATTCCCGCGCTGCTCGCGCTTTCCGCCATCCACCAGCACCTGGTGCGCGAAGGTCTGCGCACCACGGCCGGCCTGGTGGTGGAAACCGGCACCGCGCGCGAAGTGCACCACTTCGCGGTGCTCGCGGGCTACGGCGCCGAAGCCGTGCACCCTTACCTGGCCATGGAAACGCTCACCGCGATCCACAAAGGCCTGCCCGGTGACCTGAGCGCCGAGAAGGCCATCTACCAGTACGTCAAGGCGATCGGCAAGGGGCTGTCCAAGATCATGTCCAAGATGGGCGTGTCGACCTACATGTCGTACTGCGGTGCCCAGCTGTTCGAAGCCATCGGCCTGAACAGCGCCACGGTGGAGAAGTACTTCACCGGCACCGCCAGCCGCGTCGGCGGCATCGGCGTGTTCGAGATCGCCGAAGAGAGCATCCGCATGCACAAGGCGGCCTTTGGCGACGACCCGGTGCTGGCCACCATGCTGGACGCCGGCGGCGAATACGCCTGGCGCGCCCGCGGCGAAGAGCACATGTGGACGCCGGATGCGATCGCGAAACTGCAGCACAGCACCCGCGCCAACAACTGGAACACCTACAAGGAATACGCGCAGCTCATCAACGACCAGAGCCGCCGCCACATGACCTTGCGCGGCCTGTTCGAATTCAAGATCGACCCGGCCAAGGCGATCCCGATCGACGAGGTCGAGCCGGCGAAAGAGATCGTCAAGCGTTTCGCCACCGGTGCCATGTCGCTCGGCTCCATCTCCACCGAAGCGCACGCCACGCTGGCCGTGGCCATGAACCGCATCGGCGGCAAGAGCAACACCGGTGAGGGCGGTGAAGACGCGCTGCGATACCGCAACGAGCTCAAGGGCATCCCGATCAAGCAGGGCGAGACCATGTCCGACCTGCTGGGCAAGGATGTGTTCGAGGTGGACTACGTGCTGCAGGCCGGCGACTCCATGCGCTCCAAGATCAAGCAGGTGGCCTCGGGTCGTTTCGGTGTCACCGCCGAATACCTGAACAGCGCCGACCAGATCCAGATCAAGATGGCGCAGGGCGCCAAGCCCGGCGAGGGCGGCCAGCTGCCCGGCGGCAAGGTGAGCGACTACATCGGCAAGCTGCGCCACAGCGTGCCCGGTGTTGGTCTCATCAGCCCGCCACCGCACCACGACATCTACTCCATCGAAGACCTGGCCCAGCTGATCCACGACCTGAAAAACGTGGCGCCGCATTCGAGCATCAGTGTGAAGCTGGTGTCGGAAATCGGTGTCGGCACCATCGCCGCGGGCGTGGCCAAGTGCAAGGCCGACCACGTGGTGATCGCCGGCCACGACGGCGGCACGGGCGCCTCGCCCTGGTCGTCCATCAAGCACGCCGGCAGCCCTTGGGAAATCGGACTGGCCGAAACGCAGCAGACGTTGGTGCTCAACCGCCTGCGCAGCCGCATCCGCGTGCAGGCCGATGGACAGATGAAGACCGGCCGCGACGTCGCCATCGGTGCGCTGCTGGGCGCCGACGAATTCGGCTTCGCCACCGCACCGCTGGTGGTCGAGGGCTGCATCATGATGCGCAAGTGCCACCTCAACACCTGCCCGGTCGGCGTGGCCACGCAAGACCCGGCACTGCGCAAGAAATTCAGCGGCAAGCCCGAGCACGTGGTGAACTACTTCTTCTTCATCGCCGAAGAAGTGCGCCAGATCATGGCCCAGCTGGGCATCCGCAAGTTCGACGACCTGATCGGCCGCGCCGATCTGCTGGACATGAAGCAGGGCATCGAGCACTGGAAAGCGCGCGGCCTCGACTTCAGCCGCCTGCTGGCTTTGCCCAACGTGCCTGCCGACGTGCCACGCCTGCACACCCAAGAGCAGGAACACGGTCTTGAGAAAGCGCTGGACAACGTGCTCATCGCCAAGTCCCGCGCGGCCATCGACAAGGGCGAGCGCGTGCAATTCATCGAGGTGGCACGCAACGTCAACCGCTCGGTGGGCGCCATGCTTTCCGGCGCGGTGACCAAAGTGCACCCCGAGGGCCTGCCGGACGACACCATCCGCATTCAGCTCGAAGGCACGGGCGGCCAGTCGTTTGGCGCGTTCCTCACGCGCGGCATCACGCTGTACCTGATCGGCGACGCCAACGACTACACCGGCAAAGGTCTCTCGGGCGGCCGTGTGGTGGTGCGCCCCAGCATCGACTTCCGCGGCGAAGCCGCGCGCAACATCATCGTGGGCAACACCGTGATGTATGGCGCCACCACCGGTGAAGCCTTCTTCAGCGGCGTGGCCGGCGAGCGCTTCGCGGTGCGCCTCTCGGGCGCCACCGCGGTGGTGGAAGGCACGGGCGACCACGGTTGTGAATACATGACGGGTGGTACCGTGGTGGTGCTGGGCAAGACTGGGCGCAACTTCGCCGCCGGCATGAGCGGCGGCGTCGCCTACGTGTACGACGAAGACGGTCAGTTCGCCAAGCGCTGCAACACCGCCATGGTCAGCATGGAAAAGGTGCTGGCCGCCAAAGAGCAGGAAGCCTTGGTGGACAAAGCCATCTGGCACCGCGGCCTGAGCGACGAAGCGCAGTTGAAAAAGCTGCTTGAGGAGCACAACCGCTGGACCGGCAGCAAGCGCGCGCGCGAACTGTTGGACACCTGGGCGCAGGCGCGCGACAAGTTCGTGAAGGTCTTCCCGAACGAGTACAAGCGCGCGCTGGGTGAAATCCATGCCCGCAAGAACGCCGCGGAAGTGACCACCAAGGCCCAGGCCACGGCGAAAAAAGTCACGGTCGCCGCCAAATAAGCCAACGCATCCGAAGGACAAGCATCATGGGAAAAGTCACCGGCTTCATGGAATTTGAGCGCTTGGAAGAGGGCTACAAGCCCGTGCCCGAGCGCCTGAAGCACTACAAGGAATTCGTCGTTGCCCTGGATGACCAGCAGGCCAAGGTGCAAGCCGCGCGTTGCATGGACTGCGGCACGCCGTTCTGCAACAGCGGCTGCCCGGTCAACAACATCATTCCGGACTTCAACGATCTCGTGTACCAGGGCGACTGGAAAAACGCGATCACCGTGCTGCACAGCACCAACAACTTCCCCGAGTTCACCGGCCGCATCTGTCCCGCACCCTGCGAGGCCGCCTGCACGCTCAATGTGAACGACGACGCCGTGGGCATCAAGTCGATCGAACACGCGATCATCGACCGAGCCTGGGCCGAAGGCTGGGTGCAGCCGCAGCCGCCGCGCCACAAGACCGGCAAGAAGGTCGCCGTGGTCGGCTCCGGCCCGGCCGGCATGGCCGCAGCCCAGCAGCTCGCGCGCGCCGGTCACGACGTGACCTTGTTCGAGAAGAACGACCGCGTGGGTGGCCTGCTGCGCTACGGCATCCCCGACTTCAAGATGGAGAAGACCCACATCGACCGCCGCGTGGCGCAGATGGAGGCCGAAGGCGTGGTGTTCCGCACGGGTGTCATGGTCGGTTCGCTGCCCAAGGACACCAAGGTCACCAACTGGGCTCAGGAGACCATCACCCCCGAGCAGCTGCAGAAGGACTTTGACGCCGTGTTGCTCACCGGCGGCTCCGAACAAAGCCGCGACCTGCCGGTGCCCGGCCGCGACCTCGATGGCGTGCACTTCGCCATGGAATTCCTCCCGCAGCAAAACAAGGTCAACGCGGGCGACAAGTTCAAAGGCCAGTTGCGCGCCGACGGCAAACACGTGATCGTGATCGGTGGCGGCGACACCGGCTCTGACTGCGTGGGCACCAGCACGCGCCACGGCGCTGTGAGCGTGACCCAGTTCGAGGTGATGCCTCAGCCGCCCGAGCAGGAAGACAAGCCCCTGGTGTGGCCCTACTGGCCGCTCAAGCTGCGAACCAGCTCCAGCCACGACGAAAGCGCGGAAAAGGGCATCCTGCAGCGCGAATTCGCCATTTCCACCAAGGCGTTCAAGGGCGAGAAGGGCAAGGTCACCGGCCTGACCACCGTCCACGTCGAAATGAAAGACGGCAAGCTGGTCGAGATTCCGGGGACCGAAAAAGAGTACCAGGCCGACCTGGTGCTGCTGGCCATGGGCTTTGTGAACCCGGTGGCCAGCATCCTGGACGGCTTCGGTGTGGACAAGGACGCCCGCGGCAACGCCAAGGCCAGCACCGAGTTCACCGGCGGTTACGCGACCAACGTGCCCAAGGTGTTTGCTGCCGGCGACATGCGTCGTGGCCAGAGCCTGGTGGTCTGGGCGATCCGCGAAGGCCGTCAGGCGGCACGCTCGGTCGACGAATTCCTCATGGGCTTCTCGGACCTGCCGCGCTGAGGCGCTGCGGCCCCACCCGACTCGGGTTTACCCCGAATCCCTTATCATTCAACGACCGGGCACCCATTGCCCGGTTTTTGTTTGATGTCCACCGAAAACGCACCCCCCCTGGTCGAACTGCGCAACCTCACCTTCGGGTACGGCGAGCGCGTCATCCTCGACAACGTCACGCTGACCGTGCCCCGCGGCAAGGTCACGGCGCTCATGGGTGCGTCTGGTGGCGGCAAGACGACCGTGCTGCGCCTCATCGGCGGGCAGCTGCGCGCCCAGAAGGGCCAGACCCTGTTCGATGGACAAGACATCACCGTCATGCGGGCCGACGCCCTGTACGCCGCGCGTCGGCGCATGGGCATGCTGTTCCAGTTCGGCGCCCTCTTCACCGACATGAGCGTGTTCGACAACGTCGCGTTCCCGCTGCACGAGCACACCCAGCTGCCCGAGGCCCTGGTGCGAGACATCGTGCTGATGAAGCTCAACGCGGTGGGGCTGCGCGGCGCACGCGACCTCATGCCCAGCGAACTCTCCGGCGGCATGGCCCGGCGTGTGGCACTGGCGCGGGCGATCGCGCTCGATCCCGAACTCGTGATGTACGACGAACCCTTTGCCGGTCTGGACCCGATTTCCTTGGGTACCGCCGCCCGGCTCATTCGCCAGCTCAACGACGCCATGGGACTGACCAGCATCGTGGTCTCGCACGATCTGGATGAGACCTTCCACATCGCCGACCAGGTGATCGTGTTGGCCAACGGCAGGATCGCCGCCCAGGGCACGCCCGAGGAGGTGCGCCACAGCGAAGATCCGCTGGTCAAACAGTTCGTCAACGCCTTGCCTGATGGCCCGGTGCGCTTTCACCACCCTGGCCCGAGTCTGGAAGACGACTTCGGCAATGGCCACAAGGAAACGGCATGACGGCGGCCTGGATCGCCCGTCTGGGCTTTGCGGTGCGCCGCCAGATCATCGACATCGGCACCAGTGCTCGACTTTTTGCGCGCCTGTTGTTGTTGCTGGGCGCAGCCTTGCGCCGTCCGGCGCTGCTGAGAGACCAGATCCATTTTCTGGGCAACCATTCGCTGGCCCTCATTGGCGTTTCGGGTTTGTTCGTCGGATTCGTGCTCGGCCTGCAGGGCTACTACACCTTGCGCATCTACGGCGCCACCGAGGCGTTGGGCCTGCTGGTCACGCTTTCGCTGGTGCGCGAGCTCGGTCCGGTCATCACCGCGCTGCTGTTTGCCGGTCGCGCCGGCACTTCGCTCACCGCCGAGATCGGTCTCATGAAGGCCGGCGAACAACTCAGCGCCATGGAAATGATGGCGGTGGACCCGGTGCGCCGCGTGCTGGCACCGCGTTTCTGGGCCGGTGTGATCGCCATGCCCCTGCTGGCCGGCATCTTCAGCGCCGTCGGTGTGATCGGCGGCTGGGTGGTCGGCGTGCTCATGCTCGGTCTGGACGCCGGCGCTTTCTGGAGCCAGATGCAGGGCGGGGTGGACGTCTGGGCCGACGTGGGCAATGGCGTCATCAAGAGCGTGGTGTTCGGCTTCGCCGTGACCTTCGTGGCCCTGCTCCAGGGCTTCAGCGCCCATCCCACGCCCGAAGGCGTGTCCCGCGCCACCACCCGCACCGTGGTGGTGGCCTCGCTGGCCGTGCTGGCGCTCGATTTCATCCTCACCGCCACGATGTTCAGCATCTGAGCCCACATCCTTTCAGCGGAGATCACCATGCAAACTTCCAAAAACGACATCTGGGTCGGCCTGTTCGTGCTGATCGGCGCAGCGGCCATCCTGTTCCTGGCCTTGCAGTCGGCCAACCTGTTGAGTTTGAACTTCGAGAAAACCTACCAGGTGGTGGGCCGTTTCGACAACGCCGGTGGCGTCAAACCCAAAGCGGCGGTGCGCAGTGCGGGCGTGGTGGTCGGTCGGGTGGAGTCCATTACCTTCGATGACACCACTTTCCAGGCCAACATCACCCTGGCGCTCGAAACGCGGTACAAGTTTCCCAAGGACAGCTCGCTCAAGATCCTCACCAACGGCCTGTTGGGTGAGCAATACATCGGCATCGAACCCGGCGGCGACGCAGAGAACATCGCAGCGGGCGCCGTGATCACACAAACCCAGTCGGCGGTGATCCTGGAAAACCTGATCAGCCAGTTCCTCTTCAGCAAGGCCGCCGACAGCGGTGACGCCAAGCCCGCTGAGTAAGCCCGGCAAGGCTTTTGGCGGCGCACCCTGACATGACGCGGCAATCCGACAAGAATGCAGGCTGCTCACGCAACAACGACGCAACAACGATTCGGGCACAGCGCCCAGGGGGTTTCAACATGAACAACAAGCTCAAACTCACCAGCCGGACTCCGGCCATGCTGGTCAGCGCCTTCACGCTGACCGTGCTCACCGGCTGCGCCACCGGGCCCGACGCCAATCCTCAAGATCCGCTGGAGCCGTTCAACCGTGGCGTTTACCGCTTCAACGATGCGGTGGACACGGCGGTCCTCAAGCCGGTGGCCACGGTCTACAAAGACGTCGCACCCAGCCCGGTGCAAACCGGCGTGAACAACTTCTTCGGCAACATCGGCGACCTCTGGTCGGCGGCCAACGCGGCCTTCCAGCTGCGCCCCCGCGAAGCGGGTGAAAACCTGATGCGGTTCAGCGTCAACACGGTGCTCGGCCTGGGGGGTCTGCTCGACATCGCCACCGAAGCCGGTATTCCCCGTACCCGCCTGGATTTTGGCCACACCCTGGGACGCTGGGGCGCGCCGTCGGGCGCCTACCTGGTGTTGCCCATTTTTGGTCCCTCGTCGGTGCGTGACGGCACCGGGCTGGTGGTGGACATGAGCGTGGATCCGGTCTCGGGCATGAATGACGTGTCGGCACGCAATTCGCTGACGGCGCTGCGCGTGGTCGACACGCGCGCGGGCCTGCTGCGCGCTTCGTCCTTGCTGGAAGAGGCCGCGCTCGACAAATACAGCTTCACCCGCGATCTGTACCTCAACCGCCGTCAAAGCCAGATCGACGACATGATCGACAAGGGTGTGGGTCTGGGCGGCCGCGATCGGTGAACCACCGATACGTCTCGCAACGAATGCAGTGGAACCGCTTCACATACCTGCCGCTCTGATGCACTACGCTGCGCTGTCTGCAGTCAGGCCAATGGCCTCGAAAGGAAAACAACCATGATGAAACGCCGCTCCTGGCTCTCCGCCCTCGTGATCACCGCCGCTGGTGTGATGTCCCTGCCCGCCATGGCGCAAGACGAAGCCCCCGACGCCTTGGTCAAGCGCATTTCCAGCGACGTGCTGGCTTCGGTGAAAGCCGATCCCGCGATTCAGGCCGGTGACGTGAACCGCATCGTGGCGCTGGTCGACACCAAGATCCTGCCGAGCGTGAACTTCACCCGCATGACGTCCTCCGCGGTCGGTCGCTTCTGGCGTCAGGCCACGCCCGAGCAGCAGAAGCAGCTGCAGGACGAGTTCAAGATCCTGCTGGTGCGAACCTACTCCGGCGCGCTCGGTGAGGTGAAAGATCAGACCGTGACCTTCAAGCCGATGCGCTCCAAGCCCGAAGACACCGAGGTGGTGGTGCGCTCCGAAGTGCGCGGCAAGGGCGATCCGATCCAGCTCGATTACCGCATGGAGAAAACCGCCAACGGCTGGAAGATCTACGACATCAACGTGCTGGGCGTCTGGCTGGTGGAAACCTACCGCACCCAGTTCGCGCAGGAGATCAACGCCAAAGGCATCGATGGCCTGATCGCATCGCTGGTGCAGCGCAACAAGTCCAACGTGGCCAAGACCAGCTGATCCGGTGGCGACTTCCATGTCCAAGGCTGCTGTTTCTGCGGCCCTTCCGTCGCAGGTCACGCTGGCGAACGCCGGCCGGACCCTGGTGGAACTGAAGCAGGCGCTTTCACTCCAGAGCGGTCCGGTGGTGATGCTCGATGCGGCATCGCTCAGCGTGTTCGATTCCTCGGCTGTGGCGGTGCTGCTGGAGTTGCGTCGGTTGCTGCGCGCCGAAGGCAAGACCCTCCAGGTGAGCCATTGGCCGCGACGGCTGGAGAGCCTGATGGGTCTGTACGGCGTGAACGAGCTGCTCGCACCCTGAGCGCTATCAGTGCCCGCTGGGTTCGGGGTCTGGCCCCGTGTCCTGTGCGGACACCCCGTCGGGCCTAAAATACGCGGTTCCTCACCGCTGCCAGGCGCCCTGTGCGCGGCCCATGACCTCAGTGGTTCTCCCGCGCATGTCCGCCGTTTCCTTCTCTGACGTCTCCAAAAGCTACCCGTCCTCTCGCGGCACCGTGCAAGCCTTGCAGTCGGTGTCGTTCGACATTGAGGCCGGCGAGTTCTTCGGCCTGCTGGGCCCCAACGGCGCCGGCAAGACCACCTTGATCAGCATCCTGGCCGGTCTGGCCCGCGCCACGTCGGGCCGCGTGCTGGTGCACGGGAGCGACGTGCAGGCGGACTACCAGGCGGCGCGCCGTCAGCTTGGCGTGGTGCCGCAAGAGCTGGTGTTCGACCCCTTTTTCAACGTGCGCGAGGCGCTGCGCATCCAGTCCGGCTATTTCGGCATCCAGCGCAACGACGCCTGGATCGACGAACTGCTCGAAGGCCTGGGCCTCGCCGACAAGGCCAATGCCAACATGCGCCAGCTCTCGGGCGGCATGAAGCGCCGGGTGTTGATTGCGCAGGCACTGGTGCACAAACCACCGGTGATCGTGCTCGACGAGCCCACCGCCGGCGTGGACGTGGAGTTGCGCCAGACCTTGTGGCAGTTCATCTCCGATCTGAACAAGCGCCTGGGCAGCACCGTGCTGCTCACCACGCATTACCTCGAAGAAGCCGAAGCGCTGTGCGGACGCATTGCCATGCTCAAGCAGGGGAGGGTGGTGGCGCTCGAATCCACCTCGGCCCTGCTCGCGCGCGCCGCGTCGAACGTGTTGCGCTTCAAGACCGACGCCCTGCTGCCCACCGATCTGGCGGTTCAGGCCCGCATCACCGGCCGTGTGGTTCAGCTGCCAGCGAACGACGCACTGGCGGTGGAGCGCATCCTGGCGCGGCTGCGCGAGGCGGGTGTGGTGCCCGAAGACATCGAGATCCGCAAGGCCGATCTGGAAGACGTGTTCCTGGAGCTGACCGGCGCACAGCCCCGGCAGACTGCCCCTGCAGAGGTTCCAGCATGACCGGCTGGCAGACGCTGTTCTACAAGGAAATCTTGCGCTTCTGGAAGGTGGGTTTCCAGACCGTGGCCGCGCCCGTGATCACCGCCATCCTGTACCTGATGATCTTCGGTCATGTGCTCGAAGACCGGGTGCAGGTGTACGACTCGGTGAGCTACACCGCTTTCCTGTTGCCGGGTCTGGTGATGATGAGCGTGCTGCAGAACGCGTTCGCCAACAGCTCGTCTTCGTTGATCCAGAGCAAGGTCATGGGCAACCTGGTGTTCTTGTTGCTCACGCCGCTGTCGCACCGCGCCTGGTTTGTGGCCTATGTCGGTTCGTCCATCGTGCGCGGGCTCGCCGTGGGCGCGGGCGTGATGGTGGTCACCTGGTGGTTCGCGCAGCCCTCGCTGGTGGCGCCGCTGTGGATCCTGGCCTTTGGCTTCATGGGCGCGGCGCTGCTGGGCGCGCTCGGTTTGATCGCCGGTCTGTGGGCCGAGAAGTTCGACCAGATGGCCGCGTTCCAGAACTTCATCATCGTGCCCATGACCTTCCTCTCGGGCGTGTTCTACTCGATCCACTCCCTCCCCGAGTTCTGGCAGAAGGTGAGCCACCTCAACCCGTTTTTCTACATGATCGACGGCTTCCGTTACGGCTTCTTCGGCAAGAGCGACGTATCCCCCTGGATCAGCCTGGCGCTGGTGGGTGGCGCTCTCGCCATCGTGAGCGCGATCGCGCTGCACCTGCTCAAGACCGGCTACAAAATTCGCCACTGACATGACCGCTGAACAACTGCAATCGCTCATCGCCGCCGGCCTGCCGTGCGAACACCTCGAAGTCACCGGTGACGGTCGCCACTGGGCTGCGGTGATCGTGTCGCCCGCCTTTGAAGGCCTGCGCCTGATCAAGCGCCACCAGGCCGTCTACGGCACGCTGGGCGGTCGCATCCAGACCGACGAGGTGCACGCCTTGTCGATGAAGACCTACACCCCCGCCGAATGGGCGGCCCAACCCTGAACCGGCAGCGTTTCATGGACAAACTCCGAATCACGGGCGGCCGTACGCTGCAAGGCGAAGTCACCATCTCCGGCGCGAAGAACGCCGCGCTGCCCGAGCTGTGCGCCGCGCTGCTCACCGCCGACCCGGTCACGCTGAACAACGTGCCGCGCCTGCGCGACGTGGCCACCATGCGCCAGCTGCTCGACAACATGGGCGTGCAGACGCAGACCCACGGCGAGCGCGGTGGCATCACCCTGCAGGCGGCCGATCCGATCCTGGCCGAAGCGCCGTACGAACTGGTCAAGACCATGCGTGCGTCGGTGCTGGTCCTGGGACCGTTGTTGGCGCGCTTTGGCCACGCCCGCGTCTCGCTGCCGGGCGGTTGCGCCATCGGCTCGCGTCCGGTGGATCAGCACATCAAGGGCATGCAGGCCATGGGTGCGGAGATCGTGGTCGAACACGGCTACATGGTCGCCAAGTTGCCCGCGGGCAAGACCCGACTGCACGGTGCGCGCATCGCCACCGACATGGTCACCGTCACCGGCACCGAGAACTTCCTCATGGCCGCCGCGCTGGCCGAGGGCGAGACGCTGCTGGAAAACGCGGCACAGGAGCCCGAGATCGGCGACCTGGCCGAAATGCTGATCGCCATGGGCGCCAAGATCGAAGGACACGGCACCAGCCGCATTCACATCCAGGGCGTGGACCGGCTGCGTGGCTGCACCCACCAGGTGGTGGCCGACCGCATCGAGACCGGCACCTTCCTGTGCGCCGTGGCCGCCACGGGCGGTGACGTGGTGCTGCGCCACGGCCGCGCCGAGCACCTGGACGCGGTGATCGACAAGCTGCACGAGGCTGGTGCCGAGATCGAAGCCGGCAAGGACGCGGGTGGTGATTTCATCCGCGTGCGGGCCTCGGGCCGCCTGAAGGCCCAGAGCTTTCGCACCACCGAGTACCCGGGCTTCCCGACCGACATGCAGGCCCAGTTCATGGTGCTCAATTGCATCGCCGAAGGCACGAGCAAGGTCACCGAGACCATCTTCGAGAACCGCTTCATGCACGTCAACGAACTGGTGCGCCTGGGTGCGCACATCCAGGTCGACGGCAAGATCGCCGTGGTCGAGGGCATTCCGCGTCTGTCGGGTGCCACCGTCATGGCGACCGATCTGCGCGCATCGGCCAGCCTCGTGATTGCCGGCCTGGTGGCCGAGGGTGACACCATCGTCGACCGCATCTACCACCTGGACCGTGGCTACGACCAGATGGAAGAAAAACTGCGCGGCATCGGCGCCGACATCGAGAGGGTCAAATGAAACAGCCCCCACGTTCACTCTGTTCACTGCCCCCCGAGGGGGCGCGCGCCTCCCTTGGGGCGGCCCGGCGGGAGTCGCCATGATCACCCTCGCCCTCTCCAAAGGCCGCATTTTCGACGAGACCCTGCCGCTGCTGAAAGCCGCCGGCATCGAGGTGCTGGAAGATCCCGAAAAATCGCGCAAGCTGATCCTGGCCACCAGCAACCCGGACGTGCGGGTGGTGTTGGTGCGAGCCAGCGACGTGCCCACCTATGTGGAACACGGCGGCGCCGACCTGGGTGTGACCGGCAAGGACACGCTGATCGAGCACGGGGGCCAGGGCTTGTACCAACCGCTGGACCTGAACATCTCGCGCTGCCGCGTCAGCGTGGCCGTGCGTGCCGACTTCGACTATGCCTCGGCCGTGCGCCAGGGCTCGCGCCTGAAAGTGGCCACCAAGTACACCCACATCGCGCGCGAGTTCTTCGCCAGCAAGGGTGTGCACGTGGACCTGATCAAGCTCTACGGCAGCATGGAGCTCGCGCCGCTGACCGGCCTGGCCGACGCCATCGTCGACCTCGTGTCCACCGGCAACACGCTCAAGGCCAACCACCTGATCGAAGTCGAACGCATCATGGACATCAGCGCGCGCCTGGTGGTGAACCAGGCCTCGCTCAAGCTCAAGCAAGCCGCCATCCGCCCGATCATCAACGCCTTCGCCCAAGCCATCGAACAAGGCACACCCGCATGACCTTCACCGCCCGTCCCGCCCGCCTCTCCACCGCCGCCGCCGATTTCGAGGCGCAGTTCGCGGCCCGGCTGCATTGGTCGGCCGAGACCGATGGCGCGATCGAAGAGCGCGTGGCCAGCATCCTGGCGGACGTGAAGTTGCGCGGTGACGCCGCCGTGCTGGAGTACACAGCGCGGTTTGACAGCCTCGATGTGCCGGACCTGAAACAGCTGGAACTCACCCAGACCGAATTGAAGTCAGCTTTCGACAGCCTGCCCGCTGCCCAGCGCGATGCCCTGCAGGCCGCGGCCCGCCGGGTGCGCAGCTACCACGAAGCGCAGAAAAAGGCCGGTGGCGAGAGCTGGAGCTACCGCGACGAAGACGGCACGTTGCTGGGCCAGAAGGTCACCCCGCTGGACCGCGTGGGCATTTACGTCCCGGGTGGCAAGGCAGCCTATCCCTCCAGCGTGCTGATGAACGCCATCCCCGCCCATGTGGCCGGCGTGACCGAGATCATCATGGTGGTGCCCACCCCGCGCGCTGAGAAAAACCCGCTGGTGCTGGCCGCCGCCTTCGTGGCGGGCGTCACGCGCGCCTTCACCATCGGTGGCGCGCAGGCCGTGGCCGCGCTGGCCTACGGCACGGCCACCGTGCCCAAGGTCGACAAGATCACCGGCCCGGGCAACGCCTATGTGGCCAGCGCCAAGAAGCGCGTGTTCGGCACCGTGGGCATCGACATGATCGCCGGCCCGAGCGAAATCCTCGTGCTGGCCGACGGCAGCACGCCCGCCGACTGGGTGGCCATGGACCTGTTCAGCCAGGCCGAGCACGACGAACTCGCACAGAGCATCCTGCTCTGCCCCGACGCCGCCTACATCGACGCGGTGCAGGCCGCCGTCGACCGCCTGCTCAACACCATGCCGCGCGCGTCCATCATCGCCAAGAGCCTGAACGACCGCGGTGCGCTGATCCACACCCGCAGCATGGAAGAAGCCTGCGCGATCAGCAACCGCATCGCGCCCGAACACCTGGAGGTGTCGAGCAACGACCCGCACCGCTGGGAGCCTTTGCTCAAACACGCCGGCGCCATCTTCCTGGGCGCCTACACCAGCGAAAGCCTGGGCGACTACTGCGCTGGCCCCAACCACGTGCTGCCCACCAGCGGCACTGCGCGCTTCTCATCGCCGCTGGGCGTGTACGACTTCCAGAAGCGCAGCAGCCTCATTGAGGTGAGCCAGGCCGGCGCACAGAGCCTGGGTCTCATCGCAGCCGAGATGGCGTATGGCGAAGGTCTGCAGGCGCACGCGCGTGCGGCCGAGATGCGGCTCATCGAAGTGCCACCGATGCGGGGGACCCCATGAGCATGAACCCTTTGAACATGATTCGCCAGGACGTTCAGTCCATGCACGCCTACGCCGTGCAGGACGCCACCGGCATGGTCAAGCTCGACGCGATGGAAAACCCTTATGCGCTGCCGCCCGAACTGCAGGCCGCGCTCGGTGCGCGCCTGGGTGCCGTGGCGGTGAACCGCTACCCGGGCCCACGCGTTGAAGATCTCAAGGCCGCGCTGGCCCGCTACGTGGACCTGCCCGCCGGCTGCAGCCTGATGCTGGGCAACGGCTCGGACGAACTCATTTCGCTGCTGACCCTGGCCTGTGACCTGCCGGGCGCCACGGTGCTGGCGCCGCTGCCGGGTTTTGTGATGTACGCCATGAGCGCACAACTCCAGGGCTTGAAGTTCGTGGGCGTCCCGCTCACGCCCGACTTCGAGTTGGACGAACCCGCCATGCTGGCCGCACTGCGTGAGCACCAGCCCGCCATCACCTACATCGCCTACCCCAACAACCCCACGGCCAACCTGTGGAGCGCCGACACCATCCGCCGCCTGATTGCCGAAGCGGCCGCTTTTGGCGGCTTGGTGGTGATGGACGAGGCCTACCAGCCGTTTTCCACCAGCAGCTGGCTCGACGAAATCCGGGCCAAGCCCGCGGACAACGCCAACGTGCTGCTCATGCGCACACTCTCCAAATTCGGCCTGGCCGGCGTTCGGCTGGGCTACATGCTCGGGCCGCAGGCGCTGGTGCAGGAAATCGACAAGCTGCGCCCGCCGTACAACGTGAGCGTGCTCAATGCCGAATGTGCGCTGTTCGCGCTGGAGCACGCGGACGTGTTCGCTGAGCAGGCCGCGCAGATCTGCGAGCAGCGCACCGTGTTGATCGACGCCCTGCGCCAGATGCCGGGCTTTCAGCCCTTCCCGAGCGACGCCAACATGGTGCTGGTGCGTGTGCCCGATGCGCAACGTTGTTTTGACAGCCTCAAGGCCCAGGGCATTCTGGTGAAGAATGTTTCTAAAATGCACCCACTGCTGACAAACTGTCTGCGGCTGACGGTGGGCACACCGTCGGAAAACGCCTCGCTGATCCGCGCCCTCCAAACCACTCCATGACTTCCACGCCTTCCGCATCCGCCCCCGCAGGAACCCATGACCGCACGGCATTCGTGCAGCGAAACACCTCGGAAACGCAGATCGGCGTGCGTGTGAACCTCGACGGTACCGGTGCCGCCACGTTGTCCACCGGCATCGGCTTCTTTGACCACATGCTCGACCAGATCGCCCGCCACGGGCTGATCGACCTCGAGATCCAGGCCGTCGGCGACCTGCACATCGACGGTCACCACACGGTGGAAGACGTGGGCATCACGCTCGGCCAGGCCTTTGCGAAGGCCGTGGGCGACAAAAAAGGCATTCGCCGCTACGGCCATGCCTACGTGCCGCTGGACGAAGCGCTCTCGCGTGTCGTCATCGATTTTTCGGGCCGCCCGGGTCTGCACATGCGCGTGCCCTTCAAGAGCGGCATGGTGGGCGGTTTCGACACCCAGCTCGCCTTCGAATTCTTCCAGGGCTTCGTCAACCACGCCGGCGTGACCCTGCACATCGACAACCTGCACGGCGAAAACGCCCACCACCAGGCCGAAACCGTGTTCAAGGCGTTTGCCCGCGCCGTGCGCATGGCGCTGGAGCGCGACCCGCGCATGGGCGACGTGATTCCCTCGACCAAAGGTTCGTTGTAACCCCTTCCCGGCCATGAAACGCAAGACAGTCGCCGTGGTGGACTACGGCAGTGGCAACCTGCGCTCCGTCTCGCAGGCCGTGCAACATGTGGCACGCGCCGAAGATGTGGAGGTGCTGGTCACCTCACGCGCGCAGGATGTGCTGGACGCCGACCGCGTGGTGCTGCCGGGCCAGGGCCACATGGCCGATTGCATGAACGAGCTCGCCGCTTCCGGCCTGAAAGACGCCGTGCTGCACGCGGCTGCCAACAAACCGCTGTTTGGCGTGTGCGTGGGCATGCAGATGCTGCTGGACCGCAGCGAGGAAGGTCCGACCGACGGGTTGGGCCTGATCCCCGGCGAGGTGGTGCGTTTCCGGCTCGAAGGGCGTCTTCAGGCCGATGGCAGCCGCTTCAAGGTGCCCCAGATGGGCTGGAACCCGGTGTTTCACGACCTCGGCCGCCCGGTGCACCCGCTGTTCGACGGCATCCGGGATGGCGCCTATTTTTATTTTGTGCACAGCTTCTATGCTCGGCCTGCCCAAGCCTTGCATTGCGTGGGCGAAGCCGACTATGGTGGCCGCTTTGCCGCGGCGATCGCGCGCGACAACATCTTTGCCACCCAGTTTCACCCCGAAAAAAGCGCCGACCAGGGGCTGGCGCTTTACCGCAACTTCCTCTCCTGGAACCCCTAGGCCTTTCACCACACCATCATGCTGCTGATTCCTGCCATTGATCTGAAAGACGGCCAGTGCGTTCGCTTGAAACAAGGCGACATGGACCAATCCACCGTGTTCGGTGAAGACCCGGCGGCCATCGCGCGCAGCTGGGTCGACAAGGGCGCGCGCCGCGTGCACCTGGTGGACCTCAACGGCGCCTTCGCCGGCAAGCCCAAGAACGAGCAGGCGATTCGCGCCATTCTCAAAGAGGTGGGCTCCGAGGTGGACGTGCAGCTCGGGGGCGGCATCCGCGATCTCGACACCATCGAGCGTTACCTCGATGCCGGCCTGCGCTACGTGATCATCGGCACCGCCGCCGTGAAGAACCCCGGTTTCCTGCAGGACGCCTGCACCGCGTTCGGTGGTCACATCATCGTGGGCCTGGACGCCAAGGACGGCAAGGTTGCCACCGATGGCTGGAGCAAGCTCACCGGCCACGAGGTGGTGGACCTGGCCAAGAAGTTCGAGGACTACGGCGTCGAAGGCATCATCTACACCGACATTGGCCGCGACGGCATGCTCTCGGGCATCAACATCGAGGCCACGGTCAAGCTGGCGCAGGCGCTGTCCATCCCCGTGATCGCATCGGGTGGCCTGTCCAACCTCGAAGACATCCGCGCGCTGTGCGCGGTGGAAGACGAGGGCGTCGAAGGCGTGATCTGTGGCCGCTCGATCTACAGCGGCGACCTCGACTTTGAAGCGGCTCAGCAACTCGCCGACGACCTGAACGGATAACACTGCCTATGCTGGCCAAGCGCATCATTCCCTGCCTGGACGTGACCGGTGGCCGCGTGGTCAAGGGTGTCAACTTCGTGGAGCTGCGCGACGCTGGCGACCCTGTGGAGATTGCTGCACGTTACAACGAACAGGGCGCCGACGAACTCACGTTCCTCGACATCACGGCGACCAGCGACGGGCGCGACCTGATCCTGCACATCATCGAGGCTGTGGCCTCGCAGGTCTTCATTCCGCTCACCGTCGGTGGCGGTGTGCGCACGGTCGAAGACGTGCGCCGCCTGCTCAACGCCGGGGCCGACAAGACCAGCTTCAATTCGGCCGCGCTGGCCAACCCGCAGGTGATCCGTGATGCGTCTGCCAAGTACGGCGCCCAGTGCATCGTGGTGGCCATCGACGCCAAGCGCCGACAGGGTGAAGACCTGGCCCAACGCGGTGAAGGCTGGGACGTGTACAGCCACGGCGGGCGCAAGAACACGGGCCTGGACGCGGTGGCCTGGGCCCGACAGATGGCCGAACACGGCGCCGGCGAGATCCTGCTGACCAGCATGGACCGTGACGGCACCAAATCGGGTTTTGACCTGGCGCTCACCCGCGCCGTGGCCGATGCGGTGGACGTGCCGGTGATCGCCTCGGGCGGCGTGGGCACGCTCGACCACCTGGCCGACGGCGTGCAACAAGGCGGGGCAGATGCCGTGCTGGCCGCGAGCATCTTTCACTACGGTGAGTTCACCGTGGCGCAGGCCAAGGCCCGAATGGCCGAACGCGGGATCCCCGTCCGGCTCTGACGCGCCCCCTCAGGTGCGGTCGCTGCGCAGCTGGTACTGACGCTCCAGGCGGTCTTCCAGTTCACCCAGGCTGGCACTCAGGCCGTTGCCGTTCTGCTCGATCACCTCGGTCATGGCCGCTTGCAGGCGGTCCACCTTCAGGTGCAGTTTCTCGGCCAGATCGATTTCACGTGCCGCCGTGGCCTGCATTTCGGCTTGCAGAAAAGTGCGCAGCTCGGTGAAGCGCGAGGCCTCGGCCTTGTCGGCCAGCGTGCGTTGCTCCGATGCTTCGCGGGTGACGCGGCGCACTTCCATCATGTGCGTGGTCTGCTGGTACACCAGCGCGGCCAGAAACACCACCAGCACCAATGCCAGCATGCCCAGCAGCACCAGCCCCAGTGGCGCCTGCACCTCGGTGAAGCCGAAACTCAGTGCGGTGGGTTGCAGGATCTGGGCGAAGTTGAGCGCCACGAAGCCGGCGACCAGCAGGATGAAGAGGATGAGGAGCAGGGTGCGGATTTTCATGGGGGTTCCTGTGCGCGGGGCTGCGCCATGGCAAGTGATCGGGTGGGGCATCGGTCTTGTCAGAACCGGGTTCATCGTAGCGGCTTTGCCGGCTTGGTCGTTCGGGCCCCCAAATGGCCATGTTAGATTCAACCGATGAACTGGTTGGACGATGTGAAATGGGACGCGCAGGGCCTGGTGCCCGTGATCGCGCAAGAGGCGGCCACGGGCGATGTGCTCATGTTCGCGTGGATGAACCGCGAGGCGCTGCAAAAAACCGCCGAGCTGGGGCGCGCTGTGTATTTCAGCCGCTCGCGCAACAAGCTGTGGTTCAAGGGCGAAGAGTCGGGCCACGTGCAGACCGTGCACGACATCCGCATGGACTGTGACAACGACGTGGTCCTGCTCAAGGTCACCCAGCTGGGCCATGAGCCCGGCATTGCCTGCCACACCGGGCGCCACAGTTGTTTCTTCCAGCGCCTGGCCGATGGCCGATGGAATGCCGTCGAACCGGTGCTCAAAGACCCCGAATCGATCTACAAGTGAGCCCACGATGAACCCCACCGATGACCTGGCGCGTCTGGCCGCTGTGATTGAAAGCCGCAAGCCGGCCAACGGCGGCGACCCCGAGAAGAGTTACGTGGCCCGTCTGCTGCACAAAGGGCCCGACAGCTTCCTCAAGAAAATCGGCGAAGAAGCCACCGAAGCCGTGATGGCCGCCAAGGACCTGGACCACGGCGGCGACCCGCAAAAGCTGGTGAATGAAACAGCCGACCTCTGGTTTCACTGCATGATCGCACTGGCCCATTACCAGCTCGGCCCGGCCGACGTGGTGGCCGAGCTGGTGCGCCGTGAAGGCCTGAGCGGCCTGGAAGAAAAAGCCATGCGCAAGGTGCTGGCGCGTGAAGCCGGCACCGAGCCCGACGCCCACTGAAAGGACACTGCCATGAGCGACATCATCGACATTGAACCGGTGGACAGCGAGCGGGCCCAATCCCTCAAGACCATCGGCTGGATCAGCTACCTCCTGCACCTGATCGTGGCCGTGGGCGCGGTGTTGCCGGCCACCCAGCCCGGTGTGGCCTTGTTGATCGTGGCGCTGGTCATCGATCTGGTGAAAAAGAGCGACGCCGAAGGGACCTGGCAGGCCAGCCATTTTTCCTGGCGCATCCGCACCGTGATCTGGGCCGCTGTGCTCTACCTCGTCACCTTGCCGCTGTGGCTGCTCTTCGTGCTGCCCGGGTGGATCGCGTGGGGTGTCATTTCCATCTGGTTCCTCTACCGCATCGTCAAGGGCATGGTGCGCATGAACGCCAACCAGGCCATGCCCGATTGAACCTTTCCACGCATTCCACATGACCGCACACGACCCCAACTGCATCTTCTGCAAGATCATTGCCGGCCAGATTCCATCGAAGAAGGTGTATGAGGACGAAGACCTCTTTGCCTTCCACGACATCCACCCCTGGGCGCCGGTGCACTTCCTGCTGGTGCCCAAGCTTCACATCGCCTCCATGGCGCAGCTCGGGCCCGAGCACGAGCGGCTCATGGGCCGTTTGATGGTGCTGGCACCCAGGCTCGCCGCAGAACAAGGCTGCAACCCCTATCCCGAGGGTGGATTTCGCATGGTGTGCAACACCGGCGCCGAAGGAGGGCAGGAGGTTCACCACCTGCATGTGCACGTGATGGGCGGCCCCAGACCCTGGTTGCGCGGCTGATCGATCCACCGCGGGCGAGACACTCCACGGTGGCGGCGCTGGAATTGCCTGCCCAACGGGCTTGAACTACTGCACGGGCTTAGAATCCCACCCACAGCGCACTGCGCAACACCTCAATATCTGGAGTAAACCATGGGTTCGTTTTCTATCTGGCATTGGCTCATCGTGCTGCTCATCGTGGTGATGGTGTTCGGTACCAAAAAGCTCAAGAACATCGGCTCCGATCTGGGCGGTGCCGTCAAGGGCTTCAAGGACGGCATCAAGGAAGGTGGCCAGAACCCGGCAGACGCCGCATCGGCTCCGGCCGGTCAGGTGACCCAGGAAACCCGCGCCGACAAGAACGCCATCGACGTCGAAGCCAAGCAAAAAAGCTGATCCCCCCGAGCGCTGCGGTGACACCACTCGCCGCCTGAGCGCCCACCCCCAAGGCTCGTTCCGAGCCCGAACCGCCCGCAGGATGGCCGACACATGATTGATTTGGGCATTTCCAAACTCGCCCTCATCGGGGCTGTGGCGTTGATCGTCATTGGCCCCGAGAAACTGCCGCGTGTGGCGCGCACCGTGGGAGCCTTGCTGGGCAAGGCGCAGCGCTATGTGGCTGACGTGAAGTCCGAGGTCAGCCGGTCCATGGAGCTCGAGGAGCTCAAGAAGATGAAGGACTCGGTGACGAGTGCCGCGCGCGACGTGGAGCAGTCGGTTCAAAGCGGCGCCACCGACTTCGAGAAGTCGTGGTCCGAAGCCACCGCCGGGCTGGATGGCAGCAGCGGTTCGACCTACGGTTCGAATGACACCCTCGGTTCACTCGAGCCACCGGTTTACAAACACCCCAAAAAGAACTGGCGGCTGAAGCAGAAGGCCATGCCCCAGTGGTACAAGGCCCGCACCGGGGTGCGCACGCGCACCCAATCCGGTGCGGCCCGCGTGGCCCGTTTCCGGCCCCGCTCCTCTTCCGCCCCCCGCTGATGTCCGACACCGAAAAATCCACCGACGAACTCGCCGGTTCAGAACAACCGTTCGTGCAGCACCTGATGGAGCTGCGGGATCGCCTGCTCTACGGTGTCATCGGACTGGCCATCTGCATGGCCTTGCTGGCCTTCTGGCCGGGCCCCAGTGGTTTGATCGACCTGATTGCCGTGCCCATCCGCGCGCACATGCCGCCCGACGCGAAGCTGATCGCCGTGGGCGTGTTTTCGCCTTTCTTCGTGCCCATCAAAGTGCTGGCCATGGCGGCACTGCTGCTCTCGCTGCCCTGGTGGATGTACCAGGTGTGGGCCTTCGTGGCGCCGGGGCTCTACAGCCACGAAAAGCGATTTGCCATCCCGTTGATCGTGCTCGGCAGCTTGCTGGCGTATGTGGGCATTGCCTTTGTGCAGTTCTTCGTGCTGGACAAGATGTTCGGCTTCATCCAGCAGTTCACGCCCGCCAGCGTGGCAGCCACGCCCGACATCGCGTCGTATGTGGAGGCCATCCTCTCGCTGTACCTCGCCTTTGGCCTGGCCTTCCAGGTGCCCATCGTGGTGGTGCTGCTGGTGAAGATGAACATGGTGACGGTGGAGAAGCTCAAGGAGTTCCGCGGCTACTTCATCGTGGTGGCATTCGTGATTGCTGCCGTGGTGACGCCGCCCGATGTGATCTCCCAACTGGCGCTCGCCGTGCCCATGTGCATCCTGTACGAGATCGGCATCTGGGGAGCTCAGTGGTTCATCAAGGCGGCGGCACCCACCGAAGCCGAGACCGCCGAGAAGGAATCGGCTTCCTGAGTGGCTTATCGCGCCGCTGCCTGGCGCGCGACATTGCGCCGCCCCGGCGTGACCTGCACCTGAATCTTGCTGTCGCGGCGTGTCACGTCCAGTGGTGAAGCCGTGCCGGGTTGGAGGGAGGCCACCGCCGACAACAACTGGGGCACCGAACTCACGGGCTTGCCTGCGACGGCCGTGATCACGTCACCTGGACGGATGCCTGCCTGAGCGGCGGGACCGTTTTGCAGCACACCCGTGATGACCACGCCCGCGCCGGGCGCCAGACCAAAACTTTCCGCCAGTTCGGGTGTCAGTTCCTGAGGTTCCACACCGATCCAGCCGCGCGTGACCTGACCGTCGCGCACGATCGCGTCCAGCACGTTGCGTGCCGTGGAGGTGGGGATGGCAAAACCGATGCCCATCGAGCCGCCGGAGCGTGAATAGATGGCCGTGTTGATGCCCATCAGGTGCCCGTTCACGTCCACCAGCGCCCCGCCCGAGTTGCCTGGGTTGATGGCCGCGTCGGTCTGGATGAAGTTCTCGAAGGTGTTGATGCCCAGCTGCGTGCGGCCCAGCGCGCTCACGATGCCGCTGGTGACGGTCTGCCCGACGCCGAACGGGTTGCCGATGGCCAGCACCTGGTCGCCGATCTCCAGCGCGTCGGAGTTCCCCAGTGTGATCACGGGCAGGTCGGTCAGCTCGATCTTCAGGATCGCGAGATCGGTTTCGGGGTCGGTGCCGATCACCTTGGCCGCGCTCTTGCGTCCGTCGTTGAGGATGACTTCGATTTCGTCGGCTTCCTCGATCACGTGGTTGTTGGTCAACACATAGCCCGCGGGGCTCACAATGACGCCCGAACCCAGGCCGGTTTGGGGCTGGCTCTGGGCCTGATCGCCAAAAAAGAAGCGGAACCAGGGGTCGGCGCTTTGTGCGCCGCTGACGGCCGCCTTGCTGGTGTTGATGCTCACCACCGCAGGCGAAGCGGCACGTGCAGCGCTGCGAAAGCTCGAAGCGCCATCCAATGCAGCGGGCGCGGTGCTCAGGGAAGGCGCTTCCAGCACCGGCACCACCGACGCCACGGAGGCCGAGCGTCCGAGCCACTGCGGCTGCAAAGTGGCCACCACAAACAGGGCCGCCACCAGCACGGTGACGGTTTGGGCGAACAGGAGCCAGAGTCGTTTCATGGAGGAGCTGAAGATGGGTTGGGTACGGCGCTGATTGTCCTGCATATGCGATCGGGCATGCGGCGTTCAAGGCCGTTGTGTGCGCCACCGACGCTGCGCGAGTCGGGTGTCAGAATGGGCGACCACCGCAGCCGTTCGCGAAATCGACCATCCCATGTCAACCGACCACTCTTCATCGCCCGCGGTGCGCCGCGAGGCCCTCACACAGGCGCTGGACCAGTTGTTGCAACCCGCACTGTTCAAGGACCACGGCCCCAACGGATTGCAAGTCGAAGGGCGTGCCGAGGTCGGCAAACTGGTCAGCGGTGTGACCGCCAGCCGCGCACTGATCGACGCTGCGATCGACGAGGGCGCCGACGCCATCCTGGTGCACCATGGCTTGTTCTGGCGCGGTCAGGATGGTCGGGTGACGGGTTGGATGAAGCAGCGCCTGTCCCGCTTGTTGGCCCACGACATCAACCTGCTGGCCTACCACCTCCCGCTGGATGCCCACGCCGAGCTGGGCAACAACGCGCAACTGGCGCAGCGGCTGGGGGTGGCGCTGTACACCGATGCGCGTGGCCGGTTTGGTGAGCAGTCGCTGGGTTTCATGGGTCACCGGCCGTCGGCGTCGGCCGCCGAGTTGGCCGAGCACGTGTCGCAGCAGCTCGGTCGAGCCGTCACCCTGGTGGCCGAACCCGACCGACCCGTGCGGCACGTCGCGCTGTGCACGGGTGGCGCGCAGGGTTACTTTGAAGCCGCCATCGCCGCTGGTGCCGACGTGTTCATCACCGGTGAAATTTCCGAGCCGCAGGCCCACTACGCCCGCGAATGTGGGGTGGCCTACATCGCCTGCGGACACCACGCTTCCGAGCGCTACGGTGCGCCCGCCGTGGGCGCGCACGTCGCGGCCCTGCTTGGGCTGGAGCACGTGTTCATCGACATCGACAACCCGGCCTGAATCCCGATGCCACCATCCACCACGCGCCACACGGCCCGGATCAGCCCCATCGTGTTGACCATGGGAGATCCGGCCGGCATCGGGCCGGAGATCATCGCGAAAGCTTTGAGCGAGCGCCCAGCGCTTCTGCCGCAGACCGTGGTGGCGGGCGATGTGGAGACCCTGCGCCGGGCGGCGCGGCAGTGGGGCGCCGGATCGAACCGTGTGATGCTGGCCGAAATTGCAGACATTGCCGACCTGGCGGCGGTTCCCCCGGGTTGCATGGCCGTGGTGCAGGCGTGCAAGTTGGTCGAGCCGGTCGCGATGGGGTGCATCAGCGCATCAGCCGGACGCGCAGCCGCTGATTGCATCGCATGGGCAGCCCAGGCGGTGCTGGAAGGTCAGGCTCGCGCCGTGGTGACTGCGCCGATCCACAAGGAGGCCTTGGCCGCGGCGGGCGTCGAGTACCCCGGACACACCGAACTGCTGCAGTCGCTCGGCGCGGCCCACCTCGGCGTGGCGGTGGCGGAGTTGCCTGTGCGCATGATGCTGAGCTGCCCCGGTCTGAGCACGGTGCTCGTGAGCATCCACGTCTCGCTCCGTCAGGCGCTGGACGCGGTGACCACCGAGCAGGTGTTGCAGACGATCCGCATCACACAAGCGCACTTTCTGCGCATCGGCATGGTCCGGCCGCGCATCGCCGTGGCGGGGCTCAACCCGCACGCGGGGGAGGGCGGTTTGTTCGGGTTCGAAGATCGGGATGTGATCGCCCCGGCCATTGTCCGCGCCCGGCAGGAGGGGGTGGATGCCAGCGGCCCGCACGCGCCGGACACGGTCTTCATGCGGGCGCGGCAGGGTGCTTTTGATGTGGTCGTGGCCATGTACCACGACCAGGGGCTCATCCCGGTCAAGTTGCTGGGCCTGGACGATGGCGTGAACACCACACTGGGCTTGCCCTTTGTGCGCACCAGCCCCGACCACGGAACCGCGTTCGACATCGCGGGCACGGGCCGCGCGAACCCCAGCAGTTTGCTGGCCGCGATCGACGCGGCCCTGGCGGCCAGCCTTACTTCCTGAGGCTGTCGCGGATCTCGCGCAGCAGCACCACGTCTTCAGGCGTGGCCACCGGCACGGGAGGTGCAGCCGGGGTTTCGCGCTTGAGTCGGTTGATCTGTTTGACCATCATGAAGATGATGAAGGCCAGGATCGTGAAGTTGATGGCCACGGTGATGAAACTGCCGTACGCCAGCGTGGGCACTCCCGCGGCTTTAAGTGCCGCCAGTGTCGGCGCCGTTCCATCTGGCACCTTGCCCAGGGCCACATAAAGGTTGGTGAAGTCGAAGTTGCCGAAAACGGCGCCCACCAGCGGCATGATGATGTCTTCCACCATCGACGTGACGATCTTGCCGAATGCCCCCCCGATGATCACGCCAACGGCCAGATCGATGACATTGCCCTTGACGGCAAATTCCTTGAATTCCTGCACAACGCTCATGGTGTTTCCCTCAATGGATGGTTATTGGCGATCGTCGTTGCCATGCTGTGCGCTATGGCAAAAAGATTCTCACACAAGCGCCCGAGGTGTTGGCGGGCAGGTCCGGCGAAGCGGTGCACGGAACGACGTGCGTCGCGCACATCAATAGCCCTGACCTGCGCCCCGACAAACGGGAGAGCGTTCAGCGCTCTCCAGTACAATGCCGGGTTGTCCCGAGTGTCCTGACCCGAAGTCTCATTGAAAGAGTTCCATGAGTGAAGCTACCGCCCAAGCGCCTGCCAACAGCAGCCGCCGTACTTGGCTGATCACCTCCTGCGCCATGGGTGGCGTGGGTGCAGCCGCAGTCGCTGTGCCCTTCGTGAGCACGTTTCAGCCCTCCGAGCGAGCCAAAGCCGCTGGTGCAGCGGTCGAGGTGGACGTTTCGGGCATCCTTCCGGGCGAAAAAATCGTCGTCGAGTGGCGCGGCAAGCCCGTCTGGATCATGCGGCGCACGCCCGAGCAGTTGGCCGAACTCGAAAAGATCGCCGGTCAGCTGGCCGACCCGGAGTCGGCGCGCAACGCGGTTCCCACACCCGAGTACGCGAAGAACCACCACCGGTCCATCAAGCCCGAAATTCTGGTGACCGTGGGCATCTGTACGCACCTGGGATGCTCCCCTGGAGACCGGCTCACCCCGGGCCCACAGCCCTCTCTGCCGGACGACTGGCAGGGCGGCTTCCTGTGTGCCTGCCACGGTTCCACCTTCGATCTGGCTGGTCGCGTGTTCAAGAACAAGCCGGCCCCGGACAACCTGGAAGTGCCGCCGCACTACTACCTGTCCGACACCACCTTGCTGGTGGGTGAAGAGAAGCAGGCCTGAGCCGCAGCGGTTCGAAGCGAGATCAGACAACGCCACACAGAGGCAACCCATGGCTGAATTCAAAGAAGTTTCCCCCAACGCCCCGATCGCCGAGAAGGCGCTGAACTGGGTTGACAACCGGTTCCCGCTCTCCAAGCTGTACAACGAGCATCTGGCCGAGTACTACGCACCGAAGAACTTCAACTTCTGGTACTTTTTCGGCTCGCTCGCCCTGCTAGTGCTCGTGATCCAGATCGTGACCGGCATCTTTCTCGTGATGCACTACAAGCCCGATGCGGCGCTGGCGTTTGCGTCCGTTGAATACATCATGCGTGATGTGCCTTGGGGTTGGCTGATCCGCTACATGCATTCCACCGGCGCTTCCGCTTTCTTTGTGGTGGTGTACATGCACATGTTCCGCGGCCTGATCTACGGCAGCTACCGAAAGCCGCGTGAGCTGGTCTGGGTGTTTGGTTGTGCCATTTTCCTGTGTCTGATGGCCGAGGCGTTCATGGGCTACCTGCTGCCCTGGGGCCAGATGTCCTACTGGGGCGCACAGGTGATCGTCAACTTGTTCGCAGCCATTCCGTTTGTGGGCCCCGATCTGGCGCTGCTCATCCGCGGGGACTTCGTGGTGGGCGACGCTACCTTGAACCGCTTCTTCAGCTTCCACGTGATCGCAGTGCCGCTGGTCCTGTTGGGTCTGGTGGTGGCGCACATCATCGCGCTGCACGAGGTGGGGTCCAACAACCCGGACGGCGTGGAGATCAAGGCCAAGAAGGACGCCAAAGGCATTCCGCTGGACGGCATCCCCTTCCACCCCTACTACACCGTGCACGACGTGCTCGGCGTGTCGGTCTTCCTGATGCTGTTCTCGGCGATCATCTTCTTCGCACCGGAGTTTGGCGGTTACTTCCTGGAGTACAACAACTTCATCCCGGCGGACCCGCTGGTCACACCCCTGCACATCGCGCCAGTCTGGTACTTCACGCCGTTTTATTCGATGCTGCGCGCCATCACCAGCGAGATGATGTTCGCACTGGTCGCCATCGTCGTGATCGCTGCCGTGCTCGGAGCGCTCAAGGCCAAAGTGTCGGGTGCCATCAAGGGCGCCATCGTTCTGGGCGCGATCGTGTTGGTGGCCCTCATGCTGGCCATCGACGCCAAGTTCTGGGGTGTGGTCGCCATGGGTGGCGCCGTGATCATCCTGTTCTTCCTGCCTTGGCTGGATCACAGCCCGGTGAAGTCGATCCGCTACCGCCCGACCTGGAACAAGTACCTGTACGGCGTGTTCGTCATCAACTTCCTGATCCTCGGTTATCTGGGCGTGTTGCCTCCCTCGCCCATCGGCGAGCGCGTGTCCCAGGTCGGCACCCTGTTCTACTTCGGCTTCTTCCTGTTGATGCCTTGGTGGAGCCGCCTGGGTGAGTTCAAGGCCGTGCCCGACCGCGTGACCTTCCAGCCCCATTGAGCCCTGAAGAGCCATTTCTGAGAGTCAAGCAAATGAAAAAAATCCTCCTGGGCTTTGCACTGGCATTGGGCATGTCTGGCGCCGCCGTGGCTGCCGGCGGAAGCATTCCGTTGGACAAAGCACCGCAGCGCACCAACGACATGGCTGCACTGCAAAACGGTGCCAAGCTGTTTGTGAACTACTGCCTCAGCTGTCACTCGGCAGCGTTCATGCGCTACAACCGCTTGCGCGACATCGGTCTCAATGACAAGCAGATCGCCGAGAACTTGACGTTCACCACCGACAAGATCGGCGACACGATGAAGGCCTCGATCGACCCCAGGCAGGCCAAGCAGTGGTTCGGTGTGAATCCACCCGACCTGACCTTGATCGCCCGCTCGCGCTCGAGCAAGGCGGGCACCGGTGCCGACTACGTCTACACCATGCTGCGGACCTACTACCGTGATGAGACCAAGCCCACCGGCTGGAACAACCTGGCGTTCCCCAACATTGGCATGCCCAACCCACTGTGGGAGTTGCAGGGCGAACAGCGCCCTGTGATGGAAAAGGTGATGAGCCACGGTCACGAAGTCGATCGGGTCAAAGGTTGGGAATCGGTCAAGCCGGGCACGCTCAGCGCTGCCGAGTACGACCGCAACGTGGGTGATCTGGTTGCGTATCTTCAATGGATGGCCGAACCGGCACAAAACAGCCGTGTCCGCATCGGCGTTTGGGTGATGTTGTTTCTCGCGGCCTTCACTGTGGTGGCCTGGCGCTTGAATGCCGCCTTCTGGAAAGACATCAAGTAATCCCACCCGACAGGGCCGGTGGCATGCGCCACCGGCCTGTCAATTTCGCAGTGGTTTGCAGTGTCCGTATGACACGAACGCAAACCACTGTTTTTTGCTTTAAGGAGACTCCCCCATGATGGTCTTGTACTCGGGCACAACTTGCCCGTATTCCCACCGCTGCCGCTTCGTGTTGTTCGAAAAAGGCATGGACTTCGAGATCCGGGATGTCGACCTCTACAACAAGCCCGAGGACATCAGCGTGATGAACCCGTACGGCCAGGTGCCCATCCTGGTCGAGCGCGACCTCATCCTGTACGAGTCCAACATCATCAATGAGTACATTGACGAACGTTTTCCCCATCCACAGCTGATGCCTGGTGATCCGGTTGACCGGGCTCGCGTGCGCTTGTTCTTGCTCAACTTCGAAAAAGAACTGTTCACGCACGTGTCCATGCTCGAGTCGCGCGTGACCAAGGGCAACGAGAAGGCGCTTGAAAAAGCCCGCGCACACATTCGCGACCGCCTCACGCAGCTGGCGCCCGTTTTCCTGAAGAACAAGTTCATGCTGGGCGACAACTTCTCCATGCTCGACGTGGCGATTGCCCCTCTGCTGTGGCGCCTGGACTTTTACGGCATTGAACTCAGCAAGAACGCGGCACCTTTGCTCAAGTATGCCGAGCGGATTTTCTCGCGTCCGGCCTACATTGAGGCGTTGACGCCCTCCGAGAAAGTGATGCGCAAGTGATGGATGCCCCGGCCTGTCTGGCCGGGCTTGCCTGATCCCCAGCGACTGTCCATGAGTCCTGTCGACGCCGATATTCCTTCCACCCGGCCCTACCTGATCCGTGCTTTGCACGAATGGTGTTCGGACAACGGGTTTTCTCCCTACATTGCCGTGCAGGTGGATGCATCCGTGCAGGTGCCGATGGAGTTCGTGAAAAACGGCGAAATCGTGCTCAACGTGGGTGTTGACGCCACCAGTGCATTGCGACTGGGCAACGATTTCATCGAGTTCAAAGCGCGGTTTGGCGGTGTGGCGCGTGAAATCGTGGTGCCCATCAGCCATGTCATTGCGATCTATGCACGCGAGAATGGTCAGGGCATGGCGTTTCCCGCTCCTGCCCCCGCGATGTTGTCTGCCCTGAAGCCTCAGGATGAAGCGTCCGGCGGGTCGCAGCCGCTCACAGACCCTGTGTCACGCAGCCCGTTGCGGTCTGTGACCAGCGAAGACGCCGAGACGGAGGGTGATGACCCGCCACCAGAGCCTCCCAACGACGGCGCGGGCCGAGCGCCCGGTCGGCCCCAACTCAAACGCGTCAAGTAAACTCGCGTTCACCGGATTTTTCGGGCCGCTTTAGCTCAGTTGGTAGAGCAATCGCCTTGTAAGCGATAGGTCGTCTGTTCGAGTCAGACAAGCGGCACCAAACCCCTCTGTATTCCCCCGCTCGCGAGCGAGCGCTGTCAGTTCAACGTCCCGGCATTTGGACTTTGATCCTGATTGCGTTAACCTGCGCACCGCTGGCGGTCAAAGTCCGCTGAATGGCTGGCAAGAGCTGTCGCAGCTTGGCGGACGCGGCGGCGCTGCCCACCAACAAACACCACTCCTGGTCCTGAAGCGGGCCTGCCACCACGTGCTGTCGCATGGCCGCCGGTATGAGATGGCGGATCTGGTCCATGCACCCCTGGGATTCGCGAATGCGTTCCTGCAGCAAGGCCAGGGACGGCGAAGCCCCCACAGCCTGAGCCAGGCTGTACAGCGTGCGGGGACGTGAATCGGTGGCCATGTGAATTGAACGGGAACAGCAACCGCTGTTCACCGCACAGAAAGGTTGAAGAGTGCACATCATTATCACGGACGCCTGGCTGGCCCGAAGCAGGGCGATGCACCTCAGTGGCTTCAAGCTGATCGGTGTGGGCTTGCTCGCATCGATGCTGCTGATGCTTGCATCGATCGCCACCTACCACTGGTTCTTTCTCGAAGGGGTGCGCCAAGGGTGGCCGGGGTTCGCATCGGTTGCGCGCTTGGTTCACCAAAGCGATGCGGACTCCAAGGACGCTTACATGCGTGCCAATCTGGATGCCATGGCCCGAAAGCTTGGGGAAATGCAGGCGCGCATGGTGCAGATCGACTCACTCGGTGAGCGCGTGGCCGGACTCGCTGGTCTCAACCCGGCCGAGTTCAAGAACGCACCCGGTTCGGGCGGATCGTTGGTGGCGAGCCGCGACATCAGCATGCAGGAATTGATGCAGGCGCTCGAGTCGGTCGAAGTGTCCAGTGGCTCTCGCGTCGATTGGCTCACGGTGGTGGAGTCTCGGCTGTTCGATCAGAAGATCCAGCAGACCTTGATACCCACCGAAAAACCGGTCGACGGTGTTCAAGTCGGCTCCGCCTTCGGGTTTCGCATCGACCCGATCACGGGCCGGTCGGCCTTGCACACCGGGCTGGATTTCCCCGCTGATGTCGGCACACCGATCCTGGCCGCCGCGGGGGGTGTGGTCGTGGTCCAGGAGTACCACCCGGCATATGGAAACATGATCGAGGTTGATCATGGGAACGATCTGATCACCCGCTACGCCCATGCTTCGGCCACCTTCGTCAAAAAGGGCGACATCGTCAAGCGTGGGCAAAAGATCGCCAGCGTGGGGTCGACCGGGCGCTCCACGGGCCCCCATTTGCATTTTGAGGTCTGGGTGGCCGGGGTGCCGCAAGATCCCCAGCGCTTCCTCGCGGCTGGCGAAAAAATTGCAGCGGCCAAGTCCTCCACCCTGGGCCCTCGCAAGCCCTGAACTGGGGTGGTCCCCGGCAGTTAAAATCGCCACTTTGCTCTTGAAAGCGCTGCGTTTGCCGGCAACTCGCTGGCACACAGTGCACGCCCTCCAGGTTCGCAAGAGCCCTCCTCATTTCCTTTGCCTGCCCGGCGCCTTCAGGGTGTCTGGTGCAAGCCCGCATGTATGGCCACAAACTTCCTCACCAAACTCTTTGGTAGCCGCAACGACCGATTGCTCAAGACCTACCGCAAAACGGTGGAGCGCATCAACGGCCTGGAGGCGCAGTTTGAGAAACTCAGCGATGACGAACTCCGTGGAAAAACGGAATCGTTCAAGCAACGCATCGCGCAGGGCGAGAGCCTGGAATCCGTGTTGCCCGAAGCCTTCGCAGTGGTTCGCGAAGGCAGCAAGCGCATCATGAAAATGCGCCATTTCGACGTGCAGCTCGTGGGTGGTCTCGCGCTCCACCACGGCAAGGTGGCCGAGATGCGCACGGGTGAGGGCAAAACCCTGACCGCCACGCTGCCGGTGTACCTGAACGCTCTTACCGGCAAGGGCGTGCATGTGGTCACGGTCAACGACTACCTGGCCAGCCGCGACGCGCAGTGGATGGGGCGCCTGTACAACTTTCTCGGTCTCTCGGTCGGCATCAACCTGCCGCAGGCGCCCCGCGACGAGAAGCAGGCGGCTTACCGCTCCGACATCACCTACGGCACCAACAACGAATACGGCTTCGACTATTTGCGTGACAACATGGTCTATGAAGCCGCAGACCGCGTGCAGCGCGGCCTGAACTTCGCCATTGTCGATGAGGTGGATTCGATCCTGATCGACGAGGCCCGCACGCCGCTGATCATCAGCGGCCAGGCCGAAGACCAGACCCAGACCTACATGGCGATCAAGCAGCTGGTGCCGCACCTGGTGCGCCAGGAAGGCGAAGCCGATGTGCGCACAGGCGAGGGCGTGATCAAGCCGGGCGACTTCACCGTGGACGAGAAGGCGCACGCCATCCACATGACCGAACAGGGTCATGAGCATGCCGAGCAGTTGCTCAGCCAGGCGGGCCTGTTGCCCGAAGGCGCGTCGCTCTACGACCCGGCCAACATTGCACTGCTGCACAACCTGGTCACCTCGCTCAAGGCACACCACCTCTACCACCGTGACCAGCACTACGTGAACCAGAACGGCGAGATCGTGATCGTCGACGAGTTCACCGGTCGATTGATGACGGGTCGGCGCTGGAGCGACGGCCTGCACCAGGCGGTCGAAGCCAAGGAAGGTGTTGCGATCCAGCCCGAGAACCAGACACTGGCGTCCATCACGTTCCAGAATTACTTCCGTCTCTACGGCAAGCTCTCGGGCATGACCGGCACGGCCGACACCGAGGCGTATGAATTCCAGGAGATCTACAGCCTGGAGACGGTGGTGATTCCGCCGAACCGCGTGAGCAAGCGTGTTGACCAGCTCGATCGCGTCTACAAGACCACGAAAGAGAAGTACGTCGCGGCCATTCAGGACATTCGCGAATGCCACGAGCGCGGTCAGCCGGTGCTGGTGGGCACGTCGTCCATCGAGAACTCGGAGATCATCGCCGAGCTGCTGGTCAAGGAAGGCCTGCCCCACGAGGTGCTGAACGCCAAGCAGCATGCGCGCGAGGCCGACATCATCATCCAGGCGGGCCGTCCGGGCGGCATCACCATCGCCACCAACATGGCCGGTCGCGGCACCGACATCGTGCTCGGTGGCAACCTGGAGAAGATGGTCGATGCGGTGCAGAACGACGAGACGCTGGACGATGCCACCAAGGCCGCGCGCATCGAATCGCTGCGCCAGAACTGGCAGGCCGACCACGACAAGGTCAAGGCCCTGGGTGGCCTGCGCATCATCGCCACCGAGCGCCATGAGTCGCGTCGCATCGACAACCAGCTGCGTGGCCGCTCCGGTCGTCAGGGAGACCCGGGTTCGTCGCGTTTCTATTTGAGCCTGGACGATTCGCTGATGCGCATCTTTGCGGGCGACCGCGTGCGAGCGATCATGGACCGCCTCAAAATGCCCGAGGGCGAGGCCATCGAGGCTGGCATTGTCACGCGCAGCATCGAGAGCGCGCAGCGCAAGGTCGAGGCGCGCAACTTCGACATCCGCAAACAGCTGCTGGAATACGACGACGTGTCCAACGACCAGCGCAAAGTGATCTATCAGCAGCGCAACGACATCCTCGATGCCGAGTCCCTGCGCGCGCAGATCGATTCGCTGCGCGATGGTTGTTTTGCCGACCTGGTGCACCAGTACGTTCCCGAAGGCAGTGTGGAGGAGCAGTGGGACCTGCCCACGCTGGAGCGCGTGCTGCGCGAAGAGTGGGCCGTCGATGTGCCGGTGACGACCTGGGTGTCGGACGCCGAGTCGATCGACGCGGAAGAAGTTGCCGAGCGCGTGGTGGCCGCGGCCAGGACGGCGTTCGAGGCCAAGGTTCAGATCGTGGGCGAGGAGAACTTCACCCAGTTCGAGCGCGTGGTGTTGCTGCAGACCATCGACGGGCAGTGGCGCGAACACCTGTCCGCGCTGGACTACCTGCGTCAGGGCATCCACTTGCGCGGCTATGCGCAGAAGCAGCCCAAGCAGGAGTACAAGCGTGAGGCCTTCGTGTTGTTTGGCCAGTTGCTGGACACGGTGAAGAACGATGTGACGCGCGTGTTGATGAACGTGCGCGTGCAGTCTGCCGAACAGATGGCGCAGGCGGCTGAACAGCTGGAAGAGCGCGCCGAGCAGATCGCCAACGTGACCTACACCGCCCCCACCGAGACCGGTGAAGCGGAAACGGTGGGCGCGTCCGGGGCAGCACCGCGTCCCGCCGGCGATGTGCCGCGCGTGGGACGCAACGATCCTTGCCCTTGTGGCAGCGGCAAGAAATACAAGCAGTGCCACGGCAAGCTGGACTGACGCGTCCGGGCCCGGGGGCCCGCGCGTTCCGCTGACCGGCTCAACCCTGAACCCACGGAGTCTCCATGCCCGTTCAACTCGACACGCCCTCGGCCAACGACCTGCTCCCCATCGCGGGTGTGCGCATCGGGGTCGCGGAAGCCGGCATCCGCAAGGCCCACCGCAAAGACCTCACGGTCTTCTTGTTGGATGAAGGCTGTGCGGTCGGTGCGGTGTTCACCCAGAACCGCTACGCCGCGGCCCCGGTGCAAGTCTGCCGTGAACACCTGGCCGCAGGGCAGGGTGTGCGCGCGTTGGTGATCAACACCGGCAACGCCAACGCTGGCACTGGTGAGCCGGGTCTCGCGAATGCCCGCCAGACCTGCACGGCGCTGGCCCTGTCCTTGGGTGTGCGCCACGAGCAGGTGTTGCCGTTCTCCACCGGCGTGATCATGGAGCCGCTGCCGCTCGATCGCCTGCTTGCCGGTTTGCCAGCCGCCCTCACCGACGCGGCGCAACCGCAAAACGACAGCGGCGCACAGTGGCTGATGGCGGCTCAGGGCATCATGACCACCGACACCCTGCCCAAGGCCCGCAGCCAGCGCATGGTGATCGATGGTCACGCCGTGCACGCCACCGGCATTGCCAAAGGCGCCGGGATGATCCGCCCGAACATGGCCACCATGTTGGGCTTCCTGGCCACCGACGCTGCCGTGGCGCCCGCGCTCATGAATGAGTTGGCGCGGCGCCTGGCCGATGCGTCGTTCAACCGGGTCACGGTGGACGGCGATACCAGCACCAACGACTCGTTTGTGGTGGTGGCCACGGGTCAAGCGGGACATGCCCCCATCACGGACCTGAACAGCCCGGCGGGCGTGGCCTTGCTGGACGGCTTGACGCAAGTGGCGCGCTTCCTCGCGCATGCCATCGTGCGCGATGGCGAGGGCGCCACCAAGTTCATCACCGTTCAAGTTGAGGGTGGTCGAACCGCGGCGGAATGTCTGCTGGCGGCCTATGCCGTTGCGCATTCGCCCCTGGTCAAGACGGCCTTCTTCGCCAGCGATCCCAACCTCGGTCGCATCCTGGCCGCCGTGGGCTACGCCGGCATCCACGATCTCGACGTGAGCGGCATCGAGCTCCACCTGGGCGATGTGCACGTGGTTACCCACGGCGGTCGCCACCCCGACTACCGCGAAGAGGATGGTCAGCGTGTGATGAAACAGGCCGAGATCCTGGTGCGCATCGGCCTGGGCCGCGGTGCGGCCACCGAGACGGTGTGGACCTGCGATTTCAGCCACGACTACGTGACCATCAACGCTGACTACCGTTCTTGAACAGCGCGCCATGAACGAACACTTCGAACGCCTGTTGGCGCGCGCCGAGCAGTTGATGGCCCGCATCGAATCGGTGCTGCCCCAACCCATGCAGGCGCCCGATTGGGCGGCCGCCGTGGCGTGGCGTTACCGCAAACGCTCCAGCGGCCATGGTGCACTGGAGCCGGTGCGCCATGTGGGCGCCATGCGCCTGAGCGATCTGCAGGAGATCGACGGGCAGAAAGAAAAGATCCAGCGCAACACGCAGCAGTTCGTGCAGGGTCGGCCGGCCAACAACGTGCTGCTCACCGGTGCGCGCGGCACCGGCAAGTCGTCGTTGATCCGCGCCTGCCTCAACGAATACGCGCCGCAGGGTCTTCGCCTGATCGAGGTCGACAAGGCGGATCTCGTGGATTTGCCGGACATCGTCGATGTGGTGTCCGAACGGCCCGAGCGCTTCATCGTGTTCTGCGACGACCTGAGCTTCGAAGATGGTGAACCGGGCTACAAGGCGCTCAAATCGATTCTCGATGGTTCGGTGTCGGCGGCCAGTCCCAACGTGCTCATCTACGCCACAAGCAACCGTCGCCACCTGCTGCCCGAGTACATGAAGGAAAACCTCACCTACACGCACACCGCCGAAGGCGAGGTGCATCCGGGTGAGGTGGTCGAAGAAAAGATCTCGCTGTCGGAGCGCTTCGGTCTGTGGGTGAGCTTCTATCCGTTCAGCCAGGACGAATACCTCACCATCGTGGCTCAGTGGCTCTCGTCGTTCGGCGTGACCGCCAGCGACATCGAAGCCGCGCGTCCTCAGGCGCTGGTGTGGGCGTTGGAGCGCGGTTCGCGCAGCGGACGCGTGGCCTACCAGTTCGCCCGTGACTACGCCGGCACGCACGCGTCAAAAGCATGAGATCGCCGGTTCTCGTCGTGGACGCCGACCCCGGCGTTGAACGACCGGTTGACCGACCCGTGGTAGACGTGGCGGTGGGCTTGTTGATGGCGCCCGATGGTCGCTTTCTGCTCACTTCGCGCCCGGTGGGCAAGGTGTATGCCGGCTACTGGGAGTTTCCCGGTGGCAAGCTGGAAGCCGGCGAGTCGGTGGAGCAGGCCCTGCGCCGCGAACTGCAGGAAGAGATCGGCGTGACCATTGGATCGGCCCACACGTGGCGCGACAGCCTGGTGGACTATCCCCACGCGCTGGTGCGCCTGCACTTTTGCAAGGTGTTCGACTGGACGGGTGAACTCCAGATGCGCGAGGGCCAGCAGTTCAGCTGGGAGGCCTTGCCAGCACGCTGCGCACCGATCCTGCCGGGCACCGTGCCCGTGCTGGAATGGCTCGCGCAGGAGCGCGCCCAGGCATCGGTCTGAGCCGGAGCTTCCGGGGTCAGGAGACCCCGAAGTCCGGATCGTTCTGGCTGTCCTGCTCGGGCAGTTTGAAGCTCTCGGTGGCCCAGGCGCCGAAGTCCATGTTCTTGCAGCGCTCGCAGCAGAACGGCCGAAAAGCGTTGCTCGGCGCGTAGATGCTCGGGCCGCCGCACCCGGGGCATCGCACCGTTTTCAAAGGACTGGTGTGGGCGTTGGAAGGCATGAACGAGCTCGTCGAGACTCACGCGCAGAGGGTCAACTCAAACGCCGTGTCGTCTTGCGCCGGGTGCAGGCGGTCGTCGTCGCCCAGACGCATCATGCGCACCGACAACATCAGGCGGTTGCCGCTGATTTCCGGAATCAGACCCGAGCTCGGGTCGATGCGCAGGCGCAGCAGCTGAAAAGTACGGCCCTGGGGCAATGTCTGCTGAAACTGGCCACCGGGCGCCACCACTTTTTGTGGCGATCCCGAGTCGCGCAGCATCTTGAGCAGCAGCACAACGGATTCCGCCAGCGGCGCCAGCGGCACCGACCACCGCTGCAGGTCGGCCTGCCGAACCTCTGCGCTGTGGTGTTGCCAGTGGTAATACGCCGGGAGGTCGAATTCGCACGTGCCGGCGGGGATGCCGATGCGACTTCGGATGCTCATCAACCAGTCGTTTTCGGTCAGCGACTGACCTGTCTTGCCGGCCAGGCCGCTGAGCTGTGAAAAGCAATCTTCCAGTTGACCAATGGCCTCGTTGAGCGCCTGCTCCGAGATCATGGGGTTGCCCCGGTAGGAAATGAGTTGCTGCTTGTGCCGTTCGATGTCCTTGAGCACATCGGATTTCATGTCGGCCCTTGACGCCACTTCGATGATTTCGAAGATCGTTTGGATGGCGAAGTGATGGTCCAGCGGGTGCTGACGTGGCACCAGTTCGACCATGCGCCGGAACAGTTGTTCAAGTCGCAGGTAGGTGCGGATGCGTTCGTTGAAGGGGTATTCGTACAGGATCACAGCGGCTTGGGTGCGCAGGGCGGTGCGGCGGGTGGGGGTTCATCATAGCCCGAACCGATTCGCCAACGCCCGAGCCAGATGTTGCAGGTTGTCGATGCTGTCCGTGTCGTTGAACACCACCAGGTCTGCGCAAGCCAACCGTTTTTCCCGCGTGCTTTGAATGCGCATGGCCGCCTCGATGGTCGGCAGGTCCCATCCACTGCGCTGCACCACCCGGCGGACTTGCGTGGCGGGCAGGCAGTCCACCACCAGCACGCGGTCCAGCTGCGGCCGCCAGCGCGGCGACTCGACCAACAGCGGGATGTCAAAGACCACCAGCCTGGATGTGGCCAGCGTGGTTTGCCGACGAATTTCGTCGCCCACCAGCGGATGGACGATCTGTTCCAGAAGCGTGCGTGCATCGGGTTGGGCAAACACGTGCTCGCGCATGCGCTGTCTGTCCAGTGAGCCGTCCCGGGCGATGAACTCGCTGCCAAAGGTTTCGGCAATGCCGCGGATGGCCGAACCGCCGATGTCGGTGCAGGCTCGCGAAATCGCATCCGCATCGATCAGATCCGCGCCCAGACCTTGAAGCAGGCGAGCCAGCGTGCTCTTCCCGCTGCCAATGCCACCCGTGAGCCCCACTTTCAGGATGCGCTGGGTCTCAGAGGACACGTTCACAGACCGATGACGGCCAAGATCGCCGATGGTCCGAAGATCATGGCGGTCAGTCCCGCCAGTGCGAGGAAGGGACCAAACGGCACGTAGCCCCCTTCGCGCAGTTCACCCTTGAGTTTGATGCCGATGCCGATCACGGCACCGATCACCGAGGCCATGAGGATCACGGGGATCAGGGCTTGCCAACCAAACCAGGCGCCAAAGGCCGCGAAAAGTTTGAAGTCTCCGTATCCCATGCCCTCTTTGCCCGTGACCAGCTTGAAAGCCCAATACACGAGCCACAGCGAGAGGTAGCCACCCACAGCGCCCCACAAAGCGTCCGGCAGCGCCGTGTCGGTCAACCGGAGGCCCGCCGAGCACAAACCGGCCCACAGCAAAGGCAGGGTGATGTCGTCGGGCAGCAACGTGGTGTCCCAATCAATGCAAGCCAGCGCAAGCACCGCCGCTGAAAATCCGCACCATGCGATGGCCTCCCAGCCCAGTCCCCACGACCAGCCACACCAGGCGAACAGGGCGCCCGAGATCAACTCCACCGTCGGATACCGCACGCTGATGGGTGCGCCGCACTGGCTGCACTTTCCGCGCAACGCGATGTAGCTGAGCACGGGCACGTTTTCAAACCAGCGGATTTGATGCCCGCACTGAGGGCAGCGCGACCTGGGCACCATCAGGTTGAAAGGCTCGACCACCGCAACGGGCCGCAGCAGCTCCTCTTTTCCTGCATGGAGGTCTGCGCACTCGGCGGCCCAGTGCTGCTCCATCATCTTGGGCAGCCGGTGAATCACCACATTGAGAAAGCTGCCCACCAGCAGGCCCAATAGACCCAGCAGCGCCGCGTCTGCCGCGCTCGCACCCAGCATCAAACCACCTGACCCAGCTTGAAGATCGGGAGGTACATCGAGACCACGATGCCCCCGATGACGGTGCCCAGCACCACGATGATGATGGGCTCCATCAAGCTGGAGATGCCTGCAACCATGTCGTCCACCTCGGCCTCATAGAAGTCGGCTGCCTTGCCCAGCATGTGGTCGATCGAGCCGGACTCTTCGCCGATCGCGCACATCTGGAGCACCATGGAAGGGAAGATGTTGGCGTTGGTCATGGCGTTGGTCAGACTGGTACCGGTCGACACTTCCTGCTGAATGCGCTCGGTGGCAATAGAGAACACCGAATTGCCGGCGGCACCCCCCACCGAATCCAGGGCCTCCACCAAAGGCACACCAGCGGCGAACATGGTGGAGAGCGTTCGTGTCCAGCGGGCGATCACGGATTTTTCAATCAGCACACCGAAGATCGGCAGCTTCAGCAGCACGCGGTCCATGAACCTCTGCACCTTCTCGTTGCGGCGCCAAGCCTGCATGAAAAAGTAGAAACCGCCGCCCAGTCCACCAAAGATCAACCACCAGTACTCGGTGAAGAACTCGCTCATGGCAATGACGAACAGAGTCGGGGCGGGGAGGTCTGCGCCGAACGAGGAAAACACTTGCTTGAACGAAGGAATCACGAAAATCATGATCACGGCGACCACGACGAACGCCACGATCACCACCGCGATCGGGTACATCAGCGCCGACTTGATTTTCGACTTGAGGGCCTCGGTTTTTTCCATGTAGACCGCGAGGCGATCCAGCAACTCTTCAAGAATACCGGCCGCTTCACCCGCTTCCACCAGGTTGCAGTACAGGCTGTCGAAGTAGAGCGGGTTTTTGCGAAAGGCGGCACTCAACGATGTACCGGTCTCGACATCGGAGCGGATGTCGTTGAGCAGTTTGGTCACGCTGGGGTTGGGGTTGCCGCGCCCGACGATGTCGAACGCCTGCAGCAGGGGCACGCCGGCTTTCATCATGGTGGCCAGCTGGCGCGTGAAGATGGCGATGTCCTTGGGCTTGATGCGCTTGCCCGAACTCATCCGGCGCTTCTTGACCTTGCCCGGGATGATGCCCTGACGGCGCAACGCTGCCAGCACTTGGTTCTCTCCAGCCGCACGCGTTTCACCGCGCACCGTTTTGCCGTTGCGGTCCTTGCCTTCCCACTCGAAAACAACTTCTTTGATGCTCTTGGATGCAGCGGTTGCCATGGTGTCCCCTCAGGCCTATGTCCGACTCAACGTCACTCGTTGGTGACGCTGAGCACCTCTTCCAGCGACGTCATGCCCAGTTTCACCTTGAGCAGCCCTGACTCGCGCAGCGTGCGCACGCCTTCCTTGCCGGCTTGCTGCGCGATGTCCAGCGCACTGCCGCCACGAAGGATGATGCGTTGAATTTCTTCCGAAATCGGCATCACCTGGTAGATACCGACCCGGCCCTTGTAGCCGTTGTTGCAAGCTGAGCATCCCACTGGTCGGAAGGGTGTCCAGGTGCCGTCCAGGTCATCCGCCTTGAAGCCGGCGTCGACCAAAGCCTTGCGGGGCACATCCAGTGGCGCCTTGCAGACGCCACACAGGCGCCGCGCCAGGCGCTGCGCGGTGATCAGGATCACGCTGGAAGCGATGTTGAACGTGGGAATGCCCATGTTCATCATCCGCGTCAGGGTGGTCGGCGCATCGTTGGTGTGCAGCGTGGACAGCACCATGTGACCGGTTTGCGCCGCCTTGATGGAGATGTCCGCAGTTTCCAGATCACGGATCTCGCCGACCATGATCACATCAGGATCCTGACGCAAGAAGGCCTTCAAGGCCGCGGCAAAAGTGAGTCCGGCCTTTTCGTTCACGTTGACCTGATTCACCCCGGGCAGGTTGATCTCGGAAGGGTCTTCCGCTGTCGAGATGTTGATGCCCGGCTTGTTCAGAATGTTCAGGCACGTGTAGAGCGAGACGGTCTTGCCCGAACCGGTGGGTCCTGTCACCAGCACCATGCCGTAGGGTCGACCAATGGCCGCCATCAAGCGTTCTTTTTCTTCGGGCTCGTAGCCCAGCGCATCGATGCCCACCTTGGCGCTGCTCGGGTCAAGGATACGGATCACGATTTTTTCGCCAAAAAGCGTGGGCAACGTGCTCACCCGGAAATCGATGACGCGGTCGGGACCGATTTTCAGCTTCATCCGGCCATCTTGTGGCACCCGCTTCTCGGAAATGTCCATGCGGGAGATCACCTTGATGCGCGAAGCCAGCTTGTCCTTGATGGCAATGGGCGGGGACGCAATCTCGCGCAATTCGCCGTCGACCCGGAAGCGAACCCGGTAGTTGTGCTCGTAAGGCTCAAAGTGCAGGTCGGACGCGCGCATGTTGAAGGCGTCGATCAGCATCTTGTGCAGAAACTTGACCACCGGTGCGTCATCGACCTCGGAGGCTTTGTCGTTCGTATCCGTGACCACCGTTTCGGTCGCCATTTCGTCGAACTCGAAATCTCCGCCGATGATGTTGTCCATCGTCTCGGAGACACTGGTGGTTTGTGACTCCACCAGTTTGCTGAGCTTGTCGTACTCCGCGATCACCCAGTCCACGCCCATCTGGGTCGCGAACTTGATTTTTTCTGCAGCCTGCTGATCCGCGGGGTCGGCAGTTGCCACCATCAGGCGGTTGTTGCGCTTGCTGAGGACAACGATTCGGTAGTCGGCGCAGATCTTGGCGTCGAGCAGGCCGCTGGGCAGACGCTGCACGTCGATGGCATCGAGGTCCAGCAGCGGAGCAGAAAAGGCGACCGACATCGTGTGCGCCAGGTCCGAAGCCGACACAGCGCCCGATCCCGTGAGCTCGGCGATGAAACTGGAGCGCCCGCTTTGGGCCTTGCGGTACAGGTCTTCAGCGGCCTTCTGGCCGAGCTTGCCCGCCGACACCAATGCCCGCCCGAGGCCGGGCAAAGCCATGGATGGGGATTCTTGAGTGACTGATTCGACGGACGCCATAAGCCCGTAATCTAGCGTAAATCAACGACTTGGCCGTCAATATTGAGGCAAGTTGTGTTGAATATCCGTATTCGCACGGATCCGCGTTGTATCGGCGTTGCGCCACCCACGCCGGTCCCTTGAAAAGGCCCGTTTATCGGTGCCAGTTGGGGTTTGACGGAATTGTTGAATCTGGTCGGGGTGAGAGGATTCGAACCTCCGGCCTCTACGTCCCGAATACTGAGCTCCTATGGTTACGGGAGATTTCGCCAGATTCCTCAGCACCATTTCTCCTATGAAGAAGGGGACTGAAGTTCTTTCGCAACCTTTCGAGGATTTCCGCTATCCTGTTACCCCAGTGTTACCCAAGGGGACCCCATGGCAGAACGGCTTGACTTCATCATTCGAGAGATTGAAGCACTCTCACCACCGGCTTCGGGCCGTCTGGAGCTGAAAGACACGAAGGTGCCTGGCCTGTATTTGAGGGTCACGCCGAACGGCGTGAAGACCTTCTCGTACGTTGGTCGTGCGAAAGGGTCCAGTCGTGTGGAGCGCCTTACGTTGGGTAAATTTCCAGCTGTAAAGCCGGAGGAGGCCAGACGCCGGGCAACCCAGCTCGCGGGTGAGCTTGCGGGCGGAAAGAGCGTCGCGTCAGCGGCCAGGGACAAGCGTGGAGAGCTCACTTTAGAGCAATTGAAAAAGCTCTATTTCGCCCATCTACTCGCCCACACGCGAGCTCCTGAACACTTCGAACTCGTCTACACGTTGTACATAGGCCCCCACTTTGGCACCCGCCGCCTTTCCGAAATCAAGCCGGGAGACGTTACCAAATGGCTGCGCGGACTGCCTGAGGAAATACTCCGGCGTAGGGCTGCGAAGGCTGCGGCTATTCAGGCGAGGGCCGAAGCGCGCCGCCGGGAAATCCTGAAGCGCCGAGCCGAGGCAGGTCGCCGCTTTGGCCCTGACCCCAAGCCGAAACGGGCACACCTCTCGGAGGGAAGGGTGACTGGCAAAAGTACAGCGAACCGCGCCTACGATTCTCTGCGAGCGATGTTCAACTGGGCAATGTCTGCCGATGGCGCTCATGTGTTCGCTGGGCCAAATCCCGCATCAGGCCAGACAAGGTATCAACAGTTGGAGCGGGAGCGTTTTCTCCAGCCGGATGAACTTGGCCCGTTCTTCGACGCGCTGGGCGCTGAGACCAACGTCACAGCTCGAGATTGCATTCTCCTCAAGTTGCTCACGGGCGTGCGCCGCAACAACACACAAGAGATGCGATGGGCGGATGTGAACCTCCAGCGTGAGGAATGGCGCATCGGTGAAACGAAAAATGGCATGCCTCAAACAGTGCCACTCGTCCCCGAAGCACTGGCAATCCTCACGCTGCGGAAACTGGAGGCGGAGGGCCCCTGGGTATTTCCGTCTGAGAAAAGCAAGACAGGCCACATCGTGAACACATCGAAGGCCTGGCGCAGGATTTTGGAACGCGCAAATTTGACGGACCTGCGGGGTCATGACCTCCGCCGCAGCATTGGAAGTTGGCAGGCGCGCGAGGGAGCAAGCCTTGTGTTGATTGGCCGAAGTCTGAACCACATAGACCCCAGTTCCACCAAGATTTACGCCCGCCTCGACATGGACCCAGTTCGTCAGTCGATGACGCGTGCCACAACCTCCATGTTCCACGCTGCTGGGTTGAAACCTAGCGCTGAAGTCATCGACCTTCAAGAAGCGGCAGGGAAGCGCGGCATGCAGGCGACGCGTAAGTGAGTTACGCCCAATGAGGCTTTGGCTCGACACTGAGTACAACGGGTTCCAGGGCGCCCTAATCAGCATGGCGCTAGTGGACGAGAAAGGACGCGGCTGGTACGAGGCATTGAGCTGCGAAGCACCTGTGTCATGGGTTCAGGACAACGTATTGCCCGTCTTGAAAAAGAAAGCGACCACGCGTAAACACTTCACCGATTCCCTGGGTGCTTGGTTGCGTGAGTACGACCACATTCACGTTATGGCGGACTGGCCGGAGGACTTCGTACACTTTTGCTCGGCCTTGGTGCCTGGGCCTGGAGAGTGTCTTGTGGTGCCGACGCTGACCATGGAGTTACTCCATCTCCGTGAGCGCACGGACTCTGCTGTCCCCCATAACGCGCTGGAAGACGCCAAGGCGCTCAAGCAGGCATACATGCGTACCCTAGTGGCGGAGGGCGTCCAAAAACTCCTCCAGCGACGCACGCGACCTATCCCGGAGAAACCGAGCACATCTCGCTGATTACGTCTCCCATCCCCGCTGGAAGAGAGATGCAAATCCCCCGGTCGATTTTTTCGAAGAGCTCACCTTCCACGGGTGACCCCGCTGTGACTCCTGTAGATTTCCACCATGCCGCGTTTCGGAGCCTTTTAGCAAACTCTTGTTTAGAAAGAAAGCTCCCATATATGTGCGCCACTTATCGGTACATTTGCACATTTTCGGGAATCTCTCTACAATAACTCTGGTTGGAGACTGGATGTCTATAGACGAACTCGATGAGGCGCTGGCGCTGCTCGGATGGAGGGTGAGTGACTTCTGCCGGGCAACTGGCCTGCATCGCAATACGCCGAGCCGATGGAGAAACGACGCCGTTGAAATTCCGGAATGGGTGTCAAAACACCTGGCGCTTTTGCTGGAGCTGAAACGGCTACACGCACAGTATCTGGAGCCGCCAAAGGAATGACGCGAAGCACCGGCGCGACACCCGGGGCAAGGTCCACTAAGGAGTTGTGACATGCACTTGAGAGCCGACCAACTGCGACACGCACTGCAAGCACCCATCGCAGCCCCACGCTACCGCATCCTGTATTTGGAGAACGGCAAGGAGAAGGGCTCTCCATGGCTCTATCGCCACGACCACGCGAGGACCGCCCTCGGCGTCTTGCAGCGAAGAGTTGGCGACCGAAACGCAATCATCTACGTGGACTGACCACGAAGCACGCCTGTCTGGAGCGTATTCCAGACAAAGCGGGCCGCAAAGGTGGTGGAACACCGATGCAGCCCTAACCAAATCAACCTGTTAAGGAGGTTCAAATGGCTGAGGTCAATGTTACCCAACCTGCACCGCACATCCTGCGGTTCTTCAACAATTGCCTGACTACCGCAGTACGTCTGTGCCACGCTCTCCAGCAGGAGGCGTCATGAGCTTTTCTCGCTTTCTCCAGGCCGTAGGTATCGGCCAAGTCCGTGTCGCAGGTCAACTTCCGGACCGAGTTCTTCAACACGTATGCGGCTCGGATGTGTGTGGGACTTTTCAGCCAGAAGACGACGGCCCCACGCTCATCGTAGTTGGTGAGCGTGCGCCAGCAGAGCGCCTGCGCCGGTTGGCCGCGAAGCATCACCTAGAGCCCGAGTCGTTGCTTCTGTTCGCCAGAAGGCACTGACATGCAATGCCCCCAGCCCCGCCCTAAAAAGCTCTCCTGAAGGCGCACAGCATGTCCGGCGAACGTCTGCTTCAACGTCCAATTTATGGAGGTGTCTTCGGCGAAGACGGACGCTACGCGCTGGCTAGCATTCCGTGCGTGTCTCGGGGTCTGTTCGCAACCAAGTACATGGTGGTCAAGCCCCAAGCGGGCGTTGTCATCAGCGTGTCGGAGGACAAGGTGCAGGCGCTCGCATTGGCTCGCTTGCGACTGAACTCAGCCAACGACAAGCATCTGATGCAGCCAGGCAGCTCCACTCAAGGGGAGCTGTGGCCAGACGAGCCGGTGCTGACGCATACGCAAGCCCCAGCCCAGTACGTGTCTCGTAGAAGGCGCTCCATCTTCGAGGGGTCTGGCGGACATTGCCATTACTGCAACACGCCGCTGAGCCTCTTCGGACCGTGGCATGTGGAGCATCAGCTACCGCGCGCGCTTGGCGGTGGTGATGACACGCTGAATCTGGTCGCTGCATGTGTCCGTTGCAACCTCTCCAAGAGCGACAGCACGGCCATCGAGTTTGTTACTCGCAAAGTGGCTGGATGACGGTCCCCTCGCCACAACCCTCCCTCAATCTAAAAGGAAATGCATCATGGCTAAATCAACCGCAATCGCTCCTTTCAGTGACCGGCGCGCCTTCGTCGTCCCTCACAACAATCCAGACTCTTCAAGCCCTTTAGATTGCGTGGTGACAACGCAGGGCGAGTACACCCCCACACACATCCGAGTCGGCGTGAAGTGTTCTGACGAACTGCTGCAGCTCGTTTGGGAGGAGCGCACGCGTTTTCCTCTGCTCACGTTGGAGCAGCTCAAGCGAGCGCGTGATGGAGAGTCCAGCGCAGTTGAGGTGGCAGCATGAGCAACCGTGCTCAAGTGGCACTGGCTTGCGTTGCCCCTCATCTGCGAGATTGGGCTGGGCTCGAAAGAGTTGCCTACGAAACTTCAGGTGAGGTGCGATTTTTAGGCCTACGTGATGCTCTTGAGGCGTCGGACCTTGTGCCGCTCGGCACTTACTTCCCCGGCGAGGTTCCTGGAGCGCGCGGCATTCGCTGGAAGGATGAAGCAGGTCGCAGGCATGTCCTTTCGCGATGGGGTAGCAAGGCATCGAATACCTTCATGCTCACCGTATATCCGACTGCCGCTGAGAAAATGCGCCAGGAAGAAGCGGCGAGGGTTGGCGCACAGTTGACCAAGGTGGACCGCGAAATCAAATCGCTCGACGTGTCTGAGGAGCAGTACCGTGCGCATCTCGCGCGGTTTATGGGTGCCACTGGTGCGGCTGCCCGGGGCATCATGTTTTCAGAAGATGATTCTTGGAGCTATGGCCCAGACGCTCAAGAAGAATTTGAGGGGCTGCTGGCGCAGATGCAAGAACTCATCACGTCTAGCCCAGTCGTCCGAAACCAGTCAGCCTTGGATGCTGCTAGGCGGAAGCGTGCGGCCCTGACCGACGAGAAGTTTCGCACCACCATGCTGAAGGTCGTCGGGGGCTCCGCGACCTGAAGTCGGTACGTGAGTTTTTGCCCCAGCTAGGTTTAGCGGCCGAAAAGCGGGACACCTTCACCCGCCTGCTGGGGCGTCTATTTGAAGGGTGCCGGAAGGGGCACGAATGCTTGCGATGATTGTGCTCCCGCCAGGTACGGACCGATTGAAGGTTGGAGAAATTCCAGCTTTAGTTGCCGACGCCATACACCCTCCTTTGCCAGACGACACCCCGCGTCTGCTCTCCTACCTGCAGAAGGAGGCTATCGACAGGGACTTGGTCTTGCAGTGGTGTGGCCAGAATGGGGGCTTTCCAGTAGCCCTGACAGATGCAGATTGGGAGGCGCTGTACAGCGGACCGTGGTCTGCGCTACCGAGGCTAGAGTTGCAGCCAGAGAGCACCGAAGGACCCACCAAACTTAAAACGCGAATCACAGAAGGTGACTGGGGACGTTATAGGGAGGCACTTGAAGCAAGGCCTCCACAAGGTTGGCAGCTAATCGCGGTCTGGAGGAACCCTGCTGCTGAGCAATGGCTCATGAATCACGAAGCACGACGGCAGTGGGCGAAGCTATTGCAGCAGCAGGCGTTGCGAGGGTTTATTGAGCCTTGGCCATCGAGTTCTCTTATTCCGACGCCAGGTCTCGTTGGCAGGCAATTGGAAGAGAGTTTTCTCTCCGTTGCCAAGTTTGCTGAGTTTGCGGCTGGGTTCTCGGTCGGAGTGCGAGTGCAGCGAGCATTTACGAGAAAGCCCTTAGCCCGCGAGCTGTTGGAGATTCTCCTCAAGGAGCCCATGGACGAAAACGTGACTGTCATCGAGGCTATAGGTAGCTTTTACGGGCAAGCTTCAAAGACTGTGCGCGAATGGATACCCCAACTGGAACTCGTAGTCGAGAGACAGGCGCAAGGACATTTCACTGTCGGCGAAGCGGCTCAGTTGCTTGCCGATGGAAATCAATCCACAGATGTGAAGGACATGATTGCGCGCATGGGTGCCGCCAAGGTTGGCAACCCGGAGCGCCGTCTTGTCAGGAGCCCTAATCTTCTTCCTTTGCCCGACCATGCCGAGCCACGGGAATATCTAGACCTTGTCACAGCAGTCGAAGTGGACGAATGGCTTTCGGGGTTGGGGGTGATGTTTCGTCTGGCGTCCGCGTGCCCGTTTCTACCAGCGCCAGAGCGCGGGCAGGCGACTGCATCAGCGGTCCACCAAGAGCGCGCGGAAGAACGACAAGACAGGAGGCTTGCTCGCTTCACGGAATTGGGTGGCCGTCTCAAGCGTGTCACTGGAGCCTGGAACGTGGACAACACGCTCGGTAGGCGCGGTGCCCTGGCTGCTCTGGTTGCGGAGGAAAAAGCGACATTGCGTGCGAGAAGCGACCGCAAGGATGTCAGTCTCGACCTCCAAGCCGCCGCAGACCGTCAAAGAGCATCGCGCGCAGCTTGAGTTCGTCGAATCGATGACAGCTCTCGTAGGTTTTTGGGCCGGTGGAGCAATGGGGGGAATTGGGGGAGTTGACGGGGGTGGCTCCCCAAAATCTGAAATGCGTTTACCAAAACAACCGAAAGGTTACGACGCATGGAAACGCTCCCCGCAACTCGCCGAATCACTTCGAGCGAAAACCTCACGCCCAAGCAGACAGCTGAACTGCTGAACCTGCCCCAAGCCACCTTGTCCGTGTGGAGAAGCACCAATCGGGTGGTGCTGCCGTTCTTCAAGCTAGGCCATCACGTCCGCTACCGCCGCTCAGACATTGAGCGATTCATTGAGCAGAACCTGCGCAATGCTTCGGTGGAGGGCTGAAATTGAAAACGCCCGAGCTTCCTTTCGAAAACCCGAGCGCCCTCGACAGCCTCGATTCTAGTCAACAAGCCCGATTCACGCCACGTCAAAGCCGTGTGCTTGACGCACTGTGCAGCGCGGGTGGGTGGGTCTCCCGTGAGGACGTTGACCGCATTGCCGGTGCATCAAACGGACCACAAATCATCCTGGAGTTGCGCCGGAAGGTCGCAGGCCATGATGGCATTGAGATGCAGAGGGCCGAGGCCACAGACCGGGACGGGAAGGCCTGCAAGCCTGGGCGGTATCGACTCACGCTACAGGGTCGTCAGCGCGTTCTGCAGGCTTTGCGCCTTGTTGAGGAGCCAGTATGAAGAAGCTCCCGAAAAGCGTCTCGCAGCCTGAGCAACTTAGCTTCTTGGACCCGCCACCTTTCGCGCCCCAGTGGCCGACGCGTGGAACGCTCGCCGACAAGGCTTTGGGCATGTTGATGGACGGTCAGGTGTTCGACCATCCGGACTTTGAGAGCCGCACGCAGAGCTGGCGTCTTGGTGCAGTCGTTTTTACGCTGCGCACCCTTGGATGGCCCATCGAGACCATCGAAATTCCAAGCCCCACCGAATCATGCGCAGACCGCACCATTGCCCTGTACCGGTTGGACGGCAAATACACGGCGCAAGCGCTGGCCATGAACGGGAGGTCTCATGCTGACCATGGTTAATGAGCAGGCCCGGGACGCCTTGTATGCCATCCCCGCTGACCTTTCGCGTGACGAGTGGGTTCGGGTGGGAATGGCCGCACACGCCGCTGGGTTGGAGTTCGATGTATTCAACGACTGGAGCGCCCAAGCTGGGAGCTACAACGAGCGGGACGCCCGAGATACCTGGCGAAGCTTCAAACCCGGGAAAGGCGTGGGAGCGGGAACGCTCTTCAAGACCGCCGCCCAGAATGGTTGGCGGGTGGACGCCCAGAAGCCCGTTGGGGCCCGTGCATTTACCCCCAGAAGACCGCAGGAGCGTCCAAATCAAGGGCGGCAAGGGGTAGGGCCCACCAACGTGTGGGAGCGCTGTGAAGCCGCTACAGCGGACCACCCCTACATCCTGGAGAAGCAGGGAGTGGCCGATGGGCTGCGCGTCGTCCCTGATGGTGACCCTCTGGTTGTTGCTGGCGAGCGCATGGCTGGGGCGCTTGTCATCCCGGTTCGCCGCGTGGATGGCTCCATCTCCAGCCTCCAGCTCATCGCCGCACCCGAGGCGGCTGCGCGTCTCAAAGCAGCCGGGAGACCGGGGAAACTGAATCTCCCAGGTGCAAGCTTGGAAGGTTGGCACGTCGTTGGCGACCTTGCTCCTGGTGCATTGGTGTTTCTGTGTGAGGGCATCGGGCAGGCTTGGGCTGCGTGGAAGGCGACGGGTCGGCCTGCGGTGGTGTGCTTCGGCTGGGGCAGGGTTAAGGCCGTTGCGACCGAGCTGCGCACCTCTGACCCGTCCGCGCGCTTGGTTGTTGTTCCGGACGTCGGCAAGGAGACTGAGGCGGAGGCACTCGCACAAGACCTGCGCATCGAGTACGTTTCCATGCCTGATGGGTGGCCGCAGAACTCGGACATCAACGACCTGGCCCAGCGTGACGGCATGGATGCAGTGGAAGGCCTCTTGTCCAGCCCCCAAGCACCCGCGCAACGGTACAAGCTGCTGAGCGCTTCTGACCTAGCCGCTCTTCCGCCGCTGGCTTGGCGCGTGCGTGGTGTTCTACCCGCTACTGGTCTTGCAGGGTTGTATGGCCCGAGCGCATCTGGTAAGTCGTTTCTGGCAATGGACATGGCCGCCGCAATTGCGGAAGGTGTGCGCTGGTTCGATTGCCGCACTGAGGCCGCTCCGGTGGTCTATGCCGCACTGGAGGGTGAGGGTGGGTTTCGGCTCCGAGTTGCAGCCTGGGAAGCGCACAAGGGGCGGAGACTTCCGAAATCCCTGCACATGCTCCTGCAGCCATTCAAGTTGACCGACCTGCGGGACGTGCACGACCTTGCGGCGGTAGTTCCTCATGGTGCTGTCGTGTTCCTCGACACGCTCAATCGAGCCGCGCCGACTTCCGATGAGAACAGCTCGAAGGACATGGGAGAGATTCTCGAAGCCGCCAAACACCTGCAGGCTCTTGTAGGTGGGCTGGTGGTGCTGGTGCATCACACCGGCAAGGATGCGACGCGAGGGCTCCGTGGGCATAGCTCTCTGTTTGCGGCCATGGATGCGGCTGTCGAGGTGTCCCGAGAAGGCGACCGCAGGGAATGGCGAGTGGCGAAGTCCAAGGACGGCGCTGATGGGGAGACGAAAGCGTTTCGGCTTCAGATTGAGATGCTTGGGACGGACGAGCACGGAGACGCCATCACGTCGTGCGTGGTGCTGCGCGACAAGGTCTCCGAGGAAGTTCGACACGTCAGGCTCCCTGCGGGGGGCAATCAGCGGCTTGTGCTGGAGGCGCTTCGTCCGCTGTTTAAGGAAGGCAAGAGCGGTAAGCCAGGTGCACCCCCGTTGCGTCCATGCGTTGAGCTTGATGCCGCTGTGGCCGCTGGCGCTGCTCGCCTCACATGTCCGACTGACAAGCGGAACAGCCGTGCCAGGGAAGCCATCACCGGTCTTCTGGCCCGTGGCGTTCTGGGTCTGAATGAGGGGTGGCTATGGTTGGCATGAGTCTCCGAACTTCGCCGTTTTCTCCGTTTTCGGAGCGTGCCGGAGTCTCCGAAAGTCTCCGCTCCCCCTATAGGGGGGAGGAGCGAACCGGAGGAGAACATCTGGAGGGTGACCAATCGAGGGTTGGGGGACTGCCATCCGATGTGGGAAACGAACTCGCGAAGCCTCCTCCTCTTTTTCCCGCCTCACTTCATCAGCCGCTCAGTGCTTCCGGACAGGGGCGCTTCGTGCGATTGCAGCTCAGCCAGGCAAAGCTTTTCACCAGCTTACTCCGCGAAAACCAACTCGAATCAATTCCAGCATGAACACCAAACTCAAACATCACGAAGTCGCCGCCGAATGGGTGGATGACGAACACGGCACCGCCATCATGTTGACCCAGTCGGAGGACGCGTACTACGAGCAAGCACCGTCGGTCCTTTTGCACCCGTGGCAACTCCGGAGCATCTGCGAGCACTTCCACGTCTTGCCTGTCAGCACCCCGCTTGCAGAGCGCAAGCTGCAGACCATGGCCCGCCGCCTCAATGGGTTGCGCGACCGCATCAACGACCTGTGCGAGTACATGGCGAATCACAGCGACCACCGCAATGCTGACCTGTCTTACGAGATGGTGACGGTGAACGCGCTGGCTGACCTTGCCACTGAATGGTGTGCAGACCTCGAAATCGAGCCTGAGAGCGACCCGTCCCAAGAAGCGACCCCCGCAGAATCTGCGCCCCGCAGTTCCTGCTCCCCCGCGAATGGGTCAGCCTGCCAACTGGAGCTGGCATGAGCGAGCCACACATCGAGAAATCGTTGGAGGTCATCAGTCAGGCCATGGACGCAGCCCCCCGAGGAGTGGTTGCCTATTCAGGCGGCAAGGAGTCGGTCGCCCTAAAGCACCTGCTGAAGCCATGGGCTGACCGGCTGGAGTTCGTTTGGGCAAACACCGGGGCCATGCTGCCTCACATGCGCGACTTCATTCTCGGGCAGGGGGTCACTGAGGTGCAAAGCGACCAAGCGCAGCGGTTTAAGGCTGCTGGCCTGCCGTCGCGTGTGGTGCCCATCTTCAACACGCCGCTTGGTTCGTTGATGGAAGCCGCGCCGCAGGATAGGTTGCTTGTGAGCGATTGGGTGACGTGCTGCCTCTCGCTGCGCTCGCAGCCCATCGAGCTGTACATGCGTGAGAACGGAATCGGTCTGGAGATACACGGGCAAAGGGCAGAGGATGGCGTGGCTGCCCAATATCCCCGGCGCATCCTGCCACTTTGGAACTGGACGGAGCAGCAGGTGTATTCGTATGTCCGTGAGCATCGCCTGGAGCTGCCGCAGCAGTACTCGATGGGCTACCCAGACTCCGGCGAGTGCTGGAACTGCACAGCCCAACTGAGCGAGCTACGGTTCAAGTACCTAGCTGACCATCACCCCGAGCAATGGCAGCAACTGCGCCCCTCGTTGCTGGCGGTGTATGGAGCCTTGGACGCAGAGCAAGAGCGAACACGGGCCGCGCTTGATGTTCTGCAGGCCGAGGAGACGCAGCCATGAGCGGAAGCATCATGAACTCAGATGCCGTGATGGCGTTCAACTTCTTAGTCAACCCCATGGCCAAGGCATATGCGGGCGACGTGGCGGCATTCGTGGTTGGCCGGAGTGCTTGGTTCGGGCACAAGAGAGACCCCGTGCGCAGCTTGGCAGCTCACGAAGCAGGACACGCCATCGTCATGCCCATGTGCGGCTATGTCCCCAAGGAGGTCCGCATCGATTGCGGGGGTGAACGCTGGGAGTGGGCTGGTTACTGCGACAACGGATGGAGAGACAGCGGTTTTTCTGGCGAGCGTCTGATGGACAGCCTTCCCGTCGTTCTCGGCTTTCTTGTCCCTGCTCTGGCGGGCACGGTCGCAGACATTCTGGATAGAGAGCGAGCCAGCGACGGTCCTGATGAAAGGGGACGTGTCCTGGGTGCATGCTTGCTCGGTGCGCACGAAATCGGGCTCAGCGTCTACCTGTGCCATTACATCGAGATGCAGTTCGGGCTTTCCGCCGTGACCGCGCTCCGGGCGACTGTCGCGCTCTGTGCTTCTGCGGTGGCTGACCACGAGCCGCAGTATGCGGATTTGGTGGGGACGTTGGTATCGCAGCGACACATCGGACAGGACACGTTGGCGAGCCTGCTCAATCCGCTTTTCAAAGATGACCTGGCGGAAAGGTGGCTGGCGCACGTACAGCAGCCGCAGGCCACTTTCATGGAGCTGGAGCGCTTCGTTGTGTTTGGCGGGTTCCTTGCCCGGGCCGCCGGTGAAGCATACGGAACCCCCCGAGCCGAGTTCGCACATTCACCCAGTGCAATTGATGACCAACAAAGTGAGCCGCAGTCATGAAAAAGACCCTGACGAAATCAAGCCGCACAGCCCCCGCACTCCCCACGCGTGCAAAGACGAAGAACCGGAGCGCACTCGCTGTGGTGCCGACTGGGCCAGACGACATGGACGCGGCTATCGCACGCACCTTGACCAGTCCTGAGAATGGGGCAGCGGCGGTTATCGAGGCTTGGCAAAAGGACACGCACGACGTGAACGAACTCGCCGCAGTACTGGCTGTGCAGGTGCAGGCGGTCAATGCCGGAGAGCTGGGCCGCGCCGAGGGCATCCTCATCTCGCAGGCTCACACGCTAGATGCCATCTTCGTGAACCTCATGCGACGGGCAGTGAACCAGACGACCATGCCCCACTGGGAGGCGTTCATGCGGATGGGGATGAAGGCTCAGAGCCAGTGCCGCGCCACCTTGCAAGCGCTGGGCGAATTGAAGAACCCGCCCGTATTCGCCAGGCAGACCAACATCTCAAACGGCCCGCAGCAGGTCAACAACGGGGCCCCGACCAATTACGAGACCAGTACGCGCGCATGTGCGCCCGCGCAGGCGTGCGGGGAAATCGAAAACCAGCCAAGCAAACTTTTAGAAGGGATGAGCAGTGGCAGCACGACTTTGGACGCCGGAGCAACGGGAGCGGCAGCGCGAGGCAATCAAGCGATGGAAGCCGTGGGAGCAGTCCACCGGCCCCAAAAGCGCGGACGGCAAAGCCAGAGTTAGCCGCAATAGCTGGAGGGGCGGTACGCGGCAAATGCTCCGCGACCTCGCCCGTGAACTCGCTCGACACCGGGACGCCTTGGATGCTTTCCCGCGTGACTGAAAGTCTCGTAAGTACCTGCGGTGTTTAGACCTTTTGCGTGTCGCCAGCCTGTGAGTCGCATTTAAGATGGCGTCGTCTGCAGCACTGCAAGGGAGCGACCAATGGGTTTTACGGTTGTCCCCCTGGGCGGGGGTTGGCGTGTCCATAACGGCCACCACCGGGGCGGTAGATTTCGAAATCACACTCGGGGGGACCTCCATGAACGAGAAAATGGTTGTTGATGTGCTGCGACCGGGTGAGCGCAAAGAGCTGCTGCTCAAGAACGAAAAAGGGGATGAACGGACGTTCTACCCCCACAGCAACAACGTCTGGTTCGACGTTGATGAAGCCAAGGTGGCGTGGGCGCCCGAAAGGGGTGAAGGCTTGCTGATGCAGGCCTACGTTCGTGGGTTCGTCTCGCTCGACAGAGACAGGGACTTGTCCGTGCTTGGCGACCCTGCGAACACCGTGAAGCGCTTCATGGTCACGATTCGAGGCTCGGGTAACGACGCTCTGCACAACTTTGTAGACAGCAACGGTGAGAAGCCCACCGAGGTCGTTGGCGTATGCATGTTGGGGTTCAACAGAGCGGATTGGGAATTTGGCACCGAAAGCGCGTTCTGGCTCGACGTGACGCTCAAACAAGATTCGTTGGATGCAATGGTGCGGCTGCTGGAGGCAGGCCAGCTCACGGCCGCCCAGTTCTGTGCGCGGTTTCACGGCCTCTACTCCGACAGCCACCCGCTCGAGCCGATTACAGCAAGGGCGCATCTTTTCTTGCCGCCCGACAAGCACAACTCTATCGAGTCGCCGGACTTAGCACATGGGGTGCTCTCAGCTTTCTACTTGGAAGGCGTTGGCGCGCAGCTGAAGCGTGCGAGCCGGTTGGGTGAGGATGCGGAGGAAGAACCGCTGGCCGTGCAACAAGGTTCAGCGATGGCTCCCTCAGCCCAGCTGACTCCTCCCCAAGACCTCGGCGCCAAGATTGAGGCGCTCAGGGGCACCGTCAAGTGGGTCGGCGGCTTGTTGTTCGTGGCGATGCTGATGCTTGTGTTCAAGTGAGGGGCTCGAAAGTGTCTGCAAACGAACAAGCCGAAGCCTTTCTAATCGTTGTGAAGCGCCTGCTCAAATGGATGGGCTTTGCTGCGCTAGTTATAGCGGCGCTCGTCGCAGCCGTCCTTGGGTACGAAGAGTACGAGCGCTACGTACGAGACAAACCCAGGCTCCTGACGGAATATGCGGAGGTCAAACTGGGGGACAGCGCTGACCAGGTCCGCTATGTGCTGGGGGCGCCGGCCGCTTTCTTGGACCGCACACCTGAAGAGGCAGACAAGCCGTGGACGAAGGACCCACGAGTTGTGCGGGCCGATGACGCAAAAGAGGGCCATCTCATCGTCAACTCGACCGGGTGGCAGTACGACGTACGGACCAACACGCAAATCAACGTCTCCTTTGATGCACCAGCCCCATCGGGGAAAGTGATTGCTGTCGCGTGCTACTCGCAAACCGTCTATTCGTGCCCAGAGGTTTTTGGGCTTCGAGACGGCTCAAGCGAGGAAGAGGTTTTGAAGCACCTCGGAAAGCCTGACTCGGACACGATTGAGTCTTCCGCAAAGGTATTGCGCTACGAAGCGTACAACTTGACGCTTTACCTAGTGAAAAAGCGCGTTTACATGGTTACCGTTACGACGCCCTAGATGGACCTTGTCGCGCCCCTTCGCAAAGGCAAACATGTGAAAGCAGCGCAACATCCACATCGTCTATGCTCTTCCTCCGACCGATGGTAAAACGCGCCACTTTTCTGTCGGTAGCTTGAAATATCTTTAAAAAACAATAAGTTGCGTGATGCGCCCAACACCACTCGTCTCTATACCCGTCGAGGTAACAGGTAAATTCGAGGGGTTTCCCTACAGTCAGATGGATGCCAGTTGGTAAACTACCGACAGGCCTAGCCTACGAGGTTGCCCATTTTGGTAGCCGCCTTAAGCCCGCAGAGATGCGGGCTTTTGTGTTTCTGGGTCACGCGTCGAAGCACGAATACTTTATCCCCAGCAGCCCGTTGTCTTGTGTGCAATGGTGGTCGAGTAGCTTTCCCGCCATTTTCAAAACCGCATACGACTTATTGGCGTGGTTGTAGCCGCCGGTGCAAATGGGCCAAAGGCAGAGGTCAGCCAGTTGCATGAGGTCAGATTTCTTGGTCTTCACTGCGAACTCGTACAAGGTGCTCGCGAGCACATCACTTTGGAGAGGGCTGTACTTGGACGAGCGTCCTTCGTCAAAGGGAGGACCACTTTCCTTGAGATGGTTGTAGTACCCCTTGAATTGGGCTTCAGTCTTTTTGTCCGTCCTCTCAACAAAAACGCGCAACCTACCCTGGTGATGGGCTGCGTACTTGGCGGCACGTTCCACCGCGATACTGAACGCAGTTCGACACAGCTTCCAGCGCCGCTGACCGTACTGCGGCATGTACTTGTTGTTGTAGCCCGGGCGGTGCACCACGCAGCCCGCGACAATGATGGGAAGGCTTGTGACTAGGTCCGATATTTCTCTGTAGAAGCGATTCAGTTCCTCTTCGGACAGTGTGTTTAGCCATCTGAAGCCGAGAGACTTGTTCCGTATTTCATACGAGTGAAGGGGCGAATCACCGATTGCGGGCCAAGACTCTCGGAACTTCACGATTGCGCTGTCGCATGCATCTTTGTCTGCTGCGTCTATAAGCACACCTCCAAGCGCAAACCAATCTGGTTCCTGGCTTTCAGGCTTTGGGTGCTTGTCTGGGTCGCGAGACCCGGAGTCATCCATGTAAAAGAGAAACTCTCGCTTTGATGTTGGCATGCGTGGAATCTTGCCATGCTTGTAACGAGGCCTATTTCTAAAGCCCCGCAGTGACGCATAGGAGCCACTCAGGGGGCGGTCCGCCAAACCCTTCGAGGTGGCGCTAACATGCGCCGATGAGAACCCCCTACCTGTCATTGCTTCTTTGTGCGTCCCTCGTGCTGCCAACGCTTGTTGCCGCTCAAGGCAATTCAAACGGCAAGCCTTCCAAGCAAGTGACAGCGGTTTGTAGAAGTCCCACTGGTGCCACGATGCTTGGGGGCGCTCAGAGCAAGGTCGAACCAGACGGCTTTGGCGGTGGGCTTTTTACGTACTCTTGGACGATGGGAGACGCATCAGCAACCATCGTGTCGCAAAGCGGAACCGCAGCAGGAAGTGTCCCCAGAACTGAAGCAGCGGCAGTCGTGGAGACTGCAGAGTTCGTCACCTTCTTTGTCTTTTACGAGAAGGCCGTTTGGGTGCATTCCCTTTTTCTAGACAAGAAGTCGGTGCTGATTTCACGGCATGTGAACAGCGATGCTGCTAAGGCCCCGCTGGGAGGTCTCTACACGGCCTCTTGCTCTGTTGCCGCACAGTAGCGGTGTTCTAGAGCGTGAACCCAGTAACCTTCGCAGTTGGCGATGAGCCGTTTCTCCTTTGGGACGGTGATGTGGCGGAACGAACTCGCGACTTTTTGAGCGGCATCGACTCCGAGTACTTTGCACACGTCATCGAGACAAATCAGAATGCTGAGGATGAGGCGCGAGCATCTGTCGCCATACGCTTGGCGCTTCACCATGCGACAGAGACGATGTTTTCGTTCCTTGGCGCTTTGGTGCAAGCCCCAGATTGCCCCTTTGCGTGGATTGCTCGGTGTTCCACGCCTGAGCTGCGCAATGTGGTGAAAAGAATCGGTGATGGAGACGCTTCGTTGATTTCGAAGTTCAAATTTCCTTCGCTCGGCTGGAAGTCGATTCGGCGCGTGTCAAGGTAGTTGTCGCCTGATTTATGCAGCCAAGGGCTGTTTAAGGTCTGCTTTCATGTGGTCCGCGACGACCGAGTCGCGTTCGGGGTTGAGGGTAACTGCGCCGATAGGCGACCAG